>Ga0160472_100009_pt1 | contig 498946 bp, 454 predicted proteins | sample HID1973M_E11MG_FD_108267 | JGI IMG/M metagenome (GOLD analysis project Ga0160472, IMG submission 108267) | Enriched mosquito-associated microbial communities from UW Madison campus, WI, USA - HID1973M_E11 MG | ecosystem: Host-associated > Arthropoda: Insects > Digestive system > Unclassified ... | reverse complement strand
GCGCGCCGCCCACCGCGGCCACGCGCGTGGGCATGATGCAACAGCCGCACCAGTGCAGCGGTCCGTGCGGGGTGCACAGCCACTCGCACGACATCGCGCGCGGCTCTGACGTGCCCGTCGCCGGAGACAACGCCTTCTGGGGCGCGCTCGGCTGCAGCTGCTTTGCGTTTTAATCATGAAAAACTCATCTGCACTTTTTATCCCGCCCCGGATTGATCTGGGGCTGTTCTTCCTGCGCCTGACTGGCAGCCTGTTGTTACTGCATGTGCACGGGCTTCCCAAGGTATTTCACTTCAGTGAAGAGCTGACGCGTATCGAAGATCCCTTTGGCATGGGCCCTTACATGAGCCTGATCCCGGCCATATTTGCTGAAGTGATTTGCCCGATATTTATCATTCTGGGTGTTGGCACCCGCCTCGCCTGCCTGCCGATTATAGGCGTTTTGCTGGTAGCGATGCTGTTCGTGCATCCTGGCTGGTCAATTGCTGAAGGTCAGTTTGGCTGGCTGCTACTGATCATTTTTACCACGCTAGCCATAACCGGGCCGGGAAAATGGCGTATCGCAGCGGGCCATCATCAGGAGGTACGACATGGCGCAAGTTAATGACATCAACGACGTCACGCCAGAACTGCCGGAAGAAGCTGTTATAGCTAGCCCTTCACCGTGGCAACCGCTTCGTCAGCCCGTTTTTCGTATGCTGTGGATCGCCACGGTGATGTCCAACATTGGTTCATGGATGAACGATGTTGGGGTGAACTGGACGATGTTGACGCTAAGCGCCGATCCGCTGTCCGTTGCGCTGGTTCAGGCCGCCAGCAGCTTGCCGATGTTCCTGTTTGCGCTGCCGTCCGGGGTGATGGCTGACATCATTGACCGACGCAAGTACCTGCTGTTTTCCCAGCTGTGGGTATTTATTGCTGCGACAGGGCTGACAATCCTCTCTTTTACCGGCCACATCACGCCGTTAATTTTGCTGATTGCCGCATTCCTGCTGAGTGCGGGTGCAGCGATGAGTTCACCACCGTTCCAGGCCATTGTGCCTGACCTGGTGAAAAAGGATGAGCTTGGCCCGGCCATCGCGCTGAACTCGCTGGGCATCAATATCAGTCGCGCCATTGGCCCGGCGCTGGGCGGTTTGATTCTCTCCTTCGCTGGCCCGTGGATGGTATTTATGCTCAACGCCATTTCGGTGCTCGGCGTGGCTTGGGTGCTCTATCGCTGGAAAGCTGAACCGAGCGTGCAGCGTCTGCCGCCAGAACATTTTTTCTCAGCAGTACGTGCGGGACTGCGTTATGTCCATGCAGCTCCGGTATTGCGGAACGTATTGGTGCGGACCGTCGCCTTCTTCCTTTTTGGCAGCGCCGGTTGGGCTTTGTTACCGCTGGTGGCGCGGCGCGAGCTTGGCTTGGGGCCAGGTGGATACGGCATCATGCTGGCGTGTATCGGCGTGGGCGCCATTTTCGGGGCGGTTTTACTGCCGAGAATGCGTAAAAGCTTGAGTCCCGATCGTTTGATGGTACTGGCGAGCCTGATGTTTGCCGTAACTATGCTGGCACTGGCGTTCGTGCGCCACTTCTGGTTGCTGAATGCGTTTGAATTCTTCACGGGATTTGCATGGATTGCGGTGCTTTCTACGCTCAATCTTGGCGCGCAGCGCAGTGCGGCAAAATGGGTGAAGGCCCGCGCCCTGGCAGTATACCTGACGGTGTTCTTTGGTTCGATGACCATCGGCAGCGCCGTCTGGGGACAGCTGGCATCGCATTTCAGTATTCCGGTTTCACTTTCAATTGCCACCGCAGGCATGTTTTTGGCAAGCGCCTCCGTGCTGCGTTGGCGGTTAGATCTGGATCCTGACCTGAATCTGGACAGTATCGCTGATGGCGAAACCGTGCCAGCGCTGGATATCCGCCACGATCGCGGCCCGGTGATGGTGAGTTATGAATACCTGATCAAAACAGACGATGCGCACGACTTTACCGTCTGTATGCAGGATATGCGCCGGGTGCGACGTCGTGGCGGCGCAATAAACTGGTCTGTGTATGAAGACATTTTGCAGCCCGGTATTTTCGTCGAAACCTTCGTGGTTGGCTCATGGATGGAGCACTTGCGTCAGAAAGAACGCTACACCATGAATGATCGCAAAATTCAGAATCGCGTTTTTGCATTCCATCAGGGAGAAAGCCTTCCTGAAGTCAGGTATCTGGTCGCGCCCGTCTAACGGGTGCACCTATTACTCCTGTTATTCATTCAACGTAAGGGACAGAAATGAGCACAATCAAAGCAAAAGACGGCACACAGATTTACTTCAAAGATTGGGGAACCGGCAAGCCGGTGCTGTTCAGTCACGGCTGGCCGCTGGATGCGGATATGTGGGACAGCCAGATGAATTTTCTGGCCGAGCGTGGTTATCGCGCCATTGCCTTTGATCGTCGTGGCTTTGGCCGCTCCGATCAACCCTGGACCGGTTACGACTATGACACCTTTGCTTCAGACATTAATGACCTCATCACCAGCCTTGATCTACAAGATGTCACCTTAGTCGGCTTCTCCATGGGTGGCGGCGATGTCACTCGCTATATCGGCCATTACGGCAGCGCACGCGTTGCGGGTTTGGTGCTGCTGGGCGCAGTAACACCGATTTTTGGTCAGGCAGAAGATTACCCTCAGGGCGTGGATAAATCGGTATTTGCTGGCATCAAAGAGGGTTTGCTTAAAGATCGTGCGCAGTTCATCAGTGACTTTGCCGCCCCTTTTTATGGCACTAATGCGGGCCAGACTGTTTCCGAAGGCGTACTGACTCAGACGCTGAACATCGCGCTGATGGCATCTCTGAAAGGAACAGTGGATTGTGTAACGGCATTTTCCGAGACGGATTTCCGCGCTGACATGGCGAAAATTGATGTTCCCACTTTAGTGATTCATGGCAGTAACGATCAGATCGTTCCGTTTGAAACCACCGGTAAAGTCGCGGCTGAGATGATCCAAGGTTCGGCGTTGAAGGTGTATGACAATGCGCCGCACGGTTTTGCTGTCACGCATCAGGATCAACTAAACGAAGATTTACTGACCTTCCTGAAAGCACGCTAATCCGTTGCGTGGTTAAGCCGTGCAGTTAACACACCACATCACACCTTAAGCCAAAACCGACCTGTAAAAGGTCGGTTTTTTTGTTGGGAAGAGAGGCGATAGGATGCAACAGCGCTTATCGAGAAGGCTGGTTGACTTCAATCGGCCGCAGATCAAATAACAGCACTTCTGCGTCTTCACCGTTAGCGAAGGTCAGCGCTTTTTCATCACGAACGCGGGCACCATCACCTGATTTAAACTGCACGCCGTTAATGATGATATTGCCACGCACGACATGAATATAGGCATAGCGCTCTTCATCCAACGTAAAGGTTTGCTGCTCATCACCCGTAAACAACCCGGCGTAGATATTGATATCCTGGCGAATGCGAAGTGCGTTGTTTACACCTTCAGGTGAAGCAATAAGACGCAAGTTTCCCCGTTTATCACTTTCCGACACGCTCACCTGTTGATAGCCAGGCGGCGTATTTTTCTCTGAAGGCACCACCCAAATTTGCAGGAAATGAACCCCTTCCGTGCTTGAGTGGTTATATTCACTGTGTGTTACGCCACTGCCTGCACTCATCAACTGCACATCACCGGGGACAATCACCGAACCGGTGCCCATTGAATCTTTATGCTCTAGCGCTCCCTCCAGCACATAGGAGATGATTTCCATATTGCTGTGTGGATGAGCACCAAAACCGCGGCCTTTTGCTACGCGATCATCGTTAATCACCAACAAGTCAGAGAAGCCAACTTGTTTAGGGTCCCAGTAATTAGCAAATGAGAATGTGTGACGTGAATTCAACCAACCGTGATCACCTAATCCGCGTTGTTCAGAAAGACGTTGTTCAATCATGATGTGCTCCCTAAATCTCTGTTTTAAATGAGTGAAGCTGTGTTGCGCTTCGATAGAAAGAGATTACAGGTAAACCTATTTGCGCATCAATGCTGTAAAATGGCAATTACTGTCACATATGAGTGGACAATACTGGCGCCGTGAACCAAGCCGCGAGTTAATGCTAAGGTAAATGCAGGTCATTAACGTTAAGGAGAAATCAGCACGTGAATACTCACCCGATACGCCAGATTATTGAAGCATGCGACAAGGCTATCTCAGCGAAAGATTTTGATTCACTGATGACCTATTACGCGGAAGACGCCGCGCTAGTTATAAAGCCGGGCATGATTGCTCATGGAAAAGAGAACATCAGGAAAGCCTTTATCGCCATCGCCGAACATTTTCAAGGTCAGTTGGTGGTAGAACAGGGTGAGATGCAGGTGATTGAAGGTGGCGGAACCGCGCTGGTTATCATGGAAACTGTGCTTCGATACCCTGATGATCAAGGTAAAACGCGGGAAACGACGCGTCGGGCAACGTATGTTTTCCGCCAGGAGAGCGATAATCGTTGGCGCTGCACTGTCGATAATTCCTACGGAACATCCTTGCTGCAGGGTGATGCTGATTAAATGGCTATTGTGGCTATAGCTCAAAAGCTACAGCCACAAATCCTGCGATTACTGACTAATGCATTGCCTCAAGGCGGCAATGGATGAGCTTATTCCCGCTTCAACCGACATGGTTAAATCTTCCATTTCTAAAGAGACCCAATCGTCATAACCGGTCATGCTCAGAACAGAGAAGAACTCCTTCCACCATTGAAGATCTTTACCGCATCCCACGGCAACGTAATTCCAGGTGCGCGTTTTAGTATCAGTTACGGGCTGATACTCCATTAAACCATCAACATCAGCCAACCCGCGCTCAATACGCGCATCCTTGCCGTGAACGTGGAATACAGCGCCTTCCAGTTTGCGTGCCGCTGCGATGGGATCGGCTCCCATCGCAATCAAATGGGAAGGATCAAGGTTTATCCCAATGATCTCATCTACCGCATGACGTAAACGCAGCAACGTCGATGGGTTATAAACCAGTTGAGACGGGAACGCTTCAATCGCAATTTTCTCTACGCCGTGCTGCTTTGCGTGTTGAGTAAATTTTTTCCACCACGGAATTGCCACCTCATTCCATTGATAATCAACAACGCCAGGCATGTAATCGGGCCAGGAAACGGTAGAAGTAATCCAGTTTGGCACGCGATCCTCTGGTCCACCGCCCGGCAAGCCACTCATCATCACAATTTTCTTTACGCCCAGCTTTCCTGCCAACTCAACTGCGCGATAGCTACTTTGGGTGTGCTTCTCACCCAATTCACCCGGCGCGAGTGGGTTGCCCGAACAGTTTAACGCGACAATTTCTATATCACGCCTGGCCAGTTCCTCACGAAATTGACTGAGTTTTTCCGGGGAGGCCAGCAATTCTTCGGTGTTTACGTGTGGGCAAGATGACCAGCCACCAGCGGTCATTTCCACGCCAGAAATTCCGTAGCTTTTAACTTTATCCAGCATGGCTGGAAAAGAGAGATCGGCCAAAACATCGGTACATAATGCAAGTTTCATCATGATTCCTTATTCGTAATTAACCCAACTGGCGCCGTTATCCGCAGAGCGCACACAATTTTCAATCCAGCGCACGCCTTCAATCCCAGCAATGATGTCGGGATAGATCAGCGTTTCTAAAGTTTTACTGTCACCGCGCTGGGTTGCGTTAATGGCGAGGGCAAATTTCAGATAAATATTGGCCCAAGATTCGGCCAAACCTTCGGTGTGCAGCGCACCGAGACGTTCATCCGCCAGCGCGCTTTCATCGAGATACGGCATACCGTGATGCAGAATCTGATTAGGTTTGCCCTGCACTTCGTACTTCAGCTCGCCGGGGTTGTAATCGCTCCACTCAAGGCTGGCGTGTGAACCAATGACGCGAATACTTTGGCTGTCCATCGATCCGGCATTGATCGCCGATGCCCACATGCGCCCTACCGCGCCATTTTCGTAATGCATCAGCACCATGGCGTTATCCTCCAGCGGCGCGCGGGAAGGGATAAAACTCTGGCGATCGCACAGCAGGCTTTTGATCTTCAACGTCGGCAACACCAGTTGCGAGATGTAGAAGGTGTGAGTGGAAATATCGCCCAGCACGAAAGAAGGCCCAGCGATTTTTGGATCGACACGCCACTTCTGTGCATCACTGAATTTATCGGCGCTGTCATTAGCGCTGAAACCGTGGGTGTATTGCAGCTCAACCATGCGCACGTCACCAATTTCGCCTTTAGCGATCATCGCGCGCATCTGCATCAACAGCGGATGACCAGAGAAGCCGTAAGTGACGCCAACGATCAAGCCTTTCGACTCAGCCAGCGCTTTGATCGCTTGCGCTTCAACCGTGGTAAAGAACAGCGGTTTTTCGCAGATGACGTGAATGCCCGCATTCAACGCAGCATGGGCAATTTCATAGTGCGTGCCATTCGGCGTAGCGATGGTCACTACTTCAATGCCATCTTCGCGTTTGGCTTCTTCTGCCAGTAATTGCTGATAATTGTCGTAGCAGCGCTCGGGGGCGATGCCAAGATTGACACCAAACTCTCGCCCGCGTGCGGCATCAACGTCAAACGCGCTGGCGACCATTTGGTAGGCCGTATTATCGCGTAACGCACCCGAACGATGTTTGTAACCCACCTGACTCAACCGTCCACCGCCAATCATTGCCCAACGCAGAGGACGCGGTATCTGTTTTTCACCGATTAACATGATGACTCCTTGTTTTTTTGCACTCGGGTGCATTTGTAGGGTTTAAAAAATGATAATTATTTGGTTTGGATAAACTGCGCATAGTTTTCTTTGGTCACAGTCTGATAAGGAATCATGTTGTAGGTCTGGGTTTTCTGCTTCTCCAGCATTTCATGCGTGACTTTCACCGCGCCGGTAGCTTGTCCTTTGGCATCCTGGAAAACCGTCACGATCATTTCGCCGTTCTTGATAAATTGCAGCCCATCCGGTGTGCCATCAATGCCGGCTACCAGTACATCTTTTCGTTTCGCTTGGTTCAGCGCCATGATGGCACCGATCGCCATTTCATCGTTATTTGCCACAATTGCGTTGATCGGCGTGCCGTTCAACAACCAGGTTGACACCACATCTACCGCTTCATTGCGCTGCCACTTGGCGGTTTGTTTCTCCACTAATTTCATATCCTTATGCTGTGCGATGACTTCTTCAACCGCACGAGTCCGTTCACGCGCTTCTTCATTTGAGAGTGCGCCCATCAGAATGGCGATGTTGCCGCGGTAGTTCATGATTTTTGCCAGCGCTTCAATCTGCATTTTGCCGCTTACCGCAGAATCGGAACCGACATACGCCATTGCGCCGCTTAATGGCACTTCAGGTTTACGGTTTACAAACACCAGCGGGATATTTGCCTTCTTAGCCGCATTAATCATCGGCAACACGCCTTGAGTATCCACCGGATTAAGGATGATGGCGTCAACGCCCTGATTGATAAAATCATCAACCTGCTGTGCTTGCAGCGCGACATCACCTTTGGCATCAGAAAACTGCCCTTTCAATCCTTGTATATCGAGCTCATGCACCATTTGGGTCCGTAAAATGGAGACAAAGTTGAGATCGAAGTTGGCTAATGCCACCCCAACCTGGTAGGTTTTTGCCTGGACGCTGACTGCAAACGTTAAGGTCAACCACATCAACAAACACAGAGTCTTTTTCATGATCGAATCCTGTAGGGTAAGTTTTATTATTCGATTCGCTACGCCAAACATTGCCTGGGTAGTCATCCGCCTGTTCATGCCCGCCTTGCTTTAAATCGCGTTACTGCACGCCTTAAACAACACGTATTAAATTCCTTATTCATTTTTGCACCCGGGTGCAAAAAAAAAGGAAATAACGTCCTCACTTGCACGACATCTGTTCAGGGTTTCTCGTTGAGGTCGCCTATGAATGTGTAAGAGGCACAAAAAATAGTCAATTACCTTTCATTCAAATAGCGAGTGTTGATCACAAAATGCTTACATCTTGCACCCGATTGCAAAATTAATTGCAATCGGGTGCAAATATCAAACATACTCGCAACCTTATTAAGGAAAACGGCGCTTTTTGATCGGGATAGTCTGCCAGGGTTTATTTTCTGCAGCGTTTCGCGTTCAATGCTGAGGAAATTCTTTAAACCTTTTGGACGCGCGCAGATGACCAAAGCAACAATTAAACGACATAAAGCCACTGCCAGCGATGTTGCCGCCAAAGCGGGCGTATCAAAATGGACCGTGTCGCGCGCTTTTACACCAGGAGCGTCAATCTCGGACAAAGCGCGTGACAGCGTGCTGGCCATTGCCAAAGAGCTGGGTTATCGCCCTAACCTGTTGGCGCGCAGCTTGTCGCAAAAGCGAACCCAGATCATTGGTGTTGTGATCGACGAATTAAAAAATCCACACTCCATGTCGATGTTGGGTGAGGCAACACGTCAGCTCCAGACCCGCGGTTATATGGCCTTGGTGCTTAACATCACCGGCGAAAATTACCGTTCAGTGATGTCGCTGGCAGATCAGTTACAGGTCGATGGCATTTTGTTCCTCGGCACTGCGTTAACGCATGAACTGATCGCCATAGCTGAAGATATGCATAAAGTTCCGCTGGTGCAGGTCTGCCGTAACACCAACAGGCAAGGCATTGATGTTGTAAACACTGATGATTATCAAGCAGGCAGCCTCATCGCGCGCTTGCTGGTTGAGCAAGGTCATCAGCGATTTGGCTATATGTCCGGCCCCGGTGCGGAAGATGGTCATTTACAACGCAAAGAGGGCTTTCGCGATGCGCTGATGGCACAAAGTTTTGCGCTAGACGTTGAGCTGAACAGCGATCATTACGATCGTCAATTAGGTTATCGCGCCATGCAGAACTATCTGCTGGCGACACCGGTTGCTGAGCGCATTGAAGCCCTGTTTTGTGAGAACGATATTTTGGCGCTGGGCGCGATGGAAGCGCAGCGCGACACCGCACCGAATAACCGAATCGCGGTGGTGGGCTTTGACGATATCGATGAAGCGGCTGCGCCGGGTTGGCAACTGACAACCTACAGTCAGCGGCTGGATCGGCTAATGGCTGAAGCAATAAACCGCTTGATCGACGGTCAAGCGGCGGAAGATAGCGAGTGGCGACAGGGAGAATTGCGGATTCGACGCTCTCACCTGAAGCCTTAATCTAAGGAGGAGAGATGAAGTTGTCGTTACACGGTGTTTCTGTTTGGTACAGCAATGCCGTCACTCAGTTACGTATCGCCCGCGATGCCGGATTTACTGGCCTGGAATTACTGCCGGAACATCTGTTCCGCTATCTCGAAAACGGGGGAAGCTATGCACAATATCGCCAACTCATGACGGAATATGGCATAGAGATCACCTGTATCAATGCGTTGAAACGTATTGGTCGCCATCAGCCGGAAGAACGTGCTGCCCTGCTGCAGGAAGCTGAAAAAATCTGTCAGGCCGCTGTTGAGCTGGGCTGTCCGGTGGTGCAAGTAATGGCGTTGAATGAACTTGATCATCTCTCCGAATCGGAACGCAACGCGATTCTTCGTGACAATATCTCAGCCATTGCCGATATCGGACAACCGCTTGGCATCAAATTCCAGATTGAAGTCGTCGCCTTCACCCCCTTTAATTCACTGCAGCAAGGTCTGGATATGATCACGTCCTGCGAAAAGGATAATGTCGGCTTAGTGATAGATTTCTGGCATCTGCATGCAGGCGGCAATACGCGTCCCGAAGAAGTAGCGCAGATGGATGTGAATCTGATCTACGGTATTCATTTCTGTGATGGCCGCGCCGCGCGCGAAGGCGAAGCCTGGGATGAATGGGTGCAACGCGACTATGAACCCGGCCAAGGCGATGTGGATATTTATAGCTGGCTTAACGCGGTGCGTGCCACCGGCTTTGATGGTGTCTGGACGCCAGAATGGTTGAGTCCACATGCCTGGGAAAGGGATCTCTTTGAGATTGGCCAAACCAGTATGCAAAGCCTGAAGCAGTACGGCATCACTGTTTAATTAAAATGTTTTATATGAAAGCTGTATAACTAAAAACGCCGCAGCAGCGCGGCGTTAGCGCCAAAGCTGAAGAGTTGCACTACGTATCGCTTGAAGCCTCTCTCAACGCGGATCATCTGCCGTAATTTAGCTGAAAACATGCGGTTATGTGCTGCAAGAATCTCCTCTTGATTCCTCCTATTCGTTTATTCATAAACCTCAACGAGGTGAATGTATTGCTGCCCGTGCATCAACGCAGCCGCAACATTTTGTAAAGAACGCCTACGTTCAAATTTAAGCTGCGCATCACGAAATCTCCGTTTTGTACCAAACTTAAAAAAAACAAAACAGGACCTGCGGAGCATTATGAAAGAGCAAAATCGTACTATCGGCATTGCACCTTATGGCGGTTCAGCTGGCGGATGGGGTGCGTTAAAAGCAGTGGCAGACGCGATTCGCGGTCAGATGTCTGTGAAGCAAGATGTCATTGCGTTGTTCAAAGTCAATCAGCCCCAGGGTTTTGATTGCCCCGGCTGCGCCTGGCCCGATCCTCAACATGCCTCTTCATTTGAATTTTGTGAAAACGGCGCAAAAGCGGTTTCATGGGAAGCCACCAGCAAACGTACCACGCCAGAATTTTTTGCTGCCCATACGGTTAGCGAGTTGTGGGAGCGTAATGCGTTTGAGCTGGAAGGTGAAGGTCGCTTGACCCATCCAATGAAATACGATGCGGCGTCCGATACTTATCAGCCCATCGAGTGGGAAACAGCTTTTAAAGAGATTGGTGAGCATTTGCGCAGCTACGAGGATCCCAACAGCGTTGAGTTTTATACATCTGGGCGTGCTTCGAATGAAGCTGCCTTTCTCTGGCAGCTGTTTGCTCGCGAATATGGCACCAATAACTTCCCGGATTGTTCAAATATGTGCCATGAACCCACCAGCGTTGGTTTGCCTGAATCCATTGGCGTCGGCAAAGGCACCGTTGAGCTGAGCGATTTTGATCATTGCGATCTGGTGCTCTGTATCGGTCATAATCCCGGCACCAACCATCCGCGCATGTTAGGTACCTTACGTGAAGTTTCGAAGCGCGGTGCGACCATCGTCGCGATCAATCCCTTGCGCGAGCGCGGGCTGGAACGCTTTACCTCACCGCAAAGCCCGATTGAAATGCTCTCTATGAGTTCAACCGAACTGGCTTCGACGTATTACAAGGTTCGCGTAGGCGGCGATGCGGCGATGCTGAAAGGTGTGATGAAAATCTTGCTGACCATGCACGAAGCGGCACTGGAAAAAGGTGAAGCGGGTGTTATCGACAGCGCATTTATTGAAGAGCATACCCAAGGATTTGATGCGCTAAAAGCGGATTTAGATGCCACAAACTGGGATCACATCCTTAAAGTTTCCGGTATGGAGCGCGAAGAGATTCAACACATTGCGCGGCTCTACGCCAATGCTGAACGCACTATCATCTGTTACGGCATGGGGATCACACAGCATCAATATGGCACTCAAAATGTGCAGCAAATCGCTAACCTGCTGCTGCTTCGTGGCAACATAGGAAAAAAAGGCGCAGGTATTTGCCCGTTACGGGGTCACTCCAATGTGCAGGGTGATCGCACCGTGGGTATCACTGAAATTCCTCCGCAATCGCTGCTCGACAGCATTGAAAAGGTTTTTGGCTTTAAGCCACCACAGGAGCATGGCCACGGCGCCGTGGCGGCGATTCAGGCGATGCGTGATGGACATACCAAAGCCCTGCTTTGTTTGGGGGGGAATCTGGCTGAAGCGATTTCTGATCCACAAGTGACTTTTCCCGCCATGCGCAAACTGGATTTAGTGGTGCACATGGCGACGAAACTTAATCGCTCACACCTGCTGCTGGGTAAACACAATTATCTGTTGCCGGTGATTGGCCGCACCGAAACCGATATACAAGCCTCTGGCGCGCAGAGCGTGACGGTAGAAGATTCGATGTCGATGGTGCACGCCTCACGTGGCTCGCTGAAACCCGCCTCACCACTGCTCAAATCTGAACCGGCGCTGGTGGGCGAACTGGCGATGGCAACCTTGCCGAATAGCGTGGTTGACTGGAAAAAAATGATTGGCGATTACAGCTTTATCCGTGATGCCATCGAAGCGGTGTTTCCTGCATTTGAAAACTTCAATGAGCGGGTAAAAAAACCCGGCGGATTCCGCCTGCGTAACACGGCATCGGAGCGCGTCTGGAACACACCTTCAGGAAAGGCACAGTTCAAGGTGATGCAGGGAATAAACGAAGATCCCCGTTCACTCCACTGCCACGACCTGGTGCTCACCACGCTGCGCAGCCACGACCAATACAACACCACTTTATATGGTCTGAATGACCGCTATCGCGGCGTAACTGGGCGGCGTGATGTGCTGTTTATCAATGCCGATGAAGCAGAAAAACGTCAACTGCGCGTCGGCGATCAGGTCAACATCGTGGCCCTGGATCCTGAAGGTAAACCAACCTCGCGGAAAATGGCCAATTTGACCATAGTTGTGATCGATATGGCGCCGGGTTCTGTCGGAGCTTACTATCCAGAAGCAAACGTATTGGTGCCGTTAGACAGTCACGATACGCAGAGTGGCATTCCCGCTTACAAAAGTATTCCCATCGCTTTAGAACAGGTAAAAGTCCCGGCTGAAACGTCAGACGGTACGCTGCGTTAAGCCAACTCAACGGCGCTGAAATTGACATCTTTTTCAGCGCCGTTTTTGCGCATTTTTCACCGCAGGCAAACAACTTTTGCGGAATAGTCTATGATTTTTCTACGTATGCTGCTTGTGGTCGAGGCACCCTAAAATCACCTCATCCTCACCCCGAGGATATGCCACCTTTAGGCTACCAGAGCCGCGCCGGTCCACCCCGGCAACAACATACCGGTAAACAAGTTTTACGTTCGCATGACCCGAACCCATAACTGTCCAGGCGGTTCGCTGACCGACGCCAGCGTTTAGTTCATCGTAGAGAAGAGAGAGTTCTGACCTACCGCATCAACCAGGAAACAGTCGAATATTGTCTCCTGTCGTACTCGTGAGCGAGTGATCGCATTGAAATACACATGCTGTATTGCGTGAAAATCGGCATATTTGATGGAGAGGGAAGAATGGTAAACAGTAATGGTTTTCAAATCTTAGCGGGAGATAGTCATCTTCTCGGGGCCAATTATGATGGTAAAGGCGTTAATTTCGCTCTCTTTTCAGCCACTGCGGAGCGCGTTGAGCTTTGTCTCTACGATCCCAGCGGTAAAGAGGAGATTGCCAGGCTGGATCTGCCCGAGTTTACCCATGAAGTCTGGCATGGTTACATACCGGGCCTGAAGCCAGGTGCGTTATACGGTTATCGCGTTTATGGCCCTTTTGACCCGGAAAATGGTCACCGTTTCAATCCTAACAAGTTGTTACTTGACCCGTATGCACGTGAGATCGCGGGCGATATTAAGTGGGATGAATCGCACTTCGCTTATGACCTGCTTCATGAAGACAAAGACCTCACTTTTGATACGCGTGACAGCGCGCCTTTTATGCCGAAATGTCGCGTTATCGATCCTAATGAGTTTGACTGGCAAGACAAAAATCGCCCGAACGTGCCGTGGTCCAAAACCATTATCTATGAAACCCATGTAAAAGGTTTTACCCAGCTCAATTCCGCCATACCACCCGATATTCGCGGCACCTACGACGGTATGAGCCACAAATCCACCGTCGACTACATCAAAAGCCTTGGGGTTACTTCGGTTGAGCTGCTGCCCATTCACGGCTTCCCCGATGATCAGCATCTTCTTGACAGAGGTTTGAAAAATTTTTGGGGCTATAATACGCTCGGTTTCTTCGCGCCCGCCTCTCGCTATTTTGGCCCTCGGGGCATTCAGGGATTCCGCGATATGGTGCGGGCCTTCCATGATGCAGGCATCGAAGTCATTCTTGACGTGGTTTACAACCATACAGCTGAAGGCAATGAACTTGGCCCAACGCTGTCATTCAAAGGAATTGATAACTTTTCTTATTACCGCACCTTGCCCGATCAACACCGTTATTACATCAACGATACCGGAACCGGCAATACCGTGAACATTTCACATCCTCGGGTGCTGAAACTGGTAATGGATTCGCTGCGTTATTGGGCAGAATCGATGCATATCGACGGATTCCGCTTCGATCTCGGCACCATTCTGGGTCGTGAGCCGGAAGGCTTTAACCCGCGCGGCGGCTTCTTCGATGCGATGATGCAGGATCCCGTGCTGTCCAAATTGAAGTTGATTGGCGAACCCTGGGATATCGGCCCAGGCGGTTATCAGGTAGGCAGTTTCCCGCCAGGTTGGGCTGAATGGAACGACCAGTACCGCGACACGGTGCGTGAATACTGGAAAGGCAACAATGTCTCGACAGATTTTGCCACCCGCTTGCTCGGTTCCGGCGATCTTTATGATCAGCGTGGACGCCGACCTTGGGCCAGCGTCAACTTCATCACCGCTCATGATGGTTTTACACTTAACGATCTGGTTTCGTATAACGACAAGCACAACGAAGCCAACGGCGAAGATAATAACGACGGCCATAATGACAATCGCTCTTATAACTACGGCGTTGAAGGCCCGACGGATGACGAAGCGATCAATGCGGTGCGAGAACGCCAGAAACGCAATTTCCTTGCAACGCTGCTGTTTTCCCATGGCACGCCAATGTTATTGGCTGGCGATGAGTTTGGTCGCAGTCAGATGGGCAACAACAACGGTTATTGTCAGGACAGCGAAATCTCTTGGGTGCATTGGGATAATCTGCCGGAATCTGCGGAAGCGCTGCGCAATTTTACTCGTCAGGCGATCAAACTTCGTGCGGAACAGCCACTACTACGTCGCGAAAACTGGCGCGATGGCATGGATATCAAGTGGTTTAATGCGGGCGGTGGATTCCAGTTGCCTGAGCAATGGGACGAAGGAACCACGCTCGGCGTCTATTTAGGCCGGGCAGATCTTCAGGCCGAGGAAGGCGTCTGGCACGACGTGTTAATGCTGTTTAATCCATTTGAAGGCGTTGTACCCTTCCGTATCCCGCAGTTTGGCGAAGGCGGTTGGGTACTTGAGCTTTCAACCTCCGATACCGTAAAACCTGGCATTGTTATTACCCGAGAAAAGGATTTCGATCTCGAAGGCCGCAGTATTGCGCTGTTCAGAAGAGAATAAAACCGCTCAGGAATTAGGCTAAAAAAGGGGCAGCGCAGTAATAGCGCTGCCCCTTTTTCATTTCAACGTTCTCTGCCGCCAGACCGAAATTCTTTTTTAAACTGGCAAAAGTAAAACGATCGGTTTACTTTTAAAGTATGGACAAAAGAAATGATATTTTACGCGCAGCAGAGCGGTTGTTTTACAACAACGGTTTCCACGCCACCAGCACAGACCATATCTGTAGCGAAGCGAACGTCTCAACGCGTACGCTTTACCGCTATTTCCCTTCCCGCGAAAGCCTGACTGCTTCTGTGATGGAGCAGCGTAAAAACCGCTTTTTCTCAGCGCTCTATCCTGCCGAGCATGTGGAAGCGATTGACCAACTTTTTCGAGAGCTGAAGCGGTGGATGGATGAGAACGGCGCTCAGGGGTGCTTCTTTGTCAAAGCCTGGGCTGAATATGCTGAGCACGACATGACGCTGGCAGCGCTGGCATTGGACTATCGCTATATGCTGCGTCATTACATCGCCGCCTGCATCAATCACTCTCATGGTGTAAACCGCGAGGCACTGATCAATGTGATTTGGATTTTGTTTGAGGGGGCTTCTACCACAGCGCTGTTAACAGGTTCGCAAGCCGCGTTGGATGCAGGTAATGCCGCTGCTCTGCTGATGAAAAAAAGCGGAGAAGTGCAGTGAGAACGTCTTTGGCGCTGGGGATCACCGGCTTTTCGTTGATAGCCGTAACCTACGGCATGGCCCGGTTTTCATGGGGGCTAATGATGCCTTCAATCGCAGAAGACATTCCTTTTACACCACGATTATCCGGCATTATTGCTGCATGCAGTTATCTGGCTTATTGCCTTTCGGTGGTCGGCGCTTCTTTTTTGGTTTCACGCTTTGGTCCACGATTACCTGCCGTCATCGCCGCCCTGTGCGCAGCTGCGGGAATGCTGTTGCTCGCTGCTTCACACTCTCCCGCTATGTTAGCCAGCGGGCTTTTCATTGCTGGATTAAGTTCAGGACTGGCATCGCCTTCCCTTGCCAGTGCAGTTACGCGCACTGTCGCTGAAAATAAACAGGCGATGGTAAACACGGTTATTAACGCAGGAACAGGCGCAGGCATTATTTTGACAGTACCCGTGTTGGCCTTTGTACCCGGTGGATGGCGCATCGCTTGCGTGGTTTTTGGCGTAATGGCGGTTTTATGTCTGCTACCTGCGATTCGCTATCTTCCCGCCGAGCGACTGAAGGCCAATCCTGATCATAATCGTGGACATCAATGGCTTTTGCGCGCGCCAATGAAATGTCTGATCATCATTGCCTTTATCAGCGGCATGAGCAGTGCAGCGTGGTGGAATTTTGGCCCGGATATTTTGCGTAATCATCTTGGCGTGAACCCACACCTTAGCAGTCTGCTTTGGCTGGTGAGCGGAGCCGCAGGAATAGCCGGTGTTATGACCGGGCCCGCAGCGCGTTACCTCAGCATGAAACAAATTTACCGCCTTTCTCAACTCTCTATGGCGACTCCACTGCTTTTATTGGCATTAAGCCACACCTTTTCAGGCTGGCTATATCCTGCTGTCGCGCTTGGTGGTGCAGGTTACGTCACGTTATCAGGTGTCTTGCTGGTTGTTGGCGCTTCAATAACGAAAGATTCACCCGCTGCAGGTGTGGGCGTTACCTTTTTCATGCTGGCATTAGGACAGATTGCAGGCACCGCTATTTTTGGCCTGTTTTATGCCCAGGCTGGCGCTGCGCCTACGCTCATCGGATTCGCTTCACTCGCCTTGCTCATGGTGTTTCTGCCGCCAAAAGAACACAGATAAGGGCCCGATAGGGAACTTGCGATGCTGCTGATGTGTTGACATACCGTTGGCTTTACCTCTGCCAGCACAGCATTTTACTTCCTGCATCTTAGTCTATGATTATTCTTCGTATGCTGCCTATAGCCGAACCATTGAACCGGATTTTACTGACCAATTTCGGCATACAGATCGCGCGTAGCTGCTCTGACTAATGACGCTTGCATCAGCGGAACGACAACCGCGTGATGTCGTCTTTTGCTTACATCTGCATATAAAGAGGCAATCGCATGGAGTCAAAATCATTTACTAAAAGTTGGGGCGCCGAATATGTGGGTGCAGATACCGTCTGCTTTCGCCTGTGGGCGACAGGTCAGGACAATGTCACGCTCAGGCTTTCGGGCAAAGACCAGGCGATGAATCCCGTCGGCGACGGTTGGTTTGAATTGCAGGCCAGCGGCGTTTCACCTGGCGCGGAGTATAACTTTGTTCTCGCTGACGGAACGGTGGTACCCGATCCCGCTTCTCGCGCCCAAAAGGCCGAGGTCAACGGCCCATCCCTGGTGATTGATCCCTCCCAATACAGTTGGCAAAACCGTGACTGGAAAGGACGTCCGTGGGAAGAAACGGTGGTCTATGAAATGCATTTCGGCACTTTTACGCCGGAAGGCACATTCCGCGCGGCTATCGAAAAACTGCCCTATCTTGCCAATCTCGGTATCACCATGCTTGAGGTTTTACCGCTTTCGCAGTTCGGCGGGAATCGTGGCTGGGGCTATGACGGCGTACTTCTTTACGCACCGCATTCCGCCTATGGCACCCCGGACGATTTCAAAGCCTTTGTCGATGCAGCACATGGACAAGGCCTTTCAGTGGTGCTGGATATTGTGCTTAACCATTTTGGGCCCGAGGGCAATTATCTGCCGCTTCTTTCACCTGACTTCTTCCATAAAGAGCGCATGACGCCTTGGGGTGCTGGCATTGCTTATGATGTTGATGCGGCCCGCCGCTATATAGTGGAGGCGCCGCTCTACTGGCTAAAAGAGTATAATCTTGATGGCCTTCGCTTTGATGCCATCGATCAGATCGAAGATACCTCTGAGAAGCATGTGCTGATTGAAATCGCCGAACGTATTCGGGCAGAAATAACCAGCCGGCCCATTCATCTGACGACCGAGGACAGCCGCAACGTTATCTTTTTGCATCCTCGCGATGACGAGGGTTCAGCTCCGCTGTTTACCGGCGAATGGAACGATGATTTTCACAATGCTATCCATGTCCTGGCCACGGGCGAAACCCACGCCTATTACCAAGATTTTGCCGAAGCACCGGAAAAGTTGGTTGCACGCGTTCTTGCAGAGGGCTTCGCCTATCAAGGTGAGATTTCAGCACAGTCGGGCGAAAAGCGCGGTGTAAAAAGTAGCGGCCAACCACCGGTCGCTTTTGTAGACTTTATCCAGAATCACGATCAGGTTGGCAACCGTGCTCAGGGCGAAAGGCTGATTGAATTGGCTGGCGCTGAACGCACACAAGTCCTGTTGGCATCCCTGTTGCTCTCGCCGCATATCCCGCTGCTGTTTATGGGTGAAGAGTATGGTGAAACAAATCCTTTCTTGTTCTTTACCGATTTTCACGGCGATCTCGCCAAAGCCGTGCGTGAAGGCCGCGCCAGAGAATTTCAGGGACATGCAGGCCATGAAGGGGAAAGCGTGCCCGATCCAAATGCCGAGACTACGTTTGAAATGTCGAAGCTGGATTGGCAGAAACCAGACAGCGAAGCGGGTAAAAAGTGGCTGGCGCTGACCAGTGAGTTATTGGCGTTGCGCCAGATACATATTGTGCCGCTGCTTTCTACTGCGGGCGGTGAGTCCGGCAACGTTGTGAAAACCGCAAAAGGGTTAGTCGCTGTAACCTGGACTTTCCCGAATGGCACGTTGTCGATCGCGTTCAATATTGGCGAGCAATCCCAGCCGCTTCCCGAACAACCCGGCCAGATCCTTTTCGCCTGGCCGAAAGCTGAAACGGAACTGCCGCCAAATTCAATCATTGTCCGCCTGGCTTCGGGAGACGCAGCGTGAAGATACCAACCGCCACTTATCGAATTCAGTTTCGCAATGGCATGACCTTTGATCGTGCTGCGGGCCTTGTCCCCTACTTAAAACGCTTGGGCATCAGCCATCTCTATGCTTCGCCAATTTTCACCGCGACATCGGAGTCCACTCACGGCTATGACGTGACCGATGCGAATGAAATTGAGCCTGCTATTGGCGGCCGCGCAGGTTTTGACCGCCTGGTAAAAGCGTTAAAAGCGGCTGATATTGGACTGATTATCGATATTGTCCCGAATCATATGGCCGCCTCGCTGGAAAATGGCTGGTGGCGTGATGTTATTGAAAAAGGTGAAAACAGCCGCTACGCACAACATTTTGATATTAACTGGTCGCGGCGACTCACCTTACCGGTGCTTGGCGATACCTTTGAGACGGTGCTGGAAAACGGCGAAATCGCGCTAAAACCCGATCCGAAAACCGGTAATCCAAGCTTCGCCTACTATGAAAACTTTTTTCCTCTCGCCCACGAAACCTGGCAAGGTCGCGAGACAGAGACTTTGCAACTTACTGACAAGGCAGAAATCGCCACACTCCATGAACAGCAGCCTTATCGATTAATGTCATGGCGTGATGCGCCGCGTGACCTTTCCTATCGACGTTTCTTTGAAGTCACCGGGTTGGTCGGCGTGCGGGTTGAAGATAAAGCTGTTTTTGATGATACGCATCGGCTGATACTTGAACTGGTTCATACAGGCGCAGTCGATGGATTGCGGGTTGATCATGTGGATGGTTTGGCTGATCCCAAGGCGTACCTTGATCTGCTTCGTCAGGAGGCTGGCGCTGACTGTTACATCACGGTCGAGAAGATCCTTGGCGAAGGTGAACACCTTCCCGATGATTGGCCCATTTCTGGCACAACCGGTTACGAATTTATTGCCTCACTTTCCCACGCGCTGGTGGATGGCGAAAAGCTCACCGCCTTGCGTAAAGCGTATGTTGATGTTGTGGGCAAGCCGGTTGATATGGAGGCTGAACTGCGTGCAGCAAAGCTTCTGATGGCGGACAAGAATTTCGAGGGCGAATTTACCACGCTACTCACCCTCGCCCTATCAATAGCAGAAACTGCAAAACTCACGCTGGAGGAGAAAGCCGTGCGATCCGCCCTGCGCGAGCTGTTGGTGGCTTTCCCGGTTTATCGCACTTATGGTACGGAGCAATCGCTACCGCCAGCCAGCCAGGACAGGCTGCAAAAGGTGGTCGAGAAAGTTAAAACCAGCGTCAACGCACCCGATCCTCAGGCACTCGATTTCCTGACCCATATTCTTACTGGCGAGATCGCTGAAGCAGCCTTAAGCGAGGCGGCTAACTTTCGTATCCGTTTCCAGCAATTAACGGGACCGTTGATGGCGAAATCAGTAGAAGATACGCTGTTTTATCGTCAAAACATGTCGTTGGCGTTGAATGAAGTGGGTGCAGAACCGTTGCCACGCGCCTTCTCGCCTGACCACTTTCATGCTGAGATGAAAACGCGGCTGGAACGTCAGCCAGATGCACTTTCAAGCACCTCAACGCACGATACTAAACGCGGCGAAGATGCGCGGGCGCGGCTTTATACCCTGACCGAAGCGCCTGAGCTGTGGGCAGAATGCGTCGCCCGTTGGCGCCAGCTGAATCAATCCAACGTTAGCCAGCTTGATGATGGAGCCGCACCGGAACCTGCGGTTGAATGGATGCTGTATCAGGCGCTGGCTGGCGTTTGGCCTGCTACGCTGCAGCCAGACGATAACGCTGGCCTGGAGGCGCTTGAGAAGCGGTTTCTGGCTTATGTAGAAAAAGCGTTGCGGGAAGCGAAACGTCGCACCAACTGGGCCGATGGCAACGAAACCTATGAAAAAGCAGTGCTCGACTATGCACGTCATCTGCTTTCTTCCGCTAATCAAGCCTTCCTGAAGGATTTTAGCGCGTCTATGCAGCCTTTCATTCGCGCGGGTTTGGTTAACAGCCTGACGCAGTCGGTGATAAAACTCACTGCGCCGGGCGTGCCTGATATCTATCAAGGCTGTGAGGCGCTGGATTTCAGCCTTGTTGATCCGGATAATCGGCGCGAACCCGATTTCGCCACGCTAGAGCAGCAGCTAAACGTGGATCAGAAGCTGAGTGCTTTCACTGAGCAAAGCGTGTTCAGCGGTGAGCTAAAACAACACGTGATTGCAACGTTGTTACGCTGTCGTCAGGAAACACCAACGCTGTTTCGTCAGGGTGACTATTTGCCGCTGATCGCCAAAGGTAAAAAAGCGGAACACGCGTTGGCCTTTGCGCGCCTTGACGGCGACGATGCGCTCATTGTCATCGTCCCTCGCCTCGTCTTCAAAGGCATTGAGCAGGGTCTTATGCAGCCGAACACAGAGCACTGGGCAGAGACAGAGATCGCTTTGCCTGAACAGCTTGCCAACCGGCGCTATCACAATGTTCTCAACGGAGAAGCGCTGTTGCTGGAAGACACTCTTAAATTGGAAACGTTTAAAGAGCGGCCTTCGGTCGTCATTCTTCGTGGATGATCCGTTCTGACTGATCATTGAAAGAATAATCTTTAGCTGATAACCCTCTTAAAGCCGATACGCACTGTGTCGGCTTTTTTACATCATGTTGTTGTGAAATTTCATTTAACACCAAGAGGGGGGTTCTACGCCGGAACCACCGAAATTTCCGTTTCCCCAGTTTCAGCCCGGCGACCAGCACATCCAGATCAATAATTTCATTGCTGTTCTGGAAGATATAGTGCCCATACAGCAAAATGTGCTGCCAGGCCACCTTCTGTCCGTCAACGGCACCATAAAGCGTCTTTGGATCAAACGAATAGAGTGGAAAAACCGTCAGGGCCTCTATGGCATCGGTGATACAGTCATTGGTCGTGAGCAGTGATGCCAGGTGGAGGTACTGTTCATATGTAATTTCCAGTGCAGGGAACGGTATATCGCTGGTTCTCGCCATAACATGATTGTCATGATTCATCACATGGAACAACCGGAAATAATGTATTTCCTGATTGAACCGGTATTCGAGCGCGCGGGCACACTTGAAGCGCAATGGTCGTCTGATTCCGGAATAGCAAACATCATCACTCGGATGATCCATTACCATGATTCAATCACTAAAGAAATTTCTACTATGGCAACTCAGGTTTTTATCATCGCTGTACGGGCCTGTGATTCTCACGATTATTTCCGCACTGCTTCAGGGGTATTTTTTCCCGGATAGCCCTGTCTGGCCTACAGGCGTATTCGCCATACTTATGATTGTTATTTTTACGCGTTACTGTAAATGGTGAAAGCGTGAATATCACAGTTATTTAAATCATCACTAATAAGGAAATTATATGTCTACTCCCGCTCATTTATGGCTTAAAGATGAAAACGGATCGCCGATTGTTGGCCGTTTTTTAATGCCCCTGCGTTTGGGTTCCATCGAATTAAAATCATTTTCGCATGGTGTATCCATTCCAGTAGATCCCAGCTGATGCAAACTTACCGGAACGCGCGTTCATAGCCCGATCACGATAGTGAAAGAATTTGACCAAACGACACCTATTCTGTAACGCGCCGTATGTGAAAGCCGCACACTGAAAAAAGCAACGTTCAATATATTACCTTTCAGAGTTTGAAGGAGACCTGATACGGCTGCGTACCCGCGAAGGTATGGCCATCGCATGAGCAAAAGGGAAACTGCGAGGGAAATACCAAAATTGTCTGATAAGCAGCAAAAAGCGCTTTGCAGGATGCACGGAAGCGGCGAATATTCAATCAGCAGTTTGGCTGAATTATTTCCCGTTTCACGACCGACTGTTTACCGGATGCTTTGCCGTGGGCAAAAATGAACAACTGGACTTACTGAAAATTAACAAGGAGCGGTTATGTACAACAACAATGAAGCCATCAATTATTTGCAGGCTAATAAAATTCTCGCACTAAAGCTCGACCATGAATTAGCGGGCGTAGGAAAAGCTGTATCAAATCAGATTGAAACGATCGGCGCAGGTGCAACGCGTGCGCTGTATTATACGTCCTGCCTTACTGATGAATATCAGGACGTCTGCCAGCAACAAAAGAGTGCGGATATCCGATTTGCCAAAGGCGTTTACCCTATTCTGAGGCGCAAAGATGTTGTGTATGAAATGCTCAAAGTCTACTTTGAAGAAATATTTCGGTACAAAACATCCGGTCAACTAGAGCACATCAAACAACTGTTAATGGCAGTAAATGTCCACATTGCCGCAAGCTCACTTACTAAACATGGATTCGCGTTAGCGACGGCCGCATCAGTTTCAGTTGGTACGAACCTGAATCTCGATATTGCCGCACTTGCAGGGCGTGCATCAGGTGGAGCTATAATTTTATCGGGTGTGTATGGTGTTGTTCAGAAAGCCGCCGAGAGCGCCCATCGGTTGCAAATTCAGTCTCCCGCTTATTACAGTGCTCTGTACGCTCATGAGCTAGAAATGATGTATTTTTTAGTCGAACCATTGCTTGAGCGTGCAGGGGCGTTTACGTACTCAGAATCAGAGACAAATATTGCGGGCATTATCACCAGGATGATTCGATAACGATGTTTAGCCTTATTAAAAGATTCTTTAAGCGAGTGTTTACGTCTCTTGTCGGCCTTTATGCTCCTCAGGCAATAATAATTACATATGCGCTGGTGCAGATAAATTTTTTTCCTGCTGTCCCGCTTTGGTTTATACCGGTGTTCGCTGTCTTTGTAATATATATTTTTAGTCGATATGTGAAATGGTAACTTCTTAAAACGAGTAAATCTAAAATTTATTTATAAAGAAATATTATGTCGACACCCGCCCACTTATGGCTTGAAGATGAAAACGGATCGCCGATTGGCCGGAATCATCGGAATACACAGCGCTTTCCCGTGGGAAAAATGAAAAACTGGATTTAATGAAAATGAACAAGGAGCGGTTATGTACTACAGCAATCAAGTTATCACTTATTTGCAGGCTAATAAGATTCTTGCACTAAAGCTCGACCACGCATTAACGGGCGTAGGAAAGGTTGTATTAAATCAGATTGAAACGATAGGTGCAGGTGCAACGCGTGTGCTGTATTACACATCCTGCTTTACTGACGAATATCAGGACGTCTGCCAGCAACAAAAGACCGAGGATAGCCGATTTAAAAACGGCGTCATTTATCTTCTGCGACATGGTAATGTTGCGTATGAAATGCTCAAAATATATTTCGAAGAAATATTTAAATATAAAACTTCAGAACAGCTTGAGCATATCAAAAAAATGCTTATGACTGTTAATATCCATCTTGCCGCCAGTTCGCTGACAAACGCGGGGTTTGCTTTAGCAACAGCATCATTTGTCGCTGCTGGCATGAATCTAAGCCTTGAACTCAGTGCGCTGGCAGGGCGAAGAGCGAGACAGGTTGTTGGGGTTATTGGTATATACGGCATTGTCCAGAAAGCAGCAAATAGCGCGCATCGTCTTCACATTACTTACCCAGCTTACTACTCAGCGCTATACGCTCAAGAGCTGGAAATGATGTACTTCCTGATAGAGCCACTGTTTGAGCGGGCTGAGGCGTTTAAAGCACAATGGGTATCGGATAGTGAAATTGCAGACATCATTACCAGGATGATTCGATAATAATGATGAACATTATTAAAAGGTTTTTCAGTCGGATAGTCAGGTCATTGATTTCGGATTATAGCCCGGCAGTGCTGACAATAATATTCGCTTTGGTTCAGGATTTGTTATTCCCGGACAGCCCAATCTGGCTTATACCCTTATTTTTTGTGTTTTTGATGGTTATTTTATCGATCTATGAAATTGTAAAGTCCAAACGTTAGCATTATCTAAATTTATTTATAAGGAAATTACATGTCTACACCCGCACATTTATGGCTTGAAGATGAAAATGGTTCTCCGATTGTTGGCAGTTGTTTAATGCCACTGCGCCAGGGGTCTATTGAGTTAAAATCATTCTCCCACGGTGTAACTATTCCTGTGGATCCGAGCTGGGGAAAACTGACAGGCACGCGAGTTCACCGCCCTATCACGATAGTGAAGGAGTTTGATCAGACAACACCACTCCTGTACCGCGCTGTCTGTGAAGGTCGAACCATGAAGAAGGCGACAATCAAGATGTACCGTATTCTGGAATCAGGCATTGAGGCAGAGTATTTCAATATCATTCTGGAAAACATCAAAATCACGACGGTTTCCCCTTACCTTGCCCCGAATGGCATGAGCAGCACCCATCTTGAAACACTCGAGTTGCGTTATGAGGCGATTACCTGGAAGTATACGGAAGGAAATATTATCTATCGTGATTCATGGAACGATCGTTGTTGTGCCTGATAACGAAGGAAATGAGGTAGATGCCTCCTCTGAGACTAACGAGGAGAGAAAATGATCGATTTAACTGCGGAACAGCGACAGCTGGCGAATATAGTTCATGATTGTGCTATCCACTTTGCCCTGACAGAAATGGCGCTGCTCAGTTATTGCAAGGCTGTTATGACTACATGGATGTCTTTAAACGGATGATGTACAGCGCTTCAAAAGTCCAGATGGACTACATTTTCCTGCAATACTCTGGATATTTTCGCTTTACAAAATGGATGGAAAGGCTGGAAAAGGGTATTGCTGATGGAGTCATTGAAGTGTCGAAAGATCACTAAAAACAACGGGCCGGAATTTTCGACGGTTCCGGTGTAGAACACCAAGAGGGTGAAAAAGATGATTGTCAGAACCTGGCATGGATGCGTTCCGCTACATCATGCAGAAGGCTTTGCAAGGCATTTAGCGTTGACGGGCGTTGAACATTCTAAAAACACACCAGGAAATTTAGGCGCCTTTGTTCGACGTGAAACACAGGGCGACTGGGAACATTTCTTTCTGGCGACTTACTGGAGAGATATAGAGGCGGTAAAAGCCTTTGCAGGCGAGGATTATCATGTCGCCGTTACCTATCAGGACGACGAACAGTTTGCGCTGCTTTCTGATCCTTATGTTTTTCAGCATAGCGTTGAGTCAGTTTCTGCGCTTTAAGCACGGCAAAAAGGTGGCAAGTTTCATCACCTGCCACCTTTCTTAGGCTTATTTCAGATTAATACGCGCCACACTGTCTGGACCTTTAGTTGAATTGTCTTCGTTAAAATCCTGCTTAACAGACACATACAACGTTTGCCCATCTTCGGAAACCAGCAAACTATTGGGATGGCTTTCGAATGACCAGCTGTTTTTCACAGCGTAGGTTGTCGCATCCAGTTGAAGCACTTTTTTCGACTGGCGTTGGCTAATATAAATTTCATTGCGTTTGGCATTAAATTTAATCCCTAATGCATCACCTGAAATACGTTTTATCACCTTGCCGCTGTGCTCATCAAATACCAGCGTGGTTTTGGCTTTGGAATCATCCGTCACAAACAGACGCCCGGTCGCCGGATCTTCTGCCAGATTGACGAACAGATATTCTTTACCGTCGTCAGGCGCCCAGCGTTTTACAATCTTGTGCGTGTGCGGATTAATAACCTGAATAACGCCGCCACCGGTTGCTGCATAAATACGATCCATTACCGGTGAGTACGTGATGCCTGTCACCCATTTACCTGCATTTTTGATCCGCGTTTTCAGGGTCATTGTTTTGGCATCAACCACCCAAATCACCGCCGGATCGCTTACGCCACCAATATACAGTTGCCCTTGATGTAGGAAAATTTCACGCGCACCCATGGGATCGCCATCTTTGTCTTTTTCACTGAACATCAGGCGCTGTAAGACTTTGCCGCTTTTCGCATCCACTTTGGAGATGCCACCATCCAACGTATTGGTGACATAAAACAGGCTGCCGTCTGGCTCTACCGCCATCGCAAAATTTTTCAGGTCGGTATGCGTTTCGCCTTTGGTCTCCAGAGTGGCGGGATCGAGACGATAAAGCATACCGCCGTTAACATCTTTAAACCCTTGGGCACTGGCAACAAACAGCGCGTTGGCGGCAGATGAATAGGTCATTTCATACAGCCCGTCCCCAATAACACGTTGGGAAATGTGGGCCTCAGCTGGCTTTACTGTCGTCTCAGCGAATGCTGCGGGTTTGTTGTTTTTTGCGGGTGTTTGGCACGCAGTCAGACTGAAAGCAGCAACGGTCGCCACGGCTAACGCGGCTTTGCGCGAGCTGATAAACATTTTCAAAATGAACTCCATCAATGGAAAAACGACTTTGGTAAGGTCGATGCGCAAACGTCTCGCCGACAAAGAATGCGAATCATACGCATTACCAAATACTAAGTAAATCCAGTGTTTGTTAACAACCAGAACCATATTTTTTTGTATGAACAAATTCTGCTCATCCTGAATCTGCTAATGCTTCGCGCATCCTTCCTGATCAAAAAGTTTTATAAACAACAACGTAGGTAAGTTGGCTATCACGCCTTTAAGAAATGGCTTGTTACATTTCCTCATTGAACTTTCCCGCGACGAACCAAAAGTAAATCATTATCATCCGCATTCTCATCATTGCAGTTCTGTTCTCTCTCACAATGCGCTTTTCTGCATAGGCCAGGGTTTAGGGATGTGAAACTGCAACGCGAATAAAATGAACATTCCTTAAGGGAAGTGGTATGGATTTTGATTGCAGGAAAAAAGGTCAACACCAGCGTGCATCAGGCATTAAACAAGGTTTTACGCTCTCTTTATTAGCCTTAACGATTCACGCATTGCTTGCGCCTGTCGCGGTGCAAGCTGCTTCAAACGACGCTTCACAACCTGATCTCGTGGTGGATGCTGACGCAAGTCCCGATGATGTCAGCCACGAGCAGCAAGATTACGCAGTGAAAACCACGCGTGCTGGCACCAAAATGCTGCTTACGCCGCGCGACGTTCCACAATCAATCAGTGTGATCACCAAGCAACGCATGGAAGATCAAAACCTGCAATCTGTGGGTGATGTGTTGGATAACACCACCGGCATTGCCACTTCTCTTATTGATAGTGAACGTTCCAGTTACTACTCACGCGGCTTCGAGATAACCGATTACACCTTTGATGACATTCCAAGCTCAGTCAGTGATACCTGGAACTTTGGTGATGCGGCAGAAGACACGGCGATTTACGACCGTATCGAAGTGGTGCGTGGCGCAACCGGCCTGATGACAGGCGCTGGCAGCCCTTCTGCTTCCGTCAACATGGTACGTAAACACGCAGACAGTAAAACATTTACCGGTAATCTCAGCGCCAGCTACGGCAGTTGGAACAAGCAACGCTACGTGGCGGATGTTTCTGGCCCCTTGAACGAAGAAGGCACGGTTCGTGGCCGCGTGGTGGCCGGTTATCAAGATCAGGACAGCTGGGTTGATCGCTACCATAAAACCAAAAAGTTTTTATATGGCGTGGTTGATGCGGATGTCACAGATAACACCACGTTGTCAGTGGGTTACGACTATCAGGAAAGCAATACCGGCAACCCAACCTGGGGTGGATTGCCGACGTGGTACAGCAACGGTGCGCGTACTCACTATGATCGCCATAGCAGCGTGTCAACTGACTGGACGGATTACAACATTGAGTCGCGCAAAGTCTTTGCTAACGTGACGCACAACTTTGATAACGGCTGGAGCGTGCGCGTGAATGGCACACACGGCGAGCAGCAGTTTAACGATAAACTGCTGTATGTTGAAGGTTTCCCGGATATCGATACGGGCGAAGGGACCAGTGGATTTGGCAGTAAAGATCGCGGCACGCGCAAGGTCGACGCCATTGATACTTACGCAACCGGCCCGTTTGAACTGTTCGGCCGTCAGCATGAGTTGGTTGCTGGCGTCAGTTACAGTCGCCAGCACAATACAACGTACAGCTCAGACGGCCCGATTGAAACAGAGCAGATGGGCAGCGTAACGAACAGATGGAATGGTGATGTTGCCGAACCCAGCTGGGGTGAATGGTATCTGAACGCCGATGATGTGGTGCGTCAAAAATCTGCTTACACGGCGGCTCGCTTCTCTCTGGCTGATCCGTTATCACTGATTGTTGGCGCACGTTATACGCAATGGAGCAGCGTGGGCAGCAGCGGCAACGTGCGTAAAAACAACATCACGCCTTATGGCGGATTGGTTTATGACATCAACGACACATGGTCGGCTTACGCCAGTTATACCTCAATATTCCAGCCACAAACCTATCGTGATAGCAGCGGCAAATATCTCTCACCGGTTATCGGTAAAAATTATGAAACCGGACTGAAATCAGACTGGTTTAATGGTCGCCTGACGTCTACTTTTTCGGTGTTCCGCATTGAGCAAGACAACGTAGGTCAGGAAGATGGCGATAGACATGTTAACAATTCCAGTGAACAGGCCTATTACGCCGCCAAAGGGGCAGTGAGTAAAGGTGCGGAATTTGAGCTGAATGGCGCAGTGACCGATAACCTGCAATTGACCTTCGGTGCCACTCGCTATGTCGCGAAAGATTCAACCGGTCGTTTCAACAGCCAACTCCCGCAGACTTCGTTCAAGTTGTTCACCCGCTACGCATTACCGATGGTGCCCGATTTGACCATTGGCGGTGGCGTAAACTGGCAAAACCGTACCTTCCAGGACACCACCAATGCCAACGGCGAAGCGGCACGCGTTTATCAGGGAAGCTATCCGCTGGCGAGCCTGTTTGCCCGTTATCAGGTCAACAAACAGTTAGCGGTTCAGGCGAACGTCGACAACCTGTTTGACCGCACTTACTACGCTTATCTCAGCGATTATGCGGTTTACGGTGAACCGCGCAGTTACTCAGTAAGCCTCTCATATACGTTCTAAATAGCAACGGCATCCTCAACCTGCCGTTGGGGATGCCGTTGTTTAGCGCAATGTCGCCATCAATCCTGAATAACGCGTTATGCTGCCGCGCCTTTAGTCTGCAAAGCGATATGCCCTGCCCACAAGCTGGCAACCCACTTCACGCCTTTGGCGGTAAAACGAGCCTGCGAAAATGCATGCTGATTTTCACCTACACCGGAATGCAGTGTGAAATAGCCCGCCTGAAGATGGTAATGCTGCGGAGTCAGCACGCCATTAGCGCGATACATGATGTTGCGTTCCAGCAAGAACTGACGGAACTCAGGTTCTTTCGCCTTCAGCATTTTACAAAGCTGACGAAAACCTAGCGCATCATCCACTTCAATGAAGCGATCGAAAAATTCAGCCTTTGGGGCGGAAAGTGCCAGTTTCTGTTCAGCAGCCAGACGCTGTTCAAATTGCTCAGCCCATGCACGCGCAGCAGCAGCAGGATTGGTGAAGTCTGGTAAATGGGCGCTTCTTTCGCGCTCTTGCCAGCGATCCAGCGCTTCAGCTGTAAATCCTGGGGAGAGACGGGCAACCGCCAGTAAAGAATCCCGCTTGTTCAGGCAATATTCCTGACGCATTTCCCCTTCCCTCTCATACAGGTTAACCATGATGGGATTAGAGAGACGCTGCGCGGTTTCGAGACTTTTTATCAGACGTTTCACTTCACCGTGCGTAATGCCTGTCATTTTGGCAATTTCACGGCTGCTCATCGTGACCGATTGATCCAGCGAATTGAGGTTTTCTGTCAACATCATCATAGGCATCACCATCCACTTACTTACACAATTACCCGGCAGGCAGTAGAAATATTATACAATCACCTGTTTAAATATCCAGTATTTTTTTTAAGCAATTATGTAAGCTGAATCTTTTACGGCATGGCGGTGTAAAGTGATCGTAAGTTGTTGATAATTAGCCCTGTTCACCCCATCAAGGCGCAGTGAACAGGGAATAAAGTGAATATTAATCTTCAGCGGTTTTGCGAACAGCAGGCATTTTTAACGGCGCGATAACCACATTTACCCCCAAATCTTGCAGGCGATGTAAAGTCGGCACCGGCGTACCTTGGTTAACAATGACAACATCAAACTCGCTTAAATGCGCAAAACTGTGCAGCGCCCGACGTTCAAACTTAGTGTTATCCATCATCAGAACGCGTTTCTGCGAGGATTCAAACATGGCGCGCTTGGTTTCAACCGTTTCTGCTGACTGGTGAAACACGGTGTCGTCGGTGATAGCCGACATGCTGACAAAAAACATGTCAGCACGCAGGCTGGCAATCTCTTTGCGTGTCATCCGGCCCATAAAGGCGTTACACCAGTTATGGAACTGCCCTCCCAAGCCCAACAGCGTAATGTCGCGCACATTCTTCAATTCACTCATTAACGTCAGCGAATTGGTAATTACGGTCAAAGGGGCTTTAGCAGGGAGAAAGCGCGCCATTTGCAGCACGGTCGTGGAATCATCAAGAAAAATAGCCTGCCCAGTTTCAAGATACCCCGCCGCCACTTCCGCAATCGCCTGCTTTTCCTCAAGTTGGCGCGTTGCTCGATAGATATCGCTGGATTCAACCAAGCTGGTTGGGGTTGCTGAAACCACACCGCGTGATTTGTGCAACAAGCCACGCTCTACCATTTCATCTATATCACGATGCGCGGTCATCAGGCTGATGCCAAAGCGCTCGGTTAACTCTTCAATACGGATGGCGCCTGCGGCCATTACGGCTTCCGCAATCAGTTGGCGTCGCGCCAGTTGCCGTGCTTGTCGGCTGTCGCTGGGTAACGTTTCTGCCATAAATACGCCGAGAGAATTATCCTGCGGGTTTTGCGCCATAGTTCATCCGAGATTATGAGAGGAAAATGCCATTTCGGACCCAATTACACCGCCGAATCGACTATTTAGCAAATAGTGATGTGCGATAAAAAAGGGCGCCGCAGCGCCCAATAACTTCGTTCGCATACTTACTCAGATAAAACAAAAGGTGATACAAACTTGTCGGCGTTTTCTTTAGTAATCAATACGCAGTCGAAAAGTTGCTTCTCAGAAGCCGCGCCGGTTTTACCGGTTTTCAAGAAACTGTCGGCTTGTTCAACCGCTTTTTGTGCAAACTGCGCAACAGGTTGCATGACGGTATAAGCCAACGTGCCCGCTTTCACTGCGTCAACCGCATCCGGCGAACCATCAAAGCCACCGACTTTAATTTGATTCAGCTTGCCCGCTTCTTTTAACGCCGCAATAGCACCCAATGCCATTTCATCATTACCGCTGATAACACCTTTAATAGTGGGGTTCGCCTGCAGCAGCGACTGCATTTTATTAAAGCCTTGCGTGCGGTCCCAGTTCGCCACTTCTTTACCGACCTGTTTTAAGTCTGGATATTGCGTTAACACCGTTTCAAAACCGTTGGCGCGGGTGGCGGCATTGTTATCTGAAGGTGGGCCGACTAGCTCAACATAGCTTGCGTTGTCCCCGACTTGTTTTACCCATTCCATTGCACCCACTGCCGCGCCCTGCGCATTGTTTGACACCAATTGCGCTTTGGCTAAACCGCTTTGGTTAAGCTCGGCATTAATCACAAATACCGGGATATTGGCCGCAATAGCTTTCTTCACCGAACCGATTGAACCGTCCGCATTCGCGGGATCGAGGATGATCGCTTTTGATTTGTTGGTGATCGCGGTATCGATAAGCTGGCTTTCGGTGTTGGTATCACCCTTGTGCGCGCTGACTTTGGCGCTATAGCCAAGCTTTTCTGCGGCCTTCTGCGCGACTTGCCCTTCCGTTAACCAATAAGGATTGGAAGGATCGTTAACGATGATGGTCATCAGCCCATTATCGGCCCAACTGGGTGTAGCAAAAGCGGTGACTGCGACAGCGGCTGCCGCCAGAATGAAACGTTTGCTGTTATTAAACATGTTATTGCTCCGTTATTATTGGGGTACAGGTATACGGATTCACTCTCGCTGCGGACGAGAACGCCGCAGCGAGTGAGATCTATCTTCCGCGTCGACCGTATTGCAGGGTGTTCAGCAACACAGCCAGCACGATAACTGCGCCAGTAAATACCGTCTGCCAGTAAGCAGAAACGCCGATAATTACCAGTCCATCTGAGAGAAAACCGATGACGAATGCACCGAGAAGCGTGCCGCGCACATTGCCGCGTCCACCGGTCAGCGCCGCGCCACCAATGACCACGGCAGCAATCGCTGTTAATTCGTAGGTGGTACCCGCCGTTGGGCCTGCAGAAGTCAGTTGTGAAGAGAGCACCAATCCGGCCATCGCAGCGCAAATGCCGGAAAGCACATAAACACTGACTTTGATGCGTTTAACCGGCACACCGGACAAGTCCGCAGCACGTTCGTTGCCGCCAGAAGCATATAACCAGCGACCAAACGCCGAACGACTCAGCAAGAAACCGCAGGCCAGCGCCACCACGCCCAGCACTAATACGCCAACCGGAATGTTGAAGATGCGATTGAAGCCCAGCCAGTCAAAACCGGTATTGCCGAGCGCTTCGCTGCCCGATAATTTGTTATAGGTCAGGCCGTTGGTCATCAGCAGTGCTACGCCACGTGCAACATACAATGAGCCGAGTGTCGCGACGAATGCCGGTACACGACACCAGGCAATCAAAATACCGTTGACCAATCCCACCAATGCCCCCATCGCCAGCGTTAGAACCGCTACGGCCCACACCGGGAGATAAAGCACCACGCCCAGCGCCTCTAAGTTCACGCCTTGCATCAAAAAGCCGGCAAACACGCCAGCCAGGCCCAGCGTCGATCCCACCGAGAGGTCAATTCCGCCATTCAAAATCACCAGCAGCATGCCAATTGCCGGCAAGCCGAAAATGGCAACGTGAGAGGCCATGGTTAAAAAGTTTGCGCCGGTAAAGTAGTTGGGTGAGAGCAAGGAAAAGGTCGCGATAATGATCAGCAAAGCAATAAAGGCGCGACCTTCCAACAGCAAGCGAGCAATATTCGTGCCTTTAGACGGACTCGCTTTTTTAGTGACAGGCGGTGCTGCGCTCAATATTTGAGTTCTGTCAGTCATGGGTTTTTCTCCGTTTTTCATCGTCATGCCACCAGTGATTCGCCTGAGGCGGCCATAATGCGTTCTTTTGTTACGCTGGAATCGAAGATGGCCGATATCCGCCCTTTGCTCATCACCACAATTCGATGTGCAATGCTCAAACATTCGCCCACTTCGGAAGTGGTATAAACCACTGCTAATCCTTTTTTGGCGTTCTCCGCCAGCAGCCGAAAGACTTCCGCTTTCGCACCGATATCAATGCCGCGGCTGGGTTCATCCAGCAGGATCACTTTGGGACGGGTGGCCAGCATTTTGCCAATCACCACTTTTTGTTGGTTGCCACCCGACAGCGAGCCAATTGCCGCCTCGCCGCCGGAAGTTTTCACCGTCACGTTACGGATGCTGTCGCTAACCAGCTGTTTTTCACGGCGCGTCGACAGCACCAGCCCACGCACGAACTCGCTGATACTGGCGAGAGAGATGTTTTCTCCTACCGTCATGGTTTGAACCAAACCGTCTCGCTGACGATCTTCTGGCACCAAGGCCAAGCCGCCGGCGATGCGTTGTGAAATGGTCAGATCTGAAACATCGTCGCGGCCTAAAAAGATGCTGCCGCTGGCCTGACGTAACCGCCCTGCCACGCACTCCATAAGTTCCGTGCGGCCTGCACCCATTAACCCGTAAATACAGACGATTTCACCCGCACGGACATTCAGAGAAAGGTTGTCCACCAGCTTGATGCCCGCTTTGCCTTTCACCGTGAGATCTTTCACTTCCAACGCGGTAGAGCCAAAGTCGTAGCCTTGCGGCGGCGCGCCCAAATCAAAATGGTCGCCCACCATGTTGCGCACGATCCACTCAAGATCAATTTCATCGCGCTTGGCATAGGCGGTCATGACACCATCACGCAGCACAACGGCCCGATCGGTAATTTCGAGTGCTTCTTCAAGATGGTGAGAGATATAAACAATCGCTACGCCCTGGCTGGTCAGATCGCGAATCACCTGAAACAGCACTTCAACTTCAGCAGCACTTAATGCAGACGTGGGTTCATCCATGATTAAAATTTGTGAGTTCACGGACAATGCTCGCGCAATTTCAACAATTTGCTGTTGACCGAGTCGGAGATTTTCAACCGGCGTTAGCGGATCGATTTCTTCTTCAAGCGCTTCCATCAGATGGCGCGTTACACGTGCCTCTTCGGCGTAATTCACGCCGCCAGGTTTCATGATTTCACGCCCAATAAAAATGTTGTCGCGCACATTCATATTTGGTGCGAGATTCAACTCCTGATGAATAATCGAAATCCCGCAATCACGCGCTTCAGTCGCGGAGTGAAACACTTTGCGTTCGCCGTTCAACACAATGTCACCCGAGCTGGGGTTGATTACTCCAGACAGGATCTTCATTAAGGTGGATTTGCCTGCGCCATTTTCACCAAACAGCGTAGTGACTTCGCCACGACGAATTTCAAAATTGACGCCTTTCAGCGCGTGGGTAGAGCCGTAAACCTTGCTCACGTTACGAGCCTCAAGGATTACTTCGCCTTTCAACAGCGCGGGATTAACGTTAAACGGGCTCATTTCACCTCCAGACTAACCGGCGTGATCATCCAGTTTTTAGGATTGAGTAAACGAAACACGCCCACCACCTGCACGGTTTTACCGGTTAAGGCAGCGTTATCGACTTTGTCTAACACGGCGGTTTTCATCGCGCGGTTAATCGCTGAACCCGCGTTCTGATATTCGATTTGGTTAGTGAAATCGCCAAACTGAATGTTGCCCGTTGCATCACGCAGTTCGGTACCGGTAATGGCTGGCCCAGTTTGCATCCTTACCTGTATCCCTTGTGGCATATCGGCCACTTTCAACGCGTAAATGCCCATTTTTCCTTGCTCTACCACGCCTTCCAGTTTCACCGACATCACCGGAAGTGGTGAACCCACGCCATATTTTTTCGCCGCTTCTTGCTGATTAGTCAGCAAGGCTTCTGCCAGTGTTTTGGCATCAATGGCTCGCGCAGCAACGTCTTTCTGAATATCAGGGAAGTGTTTGCTGCCGTAGCTGTCGGGCGAAAAAGCCTGCTCTTGCACATCGTCAGCTGAGCCTTTTTTGACCACTTTGGTGTCCAATGCCATTGCACCGATCACCACGATGACGGCGAGACTAATAAAGCTGTAGCGCCGTAAGCGGCGGCGGGAAAGTTGGCTCGTAAGTGTAGAGACATCGGACATGATGTTGACCTCTCAGGCTGTTCAACAGGCGATATACGTCGCCTTAAATGTTATAAATATGATAACTACTGTGAAGAGAATCGTTCTGATGTGACTAAATTGTCAACAGTTGCCAACGCTTTATTTGCAGAGAGAGATCTGGATCGCTTATTTGCACAACCTAAAATTAAAATGAGATTAATTCACTGTTTTATAAGTATAAATAATAAAACGTAGCCGCGATCACATTTCGTTATCCGCCTGAAAAGCGTGATCTTCCTCGCTAATTCAAATGAAATATATTGTCGGGTCAGCAAAATAATACAAATGAAGTGTTATCTCAGTGAGATGTGGTGTATGAATTTAATTAGCAAAAAAATCACATGCTGTTAACACCACTACAGAGTGTGTCAGCACCTTTAAAGCGGGATGGCAATGAACATCACTTCTCTTAACAGCGATCGACTGCGGCAAAGGCCTGGAGGCATGCATGGATAATCGCGACATTATTCTGGGTCTGGATTCGGGTACTTCCGTAGTAAAAGCGGTGGCGTTTGATCTTGAAGGTACGCAACTCGCCTGCGCCTCAGTGCGCAACACCTATTACCGTGGTGAAGGCGGTGCGGCGCAGCAATCCATGACACAAACCTGGCAAGACGCAGTGAATGCCATGCGCAAGCTGGGCGAACACGTAGAGAATCTGAACGCCCGCGTGGTGGCGATTGCGGTTACTGCTCAAGGGGATGGGAGCTGGTTGGTGGGTGCCGATAATCAACCCATTGGTGACGCCTGGATTTGGCTGGATGCGCGTGCGGCATCAACTGTTGAGCAGCTGAATCACTCGGCGCTTGCTGGCGCACGTTTTAACTCCACGGGAACCGGACTAAATACTTGTCAGCAGGGATCACAACTTGCGCACATGGATCGCCACTTTCCCGCGTTGCTTGAGCACTGCGAAGTGGCGCTGCACTGCAAAGACTGGCTTTATCTTAACCTCACGGGTGTGCGCGCCACCGATCCTTCTGAAGCCAGCTTTACGTTTGGTAATTTCCGTCATCAGCGCTATGACGACACGGTGATTGCCGCGCTGGGGCTGGAACATCGCCGAGATTTGTTGCCAGAAATTATTGATGGCACACAAATTACCCATCCGCTTACTCGGGAAGCCGCTGCATTGACCGGCTTAGCTGTCGGCACACCTGTTTGTTTGGGCTATGTCGATATGGCCATGACCGCGCTGGGTGCGGGCGTCCATACCGGCGAAGCCAATACCGCCTGTTCGATTGTGGGCTCCACCGGCGTTCATCTGCGTGCCGTCGCCATTGACGATGTTTGGCTCAACCCTGCGCAGACCGGTTATGTCATCCCTTTGCCATGGCCCGGTTATGTCACGCAGGTGCAAACCAATATGGCCTCAACGTTGAATCTCGATTGGTTGCTCAAAGTCGCCAGCGATTTACTTAACAGTTTTGGTTGCGAAGCCGATCATGCCCGTTTAGTGGCACACATTGATCGCTGGCTGAGCGAAGCCAAACCCGGCAGCTTGCTTTATCACCCGTATATCTCCATCGCAGGCGAACGCGGCCCATTTGTGAATTCTGAAGCGCGCGCCAGTTTTATTGGGCTGAGCTACAACCACCAGTTTGGTGACTTGGTTCGTGCGGTTATTGAGGGTATCGGCATGGCCGCGCGCGATTGCTATCAGGCAATGGGCGGCGCACTGCCCGGCGAGCTGCGTTTGACCGGTGGCGCTATACGTTCTGCACACCTGCGCCAGATCCTTTCAGCCTGCATTGGTGTGCCGGTACGCAGCAGTCGTCGAGAGGAAGCTGGCGCGGCAGGCGCCGCGATGATGGCAGCGGTGGCAATCGGTGCTTATCCCACCATGCAGCGCTGCGTGGAAACCTGGGTAACGCCTCTGCTTGATCCTCCTGAAGCGCCACCCGCAGAGTTGGTCGCGCGCTATCAACATCTTTTCGCCAGCTATCAACAAATCCGCAGCGAGCTGCCCTCGGTCTGGCATCAACTGAAACAGTAATCCGCGTGCTGAATGCGTTTGGCCAAGCCTGACGCCTTCATAAAGGAGTGAATCATGAGTGAAAATCTACTGGATTTATTTGTCATCGGCGGCGGTATCAATGGTGCAGGCATTGCCCGTGATGCGGCTGGGCGCGGATTGTCAGTGATGATGTGTGAGAAAGATGACCTGGCGCAAGGGACTTCATCACGCTCCGGCAAACTGGTCCATGGTGGCCTGCGCTACCTCGAATATTACGAATTTCGTCTGGTACGTGAAGCGTTGATTGAACGCGAAGTTTTGCTGAACTCTGCGCCCCATATTATCTGGCCGATGCGCTTTGTTTTGCCGCACAGTCCGAACGATCGCCCTGCCTGGCTGGTTCGTCTTGGTTTGTTTCTGTATGACCATCTTGGAGGACGCCAGAAGTTACCCGGCACGCGTTCGTTAAATCTGGCTCGCGATCCCGAAGGCGCACCGCTGCTCGATCAATATAAAAAAGGGTTTGAGTATTCAGATTGCTGGGTTGATGACGCGCGTCTGGTTACGCTGAATGCTTTAGACGCTGCCGAGCGCGGTGCCACCATTCTTCCGCGCACGCGCTGCCTTGCAGCGAAGCGGCTGGAAGGAAAATGGCAAATTACCTTACAGGATGAAGCCAGCGGCGCGCAGCGGACGGTTTTAGCGCGCGTGCTGGTCAATGCTGCCGGTCCTTGGGTGTTGGATATCGTGAATCAGGTCACGCAGACCCGCAGCAGCCGAAGCGTGCGACTGGTCAAGGGTTCGCACATCATCGTGCCTAAATTCTGGGAAGGCCAGCAGGCGTACCTGGTACAAAACAGTGATAAACGCGTCATCTTTATCAATCCGTATGAAGGTGACAAAGCGCTGATCGGCACTACCGATATTCCGTGGCAAGGCAAAGCTGAAGCCGTCACGGCTGATGATACTGAACAGCAATATCTTATTGATGTCGTTAATCGCTATTTTAAAGTGAAGCTCACGCCCAGCGATGTTATTACCCGTTTTTCTGGTGTGCGGCCGTTGTTTGATGATGGCAAAGGCAATCCATCTGCGGTCACGCGCGACTACGTTTTTGATCTGGACGATCAGCAAAATGCCCCGCTGCTGCACGTCTTTGGCGGCAAAATCACCACCTTCCGTAAACTTGCTGAACATGCGATGCAAAAACTGGCGCCTTTCTTCCCGACTATGGGACCAAACTGGACACGCGGCGCGACCTTGCCCGGCGGTGAAATCGCCAACGCGGACTTCGAGGGTTTTCTACAGCAGGTCAAAGCGCAATATCCGTGGCTGCCCCAAGCGTTACGCAAACACTATGCTCGCCTCTATGGTGCACGGTTATCTCAAGTTGTCGGTAATTCCATTCAGATAGCCGATCTTGGTCGCCATTTTGGCGGATTACTTTATGAAGCCGAAGTGCGCTATCTGGTTGAGAAAGAGTGGGCGCAGCAGGCTGAAGATGTGATGTGGCGCCGCACCAAACATAAATTGCATCTCAGCCCTGAGCAGCAGCAAGCCTTTACGCAATGGTTTGACGCCACTTTTGTGACAACGTCACCTGAACCGCTGCGTGTTAACGTAGGATAAGGAGCCGATCATGCCATTGACGCTTTCACTCAATACTAATCCACTGGTGAATCGCTTTGCCGATCCTGAAGATTTGATTCATACCGTCGCGCAGCAGATTCGCGTGCGGGATTTACAGCTTACGCATGAATTTATTAATCCCAGCTGGGAGGCGTCAACCATCATGCAGATGACGCGCCGCATGAAAAAGGCAATGAACGAAACGGGTGTTCGCATCACATCGGGTATGACCGGCCCTTACGGCAGGCTGAATCACTTTGGTCATCCCGATGCGGATGTTCGACGCTATTACGTTAACTGGTTTAAAACGTTCGCGGATATCACCGCTGAGCTTGGCGGTGACGCGGTGGGCTCGCAATTCGCCATTTTTACTTATAAAGATTTTAACGATATCGCCCGTCGCGAGCAGATGATCGATATTGCCATCGATTGCTGGGCAGAAGTGGCTGAACATGCCAAATCCGCCGGTTTATCTTATCTGTTCTGGGAGCCAATGAGCGTGGGCCGTGAGTTTGGCGAGACCCTGCCAGCCTGCATGGCTTTACAGCAACGACTGAGTGGGAAAAACCTGGCGATACCTTTGTGGATGATGGCAGATATCGATCACGGTGATGTTACCTCTGCCGATCCACGCGATTATGATCCCTATGCCTGGGCTGAAGCAGTGCCGCGTTATTCGCCGATTATCCATATAAAACAAAGTATGTTGGATAAAGGCGGGCACAGGCCGTTTACATTACAGTATAATACTGGCGGTCGAATCCAACCGGCTCCGCTGCTTGACGCGTTTGCTAAAGGCGGCGCGCAAGACAATGAAATTTGCCTGGAACTCAGCTTCAAAGAGCGCGAACCCACCGACAGTCAGGTGGTCGCGGATATCGCCGAGAGCGTTGCCTTCTGGGCCAACCATATTGATTCGGGGGTGCAGGATCTCAATCTGATCCGCTAACCCGTCATGTCACTTTTACTGGAGTAAGTCATGCAGCCGTTGAAAGTCGCCTTTATCAAAGCAAACTGGCACAGCGAAATCGTTTCTCAAGCCCTTGTTGGGTTTGAGCAAGAACTTGAAAGCCGCGGAACACCGTTCGAAATCAAAACCTGGGATGTGCCCGGCGCGTTTGAAATGCCGTTACTGGCTCAACGTTTAGCGCAGACCGGCAAATTTGACGCGATTGTTTGTGCCGCACTGGTGGTAGACGGTGGCATTTATCGTCACGACTTTGTCGCCCAGGCGGTGGTCACAGGATTGATGCAGGCGCAGCTTGCTACCAATGTACCGGTTTTTTCCGTTTCTCTGACACCGCATAACTTCCAGCCCGCTGATGAGTTTATCGATTTCTACACGGCGCATTTCGTGAAGAAAGGCAAAGAAGCCGCTAATGCGGTTAGCCAGATTCACGCGCTGGAAATCTGATTCATTTATGAAATCTGCGCCCACTTCACCTGACAACGATGAGTCGCTCGCGCTACGTGCCGCCTGGCTGCATTACGTCGGCGGCTATACGCAGGCTGAAGTGGCAAAACGTCTGGGTTTGCCTTCGGTTAAAACCCACCGTTTGATCGCCCGTGTGGTGGCAGAAGGCGCAGTAAAAGTCTCAATTGATGGCGATATCGTGGCTTGCGTTGAACTGGAAAATCAGTTGCGTGAGCGTCACGGGTTACGTCTTTGTCGCGTAGCGCCTGATTTGGGTGAAGAAGGTTTGCCGGTGCGCGCATTGGGCATGGCGGGCGCTGATTATCTGCGCAACTTGCTCTGCGCCACTCAACCCACAACGCTGGGTTTAGGACACGGGCGTACACTCTCTGCTGCCATTCATCAATTACCTCGCCTTGATGCACACCATATCCGCTTTGTCTCCTTGTTGGGATGCCTGACGCGTCATTACGCGCTTAATCCCCATGATGTTATGCACCGCATTGCAGAAAAAACCGGCGCACAGGCCTACATGATGCCGGTGCCCTTTTTTGCCAATACCGAAGAAGATCGTGATGTATTGCTGGCGCAACGTGGCGTAAGCGAAGTCTTTGCCATGGCCGCGCAAAGCGAAGTGAAATTAGTGGGAATCGGTACCGTGGAACCTGCCGCACAGTTAGTAGAAGCGGGAATGATCGAAGAAACAGAAATTCGTGATATTTCAGCTTCGGGTGGCATCGGCGAACTGCTTGGTCATTTCTTTGATGCACGCGGTCAAATGATCCATAACACTCTCACCGCACGCACGCTGGCTGTTTCGCTGGATATACGACGCCGCGATGAAATCGTTGCGTTAGCCGGTGGTGCATCCAAAATTGCGGCCATCCGCGCAGTGTTGGCAAGTGGTTTACTAACAGGATTGATTACCGATGAGCTGACGGCTAAAGCTTTGTTGGCAGCCATCTGACGTTTCATCATGACTTTTTAGTGTATTCAGGAGATTTCATGAGCAACACGCGCCCACCTTTACCCCCTTTCACCCATGCCGACCAGGCTATTCAAAAAGTTCGTCTGGCTGAAGATGCGTGGAATAGCCGTGAACCCGAACGTGTTTCCTTAGCCTATTCCGAAGAGAGCCAGTGGCGTAATCGCGACCGGTTTATTAATGGACGCAGTGACATTGTCACCTTTCTGGCTGAAAAATGGCAGCGCGAGCATGAATATCGTCTGATCAAAGAGTTATGGAGTTTTCACCTCAACCGCATTGCCGTTCGCTTCGCCTATGAATGGCATGACGAAAGCAATAACTGGTTCCGCTCGTACGGGAATGAGAACTGGGAGTTTAACGAAAACGGATTAATGACGCGCCGTTTTGCCAGTATCAATGATTTGGCTATAAGCGAAAGCCTGCGGCTATTTCACTGGCCGCAAGGCCGTCGCCCTGATGATCACCCTTCTCTCAGTGCGTTGGGTCTTTAGCGAACCGCCTGCTTTATGCTGCTTAGCTAAGTTCGCTTTCTTTAACATCGGCAAACGGTGCCAAAAGATCGCGATCAAATTTATCTATTGATTCGCCACGCTGCACACGTAGCGGCCAGTCTGGATTCGCCAACGCGCTTTTGCCAATAGCAATAAAGTCAGCGCCCAGGTTCATCACCCGGCTGGCTTTATCTGCATCATCTACTGCGCCGTTAGCAATCAACACTAAATCAGGCGCAGCTTTACGCGCCAGTTCAACCAACGATAATGTGCCGTTTTTGAATGCTGGCTGCCAGGCTTGGTGTTCGGTGATATGCACGTAATCCACGCCTGACGCTGCAAGCAGAGAAAACACCTGAGCTGCACCCGTCTCTCCTTCGGACCATTGATGCTCAAAGTCATTGACCTTTGCCTGCGAAATACGAATACCTACGACCACATCTGGCCCTACTTTCTGGCGTACAGCACGGATGACTTCCAGGCTCAGTGACAAACGTTTAGCAATGTCACCGCCCCAGCAATCGCGGCGTTGGTTGGTATAACTGGTGAAGAATTGATCAAGGAGATAGCCGTTGGCACCATGAATTTCGACACCATCAAATCCAGCTTCGTTAACCGCATGCGATGCGGTGTTGGCAAACGCGCTGATAATGCTTTGAATCTCATCCTCTTCCAGGGAATGCGGCAGCTTATACGGGCCTTTCCCATGATAAAACTCAAGCTGTTTTCCTTTGGGTTGAATTGCCGAAGGCGCGACTGTTTCTGTGCGGTAAATGTTGCCTTGTGATAAAGCGCCCGCATGCTGAATCTGTGCAATCACCTTGCTACCCGCAACATGAAGACTTTCTGTTATGGCTCGCCAACCTGCAATTTGCTCCGCATTAATCAAGCCAGATTGAAAGGCATAGGTTTGCGACCAGGCATCATCAATATAAATACCTTCAGTAATAATGGTGCCAAAGCCCCCGCGGGCGAAGCGTTGATAATATTTTTGCATCCGCTCTCCCGGCACACCGCATTCAGACGCTGAGATGCGTGTCATCGGTGCAACTAACAAGCGATTTTTTAGTTGCAGCTTATTGATCTGACCGGTTTGAAAAAGGGGTAAAGACGTCATTTCTATTATCCTGATAAGCGAGAAGTATTACTTATCATTATAATAAGTGCCTGTTCAGGCAGTAAGAGACGTAAATGATACGTCTGCATAACGGAATTCGTTATAAATGAATCTCAAAGATGTGAATGTCTTCTTGATGGTGACGCAAACGCAAAGCCTTACGCAGGCAGCAAAACGACTCAATACCACGCCCATGACCGTGTCGCGCAGGCTGGCATTACTTGAAGATGAACTGGGTCAGCGTTTACTGCATCGCACAACGCGGGCGGTGGCATTAACCGCTGAAGGAGAAGAATTTCTGCCTTATGCACGCGCGATGTTGGAAGCCGAACGCGGCGCATTAAACTTGCTGTCGCCGCAGAAATCAGGCGCTGCCGGCAATTTACGTGTGACTGCGCCTTCCGGCTTTGCGCGTCGTACTATCATGCCGCTTCTTCCGGCGCTGCTGGCTAACAATCCTGAGCTCAACGTAGATCTTCAATTCAGCGACGACATTATCGATATTGTTGGACAGGGTTTTGATATCGCGATCCGCATCGCACCGCTTCGGGACTCTCGGCTCGTAGCGCGCAAGCTGGCGGATAATCCCCGCGTTTTGTGTGCTTCGCCTGATTATATTAAGCAGCATGGCAAACCCACGCAGCTAACGGCATTAAGCGAACACAACTGCCTGCGGCTAAGCAGCGTCTTACAGTGGACTTTTATTACTGATGGACAACCCACCAGCATCAGCGTAGAAGGCCGCTTTAGCAGCAGCAATGTTGAAGGCGTGCGTGCGCTTTGTATAGCCGGAATGGGATTAGCGCAGCTGACAGAATGGGACGTACGTGAGGAGTTAATTAACGGCGAACTTATCGCCATCTCGCTGGATGACGTGCAGGATCAAATGTTAGCGGTTTGGGCGCTGTTCCCTACTTCACGGCATTTGCCCGTGCGGGTTATCACCTTTCTGGACGTGCTCAAACAAGCAATGCAATCTATCAATATGTCCGGCGCGCCGTAACGCGCCGGGCGAAATCTCATTAACCTTGCGCGTCGTCGTGTTCAGCAAAAGAAGCCTGATTACGCGTGACGGAATAAGCCACTTTTTTTACATTCTCGGGCGACGTGGTGACTTCAACCGGTGCAATCGTTACGCGGCCTAAGCCAAACAGCGTCGGAACGTAGCCACCAATTTTGTGTTTGCCTGCAGGCACATGTATCAACATGCTGTCACCATTGAGTAATTCGCCAGCATCTTTGCCGTCTACTGTCAGGTACACATTTGAGCCATCATCCGCACGCGTCACAATGTGCGAAACATTGATTTGCGTTGGACCAGCAGCGAATTCATTCGGTGCATCTTTTGATGAATGCTTAGCGCATCCCGCCAGCAACGTGGCGGCCGTTATAGCGGCGAGTGTAAAACGATAACGCATTATGGCGGTCTTTCTCCCAAACAAATGAACTGTCTATTTTAGCGATTCTGGCAAAGGATGAAAGCGCAGCCTCCCTCGGCATGCTCTTAAAAATGGGTTTTAACGTCAGGTTTCTGTAAAAGTCGCTCATGCCAGATGTCGTCGCTGACTTCTCAGCCTTATTGCGGTGAAATAATGCGCTAATGTTGTTTTGCACCAAAAGGTTATGACTAAAAATGCTGTGCTTATGCTTAACATTTATAGATAAATTCTGATGCTGCCGTTTGGGTTAATAATCGCTTAAAATCAAGACGTAGAAGTGAACATGTATTATTCAGCAATGAGTTTGTTCGCTTTTGAGGCAGTGGAAACCTATCTATTTATTTTTATGAGGTTCATAGTGACCTCTCATCCTCGGTTAACCCGGCGGCCATTCCCTCATCTGAGGGCATCTTATGCAATTCCATACGACTGATACTATTTGTGCACTGACTGGCACGCACCCGGCAAATTTAAAGCGCTGGATGCATCAGGGCCTGCTTGCGTACACATTACAAAACGAGGGCTGGAGTGACGATCAGCTAAACGAAATTTACGACCTTGTTGCCTTAACAGCGACAGGTGCGACGCTAAAAGAAATCAAACGTGGTAAAGCGTTACATCGTCCAGTTTCGACTTCCGGCTGGCATGCGCGTAAAGGCGACATGTTATGGGAACTTGAATACGGCACACCGCTTTCGCTTTCGCGCAAAATGCGCGATATGTCGAATGACTACAGTGGCGATGACTTGGTTTTTAAGCTGCTTTGTCCCCTAAACCAGTGGCTACATGCCGATCATCGCCAGGGTTCATCACGGCGGTTGGCGCGTTTCGAACAGAGCGTTCGACAGCAAGCGGGGATTGTCATGCGCGCTTCTTCTCGACGTGGGGAAACTGTTCCGCTGTTTCTCGAAGCGGTCAGTGTACAGAACGTTAGCGAAATCTGGCTGGAAGCGATTCGTTTAACCGCAATGGGTTTTCACGTTGAAGTCTCGACATTAATGTCTGGACAGCCCGCAGCGAAACCGGCTCAGTATCAACATCATGTTATGTGGTGTGGCGCGGGCATCAGTAAATCGATGAATCACTACTTTGATAGTGAACGTGCAGCGGGCAAAGCGGTCATGCTGAGCGGTCCCGATAAAAGTTTGCGCTACTCATTTAATTCCCTTCCTGCTAACACCTGGCAATCAGGTGCAGCTTAAGGCCGGTTAATTCCGGCTCTTTTCTCTGTCCTTCAGATATTTTTTTTGGGTAAGATTCTCTTAAGGTTCCTGAATATAATAGGCAGCATCTTATTTAAGCCTAACGAGAACCTCTATGAAAACCACCTTGCTCGCTCTTTCACTCTTATTATCGTTGACTGCTTCATCTGCACAAGCGGCCAGTGAACTGACCGGATGTGCTGCGAAAAAAGCGGATATTGAGCAACAACTGAAATATGCAAAACAGCATAACAATATGTCCCGCGTTGCCGGACTGGAAAAAGCGTTACGCGAAGTTGAATCTCACTGTAACGACAGTTCACTGTTAAAACAGCGCCAGGCAAAAGTAGCGGCTAAAAAAGAGGATGTTCAAAAACGCGAGCAAGAATTGGCGCAAGCACAGGCCGAAGGCCGCGCCAGCAAAATTGAAAAGCGTCAACAAAAGCTAGCGGAAGCGCAGGAAGAATTACAAGAAGCAGAACACGCACTCGTGCAATAACGTGTTTATGCCAGCGTCGATGTTCACTTCAGCAACGCTGGCCTTCTTTGGTCTCTCATGCCATTCCCTTGTGATGCTGAACATTGGCTATAACCGGTTTCGCCAGCCGTTATACGCTAATCTGTTGATCACCAAGCTTAATCCCTGCCTCACTCATTACTTTATCTCACCCTCTGATTACTTTCTCTCATGCACCTTGATGGTGCAACAAAGTCAATACGTCCTATAAACAATAAGTTCACTTTATGAAGCCCTTCAAAGATCTACAAACTCATTAAAAATTGTTTTATATGCACAGCTTACGCCTCATTTACGCATTTTTATGCAGCTATAACGCGGCCATATTTTGGATAATTATTCACTTAATTTCCGCTTTAAAGAGCATGTTGGCGCTGGGTTAGCCCTAGCAACGACATCATATTTTTTCCAGCAGTGATAAATTATGTCTGCGCGGTTAAATGCGCTCCACATCCACGGCCCTACACAATAAATAACTTCATTAAGAAAGGTTTTTATATGGTTAAGTTATCTTACGCGTCAGAAACTAGCACATCTGCCTGGTCAACCTATTTACAGCAAATTGACCGCGTAGCGCCTTACCTCGGCGACCTTTCACGCTGGATAGATACGCTGCGTCATCCTAAACGTGCTTTGATCGTTGATATCCCCCTGCAAATGGATGACGGCACCATTCGCCATTTCGAAGGTTATCGCGTTCAGCACAACCTCTCACGCGGGCCAGGAAAAGGCGGCATTCGTTACCATCCAGACGTTGATCTTAATGAAGTGATGGCGCTTTCTGCGTGGATGACCATCAAGTGTGCGGCAGTTAACTTACCGTACGGCGGCGCAAAAGGTGGCATTCGTGTTGATCCCTTTAAGCTTTCAGAAGGTGAACTGGAGCGTCTGACGCGCCGTTACACCAGCGAAATCGGCATCATTATTGGGCCACAAAAAGACATTCCTGCGCCGGACGTGGGAACCAACAGCAAAGTAATGGCATGGATGATGGACACTTACTCCATGAATCATGGCACCACCATTACCGGCGTGGTCACCGGCAAACCCATTCACCTTGGTGGATCGCTGGGACGTGAAAAAGCCACTGGGCGCGGTGTATTTATCACCGGCCGCGAAGTTGCTCACCGTGCTGGCATCGAAATAGAAGGTGCGCGCGTAGCGGTGCAAGGTTTCGGTAACGTCGGCAGCGAAGCAGCACGACTGTTCGATCAAGCAGGTGCGCGCGTGGTGGTGATTCAGGATCACACGGCAACGCTGTTCAACGCAGACGGCATCGACATGGCCGCCCTGACACAATGGCAGATTGAGCACAAGCAGATTGCCGGTTTCAGCGGTGCGCAACATATCGATAAAGAGGCTTTCTGGAGCACGGAGATGGATATCCTGATCCCTGCCGCGCTTGAAGGTCAAATTACCCGTCAACGCGCTGAAACGCTGAGCTGCAAACTGGTGCTGGAAGGCGCAAACGGTCCAACCTATCCTGACGCGGACGACATGCTGGCAACGCGTGGCATCATCGTGGTCCCCGATGTGGTCTGCAACGCAGGCGGCGTCACCGTGAGTTATTTTGAATGGGTGCAGGACATGGCCAGCTTCTTCTGGAGCGAGGACGAGATCAACCAGCGCTCAGATAAAATCATGACTGAAGCGATGGTCCACGTGTGGGAAAAAGCCAAAGAGAAGGATTGTTCATTGCGCACCGCAGCCTACATTGTGGCGTGTGAACGTATCCTGATGGCACGTAAAGATCGTGGTATCTATCCAGGCTAATAAACCGGGCGCTGCTGATTATCTGCAGCGCCTCGCTATTTCATCAAGACCTGAAACTGCGGATTAAATTCGTCAAATATGGGTAAGGCTGCGGCACCCAGCGCAGCGGTATCACTGCCGCTCATGCCGGTTTTCAGCCGCATGCCATCAAGATAACGCCCACGTACAGATTGATACAATGGCGGCAAGCGCTTGACGATTCTTTCAAGTAATTCCGCTGGCATCATGCCGCCAATAATCACGGCTTCCGCATCAAAAACCGATTCGAGAATGTTGATCGCCTGACGCAGCGGCGTGAGTGCCGTCTCAATCCACGCATCAAATTGCGCGTGTTCAATATTTAATAAATCTTCCGGTAGCGCGCTCATGGGATCCAGCCCACAAAATTCATACGCTGCCTGCAACGAGACATAACGTTCCAGACATCCCTGATTGCCGCAATAGCAGGCCCGCCCGCCCGGCTCCACGACGATGTGCCCTATTTCACCGGCGTTGTGCGCATGGCCGGTATAAATATGCCCATCCGTAAAGATGCCGGCACCCAAACCGGTGCCGATATAGAGATAGATAAACGAGTTAAGCTGACGCGCAATTCCGTGGAATCGTTCACCAATAGCGGCGACGGTAGCATCATTTTCCAGCGTAACGGGCAGATTGCTTAATGCAGCAAGCTCCGCTTCAATATCGATATTTTCCCAGCCGTTGAGTGTGGTTGGCCCAACAGATGAGATTCCCTCTACGCCAAACGGGCCTGGCATGACGACGCCAATACCCAACACTTTTTGCCACTGCGCCCCGAGAAAGGCGCGCATCTCATCAAGCAGTGCCGCAATGCGCGCTAACGTGGCAGCGGGTTGCGGCTTCTGCACCATAACAAGGCGACGAAAGTGAATTTCACCGCTCAGATCCACCAGCACCAGCAACAATGTTTGATGATCAAGATGAATGCCGATCGACCATGCGCTGGCGGGATTAATCGCGACTGGAATGGAGGGTTGCCCACGTCCGCTCCGTCGCGGCTGGCGGCTGGTGAGCAGCTCGGCCTGCTCCAGTTCCGCGACAATATTAGAGACAGTTTGCGGCGTCAGCGCAGTTAACCGCGCCAGCTCAGCCCGCGTAAGTTCACCGTTTAGGCGAATCGCTTCAATGATGACGCGGCGATTGTGCGCACGTGCATGTTCTAAATTAGTGCCCGAGGTTTTCATGATGATGTCCATAACAGCAAGTGGCTCAGTATCGGCTGCGAAAAAGGGCTGATCAAATAATATCTTTGATCCTGCACACAATTTCAGCGCGTGATGATAGGCAGATTGGCCTCAAAAGCGCAGTCTTTCCTAAGCGTTGTTGCGCCTTGATCCTGTTATGGCATGGCGTTTGCTTAGTGTTATCAGGTTAGCGGTTTCAAGCTGGCCTAAGTTACGCCTCTGATTAAATCAATCAAATTGATTTAATTAATCCCGCTCTGTTTCTGCTGTGTGGAGATCATCATGACCCAACGTTTCACTCCGAAACTCAAAGGCGGCCTCGCCGCGTTACTGATGTTGAGTGCTGGTAGCGCATCAGCGGCCAGCCAAATCAACGCCCTGTTCATGACGCAAGCGGCTTACAGCGAAAATGACATTCGCGCCATGACGCAAGATTTTGAGAAACAACACCCTGATGTAAAAGTGAACCTTGAGTTTGTGCCTTACGAAGCGCTGCATGACAAAATCGTGGCGGCAAAAGGCGCAGGTGGTAACGGCTACGATGTGGTGCTGTTTGATGCGATTTGGCCTGCCGAATTCACCCGTTTTGATTTGCTGCAGGATGTGAGTTCACGTATTACGCCAGAAGAGAAAGAAAAGGTGTTCCCCGGCGCGTTGAGCACCGTGGTTTATAAGGGCAAAACCCTTGGCATGCCGTGGATTCTGGATACCAAATATCTTTATTACAACAAGGCGATGTTGGCAAAAGCAGGCATTACCGACGTGCCGCAAACCTGGCAACAGGTGATGGACGACGCCAAAATTATCAAGCAGAAAAATATCGTTAAATATCCGTTGGTCTGGAGCTGGTCGCAGGCTGAAGCGCTGGTGTGCGATTACACCACGCTGGTTTCTGGTTTTGGTGGTGAATTTTATCAAAACGGTAAGCTGAACTTTACGAGTCCCGCCTCGTTGAAAGCGCTAAATCTTATGAAAAGTTCACTGGATGAAGGTCTGAGTAATCCCGCATCGCGTGAATATCTTGAAGAGGATGTTCGCAAATCTTTCTCTAATGGTGATGCCGCTTTCGCGCTTAACTGGACTTACATGTACAACATGGCCAACGATCCCAGACAGAGCAAGGTCGCAGGTGATGTCGGTATCCTGCCCGCGCCTGGAGACGCACCGGGCAAAGTGGGCGCGGTTAACGGCTCGATGGGATTGGGCATTGCGAAAGGCAGCGAACATCCTGAGCAAGCGTGGCAGTTCATTACCTATATGACCTCTCAGCCGGTACAAAACCAATACGCCAAACTTAGTCTGCCGATTTGGAAATCCTCTTATCAGGATGAGGCGGTTAAAAAAGATCAGGAGAGCCTGATTGCCGCAGCAGACAAGTCGCTAAACGTGATGTTGTCACGTCCTGAAACTGCGGATTATTCGCGCCTCTCCAATACGCTGCAGCAAGAACTTCAGCAAGTGTTGTTAGGTAAAACGCCAGCGCAAGATGCTATGGCAACCGTTGATAAAAGCGCTGCGCGCTTGCGTTAAGGAGCAACGATGCTGAGTTTGCGTCAACGCGAACAGCGTCAGGCATGGGTGCTGCTTGCACCCATGATCATTGTGATGCTGCTGCTTACTGCCTGGCCGCTGCTGCGCACCATTTGGTTAAGTTTTACCGATGCGGCGCTGATTGGCAGCGGCGAAACGCCCGGTTGGATCGGTCTTGAGAACTATGTTTATGCGCTGACCGATCCCGATTTTCAAACCTCAATCCTGCGTACGCTCTATTTCACTGTGGTATCGGTGGCTTTTGAAGGCGTTATCGGCGTGCTGGTGGCGCTGCTGCTAAATCAGAAATTCGCGGGTCGCAATGTATTGCGGGTATTGGTGATTCTGCCGTGGGCGCTGCCGACCATCGTTAATGCCATGATGTGGCGGCTTAACTTCAATCCTGATTACGGCAGCATTAATGCGCTGCTGACGCAACTCGGGATCATCGACGGTTATCGCAGTTGGCTGGGATCGCCTGATTCCGCGCTGAACGCGGTGATGTTCGCTGACATCTGGAAAAACTATCCGCTGGTCACGCTGTTAGTGTTGGCGGCGCTGCAATCCATTCCCGACGATCTTTTTGAAGCGGCTCGCTTAGACGGTGCTTCTGCCTGGCGTCGTTTTCGCGCCATCACCTTTCCGGCCATTGTTGCACCGCTCGGCGTGGCATTGGTGTTACGCACCATTGATGCCTTTAAAATCTTCGACATCATCTATGTGATGACACGCGGGGGTCCCGTCGACAGCACTAAAACGCTGAGCTTTTTTGTTTACCAAGAGTCGTTCAGCTATTTGCGCGCGGGCAGCGGTGCCGCCTATGCCATGTTGATGACGTTGATGTGCGCCCTGCTGATCACGATCTATTTGCTGATGTTATGGCGTCAGCGTCGCCGGAGTTCCGCTTATGAAAACTAACCTTCGTATTCTGCTGCGCTACGGTGCGGCTTTACTGGTGGCACTCTCTATTTTGGCGCCGATGGGCTGGCTGTTCCTGATGAGCGTGAGTTCTACCGGCGATCTGTCACGCGTGCCGCTGGAGTGGCTGCCGCGTGAATGGGATTTCAGCCGCTACACGCGACTGGTGTCGTTGGCCCCCAATCAACCCGGCAATCTGTTCCTGCATGCGTTGGGCAATAGTTTATTAGTCGCCAGTATCGCCACCCTGATTTCGCTGTTTCTGGCGATACCGGCAGCATTCAGCTTTTCGCGCTACCCAGGCCGTGATGGTTGGCTTTTCGGTGCGCTGGCCATCTACATGGTGCCGCCTGTGGCCTTCGTGTTGCCGCTCTACTTTTTGCTGCAACAGCTGGATCTGCTTAATACCCGCCCCGGCCTGGTCATTGTCTATTGCTCATTGATTTTGCCGTTCCTGACCTGGATGTTGAAAAATCAGTTCGACTCACTGCCGCGTGATATTGAGCAAGCCGCGCGTTTGGATGGATTACGCTTCTGGCAAGTTTTGCTGCGTATTACCTTGCCGCTGGCAAAACCGGTCTTGGGTGCAGCGGCGCTGTTTGGTTGGCTGCTCGCCTGGGATGAATTTTTCTATGCGCTGCTGTTTACCAGCAATATCTCGGCGCAAACCTTGCCGGTTGCGATTGCCGGGTTCACCGCTGGCCGCGCTACCGATGATGGTTTGATAGCAGCCATCGGGATTTTGGCGTCGGTCCCACCGCTGTTTATTGCTATCTGGCTCCAGAAAACGCTGGTAAGCGGCCTGGCCAGTGGCGGGAGTAAAGGATGAATACTTTATATGTGGTGGGCAACATCAACGTTGATCTCATCATGAGTACACTTAACGACTGGCCTCAGCGCGGTACAGAAGTGATGTTGCAGCACAGTGAATTGCGTCCCGGCGGTTCGGCGGGTAACTGCGCGCTGGCGCTGGAAGCGATGCAGGTTCCCCATCGCGCCATCGCGAATCAGGGCAATGATGGCTTTAGCGCCTGGTTGGCAAGCCACTTTCCACACAGTGCAGCGCACTGGCCGCTTTCCTCATGCGAAACCTCGCTGACGGTGGGCTTAACGCACCCGGATAATGAACGTTCTTTTATCAGTAATCGCGGTCACATCACCGAACTCACCGCTGAAGATGTTCTGGCGCAACTGCCCGCGCAAGCCACAGCGGGTGACATCGTGCTGTTGTGCGGCACCTTCCTTTGCCTCAAGCTTTATGCGGCTTATCCCGCCTTATTGGCAGAGATTAAACAGCGCGGTTTTATCGTGGCGGTCGATACCGGCTGGCCGCCTGAAGGCTGGTCGACTGCGCTGCGTCAGCAGATTGACGTCTGGCTGAAGCATTGCGACTGGCTACTGCTGAATGAAGTCGAAACCTTGGGTTTGGCAGATTTGCCTTCTCTGCAATCCTGCGCGCAACAACTGGCCACCAAGCTCAGTGGCATAGGTGGCTGCGTAGTGAAATGCGGCGCTGACGGCGCACGCCTCTGGCATTCCTTGCAGGAAATGCATGTCGCGTCTCAGCCGGTGAAAGTGGTCGATACCATTGGTGCCGGTGACAGCTTTAACGCCGGCTTTCTGACGGCATTGCTCTATCAAGAATCTGCGCACACCGCATTGCAATGGGGCATTGATGTTGCTTCGTTGGCGATCAGCAGTTCTCCGCGCCGTTATCCCGACTGGCAACAACTTCAACAACACAAAGAGGTGCGCTAATTATGGCCAGTGTTGAACTCGTAAAAGTGGCTAAGCGCTACGGCAAACAGAGCGTGTTACATCCGCTGGATTTAACCATTCCCGATGGCAGCTTCACCGTATTAGTTGGCCCTTCCGGCTGCGGAAAATCAACCTTGCTGCGCCTGTTAGCGGGACTTGAAACCCTGTCTGATGGCGCGATTTTGATGGATAAAAAGCAGATCAACGATCTCGACCCGGCAGATCGTGATATCGCGATGGTATTTCAAAGCTATGCGCTCTATCCGCATCTTACCGTCGCGGAAAATCTTGCCTTCCATATGCAGGTGAAGAAGGTCAAGCGTGACGAGCAAAAGAGTAAAATCGCTCGTATTGCCGCTATCTTAGGTATTGATCAGCTGCTGCAACGCTATCCCCGTGCGCTTTCTGGTGGTCAACGTCAGCGTGTCGCAATGGGACGCGCCATGGTGCGTAATCCGCAGGTTTTCTTGTTTGATGAGCCGCTTTCCAACCTTGATGCTCAGTTGCGAATGGAACTTCGCGCCGAAATCAAATCATTGCATCAGCGCTTTAAAACCACCATGGTTTATGTGACCCACGATCAGGTTGAAGCGATGACGCTAGCCGATCAGATTGTGGTGATGAAGGATGGTGTGATTGTGCAACAAGGCGCGCCGCTGGCTATTTATGATCGCCCGGTAAATACATTTGTGGCGCGATTTATTGGCTCGCCTCCCATGAATCTTCTCAATGCCGTTTTTCAGCAGCAAAATGGCCTTCCCGGCTTGCTGTGCGGTGCCCAATGGTTTGCACTGCCGCCACGCTGGCATACGGCCGCACAACAACGCGAAGGGCAAGCAGTAACCTTGGGTGTACGCCCTCATGATTTGATCTGCGACGCATCGGGCCAGCCAGCCTTGGTAAAAATTGTCGAAATTACCGGTGAATCCACGTTATTACATCTGGAATGGCAAGGTTCGCCACTGCACATGCAGTTAGCAGGCCGCAGCGAAGCAACGCCGGGCGGATCGCTGGCAATCGGTATTAATACGCAGAAAATACATCTGTTTGATGCAGAAAAGGGTGAGCGGCTCACTGAAGTTTTTGAGCATTAGTAAAAAAACCCGCCAAATGGCGGGTTTCGTTTATTCATCAAACAACAGCGACAGTCAGTGATTATGCACTCTGCTGTAGATGGAATTGCTCAACTGTTTGTGCCAGTTGCTGCGCCTGATCTTCCAGAGAACTGGCTGCCGCAGACATTTCCTGCACCAGCGCGGCGTTCTGTTGAGTGGTGCCATCCATCTCATTAACCGCAATAGTAACCTGACTGATCCCCCGCGCCTGCTCATCTGAAGCTGATACAATCTCAGCAATGATGCCTTGAACCGAAGTTACCGCCTGCGTCATCTCCTGCATGGTTTTTCCCGCGTCATTCACCAGCCTCACACCACTTTCAACCCGCACGCTCGACTCCTCAATCAATGCGGCAATCTCTTTCACCGCATTTGCACTACGCTGAGCAAGATTACGCACTTCTGACGCTACCACGGCAAATCCACGCCCCTGTTCGCCTGCACGCGCGGCCTCAACGGCGGCATTCAGTGCAAGGATGTTTGTTTGAAAAGCAATGCTGTTGATCATGGTGGTGATGTCGCCGATCTTCTTCGAGCTGTCATCAATCTGCGCCATGGTTTGAACCACTTGCCCGACCAGAGTTTCACCGCGACTCGCAATAAGCGTGGCATTTTCTGTCAGGCTGGTTGCCTGCTGTGCGTTATCCGCATTTAAGCGAACGGTGGCGCTGATCTGTTCCATGCTGGCAGCCGTTTGCTCCAGCGCCGCGGCTTGTTGTTCAGTGCGCGAAGCCAGGTTGAGATTGCCGCTGGCAATTTCACCTGCACCCTGGCGTACTGATTCGCTGGCATCTTTGATCTGCCCAACAATGGCTCGCAGTTGGCTTTGCATGGTATGCAGCGCAAAAAACAGGCTGCTGCGATCGTTAGCCTGAACGGTGATGACATTATCCAAATGACCATCCGCCACCGCTAATGCAATTTTTGCGGCTTCCAGCGGCTCGCCACCAATCGGTCGCAGGACTTTACGGTTGAACAGCACGCCAAGCAGCGTACCCACCAGCAAAATGCTCACAATCATCAAGACAATGGCATAGATTAATTGACGGTTTGCCGCCGCCATCACCTGACTCACCGGCGCGACCACACCAATATACCAAGGCTTATCGCTGTTCCCGATAATCACCGGTTGCCAGGTGATCAATGCCTCTTCACCGAGCACTGCATCAAAATGCTGAACCACCGCCGAGGTAAACCCATCGCTTTGACCTTTCCACACCTTTCCTGCTTCATCTTTATTCGGGGACGAAATCACTTTGCCGCCATTGGAGAGCAGCAGCGCATAACCGGTGCCTTCCCAAGGTTTAATTTGATTCACTTTCTGCTGAAGAGAGGCTAACGAAATATCAGAGGTGACGACGGCGCGAAGTTTCGCATTTTCAAAAACAGTCGCAGCCACGGAGGTTAATAAGGTAGGTACACCGTTATAAGCATAGCTATAAGGTTCTGTCAGGGTGTCTTTCTGGGTTTTTTGTGGCACAAGATAATAATCACCTTGTCCTGGTGTGAGATAAGAGGTTAACGGGTGCATGGAGTAATTGCCGGATTGATCGCGATCGACAAACCAGGCATAGCGCCCTTTTGGTGCCTGATTAGGTTGCGTTGCGAATTCCGCATCACGTCCGTCAAAGGCGTTTTCTTCGAAAATCACTGACATCGATAAATAGTCGGGATTCGCGCGCAGCGAATATTCCATTATTTTGTCAACGACTTTGCGGTCGGTGATATTCGCAGCAGGTAACGCAATCAGACTTTGGCCAAGGTTATGCGCCACATCACGCGCATAGCTTAATTCCTGTTGAATCTGCAAACCTTTGCTTTGCGCAATTTGCTGCAAATAGTTTTCAGCCAGCGTCTTCTGTTCTTTACTCGATTGCCAACTCAGCACGCCAATGGTAACGGCGAAACCCAGCATGATAGTCAAGCCTCCCGTCCACAGCATCTGTGTGCGGGTGCTCATTCTTTTCTTCTCTTTGGTTTGATTGGCCATTGCGCCTCCCCTGAAATAAACCTTCTCATGACCTCCCTGTAAATTTCATCCGTTACAGGATCCTCTATCGGCGCTTTTTTTTTGAACTTTAATCACTGCCGAGGACGCTTTTTTAGAAGAGATCGCAGTGGCGTGGGGAGTCGCCACTATAAAAGTGAGATTATTCAGCCGCGTCGGTAATCGATGCTTCGCAGAGCACCGGAAAATTAAGCGAATTGGCGATAAAGCACATCTCATGCGCGTTGTGATGTAACGCCAGCGCCAACGCTTTATCGCTGCCCTGCCGCACCGTGACCTGCGGTTTTAGGATAATTTGAGTAAAGTGCCCTTTTTCACCTTCTGTCATCGTGCCTTCTGCATTATCACGGTATGCAGTTACCACGATTCCGGCTTCAGCACACAGATGCAGATACCACAACTTGTGACAGGCAGACGTAGAGGCCAGCAACATATCTTCTGGATTCCAGCGGGTCGCATCGCCCAGAAAGGCCGGATCGGATGAGCCTTGAATTGCAGGTTTGTTCGCTGTCGTCACCACAAAATCACGTTGATAGGAACGATAAGATTCCGTGCCTTTGCCGCTGTTGCCGGTCCATTCGACGCTAAGCTGATAATGATGTTCACGTGCTGCCATTTGTCATCCTTATGGGTTATTTGTCACTGATATTAAAAGGATCGCTTGAATGCAGTGAAGTTTACATGGCGAAAAACTTAAATTTTGCGCAGTCAGGATAAATGGATGCGGTAATTTTATTTTGTTGGTATGTTTAATAGAATATTAATTCCATTAAACCAGAGTGATAACCATGTCATCGACCCTTACTTCACACACTATCCTGCAACAAGAAGCTGAAAGTCGTTTATCTACGTTTGATTTCCAACTGGCCTGGCTTTTAGGCCAAAGCCTGCAACAGCGCGCCAGTGAGCAAAAATTACCGGTCGCTATTGAAGTTTATGCCTTTGGTCAGCCTCTTTTCTTTGCCGCGCTGCCCGGTTCAAGCCCAGACAATTTGGAATGGATGAAGCGTAAACGCAATTCAGTACTGCGCTTCGGACATGCCTCAATGTACCTCGGCCTTAACAATGAGCAGAGCGGCAAACGCATGGAAGAGATGAACTGGATTGCACAAGATGAATTTACCGATCACGGTGGCTCATTCCCGCTGTTGAACGAGGCGGGCGTGGTGTTTGGTGCGGTGAGCGTCAGTGGCTTACCGTCTGAAGAAGATCATACGTTGGCGTTATGGGGCATCCAACAAATTCAACATACTCTGAACACGTAAACCAAAAGCGCGAAGAGGCACAAGACCCCGATAACGGCGGTCAGCGAAGACTTAAACGCGCCTGATAGGCAATTTATCAACGCATAAAGCCGCTTCGTGCGGCCTGATTTTGATGCTACCTGTTCAGCTCTGTAAAGAAATGGAGAAATTTTTCCGGCCAGTAACTGAATTAGGGTTAACTTGACCACAAACCGGAAAACTTAAATCCGCCGACAACGCTTTTTTTTGATCTACAACAACAAACGTTATCCGCACTACTGTCAGTTTATGTAAACGGTTTTCAAACCACGAAACGACAGCAGGAGAAGATAATGATGACGGGCAAAGTCGGGTTAGCAGGCGCGCTGGTGGTATGGCTGGTTTATGTGATCTGGATGGTTCAGTTCTACTCGAGCACCTTCACGCAATTCACACATTAATCTCAAAACAGGGCCTTCGCGTCCTGTTTCTCTTTCCTCTTTGAATTTTTCTCGCTCGCACATGAGCCAATAAGCCCCTATAATCGACTCATATTTTGAGCCGAATGACCCTCTCTATTCGGCTCATACCGATAAGATGAGCCGTTTGATGACAACGTTATGGATTTGGCAACACCCCGATTGGCCACAGTTTACCTGGCAAGATGCACAACTCCTGCCGCGGCTTCGCCATGCTCAGCAACTGCGTGGCACGTTATTGGGCCGCGCAAGCCTGCAATCGGACGATGAATCGCAAACGCTCGATACCTTGCTGGCTAATATTCTCTCCTCTTCCGCCATCGAAGAAGAACGCGTTAACGCGCAATCGGTGCGTTCATCGCTGGCGCGGCGTTTAGGTGTTTCCGAAGAACAACCTTATCCCATATCCGATCGGTCTGAGGGATTGGCGGCGATGATGCTTGATGCCATCAATAATCGCGATCGACCTTTAACACTCAAGCGCTTGTACCAATGGCACCATTGGCTCTTTCCACAGGATGAATGGTCAATCCATTCGCTAAGCGTCGGTGCGCTTCGCGGCAGCGAGCCAATGCAAGTGGTGTCGGGACGCCTTGACCGACCAACAGTTCACTTTGAAGCGCCGCCGCGTGCGGGACTGGAACATCAGCTCGACGCGTTTATGACATGGTTCAACCAAAGCCGGGAAAATGTATTACTCGATCCGTTGTTACGCGCTGCCATTTGCCATCTGTGGTTTGTTACGCTTCATCCGTTTGATGATGGTAATGGGCGCATTACACGTGCATTAACAGATTTGGCGCTAGCGCAAGCGGATAGCCAAAGCATTCGGCTTTATGCCATGTCTTCAGCCATATTGGCAAAACGCGCCGACTATTATCGGGTGCTGGAAAAAACGCAGAAAGGCGATCTGGATATCACCGGCTGGCTGGTGTGGTTTTTGGATATTCTGGAAGAAAGCCTGAATCAGGCGATGCTCAGCGTTGAGCGTACACAACTAAAAGCCCGATTCTGGCTGCGCCATCAAGGGTTGGGTTTGAGTAAAGAACAGGTAAAAGTGCTCAATCGATTACTGGACGGCGGCGAACAGGGTTTTGAGCTAGGCATTAGCGCCAGTCAGTATCAAAAAGTCGCCAAAGTGAGTAAATCGACGGCAACACGCCATTTAGCCGATCTGCTGGAAAAAGAGTGTCTTTACAAGCTGGAAGGCGGAGGTAGAAGTACGCGTTATCAGGTTCGCCGGGTTTAGAAAGGCAGAAACAAAAACGCCGTCAGCTTATTACTCACGGCGTTTCGGTCATCAAGCCGCTTTAACTGCGCGAACTTTTTTGGTGCTGGTTGCTTCTTCAGCAACCTCTTCATGATCATCTTTCTCTGCGACAGTAATGTCTGCAGAAGGCGCCGCTTCAGGCAGTTTGCTGGTACGGAGGATATGCTGCACCGCATCTTTTTGCTCAGCAATCAGCAGGCCCAGCGTTTCAGCCTGGGTTTCATCCAGTCCAGGTTGATGCTGCAACAGCCAGTCAGTGAAGGCTTCGGCCATATCGAGCATTTTGTCGTAGGCATCGGCCTCTTTCTTGTTGGCAAACGTCATCTTCTCTTCACCCTTTCTGACGACTACAAATTTTGTTTCGACAGCCATTTTCTTGCCTCTCTGATACTGTGAATATATACAGTATAACACGCCGTTTTTTGTTTTCCACTAGAGAATAACATCTTAAAACGGCACACCCATGCGTCTTCTAAAACCCAGAGTGCTCCCCGATTGCGCAATGATGATCAGACGCAGGGTTTATACGATAAAACGCCCTGCATATCTTTATAATGGCTGCGCTAATGGAATTTTTAGGCCAATAACGCTTCAAGAAAATCCGCCAACGCTTTGCGCGGATCATCCTCTTCCGACACGATCATCTCAATGCCCCATTGTCCCAACACCTCTTTTGCTACCGGATTGTTGCGATTGGTGAACAGGTAGGATTTAGGCCGCGCGGTCGCCAGGCCGGTGCGGCCCCACATTTTGGTCAGACGATAAAACAGCAGACGAATGTTAAAGTCGCTGATGCTATAGCCAACGAACAATACCGAGTTGCCCATCACGTCGTGCGTCAATTTGATATCCAGCGGGGAATCAAAATAGAGCCGCTCAAAGTAGCTACTTTCGTCCAGCACAATCGACGTATCATCGTCGAAATCACCATGCAGCTTAATGATGTGGCGCTTATCTTCCGTCAATGAGACTAAATCAGCTGCATTCGCGACCTTAAAATAAGGGACGCCGTGCGCTTCGTGTGCCGCTTCGAGCCAGCGATCGTAATTAGTGGTATAGATACGAGAGAAATTGCCTTGCGTGATCATGGTATGAATTTCGGAAGAACGAACATCAATATCAGGCCGATGCCATTCACGATCCATCCAACTGCGTAACGGGCCCAGCGAGCCTTTTTTCTGCTTGTAATATTCCGCCAGGGAAAGGTGCGTGCCGTAGGTGTTGAATATTTTAGGATCGTAGCCCAACTCGTTGGCGAGATGGGAAATTAACTCATGCCATTCCGGCAAGCCAAGGTTACGTGAGATACCGGCACCAGCAAAAAGAATCAGTTTTCCAGAATCGTAGGCGCGTTTTAATTCAGGTTTCATGCTACTCCCCGCGCAGTTTTTAAAAAGTTGGCGAAGCGATCCAGTGCGATGCGGCGCATGGAAATCTCATTTTTCTTGTCACCCATCTCGGCAAAGGTCTGATCATGACCCTCGGGAATAAAGACACAATCCCACTGAAAGCCGCGCGTACCCGCAGGTTTGGCCGCGATGGTGCCGCGCAGTTCGCCGGAAAATTGATACATTTTTCGACCGTCACAATAGCCCAGCACGGTTTTCGCCGTGACGCACTGACTATCCAGCCCCTGAACCAGCGCAGTGAAGCGTTCAGCGTCTAAGCGGTTCCAGAAAATGCGTGTCAGACCGGCAGGCAAGCCATTCAGGCCATCAAGATAGAGACCGGTATGCTCCACAAACAGCGGACGCCCAATCAAGGAAAAAGCTTTGGTGAGTTTGTCGCGGATGAGTTCTAACTCATTTTCAGTTTGAATTTCTTCGATGCGGCGGGCAATAGGCAAAACTTCAACACCGACAGGCTCAAGAATTTTGCGTACCTCCGCCAGCTTTTGCTCATTGGCAGAAAGGAATCTGATTTTCATGCTACGTCCAGGTTAAGGTCCTGATGACATTTTTTATGATATTGCCAGGTCAGTTAAGCTGGAAAGTGTAGCGCAAATCGGCAGGCAAAGAGTGGACCGAACAGAAGCATCCTTGCTTCTTTTTATTAATAAACGATTCCCGGCGGGTTCACTGTCGAATGGCTGATCGCTTCATCCTGCTCGCCCCAACGCTGTAATACCTGCTGGTATTGACCACCCGCAATGGTGCCATCCAGCGCCGTTTGTAGGGCATCGGCCAGGCCATTGCCTTTTTTGGTGGTCACAGCGACCCACGCGCGAAACGGCCCGGTGCCAACGATTTTGGTTTGCCCGCGTGAGGCCGCTTTCCAGGCGGCCATGGAATGTGGGCCAAACATCGCATCGGCGCGTCCTGAAAGCAGCAAAAGCGTCGCGGAGGCATCATCCGTTAAATAAATTGGCTGCACCGGCGGCAAACCTTTTGCACGATTTTTCTCATCCCAGCTCAGGAGAATCCGCTCCTGATTCGTACCGGATGCCACAATAATCCGCTTGCCTGCAATCTCTTCCGGCGAGTTGATTGAGGTCACTGAACTGTTAGCTTTCACCACAAAAGCATGGTTGTCCGCACGGTAGGTGGCGAAATCGAACTTTTTCTTCCGTTCTTCCGTTACGGCAATATTAAACATCGCCACATCGTAGCGCCCAGCGGTGATGCCAAGCGGCCAATCCTCCCAGGAAGCGGGAACTAGCTTGAGTTTTAAGCCAAGGCTGTCCGCCAGTAACCGCGCAATATCAGGATCGCTGCCGATGCGGGTCTGATTATCTGACGCTAACAGCGCCAGCGGCGGTGAATGGGTAGCGGAGGTCGCCACCGTTAACGTGCCCGGCTCGATAAAGTGAAAATTAGCGGGGATCTTTTTAATCGCATCTGGATTCGCAGGCGCGTTAATGGGCGTTTCATTTTTTGACGCGTCTAACTTCTCGGCGGCTCCCGCCGCCTGACTCACCAGCAAAACGGCTAACAACGTTATTGCGCAGAAATTTCGCATAACTGACTCTTCCTGTGATTACAAAACGCGTGCGAGGAACCGTTTAGTTCTTTCATGTCGTGGATTATTCAGTACTTGCGTGCTATTGCCCTGTTCTACGATTTTGCCATCAACCATGAACACCACGTTGTCGGCAACTTCACGGGCGAAACCCACTTCGTGCGTCACAATCACCAATGTGGTGCCGGAGCGCGCCAGTTTTTTGATCACGTCGAGCACTTCACCGACGAGTTCAGGATCGAGCGCCGAGGTTGGCTCATCAAACAACATTACGCGAGGGTTCAACATCAAGGCGCGCGCGATAGCAATACGCTGCTGCTGCCCCCCAGAAAGATGGCGCGGCCACGCATCCGCTTTGTGGCGCAACCCAACGATATCCAACAATTCACCGGCACGCGTGACCGCGTCACGTTTTGTAAGTTGCCGATGCGCAATCGGCGCTTCAATCAGGTTCTCAAGCACGGTGAGATGGGAGAACAGATTGAAGTTTTGGAACACATAACCGACGTTAATACGCTGACGTAAAATCGCGTTCTCTTTCAGTTCATACAGCTTGTCGCCACGCCGCTGATAACCGATATAATCTCCATCAATCTGGATAAAACCCGCATCAACGCGTTCAAGATGGTTGATCGAACGCAGCAACGTTGACTTGCCCGAACCGGATGGCCCCAGAATCACCGTCACCGAGCCCGGTGCCAGTTCCAGCGAAACGTCATCCAGCGCTTTGTGCTTACCAAAACTTTTACTGACGCTGGTGATACTAATAGCGCCTGTGCTATGGACTGAGCGGTAATCAATGGCTTCGGACATGGCTAATTTCCTCAGTTGCGATCACCGGCGCGACGCGATTGCGCCATTGACGCCAGCGTGAAGGTTTTGGTTCGCGGGTTACGCTACGGGCCAGCCAGCGTTCAACGCTGTGCTGAATCACGGACAGCACGGTGGTGATAATCAAATACCAAGCCGCACCGACCATCAGCAACGGAATCACTTCCTGATTGCGGTTGTAGATCATCTGAATGGTGTAAAACAGCTCAGGCATTGCCAGCACGTAAACCATCGCGGTGCCTTTCGCCAGGCTGATGATTTCGTTAAACGCGGTAGGAATAATTGCGCGTAGCGCCTGCGGCAGAATGATGCGGAAAGTACGACGCGTGGCGGATAAACCCAGCGCTGAAGCCGCTTCAACTTGACCATGATCAACCCCCAAAAAACCGCCGCGAATGATCTCAGCGCTGTAGGCCGCTTGCACTAGCGTCAGACCAATTACCGCAGCCGGAAACTGCCCCAACACGTTGATGGTCTGGAAGTTGCCCCACGACAGCGCGGTAAAAGGCACGCCAATCGATAAGGTGTCGTAGAGATAGGAGAAGTTGTACAAGATGATCAGCACAACAATCAGCGGCAGCGAGCGAAACAGCCAAATATAACCCCAGGCTAAGCTACTCAATAACCAGGATGAGGAGAGTCGCGCCAGCGCCAGCAAACCGCCCAGCATCAAGCTGAAGACCGTGCCGAGTAGTGTTAACAACAGCGTTTGCCCTAAACCATGCAGGATTACCGGATCGAAAAACCAGCGGGCAAAGACGCCCCATTCCCAGCGCGGATTAAACGCCACCGATTGCACCACGCCAGCCAGAATAAACAGGGCGATAATCGCCCCTACGGTACGTGCGGGATAGCGCGCCGGCACCACTTGCAATTGCGGTTCCTTACTCATCGTGCCTCCTTAACTGGCTTGGGCGACGCTTTGAACGTCAATCACTTTAAAAAAACGCAAACGGCCGTCATGCGGCGGCTGCCCATAACGCTCAAGATCGCCGCTGATATCGCATTGAGGTTGATAACCGTGCCCGGTATAAAGCCGCACGGCTTCCGGCTGGCGAAAACCGGTGGTGAGAAAAAGCCGTTGATAACCGGCACGCAAGGCGCGCCGCTCCAGCTCTTTCACCATCACCAAGGCCAAGCCCTGACGGCGCAGATCGCGGCGTGTCCAGATGCGTTTTAGCTCAGCGGTTTGCTCGTCATAGGGTTTATAGGCGCCCATTGCGATGATCTCGCCATCACGCTCCAGCACGATGAAAAGGCCGTGTGGCGGCAGATACCACTCCGTCAGTTCTACCTCTTTCTGCGAGGTGAAGTAATCACCATAGCGCGCGGCATATTCACCAAACAGACCTGCGAGGATCGGCTGCAATTCTGGTGCTTCTGGTGAGACTTCGCGAAAATGTTGCTGGCTCATATCGCCTCCTTAATCGCCTAATCCCGGCGGGTTGATCTCAGAACGATCAATGCGTTCTACGCCTTCACCCCAGCGGTTCAATACTTTTACGTAGTCGCCGTTTTGCATCACACCGTTGAGCGCGGTGCTAACAGGTTCCGCTAAACCGCTGCCTTTTTTCATCGTTACGGCGATATGCGCCGCTTTCGGCCAGCCGCCATCAACGCTGCCTACCAAGCGGGTTTTGCCATTCAACGCCGCTTTCCATGCGCCAATTACGTTGGGTCCAAAATAGGCATCAGCGCGACCGGATTGCAGCGCCAACGTTTGGGCGGCGTCATCTTTGGAGTAAACCGGGGTAAAGGGCTTCAAACCTTTGGCCTGGTTCTCTTTATCCCAGGCCAGGAGAATCGCTTCCTGGTTGGTGCCGGAACCAACAATGATGCGCAGCCCGGCAATATCTTCTGCTTTGCTCAGTGATTTAATGGGGCTGCTGGTTTTTACATAAAAGCCCAGCGAATCTTTACGGTAGGTGGCGAAATCAAATTTCTCTTTGCGATCTTTGGTGACAGTGATGTTGGTGATCGCTGCATCATATTTGCCCGACGCCACGCCTAACGGCCAGTCTTCCCAGGAAGTGGGCACCACGTTGAGCTTCAGGCCGAGGCTGTCAGCAACGAGACGGGCGATATCCACTTCACTGCCCAGCAAGGTTTTATTGTCATCAGAAAAGACCGTTAAGGGCGGCGAATTGAGTGCCGCGACCGCTACGGTAAAGGATCCCGGAACCGCAAAGCGGTGACCCGCCGGAATTTGTGCCACTGCCTGCGCGTTTTTACCGGTGTTGATCGGTGTTTTATTCGCCTCAAGGCTCACGCGCTGTCCGTTGTAATCCACATTGGTATCTTCAGCCCATGCACTACTGCTGGCAGCCAATAGCATCAGGGCGATCACTGTTTTCGTTTTTTGCATAGCGAAGACTCTTATTGTTGTGTAAACTGATTAACAGGTTGTTTCAGGGCAAAACTGTCGCGCAATGTGGTTCCGGGATACTCGCGACGCGATAAACCACGCGCCTGCAAAATCGGCACCACGCGATCAACAAAGCGTTCAAAGGTATCTGGCGTACCGCCGTTGATAATGAAACCGTCGGTGGCGTCGGTTTCAAACCAGAGTTGCAAACCATCAGCGACTTGTTCAGGCGTACCGTGAAACAGCGGGCGCGGGGTAGCCGCTTCCAGCGCAGCCTGACGCAGCGTGTGATTAAACTGACGCGCCTTGCTTTTGATTTCATCGGTGGTGCTGCGGAAGCTGTTTTGTCCGATATCGCCTAATTCAGGGAAAGGTTCATCAAGGGGATATTGCGAGAAGTCGTGATGATCAAAGAAACGCCCCAAATAGTTGAGCGCATCTTTAATCGAGACCAGCGCAGCGGTGGTTTGATATTGCTGTTCCACGTCGTCGGCATCGTCGCCAACAATCACGCTAACCCCCTGGAAGATGTGCAAATCTTCCGGTTTACGGCCTTTCTCCACCAGCTGCTGCTTAACGTCGCGATAAAACGCCTGCGCTTCTTCTCGCGTCGGTTGATGAGTAAAAATTGCATCGGCGTGGCTGGAGGCCAGCTTTTTGCCATCTTCAGACGCGCCGGCCTGAAAGATAATCGGTCGACCCTGCGGCGTGCGGCCAATGTTCAGCGGGCCTTGCACCTGGAAGAAATCGCCATGGTGATCCAGCGTATGCAGCTTGCTGGGATCAAAGAACTGGCCGCTCTCTTTGTTACGGACAAACGCATCCTTTTCCCAGGAATCCCATAACCCTTTCACCACCTGCAAATACTCATCGGCAATACGATAGCGCAGCGCATGTTCCGGGTGCTGGGCGCGTGAGAAGTTCTTAGCAGACCCTTCTAGTGGCGATGTCACCACATTCCAGCCAGCGCGTCCGCCGCTCAAATGATCGAGGCTGGCAAACTGGCGCGCCACGGTAAAGGGTTCGCTGTAGGAGGTCGAAACCGTGCCGACCAGCCCCAAATGTTCCGTCACGCCGGCCAACGCGGACAGCAAGGTTAACGGCTCAAAACGGTTTAAAAAGTGAGGGATCGACTTTTCATTGATGAATAACCCGTCAGCAACAAACAAAAAATCGAGCTTGCCCTGCTCAGCTTTACGCGCAATCTTCTTGGCGAACGCAAGGTTGATGCTGGCATCAGCCTGCGCTGCCGGATGGCGCCACGCTGACATATTGCCTGACGCACCGTGCAAAATCGTACCCAGTCGAAGCTGTCTCGTTGTCATGATCTTCTCTCTGTTTTAGTCGTAGCGAGCCTGGCGAGAGGGCATTTGCCGCGCGTCCAGACGCCATTTAAAAAGGGGGATTAATTCAGAAGGGGTTCACAACATCGTGCGTTGAGATGTTGCAGCGCCTGCTGCGCCAGTTGGGCAAAATAGTGTGCGGCAGGGGCAATTGAGGCTTCATCCGGCGTGAAGGCGGCATGATGTAAACCAAAATCGCTGGCGCTGCCGATACTGACAAATACACCGGGAATTTTTTGCAGATAGTAGGCAAAATCCTCACCAAGCAGGTGCAAATCAGCCGTTTGCACGTGATAGCCGACCTGCGCCGCAATCTCGCTACTGAAGCGCGCCCAATCGGGATCGTTGATCAACACGGGCGGGCCAGGATGCCAACGAAGTGTCGCGTCGGCACCATGGGCTAAGGCGATGCTCTCCACCAACTGACGCAGTCGCTGTTCCAGTTCGGCGCGTACCTGAAGATCGTGAGTACGCGCGGTGCCGCCAAATTCCACCCCGCTCGGCAATACATTCCAGGTTTTACCGCCGTCAATGCGCGTAATGCTCAGCACCACGCTATCGAGCGCATTGAAGCTGCGGCTGGTTAAGGTTTGTAGTGCCTGAATGATCTGACTGGCAACCACAATCGCATCAACGCCTTGCTCAGGGTGCGCAGCATGCGCGCCTTTGCCGTTGACGTGGATAATGAATTTGTCCGCATTGGCATAAAAAGCGCCGCCGCGCGTGGCGAAGGTGCCGGTGGGCAACCCCGGTTCGTTGTGCATGCCAAAAATAGCCTGTACATCCTCTAACACGCCCGCCTTGATGAACTGTTTTGCACCACGGCCAATCTCCTCAGCAGGCTGAAATAAGATGCGCACGCACCCTTTCAGTTGCGCTTCCTGCGCTTTTAATTCCAGTGCTGCGCCCAGCATTACCGCGCTGTGCAGATCGTGCCCGCAGGCATGCATCACACCAGGATGGCGAGAATGAAAGCTGACACCGCTGGCTTCGTGAATCGGCAGTGCATCGATATCGGCACGCAGCGCCACCCGCGTTTCACCGCTGCCAATTTCGGCTACCACACCGCTCTCCAGCGGAAAGTCCAGTAAGCGAATACCCGCACTCTGCAACCATTCACGCAGACGCGCAGTGGTCGCAAATTCCTTTCCGGAGAGTTCCGGCCAGGTGTGCAGTTCGCGTCGCCACGCAATCAACTGTGATTCATTCGGCTTCATGGTTTACCTCCGCTGAATGTCTGCACTCAGGCTTCGACCAGATGGTGCGTTGCCAACAACGCCAGCGACGCATGACGCGCAACGGGTTCGGCAATCGGTGTATCAATAATGAATTCGTCGATGTTGAAGTTCTGATGCAGCGCTTCTAGCTGAGCATGAACTTGAGCCGCGGTGCCTTTGAGCAGCGACGGCGTGCGCGGCTCGATCAGGTAATCGGAAAATCCCCCCTGCCGCACATAACGCTCTGCCTGTTCCAGGCTGCCGACATTCACGCTCGGGCCGTTTTTGACCTGCACGTGATAGTGCTTGAGATCGGACACCAGCAGATCCGCCTCAGCAGGAGAATCCGCCACCACAACCTGCACTGCAACCAAGGCACGTTGCCCCTTACTGAGCGTGGAATAGGTATTCAGCGAATGCTCAAGCAACGGGCGATCGCCATTGATGTGGGCAGCAAAAACAAATTGCCAGCCCAGCTCCGCCGCGAGTTTGGCACTCTCTTCGCTGGCACCCAGCAGAAAGCGATTCGCCGGTCGCGCCGGTTGTGGCGTGGCGCGTAAAACCTCTTCGTCATCATTTTCATCCTGCGCGCGGGTCTGCAACCAGTTATCAAGCAGGCGCAACTGTTCGGCGAAACTGCCCTTCTCGTCAGCGTGAACGCCCAGTTGCAGCGCATGGGTTGAAAGCGGTAAACCGCCCGGTGCTTTACCCACGCCAAGATCGATGCGTCCCGGCGCCAGTGAAGCCAACAGGTTAAAATTTTCGGCGACTTTATACGGGCTGTAATGTTGCAACATCACGCCGCCTGAGCCCACTCGAATATGTTGCGTCTGCGCGATGATCCAGGCGATCAATACTTCAGGTGAAGGACTCGCCAGGCGATCGGTATTGTGATGCTCGGCCAGCCAGAAACGGTGAAAGCCCCAGCTTTCTGCCTGCTGAGCCAGCTGTAATGTGCGCTGTAGCGCGGCGCTGGGCGCTTCTCCCGTTACAACCGGTGATTTATCTAACAGACTCAGTCGATATGACATTCACCCTTTCCTCTTAAATACGATTTGTGGGCTAGTGTGGAGCGGAGGTTATATTTCGTAAAACAACAAATATGAAAATACGAAGTTAAAAAATGGCAATGCAACGTAATTCGCGTTGTGTCTTGAAATGAATTACGAATAAAAAAACAGGCTTAATGCGAAATCTATTTATTAAAGTGTAATCACTCCGCCGTTAATTATTCGCGTTGCGGAAAGGCGGCAAGCCTGTTCATCCCCACCACAGAAAATTCAGGGTGACTGACATGCACAAGCGCAGCCAACGCCTCTGCGACGTGAAGGATTGAGGGTATTTGTCAATTCCAGATAAGCTTTGACCAATTCGTTGCTTCACCTGATAGCGCCGTCATTCGATGATGATTCCAGCCTGCTAAGGCAATTAATAACAAAGGAATTCAACATGAAGACGTTATTACCGATTTCGCCATTGTCGCGCGCTTTGGCCTTTGCCTTACTCGCCGGGAGTTTTGCCAGCCATGCCGCTGAGACGCCGGTTAAAGGCGGAACGCTGATCTATCTTGAACAGCAGGCGCATACCAATCTTTATCCACCCGCAGGTGGGTTTTATCCTAATGGCGGCATACTGAATCAAATTACCGATAAACTGACCTGGCAGAATCCAAAGACGTTGCAGGTTGAACCCTGGATTGCAGAAAGCTGGACCACCAATGAAAATAAAACCGAATACACCTTTAAATTAAAATCGGGTGTCACCTTTTCTGATGGCACGCCATTAGATGCCAATGCCGTGGCTAAAAACTTCGATACTTACGGATTAGGAAATAAAGCTCAACGCCTGCCGGTTTCAGAGGTGATTAATAATTACGATCGCAGTGAAGTCATTGATCCACTCACGGTGAAGTTTTATTTCAAAAAACCGTCACCGGGCTTTTTACAAGGCACCGCAACCATTGGTTCCGGGCTGGTATCGCTAAGCACGCTGGCGCGTAATTTTGATCAACTGGGTGATGCGCGCAATATCATTGGTTCTGGCCCTTTTGTGGTCAGCGCTGAAAAGTTAGGACGCGAAGTCGATTTAACCGCCCGTAAAACGTATGACTGGGGCCCGAAAAATGGTCAGCAGCAAGGCCCGGCGAATCTCGACGGCATTAAAGTGATCGTCACCCCGGAAGACAGTGTGCGTATTGGCGCATTGCTGGCGGGTCAGGCAGATTTTATTCGTCAGGTACAGGCTTACGATGAGAAGCAGGCCAAAGACCAAAACTTTCCTATTTATGCCGCACCCACGCGTGGGGTAAATGACAGCATCAGTTTCCGTCCAGATAACCCATTGGTCAGCGATATTCGCGTACGTCAGGCGCTGCTGCATGCCACTCACTCGAAACAGGTGGTTGAAACGCTGTTCTCACCAAACTATCCGCAAGCAACATCGGTGATTGCTACCACTGCCGCTGGTTACGTTAATTTGGCTGACAAGCTCACCTTCGATCAGGCAAAAGCCAAAAGTCTGCTGGATGAAGCGGGTTGGAAAGCGGGTGCCGATGGCATTCGTGAAAAGCAGGGACAACGTCTGGCGCTGACCGTGTATGAATCACTGCCGCAGCCGCAGAACAAAGAGGTGCTTCAGCTCATTGCACAGCAGTGGCGTCAGGTTGGCGTGGCGTTAACGGTAAAAGCCGGTGATGCAGGCAGTAAAACCATCGACAGCCTCGACCCGCAGAAAACACCGCTGAATGTCACCGAAGTAGGCCGCGCCGATCCTGATGTGATTAAAAGCAGTTTCTATTTTGCTAACCGCGATGCGCTGCTGCAAAAAGGCGGCTCCAGCGACAAGGTTAAAAACTTCCGTGACGACAAGCTGAATCAACTACTGGTGGATATTTCCGCTGAAGTTGATCCGGCTAAACGCCTGCAATTAACCGGCGACGTGCAGCGCTATTTGCTGGACCAGGCCTACGTGATCCCGGTGTTTGAAGAGCCGCAAGTCTTTGCGGGTGCGCCCTGGTTAAAAGGCGTAAATTTCGAAGCCGTTGGCCGTCCAGCGCTGTATGGCGCATGGCTGGAAAAACATTAAGTTGAGGTGAATGATGCGACGTTATCTGCTGCATCGGGTTGGGCTTGGGCTGCTGGTGTTATGGGCCGCCTTCACCCTCTCTTTCGTGCTGTTGCAGGTGCTGCCGGGCGACGCGATTTTGATTAAATTTCAAAATCCCGATCTTGGCCTCAGCCCACAACAGATCGCGGAGATGCGCGAGGCGTATGGTGCCGACAACCCGTTGTGGCAGCAATATCTGCATACGCTGGTCGCCATGCTGCACGGTGATTTTGGCTATTCCGTGCAGGCGGGCGTGCCGGTCAGCGATCAGCTAACCAGCAATCTGCCCGGCACATTACGCCTGGCGCTGTGCGGCTTTTTGCTGGCGATGGGTCTGGCATTCGTGCTCGCGGCGTTGTCACGTTTTCCGGCGTTACGCAGCCTGCGCAATCTGTTGCAATCGCTACCTGCGCTGTTCATTTCAGTGCCAACCTTTTGGCTCGGCATTGCCCTGATTCAGCTGTTCTCTTTCCAGCTGCGTTGGATTCCGGTGATCAATCCGTCGCCGTGGCAGGGCTTGATCCTGCCGATTATCACTGTGGCCATTCCGATCTCGGCCCCTTTGGCACAAATTTTATTACGCAGCATTGACGATGTGGCGACGCGTCCGTTTGTCGCGGTGGCTCGCGCTAAAGGGGCCAGTGAAAGTTATGTGCTGTGGCGCCATGTGTTACGTAACGCCATGCTACCAGTGCTCAACGTGGCCGGTTTGCTGTTAGGCGAGCTGATCGCAGGAGCGCTGATTACTGAAACCGTGTTTGGTCTGGGTGGCTTGGGCCAACTGACGCAGCAGGCTGTGAATAATCAGGATGTGGCAGTATTGCAAGCCGTGGTGATGATTTCAGCGCTGGGATTTGTCGTGATTAACCTGCTGGTCGATCTGCTGATGCCGCTGCTGGATCCCCGGTTACAAACAGTGGGAGGTGCAGCATGAGTCTGGTCGATTACGCCAGCGCACGTCAAAAAACGGCGGCCACACCTCGCCGCAGTTTCTCTGTGCAACCCGGTTTATGGCTGGCCTGGTTAGTGATGATTGCTGCGCTGCTGGCCGCAGTGGCGCCAGGACTGTTCACTGACTACAGCGCAACCGACGGCGTTGCCGGTGCGCAACGTTTAGCCCCACAACTCGGACACTGGCTCGGCACCGATCAACTCGGACGCGACCTTTATGCACGCATTATTTATGGCGCATCACATTCACTCTCTGCGGCACTGATTGCGGTAGCGATGGGATTGATCGTGGGAACCGCGTTAGGCGTGCTGGCAGGTTCAATCGGCGGCAGAACCGAATCCTGGCTAATGCGCGCTGTGGATGTGCTGCTCTCAATTCCGTCACTTTTATTGTCATTAAGCGTGTTGATTCTCATGGGTTTCGGCACCTTGCACGCCGCACTGGCAGTCGGCGTTGCGTCTATCGCCAGTTTTTCCCGGCTGGCACGCGGTGAAGTCGTGCGCATTCGTCACAGCGAATACGTTGAAGCCGCCTTTGGTAGCGGCGGACGCTTCTCTACGGTGCTGTGGCGTCACATTTTACCTAACGCGCTGACGCCGGTTATCGCCTACGCCGCGTTGCAGTTTGGTCAGGCCATTCTGGCGCTCTCGACGCTGAGCTTTCTCGGTTACGGCACGCCACCGCCCGCGCCTGAGTGGGGATTATTGATTGCCGAAGGTCGAAACTATCTGGCAACCGCATGGTGGCTAACCACCTTTCCCGGCGTGGTGGTGATAGCCGTGGTGCTGTCAGCGAATCGCATCAGCCAGCAACTGTCAGGAGTCCGCCGATGAGCACGTTATTAAAGGTCGACAATCTCAGCCTGAGTTATCGCAGCGCCAACGCCTGGCAACAGGTGGTGCACAACGTCAGCTTTGAACTGAAAGCAGGTGAAATAGTGGCGCTGGTGGGTGAATCAGGTTCGGGCAAAACCACCACCGCGCAGGCGATTATTGGTTTGATGGCGGAAAATGGCCGCCGCGATAACGGCAGGATCTTGCTCAATGATGAGGAGATCAGCCAATGGTCGCAAAAGCGCTTTGATTCGCTGCGCGGCGCGCGCATTAGCCTGGTGCCGCAGGATCCGGGCAATTCCCTGAATCCGGTAAAAACCATTGGCGAACAAGTGGCAGAAATCTTGCGTCTGCATCTCAACCTTAGCCGTTCTCAGCGGCAACAGCGGGTGATTGACCTGCTCACACGGGTGGGATTAAGTCATCCTGAACAGCGTGTTAATCACTATCCGCACCAGCTTTCTGGTGGTATGAAGCAGCGCGTGCTGATCGCTATCGCCCTGGCCTTGCAGCCGGACATCATCATTGCCGACGAGCCCACCAGCGCTCTGGATGTCACGGTGCAGAAACGCATTCTCGATCTGCTGGATACGCTACGTCGTGAATCGGGCACGGCGGTGTTATTTGTCACCCATGATTTAGCACTGGCCGCGGAACGTGCCGATCGCATTATTGTGTTTCGTCACGGCGAGATTCAGGAAGCGGGCGTAACCGCAGACGTGATCACTACACCGAAGCATCCGTACACGCGGCAATTGCTGACCGATGCCGCACCGCGCCCGCGCCAGCCTTACTCTGCGGCTCGCTTTTCTGCCCCGGCTATTCAGGCAACGGCCATTAATAAAAGCTTTAGGCTGAGCAAACAACAGCGCTTGCAGGCGTTGAAGGATGTGACTTTTCAGGTGCAGCGCGGCACCACACATGCATTGGTGGGTGAATCTGGCTCCGGTAAAACCACGCTGGCGCGCATTCTGCTCGGCTTTGAGCAGCCCGACAGCGGCAGCGTGAAGCTGGATGGCATCGTCGTCAACGGCATGAAGGGCGAAGCGCTACGCCAGTTGCGCCGAAAAATTCAGTTTGTTTATCAAAACCCGTTTGCCTCACTCGATCCGCGCCAGACGCTGTTTGAGATCATTGAAGAACCGCTGCTCAACTTTGAAAAGTTGAGTCGTGCAGAACGTCGCCTGCGGGTTGAAGCGGTAACTGCACGTGTGGCTTTGCCGCTGGCGTTTTTATCTCGTCGCGCCCGCGAGCTTTCCGGCGGTCAGCGACAGCGTGTCGCACTGGCGCGAGCATTAATATTACAGCCGTCGATTCTGGTGCTTGATGAAGCCACCTCCGCACTGGATGTCACCGTGCAGGCGCAAATTCTGGCGCTGTTGCATCAGCTTCAGGCTGAGCAAGGTTTGACCTATCTGTTTATCACCCACGATTTAATGACAGTGCGGCAAATCGCCGACAGCGTCACGGTATTAAAAGCGGGTGAAGTGGTTGAGCGTGGTGACGTTGTCACGATATTTGAATCACCGCAACACGCCTATACACAAGAATTGATCGCGGCTATTCCCCCGCTTTACCCGACTCATCAAGAGGAACCTGCATGAATATCGGCTTTTTTACTCGCCTACTGGATAACGTCCCGGCGAAAGAGCGCTATCGGCTGGCGACAGAGCAGATTCAACACGCTGAGCGACTGGGTTTCGACGGAGCGTGGATTGCACAGCACCATTTTCATGAACAGGAAGGCGGCTTGCCGGCACCGCTGCTGTTTTTGGCGCATGTTGCTGCCCATACGCGCTCCATCCGTCTGGGCACCGCGATCATTACGCTGCCAATGGAAAACGCGTTACGCGTAGCGGAAGATGCCGCCGTATTGGATTTGCTGGCCGATGGACGACTGGAAATCGGACTGGGTTCAGGCGGTACGCCAAATTCGTTTTTACCGTTTGGCCTGACGTTTGCCGATCGCAGCGGCGCATTCAACGACAATTTGCACACCCTGATCAGCGCCTGGCGCGGTGATTCGCTAAGCCATCCGGATAACCACCTGTATCCGGCGGCCCCACAACTGGCCGAACGGGTATGGATTGCCACCTTCTCGGTTGAAGGTGCGATTCGTGCCGCCCAGGCGGGACACGGCTTGATGTTATCCCGCACTCAGCCGCGTCCCGCTGGACAACCTGAATTGCCGCTGGACGCCATTCAAAATCCGATTATTGACGCTTATCTGGCGGCGCTTCCAACCCCTGTAGCACCACGCATTCTGGCTTCGCGAACTGCCTTCGTCGCCGATTCCACTGATTATGCGCGGCGCATCGCCGAGCCGGGCATTCGTCAGCAAGCGGCGCACTATCTCGCCAGCGGCCATACGCTGCGTGGCGAAAGTTTCAGCGATTTACTGACGCAGTTTGATGCGCACGTTGGCGACGCCAGTGACGTTCTGGCTTCACTGGCGCAAGACAGCGTTTTGTCGCGCGTTACTGATATTTCGTTTCAGGTGCATTCCGTTGAGCCTTCACACAGCGACACGCTGCGCTCAATCGAACTGATCGCTGAAACCATTGCACCCGCGCTCAAAGCGGCGGGTTAAGCACGCTAACTGGAGAAGAAGATGACTCAACCCAACGATTTATTGGCTGCGCTGGCAGACATCGCTCCCGATTCTGAACTGGCGCAGGCACGTCAAACGCGTGACGCCGCTACACGACATGCGCAAGGCAGTTACGACGTGCTGTTTAGCCAGGCCGATGAAGACTTTCCCTTGGCGGAACGGTTTGCGGTCGCGGCGCACGTGGCAGAATGGCACGCACAAGCGGGTTTGCAGGCGCATTACCGGCAACAGGCAGAACCGCTGAGCGATAGCACACGCCATCAGGTTGCCCTGGCCTTTGCAAAGCGCTTGACCTTTACGCCGGTTGAGGCCAAGCCAGAACATCTTACTGAACTTCAACAAGCTGGCTGGAGTGCACGCGGCATTGTGACGTTGTCACAGTTAATTGCTTTTATCAGCTTTCAAAGCCGTTTATTAGCAGGGTTATTACTGCTCCAGGGCCAGCAGCCAACGAGTGAGGGTCCGGCTGTAATGGCGGGCCGCTGGCATGATGCGCCGCAGACCGCAAGCGGGAAAACCGCGTTGACCGCCTTTACACAGCACGCGCTGGGATGGGAACCCTGGCTGGCGGCAAAACCGCTGGCCGAGTTTACGCCAGAAGAGCACGCCACGCTGGCGCGTTTTGGGCACACGGATTCCGACTATTTCCGCCTGCTGGCGCGCAATCTGCCGCTGCTTGAGCAGCGAACCTTAACCGATAAAGGCATTTTCTATACCGCCGGTGGATTGCCGCGTGCCGAGCGTGAATTAGCCGCTGCGGTGGTGAGTAAAGTGAACGGCTGCATATTCTGCGCTTCCGTACATGCACGCAAAGCCAGCCAACTCTCGAAAGAGGATGCAGCGGTACAAAAGCTGCTGAATGTTTCACCGGGTGCGGTGTTGTCGCATGGTCAATCTCCACGCTGGGCAGCGGTGATCGGCTTTTCAGCTTCTCTCTCCGTTACGCCACAGCAGGCATCATTGAATCAGATCACCGTGCTACGCGAGCAAGGCCTGGACACGCTGGCTCTGCTCGATCTGATCCAATCCAGCGCCTTCTTCGCCTGGGCCAACCGCCTGATGCTCACTCTGGGTGAACCTTTCCTGCCAACGTCTCAAGGATGATCATGACTACGCTTTTAACTGAACAACGTTCTACCTCATTATCAGCACAACAGCTTTCACAACAGCGGGTGCAATGGCGGCGTGAGTTACATCAGCATCCTGAGTTGTCCAATCAGGAGTTTGCCACCACAGAACGTATTACGCGCTGGTTGAAGCAAGGTGATATTCGTTTACTGCCGTTTGAGTTGAAAACCGGCGTGGTGGCTGAGATCGGCCAAGGCGAACCGTTAATTGCCCTGCGCGCTGATATCGATGCGCTGCCGATTGAAGAAGTCACCGGACAACCGTGGGCATCACAGCAACCTGGCGTTATGCATGCCTGTGGCCACGATCTGCATACTTCAGTGATGCTGGGTGTTGCCCATCAGCTCAAACAGCGCGAGGCTGAATTGCCGGGTCGGGTGCGCATTCTGTTTCAACCGGCTGAAGAGACGTTTGATGGCGCGAAGCAGCTGATTGACGCAGGCGCACTCGATGGCGTTCAGGCGATCTTTGGCATGCACAACGCACCAGATTTACCATTGGGTGTATTTCGCACGCGTCCCGGCGCGTTCTATGCCAATGTCGATCGCTTTGTGATCCGCATTCATGGTAAAGGCGCACATGCCGCCCGACCACAGGAAGGCATCGATTCTATTGTGATTGCCAGCCACATTGTCACCGCTCTGCAAACGCTACCGAGTCGTGTATTCAGTTCGTTGGAATCGGTGGTGCTGAGCGTAACGCGCTTTACCGCCGGTAATACCTGGAACGTGCTGCCACAAAGCGTTGAGCTGGAAGGTACCGTGCGCACCCACAACGCTGACATCCGTGCCCAGATCCCGCATAAGATCACCTCTCTGATTCAGGGAATCGCCGGCGGCTTTGGCGCACAGGCTGAGCTGGAGTGGATTGAAGGCCCGCCCGCATTAATCAACACGCCTGCTTGGGCAGATTTCGCTTTGGCGCTGGCGCAGGAAACCGGTTATCACGCTGAACGCGCTGAATCGCCGCAAATGGGTGGCGAGGACTTTGCTTTTTACCTGCAACAGCTACCTGGCGTTTTTGTCAGTATCGGCAGCGCCAGTGATTTTGGTTTGCACCATCCCGCTTTCGATCCTGATGAATCACTGATCGATGCAGCCGTTAACTATTTTAGTGCGCTGGCGCCGCGTGCTTTGCGGATTGTGGCGCAGCAATGACGAAAAGAAGGAGACACTTAATGTCTGTACCTGTTCCACAACCCGTTCTGGATCATGTGGTGATCAACGTTGCCGATCAGTTAGATGCGGTGAGTGCGCTTTATCGTCGCCTCGGTTTTCAGCTGACTGAACGCGGTCATCACTCGCTGGGTTCCAGTAATCACCTGGCGATATTCGGTGAAAACTACCTTGAGCTGCTGGGTTATGAGCAAGGTAAAGCCCAGAAACGTGCCGATCTTTGGCAAGCACCGCCAGGTCTCAGTGGACTGGTGTGGAAAACAGACGATGCGGACAGCGAATTTCTGCATTTACAGCGTCAGGATTTAGACGGTGACGCGCCCGCCTCTTTTCATCGCCCTGTCGACTTACCCGATGGCACGGTTGGTGAGGCACAATTTCGCACCGTTCGCCTGCGCCCGTCGTTAATTCCCAACGGCCGTAGTTTCTTCTGTCAGCATTTGACGCCAGAAAACGTCTGGCAAAAGGAATGGCAGCAACATCCCAACGGCGTGCAGAACATCAGTGAGTTTGTGATCGTAGCGCAGGATCCGGCGCTGGCGGCGCAGGTTTACAGCCATCTGTTTGGTGCCGCACGCATTCTTGCCTGCCCTGAAGGGGCTTTTGTTTTGCGTGCTGGCGCAGCAACAGTTCGCTTCGCCTCGGCAGACTATGCAAAACGTCGCTTTCATTCTTTACCCGACGATTATGACGGCAGTGCACGCATGGCGGCGCTGGGATTTAAAACAGAGGATTTGGCGAAGGTCAAAGCGGCGTTGCTGCTGGGCGATGTGAATTTCATTGAGGAAGAGGAGGCGATTGTGGTGGAAGCCTCGTCAGGTTTTCACCTGGCGCTGCGCTTTCATCTATAACGTGCAGGGAAGGCTCAGCCTTCCCTGCTTTTAGGCGGCGACGTGCTCGCTACCCAGCAGCGAAAGAACCTTGCTACGCAGTGCCACTAATTCTGGATCATCACGGCGACGCGGCCACGGCTGCTTAACCTCAATAATCTCCACTATCTTCGCCGGACGCGGGCTAAACACCACCACGCGGTTAGCCATAAACAGCGCCTCTTCTACATCATGCGTCACCATCAAGGTCGTGAATTGCTGCTCTTGCCACAAATCGACAATCTCCTGCTGCATGCGTAAGCGCGTCAATGAATCCAGCTTGCCAAGCGGTTCGTCCAGAATCAGTAAGCGAGGATGATTGATTAAAGCGCGCGCCAATGCCGCACGCTGCGCCATGCCGCCAGAAAGTTGATGTGGCCAGGCGCGTGCAAACTGACGCAGACCTACGCGATCCAGCATGGCATTGATGCGTCCTTCTGCCGCCTGCTTTTTCTCGCCCCGAATTTGCAGTCCTAATCCTACATTGTCGTAAACCGTGCGCCAGGGATAAAGCGTAGGATCTTGAAACACCACGACGCGAGAAGGGTGTGGCGCAGTAATGGCGCGACCTTCTTCTGCCAGTAAGCCATTGGCGGGTTGTTCGAGTCCAGCCAGCAAGCGCAGCAAGGTCGATTTACCGCAGCCGGACGGGCCTAATAGCGCCACAAATTCACCCGCTTTTACCTGCAAGTGAATATTTTCCAATACCGCCAAATCGTTTCCTTCCAGCGTAAAATGGTGGCTGACATTTTCGATATCAATATTAACGCCGGCGCTGTTCGCGCCTCTATTAATAGCGTCTACATTCTGTGATGCCATATCATATTCCTCAAGCGGATGACTTTAAAAATGCATTTTAAAAATTAATAACACAAATAACCCGCCGGTAATTATGCTAATAGCAGCATAGCGTTTGCTAATCACTCATAAATAAAAACCGCATTAACTCATACAGGATTGTTATTTGGTGTGCGGTTCCAGCTTTGCGATATTGCTTTAAATACGGGTTTATCAATATTGATGACTAACAGGGCTTGCGCATTCGCAATCAATTAATGAATGCCTGGCAAATACAGTAAATATTGCAGTTATCAGCGGGAGAGAAACATGGTGAGTGAAACGTTAGCACTGGGGCGATCGTCAAATGCGGTACGTCGCATTGATCCCCTCTTATGGGCAGCCTTACTCTGTTGGTGGGGATTGGTCGCGCTGATGACCGGCCTGCCCGATAAACAAATCGGCTTTGCGGCCCCACGCTTTGTCAATGAAACCCATGCGTTTTTTATCGCCCTTGCGTCACTCCTTACGGTGTTAGTGCTGGCAGCCAGCGCAGCACCCCATTTGAAACTCTGGCAACCGCTGAAAACCAGTGCGCGCTGGTTAGTGGTGTTAGCCCTGCTGTTGGGGATTTGGGAATACGTCACCGCGAAACAGGCGCTGTTGCCCGCCCCCTTTTTCGCCCCACCGCGTGCGTTACTTGAAGCTTACGCCACAGATTGGCCCCGCCTGCTCGACAGCGTACTGAATTCGCTGCGTCTGCTGGCCATTGGGTTCGCCTTTGGTAGCGTGGTGGGATTCATTACTGGCGTGGCAATTGGCTGGTCGCGCGGGCTGGGATATTGGGTGCATCCTGTTTTACGTTTTCTTGGGCCGGTGCCGTCCACTGCGTTGTTACCGCTCTCGCTCTATTTCTTTCCCTCAAGCTTTTCCGCTGCGGTCTTTCTCATTGCGCTGGCGACCTGGTTCCCGGTGACGGTGTTGACGTGGTCAGGCGTCGCCAGCGTTGATAACCGTTATTACGATGTGGCGCGCACGCTGGGGGCGAACGCATTGTTTTTAGTGCTGCGTGTCGCCGTGCCCGCTGCTCTGCCGCATCTGTTTGTCGGTCTGTTTATGGGCTTGGGCGCCTCATTCTCGGTATTGGTTGCTGCAGAAATGATGGGTGTTAAATCAGGTCTTGGCTGGTATTTGCAGTGGGCGCAAGGCTGGGCGGCGTACGCCAACATGTATGCGGCATTGATCATCATGGCGCTGCTGTGCTCTTCGCTGATTACGCTGCTGTTCATCGTGCGCGATCGCACATTGGCGTGGCAGCGCAATGCGGTGAAATGGTGATCGCACTTTTATCTCAGTGAGGACAAGAAATGGCTGCATCTATTTATAATTCAATAACCGAGCTCACTGGCAATACGCCGCTGCTGCGCCTGACGCGCTTTAGTGAGCGCTACCAGTTGCATGTTGACCTGCTGGCGAAGCTGGAGTTGTTTAATCCTAATCACAGCGTGAAAGACCGCATTGCGCTGGCGATGATTGAAGATGCTGAACGCCGCGGCCTGATAAAACCTGGCGATGTGATTGCTGAAACCACCAGCGGCAATACCGGTATTGGCCTGGCGGCGTTTGCGGCGGCAAAAGGTTATCGCTTTCGTGTTTACATCAATGACTTTGTTAGTATCGAACGCAGCAAGGTGATTCAGGCTTTAGGCGCAGAACTGATCCCTTTTAGCCAGGTTCCGGGCTTTGCCGACTTCTATGAATCTACCGACGGCGATTTTGTCGCGGCAACCCGCTGGCTGGTGGCGCGGGTGCGGGAAGCAGAACCGCACGTACACTTTTTGCAGCAGCTGGAGAACCCGGCGAATCCGCGTGTGCACGCGCTGACAACCGGGCCAGAGATCTGGCGCGATACGCAAGGTGAGCTTGATATTTTAGTGGCCTCGGTGGGCACCGGCGGTACGCTTTCTGGTATTGGGCGCTATCTCAAATCGCAGTATCCAGAACTTCATGTGGTTGCTGTAGAACCGGGTATTGGCTCGCAGCCACAACCTGATAATCCTGACCCGCTTGAGATCACTGGCGTTCACGCCTTTAGCAGCCAACCACCGGAGCGGATCCCCGCCAATGTCGATCATCAGGTGATTGATGAGGTGATTGCAGTGGAAACCTGGCAGGCGTATCAGGCGGCGCGCGAGCTGGCATTAGTCGAAGGGATATTAGTTGGGGATTCGTCGGGAGCGGTGCTGTATGCGGCAAGGCAGTTGGCAGCCAGGCCAGAGAATCAGGGAAAACGTATCGTCATTTTGCTGGCGGATGGCGGTGGAAATTATCTTTCTACGCAATTGTTCGATCACCATCATCCCGCAGAAAGTTTAAAAAACGCCAATGCGGTACAGACATCACAACAGCTTTTAAGCTGATCGTTACAAACAAAAAAGGCAGCCGAGGCTGCCTTTTTTGTTATACCAATACGTCTGAGGTAATACCTTTGGCGAAGAGCATCGGATCGGTTTCTGGACGTAATACGTTGATCGCTTTTAAATCGCGGGCATAGACGTCTATTTCCTTCACAAAGTCATTCCCCACGGAATAGTGGCCGTGCGTATGGGTTTTCAATACGCTGGCAATCTCCTGTGGCGTGGTATTCAGCGCTTTACCATTAAATTCGGTGCCAATGCTATCAGGATGCTGCGCCGCATAAGCATGCGCCTGTAAAATCGCATGGGTAATCGCCGCTGCCACTTCAGGCTGATCGCGAATCAAACTGCCGCGCGTACCAATGACACAGCAGCTCAGATTGGCATATTCATCCATTAAGTTGGTCGCAACCTCGCGATAACCGGGCTGTTGAGAGAGTCGCCACATCACCGGATCGGATCCGGTTGCGGCCTGAATTTCACCTTTCTGTAACACCAGCGGCAATAGGTCTTGCGGATAAACGCGCCAGTTTACATCCGTATTAGGATCAAGCCCGTGCCGCTTCAGCATTAAGGAGAAAAAGTTTTTATCGGCACCGGCCATATCGGTAACGCCAATGGTGGTGCCTTTCAGCGCTTCAAGCGAGCGTGGACCGTCGTCGCGCGTTAACAGCCGCATACAACCGCCATGCGTGCCTGCCGTTAGCTTAACGTCAAAGCCCTGCTCCAGTGCTTTTAACCAGCGCAGCGCCATGCCCACCGCGGCTTCGGCTTTGCCAGTGGCGATCGACTCCAGTAAAAGTTCGGTTGAATTGCCAAAGTTAACGAACTCGACCTCCAAATTATGTGCTTTGAAGAAATTATGCTGATCGGCGACGATCACCGGCGCCAGACAAATAGCGTTGAGGTTCACCGCCAGACGTATTTTCGCGGGTTTTGCCAACGCCCATTTCCCTGCACCTCCCTGTAAAATATCAGGCGACATATTCATCGCGTCATGAGGGTTTGCCCAAGCGGGTAATGCGCTGGCGGCTAATGCCGCCGCCGAGTAATTAAGAAAATGCCGACGAGATAGTGAATATTGAGCTGGCACGATGTTACTCCCAAATAAGTGGAGACTCTTCACATAAATAACGTTTTTATTAATCTCCTGCAGAGTAATGATTAATTTGCTCAGCAACCAGCATTGAAATTATGCCAATTCTGCATGAGGTTATCTGGTATTTTGCTTTTACATTGGCGGCATAAAAATAAAAGATTGCGTCACAATCAGGTTATTCATTGAGGCTTGCGTTATGTCCGTTAACGACAGCGATAATTCATCCATCTTTTTGCGAGAACGTCTGCCCGCCATTACGCGTACCCTCCAGGAATCAGCCGATCAGATTGATTGGCAGGGCGAATTTCCCCACGAAAATTTTGCGCTGTTGCAGCAACACGGATTACTGAGCCGGGCGCTACCGATTTCGGCGGGTGGATTCGGGGCTGATTTAACGGAATCCCGCGCCATTATTGCCGCCATAGCACAAGGCGAACCCTCCACCGCCTTGATTGTGATTATGCAGTATTTGAATTCACGCCGTTTAGGTGATGATTCAGACTGGCCAGAATCCGTTCGTCTACGGGTAGCGCAAAGCGTGCGCGATCAGGGCGCGTTGATTAATGCGCTGCGTGTTGAACCGGAACTCGGCACGCCAGCACGCGGCGGTTTACCCAAAACCGTCGCGCGCCGTGAACCCGATGGTTGGCGCCTGAGCGGTGAGAAGATTTACGCCACCGGCAGCGTGGGCTTGAGCTGGTTTTTGGTTTGGGCAAGCAGCGACGACGCCGATCCGCTGGTGGGCAGTTATTTGGTCCCGGCATCAGCAACGGGCATTCGCATTGAACCTGAGTGGGATCATCTGGGCATGCGCGCCACGTGTAGCCATCGCGTGGTGTTTGATGAGGTATGGATCCCGGCTGAAAATGCCGTCAACGTCAGCCGCTGGAGCGAACCACGTGCAGGTTTAAATGATGAGGAGACGGTGTGGATGGCGGTTTTGCTTGGATCGCTCTATGACGCCATCGCCCACGCCGCGCGCGACTGGTTTATCACCTTTCTTCAGCAGCGCATCCCGGCAAATTTAGGTGCGCCGCTGGCGAGTTTGCCACGCTTTCAGGAGATTGTTGGCCGGGTAGAAACCTTGCTGTTTACCAGCCAGACGCTGCTCGATTTTGCCACGTCCGGGCTGGTTGCAAGCGCTCAGGCGCCGAAGATCAAACAGGTTGTGATTGAAAATGCCATTCGCAGCGTTCAGCTGATGGTGGAAAGCATTGGTAATCATGCCCTGACGCGCAGTAATCCACTTGAACGGCATTTACGTAACGTGCTGTGTGGCCGCATTCATACCCCGCAGGATGATGTCATTTTTACAGCTGCCGGTAAAACGGCACTCTCATTTAACAGGAGTCACAAATGACGCTCGAATTTATTGGTCTGGTCGGCGCGCATGAACAGAGTGAATCGGACGCAGGCAACGGTAAAATTGTCGATATCCCTTTTATCAAAGCCTTTTCCCATGCTCAGGAATATGCAGGTTTCGATAAAGTGTTGCTGGCGGTCAATACCCGCGCGCCAGACTCGATGATTATCGCCAGTTACGTCGCCGCCTTTACGGAGAAGTTGGGTTTGCTGGTTGCGCATCGTCCCGGATTTCAAGCGCCCACCTTTGCTGCACGCCAGTTTGCCACGCTCGATCAGCTGAGTCAGGGGCGCGTATCGATCAATGTGATTACCGGCGGAGACAGCGGCGATTTGCAGCGTGACGGCGATTTCTTGACCAAGGATGAGCGTTACGCTCGCACCGGTGAATATGTGCAGATCATGAAACAGGTGTGGCAATCCGACCAGCCTTTTGACTTTGAAGGCGCGTTTTATCAGGTACGGGATAATTTGACTGAGGTGAAACCGCTGCAAAAACCACGGGTGCCCATCTACTTTTCCGGTGCTTCACATGCTGCAGTGGAAATTGCAGCGCAACATGCAGATGTTTACATGATGTGGGGCGAACCGCTGGAACAGGTTGCAGCCCGCATTGAACAGGTGCGTGAAGCGGCGAAAAAATATGGTCGTGAAAATGAGATTCGCTTTAGTTTGTCACTGCGTCCGATTGTCGCTGCCAGCGATGAACAGGCGTGGGCACGGGCAGAATCGCTGCTGGCCGCCGCGCAGGCCAATATAGGCGGTAAAGCGATCCAGCCGGACAGCAATGTCGGTTCACAACGGTTGTATCAACTCGCGACGGCGCGCAAGGTTTATGACAGCTGCCTGTGGACAGGGATTGCGGCGCTTTCAGGCGCTGCGGGCAACTCAACCTCGCTGGTGGGTTCGCCGGAAACCGTCGCCAATGCCGCATTGGAATACTACAAACTCGGCGTGACGACGTTTCTGTTTCGTGGTTTCGATCAATTGCGCGATGCCACCGAATATGGCCAGTATTTGCTGCCCGTGATTCGTCAAAAAGTGGCGGAGTATGAAGCAGAGCAGAAGCGTTCATCAGCGGCTTAGGTAATAATGCTTGAGAACGCTTTTTAAGGGGATTGTAAAGTTTGCAGTAAAAACGCCTCCGAAGAGGCGTTTTTACTACGGGATAAGCCAAGGCAAAAAAATCAGAAGCTGTAGCTCGCCGTTACCGAGACGTTACGCGGTTCGCCGTAAACCACATCACCATTGATATTGGTGTCGTATTTTTTGTCGAACAGGTTGTTAACGTTAGCTTGCAGCGCCAGCTGTTTGGTCAGCTGATAGCGGCTAAAGAGATCAACCAGCGCGTAGCTGCCCTGCTCAGAGTAGAAGGTGCCATTGCCGCTTGGGCCCGCGCTCTCTTTCCAGACGTGAGTTTGCCAGTTCACACCACCGCCAATGGTCAGATCCTGCAACATCGGCAGGCGATAACGGGTGAACAGTTTCAGCTGGGTGCGCGGCAGGTTTGGATTAACTGCTTCACCATCGCGATCTTCCGCAATGTAACGCGTGCCACCAAACGTCATCTGCCAGTTATCGGTTAGTGCGCCGTTGACTTCAAACTCCACGCCGCGGCTGACTGTGCCTTTTTTGGCTTCATATGCCGTGTCGGTTGACCCTTCAATGATGCGACCGGTGCTGACGCCGACATTATCCAGCTCGGTACGGAACACGGTGAATGACGTCGTCAGGCGACTATTAAACCAATCTGATTTCACACCCGCTTCATAGTTGTTACCCACAACCGGTGAAAGCGTCGCGCCACTGCTGTCACGGTTGGTTTGGGGTTTGAATACCGAGGTGTAACTCGCGTAAGTCGACCAGTTATCATTGATGTCATACACCAACCCACCATAAGGCGTGATGTTGTTTTTCTCTAAATCACCGGTCAGCGTGTTGTTGATCCAACGCGTGTAGCGGGCACCTAAAATCAGATGCAGCGGATCGGCCAGTGAAATGCGCGTTGCCATGTAAGCAGACTTCTGGCGCGTGGTGTCATCTTGCGCCAGCGAGCGCGGACCCCAATCCGTTTCAGGGAATTGACCGTTGTAGTTGTTGAAGTCACCCAACTCTTCCGGCGAAATATTGGCAAACGCACTGTAATACGTATTTTGCTGCTTACTGTAGCTCACGCCTGCCATCAATTCGTGGGTGCGCCCAAACAGCTCATACGGGCCGCTGGCAAAGGTATCCACTGCATCCACTTTACGCTTGCCGGTGTTATAACCTGTCCCACCCACTACCGGATAACCGGCATATTCCGACTGTCCAATACCGGTGACTTTGTCGAAGTAGCCATCAATATAGAGCTGCTTACTGGCGAAATTGGTTTCGTTATGCGTACCGTTTAAGGTGAGTTGCCAGCCGTTATCAAACGCCTGCTGCAAATTGACAAAGACCTTTTTGGTCTCTTTGTTGTTGTAAGCCCAGTCCGGCGCGGTATTAAAGCCACGACGATAATCGGTTTTGCTGCCATCGGTGTAGTAACGTGGCAAGCCACCCCAGGTTGGGCTGTCGGCTTTATTTTCCTGATATTCATAACCCAACGACAAGGTCGTTGAGTCAGTCAGGTCTGCATCAACGATGGCAGATATAAATTTCTTTTCAGCACCGTAACGCTCAACGAAGCTGTTTTTATCTTCATAACCGGCAACGACGCGTCCGCGCACGTTACCTGATTCAGTCAGCGGAGTCTGAACATCGGCGACATAGCGCTGTTTATTCCAGCTGCCGTAGCTGGCGGAAAGGTCGCCCGTTGCCACTTTGCTGTTCGCATGTTTACGGATCATATTCACAGCTGCCGAAGGATTACCCGCGCCGACTAACAGGCCATTCGCACCACGGACGACTTCAATACGCTCATACAGCGCCGAGTCGGTTTGTGAATCGCCCAGGTTCCAGCGCTCTTCAAATACGCTGGGAATGCCGTCAATCATGTAGTTATCAATCAGGAAGCCGCGTGAATAGTAGGTTTTACGATCCATGTCAGCGGTGCTTTCCTGAATGCCAGTGGTGTTATTCAACACTTGCCCCAGCGATTGCAGCTGCTGATCCTGCATACGCTGCTGGGTAATAATACTGACCGACTGCGGAATATCACGCACGGTAGAGGTTAATTTTGTTCCTGCACGTGTCACGGGCACGCTGTAATCGGTATTAGGCGTATCGGCAACATCACCCGCAGAGGATGCACTCACCACCATGGTCTGATCATCAGTGGCGGCGGGCACAGTCGTTTCTGCTGCTTGCACATTGTTGGTGAAGGCGGTAGCGACGACAGCCGCCAGCAAGGAGAGACGCAGAGGTTTGTTGTGCGCAAGCGAAGGCATGTTCGTTGCAGATTCCCTGACGCGCTTAACATCAAAAGACATCGGTAATTCCTCATTTATATTTTTGATTTTTTGCCACTGTTCACAGCCTTGCAGCCTGGCGGACGAAACCGCTGCGTTTCGCCTTTTTTCTGGGGGTTATCCCAGAAAACCCTCTCTGCGCACGTCTTCGCGCTGGCGTGATGTTGCCTTTAAAGCAAATGAGAAATATACGCATTGCTATTATCATTGCAAGAAATTGTTAGCAAATGATGCGAAATTTCTCGAACTTTTAACGTTCCCTAAAGGTGTTGATATCAAAGATATTTTGTGAAATATGGGAGGGCTTTTAAGTCAGAAGACGCGGGAAATGTCTTGATTCGGTTAATGTTATTTCAAGATAGCAGCAGGATTTTACTGATTTTTGGCCTGAATCAAGAAGATCCAGGCTGTAAGGTGAAGGCAAGGAAAGGTTACTCAGCGCTTAACAGCGCAGCACCTTTACCATTTCCAGCGCTTTTCCGCTAACTCCACTAACAAACGTGCCGCTGGCGATAATTCGCTGAGGGAGCGAAATTGCCAGCCAAACGTGCGTGGCATCATGACTAACGGTAAAGGGATTTCGATTAACGCCTCTCCGGCGCTTTCGCCTTGCAACAAACGTCTCGAGATAAAACTGAGCAGTTCAGTTTGTGCCAACATGCGCCGAAGCGGAGAAAGCGTGTTGCTTTCTACCTGCACGCGAGGCGCCGCATAGCCGCCGCTGCGTAAGCGCTGTTCAAGCCATTGTCGGGTCGCCACCTGTGGCGCGGGCAACAGCCAGCGATAGTGACCAAGTTGCTCGGGCGTTGGATGAATATTAGCGAGCGGGTGTGATTGACTGGCGGCGACCACCACCGGATCTTCCACCAGCGGACGGGTGATGAATTCACTGTTACTTTCAGGCAGGAAACCGAGAATCAGGTCCAGCTTGTTTTCACGCAGCCGGTTTTGTAAAAAGTCATTCAGCCCTACCTGAATTTCCACCACGACGCTGGGCGCTTGCTGCAGCAGTTCGTGCGTCAACTCAGGCAACATGAATTCAGCAGCTGTCGCTGCTACGCCCAGGCGGATTACCCCCGCTGTTCCGGTGCCTAAAGCATGCAAATCTTTTTTTGTCATCTGCATTAGCAGAACCACTTTTTGAGCGCGTTCACAAAGTAACAATCCGGCTTCCGTGAGCTGGATCCCGCGCCCTACTTTCAAAATCAGTTTGGTTGATGACGATTTTTCCAACCGCTGAATACATTTAGTTAACGCCGGTTGGGTGATACCAAGGGATTGCGCCGCTTTACCTAAATGCGCCGTTTCGCGAATCGCCAGCAAATAGGTGAGATCTTTAAGCTCCATTCATTCCCCAAAGGAATCGATTGATAATGATTGGAGAATATTATTTATTTTTCTCTCATGCCAGGCTTACCCCACGTTAACAAGGGAATAACAGAGTATTTAGCGGATATTTAATGAAGATTCGCGAGTCATCTCACAGAAATGAAAAAGGCGCGCCTCATTTTTAAGGAAAATAAGGGCGTTTATTGGCATAACGACGGCCTGCTTTTTTTAACTGAAAAGACCGGTGAATCTCAGTCTTAGCCATTTAATATTAATTACAAAACGTTATTAACTATTTCGGCGACTCTGATCGCGCTGATTAATTTCGATACATATGTGATTTGTTTAACGCAAATCGGCAATGTCTTACTCTACAGGATATCACCATGCTGCTGATAATCAGTCTGCTTATGATAGTCACGTTTATTGGCTTATTAATGAGCAAAAAACTCTCTGCTCTAACGGCGTTAATATTTATTCCTACGCTGTTTGCCCTGTTTCTCGGACACAATACCGACGTGGGGGATATGGTGATTAAAGGTTTACGCACCGTCGCACCAACCGGCGTAATGTTAATCTTTGCCATGATCTATTTTATGAGCGTCACCGATGCCGGCATGTTTGATCCGGTAATTAAACGTATTGTTTCTGCTGTGGATGGCGACCCAGTAAAGATATTTTGTGGAACGGTTTTATTAGGCTTTATAGTTGCGCTGGATGGTGATGGGGCCACGGTGTATATGATTGTGCTCTCCGCTTTCCTACCCATTTATAAACGTATGGGTATTTCAACCCTTAAAGCGGCTTGTCTGTTATTACAATGTACCGGATTGGGCAATATGTTTCCTTGGGGCGGGCCGACCGCGCGCGCAGCAACAGCGATACATGCTGAGATTGGAACGCTTTTTGTCCCGATGTTGATTCCCTTAATTGCCTGTGTGATTTGGACCTTTGTTCTTGCCTGGATTTTGGGACGTCACGAACGCAAACGTATCGGCTGGCAAGCCACTACAGCCGCCGTCGAACACAAGCTAGAGTTTGAAATCACGCCTTGCCCAGCCTGGCGATTTTGGGCCAACTGGTTGCTCACGATTGCCTTGCTGGTGGTGTTGGTGTTGGGCGTGGTGCCCATGGCTTATCTGTTTATGTTAGCGACAGCCATTATGTTCATGATCAACTATCCATCCATCGGCCAGCAACAAGCGCAATTAACCCGACATGCTTCCGCTATTCTTTCGGTCGCGAGCCTGATTTTTGCAGCGGCGGTATTTACGGGGATTTTCTCGGGAACCGGTATGGCAAATACGCTGGCAGAAGCCATTGTGCGGGTAATCCCCGATGCATTAGGCCCTTATTTGGCGGTGATTACCGCGCTGTTGAGTATTCCAGTAACCTGGATGGTTTCTAATGATGTCTTTTATTTCGGCATGTTACCGGTACTGGTTAAGGCTGCCGGGCATTATGGCATCACGCCTTTAGAAATGGCCCGAGCGGCGCTGGTTGGACAGCCGGTACATATTTTGAGCCCGCTGGTCGCCTCGACTTATTTATTAGTCGGCATGCTTAAACTCGATTATGCACAAACACAGCGATATACCCTGCGTTGGTCATTCATTACCTGCATGGTGTTATTTTCTGTGAGTATCTTGGCGGGCTGCTTTCCCTTCTATCAAAACGCCTAAAATGAACACCTGCCCGTGAGGCGATATTTTAAACGATATCGCTGCGGGCACTTTTTTTAAGTCTTGTCTTTTTATGCGGAATGTTTAAAACGCCCCATTCTCAAAACAACGTAAATAGCGCATTTTCCTCTCGCTAAGATATTTCCTTCTGAATCTATTTTTCGTAAACTGCATTGCTTTATAAATATTCGTTTCATTTTTAAGGATTAATCAATGAGTGATGCGCTAAAGGCGTTGAATAACCTACGTACATTACGTGTTCAAGCCCGTGAAGTTGACATTGACACGTTAAATGAAATGCTTGAAAAGCTTTCTGTCGTGGTCGCTGAGCGTCGTGAAGAAGAAGAAGCTGCGTTAGCCTCTGAGCGTGAAAAAGCAGACAAGTTGGCGAAATATAAAGAAATGCTGTTAAACGACGGCATCGATATTTCTGATTTAACCAAGTTGGCATCTGTTGAAACTAAAAGTAAAGCCAAGCGTGCACCACGCCCGGCTAAATACCAATACACCGATGAAAACGGTGAGACTAAGTCCTGGACCGGTCAGGGCCGCACGCCTTCTCCAATCAAAAAAGCATTGGAAGCAGGCGGTTCATTGAACGACTTCCTGCTTTAATCATCATCGCGGCGCTTATTCCAGGCGCCGCGCTGCTTTACTGTATCGCGCTGGTCGTAAACAATACGTTGCGTAGCCAACGATAACCGGCATCACGATGCGTACGCTCATGCCATGCCACGCTTTTGGTAAAACCCGCAAGCGTCAGCGGCGGATTCATGATCTTTAACCCCTGCATATTCACCGCCAACCGGCGCGGCACCACCGCGATAAGATCGCTGACACGCAATATTTCCGGTAATACCAAAAAACTACTCACCGATAATGTCACGCGTCGTTTATAGCCTAACGTTGCCAACGCATCATCTGTGACACCGTGAAAATGCCCCCCCTGATAAGAGACCAAGGCGTGATCGAGTGAACAAAAGGTTTCTAGCGAAAGACGCTCTTCTGTCGCCGCAGGATGATCTTCACGTATCAGGCAAACGTACTCTTCATCAAATAGCGCCCGGCTATGTAATTCAGCAGGCGTGGAATCAGGGGTCAGCAAGGCGACATCCACTTCACCGCGCTCCATCTGTAACTTCACTTGATCGTAAACCACCGGCACGACAGATACACGTATGCCTGGTGCCTGCTGTCGAAGCGCAGCCATAAACGGAACAACCACAGCGCGTAACGCATAATCGGTCGCAGCAAGGGTAAATGTCATTTCAGCACGGGAAGGATCAAAGGCTTTTGGTTGAAGCAGCACGTTAACTTCAGACAATATCTGCTTGATGGGCGCGGCCAGTTCCAACGCACGAACGGTGGGTACGATACCGCGCTGAGTGCGCGTAAATAAAGGATCGTCAAAGCAGTCACGCAGCCGCGTTAACATGCCGCTCACCGCAGGTTGGGTCAGCGCCAGACGATCGGCTGCACGCGTCACGCTGCGTTCATCTAGCAAGGCGTCCAGCGCCTTGAGTAAATTCAAGTCCAGCGTTCTGATATCAGTCGTCATGATGAAATTCGCGCTTATGAACAGAAACGCTGATTTCAGCACGCGGCACCGGTTACTGACAACCTTGAATCAATACCCGCGCTGCACATTCACAACGCGGGCCAAGGCGTTACGCCACCGGTAAACCGAGGTTTTCACGCAAAGTAGAATAAGCGTAATCTTCTGGGAATAAGCCCCGGCGGCGCAATTCAGGTATTACCAGCTCAACAAACAAGTCGAGCTGTTCCGGCATAATGGCAGGCATGATGTTGAATCCATCCGCGCCACCCTGCTCCAGCCATAGCTGAAAATCGTCTGCAATATCTTCTGCCGTACCCACAATCACGCGATGACCACGTGATCCCGCGGCGATGGCTGCCAGTTCACGAAGAGTAAGGTTCTCACGCTTTGCCATCTCGGTCAGTAATTTCACCCGGCTTTGATTACCTTCACCCAGCGGAACTTCAGGCACTGGCCCATCCAGCGGATAGGTTGACAAATCCAGCCCAAAACGCAGCGAAAGCTGCTTCAAACCGTTATCGATATCGACCAGCGTGTTGAGCTCTTTCCACAGCGCTTTGGCGTCTTCACGCGTGCGCCCAACAATCGGCATTACGCCAGGCATAATCACCACATGTGCAGGATCACGACCGGCCGCTTCAACCTGCGCTTTCTGTGACTGATAAAACTGCTGAGCCTCTTCCAGGCTTGCCGCGGCGGTGAACACCACTTCGGCCGTTTCAGCCGCCAGTTTTTGACCATCCGTTGAAGAACCTGCTTCGATAATCACCGGGCGTCCTTGTGGTGATCGGGTAATATTCAGGGGGCCTTGAATCTGGAAATGCTCACCTTGATGGTTCACTGACTTAATCTTCTCATCCACAAAGTAGCGGCCGCTGGCTTTATCAGGTTGCACCGCGCCCTCTTCCCAGCCTTGCCAAAGTTTATTCGCGACGTCTAAAAATTCGCGTGCGCGTCCATAACGTTCGGCGTGATCTGGCATATCTTCACGACTGAAATTACGTGCTACGTCGGCTGAAAACGAGGTCACAACGTTCCATGCAGCACGTCCACGGCTGATATGGTCAAGTGACGAAAATGCGCGAGCCAACGTGAACGGATCGCTGAACGTCGTTGATGCGGTGGCTGCCAGGCCAATACGCTTAGTGTGCGTCGCCAATGCCGAAAGCAGCGTGAGCGGCTCAAGCCGCGCCATGGTTGAGGGTAAGCGATACATGCTTGTTGCAAGGGCATCACCGACAAAAAACAGATCAAACCGACCCGCTTCCGCTTTCTTTGCCAGCGTAATCAGCCAGTCGATATCCGTAGGCGCTCCTAACTGTTCGGTCAAGCGCCAGCCACTAACGTGATGGCCCACCGGCTGGACAAAAAGCCCGAGGCGCAAACGCGTATTACTGTTTTGGTTACTCATACTTTTCCCTTGAATGATGTAAGACCGCGTAGCCGCGATAAAAAAATGTGCAATTAAGAAAGGGTGTCGGTGGCGAGCAGTGCTTGTTCTAACGCTTCCGGCGACACGGTAAAGGGTAAACGCGCAGCGCTGGCAGCAGGAAAGCGAATCGCCTGTGCAAGTTGACGTATGACTTGCTGACGATTCTGATGGAACGCCGGCAGCCTTAACGGCGTGCTAAAACATGTTAATAACGCCACCAAATCAGCGTCTGGCTGACCTTCTGCGTGTTCCATAATCGACTGCACCAGCAAACTAAAACCCACCTTTTCTCCGTGCAGCCAGTGATGCAGTTCTGGTAGATGGGTTAATTGATTATGTATGGCGTGAGCGAATCCCGGCGTCGGTAAATCATCGCGCATACTGTTAGCCAAGCCTGCCAACACAATATTGGCGTCAATGACTTTTTCCAGCGCGGGCGTAACCTGTTTTTGCTGATTGGCTTCAACTGCTTGTTGGCCCCATTGGCGATAAGCCTCAACCGCCCGTTGCGCAGCCATGACTTTGAGATCCAGCGCCAGGCTTTCTGGATTGTGACGTTGATAAGGACGGAATTCATACCACTTCGCCAGCGCATCAACGATGCCCGCTTTTAAATAACGCACATCGCTTTGGGCGATGACTTCGCTGTCAACCAAGACCAGCACTGGCATTTTGCGTAACGGCTGGCTGCGTAAATGACCGCCTTGCTCATTATAAATGATGGCGATTGGTGACCAGGCTGCACACGTTGCCGCGACAGTCGCAAAGTTGATGACCACCACATTGTCTAACGCATCTCCGGCTGCCTTTGCACAATCCAATACACGACCGCCACCCACAGCAAAAATAACCGTGGCGTCCTGCTCAATAACATTATTCTTAAAGCGATTAATCGCCGCATCGGTACATTCACCGTTTAAATATTCCAGCTGCCATTTAATATCAGCATTGTTTAACGCCTGCGTTAATTCTGAATTAACCACATGCCAGGCTGTTTCAGACGTCAAGATACGAATGTTTTTTCCGTAAGGAGCAAGATATTCCCCTACTTTTTTTCGAATGCCGGACTGTTGGATATAAGCTTGCGGGGATTTTATCGCTAACACGTAAACGTCCTGAGTGAATTTTTATGTTTTAAATAACTAACATAAACAATAGGATAAATGACACTTAGCTAAATTTCATCGATGGCTTCATATTACGTAAAATATGCCGTTACGCAATCTGAAACCGACAAATCGCTTTTCACATTTAAGCATTACTATATTCACTTTTCACATATAGCCCGCGAAACGTTTACTGTTAATCTGACCAACAAATAAAAAGTACAACTGTTTAAAATTTAAATCGGGATTGATTATGCCACTTGCTTTTCGCCAGGTTAAAGAAGATGAAGTCGATGAATATTTATCTCTCATGCTCGCGGCTTATGCTGCAGTCAAAGCGTTAGGCATTCATTTCGATGCAGCCACTGCCGATCGCGATAAAGCGTTACGTCATCTGCAAAGTCATGGCGTTTACGCGCTTTATAAAGACGAGGTAATGGTTTCATCCGTGACGGTGCGTTACCCGTGGGGTCCGCTGCCGGGGCCTTTTGGTTTACCGCATATCGGCTGGTTTGGTGCAGATCCCGATTACGCCGGGCAGGGATTTGGTCAGCAAATTCTGCAGCACCTCGAGCAGGATATTCTTATTGGTCAGCTTCGCGCGCCTGCCGTTTCTCTGGGCACGGCCACCCGCCATCCCTGGTTAAAAGAGATGTACCTAAAACGCGGTTTTATGCCGATGCACACCACCGATCTCGGTAAAGGCCACATCACGCTTTATATGAAAAAAGTGCTTAATAGCGCATTACACGAGACATGGCTTTCGCGTCAAACTCATCAATTACAGGACGTCGCTAAATGAGCACACTCGATGAACAGGCGTTAATTGCATTTCGCCATGAATTGCACCGTTACCCAGAGCTCTCCAACGAGGAATTTGAAACCACTGCGCGCTTGCGGGCGCAGTTGGAGCACCATGAAATCCGAATTCTCGATTTGCCTTTAGCCACGGGTTTAGTGGCAGAGATTGGTTCAGGCGAAGGCCCGCTCGTGGTGCTGCGTTCTGATATCGATGCTTTGCCAATTGAAGAACAGTCTGATGTGTCATTCCGTTCTGAACGCCCCGGCGTGATGCACGCTTGTGGTCATGATTTTCACAGCTGCGCCGCGTTGGGTGCCGCTATCTTACTAAAACAGCAGGAAGCGCAGTTAGCCGGGCGGGTGCGAATTTTATTCCAGGCAGCAGAAGAAACCGGACAGGGCGCACCCGTTTTGTTGGCGACCGGCGCATTACACGATGCCGCCGTGATCTTTGGCATTCACAACGATCCGACTTTGCCGCCAGGCGTCATCGGCAGCAAGGCTGGCCCGCTGACCGCCGCGGTTGATCGTTTCAAGGTGACGGTTCGCGGCATCGGCAGTCACGCCGCGCGACCCCATGAAAGCATCGATCCCATTGTCATCGCCGGGCAAATTGTTACCGCCCTGCAAACGCTGATCAGCCGCAATGCGCCCTCAAATGACAATGCGGTGGTGTCGGTTACGCAAATTCACAGCGGCACCACCTGGAATGTGATCCCGGATAGCGCCTGGCTCGAAGGTACGGTGCGTTCCTTTTCAGCCGAAACACGTGAATTACTTTCTCAACGTTTTCACCAGATTATTAATGGCATTGCTGCTGCGTTTAATGCTCAGGTTGAGATTGACTGGCAAGCGGGGCCACCCTCGGTGGTCAATGATGCAAACTGGGTGGAATTTGCGCTGGAGCAGGCAAGCCAAAGCGGCTTCGAGGCACGTGTAGTGGAAGCCAGCCCCATTGGTGAAGACTTTGCTTTCTATCAACAGGCGCTGCCTGGCGCTTTTATGATGATTGGCACCGGCGAACCCTACGCGCTGCATCATCCCGCTTTTCGTGTAAATGATGATGTTTTAGCGCCTACTGCTCGTTATCTGTCTGAACTTGCTGTGAAAGCGCTGGTAAAAGCGTCATGAATTTAACCGCTGATTTAGCCCATTTAGTTGTGCATTCTCAGCCTGATGAGCAGGCACATCAGGCTGCTAAACGAGGCGTGAAAGATTTTATCGCCGTCGCCTGGCCGGTGTTACAACGTCACGTAATTGACAGCGGTTTGCCTACGCTACGCACTCTTTATGATGTGAAAGAGCCGCGATCGCGCGCGCTGTTGCTGGGATACGCCGGACATGCCCTGGATTTTGATGATTTTCATGCGGATTTCCGTGGGCACCCCAGCACCGTTATTCTGCCTGCACTGATGGCATGGATATACCAGGCTGAAAGCGTGGATCTGAACCGTTTTCTGGATGCTTACATTTTGGGTGTTGAAGTGGCAGGCCGTCTCGGTTTGGCCGTTACGCAACAGCATTACACATTGGGTTATCACAATACCGCGTCGCTTGGCACGCTGGCCGCTGCTGCTGCCCTGGCACGATTAACAGAAGCCACCGAAGCCCAAACCGCGGTGCTGCTGGGTATCGCGGCAACGCAGGCCAGCGGCTTACGAGCACAATTTGGATCGGCAGTTAAACCTTTACACGCAGGCTTAGCCGCTGAACGAGCCGTGAGTGCCACGCAACTGGCGCTGGCCGAATTCCACGGACAAGCCAGTACGGTGCTGGAAGCTTTTATAGCCAGTAGCAGCCAGGGTCAGCATCAACCTAAACGCCTGATTACTCACTGGGGAAATCCCTGGCGGATCAGCTCGCCAGGGCTTGAATATAAACCTTTTGCCACCTGTAGCGGCACGCACAGCGCAGCCGAGGCCGCACGTGCAATACGCGAACAAGGACTTGCCAACGGTGAATCGCTAGAGAGTTTTCTGCGTAAAATTGAACGGATTGACGTGGCCTTTCCTCCGGGCGGGGATATCGCTGCATACGTGCGCGTGCCCAAAAATGGTATCGAGGCGCGTTTTAGTCTCGAATACGTTATTGCTGCCATGCTGATTTATAACGAGCTGCGCATGACTGACTTTGCCGAAGGTGACGTGAATGCTGACGTGCTCGCATTGGCTGCAAAGGTGCATCGCTGTCCTGACGAAACCGCCCCGCCGGATGCCTTAAACCCCGGGCTGAGATTTCATGACGTTGCTGTTCAACGGAGTGATGGAAAGACGTTACGTTGCCGACAAACACGTCAACAATCTTTGGCCACGCCGGTTGACGTTGAGGGTAAATTGCAGCGAGCGCTGGAAGCAGGATCACCTGAACAATGTGAAGCCATGCTGAAAGCCTGTGAACTGCGCAATAACGCTGATTTAACCCAATTAACCGCTGCCGTTTTTAACGCATTACATTGAAATCAAAAAATGAAAACAAGAGGCTCAGGCGTGATACAGCGCCTGAGCCTCTCTTATTTGTTTGTTGAAACTCAACGCCAAGTCTCAAACGTGCCGGTAAGCCTCGAAAGGCTTTGAAATAGCCGCTTCAGGCGGTAGAAAAGCGCGAACGTCAGGTGCGTCGCCCAAAAATTTCCTCACCTCTATCACCGTGATCTGGCCGGTACACCCCTGCGCCAGCGAAGATGTGCCAATATCGTTGGTCAAGACATTCGGGTTGCCGTGACGACACAAAGGCCGGGCTGCATGCACATCTACCGGGTCATACCAGGCGCCGGTCGGAAGCTGAATAACGCCAGGCATAACATCTGTGGTCACGCGAGCGCTGGCCAGTACGTGTCCGCGTAGATTAAACAGCTCAATAACATCACCCTGTTTAATGCCGCGCCGACTGGCATCTGCCGGGTTGAGGCTGCACACCTCACGTCCATTTTGTTTACCGCTTTGACTGTAGGCTCCAAAATCGAGTTGGCTGTGCAGTCGCGTTGCGGGTTGATTGGCAATCAGCCAAAGCGGATATTCTGCATTCGGTTTTTCACGCGGCTCACGCCAAACCGGATGTCCAGGACAGCTCTCATAACCGAAACTGGCAATGGTCGCCGAGTAGATTTCGATTTTTCCGCTTGCCGTAGGCAGCGGCTTAGCATCGGGATCGGCGCGAAAAGCGTTGATCATGCGTCCGGCATCGTTCAACTGCGGCAGCGTTAAGAAACCTTGTTGCCAAAAGTCATCAAAATCGGGGGTGCTGACGCGGTGCGCCGCTAATTTTTCCTGCATTTGACCATAGAGATGACGTAACCAACCTTGTGTATCGCGCCCTTCGGTAAACGCCTGCTCGCCGCCTAAACGTTTAGCCAGCTCGGTGAAAATCACATAATCATCTTTTGCCTGGGCATAAGGCGCGGCAACCGGTTGCATGGCAATCAAGTGGCGATCGGTTGGGGCGCCGCCAATATCTTCTCGCTCCAGCGTCATGGTCGCTGGCAACACAATGTCTGCGTGACGAGCAGTGGCGGTCCAGGCAATTTCGTGCACGATCAACGTATCAAGCTGACAGAATCCACGTCGTAAACGCGCTAAATCCTGATGATGATGAAACGGATTGCCGCCTGCCCAATAGGCCAGTTTGATGTCGGGATAGGTTAAACGGCGTCCGTTATAATCAAACTTTTCACCTGGATGCAGCAACATATCAACGATGCGCGCCACAGGAATAAAGCGATCAATACCATTTTTACCCTGCGGCAACGCCGGGAAGCTCACCAGATTATGTTGTTTACCGTAATGACCCAGCGCGCCAAGTGCGTAGGTATAGCCGCCGCCCGGTAAGCCCGGTTGACCCAATGCTGCCGCTAACACTAATCCAAGCCACACCGGCTGTTCACCGAATTCTGCGCGTTGAAGCGCATGGGCCACCGTGACAAGCACGCGTCGACCCTGTAACGAGCGGGCAATATCCCTAATATGATCTGCTGACAGACCACAAATCTGCGCTGCCCATTGCGCATCGCGCTTCACGCCATCCTCTTCACCGAGGATATACGCTTTCATTGTCTCCCAACCGACACAGTAACGCGCCAGAAAGGCTTCATCGGTTAACTGATGTTCAATCAACACGGCAAGCAAACCGAGGATAAAGGCCGCATCGGTGCCGGGATTCAGCGCTATCCATTCCCCCTGCGCTTCAGCCGGGAGATCGCTTTTTAGCGGGCTAACCGAAACAAAGCGTGCGCCGCGTGCGGAAGCTTGCTGCATGTAGCCGCGTTCGGTGTGTTCGCTGACGCCACCGCTGGCAACTTGTGAATTTTTTAATGCTAAGCCACCGAATGCCAAGACGATGTCGCTGTGTTCGGCAATCTCTTGCCAGCTGACCCCACGCCGGGCAATTTCATTCATGTCGCCCACTATGTGCGGCAACAACACCGATGCGGAACCTGAGCTGTAGCTGTTAACCGAACGAACATAGCCGCCAAGAGTGGTGTTCAGAAAGCGATGAACCTGACTTTGGGCATGGTGAAAACGGCCAGCGCTGGACCAGCCATACGATCCACCGAAAACCCCTTCCGGCCCATAACTGTTTTTAACGCGAGTGAGCTCAGCGGCGATCAGGGAATAAGCGTGATCCCAACTCACCGCCACAAACTCGTCATCGCCACGGCGTGAATCTGCGCCAGGCCCCTTCTCCAGCCAGCCGCGACGGATCATCGGTTGCGTCACGCGCGCCGGATGATCGAGAACGTGTGTAAAGTTGCTAAGTAGCGGGCTGGGATCGGGATCGCCGCTAAAGGGCTCAATAATTAACGAATTGCCGTTAGGGCGTGCGCGGAAAGCCCCCCAGTGCGAACTGTGCATGCTGGACATGATATTCCCAGTTAAAACGGTGCCTAAAGCACCGTTGAAATGAAATTACGTACGCGACCATTTTCAGGATCATCCAGCACCTGCTGGGTTGGGCCTGCAGCCACTATCGCCCCCGCCTCCATGAACACGATGTTATCGGCCACTTCACGCGCAAAGCCGATTTCATGTGTAACAATCACCATAGTGATGCCGGAGTGTGCCAGTTGCTGAATGACCTGGAGTACTTCCCCCACCAGCTCTGGATCTAACGCGGAAGTGGGTTCATCAAACAGCATTACGCCGGGATCCATCGCTAAGGCGCGGGCAATCGCCACGCGCTGCTGTTGTCCACCCGACAGATTTTGCGGCCATTCATCTTCGCGCCCCGCCAGTCCCACCTGTTGCAGCAGTTTTCTGCCTTTCTCGGTTGCTTGCTGACGGCTCTGTTTTTTCACCCGCATGGGCGCATCAATAATGTTCTGCAACACGGTACGGTGCGGGAAAAGGTTGAACTGCTGAAACACCATGCCAATCTGACTGCGTTGCCGCGCTACGTCACGGCTATTGAGTTCGTGCAGCGCCTGGCCCTTCTGCTTATATCCCACCATTTCGCCACCAATACGGATGGTGCCACCATCGAGCTTTTCGAGATGATTAATGCAGCGCAACAGGGTTGATTTGCCTGAGCCGGATGGGCCGAGGATCACCGTGACCGAACCCGCCGGAATATCAAGGTTTACCGCATCCAAAATCGTGTTACCGGAAAAGCGCTTAGTGACTTTACGTAACGTAATTGCTTCAGCCATTGCTGACACTCCTTGCGGCTTTAGGCAGCGTAAAACCGGTAATAATGCTCAGCCAACCGCGCTTTTCCTGGCGCGTGACGCCACGGGAAAAGTAGCGTTCAACATAATATTGTCCGATCGACAACACCGAGGTCATCAGCAGATACCACAAGGTGGCAACTAACAGCAGCGGGATCACTTCATAAGTACGCTGGTAAATAATCTGCGCAGAGAACAGAACGTCTTGAAGTGAGATAACTGAAACCACGGCGGTCGTTTTAAGCTGACCGATAATTTCGTTACCCGCAGGCGGCAGAATGGCGCGCATCGCCTGCGGTAAAACGGTATGACGAAAAATTTGTGCTGGTCGATAACCCAACGCACGGGCCGCTTCAAGCTGACCATTTCCTACGCTTTGGATGCCGGCTCGCACAATTTCAGCCGCATAAGCAGATTGGTGCATGACTAAGGCGATCACTGCTGCACTGAACGGACTCACTAACGCGTTAGATTGCGCACTCCAGAGCTCACCGACTCCCGGTAAAGAGAGCGCAATTGTGGGGTAAAGTGCCGCGATGTTGTACCACAGAAACAGTTGCACCAGCATCGGTACACCGCGGAAGAACCAGGTGTAAGCCCAGCTCACTGCAACCAATACCGGATTAGATGAGAGTCGCATCAAGGCCAGTACGGTTCCGAAAGCAAAACCGAGCACGACTGATATGGCGGTGAGCTGCAGCGTCATCAAAACGCCCTGCAAAATTGACGCTTCAGTAAAGCTCGCTGCGATAACGCCCCACTCAAAGCGTGGGTTGTTCATCATCGAATGCGCCATTGCCACTACGCAGAACAGCACCACCAAGGCGCTGAACCAACGACCGTAATAGCGTTTACTTACGATGCGTAAATCATCAGTGTGTTCGGAATGTGAACTCATTTGAAAATCTCTTCGTTACGTTTGGCTTCCGTTACTGCACCGAAGCCAATGCCCCAATGATCGAGAATTTTTTGATAGTTACCATCTTTGATCAGAGAATTCAGCGCGGCCTGAACAGCAGGTTCAAGCGGAGAATCTTTCGGGAAAGCAACGGAAACCGGCGCGTCATCAACATGGATTTCACCGCTTAACGCCAAAGGTTTGATCAGCTTGGTCTGCCAGCTCAGGCCCTCATAAGGACCAAAAAACATCGGTACGCGACCACTCACAACAGCCTGAACGCCAGCAGGGCGATCGGGAAATACCGCCACTTTGATCGGCTGCTTCCCAGCGGCTTCACAGGCTTTGCTGGCTTGTTCCAGTCGCATGATTTGCGTTGTTCCCGCGCCTGCACCGACCTCTTTACCGCATACGGCATCAAAGGTGGTAAAAGGGGCAATGTTGGCAGACTTCAGAGAAATAATGCCGAGGCGACTGGCGTTATAGTAGCCAACAAAATCGACCTGTTTCAGGCGGGTTTGCGTGGCATTGATGTTAGATAAGGCAACATCGTAGCGACCGGTTTTTAAACCCGGAATGATATTGTCGAAACCGCCGGTATCGCGCCATTGCACTTTGATACCCAGACGTTCACCCACCGCATTCATGATGTCGATTTCACGGCCTGCCAGGGTTTTATTGTCTTCCTTAAAGAAGGTGGTTGGCGGCGTATTAGGGTTGGTTCCAGCGACGATATATCCGCGCTGAGTAATATCTGGCGGCAGCAGGCTCTTTAGTTTGGCATCGGCATCGACATGCAGCGAACTGTCAGTGGGAACAGAAACATCGGCAGCGTTAGCGAAGTGAGTGGCCATTACGAGCGCTAATAAGGTCATTCCTTTAGTTAATTTCACTGGAACCTTTCTCCTGATAAGAATCATCAAATATTCTCCAAAATGGGAGAATTAACATCATCAAAGTAAATCGTTTATAACGTTACACCGCCGCCAATTCATTGGCTGTCGCTGACGCAGATCATTGTCTGTGAATATATGCATCTATAACAAATGCGAAAAACATCTAAGCTTTTGCTAAAAATGACTTTAGGAAGGGCATTTAGGAATAAAGCTATGCCGAGGGTTATTACCCTATACTTTTAAAAGAGAAAGTCGTGTTTATAGTCATTAATTAAATCAAACAGTAAAGCCAGGTAAGGCGGCCTAAAAAATCAATATATACAATAAGTTTGATGCAATTCGACATAAAATAGCCATTCAATCCAACCGCCAGACATAAGATTAATCGCGATGTATCAACCCTTTATTGATCTAAAGAATTAAAGCAATATCGTTATAGGTATTCCGTTAAGTTATTAGATATAACATTTAAAATCTATTTTAAGTCACCCACTTCAATCTTAACGATTATTAATTATTCACTGATTATTTTAATTATAGTCATGATGACATGTACATGAGTGACATATCACTCAAGGCTAACTTTTCACCTTCGAATCGATGCCGCAATGCATAATAACTTTCACAGGACGTAATTTGCAGTAAAGCATCTGAATAGTTATTTAGCGCCTCACGCATTTGGTCCAAATAATTATGTGTATCATAAACGCGGTCAATTCCTTCCAGTGCATGGTTCATGATTTTTCGAGCGACATCGTTTGGCGTATCTAATGCAGATAACTTTGAACGTGCGGTTCGACGCAGGTCTCGCGGTGAAAATGGTTCAAGCCCTAATCCGCGCGGTGCCCGAATCATCCGCCGCAATGCCTGGTTAAGTGCGCCTTTCGATAGCGGTTGCTGCGCATCACGCGGCGCGGGAACTAGCCAGGGCGATCGCGAATCCGATGATTTTATTAACTGTTCGATACACAGACGCATCAGCGGTGAAATCGGCAAAATGTGTTCGCGCTGCGACTTGTTACGCGTGCCCTGCTTCCACAAACCCAATTGCAGATCAAACTCAGATTTCTGGGCCTGAATAATTTCATCTGGACGCCGCGCACTCGCCAGGCACAAACGCAGCGCCCAGCGCGCTTGTTCTGAAAGCGCCCAGTTATCAAGCCCATGCCAAAAAACCCAGATTTCGGCGTCAGATAATTGTCGGGTTCGAGGTGGCGTAGCGCGCCCGGCCACATCGCGTTTTTTCATGGAAGCGATTGGCGAATGATCGAGATAACCCTGAATTTCCGCCCAGGCTAAAAACTGTTTAGTTAAGGCAAAAACGCGCCGCGCTTCTTCTTTTTTACCGTCAGCGATCAGGATGTTGTAAAGGCGATTCAATCGTAACCGGGTAATGCTTTTCAGCGGAAGTGAGCCGATCTGCGGCAGCACATGTTTGAGTAAAGAGGAGATAGCGATCTCGGGTCGACGTCGAGTAACCAGTAACGAAAGTTTTACCCACACTTTCATCACCTGCTCTACCGAGCCTTCATCACCAAAATTATCGAGTTGGCCAAGTGAAGAGGTTTTGATGTCGGCCAGCCAAACTAAAACATGACGACCAACGTGTGATGAAGACAGTGTCATTCGCAAACTTCCCTTTCCAACGCGCAGCTACACAAGTGTTAAACAACGCATTTTACTGCCCAATTGCGTGTGACTCCAGACTTAATAGGTCTGGAGTCATAAAGACGCGTTTTAACGTATTTTGCTAACCTTATCGACCTGATTACCGGCTCAAAATTAGATTGGAGCAGCGTTTTTTTGCTGTTTATTTAACCAATTGTGGAGGAATGTAAAGGTGTTACGCCGATATATACAATGATAACTATTATCATTATCATACGCATTTACTTACAAACGTTAACGTATCAGGGAGATTGATTAAGTGAATGTAACTACGCATGTCCAGAAGCGTCCCATCGCGCTTTTGCTGGCTGGACTGTTGAGCACTTCTGCTTACGGCGCTAATGAAGAAGAAACGGATAAATTGGCTGACGGTGAAACCATGTTAGTCACCGCCGAACAGGAATTAAAACAACAACCTGGCGTCTCAACCATTACGGCGCAGGATATTGAAAAAAGCCCGCCTGTAAATGACCTTTCCGACATCATTCGCAAAATGCCTGGCGTCAATCTTACCGGTAATACGGCTAACGGCAGTCGCGGCAATAACCGCCAAATTGATATTCGCGGGATGGGACCAGAAAATACCTTGATCCTGATCGATGGTGTTCCCGCCTCTTCGCGCAACTCTGTACGTTATAGCTGGCGCGGCGAACGTGATTCCCGCGGCGACACTAACTGGGTGCCGCCAGAAATGGTGGAACGTATTGAAGTCATTCGCGGTCCTGCTGCTGCACGTTACGGTTCTGGCGCAGCGGGCGGCGTCGTTAACATTATTACCAAACGGCCCACTAATGACTGGCATGGATCGTTATCGCTTTACACTAATCAACCGGAAGATGACAAAGAAGGTGCAACGAAACGCGCCAACTTTAATTTGAGCGGCCCGCTGGCAGGCGACGCATTAACGATGCGCTTGTACGGCAACATCAATAAAACCGATGCTGATGCTTTCGACATCAACACTGCAGAAAATGGTTCTGCCGCAGCTGGGCGCGAAGGTGTGCGTAACAAAGATATCAACTCGGTACTTTCGTGGAAAATGACGCCAGAGCAAATTCTGGATTTTAGTTATGGCTATAGCCGACAAGGCAATATCTACGCTGGTGATACGCAATACAGTAACGGTGGCGGCAACGCGCTGATTGAATCTCTGCAAGGTGATGAAACCAATCGCCTTTACCGCCAAAGTTATGGCATCGCGCATAATGGTATTTGGGATTGGGGACAGTCGAAACTGACTTTCAACTACGAAAAAACCAACAATACGCGTTTGCAGGAAGGAACCACCGGCAGCAGTGAAGGCCGCATTAACAGCAATACTTACACCACCAGCCGATTTGAAAGTTACCGCGCTGGCAGCGAAGTCAGTTTCCCGCTGGAATTATTGCGGGATCAAACGGTTACTCTCGGTGCTGAATGGAATCGTGATGAGCTTAACGATCCGGCATCCATGCAGGCAACCAACGCATCCGGTGTTGTGATTGGTGACGTAAGCGGCGATGCTTCAGCCCGAAACAGTAAAAACACCGCAACCATCAGTTCACTCTATTTTGAAGACAACATTGCTGCGACTGACAGTACAGAAGTAATCCCCGGCTTGCGCTTTGATTATCACGATAATTTTGGTGCTAACTGGAGCCCAAGCCTGAATATTTCACAGGGCTTAGGCGATCACTTCACGTTGAAGGCCGGTATTGCTCGCGCATTTAAAGCACCTAACCTTTATCAATCCACAGAGGGTTATCTCCTTTCAACGCGCGGCAATGGATGTCCAATCGGTATCGCTACCGGCAGTTGCTATTTATTGGGTAACGAAGATCTGGATCCTGAAGTTAGCGTAAACAAAGAGTTGGGGATTGAGTTCATCAATGAAGGTTACGTCGCTGGTATTACCTGGTTCCGTAATGATTACAAAAACAAAATTGTCGCCGGTACCGATATCATTGGCTATGCCTCGAATGGTAATAACATTCTGCAGTGGAGCAACGGCGGCAAAGCTGTGGTTGAAGGACTGGAAGGTAACATGACGATCCCGGTCATTCGTGACACGTTGGAATGGCGTACTAACGCAACGTACATGATTCAGTCAAAAGACAAGGATACGGGAAATCCGCTTTCGATCATTCCCGAGTACACCATCAACACCATGTTGGACTGGCAGGTTACGCAAGATTTTTCCAGTAACCTGAACTGGACAATGTATGGTCGTCAAAAGCCGCGTGAATATGCAGAATCACGTACCGAAGCAGGCTCATTATCGACCAAAGAAGTGGGTGCCTATTCTGTTTTCGGTCTGAACTTCAACTACGATCTGACCAAAAATTTGCGGGCTAATGCCGGCATCAGCAACCTGCTGGATAAGCGTATTTATCGCGAAGCGGAAGGTGCTTCAACCTATAATGAGCCCGGTCGCGCCTATTATGCTGGCTTAACAATGTCATTCTGATAGCAGGCTATTCTCAAAAAAGCGCTTCTTTATGAGGCGCTTTTTTTATTTAAAAACAATCTCATAAGAGGAGTTGTGTTTTTAGCATCGGTTTTATCAGGATGATTCGTGGAGTTTGGCGTGGGTCGGTTCTGATTTAGGTTGTGAACATAATGATTCTAGAGAGCACACCCTCCTTTAGTGACAACGTCACATATATTTCCTTTGAAAAATCCCACTCAGCATGTAAATATACAAAGCATATACGTTTCATATAGGCATAATATGGGCATTGTGAAAATTTCCGACCTTATGCATGAGAATTTGCGTATCGCCAGTCAGGCGATGAGTCGCTCCATTAACTCTCAAGCAGAACATTGGTTGAAGTTGGGCATGATGGCCGAACTCTATCCACAGTTGAATCAGCATGAACTGGCGCAAATGTTAATTCGCGCCGAACTGGATGGCAGTTCAGATATTCGTAACTTAGTCGTTAGCGACAATCTCACTTCACAAGGAGATGTGTAATGAACACAGTAAAAATTCACACGGCACGGGAAATTGAAATGGCGCGTTCAGCGGGTCATGCTGCCGCGAAAGTGCTGGAGATGATCACTCCACACGTCAAACCCGGGATCACGACGGAAGAACTTGACGATATTTGCCATGATTACATCGTCAATGAACTGAAAGTTACGCCCGCGAACATTGGGTATCACGGTTATACCCGTACCACCTGTACTTCGGTTAATCATGTGGTTTGCCATGGCATTCCCGCTGCGAAAAAGCTCAAAGATGGCGACATCGTGAATATTGATGTCGCGATCATCAAAGACGGATGGTATGGCGACACCAGCCGTATGTACTTTGTTGGGCAACCTTCCGTACGCGCCAAACGTCTGGTAGAAATCACCTATCAATCCATGGTTGCGGGCATTAAAACTGTTCGTCCTGGCGCAACCTTAGGGGATATTGGTGCTGCAATCCAACGCGTCGCGGAAGGCGCCGGTTTTTCCGTGGTGCGTGAATATTGCGGACACGGCGTAGGCGAGATTTATCACACCGATCCTCAGGTGCTGCATTACGGCACACCAGGCGAAGGCATGCCGCTTAAAGCAGGGATGATTTTTACTATCGAGCCGATGATCAATGCAGGCAAAGCCGGAACCAGTTTGCTTTCCGATGGCTGGACAGTAGTGACCAAAGACCGTTCACTCTCCGCGCAATGGGAGCATACCGTTGCCGTGACCGAAGACGGTTTTGACCTGTTAACGCCGTGGCCCGAAGGAACCGGCGATTATCCGGCTATTTGATTCTGAGAAAATAAGGCGGAAGCGCCGTAAGCGCTTCCGTTAAAGATTAGTGCTGTGATGTGGATTGCCTTAGCTGAATGCCATTGCGTCCAGCGCGTTTGACCCGATAAAGTGCTTCATCGGTATAACGCAACCATTCATGGATCGAACCCGCCTCTCGTGCCGCAGCGATACCGATGCTGACGGTACATTGATAGTCAGGGGAAGCGGGTAAGCGGATCAATTCGATCTGATTTTTGATTCGCTCTGCCATGGCAATGATGGTGACATCATCTGCATCCCGAACGATAACACCTAACTCATCGCCGCCAAAACGTGCGGGCACGTCCTTCATTCCGACGTTGTCACGCAGCGATCCCGAAATCTCTGCCAACAAGAAATCTCCCGCTTCATGGCCAAACGTGTCGTTAACATGCTTGAAATGATCAACATCCAGCAGCATTAGATACGCATTGCCTTCGCCACGTTTGGTGCGAAGAAACTCGCTTTCGAGACGGTGTTCAAACAGGCGTCGATTAGGAATTTTTAAGCCTGGATCCATTAACGCGATGCGCTCCAGTTCGCTATTTTTTTTCCTTAAACTTAGCGTAAGGTTGTGCGATACCACACTCAGCGCCAGTAAATAACCGGTTGCCAGTGGCAACGTTAACCATACGGTGCGCGTCGAAAATTCCGTTTCTATCGGGGCGCCTTCCAAAGCCCAGACCAAGGCAAAAGCAAACAAAAAAGCCTGAACAGCGGCGATCAACTGTGACCAGCCCCCGGCAGAATAACGGTCAGAAATCAGGACCGCTATAATCACAAATGAAGGCAGCGGACTGAGCGCCATCAATCCAACCCAAATACCACCGAAAGCGGCATCGAGAGTTAAATTGTTGCGTTCGCGCCCGGTGGTATCCTGTGAATTTAACGCTAAGCGGTAGGCGATATAGGGCCAGGCAAAAGCATTTATGAACAGTAATCCACAGGCACCCAGGCTTTTTCCCTGCTCCATCAAGACGGATAAAATGGGCAGGAAACACAAAAATGTACCCAGTTGGCGCATAGCAAACATGCGACGAACAAAGCGTGTCGAACGCAGCTTAAGATGGTTGTCATCAGGTGAGTAGTAATTCATCAATTAACAGCATCAACGTAGGGTTAAAGCAGTTTATCGAGATTTAACTTAAATAGGGTAATTTTTTAAGATTTTTCAGCTTGAAGTATGATTTTTTTAAATATAAGAAATTCGAATCGTTACGCTCAAGGTGGAAAACTAACGTATACGACCGCTTCCGATCGCTAATTCTCTTTATTTAGCGCTGTTTCAACAGAAATAAATTTAATGTTTCTTTATTCTGGTTTGGAAAGTGTCAACGCATGCTGTCTCCTGCCATTGCGAAAATATTCTGCAAAACAGGCTTAGCGAGGACGGGTTATCACCTAATGCTAACAGTTGACTGCGCAACAGTTAATGCAGGAAATGGTTCATTAGTTTTTATATTTCAATAATAAGCCAAGCGGGATAATGTAATAGCGTCCTCATAGCACTGCCATTCGAGCAGAGCGTTGCCATCTCCAATTAAGATCCAATAATAAATTTCTCTCTGTTTTTTGGGTTATTGGTCAGCGCTACAGCCGCAGCCCAGGATCAGGCTGCGGCAAACGCCTTTTTTTTCACGTTTTATGATAAAACAGAGGCTAACTTTCTTTCCGTTAGTGATATTACTCAATAGAAATGAGTATTGCGCTAGCGACTATTACAGCAAAACAATAAGAGTTCTGTTTTAAATTATATATTTTAAACCTGATGCGGCTGCCGACGATCCTGTTTTTCACGTTTCGATGATTCATGAAGATCGCATGACGCGGGTAAAGATAGGCTGATCAATCCGGCAATTACTAATGAAGCCGCTAAAGCGCAGACGGCGACATTTTGGCCGTAAAGATAAATCATGATGCCGACCAGATAAGGACCACAAAATCCCCCTAAATTACCTAATCCATTAATGACGCCTCGTGCGCTACCCGCGACTTCTGGCGAGGCAATACGTCCAGGAATAGACCAGAATGGACTGGTTGCGGCTTTCAGGAAGAATCCACAGACCACCAACGCAATGTAGGCGGCAACGATGTGGTTGCGCAAAATCACTGATGCCAACAGCGCGGCAGCAAAGCAAAACAGTGAAATCATTACCCACATTCGACGTTTACCTGAGCGGTCGCTGAACAGAGAAATAAGGTAAATACCCACCATGGTCGCGACAAAAGGCAGCACCGCCAGCATGCCTACATTCGCCATATTTGCGCCTGTCAGGTTTTTCAAAATACTCGGCAGCCACAAGGTGTAGCCATAATCACCGGTTTGATAGAAGAAATTGAGTGCGACCAGCTTCATCAATCCTTTATTACGAAAAACATCTTTAAGCGGCGCTTTGCTAACGGGTTGTTTGGACTGGCGTGCGGCGCGCTCACGGCTAAGCGCTTCAATCAAATATTCCCGCTCACGTTCCGGTAACCATCGAGCTTCTTCTGGTCGGTCACTGATCACTAACAGCCACACCAACAACACGACGGCAGAGAGTAAGCCTTCGATGATAAATAACCACCGCCAGTCTGCCATGTTGATGATCATGCCCGAAACAGGTGCCGTTAACATGCCACCCAGCGGCGCAAACATCATGACAAAAGCGTTGGCGCGGCCCAGCTCTTTTTCCGGGAACCAGTTGCTGACCATGGTTAATACCACTGGCAGCATCCCACCTTCAGAAACACCCAAGACAAAGCGTAGCGCCAACAGTTGATAGTGATTGGTCACAAATCCAGTCGCTATTGAAACCACCATCCAGGCTATTAACGACCAGGCGATAAAACGCTTACCACTGCCATTTACCGCAATACGGCCACCGGGCACCTGTAAAAAAAGATAACCGATAAAAAAGATGCCGCTGGCAATGCCCGCCATCTGACTGGTAATGGCAAGGTCCTGTTCCATGCCGCCGGGTAAAGCAAAACTGATATTTACGCGATCCATAAAGGAGATGATGCAGGTAATCAGAATCGGGGCTATCACGCGCAGCCAGCGTGTTCCGGGTATCTTATTGTTCATATCACGCCCTCTGTTTTAAGCAATACGCAGCCTTAACGATGGGCCAGAAGCTCATCGTTATTGCAAAATTGAGTGAGTTAAATTGCGTTTGGTAGAGTTTGCTGCTTGAAGAAGGCATCAACGTTGGCGTAAACCACGTCGCGCATTTTTTGTCGGGTTTCATGGGTAGCGCTGCCGACATGCGGCTGTAAAACCACATTCTCTAACGCTATAAGCTCAGCTGGAACCTGAGGTTCATCTTCAAAAACGTCTAAAGCAGCGCCTGCTATTGATCGGTTTTGCAAGGCAGTGATTAACGCCTTCTCATCCACTAAGGATCCGCGAGCGATATTAATCAGCCAGGCATGTTTCGGCATTGCAGCCAATACAGAATCGTCAATCAGTCCACGCGTCTCTTCACCGCCCGATGCAGCAACCACCAGGAAATCGCTTTCTTGAGCCAATGAAATTAAATTATCTCGGCATACATACGGCAACGCGGGTTTAGCGCTTCGACTGAAATAACTGACTGCCATATCGAAGGCTGCAGCACGCTTAGCGATAGCGCGCCCAATGTTGCCCATCCCGATAATACCGATACGTTTATTACTCACCTGAGTGCCGAGTGGCGGAGCCTGTGTAATCCACTGACCTTGTCGTACAAACTTATCACCGGCAACCAGATTACGCGCCCCGCTTAAAATCAGGCCGAGCGCCATATCCGCGACATCATTGGTCAAAACGCCAGATGTGATAGTGACAGCGATATTATGCAGACGGGTGTAATTCAAATCCACGCCATCCGTTCCAACACCGAAAATAGCGATTAAACCCACATCAGGCAGGTGCTCAAGCACCGCGTTACTTACGCCGACATCGCCACGCGTAACCACCGCGCGGACTGTGCTGCCATGTTGATTAAGCCATGCCAGTGGCTCAGCTTGTTCGTAAAGGCGAAAGACCTCAAAGCTATTGCTCAGCTTTTCCAACAGTGAGTCAAGAACAGGTGCGATTAATAAAACAGTGTGTCGGGTAGATGAAGTCATCAGCATTCCTCATAACAGTTACGTTTGGCAGATGACCTCTATTAAAGGCGATTTTGAGCTTTTTATTGTGACTAAGGTCACGTCAAATAGTGTTACTAATTTGTGTTACCGATGTCGTGATCTTGCTGACTATTCAGGTAGTTGGAAGGGTTCAGATCGTCGCACCCATCGATAACCGATAATGCAGATCAACCTGCTCAATGGTTGGCTGGTGACGCAGTTTTTTAATCAGAATCTCTGTCGCAATCTTGCCCATTTCAAAACGTGGAGTGATCACGCTCGCCAGCTTTGGCGTTGTTACCTGACCAATTTCTAAACCATGAAAACCCGCAATTGCCATTTTTTCAGGTACGTTGATGCCTGCTGCCCGGCACTCCTGTAACACGCCAACGGCTAAGTCATCATTGGTACAAAGAATGCCGTCCATATCAGGGTACATCTGGCGGGCTAGCGTCATCATGCCGGTTCCAATCGACACCGAAGAGACCTTATTCGGCACAATGCGGCCATCAGGTAACGCTGCGGCGCTCATCGCTGCACGGTAGCCTGCGTAACGCTGCTCATCACGAATATCTGACATCGATCCAAAATAGATAACGCGCTTTTTGCCGCTACCAATCAACATGTTGGTCATATCAAACCCGGCGCGATAATTATCAAAACCCACATTGATACGTCCCGGGGTTTGACTCAGACCCATCACTTCAGCCACCGGAATGTTAGCTGCTTTTAAATATTTTTCTGCGCGTACGGTATGTGCCGATTCAGTTAACAACAGTGCTTTAACATTGAAAGCTAATACCGTCGCAATTTGTTCTTCTTCACGCTGGCTATCGTAATCATAATTAACCACCAATGTCTGGTAGCCTTGCGTCGCCGTAACCGATTCTATACCCGCTAATAAATCAGCAAATATCTGATTATGAAAAGAGGGAATTAATACGCCAATGCGCGGCATAGCCTGACTTGCCATGGCAGGATTATCAGCATCCGGTTGATACCCGACTTCTTCAATAACGCTGGCGATGCGTTCAGCCGTTTCAGCTTTCACTTTCTCTGGGGTACGTAAATAACGACTTACCGTCATTTTTGTTACACCCGCTAGCGTTGCGATATCGTGTAACGTGATGCGCTGCATTTTCATTGACTCTTTCCGTTGAACGTCCATCCCGTCTGCATAGTATGCCCGGCGAAACAGCAATGTTGAATCCCTGGAAGCCGCGTAATGCGGCGATTTAACTGCAAAATACGCGATGCCTCACAGCAAGTGTAACTGAGTTTTGTAACATCATTTAAAGTGATCTCCATCACAGTTTTGTTGGCTGTAAAACCGTGAGATAGCATCATCAATTTCGCAATCAAGGCGAGTTTTCGATGAATACACTTTTCAGTCTGGCAGGTAAACGTATTTTGCTGACTGGTTCAGCGCAGGGGATCGGCTTTGTTATGGCGCGCGGTTTAGCTGAACAAGGGGCGGAGGTGATTATTAATGGCACCCATGCTGAGCGTGCTGAAAACGCGGCAATGAAATTACGCGATGAGGGATTCACTGCCCATATTTCGTTGTTTAATGTTGCCGATGAAGCAGCCGTTGAGCAGGCCATTACGCAGATTGAAAATGATATTGGGCCGATTGACGTATTGTTTAACAATGCCGGCATCCAGCGGCGACATCCCTTTACTGAATTTCCGCTGAACGAATGGAACGATATTATTGCCACCAATCAAACCGGCGTATTCATTGTTTCGCAATGTGTAGCCAAAAGAATGGTGGCACGTAAAAAAGGCAAAATTGTTAATATCTGCTCAATGCAAAGTGAATTAGGCAGAGACACCATTACGCCTTATGCAGCAGCAAAAGGTGCGGTAAAAATGTTAACGCGCGGCATGTGCGTCGAGCTGGCTCGCCATAATATTCAGGTGAATGGCATCGCACCCGGCTATTTCCAAACGCCGATGACGCAAGCACTGGTCGATAACGCTGAATTCTCAGAATGGCTCTGTAAACGTACGCCAGCAGCACGTTGGGGTAATCCTGAAGAACTGGTTGGCGCTGCCGTTTTCCTCTCATCAAAAGCCTCTGATTTTGTTAACGGTCATCTGTTATTTGTAGATGGCGGCATGTTGGCGGCAGTGTGATCTTATTAAGGAGAAACTGAGATGGCAGGACAATGCATTATCGTGATGGGCGTTTCCGGTACAGGTAAATCAACTGTGGGTATGGCGCTGGCAGAAGCAGTCCATGCCAAGTTTATTGACGGTGATGATCTTCACCCGCGTTTTAATATCGTGAAAATGGCAGCAGGCGAAGCATTAAATGATGATGATCGTATGCCTTGGCTTGAGCGGCTCTCTGATGTCATTTTTAGCCTTGACCAGAAAAGTGAATCGGGTGTCCTGGTCTGTTCTGCGTTGAAAAAACGCTATCGCGATAAACTCCGTACGGGAAACCCGAATCTGCGCTTTATCTGGCTTAACGGCGACTATGAATGTGTGCTTGAACGCCTGAAATGCAGACAAGGTCATTTCATGCCTGAAGCGTTACTTTTAAGTCAGTTTGCCACGTTAGAAGCGCCAGATGAGGAAGAGAACGACGTCATATCGATAAATATCGCATCTTCACTCAGCCAAATTGTGAATCAATGCGTAGATATTTTACGTGCGGATACGCCCTTGCCTGCTCGTCTGGCCTCTTAATAGTGCGTTTCATGCCTCGTCAGAATGAGGCATGAAAACACCTTTAGTTTATTTAATGTTGCTGCGTCGGCCTCGTCGCCAGAGCACGATAACCACGAGTAGCACCACCATAGCGACGATAATGCCCGGCAAAATCCACGGCTGTGCTTGTGCCAGTACCGGTGGATGCCCACCTTTACGAATCCAGGCGACATCACCTGCCGTTACGCGAACCTCAGCATTTCCATAATTGTGCAGGACAAAGTTACTGATTTCTGCGATTTGTTGATCTGTCAGCTTATCAACGTAAGAAGGCGAACTAAAACCCGGCATCAGGACGTCACCGTCTGCGGTTTTACGCTGAACGCCGAACAAAATAGCGGCAATCAGGTTGTTGGGGTTACGCATTCCCGTCGCCGTATTGTGAAACAGAGAAGGATAAGCCTGATTCACACTGCCTGCGCCATCTGGCTGGTGGCAACTGGCGCAATTGCCGCTAAATAAAACGTCTCCATTGCTTAAGCTGTGATTAGCATTATTCGGGTTGCGCCCACGAATGCTGTTTTCAACATCCATCGGTTTACCATATTGATAAGCGGGTTGAGTCTCCCCTTCTTCCCGAATGGGAGCCGTGCTTTTCAGGTAAACAGCGATAGCATTGAGATCGCTTTCAGGAAGATATTGCAGGCTATTTTCTACCGCTTCAGCCATGCCGCCTGCGGCCTGATTTTTGCCCTCTGCGCGGCCGGTTTTTAGATACTGGACCAACTCCTGATTCGACCATCCGCCAATGCCGCTAATCGGGTCAGAGGTAATATTTGGCGCATACCAGCTGCCAAGCGGTCCACCCGCCAGCGGTTGATCGCTTTTTTCCTGCATCAAGACGCCTCGTGGCGTATGGCATGTATTGCAGTGCGCAAGCCCGTTTACCAGGTAATTACCGCGATTCCATTCTGCGCTTTGGCTGGCATCGTTTTGATAGGGTTCTTTATCCTCAAACAGCAGGTTCCAAAAGGTCATACTGAAGCGCATGTTGAAGGGAAAAGGTAAATCGGTCTGTTGATTAGCCTGCTCGACCGGTTTCACCCCGTGCATGAAATAGTAATAAAGCGCATGGAGATCCTCATCCGTCATTTTACTGTAAGAGGTATAAGGCATAGCGGGATAGAGTTTTGCGCCATCGGCGCGCTCGCCCAAGCGAACAGCATTTGAAAATTCAGCCTCGCTATACTGTCCAATACCGCGCGTGCCGGGGGTGATATTGGTGGAGTAGATCGTTCCCATAGGCGAAGCGATGCCGTAGCCGCCGCTAAATGCATTCTTGCTGCCGGGCGCGGTATGACAAGCCTGGCAGTCGGATGCGATAGCGACCTGTTCGCCTCTGGACAAGAGATCGCTATTGGGGGTTTCAGCCTGCGCACTTAATGTCATCATGGCGGCGAAAGAGGTGATCAGCAGGCGTTTCATGCGAACTCCTTCATGCGCAGGCTGATGTCATGAGCCGCTTTTAAGCCTAATGCCGCCATCGTCAGCGTGCTGTTGACCACGCTGGCAGACGGAATCGCGCCGCCGCCAGGAAGCCAAAGGTTTTCATGGTCAAAGGCCCGACAATTACCATCTACCACGGCATCTTTACCACTTTTCCCCATGATCACGCCGCCCATAATATGGTTATTGGCGTTCAGACCTTGGCTGATCATGAACTCCTTACCATTAAACAATTGCCCGATCTTTTCGAGTTGCACATGTGAGGCTTCGGCACCTTTACGCACATAGTCGCCCACATCGTAATAGATATCGGGGCATGGCAATCCATGCGGGTCTTTACGGGTTTTACTCAGGGTTAAGCGGTTTTCAGGATCCGGCAGGGGTTCAAGGCTAATGGAGAGATCAACGCTGTGTACCGCGCGGTAACGTATCTCTTCGTCCAGCTCTTTACCCACTAAACCTTTCGCTAAAGCCTGCTGTGTTGCCGTCACGACGCGCGAGATATTATTCAGAATGACTTTATTGGCTGAATAGTCACGACGGAATTCCCCATCGCGATAACCCACCATACAGCTGCTTTGAGCGGGTCCACGGCCAAGCCAAACCGGCTCTTTCGTCAAGAAGGAGCAGTGGAAGCCGGAGTGATCCATCATGTTTCGACCAACCATGTCAGAACCATTGGCAATCCCGTTGGGATTAGCGTCATTAGCCGCCATGAGTAGTAAACGCGGCGTCTCAATGCCATTGCAGGCTAATGCAAAAGCGTTAGCCGTGACTTTATGAGAGGCGCCGGTGTTATCCAGCCAGTGAACAGCAGTGATACGGTTGTTATTATCGGTATCCATTTTGTAGACCACCGCTTCTGCCAACACCACCGCTCCTGCACGCTCAGCACGTTCTACATGGTGAATACCGTTGTACATCGCTCCGATGGGGCAGATGGGTTGGCAATTGTTGTTGCCGCAACAGGTGGGACGCCCTTCCCAAGGGCGCGTGCTGCGGCCTTGCGGTATCGGCACCAGGTTGTACCCATGAGGATTGACCACGCTGGCGAAATAATTATCACCATGAGCAAAGGGCACCATATCCATCGGATAAGGCTGACTACGTTCTACCGGCGATTGTTTGGCAGGATCATTCGGGCCAGCCACCCCAATTTCATTTTCCGCTATGCAATACCAGGGTTCCAGTTCGTCATAACTGATAGGCCAGTCGCGGCCCACCCCATATTTTGACTGCATGACAAAGTCACTTGGGTGATGGCGCCAGCAGGATGCGGCCCAGTGCCACGTTGTTCCACCCACGGTGCGCAAATAGCCTTGTTGGAAGCTCGACGCATTTGGGCCTGTGACATTGACGTAGTTGTTACGCGGAAAATAGAGTGGCGCCGGGGCAAATTTTGACTGCGGATAAAGCCCCTGAAAATCTGATCCTGCACGATTTGCAAAGGGCATGTTGCGCCAGTTCTCTACCGCTTGAGCACGATCAATTCGCAAGCCGGCTTCCAGCACCAGCACAGAGTATCCTTGACTGACTAACTCATTAGCCATCATGCCGCCAACGATACCTGAGCCCACAATAACAATATCTGCTGAGGCGTCGCCTTGAGCAGTAAATACCGGTTGTTTATTCATTTTTTATATTTTCTAAATACGTTTCTAAGGGAGTTAAAGGCTGGCGATCAAACCGTCATTTTCAACGGGAACAGGCGCAGTCCACCACATCGGGCCCTTGCTACAATAGGTTGGTACAACCAATCCATCGCGCACGGTTTGGTACATCAGGGCCTGTTTATAGGCGACCAACGTGCCGTGATAATCATCACCTACCGTTCCGGTATACCAGGCTGTAACAATTTGATAGAGAAATTCGTTTAAGCCTGCTTGCGTGGCTTTAGTCATGAACTGCCTGGCATCGATTCCCGCTATCGCTAATCGTTCTAGTTGGGAAATACGGGCGACAAATTGCGGATCGCGTTGAGTAAATACCTCAAGGAAACGTGCTGCCAATGCACTATCGATTTGCTTATGTTCAGTAATCGTTTGTGACACGGTAATGAAGGCTTTCACCGGATCACTGGCGCTGGCGATTGTGGCGGCAAAAGAGACACCCGGTATCGCAGCAATAGCGCCGGTAACGGTTAATCCAGCAACCGCACAAATGAATTCCCGACGAGTGGAACCGGTTCCATTTTTATTTAAAGCTGCACTTTTTGTAGCTGATTCGTGCTTCATGGGTTTTCCTGGTTAGAAGGACAAGCTTTGAAAGGTGATGCAGATCACGGATATTACCGCTTCGTTCCTGTTTTTGTTAATGAGATATAGCGAAAAGATGTCGCCATGTTAATAAATTCGCTCTAAATGATAATTTTGTTTCTTAAACAACCGTCTTATGCGGATGTGCATCGAAGCTTGTTCACTTTCTGTTGCGGATATAACACGCTGGCCTAAGCCGTCATCCTGAAATTCGATTGGACAGTGCAAGTAATGGATGATAATAATTCTCGTTTATGACGGGATCAGGCTAGCCCGCCCTTATCTGACATTTTGGAGAATCACTGCATGGCAGCCGGGTATCGTCTGTTTAACGTTCACTTAGAAAGCAAAACCCTGCTTTCACCTTCAATGCTGCGCTGCGTGTTTGCCGGTTCCGAAATCAGTGAGATGAAGCTTGATGGCCCCGATCAACGCATAAAGTTGCTGTTTGCCGCTGAGAACGGTGAATGGACGCGCATGTCTGTGAGCGATACCTGGTACGAAGATTATTTGGCGCTGCCGAGACATTGCCGACCTCTGTTACGCACCTATACCCTGCGCGCCGTATCGCGCGAAAGGCAGCAGGCGGTGGTTGATTTTGTTATGCATGGTGAAACGGGTCCGGCTTCTCGCTGGGCTTATAATGCCCGGCCCGGTGATGAATTGCAGATCGTCGCACCGAACGCGTTGGCCGAAACAGACAGCGGCGGCTATGAATGGCTTCCTCATGAACAGGTTCAGCAAGCTTTACTGATCGCCGATGAAACGGCGCTGCCTGCAGCCATGAGTATTCTGGAGGCGCTTGCACAGCAAACAAACCCCCCGACAGTTCGGGCATTTTTTGAAGTGCCTTTAAGGGCAGATTGCGTGATGCAGGGCGATTTCCCCTTCGCGGAAATTACGTGGTTACCGCGTGAGGAAACCGGCAGTACCGTTTGGGGAGAACGCTTGCTGGCAGCGATCAGGCAAGACGTGCCGGTTCCTGCGCTTGCCTGCAAACCACAGAATGGCGAGTTGCCTGAAACAGGCGAGGATGAGTTATTGTGGGAACGAGCTGAAGGTAATCAGCCTTTTTACGCTTGGGTTGCTGCCGAATCTTCAGCCGTGAAGCGCCTGCGCCGTTATCTTCTTGATGAGTGCTGTCTTGATCGCAGTACCCTCAATTTTATGGCTTACTGGTCATATCGTGCGTGATAGCCGTCATTGACTGGGCTATAAGCCACGTGATTTTAAGCCTGAGCTAGTGAACTGTCGGTTGTTCCACAAAAATTCAGGAACAAATAACCCTGCTCTCTTTAATACAATTAATTACCTGTTAATTCCTCTGGGGCCGATTAAAATAAGGGAAATTTTTTATTGAGAAATTCATAATGCCAAATATTGATGTGCACAAAGATGATGCGCAATTTATGCGTGATTTACTGGATGAGGACGTGGTGAAAATTGAATCAGCCTCCATTCATGCCGACAGAATTCAGCAATCTCTCCACATCGCTATAGCGCAGAAGAATATTGAAATTGAGACAGACTGGAAGCGTTCAACCACCTTTCTGGCTCTTTTTCTGTTTCTTTATGCCGCACTTGGCGCCTCACTTACCCTCGATTTATCTGCAAGCGAAGCGGGTCATAAAAGTATTGAATATGCTTTGCAGGCTATCCCCGTATTGATTGCTTTTTCAGGTTTCTTTATCTCTATTCTTTTCCTGTTTATTAGTCGAGCCAGCGCCCGTAAACAGGTTGACTGGGAAAAAACCATTCATACCTTAGAAAAATACTCTGTGGGAAATTTGTTCAAATTAACCCATTCTCAGGGTGCGGGAACCAGCAACTATTCCCTTCCTTCCATTTATATCTCGCTCGCGTTATTTATCTGCTTAACCTGGATGATCATTTATAACTACCTGACTTTCACCACCAGTGGCGTCTTTGGTAGCGTAATATCTCTGTTCATCAGCACAATGACCTACGTTATTTTGGATATTCAGTTACTGAAGCCTTTTAAGCACGCGGCAGAAACGACGCAGATTGACGCAAAAAAAGAAGATGAAAACCAAGGCTGATCCGATTTGAGGATCTTGCAGAATCGTCAAGCATCACGCTGGCGATTCTGCCACGCTATTAGCGCCCTAACTGGCTGGCAAATAATCCGGCAGCGCGTACCGCATCCACCGCAATCTGGCCAAGTTGCTGATTAATCGCATCAGCAAGACAAATAGTTGAGAAACCGGTGCAAGAGAATGCAATAACTTCAATGCCTTGTCGGTAAAGCTCATCCGCGCAGGCCAGCGCGCTCTGTCGTCCATGAGATGACAGGAGATCGGTGGTATTTAACACACCTTCAGGTCGTGCATAGATAACCGTCTCGCCGAGCAGCGCTTTGAACGGGCGCGGTGCTTCCGCCCCTATTCCCATCACCGCAACGGGACGTTGTAGCATCGCCGCAATACTGGCGGAGGCGCTACCGGCGCTAATAACCGGTATCGTTACTGTATTGCGCAGCGCCTCTAATCCCGGATCGGCAGCACAGCTCAGGAAAATGGCATCACATCCTTCCGCCTGAAACTGCTGGCCTAGTGCAATGATTTTCGGCACGGCAATCGCTTCGCTGGCGTCGTCAAAAATGCCTTTTGGCTGATCGGGTATGCAACGACTTATCGAATCCAGTCCATATTGCTGGTGAATCAGCCGCCCATGCTCTTCAACAAAATTCTGATCCTGGTGGGTAAGTACCCGAATAATTCCTAACATTTTACAATCCCGTTAAAGCCAATGAGAGAAGGTTGTTAGCAGAACACTGCCGCGATACATATTTAACAAGAAGATATAACGCGTAAAAAAAATACCGTCTACCGACAGTCAAGCGCGGGAAATAATAAGCGTTGTTACTCAATGATAAATTCCGATTACCGCCTTGGCCTTGACCATTCCGTTGATGTTTTCCTTATTACCGCGTCGGGTTTGCGTGGTTACCACGCTTTTATTCTCTGGCGCAAAGTTGAGATGCAGAGCCTGCACTGATAAATGTCTGCCATTGGTCTTTGTCTGAATGCGTGTGCTGAAAACCCAGGCTACGCTCAATGGATACCGAGACAGAGGAGAAACTCATGAAATTTGATAATCAAGATGCGTTTGAACTTACGATGGCATTCATGAACCGCAAAGAGAACATTTCTAGTGCCACAGGTTATTTCAAATCATTCGTTGAAACCTACCAAAAATTTGATCGATGGTTAACGTCGCCCGATCCGATAAAAGCATTAGCGGATGAAAAAACAGCGGCAAAGGCCAAAGAAGAGACGCTGTTCTAGGTCTTGGTTCCTGTTATTTGTTTTAGGTAATGATTGAGTCGTGCAGTCACGCGAAACGCTTAATGCACGGCTAATCTCACACTAACTTTTACTGAGAGAATAGCTGAAGACTTTGCCGTTTTTCATCTGCACTGTCAGCGTTTTCCCTTCGGTAGTATCCATTGTTCTGGCTTCGCTGTAAGTCCATTTGAGAAGTTGTTGTCCATCAGGATAAGGCGTTTCTGCATTGGGTTGGCCGAACAACGCAATCAATTCTGGTTTAGTCGTCACCCCTTTTTGGATTTTCTGAAAGCCAGCGTTATCAATATTTCGCCCAACAGAGTTAGAGCAAGCGCAGAGCAACAGAATCATGCCAGCAACGACTAAGGCTTTGTTCACACTCTGATTCCTGTATGAAAGTCTGACTCGGGTCTTAACGAATAAAAAACCGCCCGTAGGCGGCTCTCTTTATTTTGTTTCTTCTAGCTCAAGCGCATCCTGAATAGCATCCGCAAGGTTTGCAATTTCATTCGCTACAGCCTGTAAATCCCAGGCCGCTTTAGAACCGTTAGCGGATGTTGCTGCACTGACAGATTTTTCCGCTACCGCTAACGCAGCCGCTACGGCGACCGTACGCTTGTGCTGCTCTTGCGTAACGCCTGCTGATGGCAGTCCAAAATAATCGTTAACCATTGCCTTTCCCTTTTTAATCCTTTGAAGCTACACCTTAACTTTTGAGCCCTGCTTCGTGAAGCTAATTATTGCGTTTGTTTAGCACATCAGACAAATCTCTCAGACGCTTCGTCTGTATTCTGTACCAGCGCATACCTTCACCCATAAAAAAACCGCCCTTAGGCGGTAAAAATTATTAAGCTTTTTATATTCAGTTATTTAACTGAATCTGGCAGTTCTGTTTTTGTATAGTTATACAGTTTTCCGTTGCAATGCAAAGGCCCAACCCGACCGGCTTCTAGTAGCATTTGCTCAAGGACATTTTCAAAGACGGATGTACCATGATGGGCGCGCAAAATGCACATCTGTCTTAAAACTGATTCTTTCGGCATATTACCGCGCAATGCGGACGTGAGCATTAAAGATGCCCACCTTCTGACTTCAGGGTCTGTAAGCACAATTACCTCCTTCATCCGATGTGGGTAACATGTAGTTTAGCCAGGTTACATTTAACACGCTAAGTAATTATCAGAAGTGTGAGCTAAGCGGAATCTTTACTACAAGCGTCGCTTTACTTCGCTCGCTAAGCGGGATCTTAATCGACGATCAAACGCTGAAAAATGGCTGAAGAAACATTGTTTAAGTGAAAGAGCCGCCCGAAGACGGCTCAGCTGAACTTAACGTTCGGGAAGGTCATCCTCAGGAAACTCAGAGTCTTCCGGCGCTTCTTCATCATCACCGGGTATATAGTCGTCGTCGCCAGGAACCTGATTACCTCCAGGAAGCGGGTCAATATCATCGGGTCTTTCTGACATACATTCCTCCTGTTACCCATGTGGGTAAAAGAAGTTTAGCTTCAGGATAAACGGTCTATTTAAGGAAATTGCTGACTTGTGATTCAAGCGTAAATCTGCAAAATTTTAAGCAGCATCCGCTTGGCTCTATAGCGATCTTACGTTCTCTGCCTCATTAATTTCAGGTACTGATCGCGCGCCTTAGGGCTTAACATTTTGCTCAATCTGGCACGCTTTTTTATGCCGTCATTGCGTTGTCATAAAACACGTGCAACGTTTTACACTATTATAATGTTGTTGTTAGCAGTCAGATGTTCAGTGTTTATAAACCCCGTCGTAGCAGGCTTTCCGTACAGCTTGCATTCTGGTAAAGCATTTGAGGAACTGAATGAAGCAAATCATCCGCGGTGATAAAGAACCTTCCCATATTCTTGCAGCAACTCGAGCGCTAGAAGCGCACTACTCCCGCTACGGAGAAGGCAATAAGTATCATCCTGTCATCTATTCCATCGCCTACCGGGCCAGATATTATCAGATAGAGGTTATAACCCGACGTGAAACGATGGTTGCTTCCGTGATCACGGGCGTGCGTAAACTTACCCATCTCTCTGGCGCTGCCTGAGATCGTGATAAAGAGCGCTGGCTCAACTTGAGCTCTCGCCGATTTAACGCTAAAGATAGACGTATCGGTTTTAAAAGAGGGACAGCATGATGCAGAAAAAGAAATGGTTCGTTTCCTATGCGGTAAAACCCAAAGAGCAGGAAACAAAAACATTCCATACCTTCATCGAGGGCCTGGATGTTGAGGAAGAGTTGGAAAAGCACATCTTTGAAATCAAAGAGTTGATGGACCTGGAAACAGAAGAAATCACCGTAATTTCTGTTAGCTTGGTTTAGTGTGATTAGCCGTTCAGTTGGACGTTTTTGTCAGTCAGCCAATTCAGGCTAACGAAACCTTCCCTGGCGAAGAAAGGCGACCTTTGCTCAGGGTCGCCTTTTTAATGTTATCCGCAGATTTATTCGATCTACCCATAGTGATTAAACATCAGGTGGATGGCATGTTTTCGCTGCTTTGTTTACGTTGGGTAAACCAGATAAATGCGCATGAAAGCCCGGCTAGCAACGCAGCGCCAGAGAATATCCATGAAATATTGCCGGGAATGAACACCATGAATGAAGACAAAAACTGCCCAGAAAATATCGCCATGGCAAGATAAGCCAGGTTTCGTCCGCGCACCGCTTCTTCGCTGTGATCCACCGTCATATGGTTTACCAAGGGAATTGACAGGCCGAATCCGCATCCGAGCAAAACACCCCCAAGCATGAAAATAGGCAACGCCGCAGCGAATGAAAACATCAAATGTGCGGCAAGGTAACAAACAAAAGCGATGATCAGCGTACGATGGCCACCAAGTTGTTTCATAACTTCAGGCATGACCGCAGCGGCAATCACCGCAATCAGTGAAATGAAAGAGAGGAAATAGCCCGTTTCAGCTGCGCCAATACCCTGTTGATGGAAATATTCTGGAATCAAAATGATCGCAGTGAAAAAACTCACCATGGATAACAGCGCAGCCATATAAACCGGTTTAAGTACCCCTGAAACGGGGGTTTTGGCGACCTCACTTTTCTGAGGCGCAACAGGATGCGGCACGAAACGCAGCTGCATCAGCAGCAATACCCAGCCCATCAAATAGAGCAAAAAGGGCCAACGCCAGCTCAGTGTTGCAAGAATGCCGCCGATAAACAGAAAGATGACTCCGCCGAGTTCAATCGACATGCCCTGACGGGCAATCATTTTCAAGCGAGCATCGTCTTGATAGAAGCTGGAAATTAAGCCCGTACCTGCCGACATGACAATGGCAGTCGCGCCGCCAAGCAGCAAGCGATCAAGCATAATGGCATAAAAACCATGAAGGAAAACGCCACCTGCGCCCAGTACACCATACAAAAATAGGCCCCACGCTAAACTGTGCCAGGCGCCGAAGCGATCGATCAGGCGGCCAGCCAAGGGGCCAAATACCACAACACCAAGAGAAGGTACCGTAACTAACCAACTGGCGGCATGACTTACGCCTAATGCGGGCGCGATTTCACTTAATCCAGGGACAATGACGCAACCCACCATAATAGTAAGGCATGCCACGCCGAGTAACGTAAACGCGCCTGCATTTCGAAGTTCAGCCACAGAATCACCCTTGCTACTTATCCGCATATTGGTTTGTGTATCCATTATACGGATAGCGTGCACAATGACGAGTGTTGCCGCTGAATAAAACATTCATGTTATATTCCCCGCCTGCTGTAGGCGAAACGGTAAGGAGAGCGGAATGCGTGAAGCAAACGAAAATCAGGGTTCACAGGTGATTATACGTGCGGCTCAGATTCTGCGTGCGCTTGAAAGCCAACCGCGTGGGTTATCGATAACTGCGTTAGCAAAAGAGACGGGATTGCCACGCACGACAGTGCATCGTTTGGTGATGTCGCTGGAATCTCAACAACTTCTGATCAACGGCGTTAACGGCGTGCAACTGGGCCCGGCTTTAGCTCGCCTCGCGGCTTCTGCCCATACCGATCTCGTGACCCTCTCTCGCCCAGCCATGGAAATGTTAAGCCGGCGTACCCATGAAACGGTTAATCTCAGTGTTTATCGCGGCATGCATGTCGTGCTGGTCAGCCAGTATGCTTCGGATCAAGAGCTACGGGTGATCTCTCCATTGGGAACAGCGTTTCCTTGCCATTCCTCTGCCCATGGCAAGGCACTTTGGGCTTCTCAACCACCAGCCAATATCGATACATTCCTTAAATCAGGTCTGGACGCACGAACAAAAAGTACAATCACTCACAAACAGGCGTTACTCACGGAACTGGAAACAGTACGCAATGCAGGGTTTGCCATCGATCGCGAAGAACACGCACGCGGGGTATGCGCCATTGGCGTGGTATTGAATACGCATCTCAGCGAACAATATGCACTTTCTATTGCTGTCCCAGCCCTGCGCTTTGAAGAGAAATATGATTCTCTTTTATCGATGTTGATGCAGTGCAAAGCAGAGATTGAAACATTGCTTGATGCCGCAAATTGAGCCTGCAAGACGAAACAGTATGCCGAAATCAATGTTTTCACCTGTTACGAGAACGCGTAACAGGATGTTGTAACTATGAACTAAAAAGATTTGATGATGTCACTGTCTGGTAATGACCTGCCATAACAGCAGGCCTTTAATTATCACCAGCGGGTTTTTTGCATATCAATAACGAAGCGATATTTCACATCACTCTTTAACATGCGTGCAAACGCAGCTTCAGTTTCATCACCCTTAATCATTTCGACATCGGCGGTAATGTTGTGTTGCCCACAGAAATCCAACATTTCCTGCGTCTCACGAATGCTGCCGATCGATGTGCCGGTAATGCTTAAGCGACGAAAGACCATCGGCGTCACGTTGGGTGATGGATGCGGCTGATCGGGAATTCCTACCAACACCAGATGACCATTGGTTTTTAGCGTGGCGAGATAAGGATCGAGGTCGTGAGGCGCTGCGACACAATCCAAAATGATATCCAGCGAAGTTTGGCACGCTGCCATTTGTTCAGCATCACGTGAAACCACAACGCGTTTTGCGCCTAAGCGCAGAGCATCTTCACCTTTGTTCGGCGAAGTGGTGAACAAGGTAACTTCCGCGCCCAATGCGCTAGCCAGTTTAACCGCCATATGACCCAAGCCGCCTAAACCAATCACACCCACGCGATCACCGGCTTTTACATTGAAGTGGCGCAGCGGCGACCAAACGGTAACGCCCGCGCACAACAGCGGCGCAACCGCGTTTAACGGCAAGTTATCTGGAATAGAAACGACGAAACGATGATCGGCCACCACATGCTGTGCATAACCGCCAAATGTCGTGCCGCCAGTATATTTATCGGTACCGTTATAGGTTGGTGTGAAGCCTTCAGCACAGTATTGCTCTTCCTGCTGCTGACAGAAATGGCAGTTGCCGCAAGAATCGACCATGACACCAACGCCTACAATGTCACCCGTGTTGAAGTTAGCGACGCTCTCACCCGTTTCCACGATGCGTCCCACGATTTCATGTCCTGGAACCAACGGATAGCGGCTTACTCCCCACTCGTTACGGGCCATATGCAAGTCAGAATGACACACGCCGCAATAGAGAATTTCAATCTTAACGTCATCAGCTTGCATGTCGCGCAATTCAACTTGACCCGCTTTTAGTGGCTGTGATGCATCATCGGCAATCAGTGCATTAATTTTCATTGTGGCCTCCTGGATCTCTGCCGTTCTGGCAGAAAAGAAAGCGACACACTATAGACACGTGGCCCCCAAGTTGATAGTAGTTACCTTTTAGTTACCGTCTATTTAAGGAGAGGATATGCCTGCCTGGATCGAAGGGAAATTATGTTTTTTTGCCGATTCGCCACCGCGTAGATTACTTGAACTGTTCGCAGTGAAATGGAGCACCATGGTGTTGCATGCGCTCTATCACTGGCCAAAAAATTGCGCGCGTACCGGCGAGCTTGAGCGAAGCCTGCAGGGCATTTCAAAAAAGATGTTGATTCAAACCTTACGTGAGCTTGAGCAGCGCGGATTAGTTTCGCGTTATGTGTATGAAGTGGTTCCACCCAAAGTGGAATACAGTTTGACGCCGTTAGGAAAAACGTTCGCCGAGCCCATTGAGGTGATGTATCAATGGGGGCTTGATAATCAGGCGGCGCTGGATGAAATGGAAGCGAATGCTCGCACCGCGAAGCATTAAGCTGATTTACGGGCCATCAGGCGCGCAAGCTTGTCACGATCGACGTCACTGGCAGGATTGAATACCACCAGACTCAAGCCGGGTTTACCCTCAACGGTAAAAGTACTGTATTCAAGATCAATCAAGCCCTCCTCAGCGATGAGTAGTTGTTTAAAGCCTTCGCCGTAATGACTGACATCTTGCGATTGCCACATTTCACAGAAGGTGGGGCTGAGCGATGAGAGTTCTTCGATGAGCGCCTGAGCATGCGAACTGGCACCGGTGCGAGTGATATCGGCACGAAAGTTTGCCACTAAACGACGGGCCGCCGCTTCCCAGTTAGGCAGTGCAAGACGTTTCTTTGCCTCATCTTTAAACAACATTTTCATTACGTTGCGCTGTTCCGGTGGCAATGCGGCGTAATCGACAAAGAGTGTTGCAGCAGATCGGTTCCAGGCAACGACCTGCCATTCGGCGGTTTTAACCAATGCCGGCGTCATCGTCATGCTGTCCAAAACGCGTTGAAGTTGTGGGGAAACGCAGATACCACTCTGATATTCGACGCCAGGCAATCGATTTTGCGCCAGCAAAAACAGATGTTCGCGTTCGGCGGCTGACAGATCCAGCGCCTGAGCCAGACGCTCTAAAACCTCTGTCGAGGGTGCGCCACCACGGCCTTGCTCCAGCCAGGTATACCAGGTTGCGCTTACGCAGGCCCGCATCGCAACTTCTTCTCGCCGCAAGCCTGGCGTGCGGCGACGTTGCATTGAATAACCCAGTTGTGCGGCATCCAGACGAGTTCGTCGGTCACGTAGGAAATTCCCAAATCGGTTATCTTCGCTCATCACGCATCCTGTTAGTTTCAATACCGGTATAACGTCACGACTTTTCGCATTTTATTGACGCTCTATCATAGGTTAACACCAAACCCTGAGGAGCAGGATTATGCGAATTTTTGTGACGGGCGCGAGCGGTTTTATCGGTTCAGCCGTAGTCGACACGTTATTAAAACGCGGCCATCACGTCGTGGGTTTAGCCCGCAGTGATGCGGCCGCTGAGCAACTCAACGCGCTGGGTGCCGAAGTGACGCGTGGCTCGCTAGAAGATATCGCGAGTTTGCAGTCAGCCGCTGAACAGGCTGATGGCGTTATCCATACAGCATTCATACATGATTTCAGCCGCTTTCAGCATTCTGTTGAGGTCGATCAACGGGCGATCAATGGATTAGGCGATGCGCTGGCGGGCAGCAACAAACCCTTGATTGTGACATCCGGCACCATGTTATTGCCGCTTAACCATCTGGCGACTGAACAGAGCCCTACTGAAATGGGACGCAACCCGCGCGCGATGTCCGATATGGCCGCGCTGGCGTTGGTCGAACGCGGGATCCGCAGTGCATTGGTGCGGCTACCGCCAACCGTTCATGGCGCGGGCGATCATGGTTTCATCCCGATGCTAATTGCGCTGGCGAAGCAAAACGGTGTTGTTGTCTATATCGACGAGGGCGAGAACCTTTGGCCGGCGGTTCACCGCTACGATGCGGCAAAACTGTTTTGTTTGGCGGTGGAGCACGCGGCGGCGGGCACATCACTGCATGCTGTTCAGGAACAGGGCGTTTCTTTCAAACAGATAGCAGAAGTGATTGGAACCGGACTTAACCTGCCCGTAAAGTCAGTGACGCTGGAGGAAGCACCGCATTATCTTAGTTGGATGACACACTTTGTGGCGGCCAATAACCCCACCTCAAGTCGCTGGACGCAAGAAACGTTGGGTTGGCTACCTTCAGGGCCGGATCTGCTCAGCGACTTACGCAACACAGATTATTTTTGATTGTTATAAAGGCATGTATTGTCGGTGTTAAACAGCAAAAGGGCCGCATCTGCGGCCTTTTTGCTGTGTGGTTAACGCCGTTAATCAAATGGGAATTCACGCGCCAAAACGCGAGAAATAACGTTCAATGCACCTTCATCATTATTGTTTTCCGTTTTGTAACGGGCCACAGCGCTGACCGAGTCCACCGCATTTGCCATCGCAAAGCTAAAATAAGCCTGACGCAACATCTCGATGTCATTCGCGCTATCACCAATAGCCAGAACTTCGCAATCGCTGATGCCCCATTTTTCTTGCAGCAAGGCGATACCGTGCGCTTTATGGCAACCCGGAATAATTAAATCGATAAAACCAAAGCCGCTGGAAACGGGATGCATGATGTTTTCAACTTCGCCGAGTTGCGTATGCAAGCGTTCCAGCAGTGCATCAACGCCTTCGTGGGCAAGATTGAGCGAGAATTTAAAAATGGTGTCATCAATGTGGTAAAGATCGTCGCGCTTTTCCAGTCGATAGTAGTGATTCGTCAACATGGCAACGACGTCATCCGATATCGATGAATGCACATAGGCTCCTTTTTTACCGCATACGACGGTGCTGATTTCAGGCTCTTTCGCCAAAATATCTAACACCTGATGCACTTTTTCTTTGGCTAACTCACCGCAAAAGATCTCTTCATTGCTGTCAGAAACCCACGCGCCATTTTCAGCAACAAAGGCGATTTCATCTTTGAGTTCGGGAAAATAACGCTGCAATTGATAATATTGATTACCACTGGCTACAACAAAACGGATGCCCTTCTCTTTCAATAACGCATATTGGCGCGAAAACCGTTGGACGTTGTACTGCTTGTTTTCATCCAAAAACGTACCATCCATATCAACTGCAATCATTTTTACTGCCATTTCGCCCACCCCTTTGCTGACGCCGTGTTGTCCTTTCGGCTTGTTAACGTGATGCCTAAAGCTTAATCGCTGTGTGGATTAATGAGAATTCAAATAATGAGTTTGTGAAGCGGTTTAGGAGCGTTCCTTAATGAATCCTGTGTTATCGCTCACGCTTTTTGTCGTTGCATTAATGTTAATCTCGCCCCTATCATTACGAACGAAGACTACAAAACTTACGTTCGAAACTCAACCCTGTATCTGGCGGAGCGATATATGACAGTGAAATCACAGGCAACACCTTTACCTCAAGATATCAAAATGGCCATTCGGCAACTGAAGCAGCAGCTCCGCCAGCAAATTGGCGATGTTGATGCGCTGTTTGCCAAGATTTGCAGCCGTATTGAAAAGTCGATTGAAGACGCAAAAGCGGAGGAATTAAAAACCGGTAGTGCCTGGCCGAGCATCACGTTGCAGCAAATCGCAAACAATGAGGTTTCGAATGAAATCCGCGATCATATCAAACAGCGCGGCTGTTTGGTGGTGAAACAGCAGTTTTCTCGTGAGCAGGCACTCGCCTGGGACAAGTCGATGCTCGACTATCTGGACGCCAATGATTTCGACAAACAGTATCGTGGCCCCGGCGATAACTTTTTCGGCAGCCTTGATGCTTCACGTCCAGAAATCTACCCGATTTACTGGTCTCAGGCGCAGATGCAGGCGCGACAAAGCGATGCGATGAATCAGGTTCAGTCGTTTCTTAATCGCTTATGGAGATTCGAATCCGAGGGTAAACAATGGTTTGATCCCGATGTGAGTGTTATTTATCCCGATCGCATTCGCCGACGTTTGCCTGGCACCACCTCCAAAGGATTAGGTGCGCACACCGATTCCGGTGCGCTGGAACGCTGGTTGCTTCCCGCCTATCAAAAAGTTTTTGCCTCTGTTTTCAATGGCGATATTGATGCTTACGATCCCTGGAATGCGGCTTATCGTACCGAAGTGAACGAGTACGATGTGCCGGATACCACGAAATGCTCGGTGTTCCGTACTTTCCAGGGGTGGACAGCGTTATCCGATATGATTCCAGGTCAAGGCTTGCTGCATGTGGTTCCCGTGCCAGAAGCTATGGCATACGTGCTGCTGCGGCCACTTCTGTCTGATGTTCCTGATGATGAACTGTGCGGCGTTGCGCCGGGCAAAGTCCTGCCCATCAGTGAGAAATGGCATCCACATCTGATAAAAGGATTGAGTTCGATTCCAGCGCTTGAAGCGGGTGATTCCGTATGGTGGCATTGCGATGTCATTCACTCAGTGGCACCGGTGGAAAATCAGCAAGGTTGGGGCAATGTGATGTATATACCCGCCGCGCCGCTGTGTGAAAAGAATCTGGCTTATGCACATTTGGTGGCGAAAGCGCTGGAGCAAGGCCGCTCACCGGGAGACTTCCCGCCAGAGAATTATGAAGCTGAATGGAAAGATCGTTTCACGCTGGCAGATTTAAACCTCAACGGCAAACGTGCGCTGGGCTTAGCCTGATGACGATCCGCGTCGCCAGGCGGCGCGGATTCTCTGTTAAACTGTGCCCCTTATTTTCTAGCGAATAGCCGACATGAACGCACGTCATCAACAGATTATTCAATTGGTTAACACGCGAGGCAGCATCGCCGTCAGTGAACTGGCGCAGATCACCGGTGTTTCTGAAGTCACGGTACGTCAGGATCTCAACATGCTAGAACGCGACCAGTTTCTTCGTCGCGTTCACGGGTCGGCCCTTGCGCTGGACAGCGATGACGTAGGCATGCGCATGAATACGCGTTACGGCATCAAGCAGGCGATTGCCAGCCACGCCGCCAGCCTGATCAACGAAGGTGAATCGGTTTTTATCGAAGGTGGCAGCACCAATGCTTTGCTGGCACGCACATTATCCGATCGCCGCGATGTTACCGTTATTACTGTCAGCCACTACATTGCTCACTTACTCAAAGAGGCGGCTTGTGAAGTGATTGTATTGGGTGGCATGTTGCAGAAAAGCAGTGAATCGATGGTCGGCCCGCTGACGCGTTACTGCGTACAGCAGGTTCATTTCCATAAAGCCTTTGTCGGTGTTGATGGCTGGCAGGCTGAAACCGGCTTCACAGGCCGTAATATGCTGCGCTGCGACGTCGTTGATGCCGTGCTGGCGAAGGGTGTTGAAACGTTCGTTCTGACCGACTCTTCCAAGTTTGGGCAAATCCATCCTTACCCACTGTCGCCGGGTTTTCAGGTTCGTCGGGTGATAACCGACAGCGCCCTTCATCCCACCCTCCTGACACAACTTCAGGAACAGAACGTGGCGGTTATTCAGGTTAATGAGAAGGTCGTCTGAAATGTGGGTGTTGTAACCTTGTCCCTGTTTTAGGTGTAATGTATGGGTGAACAGAGAGAAGATTCCGTTCGCCCTCATCAACACGTTTTTTAATACTAAACCCTGCGTGCTAAAAACAAGGCCGCCCCTTGCCATTCTGGGACAGATTAAATTGTGTATTTAGTCAATAATAACAGCGCTAAAAGGGATTTAATTTGGGAATTAAACGCGTAAAGCAGGAAAGTTTTATAACTAATAAAAGCTAAAAAGTAACTAACGTATATTACAGGGCGCGAAGATTATTTTAATTAAATAAGCCGGTATTCTTTGCAGAATTACCGGCTCTCTTCAACACGATTACGCGACCAAATCTTGTTCTTGCTGACGCGCCCTGCCAGGCCATTTTTTGAATGCGACTATTGCAATCAACATCGCTGACAAGCCAAACAGCGCCCCAACATAACCCACTGAGGAGAGTGAAAGATCAATGCTGACGGTTTGACCAACCAGCGCGCCTAAGCCAATACCAATGTTGAAAATACCTGAGAACATTGCCATACCGATGTCGGTGGCTTCTGGGGCCAGCGTCAATACTTTCATCTGCATTCCCATACCGATGATCATGAATGCAATGCCCCAAAGCGCACAGATAGCGATCAAACCGCTCATGCTGTGGGCAACGCTTACCATTGTCATCAAACACAGGGTGAGTAGAGCTATCGCGCCAATCAGCAGGTTCGACAGATGTTTTTCACCATATTTGCTGAAAATAATGCTACCACTGATCCCAGCCACACCGAAGATAAGCAGCAGCAGAGTGGCGAAGTTATGGCTCATTCCTGCCACTTGTTGCACAAACGGCTCGATATAGGTAAACGCGCTGAAATGCGCCGTCACAACGATAACCGCCAACGCATACAGGCTTAACAGCGCTGGATTCGTCAGTAATCCCGGCAGGCTTTTCAGTGATCCACTCTGTTCAGAGGTGACACGCGGCATAATTTTGATAATCATCGCCAACAGAATCATGGCGGCAACACCAATAACTAAAAAGGTGACGCGCCAGCCAAAACTTTGCCCAATGATACGGCCAAGTGGCAAGCCCAGCACGGATGCCAACGCCGTTGCCGTTGCCAATAAACCCAACGCCTGAGCGCGCTTCCCTGCAGGAGCAAGGCGAATAGCCAGCGAAGCTGTAATGGACCAGAACAGCGCATGTGCAAGCGCCACGCCAGCGCGGCTCACCAGCAAAACGTCAAAATTCCAGGCGAAAAATGAGAGCAGATGGCTGCCCGCAAACAAACTGAACAGGCTCAGCAGCAGCACGCGCCGATCAATTTTGCTGGTCATCAACATGAGTGGCAGCGACATAAGCGCCACGATCCAGGCATAAATTGTCAGCATGACGCCTGCCTGCGCACTCTCCATGCCAAAGCTCAATCCAATATCGGATAAAAGCCCAACAGGAATATATTCTGTGGTGTTAAAAATGAATGCTGCAACGGCAAGTGTTAAAACACGCAGCCATGCAACTTTACGGGACACCGTTTGCAAGTCAGACATAATTAATCAACCCTGGAACCTGAAATAAGAAAGCGCGCAATGGTAATGGCGCGAGCTTCCTTCATTCAAGCTTAATGTGATCAATGTCGCATTTTTCGCAAATCTGGCACGTTGGGATTAGATATATTCAGCCATATGATTAGTATTCTCTATCCGAATCAAAATAATTCTTATCATAAAAAATAAATGAACCGTTTTTTATTCTTGATATCGATATAATTTTTAATTGGGATTATTAAATAATATAAGCTTCCTTTAATCTCATTTCACATCGCATTAACAGAACCACTAAGCACGGCTACATTTCTCCTGTTTTTTTCGATACTCGCGTGGGCTAACGCCCATGTGGTGGCGGAATATGCGCGAGAAATAGAGCGGATCGTTATAGCCCACGGTCAGGGCGACCTGCGTTATCGCAAAGTTGGTTTTTTGCAGCAGTTCGCAGGCACGGGCGACACGCTGTTTTTCGCGCCAGGCCGATATCGTTTGGCCCGTCTCTTTCTTAAACAAGTGCGCTAAACGCGAAGGTGAAAGGCAGGCGAGTCGAGCCAACTGGTCGATATGGGTTTCTTGCGTCATGTGCTCATTAAGAAACTGGCAGAGTTTTTTAATACGCGGATCGATTCTGGGTTGCCGAAAGTCTGGCTGAGCGCGAAAGCACTCCAGAATCACCTTTTCGACAGCGTTCATTGCTAGCGCTTCCGCTAGCGGCTCATCGCTGACGCTAAGCTGAATAGCCTCCATAAAGCGCGATCGCATTTCTTCGGCTTCTTCCGGTGCGGTTAATACAAGCCGCCCGATTCCTTCCACACATTGATTCCATTGCAGCCACTCAAGCCAGTAAGTGCGCGGAATGAAATAAATCCACAAATGATCCCAATATTCACTCTGTTCATCGCGGCCGTAATGATGCGGCACGCCCGCCGGAAACAGTAAAACCTCGCCGGGCTGGCACTGAAAACTACCTTTGGAGGTATAGATTTTACCACTGCCACGCAGGGTTAAATTGAGGATCACTCCTTTCATACCGCCTGCGCGGTGGATAAAAAAGTCGAGTTTGCTGCCACGTGTAATGGGCGTAAAACCGGCTACCATCCAGGCGTTAAAAGTAAAACGCCGGACCAGCGGGGAAAAATCGACCATGCCTGTTTCTTCAACCTGTGCCATTTCTCTTGTTCTGCCGGGCTTGATAAGGTCAGGCAGCATAGCGCAACGGAATATTTCCGCTGCGCTGCTGCTCCGATCTTGAAGATTTTCAGAATGTTGGTCGTTATGGATGCACCTGTAGCGTGATTGAGGATGCAACAATTGGCGCCTCAAATTTGCCCTGCGCAAGGTCGGCGGCGACCTGCGGATAGATGTCATCAAGCCGATAAAAATAGAGCAACGCCATGTTTAACAGCGCGAGTACCAACGGGAATGCGATAAACAGAAACTGGATCATCTGTAATGCGCTGGCGGGTTGAACGCCGCCGCCACTGACAAATCCCGCAGCGCTTAGCATCCAGCCAACCGTCGCTGTACCGAGTCCCATACCGACTGTCTGACCAAGCGTACCGGCGCTAAACAGAATACCTTCAATACGCAGCCCGGTTTTCCACTCGCCGTAATCAATGGTGTCAGCCAGAAAGGCGAACATCGTTGCCCCAATACCACAGAACCCAATACTGCGCACCACCGTGGCGATAATCACAAACAGCGCATCTTGCCGGTTAAATAAAGGGATCAAATAAGCGATACAGCATATCGATAAGCCAAGCAGCGCCAGATTTCTTTTGCCTAGCTTCTTGATGAGAAAAGGAATGGTAAGCAGCGTAAGCAGTCCCGGCAGATACTGCGCCACGCTAATCCACGACATCATCGAGATGTCTTTCAAAATATATTTTGAGTAGTAAACGCTGATGGTGCTCAACATCGTCAGGCTGGTAAACGTGATCATCAAATAAAAAAAGATCATCATCCAATACTTGTTCGCCAGCATTGAGCGCCGCACGCGGTGAAAAGAGATGTGCTTACGATTATCATCGCGTACCGGTTTTATGCGCTCACGCGTTCCAAGGGCGGTAATTGTCAGAAAAACAGCGGTAAATGTGCCGTATAGAGCAAAAACCACCAGCCAGGCGCGGCTATCGTTGCCCAGCCAGGCGATGAGCGGCAACGTAATTACGCCAACGGTCAGCGAGCCGCAAGTAGAAAGCCCTTTGCGAAATACGCTAAGAATGCCGCGTTCTACGGTATCGCGCGTGATCAGCGCCAGTAGAGAACCGTAGGCGATGTTATTAGCCGTAAAAAGAATGTTTGCCAGCAAATAGGTTACGCAAACCCAGGTGACTTTCACCGTATAACTGGCGTCCGGTACGCACGCGAGGAGAAAAGTTGAGAGACCAAACGGGATGGCAGTCCACAACACCCATGGCCTCGCTTTGCCGTAACGTGTTTGCGTTTTATCGATGCGGATGCCGACCCAGATGCACAGCAAGCCATCCAGAACACGGGCAATAAACATCAACGAGCCAATCAAAAACGCAGGCACACCGACCACATCAGTGTAGTAATACGCCAGAAAAGTCACCATCAAGGTGTAAGTCAGATTCGTGCCGTAATCGCCAAAACCAAATGATAAACGTTCACGCAGACCTACCGGCGGATAGGTTGTAATTTGTGGATTCGCTTTCATAACGCCTCCTCGCCACACAGGATGCAGAGATCCCAACCCGCAATGTCCAGCGTTTCTCCCTGTTCAACGGCGTGGTTGTTCAATAATGAAGTGGCCCGTAGCAAAGGGTTTTTCGCCTGTTGCGGTGTAGAAGAGTAATTGAGCAGGAAAATCACTGTTTGCTGCGTCTTGGTTTTCGCTTTCCGTACGATCAGGGGAAAGGCGTAATCTGAGCGTAGCGGCGTTAATGCTGGCGTGGCAAGAAGCCCGCTAAAGATGTGCTCCATGCCTTCGCTCGACAGGTTACAACCAATATAGGTCGCCGAACCTTCGCCATACGTGTTACGGGTGATAGCCGCATATTTACCCCAGTAAGGATGCTCATAGCGCGCCAGCACTTCTGTTTCTGCTGAGGTGGGCTGCAATAATTCCATCCAGTCTGTTACGCAACCGACATCACCTTCTAACCGAAAAGTCTCTTGCGACAACCGCACATCATCAGGCTCAACAAACAGCTGATAGGAAACGCCACACGCTTCGCCAATAATGCCCGGCTGCAAGGCGGTGCGCACCTGCAGATTTTCATCTGCGAATCCCGATTTAAAAGAATAAATGATATGCCCGCCGCGCTCGACAAAGGTATTCAGGCGTATCAGCAGTTCATCCGATGCGGCATACAGCAACGGCACAATTAATACGTCATAACGTAGTGCGCGAGGATCATCAGCGTCAAGAATATCCAGCTCGATATTCAACCGATACAGCGCGTCATACCAGCTACGGAAAAAGTCGTTGTATTGATGCGCCTTGTCACCGCCAAATTGATGCCCGCGCCACGGATGCCAGTCCACCGCCGTCAGACAACGGTTACTGACCAGCATCGCCACGCGATTGCTCTTGGTCAGGCCCGCTAATACGGGGGATAACCTTTCAAGGCTGTTGCCAATGCCGCACGCTTCATCATAAACAGGATTCGGCAGCAGATCGTGGCTGAGTAAACCTTTCCAGTAGGTTTCCCAGGAATTATGAATTGAGTGCCAATGCCAGTAGCCGACCATTAACGCACCGTTAGCGATATGGCTAAACGCTTGTAATCTCAATTGCCCCGGATAAGGCGTCCAGTCTTTAAACGCTTGCGCCTGGGTTTCCAATACAAAATAGTTTTGATCTTTAGTCGTGCGAGCAATATCACCCGTAAACGCGATTTCCGCGCCAGTAAGGCGTGATTGCCCGGGATGATAGACATCTACACCGGTCACATCCAGCAGGCGTGACGTGGCGAAGTGGTCAACTTCAGCGCGTAGGCCAAATGACCAGTTGCGCCAGTCAAAATCGAAATTGTGAGTGATAAATTGCGACGCTGAACGATACTGCTTCACCAACTCGACCTGCCACGACAGAAAATCGATCACTAACTGGCGCTGAAAAGCTTTGAACTCCGCGCCAAGGCTGGCATTGATAGTGCCTTCCACTGACGGGAAATCTTCCCAGGCATCCACGCGGTTGCTCCAGTAATCCAGCCCAAAAGCGCGGTTAAGCGAAACCAGATCATCATTAAATTTTTTGCGTAGCGACTTAACAAAGGCCACCTGAATGTGATGGCCACTGGTTTCATAATATTTGGTTTCGTTATCAACCTGAAAACCGATGACAGCAGGATGTGCAGCCGTGGCCTCTAATAACTGACGAATAATGCGTTCGGCGTAATAGCGATAAACCGGGCTAGCGATATCCATTTTTTGTCGTGGCCCATATTTATTCTGGCCCTGCGGCGTTGTCGCCAACACTTCTGGATAACGTTTTGCCAGCCAGGCGGGCACCGCGTAGGTAGGTGTACCGATAATCACGCTAATGTCATTTGCATGCATGCGATCAAGAACCGTTATTACCGAAGAAAAATCAAACTCGCCTTCTTGCGGTTCATAGGTGCTCCAGGTGCTTTCAGCGATGCGTACATAATTGATGCCCGCTGCTTTCATCATGGCGATATCTTTTTCCAGACGCTCTTCTGGCAGATATTCACGATAATAAGCAGTACCAAACCAAATCTTCTCCATTCGCATTCCCGCTTTGTTTGCCGCTCAGGCTGCTAACTTAGCGGAAAGCTTCGATGCGAAGCTGTAGACGGCTGTCGCCAACATACAGAAATCTGCTATCGCCTTAAGAGTCTGATCGCGATCACAAAACCGCGGTTAAGCCGATTGACCCACGCTTGAGCGCCTTTAGCGTGCGCTGTAATCAGATAACGCGTAAGTTATAACCCCCTTTTATTTCGGTTTGCTGTGTATCGATTTATGCCGGGAACGCTTTGCACTGATTAAAATAATTTGGCATATTTTTTGACCCGGTGATGAGTCTGATAGCGTTACCGGACAACGCCAGCATGAGTTTTATTTTTTTATTTAGGGAATGCTTGAAGGAAAATGAAGAAATTATTTGTCTACGGCACATTATGTCCGGGCCGCTCTAATGCGCATATTCTGGAAAATATTGGCGGTGAATGGCAACAAGGTTATGTAACGGGAACCTTTTATGAGCGGGGCTGGGGAGCAGCAGCAGACTTCCCAGGCGTTGTGCTGGATAAGAACGGCCAACGCGTCAATGGTTACCTTTTTTTCTCTGACAAGCTTGAGCCGCATTGGCCGATGCTGGATGAATTCGAAGAGGGTTATGACCGCGTTGAAGTAAGTGTCACAACAGCCGCAGATCAACAGGTTACGGCTTGGGTATATCAACTTCAGCCACAGATCAGCTGATACTCTACTGAACTGGCCTTTCCAAACCAGCGCGGCCTCACTGACATTTTCGTTGTTTCGCTGGTTCCACTCATCACCTCATCCGCGTATTTAATCCTCTCTGTAACTGTTTCTGAAACCCCCGACTTGTAAACAGATGAAAATATTCTCCTGAAACATTAATTCAAATGTGGCTGAAGTTTTCATAAGCAATTAATTAGCAGCAAAAGCTAAAACAGATAACACAAAAGGGTATTTGATAACATCCATCACAACTTGTTAACAAGGCTCGTGATCATCAACGTTGTCGAAGTTGATCAGCGCTAACAGTGCAACAACGTCTAACAATCAATCGTGTTTACGCTTTCCTAATGGCCGGCTTTACCTTCCGTTTTCTGAGGAGTTCGATAATGAAAGCATTAGTTCAGGATGTTTTATCTATATTTTCCCATCCGACCGTTAAACCCGTATTTATCCGTTCAGGGTTATCTTTTCGTGAAAAAAATTCCATTCAGCCCATGGGAGTCACATCGGTAAGTTGGGCGACATCCATGGAGGAATTAAATGACGCCTTGTTACATAAAGCCCTGGATGCGGGTGCCGTGGGATATCACATCACCGAAGTCGAATCTCACAAACAAGGTAAAGATGAGCAATATCTGCTAGCCGCGACGGCGACGCTGTATACTCTCAATGAAAAAGTCGCTTATGGCTAACCCGTGACGTTTAATTATTCATCGACAACAAAGGCATTCATTAACTGCTCAACAGCACATTGTCTTGTTTTTATTGCCGAGACAATGTGTTTTTTCACATCACTTTAAATTTCTCGTCTTTTGCATAGCCTATTTTTTAATAAGTTTCAGTTACGAAATTTCAATACTCTTACATTAATAAAGGAATCTACTCTTTTCTTTCTGTTACGTGCAGAGTTTTCTCCGGCAGCTTTGACTTTGTTATCACAACCATCAATTAAATCACGCTGTTTACTTTAGCATCCCCGTTTTGTTTATTATTCGTACTCAACTGAACAACGCCATCTTTTAGCATTCCCTGCGCTGGTACTTTTCTTCGGTTGATAAACGGAGTCTATTTAGTCAATGTAAAACATTCGTCCCCTCATCCCATTACTTTTCACTTAAGAGAACTTATGTCTACTGTGATTACTTCCAGCTGTGTTTATCGTGTCGGCCAAGACAGTTTCGAAGGCAAACTGGTTTATACCGATAACAATTCCTCTCCGCGCCCCGGTGTGGTCATGGCACCAAACTGGATGGGTGTGACATCCACTGCCATTGAGCAGGCAGAAAAAATAGCCGCCGAGGGCTATGTGGTTTTGATTGCTGACCTCTATGGTCAGGGGAAGCGGCCTGCATCAGGTGATGACGCAGGTAAATATATGATGGAAGTTAAAGATACGCCCGCTGAAGTTGAACGCATGAATGCCGCGCTGGTTGCCTTGGTGAATCAAAAAGAAGTGGCAGTTTCAGCCAGTAAAATTGCCGCTATCGGTTTTTGCTTCGGTGGCCATTGTGCACTTGAATTAGCGCGTAGCGGTGCTGATATTAAGGCAGCTGTTTCTTTCCACGGTACGCTAGATACCAGTGGCTTATATGAAGATAAAGAACTCAAAAGCGCCGTATTAGTCCTGGACGGTGCTGCCGATCCACTCGTGCCGAGAGAGCAGCTTGCCGCGTTTTCTCATGAAATGACGTCTAAGAATATTGACTGGCAATTAATCAGTTATGCAGGTGCGGTGCACTCGTTCACCGATCCAACGGCGAATGTTGAAGGCGTTTCCCAATATAATGCTGATGTTTCACGTCGCGCATTTAAATCTATGTTCGCACTGTTTACCGAAGTCCTTTAATCCTTTTAATTTACTGCCGTGGTGTCTGGATATTCAGACACCACGCTTTCCACCAGCGCGTGAGTTATGCCATTGCTTACTATTTATCCCACCTGACATTCATAATCAAAATCCGCACTATTCGATAAACGCTTTTCCCTGCTCTTTTTTGAAACAGTGATAAATTGCTCGCCCTCAGGCATCTGCTCTGCCTGAGAAAAGGGTATCTACTGAATAAAATAAAATAGACAGGGTAATTGAACGTGAACAAATCTTTGCCGTTAGCCATATTCGTGACACTTAGCGCGAATTCGGCCTTTGCCAGTACTGGGCAGCAAAATAATGGATTCATCGAAGACAGCCAGCTTGATGTATTACTTCGCAACGCTTATATCAAGCGCGATTATAAAGATGAAGGCGTACGCGATCGTGCGGAATGGGGCCAGGCCGTTATTGCTACCTATTCATCCGGTTTTACGCAAGGCCCGGTAGGATTTGGTGTTGATGGTATTGCTCAATATGCTGTGCGTTTGGATGGTGGACGCGGTCGTAGTGGTGCGGGCGGCATCGACTTTTTTGCTCAGGACCAGGATGGAAAAGCAAAGTCCGACCTCGCTAAATTCGGCGCTACTGCAAAGATGCGCTTCTCAAATACCGTGCTGAGCTACGGGACACAGCGCCCTGCTCTGCCCATTTTGAACAGCGATGATTCCCGCCTGCTGGCCGAAACCTATACCGGTTTTATGCTCGACTCTCAGGAGATCGAAGGCCTGGATGTCAGCGCGGGTTACTTTACCGATGAACAACAGAAAAGTGATGACAGCCATGATACCGGCCTCAATAGCCTGGCTTTTGCTGGCGCACACTACCAGTTTAACGATCAGTTCAGCGGTGGGTTTTACGCTTCGCACGTTCAGGATGTTCTGAACAAGCAATATCTGAATCTGAACTATCGCCAGCCTTTAGTGGCTAACCAGGCACTGATACTCGATTTCAATGGTTATAACTCACGTCTTGATCAGTCTTATGCAGACAGCCAAAATACCGGACGCAGTAATTCCATCTGGAGCCTGGCGGCAAGTTACGTGTGGGATATTCACACGTTTAAACTGGCTTATCAGCAGAGCAGTGGCAGCACGGGATACCATTATGGTGGGTATCGCAATCAGGGCGGCACTGGCGATGGCGGCAATACCATTTGGCTGGCGAACTCCTATTGGTCAGATTTCAATGGTGAAGATGAACGATCCTGGCAGGTCGCTTACTCGGTTGATCTGGCGGGATTAGGCGTTCCTGGGTTGAGCTATGATGCAGCGTATGTCCGCGGTGACAATATCAAAACCTCGGCATCCAGCAATGGTCATGAGCATGAATTCTTTAACCAGATCCAATACAAAGTTCAGGATGGATTCGCTAAAGATCTGAAACTGAAACTGCGTTATTCGATTCTACGCGTTTCGTCAGATGCAGCCGATTATAATATCGGCGGTAATGAAGTTCGTGTCTTTGTTGAGTATCCTTTCTCACTGTTGTAATCCGATTTGATGTAAATTTCTCATTAAAGCAGTGGCAACGCACTCAGCCACTGCTCCTTTCAATGCGAAGTGAAAAATGCTCACAGAAAAAACGTTATTTTTTGTTCTGCTCGCCATCAACCTTCCGATTAAATTAGAGCGAAAGGCTGTTGCATGTAGGATCGGTTTTATTACAGCTTCGGTTAGCCGTGAGGTTAGTGAGATTTAACGTGTTCAATGAGGATATATGGAAAGAATTGAGTGTGATCGCATGTTCATTGCTGTCATGGAAACAGGGAGTTTTACCGCCGCTGCCCAGCGTTTGAATACCAGCCACGGACAGGCATCAAAACTTATTTCTCGTCTTGAGCGTGAACTTGGCGTGAATTTACTCCGACGCAGCACCCGTTCTTTGACGCCCACCGAAGTGGGCCGTGCCTATTATGAACAAATTAGGCAGCTTATCGCCGACTATGACGCACTCAATGATTCCGTACGTAATACGTCAAATTCGCCCTCAGGTACATTGCGAATTTCTGCCCCCGTCACTTTTGGGACATTGAAATTACCGCATCTTTTGATCGAATTTGCGCGTCAGTATCCTGATATTGAGCTGGATGTTCATTTTGCCGATCGCGCAGTGAATGTGGTTGATGAAGGTTTTGATCTGGCATTACGCATTGGCAATCTGGAAGACAGTAATCTGATCGCCAGAAAGCTCAGCGATATCCGTATTGTTCTGGTTGCCTCTCAGGAATACCTTTCACGCAGAGGAGTACCGATGCATTGGGAACAACTTATTGAGCATGACTGCATTGTAGATACTAACTTTCGCGATCCGTATCAGTGGCCATTCAGGGATGAAAATCAGGGCATCTCTACGCAGCCAGTACAAGGTAGAATGAAATTATCCAATGCTGAAGTGTGTCTGAATGCAGCTATTGCCGGGCTGGGAATCTCTCGTCTCCCCACTTTCGTCGTGAGCGAAGCCCTTAAAAGAGGCGAGATTCAGTCTGTCCTCACCCCTTTTGAAGCGCCGCCAATGGGGCTTTACGCCGTCTATCCCCCAGCCAAATATCTGGCGCATAAATCCCGTGTATTAATAGACTTTTTGGCTGCCGCATTCTCTGGAAAACCAACATGGGACACATCGCTGTAATATCTTTAAAAGAGAAACAACCCCTCTTTTCGATGATTAATGTGTGTGTAAGAAAGCGGATACGTTTAAACAATCCCGTTTTCCGTTGACTACTTTGCCACCGGCAAATCTGAGAAACGGGTGGTGTACGCCGGAGAAAGCATTTCGCGTTTCATCGCCCATGACTTCACTGTTCCCTGTCCAGCAAACCCAATACGGCCGCGCTCTTTTTCATTGATCTGATCCATAACCTGCATCAACGCTGCGCTGTTGGCCTGCGGCTGGAATTCATCAAAAAGGTTAAGCTGGGCAACGCCCTGACTGAAAAAGTCGCTGAGAATAACCCCCGCTTTCATGTAGCGATGACCCTCTTTCCACATCGCATCAAGTGCACGAACGGCGACGCGAATAATATCGCGCGTATCATTTGAAGGAATTGGCAGGTTACCGCTCACCTGATTTGTATAGAACACTTCGCCTTCCGCATGGGGACTGGTGCGAATAAACACGCTGATCAAACGACAGTGCTGCCTTTGCTGACGTAACTTTTCTGCGGCACGTTCAGCGTAGGTGCAAATCGCCTGATGCATTTCTTCATATTCAGTGATGCGATAACCAAAAGAGCGGCTGCACATGATTTGTTGCTTGCTGGGGGAATATTCGTCCAGTTCCAGACAGGGCTCGCCGCGTAATTCGCGCACGGTGCGCTCCAATACCACGTTGAAGTGTTTTCTGATGATCCAGGTACTTTGTTCGGAAAGATCTTTGGCGGTAATAATGCCCATAGCGTTGAGCTTTTTGCTGATACGTCGTCCGACGCCCCACACCTCTTCAACCGGCACCAGCGCCATCAATTTTTTCTGTCGTTCACTATTGGAGAGGTCAAGCACGCCGCGGGTTTTAGTCCATTTCTTTGCCGCGTAATTTGCCAGCTTCGCCAGGGTTTTGGTTGGTGCAATGCCAATGCCAACGCGCAGATGTGTCTCTCGCCAGATACGCTGTTGAATCTCGTAGCCAAATTCCTCCAGCACGCGACAATTACGGATGCCCGCCATACTCATAAAAGCTTCATCAATTGAATAAAACTCTACTGCGGGTGCCATCTCTTCCAGCGTACTCATCACACGATGAGACATATCAGCATACAAGGCATAATTTGAGCTAAATACTTTTACCTTATGATGAAGTAATTCATCTCTGATTTTGAAATACGGCGCACCCATTTTTATGCCCATTTTTTTCGCTTCCGCTGAACGCGAAATAATGCAGCCATCGTTATTTGAAACCACGACAACCGGCTTTCCCCGCAGGTCGGGCCTGAATACGGTTTCACATGAGGTATAAAAATTATTAACGTCGACTAATGCAAACATAGTAGCCCAGGGAATGAAAGCATCGGCAAATCAGCGTGAACACATCACCTGACGTGATAAAAAGCGGACTGTTTTTAATTAATTGATGACTCAGCAAGCTTTTCATCGTAGCGTTACCGATAAACTGTATATCCATACAGTATTGCTGATGCAGAGAATTGATCAAGTCTAATCTGGCCTTAATGAACAACTTGCTCATTATTCATGCTTTTTTCGACTAATTTTTCAAAACCATGCTAAACGGGATGACATCTCGGGTGCTTTTATGCGGAAGCGGCATTATCCGGGTCTGCTCTGAGGCATAACGCCTGGCGACAGGCTTTTTTAATTAAAAAGGAGTTGAGCCTGGCGAGATAATGAACAAATCTCTTTCACTAAAACAGAATAAAAGGGGATTTCTTTGATGGATAGACAACCGCGTAATAAAGGTGGATTACCGCCAGACGCTATTTGATCGACAATTTTCTAAGGATGGAAATAAGGACCCGTCGTAATAGAATCACGCGCGATCAGGCTGGCCGTAAACACTTTTTGTTGTTCAAATTCTCCACCATCCAACATGGAAAGCAGGCGATTGATTGTCTCTTTGATCATTTCAGTGACGGGCATTTTCATGCTAGAGAGGGAAGGAATCGTGTAGGGCGCCAGTGGAATGTCATCAAAGCCAATCACCGACACAGCAGAAGGCACCGAAATATGGCATTCAGCCAGCCTCTTTAGAGCCCCGACGGCCATCTCATCATTGCTGGCAACAAGCGCGCTAAATGTCTGGCCTCGCTTAAGCAATATATCAACCGCATCCACACCGCTTTGCGCCGTCCATTTTCCTTCAACAATATGCGCGTTATTTATCTCAATATTTTGTTCAGCGAGTGCAGATTTATAACCTGAAAGGCGTTCCATTCCGGTTGGGGAATCCAGTGAGCCGGTAATAAACGCGATATCGCGATGGCCTAATTTAATGAGATGTTTTACCGCCGCTGCGCTGGTTAATTTTTGATCAGAAAAAATGCAGTAACTGTCGTTGCGTCTCAATCGCCGGTTGATGACCAGGATGGGCTGTTTGTGGAGCGAAATGATCTCATCCATCTCAGCAATAGAGAGAAAACGCGGATAGATAATGATGCCGTCGCAGCGAAGATCCAGCAAAAACTGAATTGCTGCCCTTTCATCTTCAGCCGTATGTTTGCCATCGGCGAGTATCAGTTGACGGCCTTGTTCTTCCATCATGCGGGCTGAGTGAAGCATCAACTCGCTGAAGATATTGCCGCTATACAAGGTGTTAGTGACCACCAGCCCGATAGTCTGCGTGCTTTTTATCGCAAGATTACGCGCCAGTAAATTAGGACGATAGCCTGTTTCCGCAATGGCCTGCAGCACGTGCTCACGCTTTTCCTGACTGACGTAGCCGTTTCCAGACAGAACGCGGGAAACTGTCGCTTTTGAAACACCGGCTTTTTTAGCCACTTCAAGTATTGTTGCCATCATTGCGCCGTCTGAATCGCCCTCTTTTTGGCAGTCTACCTAAGTCACTCTTTGTTTTGAAATATTTTCCAATTTGTACTGCATGCTCCGGTGATCCTTCAGGTTGATCATCGTCACATAATCAAAAATTCACAAATTTTATCTCTTGTTCATATCGATAAACATCTTCATGATTTTATGAAACCGGTTTCCTACAGAGGTTTCATAAGCGATGCCCAGGCTGAAAAAAGCGCTGAATTATTCAAATGACATTGGCATCGTTGATGTAACACACCGGTCAGAACACTTACCGATTTCTCTACAGAGATAAAACCTATGCCGAAGAACTACGCTGAGGTCTCACACGCTATCGTTGATGCGCTAGGTGGCCTGAATAATATTGAGGCGGTCACGCACTGTATGACTCGCCTGAGATTTGTGGTGAAAGACCCCTCGTTGATCAACAGCCCGACACTGAAATCTATTGATGGCGTCATGGGCGTGGTTCACAACGACACGCAGTGCCAGGTTATCATTGGCAACAACGTGTCGAAGGCTTACCAGGAAGTATTAAAACTGGGGACGCCGAATGCCGCACCGTCTTCAACCGCACCCCGTAAAATAACCTTGAAAGGGATTGGCGCAGGCATTCTTGATGCACTCGTCGGAACAATGTCACCTTTGATCCCCGCCATTATCGGCGGCTCCATGGTAAAACTGCTGGCCATGATCCTGGATATGGCCGGTGTTTTTGAAAAAGGCTCCTCAACGCTGATCATTTTGAATGTTATTGGCGATGGCGCATTTTTCTTCTTGCCGGTGATGGTGGCTGCTTCTGCTGCGCTTAAATTCAAAACCAACATGTCGCTGGCCATTGCGATTGCTGGCGTGCTGGTTCATCCCAATTTTGTTGACCTGATGGCGAAAGCGGCACAAGGACAGGTTGTCGAATTTGCCGCTATTCCAGTGACAGCAGTGAAATATACCTACACCGTGATCCCCGCGCTGGTGATGACATGGATTTTGTCTCACATTGAAAGGGGCGTTGATCACATCACGCCGGCGGTAACCAAAAACTTCCTCAAACCCATGCTGATTGTGTTGATCGCTGCCCCGATTGCGATTGTCTTCATCGGGCCGCTGGGCATCTGGATTGGTAGCGGCATTTCGGCAGTCGTCTACACCGTTCACGGTTATTTGGGCTGGCTTTCTGTCGCTATTATGGGCGCAATATGGCCATTGTTGGTGATGACCGGCATGCATCGTGTTTTTACCCCAACCATCATTCAAACCATCGCAGAGACCGGTAAAGAAGGCATGGTTATGCCTTCTGAAATTGGTGCCAATTTGTCACTTGGTGGCTCATCTTTGGCGGTCGCTTTCAGAACTAAAAATCGTGAATTGCGTCAAACTGCCTTGGCCGCAGCGGCTTCGGCGATTATTGCCGGGATTTCTGAGCCAGCGCTGTATGGCGTGGCAGTGCGCTTAAAGCGCCCTTTAATCGCCTGCTTAATCAGTGGCTTTATTTGCGGCGCAGTTGCTGGTATTGGTGGGCTCGCCAGTCATTCGATGGCCTCTCCCGGCCTGTTTACCAGCGTACAATTTTTCGATCCCACCAACCCTATGAGCATCGTCTGGGTCGCTGCCGTGATGGTGCTTTCCGTGGTGCTCTCCTTTATTCTCACGCTCATTTTAGGGTTTGAAGACATCCCGGAAAGTGAAGCAGCGCCGACATCAGCGAGTCCCCTTTCCGCTGACACCGTTAAAACTGTTAATGCTAATTGACTGGCGATCGTTGCCAGATACTGAGGTTTTTTATGTCTGAATCGACATTTCCTGAAGGTTTTTTATGGGGTGGCGCATTAGCCGCTAATCAGTCAGAAGGCGGTTATCTTGAAGGTGGTAAAGGACTGACTACAGTAGACATGATCCCACATGGATCCAACCGCATGAAGGTCAAGCTGGGTCTGGAAAAGCGATTTACCCTGCATCAGGATGAGTTCTATCCAAGCCATGAGGCGATCGATTTTTATCATCGCTATCACGACGATATTGCCTTAATGGCTGAGATGGGATTCACCGTTTTTCGCACCTCAATTGCCTGGAGCCGCATTTACCCCAATGGGGATGAGCCAACGCCTAATCCGCAAGGTATTGCGTTTTATCGCGATCTGTTTGAAACCTGCCGTCAATATGGCATCGAACCGCTGGTGACGCTGTGCCATTTTGACGTTCCCATGCATTTGGTCACCGAATATGGTTCATGGCGTAATCGCAAAATGATCGACTTTTTTGCGCGCTATGCACGTACCTGCTTTGAAGCGTTTGATGGCCTGGTGAAATACTGGTTAACCTTTAATGAGATTAACATTCTGCTGCACAGCCCCTTTTCTGGTGCAGGCTTGGTTTTTGAAGAGGGTGAAAATCCAGAGCAGGTGAAATATCAGGCGGCGCATCATGAACTGGTAGCCAGCGCACAAGTAACCCGTATTGCGCATGAAATCAATCCTGAAAATCAGGTTGGCTGCATGCTAGCAGGCGGGAATTTCTACCCTTGGTCAAGCAAACCCGAAGACGTGTGGGCAGCATTAGAAAAAGATCGTGAAAATCTGTTCTTTATTGATGTGCAGGCTCGAGGTGCTTACCCCTCTTATTCCGCACGGGTGTTCCGCGAAAAAGATGTCAAGATTGTCATGGCGGATGAAGATGCTGAAATCCTGAAAAATACCGTCGATTTTGTTTCATTCAGCTACTACGCGTCACGCTGCGCGTCGGCAGATATGAATGAGAACAACAGCAGCGCCGCCAATGTAGTGAAGTCATTAACCAACCCGCATATCAAGCGCAGCGACTGGGGCTGGGGAATCGATCCGTTGGGCCTGCGTATTACCATGAACATGATGTATGACCGTTATCAAAAACCGCTGTTTCTGGTGGAGAATGGTCTTGGCGCGCGTGATGAATTTAATGCCGATGGCGAGATCGTTGACGACTATCGCATCAGCTATTTACGCGAGCACATTCGCGCCATGGCAGACGCGATTGCCGACGGTATTCCGGTAATGGGTTATACCACGTGGGGTTGCATCGATTTGGTTGCAGCATCAACCGGAGAGATGAGTAAACGCTACGGATTTGTCCACGTTGATCGCGATGATCACGGAAACGGAACGTTGCTGCGCACCCGTAAAAAATCATTTTGGTGGTATAAAAAAGTGATTGCCAGCAACGGCAAAGATTTAGACTGAGTCCTTTCTCGGACAATGGCCTGAGAAACGTTAATTTTTACGTATCTCAGGTCACGTCTTCACGCCAGGATAAACAGCACAATTAGTTTTTCGCCAAGGTGACTGCGTTCGGTTCAGCGTTAAAGGTTATTTCAGCGTTATATTCTTTTGGTAAACGTCTTGCCTGATAAAAAACACGTTTCCAGTAAGGATTATGGAGCGAAGAGCGCATAACGCCTTTACTGGAAGAGGCGTGTAAGAATTGGTGGTCAGTGTCATAGAAGCCAACATGCATTTCATGATTAATGCGGAAAAAAACTAAATCCCCCGGTTGAAGATGCTCGGCATCGACACGTTTTCCCATTTGAATAAGCTGGGTGGTTGTCACGCGATCCATGGGAAGATTGAAACGGTCTTTCAGCGTTCGCCAGACAAAACCTGAGCAATCAACCCCGGTTAACGTGGTTCCACCCCAATGATAAGGTGTGCCTTGCCAGGAATGCATTTGGTCATGCAGTGCTGCGACGACGGGGATCAGATCAGGTTGCTGATCAGAACGGCTATAGGTATCAGTTGTATCCGCAGGCAGATTTTTATGGCCAGTAGCAGAATGAGATGAGCACCCCGCCAAAGTAACAAACGACAGACAGAATAAGACTTTGACTATTTTAGATAACGTCATGATGGCGGATACCGGGTGTTTTAGCACATTAACTGTGCGTGGATTTATACAGCACCGGTTTAATTGAAAAAATGACCTATCTACTTGAATTACACACACTTAACTTCATTGACGCAAATTTACAATTGTAAAATCTATTAACGCCTCTCTTTATTAAACACTTTACATAAAAAATTTTATAAGCATGGGAAATAGATTTAACCACGTTATTATTTTCTTGATTAATAATGATATGTATCTATAAGCGTTAAACGTTAATTAGCCCGTGAACCCCTTAGCTGATGGGCGAGTAAAACCTGACATAACCCGCATCTAAGGGGTATGCCCGGCTTTCTGTCTGTTCTAACGTTGCGTTACAGCCAGTGGCGAATGTTCAGACGGATAATCTATCCTCACTGGCAATCCTTCCCGTGCAGAACGATAAATTGCTTCCATCAGCAGGTGATCCTGCAATCCCTCTTCGCCCGGCGAATGGAAGGGCCGATTGTGCAATATGCCGTAAGCGAAGTGATCAATTTCAAGCGTGAACTGATCTTGGGGCGAAAGCCGGATTTCATTTACCTGCTCAGCATCACCGCGCCGCTGCGCGACATACAAGCGCTGGCCTTGATAAGCATAAGCATTTTCCAGCGACACCCAACCTTTCTCTAACCGGATGTTCATATCCTTGCATTCATGCGCACCGTAGCTGGTGATACAGTGAGCAATAACGCCCGACGGAAAACGCAGCGTAAAAGTGACCGACTCTTCGACTTCCTGGTAGCGCACATCCTGCTCTGGATTAATGATTTGCGCATAGACCTCAATGGGATCCTCGGCCAGCATAGTACGAACACCGTTCAGGCAATATAAACCGATATCTGGTAACGCCCCGCCACCTGCTAATGCGGCACGCATACGCCATTGCTCGCCTGGGCCTTGCACCTGAGTGGTAATAGCCTGAATAAAGCGTGGTCGGCCCAGCTCACCGGATTGCGTCAGCCGCGCCGCTTCGAGATTGAACACGTCATATTGGCAACGATAAGCGATCATCAGTTTGACACCCGCCTCATTACAGGCGGCGATCATTTCACGCGCCTCCTCAGACGTGTTTGCCATCGGCTTTTCACACAGCACATGCTTGCCCGCTTTCGCCGCAGCTACCGCATGATCGCGATGCAGGCCATTTGGCGTCACGATATAGACCGCATCAATGGCTGTGTTCTCCGCCATGCGCGCCATCTCGTCGTAGTTATAAATAGCGTCTGCATCGATACCGTATTGCGCCGCAACCACTTGCGCTTTGTCACGTCGACCAGAAACCAACGCTACCGGGCGGGCATATTGGCTTTGGCGAAGAGCAGGCAAAATTTGATTCAGCGTTAAACGCCCAAGCCCAACGATAGCAATGCCAAGACGTTTTTCCGGCGGCAGCACCACTGGCGGGTCAGGCTCGGGACGATCGGCTTGCCCTTTCCAGTTCTCGAAGCTTACTTTTTCATGCTCCACGCTACCTACATCTATCTTTGCGGGTTGTCCAAAGTGGGCTGGAACCGGTAAAGGTTGTCCAGTAGGCGTCCCCGGCCCTGTCTGGGCGTATGAGGCTTTGCGCTTATGGGTCATGCTTCCTCCGTTTGCGTAGCACGATGTATACAGCGTCAGAAATAAGGCTGCGGAGTAATGCGCTGAGCGAAATATTTATTTCATGGATTATAAAAGATAGGAAAATATTTCACTTATCGCCAGCGAGAGGGCTTTAGAAAGGTAGGAAAAGCGCAGAAAAACAAAGCGTAACGGCTAGTTATACCGAGCGCTTTGTTTTTCCCCATGCGGTATATCTGATTGAACTCAAATAACAGATAAAGAAGAATAAAGCCGTTCTACGCGGTAAAACCTCTTCAATTCGATCATCTGTTATCTTTTAATTTAGTGTGTCGATTTAATCACAAACGTTACTACACCAAAAATCTCCAGCCCTTCTTCGCTGTTGATATTAATGGGTGAGTAAGCGCTATTCATGGGGATAAGTTGAATAAAGGGGCGCAGCTGGAGGCGTTTTACGGTGAATTCGCCTTCTATTGCAGCGACGACAATATTTCCGTGCTCGGCTTTCATGGCGCTGTCGACGACCAACATATCGCCGTCACTGATACCGGCTTCAATCATGGAGTCACCGCTCACGCGAATAAAATAGGTGGCGCTGGGCCGCTGAACCAGCAGCTCATTAAGATCCAGTCGCTGCTCGACATAATCCTGAGCGGGCGAGGGAAAGCCACAAGGTACACGCTCAATATAAAGCGGCAATTGCATAACGGCGCGGATCTCCGCAGGTTTAATGAACTCCATAACATTTTCCTCCTCAAATCAAATAACTGTATATATTTACAGTAATAGGTAACGGGGGATTCAGGCAAGTTAAGTCATGGGCTTTTTTGTAAAGGGACTGACAGAGAAAGGAATTTAATTTTTTCGCGCAGTCCGTGAAGATTGTAACGCGGTCATTTACGCAGCAAAAAGGATGAAATATCAGCAGGTAATCGCACAGATTTTTTAGACAGAATTCAATTTGAGTTAAGTGAATTATTAAGCGTGAAGTGCTGATGTTTTTTTTGCGATCAAGCAGATTTTTTAATCTGAAGCAGTAAAAAATGTTGAGTGATTAAAAGGCATTTTATGAATAATAATAGCGCTACCATTCCCTTCATCGTATTAACCCCATGCAAACGCATAGCATGAGACTACCGGTAACGTTGATTAATAATACCTATTAATTAAATAATCACTCCTGAAAACAGATTAACAAAAATGCATTTGTACTCTGCTAAAATGAAATGTTACGGTAAAGAATAATAAATAGCTTCGGAGGTAATTATGTTTTTTTCTGATAAAGAAAAAGCGAATGTCATTATTGGCGAAGCTGCATTTGCTCTCATCCTTGCTCGCCAGGAAGTCAGTGTTGAATCGTTGATTCAGCAATTAAAAGTTATGGCGGGAACAGAGTCCGACGAATCGCGCTTGTTAAAAATAGAAAAGGCAAAAGCCTGGCTTACGGATTTTAGAAGTGTGAGCAATCGTAAGCCCGCGCAAATTGAATGGCTTGTAGGGCAACGTAATGTTGAGGAGTCAGCCGATCATTCGTCCAATGACATTCATCTGAATAAGAACGATAAAGATGCCTAAGTTTATCGTGAACGTGCCACCGTCTTGTGGCACCTTCGTAAAGACGCTATTCTTCCCTTATACAAAATCCTGGACAAGAATCAGCGCAACAGGTGAGTAAAAACCGCTTTTAGACCTCTCTCTAACCCTCTGTTTTATAACGTTTAGCATTTTTTGCACAAAAATCCCGCCAGTAAAAAACCAAAATCCTGTACAAGTTTTTGAAAGATGTATAACTTCCGCTCAATAAACAGGGTATATTTTTAACCACTGAGGACTTGAACATGCGCCAGAACGGTCATGCACCTGATACAACCAGCGACATTGCCCGTTACTTCAACCAAGCCAACTTGCCTTCGCAGCAAGAGACGTTAGGCGCAATCGTGGTTGAAATCCTTCGTGCCGGTAACACGCTTAGCCGTAAAGCGATTTGTGGCAAGCTGCTTCGTCGTCTTGATCAAGCTACCAGCACTGAAGAAGAGAATCATTACCAGGAACTGATCGGCATGCTATTCGGACGTGAAGGATAATCGTTCCACAGCAATATCCGGGTTTCAAAGAGTTAACTTGCTTTATTTTAGCAAAATTCTGATCGGACTTTATCCGGAAGACTGAGGGCCGCTTTACCCGATAAGGTCAACAGATGTCAGGCGCATGGCATCTGTTGACGCAATCACGCCCTGAAAGTGGTCATAAAATCGTAATCAGAGAAGCCAGTATGTACAGAAGTGATGAAGAAAAACTGACGGATGTGGTGATCGGCGAAGCAGTGCTGACATTGCTAAAGTCAGACAGCCCTGTTTCGAGTACCGCGCTTATCGCGCAGCTTGAAGTCATGGCTGCGGCTGCAGAAGACGCAAAAATGGTGCGTGCTATCAAAAGCGCGGTAACTGAAGTGCGTAAAGGAATGGCTGCTGCCAGCAAGCGAAGCAAACTCGATTTCCCTGATCGGGAAAATATAACGCATCGATTTAACAGTGAAGGCCCACCAGAAGGTTCAAAAAAGCACTGAACCCTTGTGACGCCATCATGGTAAAGCTGGAAAAAAAATCAGGTGCGGCAGGAGATTAAGAAATGTTTGTAGCTGACTCCGGGCAAAAGACAAACATGTACTACACTCCTTTCTGTTTACACCGGAATGCGTTTATTTAAATTTTCCTCAGAGAAATATGACCATGCAACAAGACACTTCAAACTCAGCAATTATCGAGTATTTTCGTAGCGCAGGGGATCAGTTGGCTTCAGAAACTGAGCTGTTGGGTACGGTGATCAAAAACATCGTCACCGATCAGGGGTATGTGACTAACAAAGCCATCATCCTGTATCTTATTGCCGAACTGGAAAGCACCTCAGACGTGGTTAAACTGGATGTATTGCGTAAGACGCTGGAAATCGTTGTTGGCCGCACGCCAGACGACGCCGGTATCTGATAACACGCCTGCGTTAAGGTTTGGCCGATAACGCAGGCTGTACTTTTTTGAATCCCTTCAGTAACAGCTCACCTATTTTTCTACCGTTTCGATAGCACCATGAGTATCAGGTTTTACACCTTGATGACTTGCTGTTTCGAACCCACCTTTTGCTGCCACCACTGAACAGGACAGCGCCGCAAGTACTGCCAGCGTTATCTGTAATTTCATCGCCTTTCTCCCTTTCAAGCCCGCTTTTGCGTTCACAACAGCATACAAAGATTAGCCTGGCAGATAATCGCCTCAGGCGAGAAGCCAGAGGGATATTTGAATGGTTTTCAGGAAATTTCTTAAACAGAAACGTTCGAGGATCAGTGCATTTTACGAGCGAAAAAACCAATCGCTTGCTTACAGAGTTCCTGTACTTTGGAATCGCCGCTCTCTTCGCTCATGCGAAACAGGGCATCTGTGATTTCGTGGAAATGGACAGGTCGGCCCGTTTCAATCAATTTAGTCACCGCCGCGCCCACAATGGCGCGTATATCTACAGAAATATACTCTTCATCGTTGTTCACACAACCTCCAACCGATGTATGCATATACAGCCTAACAATTTGGCGCGAGAAAAACAAAGTCGGTAAGCACTGATCAGATGAGCAGTGCTTACGTCGCATCGTAAATTATCGCTGTCTGCCTACTCACTATGCTATGAGGTTGATTTCCCACCCGCCTTGCTAGCCTTTACACCTGATAACCGAATGTGCGGCCCGGCAAATCGACATGCGTACTCAAAATGGTTTCTGAGGCGTTTTTGCCCAACAAAACCTGATAACGTCCTTGCTCAATCAGCCATTGCGATTGATCTTCATCCCAGCAAGCGATCACCCGCGGCTCAAGCGTTAAGCGAACCTGACGACTTTCCGCAGGCTGTAACTCCACACGCTGGAAGGCTGCCAGGCGTGATACATAACGTTGATCTGCTGGATGAAGATAGATTTGCAGCACGTCAGCACCCGTTCGCTGACCGCTATTGGTTACAGTCAGCGTCACGTTAATGTCTGAGCCTTCAGCCGTGACGCTGAGATCAGAATAATCAAAGGATGTATAAGAAAGGCCGTAACCAAAGGGAAATAGCGGCGTTTGCTGTGTGCGCATAAACCAGCGATAGCCGACGTCTGAACCTTCTACATCGTAATCCACAGGAATAATCCCGCCTTTAACGGGCATACCCGGCAGCGAAGTGGTGCTTTCAGGATCGGTTTGCTCAGGATGTGGCAGTTGTGCTTCTGAGGCTGGGAACGTAATCGGTAAACGTCCTGATGGATTAACCCGCCCAAACAGAACGCCGGCGATAGCTTCGCCCCCGCCCGAGCCGGGATACCAGGCTGCAACGACCACCGCTACCGCATCTAACCACGGCATCGTCACTGGACCGCCCGTTTCCAGCACCACGATGGTTTGCTGGTTTTGCGCCGCAATCGCCTGAATCAACAGGTTCTGCTTATCGCTGAGCGAAAGGCCCTGCGCATCCAGCGCTTCCGATCGCCACTCTTCCGCAAAGACAATCACTGCGTCAGCTGTGCGCGCCTGTTCAGTGGCTTCTGCAATATTTTCACCGCTGAGATAAGTGACTTCTGCCGCGCCTGATTCTGCACGTATCCCCCAAAGCGGCGAAGAGGGATGAAACACTTTCTCGGTCTGGATGCCCATAAAATCCACACCCGGCAAGCGCAAGCTGCCCACCGGCGTGACCGCAGAAGAACCGCCTCCGGACAATACGCCATGATCGGCATGGGCCCCCACCACCAATAGTTTGGCCGCGCCCCGTTTTAGCGGCAGCGTTTGATGACTATTTTTTAATAGCACAATGCCCTGCTCAGCTTCGCGCTGGGCGAGAAGACGATGGGCCATATAATCAATATCGCCGTGCGGTTGTGCCGGATGTTCGATGACACCCACGGTAAACAAGCTGCGTAAGATGCGCCGCACCATGTCATCAATACGGCTTTGTGGTACCTCACCTGCCGTCACAGCATCCTTAAGCGGCTGATCAAACCAAACCTGCTGATCGAGATTGGCACCCGATTGTACATCCAGACCAGCAAGCGCAGCTTTAGCGGCTGAATGCGTGGCGCCCCAATCTGACATCACCCAGCCGGGATAATGCCAATCCCCTTTCAGCACGTCATTCAGCAAAAAGGCGTTCTCTGTAGCCCATTCGCCATTCACCAGGTTGTAACCTGGCATCACCGATCCGGGTTGACCGATCTCATTGGCAATCTCGAAAGCCAGCAAATCTGATTCACGCATTGCGGATTCACTCAGATTAGAGCTGACCACCACGCGCCCGGTTTCCTGAGGATTAACAGCAAAATGTTTGACGGTAGAAACCACATGCTGCGACTGAATGCCGCGCACCGAATGACCAGCCATGACACCGGTAAGCACGGGATCTTCAGAAAGATATTCGAAGTTGCGCCCGCCGCGCGGCTCGCGAATCAGATTGGCGCCACCCGCCAACTGCACATTGAAGCCCTTAGCAAAAGCTTCACGCCCCACCATTTCGCCGGTGCGCTCCGCCATTTCAGGGTTAAACGTAGCGGCGAGCAACAAGCCCGACGCCAGCGCGGTCGCGTTATCACCCGGTCGTACGTCGCCTAACGCCGTGATGCCAAGACTGGCGTCACTTTGCTGCATGGCGGGAATACCCAAGCGGGGAATGCCGGGATAATAAGCCGCTGAACCAATCGCACCGTCTGGTAGCGTCTCATCATCTAAGGGGATCGCCATAGGTCCCGAAAGCCAGGCGAACTTCTCCTCTTCCGTCATGGCTTTCAGTACTTTGTCAGCTTTTTCGTCCGCCGTCAGTCCAGCTTCTTGCCAATCGAATCTCATTGTCTCTCCTTGCTGCGATTCCCTGAGCGATAGGAAATCACCCGTAAAAAATGGGCAGTTGCCTAAAAACATGGTTCAAAAAAGGAATTTAATCAAACAGATGCGCATTAATGGTCAACGTACGCAGCGTCAAAATTCGTTGAACAAGGAGACAAACGCGTTAATACGCAGCGTTAAAGTCACATGCCGTTTTGGGATCGATCAAGATAAATTGTGCGACATGAACAGTGATTGCACCTGACGAAAGCACAGGCTACATTGCGATTCTCTAACCTCAAATAAACCTCAAAAAAGCCCTGCAATTTATGCCTAAATTTACCCTGAAACAGATCGCCGCGCAGTCTGGTCTGAGTCTCGCCACCATTGATCGCGCATTGCATAATCGCGGCAAAGTGCATCCACAAACTCAACATCGCATCCAACAAGCTATTGCTGATTTAGAACTGCTGCAAAAAGCGGGACTCGCGAAAGGCAGAACACTTTATTTTGATGTGATCATGCATACGCCTGATCGCTTTCGCGAACTGGTGCGAGAAGCCTTTAGCAGCCAAATTGCCGGTTTTTCATCTTTCAAAATTCAGCTGCGCTTTCATTGCAGCGAAAACATGACGATTGATGAGATCAACACAGTATTGAAGAAATGCGCGGTCCACAGCCACGGCGTAATTTTAAAAGCCACCAATTCAGAACAACTCATTCCAACTATTGATGCCCTGATGAAACAGCGAGTCCCGCTGGTAACAGTGATGTCCGATATTCCGTCCAGCGCACGACTGCGCTACATCGGCATGGAAAATGTGGATGCGGGCAAGGCCGCTGCGTTCCTGATGGCAAAATGGCTGCGGGTTGAGAAGTCACACATTATGGCGATCACGGGCAGTAAGGAATTTATTGGCGAACAAGAGCGTATAGAAGGATTCGTTGCCGCCATGCAGCAATTCGCCCCACAACATCGTGTCAGCGTTGTCGCCGGCGGTTTTGGGCTTGATCATTTAACTTATCAATCAGTAACCGATTTTCTTACCTCTCATCCTGAAACCGATGCAGTTTATACCGTTGGCGGCGGCAATGCGGGTATTCTGCGTGCGTTTGACGAGCAACGGATTTTAATTAACACCTTTATTGGTCACGATCTCGATCGTGAAAACCGTGCCTTGATGCAGGCGGGCAAAATAGATGCGTTGATTGAACATAATTTGCAGCTGGATGCTCAACACGCTTTCAAGGCGTTACTGGAATTTCACGGCTTTATCCCCAAAACGGAAAGCGCAGCACCCTACTCTAAAATTAATATTATTACGCGCTACAACATGACGACCTGATCACGAAGACGACATCAGGCTTAGTGGCCTGATGTCGTGCGGTAAGAAAAGGAGAATGTTTAAACGGATTTTTTCAGCGGTACTTCTTTCAAAAACCACGATAACGCAAAAGCGGATAACATCATGCAACCGCCCAACAGGAACGCAGCATGGATGCCTTGACCAAAAGATTGCAGATAGGCTTCTTTAATTTCCGAAGGCAAATGATGTATCGCAACCGGGTTCATCCCATGCGGCAGTTCGGTTCCTTCAGCGATGCGTTGCATCAATGACGACTGCAAAACTTGGGTAAAGATTGCGCCAAATAGCGCCACGCCAATCGAGCCACCAATCGATCTAAACAGCGTTATCGCCGATGTGGCCACGCCCAACATGCGGACTTCCACGGTGTTCTGCACGACCAGCACCAAAACCTGCATTACCATTCCCAATCCCATTCCCAGCAGCCCAGTGAAAAGATAGAGATGCCAAATCGGCGAAGTCAGCGTAATCGTGGTTAACAGCCCTAAACCGATGGAAGCCAACAAGGTACCTATGATGGGGAAAAGGCGATAGCGCCCGGTTTTACTGATAACACGACCGCTGAAAATTGAGGTCAGCAATAATCCGCCCATCAACGGAATCAACTGCAATCCTGCCTGCGTCGGTGTTGCCTCCTTCACCACTTGCAAATAGAGCGGCAAAAAGGTGACGCTGCCAAACAGCGACATGCCAACGATAAATCCCATTAAGCTGCACAGTGAAAAGCTGCGGTTGCGGAACAGCGAGAGAGGCAAGATCGGTTCAATGGCTAACCTTTCTTCATAAATAAAGCCAATCAAGCCCACGAGACCAAAAGCCAGGATGCACCAGAGTTGAGGATCGGACCACGCATGAACGCTGCCGCCCTCACTGGTAAACAGCGTAATGCCCACCAGCGCCATGGTCAGGTACACCGCGCCGAGAATGTCGATTTCATGTTCATTGCGTTTATTAGCCGATTTAAACACCACGCCAATAATGATCAAAGAGAGCAGGCCGAGCGGGAGATTGATATAAAAAATCCAGCGCCACGACATATGCTCAACCATAAAACCGCCGATCAGCGGCCCCAAAATGGTGGCTAACCCGAACACACCACCAAACAGGCCTTGATAACGTCCGCGCTCGGCGGGCGAAATGATGTCGGCAACTGCGGCCATAGTGACAACCATTAATCCGCCACCACCCAAACCTTGTAATGCACGCGTCCAGATCAGCTGCGTCATATTTTGCGCTAACCCACACAACATTGAGCCAATCAAAAACAGCACGATTGAGATTTGCAGCATCTTTTTGCGACCAAATAGATCGCCGAACTTGCCGTAAAGCGGCACCGCAATGGTTGAAGATAACGTATAAGCCGTCACGATCCATGTCAGCTTATCGAGGCCGCCAAATTCACCCACAATGGTGGGCAATGCTGTTGAAACAATGGTTTGATCCAGCGCCGACAGCAACATCACTAGCATCAGGGCCGCAATCAGCAAGCCGACCGACTGTGTTTGAGGTTGTTGCTTAACGGATTGATGAATCAGCGTTTTTGACTCCATAACTTCACCGCTTGTAATTAATTAAATGCACGTTTAATATCGACCATAATGTTTCTCCCGTCAATGGTTCACGAATAATGTCCGCAAAAAACACAGGTTCACCCTCTACGGCAGCGCAAGCGAAAGAGCGTCGTCCGGGACGTCCGCGCGGTGGCGCTATCAATGCCGAGCAGCGCGAACATTTACTGACTATCGCGCTGACATTATTTGCAGAAAAAGGCATTGCCGAGACGTCGTTGAATGCCATTGCCCGTAAAGCAGAAGTCAGCGCCGCGATGCTGACTTACTACTTTCAGTCACGAGAATCGTTGTTGGATATCATTATTGCCGAGCGATTTTTGCCGCTTCGCCATGATATTGCTGCCATATTCGATCAACATGCCGACGATCCTCGCACCGCCCTGACGTTGATCTTAGAGAAGATGATTGAAACTGCAGAGAAGCATGTCTGGTTCGCACCGTTGTGGATGCAAGAAATGGCCTCGGGAGAATCGGTTTTTCGTCAGCGACTAAAGGCGAAACATGGCGATAACGAACGGCAAAAAGCGGTCGCTATCATTCAGAAATGGCAACAAGAGGGCAAACTCAATGCCGATCTTGAACCGGCGCTGTTAATGAGTTCGCTGATAAGCCTGATTTTGGTACCGTTGGTGCAACTCAGAACAACCGGCGCACATTCCGGTTTTAGCGGCGCAGATGTTTTGCGACATGCCACCGCAATGATCTCAAACGGTTTTCTGAATGGTCGATAAACGGCTTAAATCAGGCCGTGCATCAGGTACTGGCACGCACGATCAATTGCCAATCCATCAACACTCGCTCGGCGGGCGATTCAGGATCGTCGATTTTTTGCAGTAACAGTGAAAACGCTTTACGGCCAATATCACGCGAAGGTTGGGCGATGGTGGTCAGCGGTGGCGAAACCATTTCTGCCAATTCGGTGCCGTCAAATCCGGCGACGGCAATGTCTTGCGGCACGCGTAAACCGGCCTGTTGAATGGCGGATATCGCACCCGCCGCGAGCGTATCCGACACCGCAAATACCGCATCGGGCCGCTTCTCAGCCGCCAGTAATGTTTCCATGGCGTGTTTACCGGCGCTAAAACTCAACGCGCTGGCATAGGCAATCGCCTGCCATTCGAGCTGATGCTGCTGGAGTTCAGTTTGATAACCCTGCTGACGCAGCTGAGCATATTTATAGCTGAGATCGTGATTGATCAATGCGATGCGCTGACGACGGTTCTGAGCCAGGTAGCGTACAACCTGTTGTGACGCTTCTCTGTCATTGATACCGACACAGGAGATAGCGCCTGCGTCAGCATATTCAGCGCACTGAACCCAGGGTGTCGTGCCGATCAGATGCGCTAATTCCGGCAATTTGCTAAACGCATCCATGGTGATAATGCCATCAACGATTTTGCCGGCCAGCAGTTGCAAACTGGATCGCGAACGTTCGATATCCGAGCCGGAATTACACAGCAGAATGCGATAACCCTTTTTCTCGGCCTGGGCTTCGATCCCTTTCACCACTTCAGCGCAAAATGGATTAGAAATATCAGATACCATCACCAAAATCATTGAGCTACGCGCGGTGCGCAGTTGGCGTGCCAGCAGATTAGGCTGGTAGTTGCTTTCTTTAATGGCCCGTAAAACTTTGGCGCGGTTTGCTTCCTTCACGCTATCACTGTTATTAAGCACCCGAGAGACGGTGGCAACTGACACGCCCGCCAGCTGGGCGATTTTTTGAATCGACATGAAGCAACAGATCCCGCAACAACATTGATGGCATGCAGGCTACCATAAATTACCGCTAAGCAATAAGTTAGCGCCGCCATGCCTGAAGGTTTAAACCTTAACCCAGCGCTGCTGTTGATGGCTTTTGACAATGGCGTCAACCACGGACATCACCTGCGCGCCATCATAAAAAGTCGCGAACGTCGTATTGTCACGCGTGGGTGGTGCGCTCTGCGCCACGGCCAGATAAAACTGCTGCATCATGTTGCGGAAGGCATCAGGCCAACCTTCAATGTGCCCGCCGGGGAAACGCGCGCGCGCAGCAATATCAGCGTTCAGTAGTGAAGGATCGTCAGATAAAAGTTGATTAGCCTGATGACGATGACCGATCCACAATTGCTGAGGCGTTTCCTGGTCCCACGCCAGCGATGCCGCGCTGCCGTTTACCTCAAAACTGAGACGATTTTTTCGTCCCGCCGAAACCTGCGACACGTTAAAGCTGCCTTTGCTGCCATCTTCAAAGCGAAACAGCACAAACCCCATATCTTCGGTGGTGACGTCGTGAGTGTGATACTGCACATCGTCCTGCTTGCCGCTGAAGGTTGATGCGCCATTGACGCTGGCCTTGCGCTTCGGCCAGACAATAGCGAGATCGGCCATCACTTCGACAATTTTTTTGCCCGTGACAAACTGAACCGTGTCGCACCAGTGTGAACCGATATCTGCTACGGCACGTGACGCGCCGCCCTTTGCTGCATCAACACGCCAGTTGAAGTCCGTTTCCTCCAGCATCCAATCTTGCAAGTAGCTGCCTTGCGCTGAAAATAGCCGGCCCAGCTCGCCGTGGCGCATCATGCTGGCAGCCTGTTGCACCAGCGCAAACTGGCGATACACAAAACTGACGCCATGCACCACGCCCGCTTGCTCTGCAAGATCAATCAGCTCATGCGCTTCATCCACCGTCATGCACAACGGTTTTTCGGAGAAGAGATGCTTACCGGCGCGTAATACCTGGCGATTAATTGCAGCATGCAAATGATTCGGCGTGCAGTTATGCACCGCCTCTAATCCCGCATGATTGAGAAATGCGCTTACCTCGCTGTACGCATGCGGCACATTCAATTGCTCCGCGTGCTTCAGCGCAGCAGGCTGGCTGGAATCACAAATCGCCACAACCTCGACATTTCCTAAGCGACGTAACGCTTCAATGTGCGCCGGACCAATAAAACCGGTGCCAATAATGCCTACTTTGATCATTTCAGGCCCCTTTATCCAAACCCAGTTGCGCACGTACACTCTCGCGCTGATCGCCCTGTGCGGCAAAATCATCAAAGGCGCGCCCGGCAACGGGAATAATGTGTTTTCGGATAAACTCAGCGCCTTCACGTGCGCCAGTGTCGGCATCTTTCAGGCAGCATTCCCATTCAAGCACGGCCCAACCGTCGTAGTCGTATTGCGCCAGTTTGCTAAAAATGGCGTTGAAATTAATCTGTCCGTCGCCCGGTGAACGAAAGCGCCCCGCACGATCAATCCAGCGCTGATAACCGCCATATACACCGCTGCGCCCATTAGTCACATATTCAGCGTCTTTCACGTGAAAAGCTTTAATACGCGAATGATAAATATCAATAAACTGTAAATAATCAATATGTTGAAGATGTAAATGGCTGGGATCAAACAAGATATTACAGCGCGGATGATTCTTCAGCAGCGCCAGAAAGCGTTCAAAGGTCACGCCGTCATGTAAATCTTCACCGGGATGAATTTCATAACAAACATCTACGCCGTGACGATCGTACTCGTCTAAAACCGGTCCCCAGCGGCGCGCCAGCTCTGAGAAAGCTTCACTGAGTAACTGAGGATTATGCGGTGGCCAGGGATATAAATAGGGCCACGCCAGCGATCCCGAAAAGGTCGCATGCGACTGCAAGCCCAAATTAGCTGACGCTGCTGCCGCCAGCTTTACCGTTTTAATGGCCCATTCGGTGCGCCGCGCATTGTTGCCGCGCACTTCCGCCGGGGCGAACCCGTCAAACGCAATATCGTGAGCCGGATGAACCGCAATCAACTGCCCTTCCAGATGCGTGGATAATTCGCTGATCACCAAACCGTGCTGTGCCAGCAATCCGCTGACTTCATCACAATAGGTTTGGCTCGACGCCGCTTTTTCCAGGTCAAAAATAGAGGGGTGATTGCAGGGAATTTGCAGCGCCTTATAACCCAGCGCTGCAGCCCACTGCGCCAACCCGTCCAGTGAACTGTAAGGCGCCTGCTGGCCAATAAATTGTGATAAGAAAATAGCGGGTCCTTTTAACGTTTTCACGTACACCTCCAGTTTGAAAATTCTTAATCCCGATATTTAAAAGAGAAGAAGAAAATAACGGTGATTACCGCTGCCGCAACGGCAGGGATCCACCAGAACAGTGCCCAGTTTTGCGCAGAGACTTGCCCCGCAACCAAATTGTTATAAAGCGCGCCGGAAATTTGTGAACCGAGCAACATACCAATACCGTAGGTGAACATCACCACCATGCTTTGAGCCTGACCTTTCACTTTGTCACCCGCGATGCGATCGGTATAAATGAAGCCCACCACAAAGAAGAAGTCGTAGCAGACGCCATGCAGCAGGATGCCAAGATAAATCAGCAGACGTCCTTCTTCGCCCATGCCCATGGCAAACAGCGCATAACGCACGAACCAGGCAAACATCCCAATCAGCAACATGTATTTGACGCCAAGGCGGCGGAACAGCAGCGGGATCACCAGCATAAAGAAGATTTCAGACATCTGACCAAACGACATCAGGGTGCTGACGTTTTCAACACCTGCATCCGCCAGCCATGAAGCGGTAAAGGCGTAATAGGTGCCGAGAGGAATTGAGATCAAGGTGGCGCACAGCGCAAACACAAAGAAGTGGCGGGTTTTCAACAGCGCGAAGGCATCGGCGCAAAACAGGTCGCGCACCTTAAGCGGCAAGCCTTTGGCGGGCGCGGGTGTGTGCGGCAATGTCAGGCTGTAAACCGCCAGAATCACCGAGCAAATCGCAGCCACCGAGAAGATGGATACGCTGGCTGAAATGCCCGTGACACCGATAAAAATGCCCGCCACGATCCAGCCAATGGTGCCAAAAACGCGTACAACCGGAAAACTTTTATCGCTGTTTGCCAGGCTGTGAAACGCAATGTTGTTGGTCAATGCCAGTGTGGGCATGTAGCACAGCGTATAACCAAAGAGTAAGGCGATCAGCAGTGAGCCGTTTTCAGCGATCAGCGCTTGAGGCACAAACCATAAGATCACCGCACCTGCCAGATGCATAACGGCGAGCACCTTTTGCGACGGAAAGAAACGATCAACTAACATGCCCAGCACGAACGGCGACAGAATCGACGCAATTGGCCCGGCCGAAAATGCATCCCCAATCAGCAATGACATGTTGTGCTGCGTCATCACCAACCCGAGCGTAACGGACCAGCTTCCCCAGATAAAAAATTGCATAAACATCATTAGCGACAGACGCGGAATCAGCATCCGCTGGTGCACAGCTATGTTTTCAGTGTTTTGCGTGGTGGAGATCATGATAAACCTCGGCGGTTAAAGTAATCGATTACATTCCTGACCCGTAAAAAGTAATCGATTACAAAATAAGGTTCTCACGAGCTGATCACATTTTGTACACACAGAAATTCTCGCTCTGGTTGGCGGCTATCGCTTACTGAAAAGAGCGACAAACCGCAGGAAAAGAGAAATGCGCAGCGGGTTCAGTTCAGCGTAAACCTGGCGCAATCTCATCACGCTGTCATCCATTGCAATTGCGCCAAAAGGCATTTACATGCTGAGAAATTCACAGGCAGTTATCCCTGATAACGTACCGCTTCAATCAATTTAGCAAACGCGGCGGTATGTTGTTTCCGGCTGGGGTAATAAAGGTAATACCCTGTAAAAGGGTCGCACCAGTCATCTAACACACGCACTAATTCTCCCCGATCGACTAAATGCGTAATACTGTCTTCCGGTACATAAGCCACGCCCATTCCTGATAATGCGGCGTTAATCCGGGAAGCCAGATTATTAAAAATGAGCTGACCTTCTACTTTTACGCGAATCTCTTTGCCCTGCTTATTAAATTCCCAACTGTAAATCCCACCGCGCGTTGGTAGACGCATATTAATACAGTTGTGATTTTGCAATTCATAAGGCGTTTCGGGTTTACCGAATTGCGCAAAATAAGCGGGCGATGCCACCACCGACATACGCCAGTCGGGGCCAATACGAACTGCCACCATATCTTTTTCAACCTGTTCGCCTAATCTCACGCCCGCATCGAATCGTCCGCTGACAATATCAGTCAAGGTATTATCGACAGAAAATTCAATATTCACGTCAGGATAGGTTTGTAAAAACGGTTTAAGCAAAGGCCACAAGGTGGAGGATAATGCATGTTCGCCCGCCGTAATACGGATATTACCGGAGGTTTTGCCTAAGTTATCCGACAAACTCACCAACTCTTTTTCGATATCGGCAAAGAGCGGAGCAATGTTTTCGATTAACCGTTCGCCCGCTTCAGTTGGCGCAACGCTGCGTGTAGTGCGCGTCAATAACCGCGTATTTAATCTCTCTTCTAACGCGCGAATGGCGTGGCTTAGCGCTGATTGCGACACGCCTAACTTTGCTGCTGCGCGGGTAAAACTGCGCTCTTTCGCCACCATGACCAGGTAAATAAGGTCATTGAAATTTTCTTTTAACATGGTCGGTTCTCGTCGGCGGGAAATGGGGCTGGATAAGCTGAATATATGCGCAAATCTCAATAATTTCTAAATCTTGCTTTGCCATAATGTGATGTGGGCAGAGTTATAGCGGGCTTGACGCCTTAGCGCTTCACTTTTTGGCGCAATATTGATGATCATCATTCATAACGCCTATCGTGATTAGTGATCTAATTTAGTGTGATTGCTAATGATACGATTTCGTTGAAGTTGGCTTTATTGATATTCCTTTCATTCATCCTGATACATCGAGGTCATTATGAACACAGTTAAAACTACGCTGCTTTTGCTTGCCACGCTGCTAACAATCAACAGCGCCTTGGCGGTAAATGTGACCAACGACGTCAATGGTAAAGAGAAAATTGGCGTGGTCTCCGCACAAGGCGCTTATTCTCTCGACCGCTTAACTCAAAAACTCTCTGATAAAGCCGCCGCTGAAGGGGCTTCTTCAATGAAGATCATCTCCGCAGGCGGTGAAAATAAACTTTATGGCGTTGCTGAAATATACCGTTAATCTGCGAGGACGAAAATACGTCAAAACAAGCCTGCGCTTCAAATAACAATATTGTCTGATTTATTAACTCCCCTTGTTTATGGCACGTTTTTCATCGGCTTGTTGCGCCAATTCGCCCTTTCCCCTGCTTCTTTAAAATTCCCTGAGAGTAAGAAAATGGACAGACATGACATTATCATTCAAGACCTGGTGACATGGATTGATGACAACATAAAACAGCCGTTGAAAATTGATGACGTGGCTGCACGTGCAGGTTATTCAAAATGGCATCTACAGCGAATGTTTCAGCGTATTACCCATAAAAGTCTCGGACATTATATTCGCGATAAAAAAATGGAACTGGCTGCCCATGATCTCATTGATGGTTCCGAAAGCGTTATCGATATATCAGTCAAATATGGCTACGACTCACAACAATCTTTCACACGGACGTTTGCCAAAAAATATCATGTTCCACCTGCAACCTTCCGCCGTTTAAACGCCCACAGCTTCGACGCGAACGTGTGGGTTTAATAATCAAACCAATCCTCTCTCCGGGAGATAATAAATGCCTGATAAAGTGGCGTTAAAGCCTCTGGCGATTTTATGTGCGCTTTTTATTTTAAATTTAACAGGGTGTGATGATGCAGCGAACAATAAGGCTTCATCGTCTGAGGCGCCAGAAGTTCAGGTGATGACGTTACAACCTCAATATTTACCCATGAGCACCGATTTACCGGGCAGAACCTCAGCGTATCGCGTCTCTGAAGTGCGCCCGCAGGTTGCTGGGATTATTCTCAAACGCACCTTTGTTGAAGGCAGCGACGTTAATGCCGGTGATGTGCTGTATCAAATTGATCCGGCCCCCTTCAAAGCCACGTTTAACAATGCTAAAGCCGCGGTAGCGGAAGCAAAAGCCAATGCCCGCATTGCGCAAGCGACGCTGGATCGGTATCGCCCTTTATTGGGAACGCACTATATCAGCCGCCAGGATTACGACCAGGCCGCGGCAACGGCAGCGCAAACCCGCGCCGCGGTAGAAGCTGCGCAGGCTGCACTTGAAAGTGCCCGCATAAACTTATCGTGGAGCACACTCACTTCGCCAATCAGCGGCCGCGTAGGACGTTCGTCAGTAACCGAAGGCGCGTTAGTGCAGGCAAGTCAAGCCGATGCGCTCGCCACCGTGCAGCAACTGGATCCGCTTTACGTCGATGTCACGCAATCAAGCCAGGATTTTTTGCGACTGCAACAAGAGTTGGCCTCCGGCAGGCTTCAACAGCAAGCAGGCAAAGCCAGGGTTAACGTCTTGCTGGCCGACGGCAGCACCTACCCTGAATCGGGCACGCTGGCCTTCTCGGATGTCACGGTCGATCAAACTACCGGTTCCATTACCCTGCGCGCGATTGTGCCTAATCCTCATCACAATTTGCTTCCCGGCATGTTTGTGCGTGTGCGACTGGAAGAAGGCGTGAATCCACAGGCGTTATTGATTCCCCAACGTGCCGTGACGCGTACGCCACACGGTGATCCCACAGCGATGGTGGTGACGTCTGATAACAAAGTGGAAGTTCGCACATTAAACCTGTCGCAAACGGTGGGTGATAACTGGCTGGTGGCCGGAGGAATAGCGCCCGGCGAACGCGTGATTACTTCTGGTGTACAGCGTGCCCAACCCGGCATGCAGGTGAAACCTGTTGATACGGTGCCCTCTTCACAACCTGCTTCTTAAACGCCTACTGAGAACATTGATTGATGTCTAATTTCTTTATTAACCGGCCGATATTTGCCTGGGTGCTGGCAATTATCGTCATGCTGGCCGGGGCGATTTCGATCCTCAAGCTACCGATTGAACAATATCCTGATGTTGCGCCAACGGCGGTGCAGATCCGTGCCACCTATCCTGGCGCAGATGCTACCACGCTGCAAAACAGCGTGACGCAGGTGATTGAGCAAAACATGAGCGGGCTGGATGGCTTGATGTATATGTCCTCCACCAGCGATTCATCCGGGACGTTGCAATTGACGCTCTCTTTTGAAAATGGCACCGATGCAGATATTGCCCAGGTTCAGGTTCAGAACAAATTACAGCTCGCTACGCCGCTGTTGCCGCAGGAAGTACAGCAACAAGGGATAACGGTGCGTAAATCATCCAGTGTGTTCTTCCTTGTGCCGGGATTTGTCGATGAAAGCAGCCGCATGAGCATGGAAGATATTGCTGACTACGTCGCGGCTAATTTAAAGGATCCGCTCAGTCGTATTAACGGCGTAGGTGATACCACGCTGTTCGGTTCGCAATATGCGATGCGCATCTGGCTCGATCCCAACAAGCTGAACAACTTCCAGCTGACGCCGGTTGATGTCATTAACATGATAGAGACACAAAACGCGCAGGTTGCTGCTGGCCAGTTAGGCGGCGCGCCACCCGTAAAAGGCCAGCAGCTTAATGCCTCGATCATTGCGCAGACGCGTCTGACGTCACCGGAAGAGTTCGGCAATATTTTGTTGAAAGTGAACAGCGATGGTTCGCAGGTGCGTTTGCATGATGTGGCGCGTATTGAACGTGGCGGTGAAAACTACCAGTTTGTGGTTAAAATCAACGGCAAGCCCGCGTCTGCATTGGGAATACAGCTGGCCAGCGGTGCTAATGCGCTGGATACTGCTAATGCGATACGCGCCAAAATTGAAGAGCTGAAACCCTTCTTCCCGCAAGGTTTGAAAGTGGTTTATCCCTACGACACCACGCCATTTATTAGCATTTCCATTCATGAAGTGGTGAAAACCCTGATTGAAGCCATTGTGCTGGTGTTTTTGGTGATGTACCTGTTTTTACAAAACTTCCGCGCCACGCTGATTCCTACCATTGCAGTGCCGGTGGTGCTGCTGGGCACTTTCGCCATCCTTAACGCCTTTGGCTATTCGATTAATACCTTAACCATGTTCGGCATGGTGCTGGCTATCGGCTTACTGGTAGACGATGCCATTGTGGTGGTTGAGAACGTCGAACGCGTCATGGCCGAGGAAGGGTTAAAACCCAAAGCGGCCACGCGTAAATCGATGGGACAAATTCAGGGTGCACTGGTGGGCATTGCCATGGTGCTTTCCGCCGTATTTGTGCCGATGGCTTTCTTTGGCGGCAGCACCGGCGTGATTTATCGCCAGTTCTCCATCACCATCGTTTCTGCCATGGTTTTATCGGTGCTGGTTGCCCTGATCCTGACGCCAGCGCTGTGCGTCACCCTATTGAAACCGATCAAAGCGGGAACACATGGGCAGCATGGCGGCTTCTTCGGTTGGTTTAACCACACGTTCGATCAAAGTGCACATCATTACACCCATTCTGTCGCCCGGATGTTGCAGGGAACAGGTCGATACTTACTGATTTATGGCGTGTTAGTGGTGGGTATGGCGATGTTGTTTATGCGTTTACCTACTTCGTTTTTACCTTCTGAAGACCAAGGTGTGTTGGCGACTCAGGCCATTTTGCCTGCTGGCGCGACGCAGGAGCGAACTCAGGCGGTGCTGGATCAAGTCAATGATTACTACCTCAACAATGAAAAGAACAATGTCGAAAATGTGTTAACTGTGAACGGTTTTGGCTTTGCTGGTCGTGGGCAAAACGTCGGTATTGCCTTTATCGGCTTAAAAGATTGGGCCGATCGTCCCGGCGATGAAAACAAAGTGGATGGCATTGTGAGCCGTGCGGCCCAAGCATTCAGCAAAATCATTGATGGTCAGGTGGTTGCGTTTAATCTGCCGCCTATTATCGCGTTGGGTAACGCCACCGGCTTTGATTTCGAACTGATCGATCAGGCGGGATTGGGTCATGCAAAACTCACTGAAGCGCGTAATAAGTTGCTGGAGCTGGCGCGTCAGCATCCTGACCTCTTGACCGCGGTTCGCCCAAACGGTATGGAAGACAACCCGCAGTACAAGATCGACATTGATCAGGAAAAAGCCGCCGCGCTAGGTGTTTCGCTTTCCGACATCAACACGACATTGAGCAGCGCATGGGGCGGCAGCTACGTTAACGACTTTGTCGATAATGGACGCGTGAAAAAAGTCTATGTCATGAGCGACGCGCCTTATCGCATGATGCCAAAAGATCTCAACGACTGGTATGTGCGTGCCAGCAACGGCAAGATGGTCCCGTTTGCCAGCTTCTCGACGGCAAATTGGGTCTACGGCTCACCGCGCCTGGAACGCTTTAACGGCTTGCCTGCTGTGGAAATTCTCGGCCAACCTGCGCCAGGCAAAAGTTCTGGTGAAGCGATGGCGCTGATGGAACAGCTGGCGCAACAACTGCCAACCGGCATCGGTTACGACTGGACCGGGATGTCGTATCAGGAAAGGATGAGCGGTCAGCAAGCGCCTGCACTCTACGCGCTGTCGTTGATCGTGGTTTTCCTTTGTCTTGCTGCGCTTTATGAAAGTTGGTCGATACCTTTCTCGGTGATGCTGGTGGTGCCATTGGGGGTTTTGGGTGCTTTAGTCGCCACGCTACTGCGCGGCTTGAGCAACGACGTTTACTTCGTGGTTGGCCTGCTGACAACCATCGGGCTTTCCGCCAAGAATGCCATTCTGATTGTGGAATTTGCTAAAGATCAGATGGAGAAAGAGGGAAAAGCGATCATCGAAGCCACGCTGGATGCGGTGCGGATGCGTTTACGCCCCATTCTGATGACCTCGCTGGCCTTTATTCTTGGGGTGCTGCCGCTGGCCTTGAGTTCAGGTGCAGGATCGGGTGCGCAAAATGCGGTGGGCACCGGCGTAATTGGCGGCATGGTAGCCGCTACGCTGCTGGCGATCTATTTCGTGCCGGTATTCTTTGTGGTCGTACGTAATCGCTTCGGCAGCAATCGGCATGACGACGAAGATGATGAATAAGCGCTGAGTTTTGCGTAATCAAAGCCGGCCATGATTATGGCTGGCTTATTTTTCGGCTTGATGTTTATGAGCCCGTGTTAAAGCGCAGGTGTTCCCATAGAGATTATTCTGCTTAACTCTTCTGAGGCTTCTGTAAAACGCTCTTAACTCTCCTTTCATTCTCAATACGCTTAGAAAATTAATGAAAAGGAGTCATAGATGCATTCTCGTTTTCTCATCTAATCTTCATAAAACGATTTTGCTAGAGTTAACGTCATCGCCACATTTCCCGCTTTAAGGAGAAACAGATGAAAATTATTGCCAACGGATCCCAACCATCACGCAAAGGCCCTGAAGACTATTTTACCGGCACCGTGCGCATTGATTCGCCTTTTCAGGCTCCCGAACCCGCACGTGTCGGCGGCGCTACCGTGACTTTCGAGCCGGGTGCGCGCACTGCATGGCATACACATCCACTTGGACAAACGTTGATTGTGATCCATGGCCAAGGCTGGATTCAATGTGAAGGCGAAGAGATTCGCGTCATGAATCAGGGCGACATTGTCTGGATTCCAGAAGATGTTAAGCACTGGCACGGTGCGACGCCGGAAACAGCAATGACGCACATTGCCATCGCTGAGTCAGTAAACGGCAGCCCGGTTGACTGGATGGAAAAAGTCAGCGACGAGCAATACCGTAAATAAGCGGCTGTTGTTAGACAGCAATAAAAAAGCCTGTGTAATGCAGGCTTTTTAGTTAGCGTGTACTTACTTTCATCAAACCTTTGCCCCCTTCGCTCATTCACATCTTCACGTGATCAATGAGTGCGCGAAGTTTGGCTGCCAGATTCTTTCTGCTGGGAAAATAAAGATAAAAACCAGCAAAGGTGGGTAACCAGGCATCCAGTAACGTTACCAGCTCGCCCCGATCGATATAAGACCTGAACGTCTCTTCCATACCAAACGTGATACCGCCGCCCGCGCAGGCGGTGCGAATCATGACGCCCATATCATTGGTGGTGAGCTGCGGATTAACCGCCACGTCAAATTCACGCCCGTTCTCAGCAAATTCCCAGCGATAAGGCGATAATCCCGGCCCTTTACGCCAGCCAATACAGCGATGTTGAATCAATTCATTAGGATGTTGTGGCGTGCCATAGCGCGCCAGATAACAGGGTGCCGCGACAGTAACCTGCCGTTGCCGGGAAGAAACCGGCACGGCGATCATATCCTGCGCAATGATTTCCCCCAGCCGCACGCCAGCGTCATAGCCTTGCGCCACAATGTCGAATTCGTCGTCAGTGACAGTGATATCCAGTTCAACCTGCGGATAACGTTCAATAAACGATGCCAGTAATTCTCCGCCTATTATCCGCTCAGCAATGGAAGAGATCGCCAGACGCAGCTGTCCACGCGGTTCACCCGCCAGCTCGGTAATGTCAGAAACGGCGCGATTCAGTTGCAGCATGGCGGGTGCAACGTCGGCATAGAGTCGTTCGCCTGCTTCTGTGAGGCTAATACTGCGCGTTGTACGTCGCATCAATGAGACGTTTAGCCGATCTTCCAGTCGACGTAATGCCTGACTGATTGCCGGGCGCGTTACGCCAAGCCGCTCAGCAGCAACGCGGAAATTGCGCGTTTCGGCTACCGTAACAAACACATCCAGCGCATTTTTATCTAACTGCATTGGTTAGTTCCTGTTACCAGTCTATGAAGGAATAGGTGGCTTATCTTTATAGCTGACAGCCTTTACGATCACTAGCGATATCTAAACAGGAGATGAATGATGAACAAAGTGATCTTAATAACCGGTGCATCAAGTGGAATTGGTGCAGGCATCGCCCGCGAACTGGCTGCTGCTGGCGCAACGCTCTTATTGGGCGCGCGTCGTGTAGATCGTCTGCAAACATTGGCCGAAGAACTGCGCTTCAATGGCGCAGACGTTGCCGTTCAGTCGCTTGACGTCACGCAACGTGAATCTGTACAACAATTTGCTCAAGGCGCGCTGGAAAAATGGGGACGCATTGATGTGATGATCAATAACGCAGGCATCATGCCGTTGTCGCCGATGGCATCACTTCACGTCGACGAGTGGGACCAGATGATCGATGTGAACATCAAAGGTGTGCTACACGGAATCGCTGCGGTATTGCCAACAATGCTGACGCACCAACGCGGGCATATCGTTAATATTGCCTCCATTGGCGCATTAGCGGTGTCGCCCACGGCGGCCGTCTATTGTGCGACAAAGTTTGCAGTGCGCGCCCTCTCCGATGGTTTACGCCAGGAAAATAGCCAGCTACGTGTGACCTGCGTTCATCCGGGCGTGGTAGAAAGTGAATTGGCGAATACCATCACCGACCCGTCAGCCGCCGATGTGATGAAAAGCTACCGCGCAATAGCACTGCAGCCCGATGCGATTGGTCGTGCGGTGCGTTACGCGATTGAACAACCGGATGATGTTGATGTGAATGAGATCGTCGTTCGCCCTACTCGCGCGCCACACTAATCCACGCCCCGATGTTGCGGCATCGGGGCGTGGCTCTCTTCCTGACGCCTGCAGAAATACACCAAGATTTTACCCGCATTATTCGGCGTTACAGAACATCGCCAGTTTATTTCCGGCAGGATCACGCAAATAGGCGACATAGAAATTGCTGCTATAGCGCTCACGAATGCCCGGATCACCCTCATCCGTTCCGCCTGCCATTAAACCCGCTGCATAGATCTCATCAACTAACTGACGCGTTTTAACACGAAACCCGGGCATCATGCCGTTGCCGGGTTCTGCCTTGCCGCCATTATAGGGTTTGCTGATAAACACCGCGCCGGGACCATTGTGTCGATCCGGTATATCGGGCAGCGAAAAGATGAGCTGCTCACCATCTACCTCTTTTTCATAACCCAGTGGCAGTAAAACAGCGGCGTAAAATTGCCCGGAAAGTTCAACATCATTGGTACCGATAAAAAGATAGCTAAGCATTGTGGCTCCTGTTTTTCACCGTTTAGAAAATCATTTTTACGCAATAAACCATCAAGGTTAAAAAAATTGTGTCGATAATTAAAATCCTGGTCCAACGTTTGTCGAGTTGCCATTTTGGATCGGTATAAAATTAACCCAATAATTACTAACAGGTTTTAACGCTACGCTTTCTTTAAAATTTGCTTTTATCCTGCGGGTATTGCGTAGGCAGGCTTTAAACGAAACGGAATAAAGATGACCCTGGCTTAAAAAGAATAAACCGCCGGATGGAAAATGCGTCAGACACGTTCTAAAGTGCACCTGCTTATTCATGCCAGCTAAAAATAGAGATCTCGAGAACGACTATGCTGTCGACACTTATCTACAGAAGCCATCTGTCTGCAGGCGTATCGTTGGGTGCGTTAGCGCACACCATAGAACAGTCCAGAATCAACAATGAGAAGATCCACGTTACCGGCATTTTGCTGTTTAACGGCGCGCATTTTTTTCAGGTTTTGGAAGGGCCTGATGCGAGTGTAAGCGCTGTTTATGAACGTATCTGCCATGACAAGCGGCACAACAATTTGGTTGAGTTGATGCGCGACTACGCACCCGCCCGGCGTTTTGGCCACCACGGCATGGAGCTTTTTGACCTGCGCCATTATGAAAAAAAGCGGGTACTGCAAGCCGTGCTGGCTAAAGGAACGTCCCGCTTTAATTTGACTTATGATGACAGAGTGCTGAAATTCATTCGCACTTTTGTTGAAGATGATAATAAAAAACCCTTTATAAATACGGCTGGTCTAGAAAGCTGGGATCTTATTCAGCTTCCGTTCACGCCACACAGAGAATATGACAATTTCCAGCCGGGTCAGAACTGTCAGTTTGCCTTACAACCCATTGTTGATGTCGCTAATAAAAAAGTTATCTCTTTCGAAGCGCTTATTCGCAGTCCAGATGGCGGTTCACCGGCTGAGTATTTTTCTACACTGTCTAAAGATGCGCTTTATAAAGCTGATCTCGACTCAAAACGCTTTGCTTTTGCGCTGGCAAATAAAATGGGCATGGTTGATCAGACAATTTCAGTGAATCTCTTACCGATGTCTTTAGTGACAACAAAAAATGCGGTAGATATTTTACTCAGCGAGATCAAGGCCAGCGGACTGGTTCCTGAGCAAGTCGTAGTAGAGGTGACGGAGGATGAGGTCATCTCTCGTTTTGACGAATTTGATTTTGCTATCAAACAATTACGATCGGCTGGCATTGGCTTAGCCATTGATGACTTCGGCGCGGGTTTTGCCGGCCTTTCATTGCTGGCGAAATTTCAGCCTGAAAAAGTTAAGATCGATCGCAATATTATCTGTGATGTTCATAAAAGCGGGCCGAAACAAGCGATTGTTCAGGCAATAATAACCTGCTGTACGTTACTGGAAATTACGGTTATTGCGGAAGGTATTGAGAAATTAGAAGAGTGGTTATGGCTTGAAGCAGCGGGTATTCGTTATTACCAAGGTTTTTTATTTGCTCGCCCACAGCTTAATGGCGTTTCGCCGGTGAACTGGCCGATAATCAAAGATGAATAAACAGCCTGTTTACCCTGCCATGTGATAAGTGGACACGCACATCAAGCAAAAGGTGTTAAACGCCAAACTTTCAACATTGTATAGTTGTCGGCGTTTATAACCGGAGAAAAAAAATGAATCCCGTTTTTGATATTTTTACCAGCCATAAAAGTGAACGCAGCTTCACCGAACAATCCATTGATGAAGCTGCACTGGACCGTATCGTCGCATCTGCCTATCGTGCGCCAACTTCCGTCAATTCACAGCAGGTTTCACTGGTTATCTCTCGCAAGGCGGAATCCCGTGAAAAAATCGCCGCTATCGCAGGCGGTCAACCCTGGATTGCCAAGGCGCCGGTCTTTATTACTTTTGTGTTGGATATGCACAAGTCTGGCCAGGCGATGGCCGCCATCGATAAACAGCAAATTGCTCAGCAAAGTATCGAAAGCATCGTTTCAGGCGCCACTGACGTCGGTATCGCGTTAGGGGCGGTTATGGCAGCGGCTCGCGCGGAAGGATTAGGCATTGTGCCCATCGGCGGCATTCGCCGTGATCCAGAAGCGATGATCGATCTGCTTAAACTCCCGGCTCATACTTTCCCGGTGGTGGGTGTCGTGATTGGGCATGTTGATGTTCCAGCGCATCAGAAACCGCGCCTGCCTGTTGCCACTTTCCGTCATGAAGAAACGTACCAATCTGCTGATTTAGAACAGCACATCTCAGACTACAATCAGGAAATGGTTGCACACTGGCAGAACATTGGACGCAACGACGGCGAAAGCTGGAGCGAAAGCGTCAGCGGTTACTACCAGAACATTTACTTCCCGAAAGTCTTATCCGCGCTGCTGAAACAAGGTTTTGGCAACGATAAATAATCGTCACTTTTCCCACTACGCGACTTTGTCGTGGTGGGAATTGCCCTTCCCCCTCTCGTTTCCTGCCTCTTTCAACGTCATAACACGAATTTGCATCACGCCACCCCTTTATCAGCTGAGCGACATTGTTGTATTAATGGCATTCAGGATTGCGCTTTACTGCCGACTCAGCCATTAAGGGATCATAAATAATGAAAATTGTTATTCCACTCTATCAAGGCGTCACGCAACTCGACTTTACCGGACCTCATCAATTTTTTAGCCGTCTACCCGAGACAGAAGTCATTGCTGCCTCGCTGGGAGGCGAGCCGATTAAGGCTGATAACCTGGTGTTCAGTGAACTGCAGGATCTGAGCCAGATTGAATCCTGCGATTTGCTGTGTGTACCCGGCGGCGGCGGCTGTTTGCTGGCGATAGCGAACAGCGACTATATGTCGCATATACAGCGTCTCGCTCAACAGGCTCGCTATATTACCTCGGTCTGCACCGGCGCATTGATTCTCGGCGCGGCGGGTTTGCTGAAAAATAAGCGGGCTGCCACCCATTGGGCCTGGCGTGAAAAGTTAGCCTGTTTTGGTGCAATTCCTGATGATGCGCGGGTGGTTAAGGATGGCAATGTTATTACTGGCGGCGGCGTAACAGCGGGAATTGATTTTGCGCTGGTGGTTATCGCTGAGATTTATGGTGAGGAGATGGCACAACGTATTCAGTTGGGTCTGGAATATGCGCCAGCACCGCCCTTTAATGCGGGACGACCAGAAACAGCGCCTGCTGAAGTTGCGGCTTCTATGCAACAACGGATGACAGAATCGAACCTTGAGCGCTGTTCCGATCCCCGACTACCTGCAGCGCTGCGCGATCGCTTATTAGGCCGCTAAGCGAAAGGGTTAAGGCGCTGCCGCTGTGGAGCCCCCCGGCTAAAGCGTTGTTATCCTTAAGAACAGCGCTTTTCATCGCGACAAATTGATGACCATGTCAGTGCATTTTAAGTGGGCTTGCGCCAGCCTGGAATCATAATGGCCTTCCTGCACAGCAACGAATCCGTGCTGCTCATAAAAAGAGACCGCATTGGGGGTGGATGAAAGAGTGAGATGCGATATTTGACGCTTCCTCGCCTCAACTTTGATCGCATTGATGATCAGGCTAGCCAGACCTTTGCCGGCGTAGTGCGGAAGCGTGAATATTGCCTCAACGCTATTGCTCGCAAGGTCAAGAAAACCCGTAGCCACAGGTGAACCTTCGACGCCATCTATCACAAAAAACGGATTGGCTGAAATCACCGATCTGAAGCTGGCAGGCATAGCGTCTGGCGTCCAGGCCGTTACAATGGCAGCGTCATAAACTTCTGCGCAGCCACGGCGAATGGCCAGATTTCTAATCTTCCAGAGAATTTCTGCTTCATTAGGTGATGCCCGCCTCACTTTCACAGCACTCTCCTTTCAAGATGTTTACGCATGAATTCTGTTGGCTCAGTAAACCATTAAAGCGAATCAAAATGCCACCGCAGAGAAAGAGCCGCTGGATTACCGCCTCTTTCTCCAACATTCACTCAACCTGTTTCTGACTTCTATAATCAATCTCAGCAAATAGATGAGGGCGTCTCAATGATCAAAGTATGCGCGACATGCGGTACATCTTATGAAGAGCAAGCAGTGAAAATAGAACACTGCAAAATATGTGATGATGAGCGTCAGTATGTGCCCGCTACCGGACAAAAATGGGTACCGTTATCAGCCCTACAAGAGAGTCATTCGAATAAATGGCAGTCACATGCAGAGAATTTATTGAGTATTAAAACTGTGCCCAATTTCGCTATTAATCAGCGAGCTTTTTTACTGAGGGCACCAGAGGGAAATGTGTTGTGGGATTGCATCGCGAACCTTGATCAGGCCACTAAAACGCTGGTGGATTCGCTGGGCGGAATCAGCGCCATTGCCATTTCCCATCCTCATTACTACACCACCATGCAAGAGTGGGCAGAGGCGTTTAACGCCCCCATCTACCTCCACGCCAGTGACAGTGAATGGATCATGCGTAACAGTGCTTTCATACGCCTTTGGCAAGGCAATGAACTGGAACTGATGCCCTCTGTAAAACTCCTGCGTCTGGGAGGACACTTTGCCGGCGGCTGCGTGCTTCACTGGAACAGTGGCGATGGTATTCTGCTTGCAGGCGACATTGTTCAGGTCACGCCCGGCGCAGATGCCGTCTCGTTTATGTGGAGCTACCCCAATATGCTTCCGCTGCCCGCAGCAGTGGTGAGTGAAATGACACGCCGCCTTTCTGGCATCCACTTCAACCAACTTTATGGAGCATTTGAAGGGCAAGACATTCACGACAGTGCACACGATATTGTGCTGCGCTCAGGTGAAAAATATATTGCCTGTCTTCAGTAACCTGCCTTTAAGATAGCGTTAACGCAGCACGTAAATATCTGGCATAAGGAAAATGCATGCACCTTGATGACATCAGCTCAAACAGATTGCTTTATCGCCGCCTTACTCTTGATGACTGGCCGTTCTTTTTAGCGCTGAATCAGGACAGGTCGGTGATGAAATATATTTCAGACCCGCGCAGTGAAGATGAGATTAGAGAACATGCTTTTGATTGCCGAATAGCGGAGTGGCAAAAAGGGTGTGATCATTGGCTTTGCCTGTTGATGCATGAAAAAGCGTCAGGTTTGCCCGTTGGCGCAACAGGTTTTATTGATCGTGGTGAAGGCATTGCTGAAGTCGGTTTTGTCCTTTCCGCCGCGTTTCAGGGAAAAGGCTATGGCATTGAATCTCTACAGGCCCTGATTGAATTTTCTTTCAGGCAGCATGATTTCAGAAAGCTGGTTGCCACCGTAACGGCAGGCAATGAAGCATCAATAAGAACCTTAATAAAGGCAGGATTTCTCCAAGAAGGCACTTTGCGGCGCAACTATTATCTTGACGGAAAGTGGCAGGATGACTGGATATTTGGGCTGCTAAGGGAAGAGTTTTTGGCTGAACACGAAAAGTAATCTGAAGCGTTTATATTATTGATTTATATTCATTTATTGCATATGCATTAACCAACACCATCACCTCACTGTTTTGAAGAAAAACAGTGAGGAAAACGCTGAATAATGCAGAGTGGAATAAACGATAACATTTATGGAATATATAAAATTTCATTTGCAGAAACAAAAAGTAATAACACAATGAAAATAATTCGCTGTATAAAAACTCGTTCACTTTAAAGTATTTAAATTAATTTCGCGCTACGCTTGCAGGCTTTTAAAGCTTGTCTATCATTAAGTCTGTACGACGCGCATGACCGAGTTAATACGGTTATGCAATGTAAACTCTTGAGGAGAACATAATATGACTCAGCATAGAGGCGGATCAGGTAACTTTGCAGACGACCGTGAAAAAGCAAGCTCAGCCGGTAAGAAAGGCGGACAGCATAGCGGCGGCAATTTTAAAAATGACCGTGAAAAAGCGTCTGACGCAGGGAAGAAAGGCGGGCAAACTAGCCGCCGCAGTTAATAAGCCATGAATCATCTCGCTTATTATTAGAGGCAACGGATTGCCTCACCCTTTGCATGTTTTACTGAATAGATGTCTCTTTTAGTGAATAGATAAATACTTCCGTTAACTGATTGAATAATCATAACTACTTCCATAATCAATGTCGCCGCCTCTCACGATAGCACAGCGCCTGACCTGTCTACGATTGATTTATTATTGAAAGAAATTCACGCATTCTGATCATCTGCAATTACCTCCCGTTACACAACGATCTTAAATATTTCTCTATTAAAAACGTCTCTTCTGGTCTGTGAATCTCTCTTCCCTGCACCCTACGCCTCCGGCAGAAAATATTTCCTTCTCCTTTATTTCCGATTAATTTTAGCAGCACTCAATAAAGATGGTTTAAAGAGCAGTTACACCCTGTCATGGCGAAGTTATATTTATCGATCACACTTTGGCGGCAACCAGAGTTCTGAGGCAGGAAAACCGGACAGCTACATTTCGTTATTAATTAAAAAAGATATGCTCCGTGTTGATATTAACCCAATCAATGGAAGCTGAGCGTGGGTGAAGCCTTTTTGGCAAACAGTGATTAATTTTGAGGTAGTGAACGTGGATTACTCTGGATGGAACAAATTCGAGCTGACAAGCGCTCCTGATCTACGTTGAGTCATTCAACAAAAAAGGCTTTCTGAAATAGTCAGAAAGCCTTTTTATCAGTACAACATCAATACAACTTTTTGCCGGCCGTTTGCAACGTTATTGCGATAGCGCTGGAAGCAATGATCATCAGAGAAACACCCAATACAATCATGGCATTGAAGCCAAACGACTTGAATAAAAGCAGCCCGACAATACAACCTGACAAAAACGAAAATATCGTCGTCAAATGCGTGTGCAATTGCTTCTGATAAAAACGACGATTGCTGGCATCTTCTCGCGAAATAAATGAAGTCAAATAGGAACCAAAAGCAATCCCGGCATCGGTTAAGGTTCCGGTAACGTGCGTTGAACGTACACGGCCATTTGAAAGTTGGGTTGAGGTTGAGTTGTGCACCCCCATCAAGAACCCCAAGAGCACCAGTACTTCGCCGTTATAACTCGGCGAGTAGAATACGGTTTCAAAAACCGAGGCAGCAGTTAATGCCATTCCTTCAAAAAGAATAATCAGGCAATAAATGGTCCGCATTTTTCGCTGCTGCCCAGCAAACACAGCGAAGCGTGCCGTTGTACAACCAATGACAAACGCAGTTATCAGTACCGCTAAAAAAAGCAGGCTATGAAGATCTGAAGTAGAGACCTCAGACGAAATTTGTGAAGCGTTCCCCGTCATGTGTGAAGGAAAAAAACCAAAGGCACCGAGCGCCATTGCATTTAATATTCCCGCCGTCGTCGCCAGCACCAAAGCCAGATAGCGATCTTCAGTGTGCGATCTTACGCGCTTCTTTTTTATTAGCACATTATTCCCCGATAAGATTTTTGCGATGAAAAGGAAACAACTAATGTGTTGTAAGCATAATAAAGAATACAACCTTATGCGCAATGTGCTTGCTATTACAGAATACTCTTACTATTTAACTCTTTGATTTAGTGGTTATTTTAAATTTCATTCAGCTTACTTGTAGAAGTGTAAATATTCTACGCCCTTTTCTCATCCACGTGCGTTTATGTGTAGAAAGTTATTTAAGTAGCGGCTAAGTTTAGAAACTAAATAAAGTGTCAAATAACAGCTTCCCATTTAGCCATTAATTCACCATCAACTCTCTGAGTCGTGCAAGAAGCCACTGAAGGGCAGGATCGTTGTCGCGCCGTTTGTGCCATAGCAAAGAAAGCGGAATATCTGGGTTTTTTACCGGGACGTCACTGCACATTAAACCGAAGGGTATCCCTTCCGCCGCTAATCCATCAGGAACGGTGGCTAAGGCAGGCATCTGTGTGAGATTTAACGGTAGCGCAGAAAAGTGTGATGAGACATAACGCACCCGCCGCTATAAGCCTTTCAGCGCCAGTTGTTGATCAATGGCGCTGTGGCTTGCGCCACGATACGAAACCAACAGGTGTTCATGGTCAGTAAAGGCTTGCAGTGAAAGAGGCGCTGTAGGCGCCCTTAAATTTTTCTGTACGCGACTTACCGGCTAATCCACGATAAACAGCCTGGCACCAACAGACGTAGATGAACGGTGCGCCTCAGCATTATCAGCAACCTGATAACTGGTTCCTGGCGTCAATACAAACGTGCGGCCATCTTCCAGTTCAGTGTGCAGTTCGCCCTCAAAGCAAAAAAGAATATGACCTTTTACACACCAGTGATCGGCCAGATAACCCGGCGAATACTCCACGATGCGCACGCGAATATCATTAAAACGTTGGGTTCGCCATAAGGCGCTGCCCTTTTCACCCGGATGCACCTCAGCTTCAATTTCATCCCAGTTTGTCATGCCAAACGGCAGGTTCTCAATTTTCATCCGTGTTCCTTATTTGGTTAGCTGCACCTGCTTACCGATTTTTGAACGGCGTGCATGAACGTTCATCCGTTCAGCACCTCAGACTACACGAGTTATTAAGAAAAAGGTTCTGAATCGACTTTACAGAAAAGCCCCTTAAATTCTCCCTAACCAAGGTGCGCGTTAAGCAGCAGTTTGAAATCGATATCACCAGCTGGAGAAGGGTCAGACTTATAATGTGCCAGCAATATGCACCTTCTAAATCTCTTTTTTTTGCATTCTAAAAAGCGAGCAACTGCCCGGCAAATGAGGGTGACAGCAGGCTTACGTGCAATAAATAACGAACACAGCCCACGTCAATCCGACGTTTACTAACCTGGCCTTGACACCCTTATTGCTTTTCAGCAGGCTCCTGTAACCCGCCTAACTTAATCAGCAGGCGTTTCAAGTCAGCAATGTCCTGCATGTCCAGCCCTGCGGTCATCAACTTCTCGGCATTTTTTGCCTGCTCGATCATCCGCTCCATCATCAATTTGCCCTCTTCAGTCATTGTAACCAGCTTCCGACGACGATTAGCAGGATCAATCACCACGCTCAATAGCCCGCCTTTAGACATGCGTTCAATCACATATGTCCCGGTCGCTTTACCGAAACCGGCACGGTGTCCCAACGTCTGCTGATCGCAGGTTGTCTCTTCTGCCAGCACAACCAGGATAGCGTACTGCAAGGCTGACAAGCCGGTATCGACGCTTTGGTTCCAGCACGTCGAAGAGTGTTGCCCTGCGCGACGCACCAGATGCATTAATGAGGTATCGCCGTGTGGCCACCGCGGAGCAGCGAGGATTAAGTCAGGATTATTAGGCATTGACTAACGTGACTCCAAAAGCAGTAAATTACAGTTCGAACTGATACAGTTTTTACCGAAACTATAGGGTGGAGCGTGTTTCCAAAATAATGCGCATGGATAAGCATCTCAGGCGCTGCAATTGGCGTTCAGGTTCGCTTCGCGCTGAAACATGTGGATGTTCAAATGCATCTGATCATCTCAAAATGGGCACACGCAACGATTTATAGGGAAACACCCTAAAGTGTACAAGACGTTGCCGCCCTCGCCTCTAAGAATGCCTGCGGCGGCACGCATGTAAATTCCATATGTGATCCAGGCAGCATTGCCTGCGTCGATGAACGCAGCGCGATACGTGAGCCGTTTCAAAACGTGCGGGATATCGTATGTGGGGGCGACCACAACCGCAAAACAGTTGCTCGCGCTGCACCGGCTCATCAAGAGCTGAAGCGGTTACAAACGGATGAGTAAGGAATGAAATGCCCGCCCGGATAGGGTGGCTTTTGGCCGCTGAGATCAAAGCCTGAATCACCGCATCCTGCGCATGAACACGCGTGGTATCAAAAAGCGGCACGCTGGCGTCGGTTGCATCCACCAACAAGATGATTTCAGTACACCCCAGAATGATCGCTTATGCGCCCTGCTCCACCAGCTGTTGCATGATGTGGCGATGTCGGCTGCGCGATCCAGGTTCAATCACGCCCAGGAACAGCTCCTGATAAATTACCTCATGCAGCAAAGTGCGGTCAGCGGCACTAGCACAATGAAATGCGCGCCGGTTCTTATTCTGGCGGCAGCGCAGCAAGGATCCTTTTGGCGCCTTTTTCATCCAGCGGGTAATCATAAAATCGCTGATAGAAAGTTTGTGTGGCTTGAACAAGATTGAGGCCAGAAAAGAGCTCAGGATGCAGTATCTTCGCCGCCCACTGAATTTGCAGCGCCGCTTCGGTGCCATAACGATCCCACGGAAAAACACCGGCTGGATTTTGCAAGACCTGATGCTGTTTCACGGCTTTTAAACTCGCAAACAGCGATGCGTAGTCGGACTTCGCCCAATTTCCTGCGCCCTGACCAATGATGATCACATCAGGATCCCAGTGTATGACCTCCTCTGGCGACACCTCTTTCATGTTTCCTTTAATCTGCTCTGCGACATTTTGTCCACCCGCGAGTGTTATCCAAGTGTCGATCAACGTATCACGGCCATCCACTTTTAACGGATGTAAGGATTGGATATGCAGCACGCGCGGGCGTTGATGAGCATTAAGCCCCGCCGTCTTTTTACTAATGAACGCAATTTGCTGGTCCAGATAACGATTGTAATCTTGCGCACGCTGCATAGCTTGCTGAGTGCCCACCACTTCAGCAGTGGTCAGTAAAGAACGCTTCATGCTCGCAAAATCATCGAAATTCATCATCAGCGTGGCAATGCCAGCCTGCCGATACGCGTCCGCCTGGGGATCATTAGCAGGAACAAAAATCGCATCAACTTGACGGGCTACCAGCGCTTCGCTAGAGAAATCTTTGCCATGCACCTGAAGAGCATGGTTGAGCGAAGGTTGAACAGTAAACATCCAGGGACGATCGTTGGGATGATTCACGGTCGCGACAATGCGATCACCTGCACCTAATGTCATTAACAGTGAATGATGCGCATACCAGGCATCGGCGATCCGTTGGGCCGGTTTCACTACTTCAACTTTATTTCCAGCATCATCGCTCAATGTTTTACTCAAAACGTTAGTGCTTACTAACGTCATTGATAGCGTGAGGCCAAGTGTTAACAACGTCTTGTGAAACATAATTTTCCTGTCAAAAATCCAACTGCATTGAAACCTGCATCATGCGCGGTTCTCCAAGCTGAGCACTTGCGTAACCTGCTCCGCTATAACCGTTTAAACCGCCCGGGACAATATTGGTCCAGTAATGCCGATTGGTCAGGTTGGTGATGTCAAAACGGAAAGTGGTGGCCGTATTAAAGAGTTGAGTGTGGTAGGCCGCACCTGCATCGAGCGTGGTGTAACTGCCCACCCAGCTCTCATTCGCGTTATCTGTAGCGCGTCGCCCTACATAGTGAATGCCGCCATGAATATCTGAACCCACAAGCACCGGCAGATCCCACGCCGCAAACACGCTTGCGGCATACCTTGGCAGCCCGACAATCTGCTTGTTTTGCGTCGCCTCGCTGGCAGTACTGAGCAAACGAGGATCCAGCCAGGTCATGCCGCCATAAAGATGAACATTCTGCGTCACATCGCCATCGGCCATGAGCTCAATGCCGCGGTTGCGCTGTTCACCCGCCTGAGCGTAATTACCGTCTTGCCCGGTATAAGCAAAAGGCCGTTTGATTTGGAATACCGCCGCCGTTAACAGCACGTCACCCAGCGCCAATTTGCTGCCTGCTTCGATTTGCTTGCTGCGATAAGGCGCAAGAATGTTACCGGCATTGTTGGCACCACTTGGTGCGGTATCGCCCTGCTGCAGGCTATCTGCATAAGAAACATACAAGGTGAGCGGATCGACAGGTTTAAACATCACACTGGCGGAACCGCTGAATCCGTTATCAGATGACTCGCTGGTGCGAGCACCCGTTTTAGCGTAGTTAGCAGAACTCAACAGGCTTTCACTTCCCGCCAGCAACAGGCTCCATTGAGGATTAAAAGCGAGGTTATCACTGAGCAAAAAAGCATGCTGCGTTGCAGTCGCAGAGTGATAGCGCTGAGTAAAGTCGGGATAATCTGGTTCGCCAAAGGTGGCAGGATTAGCCAGTGAAGCACTTCCCAACGTCTGCGTTGCGCCATTCAGGGGATTCATATTTTTCCAGACGAATCCCCGTAATCCTGTTGAGATTTGATGGTGCAGCCAGCCGGTATCAACTTCGCCATTAAGGTTAGCCATATAGCTATTAATGGTGAAACGACTGGCGGTCGCCGACGAAGTTGTGGTGGTGTAATGACCTGCGTTATCGGTAAAGGTGTTTGTTACCCCAGTAGATTCGCGATCGGCGATTTGACGTAATACGCCAATTTCGCCCTGCCAGTTACCATCAAAATCATGCTTCAGATGTGCGCTGGCAGTCAGCGTATGATTATTATCGCCAGCATAGTATTGCCCAAGACCGGCGCGCTTTGGATCCGGCGCAGCAGGAAACGAAAGTCCGTTACCCAAAGCAAATTTTCCCGGTAAGCCTTTGTCATAAAAATGGTAATAGCTGAAGTTAGTTTCTAAGACGGTTTGATCGGAAAGATTAGCGTCAACAGCCAGGCTAAAAAGCTGACGCCGCTTTTTGCTTCCGCTTACATAGCCGTTGCCTTCATCATCCAGCATATTAAGGCGATACCGCAGACGATCGTTATCATCCAACGGTCCGCTAAAATCCCCTGAAAGCAGCCGACTGGTGCCGGTTCCTGCGCCAACAGTGACCGAATGTTGCGGTAAATGTGTGCCGCGTTTCGCAACAAAATTAAATAATCCCGCAGGATTTGACGGGCCATAAAGCGATCCGGCCAACCCATTCAACACTTCAAGATGATCAAATTGCTCTGCGGCGTAATCAGTGGTGGAAACCACATTCAGCCCATCGATCATACTATTTTGCACCACACTTCCCTGCATACCCCGTGTTTGCGGTCGTGCGCCGTCACCCTGAACGGATGGCATATAGCGATAGAGATCGCTGACACTTTTGAGCTGTTGTTGCTTCATTAATGCAGGTGCCACGGTTTGAACCGACCAAGGCGTATTACGTACCTCTTGTTGACCAAGATTGCCTAATGTCGCCTTTTTATTGATCGGGGAATGCGTGTTGTCTGCGGCGGCGCTCACAACAAGCGTCTCATCGGGAGCGGATTGTTCGGCGTGCGCATGATGCAGAGCGGTGAATATTGTCAGGCTGAGCGTGCTCAAAGTATAAAAAGTTAGCGGTTTCATTATGTATTTATGCAAATGGTGATAAAAAAAGAGCGATCAAGTAATTACGGTAAGTAACTAATTTCGTTATTAAATTTATTATATAACGCTAAAAGGGTTTCATGCACCGCTATATTTAAAAATACATAACGAATAATGCGCCTTAGTGAGCGCGCTATACATTCAAATGAGGCATGGCAGGAGAGATGACGTTACTTATGCAGTTCAGCCACTGTCATAAAAAATGTTACCGGCTGCTGGTTCGCACTTGAATAGGCGTGGGGTTGGTCTGTTTTTGCAACAGCAGAACATCCATGCTGAATGTTCAGCACATCATCACCTAAATCAAGCTGTAAAATGCCCGCTTTAACGTGCAGCAATTCGAGCGTGCCAGGTGGATGACCGGCTGAACTAAACCGTTCGCCGGGGAACATTTCCCAGCGCCACAACTCAATCATATCGGGCCCGCTTGTGCCTGCCAGCAACTGCGCGGAGCCACCTTTTTCACCAGACCATAAGGTTGGAATATCTTCTTTCTCAATTAAATAGGCATTGGGCGCATGCGTTACATTGACCAGATCTGCCACTGATAAACCCAAGGCAGCCGCAACTTTGCAGAGAATCGCGATACTGGGATTTGCCGCGCCTTTTTCTATTTCAACTAACATACCTTTGCTGACGCCTGCACGGCGCGACAGCTCATCCAGCGAGAGTTTTTGGCCTTTACGAAAGTTCTTGATGCTGAGGGAGACAGCCTGATTAACGCTGTTCATATCCGAACCCGCATCGGTCGTTATATTGACTTTTCTGGTCATTGGTCACTACTATGAGATAAATTAGTCACTGAGAGATTATCCAATGTTTAGCGTTTCCCCGTCAATCGACCCGGCTATTTCTGAGATCGCACCCGGTTTTAGGGCGCTTAGTGTGGTGGTGCAAGCGGCCCCACTCATCCATCCCGAGGTGGCGGAAAAAGCGCTGCGGCAGGCTTGTCTTGCAGCCAATAACGATGATTTTCCTTGGGCAGATGCCCACCTTTCCGCTTGGGCAGACGCGTTTAAGCGGTTTGGTGCAAAACCCAAGCGCACACCTTGCTCTGCCGAAGCGCTACGTAAACGCGTATCACGCGATGGGAATCTGCCTGCTCTCGATCCGGTTGTGGATCTCTACAACGCGATCAGCATTAAATACGCGCTACCGGTCGGCGGCGAAAATTTCACTGCTTATACGAGCCAACCGCGCTTAAAGGTAGCTGATGGAACAGAACGTTTTGATACCGTAAAGGAAGGAGAGATCATATTTGAATCTCCTGAAGCGGGTGAAGTTATCTGGTGTGATGATAAAGGCGTAACGTGTCGCCGTTGGAACTGGCGTCAGGGTGTAAGAACCCGGCTTGATGCACATGCGCAGCAGATGTGGTTTATTTTAGAAAGTTTGCCTGCTATGCCGCTTGAAGCCCTGCATCGCGCAGGCGATGAATTGATCCATGGACTGGAACAGATGATGCCCGGCGTGCAGATCAATAAACAGTTGATTGGATTCGATATCGTCTAATCAGGAGCAACCTATGTTTACCGGTATGAGCGCGTTTCCTCTCACGCCTCTCAATGAATCAAAGATTGATGAGCACGCTTACCTTAAAATAATTACGCGTTTAGTCGATGCAAAAGTTGATTCTATTTGCGTGCAAGGATCGACGGGAAGTTATGCCTATCTTACGCTGAAAGAGCGAGCACATTTGCTCAGGCTTGCCGTTGAGGAGGCTAACGGGATACCGGTAATGACCAGCATTGGCGCGTTGCGCACGCGCGACGTTTTAATCGCTGCAGAAAATGCGCAAAAAATGGGGGCTTCTGCGCTGCTTTTAGCACCTGTTTCTTACCAAAAACTCACGCTGGATGAAGTCTTTTCCCTGTACGAAACGGTTGCAAGAGAGATTTCAGTGCCGTTGTGTATTTATGAAAGTCCCGGCACCACCCATTTTGATTTCAGCCCCTCTCTCTTGCTCAATCTTGCACGGCTTCCCAATGTGGCTTCCATTAAATTATTGGGCGGTTATCCCGAGAGTGAAAATTACCTCAATCGCATTACGAATTTAAAAAACGCGTTACCCGCGCATGTTTCTCTCGGCATCAGCGGTGATGTTTTTGCCGCCCCAAGCCTCAGCGCAGGCTGCCAGATCTGGTATTCGGTTATTGGCGGGCTTTTTCCACGCGTTGCGATGAAAATTGCCCATTTGGCGATAACAGGTAAGGGTGATGAAGCCGCGCAGCAAAGTGCGAAACTTGCGCCACTTTGGGCGCTGTTTCGCCAATACGGCAGTTTACGCGTTGTGGCTTCCGCTGCGGCTATGTTGGGTCTTGCCGAAAACGGCTGCTTACCTTTACCACTCAAAACACTGCATGGCGATGTCTGTAAGGAAATCAGCGATGTGATTGAAAGTGTGCAGTTGTCTTAATTAAATGACGACCTAACGTAACGAAAAAAGGCTTATCCAACAGAGTTGCTTGTGGCAGGATATGCCCTCTTTTTGAAGCATCCGGCTTCTTTCCAAGTGGATGCGCGTTAGAGAGTGCAGTTATACATGGTCGTCTCAAAATTAAAAATTATCGTTCCCGCTTTGCTGATTATTGCGCTTATTGGCTGGTGGTTCATGCCGCATTACAGCGCAGAAGATAAAGCCTATTACGTCTCTGTTTTTTGCGCGATTAATCATGAGGATGAAACAGTGTTCCTCAGCGATATGTCTGGCGTGATTGAAGGCAGTAATTCAGATTACGCACTGCAAAAAATCCATTTTAATGCTGATTTAGGCAAAAAAGTGGTGAAAACCTGGCAGACCTTATCTCCGCAAGACCAAGCCCGCGCGGCACAGGACAACATCACCTGCCAGCGCCTGCTCAATGAGTAATTCGCCCCTGAGAAACGGGCCATCCCCCTAGACGCTGTATCGGATCGGTTATCGCAGCGACAGCGGCGTTTAAATATTTTCACCCGCCACATAACCGATGCGATAGTTGTCCTCACCCGCTAACGGTGCAGTGGATGAAAAATCAACGTTCAGTAATTGCCAGCGGCTCACATCCCAGCCTGAAACTGTTCCCGCCGGTTTAATGACCGAAAGATCGCTGTGAGGAAGCACAGCCTGTTTGCTTATCGCGACGAATGACGAAGCGCTGATGAGTGTGAGATCTTTCGGTGCCTCCAGCGCTGTCCAGGTTTCAATCTTTGGCCAACCAAAATCGCGGGCCAACGCAGCAAATCCGGGACTTTGTATAAAGCGATGCATCGATTCGGCATCTTGCCAGAGGTAAAGCGGTGCGTAACGATTTTCAGAGACGGCTAACTCAGCGTCTTGTTTTCGCGCAAACAAATAGGCTTTGAAAATAAGCCCCCGAAAGCCCATTAGCCGAGCGCCATTTAGCGCAATACGTCGCTCAATGATTGTCATGTCATAATCAGCGGGCAAGCTGAAGCGATAGTGCATGATGATCATAACGCCTCCGGACAATACATTTTCCCACCGCTGAAACTCCACTCTTCGGCGCGATTAAACTGGATAATCACCATCACGTTGTCAGGATGAATCTTAAGGCTGACTTTCAGCTGCTCGCTGAGTAATGCATAAAAACGCTGCTTTTGTTCGCGGGTGCGCGGTTTACCCGCGACGATGTGAAAAAGAATAAAATCATCATTTCGCGTTCCGCTGAGATAATGCGCATCGTAAATTCGCCGTTGCGCCGCCAACACTTCAATCACCTGAAATCGATCCTTATCAGGTACCGAAAATTCTTGCGTTAATGCGCGGTGAAGAATGTCTGATATCTGCTGTAAAGTGGCTTCGCTCATGCCTTCACGCACGGTAATACGGGTAAATGGCATTAGCTTTTCTCCATAAAAGTGTTTAAGGCAGAAACCGCTGCGGGCCAGCCCGCGTAAAAAGCCAGATGGGTAAACACCTCGGTTATCTCTTCTTCTGATAACCCGTTTTGACGTGCAAAGTCGATATGCCAACTCAGCTGCTTATCTCGGCCCTGCACGGTCAGCGCCGCCAGGGTAATCAAGCTACGCTCACGGGGTGAAAGTTCAGGGCGCGTCCAGATATCCTCAAACAGTATGTGTTGAGTCAGTTCAGCGAGTTTCGGTGCCGCCTGCGCCAGCGTTTCGCGGGTTAATGAAATTGCCATTCTTTCTTCTCCTTATGATTGATGGAACCAGTGTGGAGAAAGGCTATAATCCTGAATATCAAATTAATCAGCACATACAATCCCGCTTATAAGGACAATTGTGGAAAAAGTTCCCTCCAGCCTTGATACCGAGGCGCTGCGCAGTTTTGTTGCGGGCATCGACGCAGGAAGTTTTGCGCTTGCCGCTCAACGCTTGTGCCGTTCAACTTCAGCAGTCAGCGCGCAATTAAAGAAGCTAGAGCAACAATGCGGAACCGCATTAACAATAAAGAAAGGTCGCCATCTCGAATTAACCGCCAGCGGGGAAATACTGTTGGGCTATGCACGCCGCCTTTTAACGCTCAACGATGAAGCGCTTCGTGCGGTCAAAGGTGAATTGCTGCAGGGCGAAATTCGCATTGGCATGCAGGAGGATTTTGGTGAATCGGTGATGCCTGGTGTATTGGGCCATTTCAGTCGCCAGCATTCAGGCGTGAAAATCACGGCGCGAATCGACAGAAATCAAATGCTAATCAATGCGTTCACCGCTAAAAGTCTGGATATGGCACTTATTTGGCAGCCGCCTGAACTCACAAATGACAACATGCTGATTGGGCAATGTCCGCTCGAATGGATCTACCATCCCGATGCAGATGTTGCCGGGTGGCTCAAAAGGGGCGAACCTTTACCGCTGGTGGCATTTGAATCACCCTGCGTTATGCGTTCGCGAGCCACTTCCTGCCTTGATCGGGCGGGTATTCCGTGGCGTATCGTTTTTACCAGCCACAGTCTGAGTGGAATTTGGGCTGCTGTACAGGCGGGCTTAGGCATCACAGTGCGTACTCGTGCCGGTTTGCCGGCCAATTTAGCAATCGGTACTGATCTTTTGCCTGCGCCGGGTTCATTGGGCATAACGGTTTTACGCGCAGAAAACCGCCATGATGAAGCGCTCACGTTGCTTCAACAGCTGATGGTGGATGCCGCACAACGGTTTACCCACGTTGGACGAACTTTCGCGTAATCCGTTCGCCCGAATGCAAATCTGGTCGGGCGAAGCGCAACGACGTTGACGCACAATAAAATCGGAGCCACGTAAGAATTAAGCCGCAGCCGCGATCCCGCTCCATTTTTCTCATTTATGCATACAATTAAACGTCTTAACCCGACCTCGATACTTTCATTAAGCACTCGGGGTTCAAAGCCACCAGCCGCTAAATGTGTGTATGTCATGCCAAAATCTGTCATTTCCAGCGATGCGCTTCATGCTTTTACACCCGCCACACAAAGATGGTTCGCCGCCGCTTTTACCGCACCCACGCCCGTACAACAGGCAGCATGGAAGGCGATCGCAACCGGTAAACATTGTCTGGTGATTGCGCCCACCGGTTCTGGCAAGACACTTGCAGCGTTCATGAAAGCGATTGATCTACTGTTTCAAGAGCGTGCCGGGCAAGATAAGCGCGTGCGGGAAACAACGACGCGCATTTTGTACATTTCTCCTGTTAAAGCGTTGGCGGCAGATGTTCGACGTAATTTAAGCCTGCCGCTGGAGGGCGTTTATGCGGAACGTCGCGCTTTAGGTGATCCCGAAACCCTGCTTAATGTCGGTATGCGTTCCGGCGATACGCCAGCAGGCGATCGCGCAAAGTTGCTGCGTCGCCCGCCCGACATTTTGATCACGACACCGGAATCGCTGTTTTTAATGCTGACTTCGCAAGCCAGAAACACGTTGCGCGGCGTAACCACAGTCATCATTGATGAAGTGCACGCGGTAGCCGGTTCGAAACGCGGTTCTCAGCTAGCGCTGAGTCTGGAACGCCTCGATCAATTGCTGCCCTCACCGGCACAACGCATCGGATTGTCGGCAACGGTTAAGCCGGAGGATCGCGTAGCCCACTTTCTTGGTGGCGCACAAGAGACACTCATCGTTAATCCTGCTTCCGAACGCACCTTAGAGATGAAAATTGTCGTTCCCGTTGAAGATATGACAGATATCGCTGGCAGATCCGAGCAACCTTCAGAAACCACATCAACGTCACGATCTATTTGGCCACACATCGAAACACAAATTTTAGAACAGGTAATGTCTCATCGGTCGACGCTGGTTTTCGCTAATTCACGCGGTCTGGCTGAAAAGTTAACGGCTCGACTTAACGAACGCTATGCCTCTCAGCTCAACAGTCCGCCGCCTTTGCAAGCGCCTCAGCATTACGACTCCTTTGCGGGTGGAACAGAAAAGCGTGCTGATGGCGCAACGGCATTAATCGCTCGTTCGCATCATGGTTCAGTTTCCAAAGAACAGCGCAGCGAAATTGAAGCTGCGCTAAAGGCCGGAGAATTGCGCTGCGTAGTAGCAACATCAAGTCTTGAGCTTGGCATCGATATGGGACCGGTTGATTTAGTGATTCAGGTCGGTGCGCCTTTCTCGGTGGCTAGTGCGCTACAACGCGTTGGCCGTGCCGGACATCAAGTTGGGGGAATCTCTTCTGGCATTATCTTTCCGCGTACCCGACGTGATGTAGTGGATGCCGCCGTTACCGTAAAAGCGATGCTTGAAGGCCAGCTGGATCCTATCGAACCGCCCAACAATCCTTTGGATATCCTGGCGCAACAAACGCTGGCAGCTGTGGCAATGGATTCACTTCACATAGATGCGTGGTTTGCTTTGGTGCGCAGAGCCGATCCTTTTCGTACTCTGCCGCGCAATGTGTTTGATGCCACGCTTGATATGTTGGCCGGTAAATATCCTTCTGACGAATTTGCGCAGTTCCGCCCACGCTTAGTGTGGGATCGTGAAAGCGGCATATTATCTCCTCGACCCGGTGCGCAACACTTAGCGGTCACCAGTGGCGGCACCATTCCCGATCGCGGTATGTTCAGCGTGGTGTTACCCGAAGGCGAAGAGCAGTCAGGATCACGCCGCGTGGGTGAGTTGGATGAAGAGATGGTTTACGAGTCGCGGGTTAACGACATCATCACGTTAGGGGCAACGTCGTGGCGTATTCAACAGATCACCCACGATCAGGTCATCGTGGTTCCCGCGCCGGGCCGCTCTGCACGGTTGCCGTTCTGGCATGGGGAAGGTTTGAGGCGTTCCGCCGTATTAGGGGAAAGGATTGGCACTTTTTTACGCCAGATGGAAAACGCCCTTTTACATCACCCAGCGGAGGCTGAAAAGGCGCTCAGCGCTGTGGGTTTAAATGAAAATGCGGTGCGCAATACGCTTTCATTACTCGCTGAACAGCGCGAGAGCACTGGCGTATTGCCTACTGATCAAACATTAATTATTGAACGTTGCCGCGATGAAAGCGGTGACTGGCGCGTTATTTTACATTCGCCATGGGGACAACGCGTACATGCGCCTTGGGCACTGGCGATTGCAGAACGGATTCGGCGTCAAATGGGCATTGATCCTTCTGTGGTTGCCAGTGATGACGGCATCATTGCCTGCTTCCCGGACAGCGAAGGTCGTGTACCTGGCGTCGAACTGTTCGTATTTGAACCTGACCTCTTGCAGCGCATAGTCACAACAAGCGTCGGCAGTTCGGCACTGTTTGCGGCACGTTTTCGCGAATGTGCTTCCCGCGCGTTGCTATTGCCCAGACGTAATCCTGGCAAACGTTCTCCACTCTGGCAGCAACGGCTGCGCGCAGGTCAATTGCTGCAGGTGGCACGTGAACACGATGACTTTCCCATTCTTATCGAGACTGCGCGGGAATGCTTACAAGACGTTTATGATCTTGCCGCACTGCATCAGCTCATGGAAAAAGTGCAGCGCGGGAAGATCAGGTTTGTCGATGTAACCACTGACACGCCCTCACCTTTTGCCGCACCGCTGCTGTTTGGTTATGTTGCAGAGTTCATGTATGCAGGCGATGCGCCTTTAGCTGAACGCCATGCTTCATTACTCTCGCTTGACAGTAACTTGCTCGGAGAATTATTAGGCAAGGCAGATATGCGCGAACTGCTTGCCTCTTCGGTTATTGAACGCGTTGAACAGGAACTACAACGTACCGCTAAGGCGTATAAAGTCAGCGGAAAAGAAGGTATCGCCGATCTGTTACGCGAATTGGGGCCGTTATCACTGGCTGAAATTGAGGCGCGCTTCGCCTCTGAAGATATTGATGAAGCCGCTGCCTCCCTTAAAAGTCTCGAAGAGGCGCAGCGTGTTATCAACGTAAAAATCGCTGATCGATCACGTTGGGCAGCGATAGAAGATGCCGCTCGCTTACGTGATGCAATCGGCACGGCATTACCTGCGGGCATTCCTGTGGCTTTTCTCCAGCCGCTCGGAAAGCCACTTCGCGATCTGATTAATCGCTATGCGCGAACGCACACCCTCTTTACCACCCGCGAAATTGCAGAACGTTTTGGCTTGGGTGTTGCGGTAGTAGACGAAGGACTGGAACGCTTGTCTGAACAAGCGAAAGTACGGAAAGGTGACTTTGGCCTGCAGCGTGATGACTCACAGCAATGGGTCGCAGAAGAGATTTTTAAACGGCTGCGTCTGCGATCGTTGCGATCGGCCCGAGAAGCGACGCAACCGGTCGCGCATTCAGCTTGGGTCACAATGCTGCTTGAACGTCATGGACTGATCAATCAAGCAGCCGCCCAGTTTGGCGCCGATCACGCTGCTTTTTCTCACGGTGCTTACGAAGGGGTTAACGGTGTCGCGCGTGTGATTGAGCAACTTGCGGGCGTTGCGCTACCCGCTTCATTATGGGAATCGCAAATCCTGCGTGCACGCGTTCGCGATTATCAGCCTGCAATGCTCGACGAGCTGCTCGCTAACGGGGAAGTCATTTGGTGTGGTCATAAATCGCTGAGTTACAACGATGGCCTGATTTCCCTGCACCTGGCTGAGTATGCTGCCGAAACACTGCCTGCTTCCGTTCAGCAGTCAGAACTCGCGCCGCTACAACAAAGTATTGTTCATATGCTGTCTGAAGGGGGAGCATGGTTTGGCCGCGAAATATTGTTGCGGATGGAAACGAATGAACATGTCGGTCCAGAGCAGATTTACGCAGCGCTGTGGGAACTGGCATGGATGGGCTATATCACTACCGATACCTGGATTCCCGTACGCGCGCTTATCAGCTCACCTTCTTTGTCGCGTTCACGTCCTGCGCGCGCATTACGTAGTCGGCGTATGCACAATTTCAGCCTGAAATCGCCAGAACGAAGAAGCCCTCCCGCGAATACAATCGCAGGGCGCTGGTCATTGATAAAAAGAGAAACGCTGCAACCCACGACACTGGCGCTGGCATTAGTTGAAAATATGCTTGATCGCTATGGCGTCATTACACGTGGCAGCGCGATTTCGGAACAGATTCCCGGCGGATTCCCGGCCTTACAGCCTGTTTTACGCGGATTCGAAGATGCCGGACGACTGTTGCGGGGGCGCTTTGTAGAGGGCTTAGGCGGCGCGCAATTTGCTGACAACCTCACGATTGAGCGATTACGTGAGCTAGCGAAAACGCCGTCTGATGAGCGTGCTATTGTCGCGCTGGCAGCAATGGATCCCGCGAATCCTTTTGGCGCAACGCTTAACTGGCCAATGCACGCTAGCGGAACACGCCCCACCCGGCGCAACGGTGCATTTGTGGTTATTGCGGGTGGCGAACTGCAGCTTTACCTGCCGCAAGGTGGGAAAGATCTGTTAACTTTTGCAACAGAGAGTCAGCCTCTTTCGCTCGCGATCAGTGCGCTAGGAACCGCATTAAAACGCGATAAACAGCTTCGTTTTACGCTGGAAACTGTCGATGGCGAACCCGCGGGCCTTTCACCGCAATTAGCCGCATTACGTGCGGCAGGATTTTCCCGCGTACCAAACGGGTTCAGCTGGGAAGGTTAAGGTTCTTCTCGCGCACAAAATTGATAAAAGCTTGCAGTGGCGCGGGGATCAATCGACGGTCATTGTAGTAAAGATAAGGGCCTGAAAATTCCAACCACCAGGGTTGTAAAATGGCTTCCAGCTGGTTGCTTTCCAATGCGGGCTTAAGCCAGTCTTCAAACAGATAGAGAATGCCACCGCCGGCTATCGCTGTTTCAACCGCTAAATCCACCGCACCCCCCACGCTGACTACCAGCGGGCCACTGACCTTAACGCGAAGGCTTTCGCCATCACGCTCAAATTCCCAGTCTGGCATAACACCGCTGGCGTAACGTCCGCGCAGACAGCGATGCTGTATTAAATCTCGTGGATGCTGAGGTCGCCCATGCCGATTCAGATAATCAGGTGAAGCCGCGGCAGCAAAACGTTGTCGACGCGCGCCAATCGGTACTATCACCACATCCTGTTCCAGCCGTTCTTCATAACGAATACCGGCATCACAACCATCCCGGAAAACATCCTGAACGTTACTTTCAGCGATGATTTCAAGCTGGATATCCGGGAAGCGTTGCAGGAATTCCGGCACAAGAGCCGGTAAAACTAAACGCGAAGCGCTTACCGGGACATTGAGCCGTAACGTGCCGCCCGGTGTATTACGGTAATCATTGAGCGCATCAAGCGCCGCGTCGACTTCACTCATTGCTGGCAATAAACGCACCATCAACGCCCTGCCCGCTTCCGTTAACACCACTGTGCGTGTTGTGCGGTGAAACAAACGAATGCCAAGTTGCTGTTCGGCACGTCTTACTGCATCGCTAAGTCGTGACGCATTACTGCCCGTAACGCGTGCTGCTTCCCGAAAACCACCAGCCTTAGCGACTTCAACTACAGCGTGAAGCAGTGCAATATCGAGTGGCATTGTGCGTAACTCCGTACAGTATGTCTTGATTTACCCGAATAGTTGCACAGCCATTCTCCCGATACAATTAAACGACATTCCATCAGGAGGTTTCCATGTCCCAACCCAAACTGACTTATCGCCTCGGCGACCGCGACGTTAATCGCTTAGGTTATGGCGCAATGCAATTAGCTGGCCCCGGCGTGTTTGGCCCGGTTAAAGATGAAGCGCGCGCCACGGAAGTGCTGCAAAACGCAATTGCAGCCGGTGTGAACCATATCGATACCAGCGATTTTTACGGCCCGCATGAAACCAATAAGCTGATCAAAAAGGCGTTATATCCTTATCCTGACGATCTTTGCATCGTTACTAAAGTTGGCGCGCTACGCGATAACAAAGGCGGTTGGCTGCCGGCATTCACACCTGATGCATTAACGCGTGCAGTGGAAGATAACTTACGCCACCTTGGCTTAGAGACGATGGAGGTGGTTAATCTGCGAAGTATGCTGGATGTTCACCAGCCTAAAGAGGGATCGCTTGAACCTCAGCTGGAGGCGTTGATGGCGCTGAAATCGCGTGGGCTTATTCGTCATATTGGTCTGAGCAACGTCACAGCAAAACAGGTTGCCGATGCGCAAAAAATGACGCCGATTGTCTGCGTACAAAATATGTATAACCTGGCGAATCGTCAGGACGATGCGCTGATCGATAGTCTGGCTGAGCAAGGTATCGCCTATGTTCCGTTTTTCCCATTAGGCGGCTTCTCACCATTGCAATCATCACAGCTGGAACAGGTTGCTGCCTATTTAAATGCCACCACAATGCAGATCGCGCTGGCGTGGTTGCTGCGTCGATCGCCCAATATTTTATTGATACCGGGTACGTCATCGCCACAGCATTTGCAGGAAAATCTGGCGAGCAGACACCTTGAACTCCCCGCAGAGGCGATGGAAAAGCTAAACGAAATGGGGAAAGGTTGACCACAACAGCGAAACCCGCAGGTTGCGGGCTTCGGTAGAACGGGTATGGACGACTGACGAGTGCTCTTTCTCTGTGGTGAAACTCTTTGCGAGCGATAAACGCGTGATGAAGAGGTTATCAGTATGCGCTGGGCTTGAAGCTGTATTGAGTTCGGCTTTAACGCACTGAATCTTCATCGCTATCGTTTAGCTCGTGAAGCTGTATTTGGCGCGAAGGCGCGGATTCAAGCTGTTCACTGTAATCAGCACTCACATCCGGTAAGCTTGTAAACTGTCCATCAACGAACAAGAAGCTTAGATGCTGCTCAATATCTTTTAGCATCGCTTCAACTGATTCAGCTTGATCACCTTTTTCATCATTACCATCAAGCTGCCAGTGAAACACCCCCGTCTCTTTGCTTGCACTGCCGATATCTATTACGTGCCCATCAATATTCTGCATGAGCAGACGCGGCTCGCAATAGATCAGCATATAGGGCATTAGATCGCGTTTGTTCTCTGACATATTTTATCTCCAGTGGGGTCTGGCGAGGCATTTGCTCATCCTCACCTTATAAATAGTAGCGCATGCCATATATCGCCCAAAAAATGGCGTTTGCGGCAAGATATGTCCAGCATCCCCAATACGCTACGGGTTCACGCTGTGTTCTTAACTTAGGCAGGAAAGCCAATAGATAACCGGCAGAAGCGATAAGCGAAATAAAATAGAAAAACTTCATCGATTTCTCCTGAAAAATCCTTAACGCTTATCAGCATAGACAGCATTTTGAACTCTCGCATGCGTAGATGGATAATCGATGGCTTCCGTTACGCTTTAAATTTGCAGGACTTTATTTGATAAGAGCAGGCAGGCTGCGTGAATTACAGCCTGCCAGAGGGGGGTTAGTTTGCGTCAGCAGTTTGACTGTTTTCGCCAAACTTCTCTTTCATGTGTGCCTCGATCTCTTCCAGACTTTTACCGCGCGTCTCTGGCAGCATCGACACGACAAAGAAGAGTGAGCCGACATTGATCACGGCAAAAATAAAGAAGGTCGTGCTGCCCGCGTATTCCATTACGGGTGGGAAACCAAACGCAACTACAGCGTTAAAGATCCACTGAAGTGATACGGCTGCACCCGTTAATACGCCGCGAAGCTGCATCGGGAATAATTCCGACATAAGCAGCCAATAAACCGGCGCAACGAACATCTGCATAAAGAATAGAAACATTAAAATGCAGGCTAATGCGAGATAGCTTTGCGTGAGATTCGACGGTAAAAATGTCAACACAGCGCCTAACAAGATCTGAGCAGTAATAACAAAACTCAGGCCGGTAATCAGCATTTTACGACGAGCAAAACGGCTGACTGCCCAGATACCCGCAATCGACGCTATCACTGAGACCACACCATTACCGATAGTAGCTGCAATAGAGGCACTGGTGCCCATGCCGGTTGATTTCAAAATAATCGGTGTGTAATACATGAAGCCGTTAACGCCAGTAAACTGAATGACGAAACCTAGCCCCGCGCCAATAATCATTAATCTGATCACCCACTTCTCACGAATGAGTGTCATCGCACTTGGGCCATGTTCCGCAGCTTTGGCTTGCCTCTTCATCTCCGCCATTTCGTGGCGAACTTCACGCGGCGTTTCACGCAGATACTTCAATATCTTTTTCGCTTCTTTCAGCCGTCCTTCTGCTACCAACCAGTGTGGCGAAGCGGGAACAAAGAAGGTCCCGATAAACAGCAGCAAACCTGGCACCATCGCAATGGCTAGCATGTAGCGCCAAAGGTGTTCATCGTGCAGTAAATAGCTGAGCAATGTGCTGGCGACGTAAGCAATAAGCTGGCCAGTCACGATCATCAACTCATTACGACTCACCAGCGGTGCGCGTAATCTCGGCCCTGCAATCTCAGCAATAAACACCGGCACCGTTGATGAACCACCGCCGACTGCAATACCCAGCAAGAATCGCATCGCGACCATGACTGGAACGCTAGGAGCCAACGCGGTGCCCAGTGAACCCAGCACGAACAAAACAGCGAGGCTGCGCAGCGTAATACGACGCCCGAAGCGGTCGGAGAAAAAACCACTCAGAAAAGAACCAATGGCTGCGCCAAATACCAGCGACGAAGCCACTAAACCTTCAGTGAACGAGTTGAGACCTAATCCTCCTTGATCGGGAGGTGAAGTCATGTAAGGCAGTGCGCCTGAAATAATTCCCGTGTCATAGCCAAAAGCCAGCGCACCCATAGTGGCAACAAGTACCACTAAGAAAATGCGCTGACGGACGGTATCAGCAGTTGTAGTTTCATCCGTTTCGGAAGAAACCGGCGTTTTCGTACTCATATAATCCCTGTAATCAAAAAGTTAAATATCCATATGGTTAAATTTCATACGGAATGAAAATGGAACATTTTTACCATTAAGGTCAAAGAGTGTAGACGGTATTTAACGAATCGGTGGCTCGACAGAACGTCTGCTGAAAGTTTATTTTTTCCCAGCTAAACAGAGATAAGAGTTATTGAAAATACGTCAGAGTAAGTGGTTTATTCATCACGACGTTGAGTCATTTAAGTTATTGCAAATAGCAGAAGATAAAACACTTACTCACTTAACTTGTTAGTGATAATCATTATCACTTACTCTTTAGCTTACTTTTCACGGAATGGAAATGATGCACGTGTCTTCAGATCTATGGCTTACGACCTTCGTTGTCGCAGTCACTATCATATTGTGGGCGACCGCGCGTTTACCTGAGTTTATAACTGCCCTGCTGTTTTTTGCAGCCGCCATGCTTCTTCACATCGCACCAGCAGAAAGCGTTTTTAGCGGCTTTTCCTCCCCGGCTTTTTGGCTGGTTCTCAGCGGGTTTATTCTTGGCTTAGCAATGCGCAAAGTTGGCCTTGCCGATCGCTGGGCAAGTTTTCTTTCGGTGGCGTTGAGTCAATCCTGGCCGCGCATGGTCAGTGGCGTGATCACCCTGAGTTATCTACTGGCTTTTATCATGCCGTCTAATATGGGCAGGATTGCTTTGCTTATGCCTGTGGTAGCGGCAATGGCTAATCAGGTTGGGATTAAAGAAGGCACCCGAGGATGGATTGGTTTGGCTCTCGCGGTGGGTTTAGGAACCTTTCAACTCTCTTCCAGCATTTTGCCGGCAAACGTTCCTAATTTGGTTTTAATCGGTGCCGCCGATAACGCCTTCCATCTTCATTTTAACTGGATGCCGTGGTGGTTATTGCATACGCCTGTACTTGGGATTGCAAAAGGCATATTGCTGACAATAGCTATTATTTACCTGTTTCCCGCGAAGCCTGTTCACCGGATCACACGCCCCGATACGTCTGCATTTACGGCAGCTGAATGGCGCTTAATGTTTATCACCGCTCTGACTTTATTACTCTGGATCACCGATGGCTGGCATGGTATTTCGCCAGCCTGGATTGGCTTAGCGGCTGCCTGTATTTGTCTGCTGCCGAAAGTAGGCTTCATTGATGGCAATGAGTTTGCCAACGGCGTTAATTTTCGCACCTGCCTTTATGTCGCCGCCATTCTCGGTGTTACCACTGTTGTGGTCGACTCTGGTTTAGGTGAGGCCATTGCTAATGGTTTACTTGCTATTACCCCCTTGGCACCGGATTCCCCTTTTATCAGCTTTATATCGTTGAATGCGCTGACTAGCGCACTGAACTTTGTCGTCACGGCCAATGGTGTTCCGGCGATGTTTACCCCGATGGCGCAGCAATTCGCTGATGCTTCCGGCTTTTCGCTGACTACAGTGGTCATGATCCAGGCCTTTGCTTATGCCACGCCATTATTGCCTTATCAGGCATCACCCATTGTTGTCGCGATTGCTTTGGGAAAAGTGCCCGTACGTGAGGGTGTGAAGTTATGTCTGCTAGTGGCAATCGTCAGTGCGCTAATTTTATTACCACTGAATTATCTGTGGTTTTTATTACTGGGCTACGTCTAGTTTCTGAAGCGTATATTGTTACCCGATTAAAGGCGGGCATCAAAAAAGAGCCCATTACGCGCGTGATGGGCTCTTTTATTACTGATTTTTATCCGTTGAGACCTAAGCCGCTACTGGCCACCGTTCTTGTGGAAACAATGCCAGTCGTACATTGAATAAATGAAACAAGGGTTGATAAAGCTGAGGCGCAGCGTGTGACGCCCTCTCTAATGTTAGCAACATACGGTTGAGTTCCTGCAGTAATTCACCGTGTGGTTGGATTTGCAGAGATTTGAGTCGCTGCTTTAGGAACAGACTAAGTTCATGGAAAAAAGGGTCAAGGGTGATGTTCTGCTCATTTATCACTTCCCGATATTTTACAAAGAAGTCATAGCAGTTAGCGCCGAGCCAAGCCTCAGTGATCAAATTGCTGCCTGAAGTTAATAGTGGATCGGGATCAAGGCGTTTACGCGGCAGAATAATATTTACCTTATCCAGCATGCGCGCTACATATTGCTGACGCATTAGCATCGTTGCGTGACCTAACTTCATGGCCGATATAAATTGTAAAAGCTCAAGTACCCCTTTTCTCACCGCACGCTTTGCTGTCCACGAAGGCCGTTTGTTACGAATCATTGCTGTAATCACCACTGCAAATGCAATTCCTACCAGTGTTGAAAGCGCGGCATTCACTACAAGCAGTAAATCCGGCTTGAAGTGGTGGCTCATACCAATAAATCCAGGAATTTGCGTAGCGATGATTAAGCCAATCAGATTGGTAGCAGGGTTAGCAATCACTAATCCAAGCGCGATTAACCCCGGCGCGAGACAAATGACTAAGGCTTCAAAGGTCAGCGCTTCTGGGATCAGTACACAACAGTAAAGGATGCTGATGACGATTGCGAAAACAACGCCTTTTAAAAACAACCTCATTGGCGCTATTGGGCTATCCATAGCAGCAAAAAATGAACAAAGCACCGCTGCCATCATAGGTGCGGTAGCGCCATCAACCCAACCGCTGCCAATCCAAAACAGGCATGAAGCGAAAGTCGCAAAAAAGGCGGTAAAGGAAGAGAGCAGCAACATACCTTTGTCGACATGTTTGTGTTTACGAGCAACTTTACCTACTTTGGCGTCGGGTGTGAGTTCGTTTACACGCTCGTCTACAGTCTGATAAGCATTAGCGATACGGACAAAGTTACCCAGCCTTTCAATCAAACCATTGAGTAAGATACTCTCCTCACTGCTTAATTTTTGAAATTGCCAATCGCTTTTCAGCTTTCGTTGAACAGTTTCAAATTCATCTTTTAAAAGATGTGTCTTTTCAGGGTTTTCTTCTTCATTTAGCCACATCAAAAAATGGCTAAACGCGTCAGCAATATAATCAGGAAAAGCAATATTCAGTTCAGAAAGCTGACTGAGGCGAGCTTCAATGGCGGTCAGCGTTGGGATCATATAGGTCAAATGTTGATACTGTACGCTGACCAAACGAATTAAACGACGCGCTGCGTTACCTTCATAAACACAGTGCGTGATCAAGGTTTCGACATTAAGCGGATAGTTAGCCATTTGAATCAGGATCGCTTCGCGCTCAACCGATTTTTCTTGTGGCTGTGTAACGACCATCTGGATACAAAGCTTTTTGGCGTTCTGATACCAATCCTTTACGCTTCGCTCAAGCACTCTGCCCATCGAAACAGGGAAAATGAGTCGATGGACCAAACTGCTGCAGACAATGGCGACAGTAATCTCTTCAATGCGTGATATCACTGTGTAGGTAATAGCATCTGGTGACGTAACATCCGGGAAGCCCATGATGGCGGCACTATAACCGGCCAGCATGAAAACGTAACTTTTAGGCGTACGATCATGCAGCGAAAGATACAAACAGGTTGCCACCCATAAAGAAATACAGAAGCTAAATAACATGGGATCCAGCACGGTTGCAGGATAGATAAGCAGAATAAAGAGTCCACCCAGCAACGTACCCAAAAATCGGAAAATCGATTTCGATACGGTAGAGGCTGAATAGAGTTGTGAAGCAACATAGACGGTTGTTAAGGACCAGGCTGGTTTGTCCAGATTCAATTCCAATGCGACATAAAACGCTAAAAATGCGGCTAGACAGGTTTTACTTGAGAATAAAACCGCACTTTTCGAAAACCACTTCATAAGGGATTGTCACCTCTGCAAGGCATCTTTTCGCCGTATCCTGACAGAAGCAACTTGAGGTTTCATTTCAATTATTAATACAAATCGTTACCGTGCTAAGTATGTTGGATATTCATTGATTATCCTGCCTGCTGCCTGTTTTTCGTAGGTTAGATGCAGACTTATTCCTACTGACTAGCGTATTAGTCAAATTTAGTGCCCGGGCTCGCCTTAACGTTTTTCTGTCAGTTAAACATCATTGCGATAGGGTAGATTGATGTCTCAATGGTTCATTCTATCGTGCATTTAATTCTTTTCTCTGTAGCCCAGTTATCGAAACTTTTGGCGATTTCAGGCTGAAATCGCCAAAAATAGTCGGATGGTCATGAGTAAACCTATGCCGTGTTTACCCCATTGCACTAGTAGACATTATGTCTTTGCAATGAAAAACCACCCCACAGAACGCTAGCGAAATTTCACGGTGGTAACTTATGCAAGCTATTGAATTTATTATTAAGAAGAGTGAAATCATGACAATAAAACTGGCGATTTCAGCCTGAAATTCCTGATGAAATTGGGGCTAACGTGAAGGACTGCCTTTGAATGGGATATAAAGAAAATAAACTTAAACGCTTAATACAGAAAAGGCCTGAAGGAAATCCCTTCAGGCCTTTTCACTTAAAATCACCTTTTAATTCGCTAAATACTTTTTCAATGTTTCAGAGATAACTTTATCCAGCTCTTCCTGCAAATCTTTTGACTGCCGGTTAAACTCGTAGCTAAACATTCGACCACGCGTTTTTTTTCGTGCAAACCGATCTTTATCAGCAAATGGCCACAAGCTTGTTGATGTCGTTTTATCTTTTTCAGGTTCTTTAACTAATGTCTGGCTGGCATTCCGAATCAATCGCAAGATATTATTTTTCACTTCATCTTCTGCCAGGCCCTCACGAGAACAGACAACATCAATCTCCATTGAGATATTATCAATTAACGTCTCAACAGACTGACCCGTTTCATTCAACTTATCTGCGGCTTGAAGCAACGCTTTGTAGTCGGGATAAGTCAGTTCTGAATGGTTTGGGAAAAGTGCTATTAAATCGGAGGGCACACTGGCAGCCTGTAATGCACGCGTGACTTTTGCCTGGGATAAACCCTGATTTTCTGCGATTTCCTTTTGAGAAAGACCGCCATCCTTCAACGCCAGTAAGCGCATACCGACTTCACGCAGATTGTGTTCACGAGCCGTTTGAATATCCTGTGCCAGCTTACGGGCTTCATCAGCAGTAATTTCGGCATCGGTAACTAAAACCTCAAGACCGGTTCTGCAATGTATTGCAGCTGCACGACGACGAGACCCATCAAGGATCTCAATCTTCCCGCCTCGCATCACGCCAATAGCAGGAAAAAACTGCTGAAGTTTAATTGTTCGAATAATGTCTCGCAAAGAGTCAGGTGTTAATCCCGCCTGGTCACGCCCATTGGTTTCCATTACCACAAACGTTTTATCTTCAACTTCGTTAGCAGGAATGCGCTCTGAACGAAACAATGCGCGTTTTCCTGTCGAAAGAACAAACGTTTGTGCATGTGTCTCTGACGTGTCCTCTGTTTCCAAAGGAGTCTGGCTGAAGGTTCGGCCAATAGTGATTCTTTTTGCGCTCATAGAAACCTCAGTTCAGGCGGATAAATTCAATACGGTCAAACACGGCTTTAGCAAAATCCTCTGCCGCAGATCGGGCATTTTTTAATGCTTCACTGCTTCCAACATACGTTGAAGGATTAGCAGAGATAACAGTATCAAAAGATTCTCCACAACGCTCAAATCCATCGAGGCGGGGAAGGGCAGCATCTAACATATCACCGCCGAAAATCTCTTTTGCCAGGCTGTGACAAAGCTTGTGGTCAGCTTTGTTAGAAAGCTTGGACATAAAACCGATGTTTCCCTGGAGACGACAAGTCGCACCCGATTCTTCAATAATGCCAATCAGCTCCGGCAGACGCGTGAGGTATTTAAGTGTCGAATGAAAATCAACTTGTGCTGGAGGTACCGGCGTCATCAACAAATCAGAGGCTGCAATGGCATTTTTAAGAAACGCATCCAGATGAGGACCACTGTCTATAAAGATGAAGTCGTAATCCTTGGTCAATTTAGCAATAACGTTATCGTATAAAACAGAATGGATGTTCTGTCCCGGCAAATGTTCGGAACACAGTTCATCCCAGCGAGAAGCGATGAATGCATCATCAATCGACGCAGGCAATACATGCACGCCAGGAATTATTGAAGGAACAATAAATTCATTAACCAGTTCATCTCGACTTACGTTTTGCAGCATAGCCTGAGCAGCAGTGGCTTCTACCAAGCCTACTGAACGTTCATGATTCAAAAACATAGTGGCCGAGGATTGTGGATCGAGGTCAATGACAAGAATACGTAAGTCTTCAAACAGAAGATGAGGATGGGCGCGCAGAGCATGTGCTAAAGAGACAGTAGAAACTGTTTTTGATACGCCACCTTTGAGATTACCGACAAACAAAGTGTAAGCATCAGAATGACGATCGCGATACTTTGCAACGCCACGATGGTGATAAATGTCGATAATATTTTGAATCGACATCGCATATTTTACCGAGGAGCCGGCGGCACGTTTGTCGAATTGATAACCACTCTCTTCCATTTCGTTAACCGCGTAATCCACACTTGCACGCGTTAATTTAGGGAGCTTGGCAAGAGCCGCTTTTGCATAAACCTGATAATAGGTATTTTCGTGTAGCTCTTGTTTTTGTGCCTGAATTTGTTCCGTAAGGCTTAACAGCATCCGTTCTGAACGCTGAGCGACCTTCATGACCTGCTTATCATCGTTAGCCATACTTGTTCCACACATGTAGGATTTGTGACTTTATACCGAAATCCTGCTCATGAGGCAATTAATAATCACAAAAGAAGAAATGTTAAGTGGTGACACTTTTAACGTAAAACAGTGGTTTTACGTCATACGATGACTGCCTAAGTATGGGCCTGAATGCTTTTTAAACAGCATGTTATGCTCATCCACTGTATTCAGTGGAAGTTAACTAGTGGGTTTAAACGCATTTGAAATGTGACTACTGAGCGTCGCCAGGCAAGTTTCGATGACATTTGCAGACAAAGATTCACTGTATTCAGTAAAAGTACGCGACAAGATAATTGAGATGTTCACTGTAATGAGTAAAAGCTAAATATTCACTGTAATCAGTTAAAACGTTCACTGTAATCAGCACGCCAGGAATTTTTAAACAAGAGGGGAGGGCAAAGACATTGGATCGTTCACTGTAGTCAGTGAACCAACGAACCAACAGCATGAGCTTGCGACGTAACGTCAGTAAAGAATCACCCTGCGTAAGCAGAAAAGAGAGGAAAGTAAACATTCACTATAATCAGTAGCAACGCTTTGATCGAAACATCCAATCTCATACAGCCGCCAAAAACCCGCCCAACATTCACTGTAATCAGCAAAAACAGCGCTCATGCTTGTTATAAACATTCACTGTAATCAGTAGATTTTGTTGGAGGACAGCCATGAACGTTCACTGTAATCAGCAAAACTGCCCGTAACAGCCTGAAGCATTCACTATAATCAGTAGGATCCGAACCGGGTTTACCGATCTCAACATTCACTGTAATCAGTAGAATAGGGTTAAACAGGATCAGAAGGATGTTTCTTCGCCACATATTCACTGTATTCAGGATCGTCGATACAAGCATGACAGAAAGATCTTCAGGTTTTGCGTGTGCTCTCGAACCAGGCACCGTTTAACATTCACTGTATTCAGTAAATGCAGGGTTTGAATAACAGGGCGGTGAACGCGATAAGTCCGCTTTTACGTTTTCAGCAGCCAACATACTGCATCAAACCTCACATCAAAGATTCACTGTAATCAGCTGTTGTCGTCCTCTATTTTGAGGCGTTGAGTAATTAAAGCTGAATGGCTGACTTACAGATACCAGGCAAGACATTCACTGTAATCAGTAAAAACCGGGGCAACGTTCACTGTAATCAGTAAAAAACGCTTAAAACATTCACTATAAGCAGTTAACGGCTCACCCTGTCACTTTTGTCACTGAATACAGTGAACACCCGAGCTAAATGCAGCTAAAATACCTATTCGCTTCTTTATTTGTTTTAAATATAGTGCATATTCAATAACTTAAGTAGATTACATTCACTATAATCAGCGCAATGTCTGCAAGGAAATATTCACTGTAATCAGAAAGAGTAAGACTGTGCCTTTAAACACGTCGGCTGTTCACTGTAATCAGTAGTAAACGGGTTGCAGTGCTCATCATGAATCTCGTCATAAACAATGCTGGTACTTGTTAACTCGTAATTCATTGAATTAAAAGTGTTAATATTCTTTAGAAAGGAAAAAGTAAAAAAAGCAGGCATCATGAAAATACTGAATACAGTGAACGTAACTGATTACAGTGAACATTGAGAATCACTGATTACAGTAAACGAACCGGAAAGATATACTGTCACTTTTTGCACAAAAGTGACAGTGCCACGCGGGTTTTACTGATTACAGTGAAGGGCAGGGTTACTCTTCGAACTCGATGTCATCAAGTGCATCTATGCTTTCTAAGTTGCTAATGCCATCAAGCTTTGGTGTTCTGCTATGGATAATAAAAAACACAGAACGACCACGCTTAACCTCAGAATAATCGAGGTAGCCAATCTCTTTGAGCTGCTCCATTGCACGACGTACTACATGGTTTTGCGTTGTGGTTTTTGAGCCTAAATTAAGACGCATACGCAAACGTGCAAGTGAAATGGGAGCCGGGTTCGTTGGCAAGCTCTCAAGAAACGTATAGAGCGCCTGGGCGGACTCTTTACGCTTAAGACGTGAGATGGCCCTAAGTTGCAGTAAGACCTTGTGGTCGAAGTTATAGAGCTCAAATAGCTTAGGATCCGCTTGAATCCTCACGATATCTTTTTCACGATCGTAATAAGCTGATTGAACAAGGTGAGTATGATACGCCTTGCCGTTCCCTTCGAAAGATAAAGTATTGGTCGCAATACGGCGCAGAGAAGCATCAAGGCGCTTACGTAAAGCCGCTGAAGAGTTAGCCGAGGGGATGCCACACATCTTAACAAAATCAATAAATGGCAGCGTTACGGTATCGCCTTTAGTGGGATAACGTGAAAATGACTGAATGATGCCGGCCCAGGTTTTAAAATCGTTATCCATATCCAGTCGAGCGCCGGTAATGGTAATCTTTTCATACCCTTCAGCTTTAACCAATGACAGATTTTTTAACTCTTTAGTCGCGTCGGTGGAGGCCATTGCACCAGATTTGCCGCGCGCTGTGGATTTCAGCGTCGGAACAAACAAACCAAGTCGCATTAAAGCAACGGGTTGGACGGTATTATTCTTGTTGGGATGAAGTTGAATAACTTCACCACTGTTTTTGGTTACCGACAGAAAAGGTTCTAGTAACGCTTTGTTTTCACTCTCTTTATCTGCCATAGCCTGGGATCTTCATTCTGTGGATGAAAGGGATCGCTTTCTGATTACAGTGAACATTAGCACTGTTTACAGTGAACATTCTACTGTGCACAGTGAATAAAGTACTGATTATAGTGAACACTTTACTGATTACAGTGAACGCGATCACCTTCTCAGCCCTTGTCCCATGCGGCCTGCGACGATCGGGGATCTCTTAGGATCTATATAGGATCTCTTTATGATCGTTATTTAGGATCTACTCACTGTATAAGTGGATAACGTTGGAAATGCTAACCTTTCATTCCGCTTTATCTCAGATAAATAAAGATCTTTTCCAGACCAACATCAGCGTAAAGAAATTTCGCTCGTTTCACGATTTATAAACAACTTGCTCACTATTATTCATTTTTCATCAGCACATCTGCGGCGTATGGTTATCGTCATGTACTATTAAACAAATAACGAGGCACCATGACTGATTTTGCTATCTCTCGTAATCCCACCACCGGTGAGATCCTTGCACGTTACCCTATGCAAAATGCGGCTGAATTAGAGCAAGCATTAAATACCAGCGCTCAGGCTTATTCTCAATGGCGACACAGCAGCATGGAAACCCGCGTTGCTGTGTTACGTCAATTGGGTCAGCAAATTCGCCAACGTGAAAATGAGCTTGCACGCAGCGTAACGTTAGAAATGGGGAAACCCATCACACAAGCGCGCGCAGAAGTGCTTAAGTGCGCCAATTTGTGCGACTGGTATGCAGAACATGGGCCAGCAATGTTGGCCGATCAACCTACTCACGTTCCCGATGCGTGGCAGACATTTCGCCCAATCGGCGTCATCCTTGCCGTCATGCCATGGAACTTCCCATTCTGGCAGGTTCTACGCGGCGCTGTGAGCATGTTGTTAGCGGGTAATACCTACATGCTAAAACATGCACCTAACGTCATGGGAAGCGCTACGTTGATGTCTGAGCTGTTTGATGCGACCGATCTTCCAAAAGGCGGTTTCAATCTCATCAATGTCGATAACGACGGCGTATCGGCTGCAATTAAAGACGACCGTATTGCCGCTGTTGCTGTAACAGGCAGCGTACGTGCAGGTGCAGCAATTGCATCGCAAGCTGGCGCGGCATTAAAGAAAACAGTGCTTGAGCTGGGTGGATCAGATCCTTTTATCGTATTAGCGGATGCTGACTTAGATGAAGCGGTGAAATCGGCGGTCATTGGTCGATATCAGAATACCGGACAAGTCTGTATGGCGGCTAAACGGTTTATTGTCGAAGCATCCATTGCTGAAGCATTTGAATCACGGTTTACCGCTGCCGTAAAAGCATTAACGTTGGGCGACCCTTTGGATGAAAAAACTTTCCTGGGTCCTATGGCGCGTGCTGATTTACGTGACGAACTGAATGAGCAAGTGCAGGCAACGATTCGTGAGGGTGCTCGTCTGGTGTTAGGGGGATCAAAGCTGGAAGGGCAGGGAAACTATTACGCGCCAACCATCTTGTCTGACGTCACCACGGAAATGACAGCCTTCAAACAGGAGTTATTCGGGCCAGTCGCTGCGATTGCGGTGGCTCGCGATCCAGAGCATGCCTTACAAATCGCTAACGACAGCGAGTTTGGATTGAGTGCAACAGTTTGGACCAGCAATGATGACATTGCCGATCACATGACGCAGCATTTGGAAGTTGGCGCGGTATTTATCAATGGCAACGGCGCCTCTGATCCTCGCGTAACAATTGGTGGCGTGAAGAAAAGTGGATACGGTCGTGAACTGTCGCATTTCGGCGTGCATGAGTTCTGCAACATCCAGACTGTATGGAAAAATCGCCGCTAACGGATTACTGCGCTGCGGGTAAATAAGCTGGCGCAGCCGATCCCTTTGTTTCACTGCGTGGACGCAATAATCTGTCCGGCGCGAAATCAGTAAGCATATCTGAACGAGCGCCGGCGATTATTTCTTCAGCCACTAAACGACCTAAAAGCGGTGCAAGTGTCATACCGCTGTGGGTTGCCATCAGATAAACACGTTGAGCTGACGTGACAAAACCCAGAGCAGGCAAGCCATCCGCAGGACGTGAGCGCTGACCCACTTCAATTCGCTCTATTCGGGCACCTTGCGCATTGGTAAACAGACGACGTAAACGCCGCAACATTTCAACGCCAATCATGCCATTCACATCAGCCGGCCGGGCAGGATCAGCGTGGTGGTCCAAATCCAGCGCCTGAAGCATCAATCGGCCGCCCCCATCGGGTCGCACGTTAAGTTCTGGGGTGATGATATTGCTATTGAGTTGGATGGGGAGCGGATTAGTGTGTGCGAGAAAGCTGCAGGCGGTTTTATCCGCACGATTCGCATCCGTCATATCCAGTTCAAGTCCCAGTTGCCCAATTAATTCCGATGACCATCGTCCGGTAGCTAAAACAAGGTGATCACCTTGCCATTCTTGACCGTCAGACAGCGTCAACGTTACATTTTCTTCGGTTTCATCCAGGGTGATGACTTCGCGGTTGACGCATACCTCTACGTTTTTTTCGCGCAAATCAGCCAATAACCGTGCAACGAACAAACTGGGATAGATCAAACATTCAGACGAGAAATGCCAAGCTTGTTGAATGCGCGGATCGAGTTGTATTTCAGGTAAAGCTTGCAACAGGCTATGACGATCCACTACGCGAAAAGGGTACTTCAGCGCGGCAAGCTTTTCTGCCCGCAATTCTAATTGTTTAAGGGTGAAAGCATCAGCTGCCCACTCCCAGGTTCCGGTTTCGAGAAGCCACGGCGCGTTTAAGCCGCTTTCATGTTGTAGCCGTTTGTGTTCGTCAATCGCGCTGGCATTGAGATGGTGATAGCTTTGCGGACTTTTGCCGTTAGCGTTTACCCATGCATAGCTAATCTGGCTGGTTCCACTGCCGGGTAAGCTTTTATCAAATACCGTAACCTGAGCACCTTGAATAGCCAGTGAACGCGCCACGGATAATCCCAGTACGCCTGCACCAATAACAGCAATACGCTGTGGCATTGTTGAACACCTCCCGAGAAGAAAACAGTGAGGCTGGCTCATCTGCATGTAAGCCAGCAGCCCTGAAGTGAGAAAATTAAGATCAACGATGCCGGGATTCACGTCAACCCAACTCTGTAACAAAGATCACACAGCTCAATCACGAACGCTTGGATCTTTCAGGCACCGGTCTTGTCAAACCAGGCGGAAAGCCGATCCGGCGGTCCCCATTCTTGAAGAGTGAATAAACGTCAGGACGTCGGCATTTGAAAGGCCATCGCAAGGTGGCTCTGTGTTTTAAATGTGTTCCATCACCAGTACCGCTAAGGTATCGGGCTCCAGCGCGCGGAAGATATGTGCCTCATCACCCGGATAGCTGATGTAATCACCCACTTCCAGTTCAACCGGCGAATCAATGGGGCCGACTAAAGCTCGCCCTTGCGTCAGAATCAAATGCTCAACCGTATTCGGTGGATGCGGCTGAGACTGGCGTTCGGAGCCAGGTTGGATATGCAGCAGATAGATATCGCGTCGTGCACCGGGTGGGCAGGTTGCTAATAAAACGGCCTGATAATCTGCATGTTCAGCCGTCACGGTTGGCCCTTCGCCACGGCGAATCACCTGCATCCGATTCGCTTCAGGTTCCATCAAGCGGGCGAAGGGAATATTCAACGCTACGCAAAGCGACCATAACGTTTCAATGCTGGGATTACCATTGCCTGCTTCCAGTTGAGAAAGTGTAGATTTCGCAATTCCGGCTCGACGAGCGACTTCTGCCAGCGATAAGCCTGCACGCTGACGCTCACGGATTAAACCGTTGGCAATGATGCTAATGGGCGTCGTCACGTTTACTCCTGTTTGATAAATCGAACGTAACGTTCGTCTTGTAATGCTATTTACACAGGTTCATTATAATGGATAAATCGTTCGTTATGAGATGAAATTATTATGTTGCCGCAAAAAGAGATAGTGGGAAAAGGCGTCGTAAAAGCTATTTTCCTGGTCTGTATTGCTGATGGGATTGTTGGCTTGAGTTACGGCTCGCTGGCAACTGCCGATGGGTTTCCGCTTTGGGTTCCCCTTGCGCTCTCTACCTTGGTACTGGCGGGAGCGTCAGAGTTTTTGTTTATCGGTATCGTCGCAAGCGGCGGGAGTCCCCTTACTGCGGCAGCGGCAGGGCTTCTGGTTAATGCACGCCATTTACCGTTTGGAATCGCGGTTAAAGATTTGGTAGGACGCGGTTCTCGTGGTCTGCTCGGCTGCCATATTATGAATGATGAAAGCGTAGTATTTGGCATTTCTCAGCCTCAGCCTGAACAGCGGCGAGCAGCATTTTGGATCTGCGGCATAGGTATTGGGTTAATCTGGCCGATCAGCGTAATGACCGGAGCCGCCATTGGTCAGTTCATTCCTGACATCTCCACCATCGGCCTGGATGCCGTATTTCCCACCATTCTGATTGCGTTGATCTTTCCGGCATTGCGTCAACGCCGTACCCGGCTTCCGGCTTCAGTAGGGGCAGTGTTATCGCTTGCCGCCACGCCATTTGTTCCCGCAGGCATGCCGGTACTGTTTTCGTTATTGGGCTTGCTCGCCTGGAGATCACGCAAATGAATCAGCACGGCTTGATCATCGCCGGAATTGCATTGCTGGCGGTTGGGACGTATTTAATCCGTTTTGCGGGCGTGAAGTTGGGCAATCGCTTAGCCATAACCGAGCGTACTCAAAGCCTGCTGGCTGATGCTGCAACGGTATTATTGTTAGCCGTTGCCGCCACCAGCACGCTATTCGAAGGACAACATTTTGCCGGAATGGCGCGCGTACTTGGCGTTCTGTTTGCCGTTTTTCTCGCCTGGCGCAAAGCCCCGCTGATTACGATTATTATCAGCGCTGCAGTGATGACGGCTCTATTACGTTACTTTGGCGTACCCTAATTCCCACACTGAACTCGGGATTTTGTCGCGGGGAAAATTATGCCAGGATGCATGAAAGTTAAATAATAGTTAATAATTTCAGGCATTCGATCTCATGTTTAACGCATTCTTTTCTCTGCGCTCAATCTACTCATCTTTGCTGTTAGCGCTGGTGGTGTTACTTCCTTCGACGTCTTTGTTAGCCCGGCCTGAACTCAAGCCGCTGGGCGAAAACATCGCTGACATGGGGTCAACTTATTATCAATTTCAGACGCATTTCTTCACCTCTGCTGATGGCGAGCGTCGCTATAAAGTCTGGATTGGCATTCCTAAAAAAGCCGCTCCCGCAGCAGGTTATCCGGTTCTGTATATGCTAGATGGCAACGCGGCAATGGCGCGCTTATCCGAGCCGATGTTAAAACAGATGAGCAGCGAAGCGCCGCCCGTGCTGGTGGCGGTAGGCTACGACACTAATCTCCCTTTTGACGTGGCCGCGCGCAGTTTTGACTACACACCGGCAGGGGAAAATCTTGAACAAGATCAGCGGATGCGAGGCAGAAAGGGCGGCGGAAGCGCTGAGTTTCGTCAGCTTCTTTTAAATGAAATCGTGCCGTATGTCGAAAAGCGAGCCCCCAGCAATCCTCTTAAACGCGGCATTTGGGGACACTCCTTCGGTGGCCTGTTTGTGCTTGATTCCTATTACAATACAACATGGTTTCACAACTACTTTGCTGCTGCGCCATCATTAGGTTGGGCAAACCAACGCATTATCGCGTTGGCTAAAGAGAGTGATCCGGCGCGCTTGCAGCACAAATCGCTTTATTTGATGGAAGGTGATGGCGTGACCGAACAACGTAAAGGCCACTCGAGTGATCTCAAGCACGAAGAGGGCCAATTAATGCAGATACTTGAACACAAAGGTGGAGATTTGCATCTGTCACGTTATCCGGGCCAAACGCACGGGCAAATATTACCGTCTTCCCTCACCGATACGCTGCGCATCATGTCGAATAATCAAAATTGAGAAGAGCAGGATCTTTATTGTCGCTACTTTCAGGCTTCACATCATCATGGTTTTCCATTAGCTTATGGGAAATGATTGTTTCCTAAATAAGGTAAATTGATGCGTGACCCAACGACTCTCAAAGATCGGGGACGGCCTCGTGAATTCCAGTTGGAAGCGGTGCTGGATAGCGCCATGCTGGTGTTCCGTGAGAAAGGCTTTCATGCCACATCCATGAGCGATCTCAGTAAAGCGATGCAGCTTACCACTGGCAGCATCTACAAAGCTTTCAGCGATAAAAATCAGCTGTTTACACAAGTCTTTTCCCGCTATCTGTCGCTGCGCAACAGCGATCTACGTAGCCGACTGGCAACGTGCGAAACAGGTTTATCACGTCTGGAAGCGCTATTGGTTTTTTATGTTGAATCGGTGCGAGATATAGAAGGGCAGCGCGGTTGTCTGGTTGCAGGTAGTGCTGTTGAACTGCAAACACTTGATAAAGATCTTGCTGACGCAGTCAGCGAAGCACTGATGCGTAATCTAAATAATATCCAGCTTCTAATTCAGCAAGGTCAGCAGGATGGATCAATCAACGCGGAGTTGAATGCGGATGCCACAGCTTCATTGATGCTGTGCATTGTGCTGGGCATGCGCGTAGCCGGAAAAATTCCCCAAACGCGTCCTGATGAAAGCATTGTGCCGTTGGCGTTAAAGATCCTTAACTAAAATTTTAACTCATTAAGGCGTGATCATCCCCTAAAAAACGACTCAGGAGAAAATCGTTAGCGTGTGCTTCACAGTACGACTACGTAAATTACCATGCCAAACGGGCCTTCCGGTCCTTCACGAGAGCCTTTTCTGAACCCACCACGCTGGCTCCGGCAAATTATCCCTGCCACGTATCATCCGTTTCCTACGCGACAAGAAGACCGGGCTGATTAATGTTTCCCGGTAAACCCTGCATCATGTTTTCAGCCCGGCAGCGGAGCGAACGAACGTTTCACTGCCGGCGATTGATTCACTTAGCACACCTCATTAAACAGCCTGGACTCCTCACAGTCGGGCATGGAGAGCAACACCATGAACAAGAACATTATCGCACTGGCCATCCTGGCAGGTGCCGCTTTCGCTTCTGCGGCAAACGCAGCAAGCGGCACTATCGACTTCACCGGCAGCGTGACGTCGGCTTCCTGTACCATCGACGCCGCGTCTCAAGCCCAGACCGTTGCCCTTGGTAACGTCGGTACCAGCGACTTCGGCACGGCCGGCTCTACCTCAGGTAGCGGCAAAATCACCGTGGTGCTGAGCGCCTGTCCGGCCGCGGCAACCACCGCCGCAGTAAGCTTCGGCGGCCCGGCTGATCCTGTAAACAGCAACCTGCTGGCGCTGAGCCCGGCCTCTACCGCTAAAAACGTGGCCATTGCCCTGTTCGAAGATGACAGCACCACGGCTATTCCGCTGGCGTCCAAGTCTAAAACCTATCCGCTGAGCACCGCAGCCGACACCACGCTGACCTACTTCGCTAAGTATCAGTCGACGGCTGCCACCGTGACGGAAGGCTCGGCGAACGCCGCTGCTGACTTCACCGTGCTGTATAACTGATACCCCGGAACACGGATGTCAATAACCTGCCGCTCGTGGCGGGTTATTTTTTGCCGGATTAACGATAAAAGAGTGAAGGAAAAAAGATGTCTCGCTTATTAACGGGCCTGTGTTTTTTGAGTCTTCTTGGTTTAGCCGCGCTGCAGTCCGCCCAGGCGGGCGTGATTATCGGTGGGACGCGCATTATTTATCATGCGGATAAAAAAGAGACCTCCATTTCGGTAAAGAACCCTGAAAAAACAGCACCCTTCCTGATTCAGTCATGGGTGGAAACCTATCCGGAAGCCACGGCAGACAAGCCCCCGTTTATTATTACGCCCCCGCTGTTTCGCCTCGATGCGGGCAAAGAAAACATTGTCCGCATTGTGCGCACGGGCGGAAGCTTACCGGAAGACCGGGAGTCAGTGTTCTGGGCAAACATCAAGTCTATTCCGGCGTCTGAAAGCACCGACACAAACCGCTTACTCATCTCCGTCAAGACCAAAATCAAACTGTTCTACCGTCCGTCCGCGCTGAAAGAGAATGCCGGCAGTGCCTATAAGAAGCTGGCGTTTGCCGTTCGCGGCGACAGGCTGGTTATCACGAATCCCACGCCCTATTACGTCTCGTTTAACAGCATCACCGTGGGCGGCACGCCACTGAAAGCGCCGGGCATGATCGCCCCGAAATCCGTCCTGGAGCTGCCGTTAATGAAGGCCAGAGGCGGTTCAGTCAGCTGGACAGCCATAAATGACTTTGGTGGTGTGACCGGCGACGAGACGCGTCAGCTGTAATTAACCACCCCTCCTTTTAGCTAATCCTTACTCCGCCCGGCTGGTGTTTCTGCCGGGCCTGAGCGGCTGCGCCTGAAAATCACCAAGCGGGAATATGAACGATGACCTCAACGATAAAAAAATCAATAATAAAATCAATGCGTCACCCTATTAACAATACGTTTCAGGACAAAATTCAGGCGGTCAGCGGGTTGCCTTATTCGACAGTAGCCTGTTTTGTGGCTGCCGGTATTTTATCCGGCCTCTGTCTGGCGGCTTCACCCGCTGCCGCTGCAGACTATTTCGACCCTGCTGCGCTGGAATTAAAAGAGAGCAGCGCGGCCGAAAGTGACCTCAGGCAGTTTTCCACCGCTGGCGGGCAGTTGCCCGGAATCTATCTCGTTGATGTTTATCTCAACGGCAACCAGGTCGGCACCCGCGACGTCACGTTTGTCGACGACGGGGGCAGGCTGCTGCCCGAATTCACGCCCGCCGAATTAAGCGCGATGGGGGTGAAAAATGAAGCCTTCCCGTTGCTGAATCTGATGCGTCAGGACCAGGCGCTGAGCAACCTGGGTGAGCTTATCCCTGACGCCGACAGCCGCTTTGATTTCAGCCAGCAGCGCCTTGACGTGAGCATTCCGCAGGCGGCGCTGAACATTGAGGCCCGTAATGCTGTTAACCCTGCGTTGTGGGATCAGGGGCTGACCTCGGCCCGGCTGAACTACAGCTATAGCGGGGCCAACACTGACTACGGCACGGGCCGCAGCCGCAGTAACTTCTTCAATTTGCGCAGCGGCTTTAACGCCGGTGCCTGGCGCCTGCGTAACTATTCCACCTATACAGGCAGCGGGCAGAAGAGAGCCAGCTGGCAGAGTATCAGTACGTACGCACAGCGTGACGTGCAGCCCTTAAAAGGCCAGCTGACCCTCGGCGACAGCGCCACGCCTGGCGAGGTGTTTGACAGCGTGTCGTTTAGGGGCGTGCAGCTGGTATCTGACAACAATATGCTGCCCGACAGCCTGCGCGGTTTTGCTCCGGTTATCCGTGGCATTGCGCAGTCTAACGCGCAGGTGACAGTGCGCCAGAACAGTTACGTGATTTACCAGACTTACGTGGCGCCGGGTGCGTTCACCATTACTGACCTGTATCCGACCGCTTCGAGCGGGGATCTGGAAGTGGTTATCCGCGAAGCTGACGGTTCAGAGCGGGTCTCCCTGCAGCCCTTCTCTGCGGTGCCTATCATGCAGCGCGAAGGGCAGTTGAAATATGCCGCGACGGCGGGGCGCTACCGTACCGCTTACCTGAGCGGCAATACGCCGAATTTTGTACAGGGAACGGCAATTTATGGCCTGCCCCTGTCCAGCACGGTGTACGGCGGGGTGCAGGCGTCTGGCAACTATCAGTCAGCGGCGCTGGGACTGGGGCACAGCTTTGGTCACTGGGGCTCTGTCTCCATGGATGCAACGCAGGCACAGGCCACATTACGCGATGACTCCACGCACCGCGGCCAGTCTTTCCGCTTTCAATACGCCAAAGATATTGCCGCGACAGGCACCACCTTCACGCTGGCGGGTTATCGCTACTCCACGTCAGGCTTCTTCAGCATGCAGGAAGCGAACGAAGTGGACGTCCGCCAGGATGAGGTATGGCGTTTACGGTACAACAAACGCAGCCAGGCGATGCTCAACCTCAACCAGTCGCTTAGAGAGTACGGCAGCGTTTATATCTCTGCCTCGCAGCAGGACTACTGGCAGCAAACCGGCAGTGAGCGCAATATTTCAGCCGGCTATTATCTGACCCATGGCGGTGTGAACTACGGCTTGAATTATACCCTGTCTCGGACGCCGGGCTTGGGCAGCGAAGACCGTCAGCTGGCGTTCAGCGTGCAGATCCCGCTTGACCGGTTTATGGCGGGCAGCTGGGCACGCTATGGCCTGACCCGCAGTAAGAGTGGCGGCACCACGCACAATGCCGGCTTGAGTGGCACGGCGCTTGAAGATAACAACTTGAACTATAGGGTCCAGCAGCGCTATGACCGTCGCGGTCAGGGCTATGGTGGCGACCTGAGCGGCACCTATAAAGGTACCTACGGCGAGGTCAGCGCCGGTTATAACTACGCCAGCAATGCCCGCCAGGTGAACTATGGTGCACAGGGCTCGGTGGTGGTGCACCCGTACGGCGTCACGTTTGGTCAGGCCACCGGTGAGACGGCCGTGCTGGTCCGCGCGCCGGGCGCAGACGGCGTCAGGGTTGAAAACCACACCGGAGTGAAAACCGACTGGCGTGGCTACAGTGTGGTGCCTTACGCCTCAACCTACCGCCATAACCGCATTGCGCTTGATACCGGTACGTACGGCGAAGACATGGACATCGATACCGCCACGTCGTCGGTGGTGCCGACGAAGGGCGCGCTGGTGCTGGCCGATTTTAAAACCCGCACCGGCAGCCGCGTGCTGGTCAACCTTAACCGCAGCGCAGATCCAGTCCCGTTTGGCGCCATGGCGACCCTTGACGGCGACGCTGGCAACAGTGGGATCGTGGGAGATGGCGGCCAGGTATATCTGAGCGGCGTGCCGCAAAGCGGCAGGTTAAACGTGTCATGGGGCAGTGGCGCAACGCAGCAGTGCCAGGCCGCCTTCACCCTGCCTGCGCAAACAAAACAAACCGTCGCTGTGAAAATCGTCACTGCGCTCTGCGAATAAGGAGTTACCCATGACCAAATCTGATAAAAAAGCGAAAGCATTGTTGCTCAGTCTGATCCTATCCCCATTTTTTATTCTGTCTGAGTCGGCAATGGCAGCCTGTAATTGGGGAGCCGGGATATCCGCACCTGAGAACAAACCGCTCACCTTTGGCAGCGTGATGGTGCGGGCGGACGCTCCGGTGGGTACCGTTCTTGCCGTTGCCAGAACGGACGGTTATCACGGGTCGCAGGCTTTGTTTGTCTGCGATAGCGCCTACGCCATACAGGGGACGCTCTTAAGCTTTCCCACACTCAGTGCTTACGGGAATAATGTCTATAACACGAATATCCGGGGCGTGGGCCTCCGTATAGGGGAGCCTTCTACAAAATTCCCTACTTTGGATGATATGTCCCCTAACGAGAATTTTTATATAGATGGAGAAGGGGTAGTGGCACAGCTGGTCAAAACTGTGCCGGGTAGCGTCGGGGCCGGGCGGGTGATAGCGGGAACGCTCATAAAGTACGAAATTGTTTCCTACCCGGAGTTTCATGCTACGGCCTATCTCGGGAGCGACACCTATATCATTCCCGTTGCCTGCTCCGTTAATAACACGGTCATTAACGTTAGGTTGGATAACGCTGTAGAAGCGGATTTCAGCGGCGTAGGCTCGGTTGCGAAACCCAAAGACTTTACTGTCGGGGTAAACTGCGCTTCGGGCACGCAGGTAAAAATGACTTTGGATGGAAAACTCGCGGGTCCGACAGGCGTACTGGCTCTCAACGCCGGTACGGACCAGGCGTCAGGCATAGGGATTCAGCTGCTTAAAGACGGCACGCCGGTGGATCTCGGTACCGAGCTGAACTTTGGCACCGCGACAATGACAGGGAATTTACTGCTACCGTTAACCGCGCGTTATTATCAGACGGCTGCTTCCATCTCTGGCGGAAAGACAAACGCCTCTGCCACGTTTACCATGACATATAATTAACGGCACGCAACGTATCGCCACCTCGCGTATCCAAACTCATTGCTGGCGACTTTTTCACAACCTGAACCAGCCTAATTGTTCAGTAACATAAGTAGTTAAATTTATGCGGCGAGATTAATTATTAATAATATTGTTTATCCGCCGCATTATTCTTCGATTCCCCATTCAATCACCCTATCTCATTGATTTTTAAGCTTGTGATCGGCTCGATTCTGCATTGCTTTATCTGACGTGCTGTGAATAAATAAACGGTCGCAAATTTCACAAAACGGCTTATAACCGCCTTAAATATTATCCTGTCCGCGGAAAACAACGCTGACACCTTATTATCGAGCCTGCTATGAATGAAGATAAAAAGCTGCTGGCCGAGGAAATCAACGCCAGAGTAAAAGAACTAGAATCCCATTTAGTGGCGATTCGTCGTGATATTCATGCACATCCCGAATTAGGTTTTGATACGGTTCGCACGGCCAATTTGGTCACGCAACAATTACTGGCTTTGGGTTTGCAGCCCAAAACCGGCGTAGGCAGAACCGGCGTGATGGTAGATATTCATGGCGCTGAGCCAGGCAAAGTCGTGCTGCTGCGTGCCGACATGGACGCACTACCGATTCAAGAACAAACGGGTTGCCGTTCAGCAGCACCTATCCCGGAAAAATGCACGCCTGTGGTCACGATATTCATACCGCGACGCTGCTCGGCGTAGCCGCTATTTTGCCGCACTATCGTCAACAGCTAAAAGGCACGGTACGCCTGATTTTTCAGCCAGCAGAAGAGACGCCTGACAGCGGTGCAGAAGCGATGATTGCCGATGGTGCAGCCGAAGGCATTGACTGGGCAATTACGCTGCACAATAAACCAGAGCTGGCAGCCGGTGAAATCGCGTTAACGCGCGGTGCGAGCACCGCATCCAGCGATGAGTTTGACGTGACGGTTCATGGCGTTTCCACCCATGCGGCACGTCCACACATGGGCAGCGATCCTATCATCGCCACCGTGCATTTGATCAGCCAACTGCAGACCATCATTTCACGCGAGCGTGACCCCGCGCACTCCGCAGTGCTGACGATTGGTCATATTCAGGGCGGCACCACGCATAATATTATTCCCGACAGCTGCCTGTTTCAGGGCACCATCCGCACCAAATCGCCACAAGTGCGTGCTGATATGGAAGCATCGTTCAAGCGGATGTGCGAAGGTGTCGCTTTGGCGCAAAACGTGCGGATTGAGGTCAACTATCAGCGCGGCGTTCCGCCATTAATGAACGATGACACATTGATCGATACGCTGGAAACCATTCTCTCGCATCAATTTGATAAGCCGATCATCGCAAAACCCAGCGCCAGCTTTGGCGCGGAAGATTTTTCACTGTTTACTGAACGCGTTCCGGGATGCCAGATTCATATTGGTTCTGCTACGCCTGGACGTGACGATCATCTGCATAACTCCGATTATCAACCGGACGAACGCAGTATTGCCGCCGGGACGCAGGCGTTAACACGCCTCGCGATTGACTTGCTCTCCTAATATAAAAAATTGAGGTTTAGATGATGATGCGTAAAGGCTTGTTTGCTGTCTCCCTGGGAATGGTTCTGCTGAGTACGTCAGCGCTTACGTATGCTAAAGATTTTGGCACGTTGAAATTTGCTACTGAAGCCGCGTATCCGCCGTTTAACCAAACTACGCCAAGCGGCAAAATTGTTGGTTATGAGCCCGATATGGTGGCGGAGCTGGCAAAACGTGCGGGTTTCAAATATGAAATTATTGCGCAAAAATGGTCAGGTATGATTCCCGGCCTGATTGACGGTAAATATGATGCCGTCATTGATGCGGTCACTGTTACGCCTAAACGTGCCGAAGCGATCGATTTCACCCACGAATATACCGTTAGCGTCTCCAGCTTTGTCACAGCAAAAACCTCACCTTTAGCTTCGTTGCCGGGCACCGGTACTGTGGTTGCCGCTGACGATGAAGCTGGCATGAAAAAGTCTATTGATGATTTGAAAGCCACCTTCAAAGGCAAAACCATTGCCGTGCAGGTCGCCACAATTCAGGCTGATTTCTTACAAAAGTATCTGGGCGACGTTGCGACAATTCGTACCTATCAAGCTGGCCCGGAAACTTTCGCCGACCTGATGAATGGCCGTGTTGATGCGGTTATGGCCTCGCGTACCAATCTCAATGCGTTTGTGAAAAAACACACCGACGCTATCAGCAGCAGCGGCTACGGTTTCACGGGTGGCGTACTGGGAGCGGGTTCAGCAATTGGTTTGCGTAAAGGCAATGCCGAGCTGAAAGCGGCATTGGATGAGGCGCTGTTATCCATGATTAAAGACGGCACGCTGAGCAAACTCTCCATTAAATGGTTTGGCGAAGACGTCGCACCAAAAGCCTAATTGCCTATGTTTATGAATATTGATTGGCAAATACTTGGCTTCGGTGATGAAGGTTGGGGCGGCGTGTTGCTTAGCGCCGCTACGGTTACTGTCACTGTTTCTCTGTGCGCCTGGTTTCTGGGCGCTATTTTAGGCAGTTTACTGTGCTGGATGCAGATCGCCGGTTCGCGCTGGCAACAGCGGCTGGCAGCGGGCTACATCACAGTATTTCGTGGTGTACCTGAGTTGCTGGTGATCTACCTGTTCTACTTTGGTGGACGTCAGGTGGTTTCTTCTGTTGGCACCGCGCTGGGTTTTCAGGGGCCGTTCGACGTTAATGGTTTTATCGCAGGCGCAATTGCTATTGGACTGATTTCCGGGGCTTATCAGAGCAGCGTATTTCGTGGCGCCTTTTACGCTATTCCAAAAGGCACGCTGGAAGCCGCAACGGTGACGGGCATGGGACGTCTGATGATGTTCCGTAGAATGATCGTGCCACAGGCGCTGCGCACCGCGCTTCCCGGCATGGGAAATCAGTGGCAATCGGTGATTAAAGAGTCGGCATTGGTGTCAGTAACCGGTTTGGTCGAAACCATGAATCAGGTTTCCACCGCCGCTAACTCAACGCAGATGTCCTTCTTCTTCTACAGCGTCGGGGCCGTGATTTACCTGATAATCACCACCTGTTCAGACTTGGTTTTCCGCTACGTGGAAAAATTTGCCCTGCGCGGCCAACAGCGCGCGAATCTTTAAGGAGCCCACGTGGATTTCACTTTCTTGCAGGAGACGCTACTGGCGTTGCTCAAAGGATTGCCGCTGACCATTAATTTGGCGGTTCTATCCTTGCTCGGCGGCGCTATCCTGGCGCTGCTGCTTAATCTACTGCGTCAAACGCGCATCGGCAGTTACGTTTGCCGCTTCTACGTTTGGCTGTTTCGCGGCACACCGCTGCTGATCCAAATCTTCATGGTTTATTACGGCTTGGGCAGCTTACCCGCCATTCGTGAAAGTATTTTTTGGCCGTTGCTGCGCGATCCTTACTGGTGCGGATTACTGGCGCTGATCCTCAACGATGCGGCGTATACCTCAGAAATCTTGCGTGGCGGCTTGCGTGCCGTCAGCATTCAGTCACTGGAAGCGGCAAAAGTTTCTGGCATGTCGTCGCATAAGATCTTCACCCGCATCACGCTGCCCATTGCCATTCGCCAGGCATTACCGGCCTACAGCAATGAGATCATCTCAATGATCAAAGCCACTTCACTGGTCAGCACTATCAGCCTGATGGAGATGACCGGTATTGCGGATTCCATTGTTTCGTCCACTTTCCGCGCACTGGAAGTGTTCCTGAGCGCCGCCGTGATTTATCTGCTGCTCACCATGCTGGTTAGCAAAGGCGTCTCAATGCTGGAACGACGTTTATCACCTTACTATTTTGGAGCGCGGTCATGACCAAACCCACGATTATGCTGAGTCATCTCAGAAAGAGTTACGCGGGCCATGAAGTGCTGCACGATATCAGCCTGACGGCACACGACGGTGATGTTATTTCGCTGATTGGCGCCAGTGGCTCCGGTAAAAGTACCTTGCTGCGTTGCATTCCTTTCCTGGAAGTGCCCCAGGCTGGCGAGATTACGGTGGGCGATGAAATCGTCTCTATCGATAACACGGAGGAAAAGCTCAGCCGTGAGCAGCGTCGTCGCATCAAGCTGATGCGTATGCAGCTTGGCTTTGTGTTTCAAAGTTTTAATCTGTGGCCGCATAAAACCGTGATGCAAAATATTATTGAAGCGCCGGTGCATGTGCAAAAGCGCAATCACAAAGAGGCGATTGAAGAAGCCGAAGCGTTGCTGCACAAAGTGGGATTGTATGCAAAGCGCGATGCCTGGCCTTCACAACTTTCGGGTGGGCAACAACAGCGCGTTGCGATTGCGCGTGCGCTGGCGCAGCAACCAAAAGCGATCCTGTTTGATGAACCGACTTCAGCACTCGATCCAGAACTGGTAGGAGAGGTGTTGCGCGTAATCCGCAGCCTGGCGGAAGAGGGGCGCACCATGATCATCGTGACCCATGAAATGGGTTTCGCCCGCGAAGTATCGAACAAAGCGGTGTTTCTGCATCAAGGAATCGTTGAGGAGTCTGGCGCACCGGAGCAGGTATTTCTCGACCCTGTATCGCCACGTTGTCGCGCCTTTGTAAACAGCCATTTCCAGCGCAACACGGGATAACGTTCCTGTATTTGATTACGTTCATTCAAGGATGAGTGACGTTTTTAATCAGGATTTCCTTCACGTGCCCTTGACGAATCCCCGTCCTTAAAATAAAACTAGAACCCGTCAGGGGAGTCTCGCCAAAGAGACTGAGAGGCTAATAGCGCAATGCGCGGCTTAGCGACCCTTAGAACCTGACCCAGTTGATACTGGCGTAGGAAGACCTGGATCTCAGTGCGTTGAGCTCCTTGCCGCAAGGGCCGATCCGCACTGCTCTCGCCTTTTTTCCTTTCATGTATCACGGGTCTTCGCTGTTAAACGACGAGGCCAATGTGATGAACTCTCCCAATGAAACTGCCTTACTCGCAGCCTCCGCATCATGAGCCGCTGGTCGGTTTTAGGCAGCGGTGTGTCTGGTTTATGTGTCGCCACGCTGCTGGTCGAACAGGGTGAATCCGTCGAAGTGATCAGCAAAGAGGATTGTCTTCCGGCTTCGCATTGGGCTGGTGGCATGCTGGCACCTTGGTGCGAAGCTGAAAGCGCGCCTCAAACGGTTATCGATTGGGGACAGCATTCCGCTGCGTGGTGGTCAAAACGTGTTGATGGCGTTGAACACAACGGCACGTTAGTTATTGCGCCGCCGCGTGATAGCCTGGAACTGACGCGCTTCGCAAAAATGACGTCGGAGCATCAATGGGTTGCACCGGGCGAAATCGAACCTGCGTTGGAAAATCGCTTCGCACGCGGCTTGTTCTTTTCAGGCGAAGCGCACCTAAATCCACGTGATGCTATGCAGCAACTGCGCGCAAAATTGCTGCAGGCCAATGTCTCTTTTCATAACGGCGAACCCAGCGGAAAAATCATTGATTGTCGCGGCATCCACGCTGCCGAAGACCAGCCTGCACTGCGCGCTGTGCGCGGTGAAATGCTGATCCTGCAAACTGATGAAGTTCAGTTCTCGCGCCCGGTTCGCCTGTTACACCCTCGATTCCCTTGCTATCTGGTGCCGCGAGCAGCAGGACGTTTTATGCTTGGTGCCACCATGGTGGAAAGTCATGACGACAGCCCAATCAGCGCGCGCGCCATGATGGAATTGCTTAGCGCGGCGTACACCCTTCATCCGGCACTGGCTGAAGCTCGCATTGTTGAAAGCGGCACCGGTCTGCGTCCCGCCTATCGCGATAACCTGCCTGAGGTTCGCTACCAATACGGCATATTTTCCTTAAACGGTATGTATCGGCATGGTTTTTTGCTGGCACCCATTATGGCTGAAAAACTGATGCAGCAACTGGCCCAGGAGGTTTTGTAATGCGTATTCAACTTAATGGTCGTCCGATCGAAACGGAAGCCAACACCTTGGCAGAACTGCTTCAAGAACAGCAGATAGATGCCAGCTGCGTCGCCAGCGCCGTGGACGGTGAATTTGTACCGCGATCTCGCTACGACGCTCAACACATCACCGCAGGTTGTCAGCTAGAAATTTTGTCACCGATGCAGGGAGGTTAAGTATGTTTTACGATTTCAAACCCCAGTCGCGATTTTTACTGGGCACCGCCGGTTATCCGTCGCCTGATGTGCTGGCGCAAGCGATTAGCGCATCAGGCACAGAAATTATTACGGTTAGCCTGCGCCGCGAGGGCAGTGCAGGTGGTGCATTCCGTGAACTGCTGAAGTCGCTGAACACGCGAATTCTGCCTAACACTGCCGGTTGTCACACAGTCAAAGAGGCGGTAACCACCGCGCAAATGGCACGCGAACTCTTCAATACATCCTGGATAAAACTGGAGGTCATTGGGCATGCCGACACGCTGCAACCCGATCCTTTTGCCTTGGTCGAAGCCGCACGCATTCTTTGCGCCGACGGTTTCAACGTTTTCCCTTACACCACGGAAGATCTCATTGTTGGCGAAAAATTACTGGAAGCGGGCTGTGAATTATTGATGCCTTGGGGCGCGCCTATCGGTTCCGGTCAGGGATTACGCAATATCGAAGGATTGCGTTCTATGCGTGCCTGGTTCAAAGGCATTCCGTTGATTATTGATGCCGGCATTGGCGCGCCGAGCCAGGCGGCACAGGCGATGGAAATGGGCTTTGACGGGATCCTGCTCAATACGGCTGTGGCAAAAGCACGCGATCCGGTGCGTATGGCGGGTGCGTTTGCCTCAGCAATCCATGCTGGCCTGGAAGCGCAGCAGGCAGGGATGATGGAACGCCGCGACATGGCAGCCGCTTCTACACCCATTTTCGGTTTGGCCGAGTTCAGTTGAGGATAAAAGATGAGTCGTTATCAGCGGCAATCAATGCTGCCGGAAATAGGCGATGCCGGACAGCAGCGTCTGGCAAGCGCACGCGTGCTGGTGGTTGGTGCGGGCGGTTTGGGATCAACGCTGCTGCCGCTGCTGGTGGGCGCTGGGGTAGGATTTATAAAGCTTTACGACGGTGACGTGGTTGAACTGCATAATCTTCACCGGCAAACGCTGTTTAGCATGGCAGATGTGGGTCAATCAAAAGCAGTATGCGCCCAGCGGGCGCTAGCGCAGCGCAATCCCGAATCGATTGTAGAAGCACATCCGCACACACTGCGCGCCAGTATGATAAGTCATGCGCTTGATGGCATCGATATTGTGATCGACGCGGCTGATAATTTCGCTATTACCTATCAACTCTCTGACGTCTGCTATCCGCGCCATATTCCGCTGGTCTGTGCCTCGGTACTGGGCCGAACAGGTTATGTCGGAAGCTTCTGTGCAGATGCACCGAGCTATCGGGCACTTTTCCCTCAGTTGCCTACTGCATCCGCCAACTGCAATACCGCGGGCGTAATGGGGCCAGCCGTGGCAACGCTTGGTGCATTACAGGCACAAATGGCGCTCAGCATCTTGCTGCAACTCAAGCCGTCGCCCCTCGGTTGTATGATCAAGTGCGATTTTGTCGAGTGGCACGTGAGGCAGTTCCGCTTTGATTATGCGGAAGAACCGGCGCATCCCGGCGTGCCGTTTATCGACCTACAACTGCTTACGCCTGAAGATTGTATTATTGATCTGCGCAGTGTTATGGAAGCGCCAACCAGCATCGCTGACGACGTTCTGCGTCTGTTGCCTGATGAGCTCGCAGCCTGGCAGGCACCTGAAGAACAGCGCATTGTACTGGTGTGTGCCAGCGGAATGCGTGCGGCTAAGGCTGCACAGGCACTGGAGCAACGTGGGCACCGCCGATTAGCAATAATTGCAGCGAATCAATGTTAAACATTGCGTGAGTAATGCGTGCATTAAGTCATGCATTTATCAGTAGAGACGCATTTAGCCGTGAATGTTATTTCCCAATAGGGAAAGCTCTCCCTCCGCTTTGTTGCCGTTCATTGTCAATACGAAGAGTGGCGATGTTCTGTTGGTCGCGGATGAGTTCTAATAGCGGGCTGCCAGATAATGAAGATCGTGCATTGAAATTAATACTACTAACCATTATGCAAGCCAACATGGCGGTTAATGGTTATTGGAATGGCGCTCAATCCGCTTTCAAGGAGGGCATGAGCAAAAGCCTTGAAAAAGCAGAATCAAAAATACCTATAACGCGTTAAAAAGGGTTATTAATGAGGTTTAGCGTAACGGTGAAAGCGTTAGTTATTTTGCATAACATCACACATATTTTCTAAACCTCATCGTGTACTTTTATCAATCCTGATCGGTGAATTTATACCACTTCAGTTAATTGAAAGGTCTCAAATACCAGTTCCATCTCAGGATGAAAACTGCCTTCGTTTTGGAAAAAGCGCTGATGCTCTTGCTTCCAGTGATCAAGGCTGAGATCGCCTTCGCCTTCCAGCATCGCCATTTCAGGCGTTACGCGATCAAAACGTGTCAGGAACAAGCCGGTAGTGCGAATAACACACACCGGCTGATTATTGCCGTTGAGGATAATACTGTAGCTGCCAGGCTGCGGTTTGTGGTCATCTGCGTTCCAGGATTGCAAAGAGCCGCAGCTGGCGACCTTTTTACCGGCGATCACTAATGTAGCAAGCTGATTAGCCAACTCGGCTGAATCGCCAAACGGCCAGGCAAGGGCGTTGGGATATTTGATTTTTAATTGTTCGAGCGTCAATGCCATCGCTGAATCCTTAAGTTTAGGGCGTTGAATTATGCGCCCATTATCAACAATCTTGGTGATAATGGGCAGCATTGATTAAGCCAGGATGCGTTTAGCCCAGTCAGTAATATCATCACTGCTGCCGATATCGGGCTGCACCAAGCCGTTGATCATAAAAGTGGGTGAAACGTGGATGCCGTTCTGGCGTGCATATTTGCAATGCCATTTGATCTCGGTTTGCAGATCGGCGCGCGCGAATACCTCATACGCATCAATTCCGCTGTAATCTTTCAGGCGAGCAAGAATCTGATGAGGCGTAGCATCCATGTTAGGACCGCTACAATGATCGGTAAATTCAAATTCTTCCCGATGATCGGCAACGGCTTTCATCACTGCTTTTGCTGCTTCTTTACCCTGAAAAGAGGCCGCCAGAATGTAGCGCACAATCACGCCTGAAAAGAGATGCCAAGGCTGTGACTGTAAGCGAATTTTCAGTGTCATTTTCTCCTCACCCACTTCGCTCAGCAGCGCGTCAAATTTGTTAAAAGCGCGGACCGAGAAAGGGCAGGTAGGTTCCAGAAACACTTCAAAAATGTGGGGGCCGTGGCCCCAAACCAGCGGATCGGCAGAGAGTGTGGCATTCTGGCTCATGATTTTTCCTTTATTTAAGGGAGGATGAAAAGCAGACGTATCAACAAATCTTAGTCGTATCAGCCCGTTAAGTTTACTGCAGATCTGTTACAAGAATTTTAGCGCTCGCTTTATCGTGACTAAAAGTCAGGTTTAAAACAGGACAAAAGGCGTTAAAAATCGGTAAACTCAGCGGCTTTAAATTTATGCCTTTGCATCCCGGCGACAGCAGCCAGAAGCGTCTATAGTTATTGCCATACTTCTCTGCTTTTGCGTTGCAGGTTTTCTGCAGCGAATTTTTATGTTCATTTGCCCGGAGCCAATAAGCCTTAAAAGAGGTTAATTTTGCACACAGATCTGTCCTGGAAAACCCTCCATCACATCATTAATCAGACCATCGCTGACATGCTAGATGAACATCAAACATTGAACGTGTTGTCATTGCGCGCCAGGCTGCGTGAACTGGCAGAGATCGAAGATGATGAAACAATGGTGCTGTGTTACTGGCAGGCGAGCAAAATATTGATGCGATTACCCGCCACGGTAACAGCTAGCCAATTAATGAGCGCGGCGCGACATGCGTTTCGAACGCCGCTGAATCACGATCTGCTGTGATCTTATTTTCATGGGGCACGATGCGGCAAGTGGATGCGGCACAAAATCCGTTAATGTGACGCATTTACAGCAGTTTATGACCTATTCTTCAGGTTATGCTTTACCTATTTCCGCATTAAAGGATGTTCCATGTCGCATTTCCGCCCGGTGGCGTTAGAACACGCCAGCCGTCTGCTTAATCACGGACCTACGATTCTTATTACCAGTCAAGATCGCACATCACAGCGCCGTAATGTCATGGCTGCGGCCTGGTCTACGCCGGTTGAGTTCACCCCGCCGCGCATCGCTATTGTGGTAGACAAAGCAACCTGGTCCCGCGAGCTGATCGAATCAGGTGGCGCCTTTGGCATTTGCGTGCCGGCAGCCGCATTCGTCGATCTCACGTATGCCGTGGGCAGCGTCTCAGGACGCGATAAAGATAAATTCAGCGATTTTACTCTTCAGGCCATTAAGGGACCGCAACTTGGCGTGCCATTACTGGAAGAGAGTTGTGTCGCCTGGCTTGAATGCCGTCTGCTGCCAGAAACAGAAGCGCAACAGGCGTATGACACTCTGTTTGGCGAAGTGGTCGCAGCGGCGGCTGACAGTCGAGTTTTCTTTGACGGGCGCTGGCATTTCAATGCTGACAACCGTGATTTACACACATTGCACCATTTGGGTGGTGGAAAGTTCGTGACAGTAGCGAACACGCTTACGGCAAAAGCCGATTTCTAAACAGAGGTAATCTATGACAGTTAAAAGCTATGCTGCGATGCAAGCCGGTCAGGCACTTGAACGATACGACTACGATGCAGGCCCACTTGATGCAGAAGATGTTGAAGTTGAAGTGGAGTATTGCGGCGTATGCCATTCCGATTTATCTATGATCGATAACGAATGGGGCGCGTCTACTTATCCTTTGGTAGCGGGTCATGAAGTGATTGGTCGTGTTGTTGCGCTGGGTGACAGTGCAAAAAACAAGGGACTGAGCCTTGGTCAGCGTGTTGGCATTGGCTGGCTCGCAAAAAGCTGTCAGCACTGCGACGCGTGTATCAATGGCGAGCAGGTAAATTGCCAGCAGGGTAAAGTCTCTACGATCAATAATCATGGTGGTTTTGCCAGTTCGCTGCGCGCTAACTGGCAATGGGCTATTCCGCTGCCAGAAAAACTGGATGTCGCAACTGCGGGACCTCTGCTGTGTGGCGGCATCACTGTATTCAAACCACTGCTGATGCATAACGTCTCTGTTTCCAGCCGCGTAGGTGTGATCGGCATTGGTGGATTGGGCCATATCGCGATTAAAATTTTGCGTACGATTGGGGCCGAAGTTACTGCGTTCAGCTCATCAGCCAGCAAGACGCAGGCGATTCTGGACATGGGTGCGGATCATGTTGTTAACAGCCGCGATCCAGAAGCCTTAAAAGCGCTGGCAGGCCAGTTTGACTTGATTATCAGTACGGTGGCGGTTGACCTTGATTGGCAGCCATACTTCAATGCTCTGGCACCGAACGGCAAGTTCCACACCGTGGGTGCAGTAATGAAGCCATTCGAAGTGCCTGCTTTTAGTCTGATTACTGGCGACCATGCGGTGACGGGTTCGTCAACCGGATCGCCGGGTCAATTGCGTAAACTGTTGAAACTGGCTGGGCGCGCTAATATTGCGCCAACAGTGGAATACTTCCCCATGTCAAAAATCAACGACGCGCTGGATCACCTGCGTGCCGGTAAGGCCAATTATCGTATTGTCCTCAAAGCTGATTTTTAACGGCAGGCGCGCCTTTTGGCGCGCCAATTTCCTCTCTCTCCTCTGCTTTTTCAATTCTCTGTTAAAATTGAACACGGCGATAAAATAGTGATACTGCGCACTCATGCCCATTGCAGGAAGCACCTACTGGAGAAACTATGCTGTGGATTTGGAATGCCTTGATTGTATTGGTTACTGTCGTAGGCATGGAGATTGCTGCCGCGCTGGCGCATAAATACATCATGCACGGCTGGGGTTGGGGTTGGCATCTGTCGCATCATGAGCCGCATAAAGGCTGGTTTGAGCTCAACGATCTTTACGCAGTTGCCTTTGCCGGCTTGGCAATTTTGCTGATTTATCTGGGAAGTGAAGGGATGTGGCCGCTGCAGTGGATTGGCGCGGGAATGACGCTGTACGGCATTATGTATTTCATTGTTCACGATGGTTTAGTGCATCAGCGCTGGCCGTTCCGCTATGTTCCACGCCGTGGCTACTTTAAGCGTTTATATATGGCGCACCGCATGCATCATGCTGTGCGCGGTAAAGAGGGCTGCGTTTCGTTTGGTTTCCTTTATGCGCCGCCGCTGTCTAAATTGCAGGCGACGCTAAGAGAGCGGCACGGTAAGAAATCTAATGCGGACGCTGCCAAAGATGAGCAGGGCGCGGCGCCGAAGTCATCATCCGAGACATAACCGCTTGACCTGAAGCCGACACCAGCAACGCTAACTTCTCGGGCTTGCTGGTGGACTGGCGACGATCCCACGCCTTTTTGCCCGCCTGATTCACTTTGACCCCAATTTTGCGATAAACCCCTTTTGCTGTCGCAATCGCCCAAGCTGAACGCAGTGGCAAGCCCGCTAATCCAGCGGTTGCCGAATGATAATAAGGTTCCGCTTCTTTGACTAAGCGCCTTGCGACCCGGCTTAATGCCTGACGATTTTCTGGAGCGGCATAGTTAATGCCGTTTAAACCCACTTGCTGCAACCACTGTTCGGGTAAATAACAGCGGCCGACTTGCGCATCATCAACAATGTCACGCGCAATATTAGTGAGCTGAAACGCCAGCCCCAAATCGCAGGCGCGATCCAACGTCGCGGCATCCCGTACCCCCATAATCTGCGCCATCATCAATCCCACAACGCCCGCCACGTGATAGCAATAACGCAGCGTGTCATCGAATGTTTCATAGCGCACTTCACGTACATCCATGGCAAAGCCTTCGAGATGATCAAAAGCATAAGCAGGTAAAATATCGTGCGCCATTGCGACTTCCTGAAACGCCGCAAAAGCGGGCTCATGCATTTGCGATCCGGCATAGGCTTGACGCGTTTTAACTTCAAGCTGGGCTAAACGTTGCTCTGGCGTTTGCAATGAGACGATGTCTGAAGCAAAGCCCAATTGCTGATCGTCAATCACATCGTCGCAATGACGACACCAGGAATAGAGCATTAATACGCTGCGACGGGTTTTGGTATCAAATAGCTTTGACGCGGTTGCAAAGCTTTTCGAGCCCACTTCCATGGTTTCCACCGCGTGGTCGAGTAATGACGGATTATTCATGCCAGATCCTCCAGCATTAACCCTGCGGTGGCTTTGGCCGACCCGATGACGCCAGGAATGCCCGCACCTGGATGCGTACCGGCACCGACCAAATAAAGATTATGCAAATGCTTATCGCGGTTGTGTGGGCGGAACCAGGCGCTTTGCGAAAGAATCGGCTCAACTGAAAACGCCGAACCTTGGTAAGCGTTTAATTCGTCGCGGAAGTCGAAAGGGGTGAACATGCGGTGCGTCACTAACTGGCTGCGCAGCCCCGGCATGTAGTGCTGCTCAAGGTAGTCAAAGATGCGATCGCGCAGGCGTGGGCCTTCTACCGACCAGTCGAGATTGGCTGTTCCCAGATGCGGTACCGGCGCTAACACGTAGTAACTGCCACAACCCGCTGGCGCAAGCGACGGATCGGTGACGCAAGGCGCATGAAGATAAAGCGAAAAATCCTCAGCTAAGCCGTCATGATTAAATATCTCATCAATCAATTCGCGATAGCGCGGGCCGAAACAGACGGTGTGATGCGCCAACTGATCGTGATGGTGATTTAAGCCGAAGTAGAGGACAAACAGTGAGTTGCTCATGCGTTTGCCCTTAAGCGAACGGGCCTGCGCAGTTGAACCCGCATGCTCACTGAGCAAGTCATTGTAGGTATGCACCACATCGGCATTCGACGCGACGGCACGCGTGGGGAATACGCGACCATCCTGCAAATGTACCGCTTTGACGTTTTCGCCTTCAGTTTCTAACCGGCTGACTTTTGCATTCAACGCGACTTCACCGCCCAAATCTTCGAACAATTTCACCATGCCATTGACCAGCGCGCCGGTGCCGCCGCGCGGGAACCAGACGCCCCATTCACGCTCAAGTGCATGAATCAACGTGTATATTGAGGAAGTGGCATAAGGATTTCCGCCTACCAGCAATGAGTGGAAGGAAAAAGCCTGCCGCAAATGTTCATCTTCGATATAGCTTGCGACTTTGCTGTAAACGCTGCGCCAGGCCTGCAAACGCGCAAGCTGCGGCGCGGCGCGGATCATGTCGCGGAAGGATAAAAACGGTACCGTCCCGAGTTTCAGATAACCTTCTTTAAAAACGGCGCGGGAGTAATCCAAAAACTGGCGATAACCTTCGACATCACGCGGATTAAATTGCGCTATCTGCTGCTCAAGCTGCGCCTGATCGTTGTCGTAGTTAAAAATGTTGCCATTTTCCCAACACAAACGGTAAAACGGCGCGACCGGCAGCAGATCGACATACTCTTTCATCTGTTTGTCAGCCAGCGTAAACAACTCTTCTATCGCGCTGGGATCGGTGATTACCGTTGGCCCGGCATCAAAAGTAAAACCGTGGTCCTGATAAACGTAAGCGCGACCGCCAGGCTTGTCGCGCTGTTCAAGTAAAAGGGTAGGAATACCTGCCGCCTGAAGGCGAATAGCCAATGCGAGGCCACCAAAGCCTGCGCCAATTACTGCAGTTTTTTTCATCGTATCGCTCGTAGACGGGAAGGTGTAGTCAAAATAGCCTGCAAAGCTGCCACGATAGGGACCGGCGGTTTGCCACTAAGAATGCGTGCCATATCGGGCAAGGTTAATTTTCCCGCATAAAAGCGGGCAATAAGGCCATCCGGTAATCCGTAAAAACGCTGCATCACTTTCCAGCGCTGATCAGCCGGTCCAGCTAAAAACAACATGCGATTCAACATGCGAAAGAAACGCTGTTTCTGCCAGGCTTCGTGGGCAAAGTGGCGGATGAGATCCTGTAGCGATGAAGCGGAAAAGCGGCTGCTTGCAGCAATACGATCGGCCAGGGCGACAGCCAGCGGCAGGGAGTAACCGGTGGTGGGATGAAAAAGACCGGCACGTAATCCTGAACAGGCCAGCGGACGTTGCTGCCAAAATGCCTGGTGATCACCGGTCAGCGTAATGGGCAACGCGCCTTGCTCCTCGCGCATTAACCGGTCAAGCTGCCAACCCTGTTGCGCTGCGTAAGCGCTGATGTGCTGGCGCGCCTGCGGAGCGTTTAACGTCGCGTTATCGATGTAATGCGTATCTTCAATCAGCAATCGGGTTGCAGAGAGCGGCAAGGTATAAACAAAGCGATAGCCTTGCTGCTGGTCAACTGTGGCGTCCATGATGATTGGCGCTGTTAAGCCGTGCGGTTGCTTAAGCTGCCATTCCTGACCGACAAAAGCCTGAAAACCCACCAGCAGGGCGTCATCCGGCTGGTAGCCGCGCCCGTCAATCACCGCATCGGCGGTAATCATACGTCCATCTTCGAGTTGCACACTCACCGGCGTGATTGCCGTCACCTGAGTGTGCGTCAGCAAGTTGTCTCTAAATCGCTCATACAGCACGCGGGCAAAATGCTGTGAGGTAGCACAAAAATAGCCGCTGTTAAGACGGCGAGTGCGTTGCGGAAACCGCACGTGATAGTGCGTCCAGGAGTGAGCAATCAGCGGAGCGATCCAGCGATGCTGTTCCGGCGTGAGATCGTCGGCATGAAAGGACCAGGTATGATTGCCACCCGCTTGCTGTTCACTTTCAATCAGCAACAGCGAAAGTTCAGGATGCGTCTGCTGTAAGCGCAGTGCAATCAAGCCGTTTGCTAATCCAGCGCCAACAAAAATAAGGTCATAATGCGGTTGCATACAGGCTTCCTTTAAATGCGGGATGCAACACCGGACGGCGCGTGTTGACTGCCTGTTCAATAATGGCCGCCGCGGTTTCACTTCCGCCCGCCTGGCGCAGCGCGGGCTGTAACGTGCGCATGCGCTGACGATAGTGATCGTTACTCAGCAGCGAACGCAGTTGGCGCGCCATTGCATGGCTGGTGGTGAAGCGTGAAGCGCTTCGTCCAATGCCGTGATAAACAATGCGTGAGGCAACACCGGGCTGATCAAACGCCAGCGGCAACGCCAACAGCGGCGTGAGATGATTTACCGCATCCAACACGGTGTTGAGTCCGCCATGGCTAATCACCACTTGCGCTTGTGCCAGAGCCGCCGACTGATCGGCAAAATCCACGACGCGCGTATGGCTGTTATGCGCCAGCTTTTCCGCCTGAAAAGGTGAAAGGCGACCGCAATGCGCCAGCAGCAGCTGTGCATCCACTTCCTGACAGGCGCGCGCAATGGTTTTAAATAAACCATAGCGGTGGCCTTGCAACGTGCCCAGCGAGGCAAAAATGCGCGGCTTGTCGTTATCATCAAAATAGTTTTCAGCGGATGAAGTGGATTGCGTAAGCGAGCGTAGCGGGCCGACGGCGTGGAAAGTCTCGGGCAGGGCATAACGCGGGAAATCGAGCTCTGGGATCAACTGGCTGATTTGCGCCAGCGGGGATAAACATTCGTGCAGCTTATTTCGCGGCGTCAGGCCGAAATTGTTGGCATGTTGAGCAATCACGCGATCGTGACGGCGCATCAACCAGTCATATATTTTCTCGCTGGTGGCATAGCGCTCTTTGGCATAGTCATCATTTTTGTAATCAAACGGCATGACGGCCAACGGCAAATCGGCTTCACGATTCAGCGGTAATGCGCAGGCAACCGAAACGAAAGGCAACCCCAGCGCTTCTGCGGCTAAAGCACCGGCAGGTTCCATTTGATCAACGATCACACCATCAACCGCTAATGCAGTTAGCGCAGCAGGCAATTCCCGACACAACATATCGGTAGTACGGGCCATTTCAGTGATCAGGCGCAGCATGGAGGGGCCAAGAGGATGCGCCGCCAGTTTTAAGGTATGCGCCAGGCTACCTGCGGGATGGCTAGTCAATCCAACAGGACGGAACTGAATAGCGGGCGTGCTAACTAAAGTTTGAACGTCAATTTGATTGATAAAGGTCACGCGGTGGCCTCGCGCTATCAACGCGTGTGAGACATTTTGCAAGGCTTGCACATGGCTATAGAAAGGCGGCGAAACGACCGCGAAGTGACTCATGCAGCATCCTTAGCTGACAGCAGCGAGTTTTTTCTCGAACCAGCTTTGAATAAAATGTTGCGTGGCATAACCATTCTGGCAAGCCGCTTCAAGATGCTGATTGGCACGATGCAGATGATCGCGTAAACGATTCTCCACCGCTTTCGCGCCCAACATATTCACCAGCGTCGACTTCCCGGCATCTTTATTACAATCCTTGCCGGTATTCGTCATGCCATCGGCAAGATCATCAAGTAGCTGAAACGCCTGCCCAAGATCGAGTGAGAAGCGATGCAGCTTTTCACGCGCTTCTGATGAAGCATTCGCAACGATTGATGCCATCTGCATCGAGGCGCAAAACAGGGTGCTGGTTTTGAATTGATTGGTCATCAAAATGGCATCCGCATTGCGCGGTTTATCACCCTCAGAGAGATCTTTAAATTGCCCTTGCACCAAGCCTTGCAACCCAACAGCGTGAGACAATTCCGTCACCGCCTGATTCTTCGCATTGGCGGGTAAGCCTTCCGCGCAGGCGATCACACCAAAGGCTTTACTGAGCAGCGCAACCGCAGCCAAAATCGCCACATGTTCGCCAAACTGGCAATGAATAGTGGGTTGGCCGCGTCGCATTTTCGCATTATCCATGCAGGGCATGTCGTCGAGGATCAACGAGGCTGCATGAACCATTTCAATGGCGCAAGCCAGATCCAGCAGTCCACGATGACTCAGATCACAGCCCAAATCGCGTGCAGTTAACAGCAGAAGCATGGGGCGAATACGTTTACCGGGCGCTAAAGTGCCTTCGCGCATTGCCGCACCAACGCAATCGCGCTCACCGTCTACCGGTAAAAGTTCATCAAGACGCAGTTCAATATCGCTCAATAGCATTGAAATATCGCTGTGAGGATAATTGACCTGTTTTTCTGCACAAGCCGTCATTAAGGCTGTCCTTATTAGCAGATGAATGCACAGCAAGTCGAAACAAAGTCGATGCCATATTCATAGTATGTTTACTGCCACATTATGGTTGGCAGGTATTCAAGGCACGGTGGTCAAAAACCACATAATCAATATTAGTTGAGGATTAATAAAAGGTGGGGAATTCAGAAACATTCATCGATTCTTTACCAAAAATTTAACGTTTCTGAGCCGATGAAATGTAGCCAATTATCCGAGCAGCGTTCGCAATTCACTCATCACATGAATAACTTCCTGTGAAGTTAATGCGCCATCTTTTGCAAAGCGCACAATGCCATGTTGATCAACCACAATGACTGTTGAACCTTGCGGTTTCAGCTGCCATGTATGCTGCGCAACACCGCTGTTATCAATAATAAATTGCTGCCACGGGGTCGATTTCTTACTGGATTCAATACTGCGCACCACAAATATGCCACTGCCTGGCAGCACATCATCGGTATTGACGATGGTGGTGGTTTGGAAAGTGTTACGCGGTAAAGCGGCGTGTTCTAATGCGCTGATCAATCCTGCCGTTTGCTCCTTTGCCGATATCCTTCCTGCGACATGAATAATCAAACGCACTTTACCGGTCAGCGCCTGACTACGCCATTTTTGATAATTCAGTTTCCCTTGCTGCATTACCATTTCACCTTTATCGGCGATAAAGATTGAAGGCACCGGCTGGCCAAGCATCACGTTATGTGCGTTGGCTAATGAAGAAAATAGTGTCAGTGATATCAATGCAGAACGTAGCAAGTGAGCCTCTCATTTCTTGGATATTGATGGCTATCAGCGTAGCAACTTTTTGAATCGGCGGACGCTTTGTCGCTTAACACTGTTTCAGATCAATAAATGAACCGAGAAATAGCTCAAAAATGCCTTATTACCGAAAAAAAGGAGGCGAAAATGCGTAGCGGCTTGATGACGTTGAATGAGATGGCGCGCTATATCGGTGTTTCTTCACCGAGATTGGTCAGAGCAATGTGTAATCGCGGAACGCTGGCCGGCATTCCCTTACCCCAGGCAACGGAGTCGGCCCCTTTGGCTCAGCGACACTGGCGCCGCGAAGAGGTGCGGCAATTTAAGCATGCGTTACAGCGCGCAAAGGCGGCGCAATATGATGAGGGGATCAACTAAAAACAGGGGAAGGCGATATACAGCCTTCCCGTGATGGTGTTAGAAGTCGTATTGCAGTGACAAGCGATTCTGCCAGAAATCTGAGTCATACAGCGGCGAAGTCTGTACTCCGGCAAAATCGGTCAGGCTCAAGCCTTTTAATACGCCGGTAAAGTTCCAGGTGAAATAAACCAAATATTCTGACTGATTGATGCTGGAGGAGTCCGCAGCCGGTTTAAGATCCATAAAGGAATAACGCGAGCCAATCGACAGGTTTTCATTCATGACGTAGTTCACGTCCGTTGACCACGCATTGCCACTGCCTAAATCCTGGGTGCTGGTAAAGAAGGGTTGTGCGAAGTAGGGGCCAGACGAGGTATTGTGCGCGTAAGGTGTCACCAGCGAACCGTTATTCCAGCTGTCACCGCTGGCGGCGATGTGGTCATAGCCCAATTTCCAGCTCAGTGATGGCGTAAAGCTCAGCGCCAGCTGTGCACCGTAAGAGGTGCTGTTGACTTCGCCCGCCAGCGCTTTACCTTGGCTGGTGCCACGAATAACTTGCAGGCCAAAATCAGGCTGGAAGGTCGCTTCTTGCCAGCGTAAATGGCTTTCACCGAATACGATGCGAGAATAGTCCGCGTACTCTTCATACCAAAGTTGACCGCTTAAGGTTTTATCGTCCCATTGCGTAGCGCGTCCGCCGCCAATGCCCCACATGCCGTTGGTGCGTTCATCTACATCGGTATATGCGGTGCTGTCGAGAAACTGGTCGTCTCCCCACGGTTTATAACGCCAGACTTTGGTTGCATGCAGGAAGTTTTGCTTGTCGCCGTAATGCGCATCAACGCCGCGAAAAAGTATCGGCGTTATTCGCCAGTCATAATCACCGACAAAAGGAATATCGATGCGTTGATCGCCCGCAGTTATTTTAAAGTCATCTTTCTGCCAGCTTAAATAAGCTTCACCGACATTGGTTTGATTATCGCCAATATCACTAATGGTATGCGCTTCATCTGGATGATCAATTCCGCGTAAAAATATTCCGCTAACGCCCGCCTGGAAACCATAAAATGGGGCGGTTTCATATTTCAAACTGCCACCGTAACTCACAGTGTCCTGATTAAAACCTTTAGAGAAATAAGCATTGTGGGTTGAATAATAAAGCGTGCGCAGGCTGCCACTTACCGTGCCGCAGGTAAATATGTCGGTAAAGTTGTCAACGCCGCTGGTGCCATATTGGCAACTTGAGTCAATATTACTTTGCGTAGCGGCCATCGCTACGGAGGTGAACGGAAACAACAATGCCGCAAATGAAAGCGTTTTTAAGTGCATTTTCCTGAACCTTTTCCTGTCTAAAATAGAGCAAAGCCCGCCCGTCTGCTTATTAATGCAGCAAGCGGTAGATTATTTATGATTTATTATACTGCGGTAACGCCGTTTATTTTAACGTCGGGCAGCGTCTCACGAAGGTCCCAACCGTGCAGTTTACCCGGATTAAGTAAATTATGCGGATCGAATGCGCGTTTCATTGCAACAACATCGGGGCGAATCATCCCTTGTTTACCCTCTTCAATATGCAGCACGTGAGGATTATTAATCTTCACGCCGTTATCGCGGTAAGTTTGCATTATATTGTTAAGACGATGTTCATCGCTATAACGCACCAAAGGTAAGCCGCTGCACGTTAGTGCGCCATTCATGTCGCGCAAAAATTCTATATGCGAAATGACCTCGCCATTTAAGCGCTGCTCCATATCTAGCACCTGTTGCAGATAGTTGTCTGGTGCATAGGCGGTTTGCAGATAGGTCAGGGTTTTATCAATCTTCAATGCCTGTAAGGTCGTGTGATTCCAGCAATATTCGATCAGTGAATGGCCTTCATGCTGGTCATCGCTGTAACGCAGCACGGACTGTCCAGCATGCTGCGTTAATAAAGCGGGCAACAATGCGTCACTTTCACTGCCAACGACCGAAATCACCACATGCTTGCCTGATATTTGCTCAGGCGCGAGATCGGTAAAATAATCGGCGATAGGTGCTGCCATCACCGCAATTTGGCGTTTAACCAAGCCCGGTGAGCGGGCGAGCGCATCCGCAAACGCCATTGCGCTGGCGAAATCGCTGAAACTATCCAGCCGTTCGATCCAGTGATGGCAGGGCGCCAGCGCCAGTTCAATCTCCAGCACAATACCGTTGCTGCCGTACGCGTGATGCAACAGCATGGCTTCAGGCGCTTTCAGCGTGATAATCCGTGGCGTCTCTTCCATGGTCATTATTCGCACCGAGAGCACGTTGCCTGGTGCGGCCAGCGGACCGTAATTGATGGAACCGACGCCGCCAAAGCCGCCGCCAAACAGACCGCCAAGCGTGGCTAAGCGCCAGGTTGATGGCATGCAGCGCAGTTCCCAACCAAACGGACGCGTATAGGCTTCGAGATCGCCAAGTCGGATACCCGCTTGCGCCCGCACGCTGCCTTTACCCATTTCCACCACCGCGTTCAGCTTCGTAATATCAACCATCACGCCGCCGTGGAGCGGAATCAGTTGACCGTAATTGCCCGTGCCGCCGCCGCGAATATTTAAAGGCAAACGTTGTGCAGCGCAGGCAGCTACCACCGCCGCCAGCTCTTCTTCATCACGCGGACGCACCGCCAGTTCGGCAAATTTATCGTCCAACAGATTTTTAAGGATTGGGCTGAACCAATGAAAGTCTCGCGACAGACGTTTTACCTTGGGGGCCTCTTTAATCCAATCGAGCGCAGGCAACGCCGCGACCACCGCAGACAGCGCGGATTGACGAACAGAATCAGACATTATGCATTCCTGTGGTAAGTAAATTAGCTGTGGCTGAGTTCGCTCTCATGCCAGGCGGCCAGTACGCGACGCGTAAGCCATGACATCACGGCAAACAACAAAAACCCCGCCAGTGAAATCAATAACAGCGCAGCAAACATCAGCGGAATATTGAGTTGATAACCGGCCTGCAATATCTGATAAGCCAGACCCGTATCGGTGCCGCCGGTACCCGCGACAAATTCAGCCACAACCGCACCAATCAACGACAAACCGCTGGAGATGCGCAAGGCACCGAAGAAATAGGGCAACGCGGAAGGGATGCGCAGACGCAGCAGAATCTGCATACGCGAAGCGTGATTAAGCTGGAAATAGCTCAGCAACCCAGGCGAAACGCTACGCAAGCCTTGTGTGGTGTTGGAGATGATAGGGAAGACCGCCATCAAGGTGGCGCACACCACCAGCGACAAGGTGGTGTCTTTCACCCAGATGATGATCAATGGCGCAATCGCCACAATCGGCGTCACTTGTAAAAAAACAATGTAGGGGAAGAGCGCGGTCTCGATAAAACGGTTCTGCACCAGTAAAAAGGCGATCACCGAGCCAATAACTATGGCCACAGCAAACGAAATCACTGTGATCTTCATGGTGTAGAGCAGCGACATAAACAGCGAAGGGAAATTTTGCATCAGGCTCTGCGCCACCACCAGCGGCGAGGGCACCAAAAAGACTGGTACTTGCAGAGCGGTGACCAGCCATTGCCATAGCAGTAATATTGCCACCGCCATCAACAGTGGATAAAACAGTTTTTGAAATGACTGGCGTGCAGCAAACGGGGTTTTCATGATTTGCTCTCCTGGCTGGCATTGAACAAGCCGCGCTGAAGCTGTTGGGCATACAGCGTGAATGGCTGGCTGACCCGGAATTCATCATCACGGGGGAAGGGCGCATCGATGGCAATGTCATCAACGACGCGGCCAGGTCGCGCCGCCATCATGATGACTCGCTGCGACAGAAATACCGCCTCCTGAATCGAGTGGGTGACGAACACCACCGTCAAGTTTTGCTCTTGCCACAGTTGCAGCAGATCGCTATCAAGTTTGTTGCGGGTGATCTCATCCAAGGCGCCAAAGGGTTCATCCATTAGCAACACTTTGGGCCGCGTTACTAAACCGCGCGCAATGGAGACGCGCATCTGCATACCGCCGGAAAGCTCACGCGGCAAAACGTGACCAAACTGGCTCAATCCCACTAACTCAAGGATCTCTTTCACCCGCGTGTCCGCTTCCGGGCGCGGCACACCGGCTAAATCCAGCGGCAAACGCACATTCTTATGCACGTTATTCCACGGCATCAGCGTCGCTTCCTGAAACACGAAAGAGAGCGGTAAATCTCGCTGCTTTTCTCGGCGGTCGCGGCGAAAAAGCATCAGCTTACCGTCGCTGGGTTCAATCAATCCGGCGATCATTTTCAGTAAGGTACTTTTGCCGCAGCCGGATGGCCCGAGCAGGGTGACAAATTCCCCCTGACGAATGGTCAAATCAACCGGCAGCAATGCACGCGTGCCGTTGGGATAAATCTTCTCAGCGGAGAGCACGTCAATCGCCGGCGGCGCGCTTGCACCGGGTAGCGTTACCGGCGCGTTGTCGCTGCTCATCAAGGTCAATCGGCTGGCTTTATTCATGGCATGACCTTGGCGTCTTGGATGAACGTCAGGTTGTAGCTTCCCTTAAACGGGACTTTCGCCGGATCGATCAGTTTATTCTCAACCAGCAGCTGATAGGTCTGTTTCAGTCGCGATTCGGTCATGATACCGATGCCCTGAGTTTGCGCATCACCGCCGGTTAGCATCTGATATTTCTTCATCTGCGCGAGACTGAAAGCGATCTGGTCATCACCCATATTTGGGTTCTCTTTCTTGATCAGCACATTGCCCGCGCTGGGATCTTGCAGGTAGTTTTTCCAGCCCTGCATCGAGGCTTTAACAAAGGCCGCTACCACCTGCGGACGCTTCTCCACTGTTGATTTCATACAAACAATGCTGTTGCCGTACGGCGGATAACCCCACTCGCTGATCGGATAAACGTTGGCTTGTGCCCCGGCTTTTTGTACTGCAAAAGGTTCTGAGGTCAGATAGCCTTGCTGCACCAGCGTTTTATCGGCTAAGAACGGCTGAATACTAAAGGTATAAGGGCGGGCGCGGGCCGCTTTCAGGTTGAGCGCACTCTGCGCCCAAGGCCAGTAAGAGGTATACGCTTCTGAAGCCAGCAAAAAGGTTTTGCCTTGCAGATCGGCCTGACTTTTCACATCAGGATGGGTAATAAATACAATTGCCGAATGTTGAAAGGTGGTGGCAACCGGCATCGCTTCAACGCCAGATTGCCAGGATTGCAGCGCCTGCATGTTATCGCTGATGATGCAGTCCGCCTGGCCTGCTGCCATCAACTGCATGGTATGCACTTGCGGCCCGCCCATTTTCAGGGTGACGTCTAATCCGGCATCGCGGTAAAGATTCTGCGCCTGCGCCTGATAAAAACCGCCATGCTCAGCTTGTGCATACCAGTTAGTCATAAACGTGAATTTTTCTGCGGCCATGCCTGGTGCGGAAAGGGCCACGGAAAGTGCTGCAACAAGGCTCAATGTTTTTTTCATACCCAATCCCCGATTATTGTTTTAACAGTGATGCTGCATCGTTATGGTCTAACACTTTGCCGTGCCAGTGCGCTTTTCCCCATGCAGGCGCTTCACGCGTTATCCACCGCATTTCATGTACTTCAGTGATCGCTTTGGCCCAGCTCTCAGCCAGCGAATCGAGAATGACTGCGCCCTGTTCGGGTGTAGACGGCAGCGGGTCGCCAATCACGCCACTTGGGCCAAAATCGTAAGAAACCCAAGCCGCCATCGGTTTGGTGCTGGAAAGCGTTGGGCAGGGGAATTCAGGGGGATAATTGCTGACCGCTTTTTCCATCTGTACCGTTTCTGGTGCCAGCGCCAGCATCAATGCGGTTTCAGCATGGCCGGCGTGCATCGCCATTTGACGCTCTTTATCGTCCATAAAACTTTCGGCGCAGTTTGGCACTTTGAAGGTGTCTTGCATGATGATGATCATATCGCCATGGCGCAGTCGCAGTTCGCGCGCCGCCATTTGCAGCGGCTGCGGCTGGCCGCCATGTCCGTTGACCATCAGAAATTTGCGGAAACCGGCGCGATAAATCGATTCGCCGATCTCTAAAATAGTGTGCAGCAATGTTTCGCCGGTCAACGTTAAGGTGCCGGGAAAATGCAGGTGTTCGTCAGATTTACCGTAAGTTATGGGCGGAATGGCAAATGCCGGAATCGATGCGGGCAAGCGCGCTAACGCGTGACCCACCACACCAGACGAAATTACGCTGTCCACCGCGCAAGGCAGGTGTGGCCCGTGCTGTTCAATGGCACCGGTCGGCAACACAATCACAGTGTTTTCTTTATTCGGCAGTGCTGCGATGTCGGTCCAGCTGAGAAACGGCAAAAAGCGGTTGGCCGGAATGTAACCATTAAGCATTTCAAATCCTCGTGTTATTGCGGCAACCACGCCGTGGCTTCAACTTCAATCAGCACATCGGGGCTGGGTAGCATTTCACTGACCTGCACTACGGTAGAAACCGGTGCATCGCTAAAAAACAGTTTCCGTACCCGGCTGTAATGCGGGAAGTGGTCGAGATTGCGGAAATATTGCACCAGCTTGAAAACGTCGCTCATCTGGCCACCGGCACTTTCGATGGTGGTGCGGATGCTCTCCAGCACGTACCAGCTTTGCGCCAGGATCGGCCCCTCTTTGGCATCGGTAGAGAACTCTCCGCTGCGACCCAAACGTTGCTGCGCAGCGGCAGGAATGTCGTCGTAGCCGCGAACAATCAATCCGCGTTGCGGATTAACCGGAATGATGCCGGAGAGAAAGATGTAATCACCCGCGCGTCGCCACGCGGCATAGTGGGCCAGCGGTTTACCCGCACCTTCATCAAGCGCCATTAACAGGTTCTCCAGCGGAAAGGGAATGAACGACGCCATTAACCAGTCGGTAGCGCTGGCGCTGGCGTAGCGGCCAGCTCGCGAGGTCGGCGTCGGGGAAAATCAATAAGTCATGCGTGAACACAGGCGCATGGGCGTGTAACGCAGTGCGGCGGCAAATCAACGCGGAAGCCTGATCAAAGGCGTCACTGAGTTGTGCGCTTAATAATCCGCTGAACAGCGTGTCGAGCGGGTCGTAACTGCCGAATGGACAAAAGGCGTCCTGCACATTGTCAGCGCCAAGCAGCAGCGGGATGTCTCGCGTCATTGCCTCTTTAATCAGGGTTAAACCGCGCTGGCGCGGCGTGCGGTCAGGTACCGCATCCTGCAACAGCAGATTGGTGGCTGGCAGGGCGATCAACGTGACGTTATGGTGTTTCAGGATATCGAGCGTGGCTTCGCCGTCGGCCTGATGCGTTAATGCACAGCCGTGGCTACAGGTGATATGTCCGCTAAAAGGGCGTTGTTGCAGATACGCTGCCAGCCAGCGCAAACCCTGAGCGCCTTCTGTTAGCTCCTCATCAATGTGCAGATCGATGTCGAGTTGCCAGCGTTCTGCTGCCTGCATCAACTGCAAGAAAGCCTGTGAATCCCAATTGCTACTATGAATAAACCCACCCAGCAAAGCGCCGCTACTGCCAGCAACCTGGCGGGCAATTTCCTCGGCATCCTTGGCATGCGCAAACAGCGGCAGAGGCACTAACGCTACGCGCTCAATGGCGCAAAGCGGATGCAGCAATTCGCCAACCACTTGCCAGGCAGGCGGAGCATCTGTTGTAAACCAATCGATGTGTGTGCGAAGTAAACCTACACCCGCTTCAACTGCCCACTGCAACGCCTGACTCGCTCGTAGGTGAATATCCTCAGACGTCCAGCTGGCGCGATCCTGGTGCATCGCTTCAATCGCTGCCAGCAAGCCGGGACGCTGCGCCGGGCTGCGTTGTACGGTAAACGTTTTATCCAGATGCGCGTGCGGTTCGATCAGCGGCGGCAGCACCAGCGCGCCATTCAGCGCCAGGTAATTGTCGCGAGAAACGGCGTCATCAGGCGTGATTTTTACGCCGCTATCCTGAAAGTGCAGCGTTGCACGCTGCGGCTGATTACCCTGCATCGGCCAGCTTTCAGGTAAAAGCCAGCGGGGCAAACGTGCGCCGGTCACGCCGTTGAACGGGCTCATAAGTCCAACACCAACAGGGGAGAATGTGAACGCGAACAGCAGAGCACGATGCAGTCGTTGGCCGCTTTTTGCTTCATATTCAGGACATCGTCGCGATGATCGGGCTGACCCGCTATTACCCGCGTTACGCAGGTACCGCACATGCCTTGCTCACAGGAGAGATCGATCTCAATGCCTTCACGCTCAAGCACCTCGGCAATGCTTTCCTCTTGCTTGATCGTGAACCGTGCGCCGCTGGAGGCAATTTCAACATCAAAGCTGTCGGTGTTAATCGGTTGAGTGACCGTGCTGGGCTTGAAGCGTTCGGTATAAAACTGGTCACTGTTCCAGCCATATTGCTGGCTGAGGCGCTGCAAATTTTGCATAAAACCTTCCGGGCCGCAGGCAACAATGACGCTGTTTTCAATAAACAGCAGATCATCGGGGATGTGCTGGCGCAAACTTTCGTTTTCACTGGAGAAGTGATAAACCACGCGATCGCCCAACGATTTCAGACGCGAAGAAAACGCCAGCTCATCACGATTTTTCAGGTAGAGATGCAAGGTGAAATCCGCCGCGCGAGCGGCCAGCGCTTCAGCCATCACCAGTAATGGCGTTAAACCAATGCCAGCCGCGAACAGCAGCGTGCGCGATGAAGTCGGTAACGGAAAATGATTGCGCGGCGCGGAAATGGTCAGGCTGTCGCCTTGATTCAGCTGATGATGCAGCCAATGCGAACCGCCGGTGCTGGCAGCATCGAGGCGGACGCATATTTGATATTCATCCTCTGCTTCAGCCGCAGAACAGAGTGAATACTGGCGCTTGCCGCAGAGCGGGATCGCGACATCAATGTGCGCGCCCGGCGTATAAGAGGGTAACGCCAGCGCATCGGCACGTTTGAGGGTCAATAACAGATTGCCTGTACCGTTGAACTGCTTTGCGATGACGGTGACGGCGAAAGTCTCTGCCTGCTTCATGGTAAACCTGTACGCGATAGGGCGCGTCGGCCTGCAATATCGCAGTGTGCGCCACTGTTTTTATCATGACTGCGATTATTATTTTGCCGCAGTGTGAGCGTCCATCTGTTAAATTCGCATGAAGCGTTGCAAAAAAGAGAGCACCCCTATGTTCGCGTTTTCCCGATTCCTAATTTATTTCACCGAAGTGGCTCGCCAAGGCTCGCTGCGCAAGGCTTCCGAGGTGTTGCACGTGTCGGCTTCATCCATAGATCGGCAGATTTTGCGGGTAGAAGAGCAATTAGAAATGCCTCTGTTTGAACGTCATCCATCAGGATTACGTATGACAGCGGCGGGTGAAATTTTGCTTAATGCCGCTAAGGGTTGGCAAAAAGAGTTTGGGCGCGTTTGCACCCAGCTGGATGATCTGCGCGGGCTACGGCATGGACATGTGCATATTGCGACGATTGATGCCATTAACCGCGGCTTTTTTTCGTCCATCTTGCAGCGTATCCGGCAAGAATATCCGGGCATCTCTTTTACCCTGACCACAATGAGCAATATTCATATCGCTAATGCGCTAACCGCGGGTGATGCAGACTTTGGCATCATGCTGAATCCACAAAGTTCACGCGAGTTGCTGGTTAAATCTTTTGCGGATTTGCGGCTGGGCATTGTGGTGAACAGCCAGCATCCGTTGGCAGAGTTGGAATCGATCCGCTTTAGCCACTGCGATTCCTGGCCATTTATCGTGCCATCAGCACCGCTTATGCTGGCTGAACCGCTGGAAGCGCTGCTGAATACCTCGGGGATTACCTTGAACGAAGTAGGGCGAACCAACAATATTCATATGCTGCGTTCGCTGGTGCGTGATGATGTAGGCATCAGCATCATGTGTTGGCTGGATATTGTAGATGAGCATCGGCGCGGTGAACTGAAGTTCATTCCGCTGATTGATCCGGTTTTGAAGCCGTTCACGCTGTCGCTGTGTGTTGCACCGCAGCGCCAACTTTCGATTGCTGCGTCAATGATGTTACGTGAGCTGGAGACGTTCTTTGCCATGATGCAAAACGAACAGGCGATAGCGGCGCAAGAGAAAGGGTCTCGCGCCATCACGTAACGCTGCCGGATTTACGCGGCGCTATCTGGCTTCACCAGGAAGCAGATTAAGTTGGCATCGCGTTCGCCAGTGATCTCGTTTATCTCATCAAGGTCGCTGGCCGCGTCACCACGTCCCAAACGCTGATCGCCAATGTTGATCACGCCTTCCAGCACGACGATATAGGCGATCAGACCCGGTTGCTTTGGCACTTCAAGCGTCTGGCCGCGCTCCAGCAGCGCATCATAAATATAGGCATTCTGACGCAATTCCAGCGGAGCATCTGACGCTTCGGGGCCAGCGAGTTCAGTCCAGCCATTTGGCAACACACCCTGATCGCGCTCAAGTACCTGCGTCATGGCTTCACCGCCAGGCTGCGCGGGTTTAATCACCGCCTGCAACACTTCGGCCTCAAACAGCGGCACCGATTCTTCATAACGTACGCCTTCGCCAGCGTTCACCAGCATCACGCGTTTTGCGGAGAGTGACGTGCGCTCGCCATTACTGTCCTGATGCAGCATGGAACCGCGCCAGAGATAGGTGAAAACCTCTTCATCGCGATGTTCCTGCATCGGAATGCGGGCATCGAGTTTTAGCGTCATGAGATCAACGCTCACCAGCGGGCTAAGCGCTTCGCCCGGACGTTGACGACGCACGGTAAAAGGGCCGTATTCAAACAGTTGTTCAGGATTAGCACGCATGATGTTCATGGTTTGTCCTTAAAGATTGAGTCGATGGCAACGATCATAAACGATCCGCTGAAAATGAGAAGTCGTTGGTTTTGCTGAGCCCGGTCAACTTTTTTGAATGAGGTGTCGCCCGCCAATATGGCAGGCGACAGGCTCGCTATTTACCTTGCTCGTCGCTTTCGCCCAGGAAGAAATACCACAGCGGAATGGAGAACAGACCGGTAAACACGGTGGAGTAGAGCAGAATCATCATCGCCTGTGTGATATACATCGTCAGCGACCAGTCGCTGAACGGAATGTGATACTGCTCAATCACACCGCTGATCATGGCGCGTGACATTACCGTGCCCACAATCAGGGCCAGCACCGTGACGCTGCGCAAAAAATAGCGCATCTCTTTACGCTTAACGGCGAAGCGTGACTGAATGATCGCCAGCGGCGACTGCTGATCCAGCGGCGTTTCGATTTTAGGTTGTGCTGCACGTTGCGCTTTACGCCAGCGCTGAATATCCAACAGGACAAAAGCCAGCAGGCTAAAGCCCATTACCGGCAAGGCATAACCCAATGCGAGAACCACAATCAGCGAGGCGCTTCGGGTATACAACGGCAACGCCAGCCATGCGGAGGAGAGCGTTTGTGCTGGATTAAGCTGCGGCACCGCCGGACGACGTATCCACCACATGCGATAACCCAACACAATCATGCTGCACAGGCCCAACCCAAACAGCGCCAGAATCAACTGATTCGGTAAGCCAAACAGCACGCCCATATGCGCATCCACGCCCCACCGCGTCAGCTTGGCAATCAGCGGGAAAGAGGCGAATTCAACGTGATCGACGATGCTGAAATCGTTGGGGTTAACGGAAACGGAATCGACCTGGCTTGGCCAGCTGCGATCAATTTCGGTCACTGTCCAGGCTTGCTCAGCGTTTTTTGGCTGACGTAATTCTACTTTTGCCGCATCAATACCTGCGCCACGTGCCGCATCGAGCACCCGATCCCAGTCAATATTCGGTTGATTAATCACGCGCGGGCTGGCCGCTTTTGTCGGCATTTTCATGCTGGACATATCCATGCCTTCCATCGCGCCATGATGTTCAGCATGAGGATCGGCCGGTGCTGCGGGTTCGCTGCTGTTCAGCGCGGTGACAACCTGCGGCGTTAGCCAGTTAAAATCGCTGCGCATTTTATTGATGTTGTTGCCTGCCCACTGCGACCAGGTCAAACCGGTTACAGAGAAAAACACCAGGCCAAGCGACAACACCAAGCCCAGCGTGACGTGCCAGTGACGCGTCAGGGCAAAACCGCTTTTGGCTTTTTTAACCTGCCGACGTGGCCGCGTGCCCAGCCACAACACAATGCCGCCGAGCGCCGCTACCCATAACCAGGATGCCGCAAGTTCACTGTAGTTACGCCCAAAATCGCCCAACAGCAGGCTGCTGTGCATCTGATCAATCAAAGTGCGCAGCGGCAATACACCGCTGGTGCCAAACACCGTCATGTCACCTTTTACGTTAAGCGTATAAGGATCGATAAAGAGGGATCGCGATTCAGAAGGGCCAAGATTGGCTTGGGTAAATTGCACGCGCGTCGTGTCATTTTCACCCGGCGCCGGGCGTACCGCATAAATTCGCGCATTCTGTCCAGCACGATGGCGTGCAGCCTCAACTTGCTCAGACAGAGGTTTGGCTATGCCTTGTGGTTGAGTGGTTAAGGTATTGCTGTAAAGCGCGTTTTCCAGTTGGGGCGTCAGCACGTATAAGGTGCCGGTTAAGGCCGCAACGAAGATAAACGGCGCGATAAACAAGCCGATATAAAAATGCAGGCGACGAAAAAGATTAAGCACCGCGCCGCGGGGTGCTGGGGAAAGTTCCCGTGATGACGACATAGCCATTCCACACTATTCAAAAGACAGGAGACACCTTCCGGCGCAAACGTGCGCAAGAAGAACAAGTCAAAAAGCAGTGAAGTTGAACGCAGAATGTGGCGGTGCGCGCGGGCGATGGATGCCAGTAACGCGTCGCAACAGCGGTTGAACAAGGGCAGGCGTCGGGGGCGCGCGAGAGATCACCAGCATCAGCCAGATCAGCGTGACAAACACCCACAACATCAACGGAACATGCACCAGCAAATCACAGTAACCGCAGGCGAAGCTTTCATCCATCGTCATTGCATGATCGGACATGGGCATATCGGTGTGATGATGCATCATCGACATATCGGCACGCATGGCTGACATGTCGTGCGTCATAACCATTTTGTCATGACGTTCTGCAAGGTTCTTCGACACCACGGGCGCAACAAACAACAGCAGCACGGCCAGTATCGCAATACAGGCAGTGAGTTGATGTTGCAGCCGCGCAGAAAAGGTCATAAGAGTGCATTTTACGTCAGAATTTAGAGGCGGCAGTGTAACGCGACATCATTAAAGGGGTTAAAAAAAGTGGCGCTATTGCCAAAAAAATTCGCACCTTTTGAACATATTCACTTTCGCGGCTGCCTCCATTAACCTAGTGGTTACTCGCGAAATACATATTAATAACATTGTCGTGTGAAAATGCGGGTCCATTTTGCTGGCTTTTGGTGTTGGTTAATGAATAACGATAAAAGGACGAAAAATGAAAATTGTTACCCTCGATGGCGAAACGTTGCCGATTCTCCCAACGCCACCTGAATGGTGTAGCGACTGGCAATTTCGCGCGAATACTGCTGCTGAGAGTATTGTCGCAGCGCTGGCTGGCGCGACCATCGCCATCACCAACAAAGTCCCGCTGCGAGCGGAAACGCTGGCGCAACTTCCCGACCTTCGCTACATCTGCGTAGCGGCAACCGGTTATGACTGTATCGATCTCAACGCCTGTCGCGAGCGCGGTATTGTGGTCAGTAACGTGCCTGGGTATTCAACACGCAGCGTTTCAGAAGGCGTCATCGCGTTTATCTTCGCACTGCGCCGTCAGCTGGTGGATTACGTCAACAGCACACATCAGGCCTGGCCAAATTCACCCCATTTTTGTGTACACCGTCAGCCAATTTTGGATATTGCTGGCGCAACGCTGGGCATTGTCGGCAAAGGTGATATCGGCAAAGCAGTGGGACGTATGGCGACAGCATTAGGTATGAACGTGCTGTATGCCGAGCGCAAAGGCAGTGAGACGATACGCGAAGGTTATGTCAGCTTCGAGGAGATGTTAGCCAGCAGCGATGTGATTACGCTGCATTGCCCGCTGAGCGATCAAACGCGCCAGCTGATTGACCGCGAATCCCTGAGCAAAATGAAACCGCAGGCACTGCTGATCAACACCGCGCGAGGCGGATTGATCAACGAAGCCGATCTGGCGGCTGCCTTGCGCGACGCAACGATTGGAGGTGCCGCGCTGGATGTGCTGAGTAGCGAGCCGCCAGGACGTGACAACCCGCTGTTGCAAGCTGAACTCCCGACGCTGCTGCTGACGCCGCATATTGCCTGGGCAAGTCAAAGCGGCGTTCATAATTTACTGCAAGGTATTGCGGCTAATCTGGCAGGTTTCCAGCAGGGCGCGCCGGTCAACGTCGTCAGTTAAGAGGTTAACGTGGACAGGCTTCACGCCTGTTCATCCCTTTTACTTCAACGAGTCATTGTCATGCTCACCAATCTTTTACACACGTTTCCCGAAGCGGCTAAAAAGGGGGCAGAGGAGACGTTTGAAACTATCCTCAGCCGACCCAACTTGTGCATTGAGCGTATCGTTTCCAGTGGGCAAGCCAGCCCGCCTGATTTTTGGTATTGCCAACAGCAAGGAGAATGGGTGATGGTGATTCAGGGGGCCGCCGGTTTGCAACTGGAAAATGAGCCGAACGAACGCGTCTTAAGGGCTGGCGATTTCGTGAATATTCCGGCGCAGTGCCGTCATCGCATTAACTGGACAAGTAGCGAGGAACTCACGGTGTGGCTGGCGGTGCATTACGAGATTCCGGCGGAATAGAATTTCCGCCGGATGGGATTGGGCCTTAGCTAATCTGCTTCGCGCTGCCCGCCAGCGGTGCGAGCAACATTTGCACGCAACTCAACGCCACCAGCACGCTAAACGGCAATGTCCAGTTACCGCTGTGCTCATGCAGTATGCCAAAAAATAGCGGTCCCAGCGCCGCCAATCCATAACCCACGCATTGTGCCATGCCGGATAACTGTGAAGCCTGACGGTGATGGCGGGCGCGCAAGTTGAACAGCGAAAGAGAGAGCACCAGCGATGCGCCCGCGCCTAATCCTGCCAGTGTCAGCCAAACTATCGCTAACTGCGGATACAGCAGTAATCCCAGCATGCCAAAAAAGATCGCAGATGAAGCGATGAACGCAAGCAACCTGGCATCGCGCACGCGTTTCAGCGCCACCATACAACCTAAATTGGCCACAATTGCCACAGCCTGATACCAAAACAGCAGCCATCCGGCTTGCGCCTGGCTAAAACCGTGGGCTTGCGCATAGGGCGTAAACCAGTCGATCAAGGTGTAGAAAGCCAGAGATTGCAGCGCCATAAACAGCGCGACTTGCCAGCCGATAAGGGTTCGCCAGGGATTGCGAGTGGGCAGGTTTTCTGTGGATGACGTTGATGTTGGCTGTTGATGACGATGGCGCAGCAGCGGCAACCAGACCAGGAGTGCAATCATCGCTGGCACCGCCCACACGCCCAGCGACAAGCGCCATCCAAGATCGGAGAGCGCGGTAAGCGGCACCGCAACACCCGATGCCAGACTGGCGGTAATCGACATGGTTGCCGCATATAAACCAATATACTTGGCGGTGTGTTCGGTGAAGTCGCGCTTGATCAGGGGCGGTAACAACACATTGGCCGCCGCAATCCCTGCGCTTAATAACACGGTTCCTGACCAGAGCGTGGTTTCACTTTCGCTCCAGCGAACGATTGAACCCGCAGTAATTAAGCAGAGCGCGCCCCATAAGCTGCGCTCCAGGCCAATTCGCTGGCTCATAAACGCCGCTACGGGCGCTAACACAGCAAACAGGATCAGCGGAATAAAGTTGAACAGGCCCGCAGCACTGGCGCTTAGGCCAAATGTCAGACGAATATCTTCCAGCACCGGCCCGACGGCGGTAATTGGCGCGCGCAGGTTGGCCGCGGTAAGCAATAAAACAAAGAGGAAAAATCCAGAACTCGAAATAACGGAGGAGGCTTTAGCCGGTGTTTGAACAGTCGTCATGATAAACATCACTAAGTGCAGCAAAGCTGCAGGTGGTGCGTTGGTTGACGTTAACGCTTACGCATCATATTTGATGTCTGCGCGCTACTTTAATGATGGATGTAGGTGGTGTAAAGCGTTGATAAAAAACAGAGAGAATAAAGCGACTTAACACTATTACGCGTTTGTGGTGAACCTGTTTTGATAAAAAAGCCATCATTACAGCAACCTAAAATAGCCGCCAGGTAGTTTTACCAGGCATTAAGGGTAATCACCCGAATGTTCAGCGTTGATTAAGGTGGGTAGAGTTATCACCGGCTTACTTTACTCAGGAACTGACATGAAAATCGCTTTAATTACACTCGCCTTTTTAGCTTCTGGTTCGGCCTATGCTGCTTCAAATAACGCAACGCTGATTGAAAAAAATATTTCGTTAAATCAGGCGAATAGTCTGGCAAGCGCAGCCATCGCCTCTTGTGCAGCACAACAATATAACGTGGCAGTAACGGTTGTTGATCGCGCGGGTATTGTTAAAGCAGTACAGCGCATGGACAATGCAGGCCCGCATACGGTAGAAGCCAGCCGCATGAAAGCGTTCACCGCGTTAAGCAGTAAAAACAGCAGCGGCAAGGTAATGGAAGCCGCACAGAAAAATCCAGGCGCAGCCAATATGACCGCGATTCCAGGTTATCTGCTACTGGCGGGCGGCGTGCCGGTGAAGAGCGGCGACCAGGTGATTGGCGCTATCGGAATTGGCGGTGCACCGGGCGGCCATCTTGATGAAACCTGTGCGCTCGAAGCATTGAAAAGCTTTGATGCGTCTTAAAACGTCATCTAAGGTTTAGGGCGATATCATTCGCCCTTTCTCTATCAGGAATTTTACGCATTGCGCCTGCGAAACATCGCTTTAATGAGTTGGCTCGTTCTAAGCATTTTGTCTGCCGGGCTGGCGGGTCTGTGGCAGATACAACAGCAATACGATCTGCGTAATGCTGAGTTTTACCGCATTCAACGTGCACTGAGCAATATCCTCACTCAAAACGAAACCTTCTTGCCACTGCTATCCGGTAACGAATCGCTGGCGGCACTGCAACACAAATTCCCTCAACTGCTGGCGATGGAAAAGACCCAAGGCCGTGCGCTTGACAGTCAGCGTGTCGAGCCCGCTCAGGCAGGGCGTTACTGGCTTTATAATCCTTATCAACAAACCCGCTTTTTAATTGAGCTGGAACCATTGATGCGCAATAAAACCGACTTTCTGTCGCTGCGTTTACTTTGGCAGCAGCAGCCAATGATTATCGAGGGCAGCGCGAAACCGAAAGCGTTTTGGCATTGGCAGCAAGCGTTGGCGCATCCGCTGCAACCCTTTGTTCTGGAAGCGGATGCCAATCCAGCCTGGCGACAGCTTTCCTGGCTACCGCTGATTTCAGCGACGATGTTGTGGGGCCTCATTGTGGCGGCTACGCTGGCCTTATTCAGCCAACGTCAGCAGCAGAAGCGAGCAGAGCAGCGCGCGCTCTATTATCAACATTCCCGCCTCAATGCGCTGGGTGAAATCACGGCTGGGATGGTGCATGAGATCAATCAGCCGCTTACCGCTATTCAAACCTATGTCCAGAGTGCACAGCGGCTGGTAGCGCGCGGGGAATATGCCATGCTGCCCCAGGCGCTGGAAGCCTCATTGCGCCAGACGCAGCGTATCAGTGAGCTGCTTAAACGTTTTCGTGACAATGTCTCCCAAAAAGAGATTTTGTTAGAAGCGGTTGATCTGAGTGTCATGCTAGCGCGCGTTGCGGCGTTGCTTGAGCGTGAGATGCGCGCGGCAGACATCACACTCAACAGCCAGTTTGCGCAGGATGCCTCATTGGTATTAGCCGATGCGCTGTGGCTGGAGCAAATCTTTCACAATCTCATGAGCAACGCCATTCAGGCGCAACAGAATAGCGCGCGAGGAACGATCCGCATCGAAAGTCGTCGCCTCCAGAATAAGATAGAAATTATGCTGCATGACGGCGGGCCGGGATTCAGTCATGAAGCGTTACAGCACGCTTTCATGCCGTTCTTCACCACGCGTCAGGAAGGCATTGGATTAGGCATGACATTGACCGAAACGCTCATCTTACGTATGAATGGAGATATCACCCTGAGCAACGATCCAGCCGGTGGTGCACGGGTTACGTTGCGACTACCGGCAGCAAGGAAATGAGTGATGGAAACAATTTACATTGTTGATGATGATGCATCGGTGCGTGAATCGCTGATGTTCCTGATGCAATCTATGGGCTGGGATTGTCAAAGTTTCGCCAGTATCGATGCTTTGATGCAGCAAAATAGCACCGCTTTACACGGATGTTTGCTGCTTGATGTGCGTATGCCAGGGAAAAGTGGCTTAGCCTGGCTGGAAGAGGGTGAAATGCCGTTCCCGCTGCTGCCCATCATCGTGATGACTGGGCATGGCACTATCGACACGTGTCGACGCGCTTTCCATCACGGCGCGTTTGATTTCTTCACGAAACCTATTGATGTCGACGCGCTGATTGAGGTGATCAACCGCGCGCTACGTGAAAGCCAACGGCTTGCTGAGAACTGGCAGCAGCAGCAGTTCTTGATTACGCGTTATGCCCAACTCAGCGTGCGGGAAAATGAAGTGTTGAATTTGCTGGTAGAAGGATTAACCAGTAAAGCGATCGCAAGAAAACTGGATCTATCGCCGCGAACGGTAGAAGCGCACCGGGCGGCGATTTTAACCAAGTCTGGTGCAAACAGCCTGGCGCAATTAATTCGCGATTATCAGCGGTTGCAATCTCAGTGATCAGTGGAATTCAGGCTCAGGAAAATGACCGCAATCGGTTTGATTAGGACTGGTATTTGGCTGACAGGTTTGTTGACGCGTTTCACCTTTAGGCACCGGTTTTTCGGGGCCCCACGGCGAACTACAGGCGGTTAACGTGGTAATGAAGAAAATCAGGGTGAATAAACGCATATCCGCTCCTTGTTAGGATTTTGAGAGAGCAAACAAACGTCGGTGGTCTATAAAGCGTCCAGCAGACCAGAGGCGTATCGCCTAAGTGTGGTCAGTGAACAAATAATGTCAATTAAAACAGGGCAAACATTAACGCGACGGGAAAACTCATTGGCCAGGTTGCGCCGACCAGAAATGCGCTCAACAACTTAATGCTGAACTTATCTTTAGCGATAAAGAAGGTGATAAGCGCCGCGACAGAGGCCACCACGGCGTAAAAAACCAGCATATGTTGGTAAAGGGTCATCAATATCTCCGCAGCGTCGTAAGGGTTTTCGCTGCGCATGATGCTGATTTTCGTGATCCAGATCAAGTAAAAAGCCGCTTTTTCTCCCCATAAAACGCTGTTTATCTCCGACCTGTAGCGTGAAAACTGTGATTTCAAAGCTCAGGCGATTTCAGCCTGAAAGCGGCCCGGTAAAACGGCTTAAAACCCTTGCGCTACGCAGCGCTATCGACAAAAAACCGCACGGCGAAGAGACATTCCACATTCGCGCCTCAGGGCATTGATAGCAAAAAAAAGAGCGCCCCAAGACGCTCATTCAGGCCAGCTCGCTAGGCTTGAGGCATCAGCTCCGTTTTAATCCATCCCGGCTCGCGCTTATCAAAGTGTTTATACGCATCAATCACATTGCTCAGCGGTTCAACATTGGTCAGAACATCAACGGGATCGATTACGCCACTGCGGGTGAGTTCCAGTAAATGTGGGATGATGGTGTGATGATTACAGTTCCCCATTTTCATTGTCAGGTTCTTGTTCATCGCTTTGCCAATAGGGAAAATTTCCGCCGTGGGAGGATAAACGCCAATAATGCTGAGGCGACCCGCTTTTTTCACGCTGGCAATGGCCCATTCCAGCGCTTGCGTCGGCGCATCACCCGGCACCCAGTTGCCCTCCTGCGGATGGGTTTCAGGTGCGACCTGTTCAACTTCTTGCTTAAATTTATCGGCTTTTTGTTCGGCCTCATCGCTGGCGGGGCCATGATGAGCATGTTGGCTATCAACACCTACCGCATCAATAACAGCGTCTGCACCGGTTCCGCCCGTTAACTGTTTAATGACGGCAACCGGATCTTCACGCTCAAAGTTAACGGTGAAGGCCCCCTGACGACGCGCCATTGCCAGACGATCAACATGACTATCAACGGCGATGACGCGTGCGGCTCCCATCAAAAAGGCGCTGGCGATGGTGAATTGCCCAACCGGGCCACAGCCAAATACCACAACGATATCGCCACGGCTGATATCTGCTAACTCCGCACCAAACCAGGCAGTAGGGAAGATGTCGCTGATCAAGATCGCTTGCTCGTCACTGACGCCGTCGGGAATTTTTACCAACGTATTCGCTGCATAAGGAATGCGGGCTTTTTCGGCCTGTAGGCCATTTACTGGGCCTGTGGCTTGCGGGCCACCGAAGAAACAGGTTCCGGCTTCTGGCCCGTTGGGATTTGCGTTGTCACACTGTGCGGTATGGCCAGCACGACAGGGCGGGCAAACACCGCACGACACCGTTGAACACACCACCACACGATCGCCGGGGGTGAAATTGCGGACTTCATCGCCAACGCTTTCCACAATACCTACGCCTTCATGCCCGAGAATGGTTCCCTGCTGCATATTGCTGAAGGTGCCACGAATAAAATGCAAATCAGTGCCACAGATAGCTGAAGCAGTTAATTTAATTACTGCATCACTGGGCTGCTCAATTTGAGGGTCAGGAACGGTATCCAGGCGAATATCACCTACCGCGTGCCAGACTAATGCGCGCATATTTCCTCCGATAACATTAAGGGATCGTCACGTATTAAAAATACCAAGTAAAGATTATAGAACTGATTCTGAATGCTATTTATCGAGACAGAGAAATCTGAATAAAAATCAGACTATTAATGGCGCAATTATTGTTAATAAATATTAATTTCTTGACCCTATGACTTACTAATATTTAACTCTATGAAAAATAAGATTAAATATTATATGGCTTTTAAGCGAGGCGGAAATGAAATTAGGCGCGCCGTTCACTAATTGGGTCAATTAACAAAGCGCGGCAATATGGCAGAATGGTTAATAACCGCTATCATCAAGGACATAACTTTACAATAAATATACCCATCAGGCTTCAAGTTATACAGCGGTTAGCTGTGGCTCGAATAACCCAGGGTATACCTTGGCAGGATGCCAGGAGCAATGTCGGAAATGAGGCGGAAAATGAGTGAGCAGACTTGTACCATTATTTATAATGGCGAAGCGTTAAGCGGAGCCGCGAATCGACCTTTAATTGATTTTCTTGATGACCACGGGAAAAAATTACCTCACGTTTGTTATCACCCGGCTCTTCCCCCGCTGCAAACATGCGATGTCTGCTGGGTTGACGTGGATGGCGAACAGGTGCGCGGTTGTACGTTAACCACGCAAGACGGTATGCAAATCAGCAGTCAAACTGCCACCTCGCGTGCCGCGCAGGAAGAGGGGATGGATCGCATCCTTAATCGTCATGAGCTTTATTGTACCGTTTGTGAACACAACACCGGCGACTGCACCTTACACAATGCCGTCGCTGATATGCACATTCCGATTCAGTATTACCCTTATGAACGCAAACCCAGCGAGAAAGATCACTCCAATCCGTTTTATACCTACGACCCGGATCAATGCATTTTATGTGGGCGCTGCGTCGAAGCCTGCCAAAACGTAGAAGTGAATGAAACTTTATCCATCGATTACACTGCGGAGCATCCACGCGTGCTGTGGGATGGCGGAACGCAGATTGCGGGTTCCAGCTGTGTTAGCTGTGGACACTGCGTAACAGTTTGTCCCTGCAATGCTTTACTGGAAAAAACCATGCAGCCTGATGCCGGGCCTTTTACCGCCATGCCGCAAAAGGTAAAACGCCCGATGATTGATTTCGTTAAGGCGCTGGAAAAGAGCATCAGCATGGAACCGATCACGGCGATATCCGTGATTGATACCGCCTTGCGCAAAGCTGAAATCAAGAAAACCAAAACCGTTTGCACCTATTGCGGCGTTGGATGCAGCTTTGAAATGTGGACGCGCGATCGCCATATCCTAAAAATTCAGCCGGTAGCTGAAGCGCCTGCGAATGGCATTTCGACCTGCATCAAGGGCAAGTTTGGCTGGGATTTTGTTAACAGTCCGAAGCGTCTAACCACACCCCTGATACGTGAAGAAGGGCGTTTCCGTCCAGCCAGTTGGGATGAGGCGCTGGATCGCGTGGCGCAAGGATTGCGTGCCGTTGCCAACCAGCACGGCGGTGATGCCATTGGGTTTATCGGCTCAAGCAAGGCCAGCAACGAAGAAGCCTACCTGACACAAAAAATTGCCCGCCTGATCTTTGGCACCAACAACGTCGATAACTCTTCACGTTACTGCCAAAACCCTGCAACCCAAGGTCTGTTTCGGACGGTTGGATACGGAGGTGATGCGGGCAGTATCAAGGATTTACAGCTTACTGAATTGATTGTGATTGTTGGCAGTAATCTGGCTGAAAACCATCCTGTTATCGCTTCCCATATCAAACAGAGCCACAAGCACCAAGGTCAAAAGCTGCTGGTTGTTGATCCGCGCTGCCACGAAATGGCCGAGCGAGCCGATTGTTATCTGCGCGTGCGGCCTGGTACCGACATGGTATGGGCTTCAGCCATGGCGCGCTATATGTTTGACCACGGCTATGCCGATGACAAATTCCTGAGTGAACGGGTGATTCAGGTTGAGGAATATCGCGCCTCGCTTGCGCCTTTTACGCTTGAGTTTGCCAGCGATATTACCGGGCTAAGCGTTGAAGAATTGACCACCGCCGCAGAGATGATTGGTAACGCGGGCAGCGTCTGCCTGCTGTGGGCAATGGGAATTACCCAGCATAGCCATGGGGCAGATACCAGCACCGCGCTCTCTAACTTGCTGTTGGTGACAGGAAATTATGGTCGTCCCGGCACAGGCGGTTATCCAATGCGTGGCCACAACAATGTGCAGGGTGCCAGCGACTTTGGCTGCCTCAGCAATATCTATCCGGGCTATGACAAAGTCACGGATCATGCCGCGCGTGAAAAGTGGGCTAAAGCGTGGGGCGTTTCGCCTGAAGCGTTATCTGACAAGGTTGGTGCAGACAACTTCCAAATGGTGCAGGAAGCGTACGAGAAAAAAGTGCGGGCGATGTACATCATTGGCGAAGAGACCGCGTTCTCTGACGCGGATTCAACTAAAGTTCACCAAGCCTTTACACAGCTCGACTTTATGGTGGTGCAGGACATTTTCATGAGCCGTACCGCCGAATTTGCTGACGTGGTATTGCCAGGTTGCCCAAGCGTTGAGAAGGAGGGCACCTTTGTGAATACCGAACGGCGTATTCAACATTTCTCTCCGGCAATGCCGCCGCTGGGCGATAGCCGCCCCGACTGGCAAATTCTCACTGATTTAGCCGCCAGGCTGGGACATCCGTGGCGCTATCCTAATCCCGGCGCGATCATGGCAGAAACAGCCAGTATTGCGGAGATTTTCGCCGGGGTTAGCTATGAACAGCTGGTGGGCTGGCAATCACAACAGTGGCCGGTGAAGGCCGATGGTAGCAGTACACCGCTGCTCTATACCGAATCCTTCCATTTCCCGGATGGTAAAGCACGACTCTATCCACTGGAATGGCGTCCGCCGGAAGAGCGTGAAGATAGTGAGTACGATCTGCTACTGAACAATGGCCGCATGCTGGAGCATTTTCAATCCACCAATCAGACTGGGCAAGGCGGCCGTATATCCTCGCTGTCACCGAACTGGTTTGTGGAAATTTCACCGCAACTTGCCGCTGAACGTCAGTTGAAAGAGGGAGATTGGGTTGCGATTACTTCGCGGCGCGGCACGCTTGAAGTACCGGTGGTGATCACCGAGCGGGTTAAGGGCAATGTACTGTTTATCCCGATTCATCATGGTAAACCTGGCGTAAATGGTTTGACCGGCGATCATCACGATCCTGACGTGAACACGCCCGCCTATAAAGAAATCGCAGTAAAAATGCAGGCGCTGGATCATCCACCGCAACCGAACCCTCTGCCTCAGCATAATTTCCGTTATGGTCAGCGCACGCCGCTCGATCATTTGCCCGTAGAAGATAAATGGCAACAGGCGGGTTATCAACAGCCACCCGCACACGTAAAACATCCGGAGAAATTTTAATGGCCGAACGCATGCAATACGATGTGCCGCCGACGCGCACCGAACCTACCGCAAAAGAATCGCTTGATACTTTGCTGGAAAGCTTGCACCAACACGGCTTTTTACGTCTCGCCAACGATGTCGTAAAGGCCAACAGCGACATTGGTAAAATTTTGGTTGATGGGCTGAATCGGCCCGGCTCACAAAACGCCATTCAAAACCTCTCATTGTTAATGATGGCGCTAGGTACTATTCCGCCCGAACGCTTTAATCACATGATTCTGGCAGTTCGGGCCGCACTGATGGCGTTAAAACCCGCCAGCGAAGAGACGAAACAGCACTCAGCTGCACCGGGCTTGAAAGGTGTAATGTCTCTGTTGAATGACGAGGCGTTATGGCAAAGCCTGCGGCCTCTGTTTGCCGGAATGGAAGCGTTCTCTCAAGAGTTACAGCGCGCAGAGGAGCCACCGGTCACCCGTTATAGCGGGAAATCGACCCGTGAGTGACGCTGATTGGGTGCTGCTGCTGTCACGCGGGCAGTTCGCATTGACAATGGGTATGCATATCACGCTGGCGGCATTAACGCTGGGTCTTGCCCCTTTTCTGGTCTGGTTTGAGGCACGCTGGCTTTGGGGTAAACAGCCCGGCGCGCGCGAAGCGCTGCATTTTTGGTTAAAGATTTTCGCGCTGACGGTGGCGATAGGCGCGGTTTCTGGCGTGGTGATGGAATTTCAGTTTGGCACCAACTGGGCCCCCTTCTCTCAACGCGTAGGTGGAATCATCGGCCCGCTGATGTTTTATGAAGTGCTGGTGGCTTTCTTTTTGGAGTCGGGGCTGACTGGCGTGATGCTGTTTGGGATGGGGCGTATCCGCCCCGGTATTCATTTTATCGTTACCTGCATGGTGGCTCTTGGTGCCTTTATCAGTGCGTTTTGGATCCTGGCCGCTAATTCCTGGATGCAAACGCCGGTTGATTTTTCTCGCGATGATGCAGGTGTATTTCATGCTAACAGCGTTATGACTCTGCTTTCTGCGCCCTCATTTCCCTGGCGCTTTACGCATATGGTGTTGGCAACCTTGATTGCGGTGGCATTTATGATGGCAGGTGCAGCGGCATGGCGAATTCTGCACCGTCCAAAGGAAGCGGCAGCACGTATCATGTTGACCAGCGCCCTGACTTTTTGTCTATTTGCCGTGCCGCTGCAGCTGGTTATTGGCGATCTTCATGGTGAAAATACGCTGCGCTATCAGCCCGCCAAATTGGCCGCGATAGAAGGGAGCTGGAGATCACCTGCGCCGGGAGATGGAGAACCGCTGCGGCTGTTTGCGATACCCGATCAACAAATGCAGCGTAATCGTGCTGAAATCGCCATTCCTAATGTGGGTTCGCTCTATTTGCGTCACAACTTAACCGGACATATTAAAAGCCTGAGTGAATTTCCCGCTGACTCGCTGCCGCCGGTGCTGCCGGTTTTTTTTGCTTTTCGCGTCATGGTGGGATTAGGGGCGTTAATGCTGATCACCACCTGTGTCACTAACCTTCAGCGCTGGCGTAATAAGTTGCTCACGTCACGCCGCTTGTTGTGGTGGCTGGTGTTGATGTCGCCCAGCGGATTTGTCGCGATGCTGTCGGGTTGGCTGGTGACGGAACTGGGGCGTCAACCCTGGACCGTTTACGGGTTGTTGCGCACTGCGCAAAGTGTTTCATCGCTGTCCCTGAGCTTGACGCTGGCTTCGGTTATTGGCGTGCTGTTGATTTACAGTTTCAGTTTCGCTCTTGGGCTACGTTATCTGTTGCGTTACGTTAATGCGCCGCTGCCAAAGGAAACTGAGGTTGTTGCGAATAGCTTAACGACCTCTTCGGAGAGCGGACAATGAACTTAGCCGATCTCTGCGCCCTGACACTGTTATTTTCACTGCTGATGTATGTCTGGCTGGATGGCGCGGATCTTGGCGTCGGGATGCTTTTTTTCTGGTTTGACGATGAAGAGCAGAAACAGCGCATGGTGCACAGTATTTTGCCGGTATGGGATGCCAATGAAACCTGGCTGGTGCTGGTAGCGGGTGGCCTGCTGGCACTGTTTCCTGCCGCTTACAGCAGTTTGTTTAGCGCACTCTATCTACCGGTTTTCATTATGCTACTTTGCCTGTTTCTGCGTGCGCTAGCACTGGAGTATCGTGCTCAGGCCGCTGGCGAACTGCGTCACTGGCTGGATAAATTGCTGCCGCTAAGCTCCGCACTGGCCGCTTTTTGTCAGGGTTGGTGCGCGGGCAAAGTGATGGAAGGGCAGAGTTTATTCGGCTTCAGCCTGTATGCCCTGTTGTCGGGCTTTGGCTTGATGGCTATTTATCTGATGTTAGGCTGCTGCTGGATCCGCTGGCGCATTGGAGAATCGGTTGAAGAGCGGGCAAACACGCTGGCATGGTTTTTTTGGGTGGTTGCACTGGTGCTGTTTTTGGCGCTGATCTTATTAAACCCCGATCCGTGGCAACAAACGTGGCATGGCTGGGGAAAAGCGATCTGTTTATTCATTGTGGCATTGTGGGTCATGCTGCTGATTGCGCTCTACCGATTGGGTCCAAAGTGGCAAATCGCCATAACGCTGGCTTTAATCGCCGCCGTAATGGCAGGCATTGCCTGGGGGATTTATCCGTGGCTCATTCCGCAACAGATTGATCTGCATAACAGTGCTGCGGATCAGGTTACACAAATTTTTGTGCTGACGGGTGTGGCTATCGTGATGCCGATAACCTTGATTTATCACACGTGGGCGTTTTGGGTTTTTCACGGCAAGGTTAAGTAAAGCGCCGCCGTTTTTAGCCTTGTTGATAAAGCGAAATGATGTCGTCCTGCATCGGCGATATCGCGCTACTTCTCACCCGTAAACGGCGCATTCCACGCCACCATTTCAGCATCAATGATGGCGACTTTAGGAATGATTTCGCCACTTTTAGCCCACGCGGTGGGTTTCCATGTGCAACACTTCCTTTTCGTGGAATCGACATCGAAACATTCAGATGAGGAATAAGTAATGGCTAAATTCATGATGAATAAGAAAGAAGATCTGGTTGCTGATGCGCTGGATGGCATCATTTATGCCAATCCATGGCGCAATCTGGTGCGATTAGACGTCGATCCATGGATACGTATTGTGATGCGTAATGACTGGGATAAAAAAAAGGTGGCGCTGATCTCTGGCGGAGGCTCAGGACATGAGCCTGCGCATGTTGGCTTCATCGGCAAAGGGATGTTAACCGCCGCAGTGTGCGGCGATCTGTTTGCTTCTCCCAGCGTCGAAGCGGTGTATAACGCCATCGTTAATCTCACCGGCGAGGCCGGATGTTTGTTGATTGTTAAAAATTATACTGGCGATCGTCTTAACTTCGGTCTGGCGGCAGAAAAAGCGCGTAAAGCAGGCTTTGATGTCAGCATGGTTATCGTTGGCGATGATATTGCGCTGCCTGAGAACCCACAGCCGCGTGGCGTGGCAGGAACCTTGCTGGTGCATAAAATTGCGGGTTTCGTCGCCGAGCGCGGAGATGATTTAGCCACCGTGACCAAAGCGGCGGAGGCGGCAAACCAAGCCATGTCAACGATGGGCGTTGCGATGTCGAGCTGCCATTTGCCAGGTGAAGATACCGACGAACGCGTGCCGGAAGGCAGCGTGGAAATGGGGTTGGGTATTCATGGTGAGCCGGGCGTTGAGGTGATTAAATCCCAGAGCAGCCAGCAGATTGCTAAACAGCTGTTGGAAAACGTGCTGCAGAATCGAGATGCCGACAAGCCGCGCGTCTTGTTGGTGAACAATCTTGGGGGAATGTCAGCGCTGGAAATGAATCTCGTCACGCGCGATTTGATCGAATCACCATTGAGCAACAGTGTGCAGTATCTGATTGGCCCTGCAGCAATGATGACGGCGCTGGATATGAAAGGCTATTCCGTCACCAGCCTTGAACTTTCGCCATTGTTTGAGGAGGCGATTTGCGCGCCCGTGGAAGCGGCTGGCTGGTGTAAAGCGGTCAAAGTTGAGGCTCTGAAACCGCATAAAGCTGAAAAGCAGGCGAGCGAAATTGCCTTCGAAGCGTCTGAAAACGCCCATGTCGCCCGCATTCTCAGCGCCGTTTGCGACACGCTGATCAAAAATGAAAGTGATCTGAACAAACTGGATGCTCAGGTGGGCGATGGTGACACCGGTTCGACCTTCGCCGCCGGTGCACGACACATTCTTGATGAGTGCAAAGAGCAGCACTTGCCGCTGAATACCTTGCCCGATCTGTTCGCAGTCATTGGCGAGCGACTGGCAAAAGTCATGGGCGGGTCCAGCGGTGTATTAATGGCCATTTTCTTCACCGCGGCGGGTCAGCAGCTGGCAGAAGGGAGCGCATTAGCGGAGGCTTTGCAGAAGGGGCTGGAAAAAATGAAGCATTATGGCGGTGCACAACTTGGCGACCGCACGTTAATAGATGCGCTACAACCGGCTATCGAAGCGATGATCGCAGGCAAGGATTTCAACGCCGTCGCGGATGCGGCACATAAAGGCGCGGAAAATACCGCCAGCATGACCAAAGCAAAAGCGGGGCGTTCTTCTTACCTCAATAGCGATAATTTGAAAGACGTACAAGATCCAGGTGCGGTGGCAATTGCGCGCGTATTTGCGGCGCTGAAAACCGTGAATTAACCTGCTCGCCACTCTCCCTGTTGTCGATCAAAACAGGGAGAGTTTACGCATTAAGCCTTTGTTGTAAGAACGACAGCAGCACCCGATTGACTTCACTTCTTTGTCGGTGCTGTGGGTAGACCGCATTCAAACAGAGTGAGTCGGGATGACAGGCATCTAACACCGACACCAACTCGCCGCGTTGCAACGCCGGGCCTACAATAAATTCAGGCAAAAGCACCAAGCCTAAACCAGAGATCGCCGCGTCGCACAGCACTTCACCGTTATTGCTCATCATCGGGCCTTGTACCGCCAGCACTTTCTTTTTCCCGTCGACCTTTAGCTCCCAACCGTTTTGGCCTTCCCTACCGTAACGCAGGCAGGCGTGTTGCAGTAGATCCTCAGGAACCTTGGGTTCACCTGCACGCTTTAAGTAAGCGGGACTGCAACAGATTACCCGCTTCAGCTCGCCAAGTTGACGGGCGATCAACGTTGAGTCGCTCAAGGTGCCAATGCGGATCGCCATATCAAAGCCTTCACCAATCACATCAACATAGCGATCGGCCAGTTCAACCTGAAATTGCAACGCGGAATGTTCAGCCAAAAAATCCGCGATTAACGGTGAAAGATGGCTCATGCCAAACGACATCGGCATGCTGATTCGAAATGTGCCGTGCAACTCTTGCCGTCGCTCAGAAACGGCTTGTTCTGCTTCCTGTATGTCATCAAGGATGCGTTGCGCGTGCTGGGCAAAGACTTTACCCGCATCCGTTACCGATAATTTTCGCGTATTACGTATCAACAAACGCGCGCCCAGTGAAGCCTCAAGCGCTGCCATGCGCCGACTGACATATTGTTTCGATAGCATGAGCTGGTCGGCCGCTGCCGTGAAATTTCCGGCGTTCATCACCGCCACATATATCCGAAGATCTTCGATTTGCATATTGTCCACTTAAAGGTGACAGTGATTCATATCAGAGCTAATTGTTGAGCAAATTAGTTTACGTATACTGCTTCTCTATCGGAAGGGCAAATCCACTTCCCCAAAAAATTTAGGAGCAGACCATGATCGAGCAAAGATTATCAGAACAACGCGGCTTAGGTGATCACGGCTGGTTGAAATCACGTCATACCTTCTCATTTGCGGGCTACCGTGATCCCAAACAGATGGGTTTTTCTGACCTTCTGGTGATTAACGATGATCAGGTGGCACCCGCTCGCGGTTTTGGCGCGCACCCTCACAGCAACATGGAGATCATCTCTTATGTGCTGAAAGGCGAGTTAGCACATAAAGATTCCATGGGTACCGGTTCGGTAATCGTTCCCGGTGACGTGCAATTGATGAGCGCCGGTAGCGGAGTCACGCACAGTGAATTCAACCATTCCAGCACCAATGGCGTCCATTTTTTGCAAATCTGGATTGTGCCAGCTGAAAACGGCACGCAGCCAGGTTACCAGCAAGTTTCTGTGCCTGATGAGGATAAACGAGGCAAATTTAGCCTGATCGTCTCGCCAGAAGGGCAAGGCAACGCGTTAAGCGTGCGTCAGGATATGCGTATCTATGCCGGTTTGTTTAATGGTGATGAGCAGCAAACCATGACGTTAGGTGAAGATCGTTACGCTTATATTCACGTGGCGCAGGGTTCTGTCACAGTGAACGGTATTCGCTTTAACGCAGGTGATGGCGCGCGGGTTCGTAATGAAACTTCGCTTAGTTTTACCGCCGGTGATAATGCTGAGGTGCTGCTGTTCGATTTGCGTCCCGTTGAAGTGAATCGTCCTGCACATTAATCGCTGACAAAAACAGCGATTTGAAAACGGTCAGAAATGGCCGTTTTTTTTCGTTTTCACATTCCTGATTTGCTCGTTTCTCATCAGAAATCGGGCTTAACACACGATGAATGATTTGAACAACGCAAAAACCATTCGTTGGGTGCAGCCAGTACGATCGCGCGTTTCGGTAAGTAATAGGATTGTTGTTTTTAAGTAGAGAAGGTGCCGGAAGGGGGAAACCGGCACCTTTGGCAGGCTTACCAGTGATATTTGTTTGAATCTTCCCAATCTTTTACTTCTTTCTCTGCACGGTCTTTTTCATAACCGTAACGTTCCTGAATTTTTCCCACCAACTGATCACGCTTGCCTTCCACAACAGTCATGTCGTCATCAGTAAGATCGCCCCATTTTTCCTTAACTTTTCCTTTGAACTGTTTCCAGTTACCACCAATTCGATCTTCATTCATTTTCGCTTTCCTTAATAATGTTTCTTTTAATTTATTGCTTTGGCAGACAGCCGTTTCGGTGTCTGTAGCGCTAAGCCTGGCACAGCCAAATTTTTTTGCTGCTTCTGATTGTGAAGTACGCAGCATATTTGGAATTAATCCTTGTTGTGGAGCAAAGCCTCGATTTATCTTTAAAGAACACCCTCTTTCACGATTAAAGCATTTCACTCAGCGTCTTCAATTGGTCAGCCATACTACAGACTTGCTTTACGAATAGATTTTGCGCTAGTACCTTCTTAAATTGAAAAGTGCCGTTTGGCTTTTTTTTGAATCATTACCTGAAAAAACTTATGTACATTATTTGATAGGTTCTGATCGCGATAAACATCTTAATTCATTAGAATCATGCAATTTTATGATTGCTTACCTCATCGTAAGCACTTGATTTTAAAGTTATATTATTTAAATTCATAATTGCACCCGCATTAGAGATAAGTAGTGTTTAAGTTTGGTGGCGGAGTTTGCGTTAATGATTTAATTCCAGAATGGATATAGTTTATATAAATTAACATTGCCTAAGGGGGAATTCCTAAATTCAAAAAAAGCGCGGTGGTTTAATAGTTGATGATAAAAAAAACAGATATGATTAATGAAAATTCAGTGTGTAATGACTTTTCTTATTTGATCCATTTACTACTTCAGCAAACTACTTGAGACTTTTATGCTTAAACCATCATTTTATTATTTGTTAAAAAACGCGATTACTGGCAACTGGGTAATTCATCAAGCGGGTTGTGTTAATCTGCCGGCAGATGTAAACAGGATTTTTATCGGCTCTTTATATACCAAGGGTCAGGCAGTAACGGTTGCTAAAATTCATCATCCTGATGCCACGCAGTGCCCGCTTTGTTTGAATAACTTTAACCATGCAAGAAAAAAGCCGGCTTTTGGGCTGACCAATTGTCCTACACCGATAAGGCATTTACCCGGTCAGTATTAACTCAAATGAGCAAAAAGGGTGCTGTTCTGTACGATTTGCGTTCATCAGCACCCGCTTATTCAGCAACAGTGTAGTAATTTCTACTTGTATGTTAGGTACTTTCGTCAGATGTTAAAAAACTTTAACGCAAGAAAACAGCCCTTGTTTAGGCGTTTCAGGACCGATTGTTTAGAATGAAATGGCAGCATGATGATAGGGATCAGACAGAATGTTCTGCGTGGAGTCGTCATGAGCAACATTTATTATCTTTATCCGAACAGAAAAGATATCGCCCGAAATGAATTAGATCCACTTGTAGAGCAGTTACAGCGGATAGCAGAGAAATACCATGATTACAGTTGCCTGCCAGACATCATTCGCAAATGCCTGGAAGATGCTTTGGGAGATCAGAAGCAGCGCAGCCAGTTATGATGAATCATCAGTGTCATTAACGCAGATGTTCAAAAGAAAAAACCTTCAGCAATGTAACTCAGAAAAACCTGCAGTGTGGGGGAAAGTGAGTCGCTGCAATGGGGTAATGCGTTAAAAGTGAAGCGCCTGAACGCGCAAAAGCATCATAATGCTGTTCCTGACAGGCCAAATCCCGCTCGCAGATTTGGTCTGTCAGAGCAGTTGCGCGCCCGTATAACTTTATACGCGTATCATCTCTTACTCATCCTTTCTTCGACAGAGAAATTCACTACGAATTGCTTGCCGCTCTGTCTACAGCCAAACCTTCTTTTTTATGCCCGGTTATTACGCTCTATCAATCCTGCCTGGTGAGATAAAAGAGTCGCCGCACCTTACATCAGCACTTCCTCACCATAAGTAATAACTATTTGTCAGTGCCTGCCGATAACCCTTTGCGGATGGTCACCTGCACGCAGGAAGATCGTATAAAAAAATTCAGGGGTAAACATGAACATCACACAGCGCCTCATACTGACATTTTCAGTGCTGTTTTTAGCCATTATTAGCCAGGCAGTACTTGCGATATATTTTCTGTCTGGCTTTCAGGATCGCTTCGAGTATGTCCAGATCAATACCATCTCCTCCATCAAGGATTTAGGTCAGCTGACTGAACAAAGTAATCAGCTCGCGCTTACGCTTTATCAACATCAGAGTCAGGCTGATAACAGCAAACTGCCCGCGATTGAAGATGAAATTAAGCAGCGTGTTGCCGGTCTGAAGACGCTGACGGATTACTATTTGAAGCACGACATCTCAAACGATGAAGATGAAAGGCTGACCCACATGGCTTTTGATAACCTTCAGGTGATTGAGCAGCGACTGCCCGACTTTATTGCAGCCTCTCGCGCGCATCAGGATGAGCTCAGCCGCTCCATTCTTGAGAGGAAAGAGGGCGTTGGTGATGCTATTCGGACACTGGTAGCGGGCTATCAGAAGCAGTTAGCGCTGAATATCGCGATTGGGGAGGGCCTTCGTGCAACGAACCATAGCATTTACAACACCCTTTTCTGGGGCACCATTGCCGGTGTTTGCGCCACGATTCTGGTGTTCGGTCTCTTTGCCGCATCCACGATTATCCGCATACGCAACAATCTCTCTGCTATCGGCAGCATCATGACGCATTCGAGTGATAACCTTGATCTTACGGTCAGTGCTGATGAAAGTCGTCGGGACGAAATCGGCAATATGGCACGCTCATTTAATGCCCTGATGAAGCGTGTCGCGGACGCGCTGGCGTCAGTTAATGCGGCGTCTCATTCAGTGGGTAGCGCCTCAGCACAGATTGCCGCAGGCAATGAAGATCTCTCCTCACGAACCGAGCAGCAAGCCGCCTCGCTAGAGCAAACAGCAGCCAGTATGACAGAGCTGAGTGAAACGGTGCGTCAGACGGCAGATAACACTCGCCAGGCCAGTTTGCTGGCAGTTAATGCTAATCAGTTGTCAGAAAAAAGTTCAGCGTCGCTGGATGCAATGCTGGTGACGATGAAAGATATACAAGGAAGCTCGCGTCGCGTTTCAGAGATTGTTGCGTTGATTGAAGGCATTGCTTTTCAAACGAATATCCTGGCGCTGAATGCGGCAGTTGAAGCCGCTCGCGCGGGTGAACACGGCAAAGGTTTTGCGGTAGTCGCCGGCGAGGTCAGAAACCTTTCGCAGCGCTCGACCACGGCGGCAAGAGAAATTAAGCAGCTGATTAACGAATCATTCAAGCTAACTGAAACCGGTGCGGATCAGGCAAGCAACGTGGGCGAAAACATGTCGGTAATGAAAGACGCCATTCGCCAGGTTAGCGCGTTAGTTAATGAAATTGCGGCGGCAGCTCAAGAACAGAGCCAGGGAATCGAGCAAGTTCATAAAGCGGTAAACCAAATGGACGATGTGACTCAGCAAAACGCCGCGTTGGTGGAAGAAGCCTCTGCTGCGTCACAGTCACTTCAGGAACAGGCGGCCGCGCTAACCAGAATGGTTGGCGAGTTCCGCATTGATAACAGAGAAAGCAAACACTCCCTTGTGGGCAAATCGTCACTTGCTGAATCAGGCACAATACAGAAGGTGAAAAATTTGCTGCCTAAACCGAGTCAAAGCGCGGCTGAGGAAAACTGGCAAAGCTTTTAATCGGGTAGACATTGCGTAAGTAACAGGGCAGGGCGATTCAGGGAACCCTCTTCATCGCCCTGCTGAGTGCATGACGTTAAAACTGTCTGACTAAAAGACCGAGCAGAAAAACAGGCAGCGGATGAAACCGGCAGGCATAAATAAAAGGCAGGAAAATAATATTTCAAGCGTGACGGTTCATTAGCGAGGCGGGATATTTTAATCGCGGTAACGTTGTACTCATGAGAAAGTTTCTTCTCGCTATCTCATTCAGCAAGCCCTGTGAAAATAATTAAAATAAGGCATTGCTAAATCTTCTGAACAATGGCTTAATAGCTCCATCGGTTTGTAATACAGACCTTATGAAAGCAGTTTTAGTAAAGCAGTCCTCAGTTAAAGTGATATCCAGCGATACCCTTCTTCGAGAGCCTCCTCCTAAGTGCCAAGTAAGTAATTCTCTGCACAACAGACCATCTTCGCCGCATTAGTGGCTCAAAAATTAAGGAAGTATCTATGTCTGGTAAAATGACTGGTTTAGTAAAATGGTTTGACGCAGGTAAAGGTTTTGGCTTTATCACTCCTCAGGATGGCAGCAAGGATGTATTCGTACACTTCTCCGCTATTCAGAGCAACGATTTCAAAACCTTAGATGAAGGCCAGCGCGTTGAATTCACCATCGAAAGTGGTGCTAAAGGCCCATCAGCGGCAAACGTTGTAGCAATCTAATTTGCATCTTCAGGTACGTTTACAACAGCGATGAAGGCAACAGCCTGAGCAGATAAAATACCTGATGATTAAAAAACCCGCCTCGAGCGGGTTTTTTTATGCCTGTATTTCCCCGCTATTTTTGCCCGCCCACAACATATTGAACTTGGCCTGAAAGTAGGCGCGAGCTAAGTAGAGCCTCTCTTTATTTTAAAAAATAGAAATCATTATATTTAAATTTGTATAATTAGTGGTCAAATAAAAATTTAATATGTACGCAATATGAAAAATGCGGATTCATATCGATTGCGGTAAATATATTCTGATAATCAAACCGGCGTTATTGATCGCTCATCTTAGTTCTTTACCCATATTTACCAGAACTGACAATGAATATCGCTTACAGCGCTTCGGTTTCACAAAAGCCGTATTGCGATGTGGCACAACACACCTGGTAAAAGGTAGCAGGCTAATAATAACGAAAGCAATAACGGTTAAATCTGACGTCGTGTTTGATGAGAGAATCCTTTTGCCCCTTCAAGAGCTAAGCCATTGCGAGTGCCGGAGATAAGCGCCGGATGGGGTACGCGTTTCTATAAAGGTCGCCTTTCGGCGGCCTTTTTTCGTTAAAGCGAATCCCAGAAGATTGTCGCTTAACGCGGCAATTCGCCTGACTCTTTGATGCTACAAACCCGCATTTAGCGCGCTTATCCCTACAGCGCACTCTTCTTATCAGCTAAATCTTCTCTTAATGAGGATGCAATGAATAATCTGCAAGCCGCATGGCCTGCTTTCCAGCGTGCGGAAATCGCTGAAGCCTGGGCAGGAACCCTTGATGTAACGCCAGATTCCAATCCGGTTATCGGACCCGTTGCCCGGCTTTCGGGCTTAACGCTGGCAACAGGATTTTCAGGTCATGGATTTGGCACTTCACCTGCAGCGGGGCAGTTGGCGGCAGATCTTGTGATGAACCATACGCCGATTATTGATCCGCATCCTTACCGTTTTGATCGCTTTTAACTAAGAAGGGTTGATGCTCTACGTAATAAAGCCGATGTTGATGGTGTGTCGAGAGAGGGGCTAATCTCGCATTAAAAAAGCCGGGATTATCCCGGCTTGCTTAGTGATTAACGCATTATTTTGACGGTGCCGGAACCGGCTTCGATTTACTGTTCCGCAAGCGTAACTTATTAATCAACTTGTGTGCTTCTGCTTTAGTGGCCACAGCAGGCGAAGAGCCTTTCAGTGGCTGACGTGCAGTTTCGCGTACTGTCAGGATAGTCACCAGGCCGATGACGCCTGCACCCATCATATAGTAAGCAGGCATCATCACGTTGTGAGTGGTGTCCACCAACCAGGCGGTAATCAGCGGTGTGGTACCACCAAACAGTGAAACGGAAAGGTTAAAGCCGATTGCCAGCGCACTGTAACGAATATCGGTGGTAAACAGCGCAGGCAGCGTTGAAGGCATGGTGCCGCTAAAGCAGGTGTGCAATACCCCCAGAATCAGCAGGCCAGCAAAAACCGCCCACATGTTGCCGGTGCCGAGCAGCATAAAGCTGGGAATCGACAGCAGGATCAAGCCTACGGCACCAAAGCCAATCACTGGGCGACGGCCAATTTTGTCGGTCCAGCGACCCCATAACAAGGTCAGCGGCATCATCACAAACATCGCTACCATTACCAGCAGCAAACCGCTCATCTCGTTCATACCCAGCACACCCGTCAGATAGCTCGGCATGTAGGAAGTCAACATGTAGTTGGACACGTTAAACAGCAGTACCAGACCAATACATTTCATCATCGGCGCGCGGTATTTGCTCAGCATCTGCATCAAAGTAAGACGCGGCTTGCTCTGCTCCAACGCTTCCTGTTTTTCCATGTGCTGCTGGAATGCGGGTGTTTCTTCCAGTTTCAGGCGTACATACAGGCCGAACAAGCCCAACGGTGCGGCGATAAAGAACGGGACACGCCAGCCCCACGACATCATGGCATCATTAGAGAGCAGCAGCGTCATGGCCGTCACCAGGCTCGCGCCGAGCAGGTAACCGGCGATAGTACCGAACTCAAGAAAACTGCCCATAAAGCCACGGCGGTTATCAGTGGAGTATTCCGCTATAAAGGTCGCTGCTCCGCCATATTCACCCCCGGTAGAAAAGCCCTGAATGAGTCGGGCTACCAGCAGCAGAATCGGCGCCATGATACCGATGGAGGAGTACGCGGGAATGAGCCCGATACAGAATGTCCCGATCGACATCATGATCATCGTCATCGCCAGCACTTTCTGCCGTCCAATACGGTCGCCAAGCGGCCCAAAGACCAGGCCGCCAATGGGGCGTACCAGGAAGGCGGCGGCAAATGTACCGAAGGTCGCGATCAGCTGCACCGCGTTGTTGGCATCCGGGAAAAAGACTTTCCCGATAATCACCGCCAGATAGCTATAAACACCGAAATCGAACCACTCCATGGCATTACCCAAGGCAGCCGCACCGACAGCACGTTTCAGCATACCGTTATCAATGACGGTGATGTCATCAACGGTCAGTTCTTTCTGCTTCTTATTCCAGAAGTGTTTTTTCGGATGTTCAGATGATTGGTTTTTGGTGGTCATATTCTCCTCATACAGCTTAATTGAGGGAGTCTTATAGCTTTCGCAGCCGCAAATATGATCGAGAAGAACGAAGGAAATGAAAGCTATAAGAAGCCCAAATTGTGGGTAAGTGAAGCGGTAAGCACCTCAGCTGCCCAACCTTAGACTATTATTGTCAGTTTTTGCAAGTTTATAGCCGGAATAACCGCAATTGTTGACAAATCCAGCAGGGCACGCCGTATTAATAGCGGATCACACCTTCAAACATTTTGTTACGCATTAATAATGTCTTATTCATTCTCATCTGTATTTTTCCAATAACGCAATACTCTGTTTAATCCCACAATCAATCCCTACTCAGGATTATTACTTTAATTAAAAGATTATAAAAATCAGCAAGCTAGCAATTCGCGTTATTTCCGGGAATGGCATATCGATAGCAGGATAACTTAGTAGTGAACCAGACAAGCCAATGGCAATGTTGTGTCATTACGGTCAGGCAGGATGTTAATCATGCAATCGCTAAATAAAGTGCAGCTTCCGATTATTGATTTCGCGAAATTACATGGCGATGAAGAACAGCGCCAGTTATCAATAAATGAATTAGGTCACGCCGCTCGCGAAGTGGGTTTTTTCTATCTTATTAACCATGGTATTAATCAGGTTTTATTAGATGACGTGCAGCGCGTGGCAAAGGCTTTTTTTGCTTTGCCCCTAGATGAAAAACGCAAAGTTAAAATGGCTAACTCTCCACATTTTCGTGGTTATAACCTCGCGGGTGCAGAAATAACCCGCAATCAACCCGACCATCGAGAGCAATTTGATATTGGTGCTGAACGAGAGGCGCTGCCTCACTCAGATGACGCACCCGCCTGGCAACGCTTGCAAGGCCCCAATCAATGGCCCGACGCGTTGCCGGCGTTGAAAACGTTGTTAACGCGCTGGCAACAGGAAATGACTCACGTTGCTCTTGAGCTTCTCCGCGCCTTTGCCGAAGCGCTGCAATTACCCCGTAATGCTTTCGATAACCTTTATGGGCGTTATCCCAACGAGCACATCAAACTCATTCGCTATCCTGGCCGTGCGGATGATCAATCACGTCAGGGTGTCGGCGCACACAAGGACTCCGGCTTTTTGACTTTACTGCTTCAGGACGATCAGCCCGGATTAGAGGTTGAAGTTAATCCCGGAGAATGGATTGCCGCCTCGCCGTTGCCTGGATCTTTTGTGGTGAATATTGGTGAATTACTTGAGCTCGCCACCAACGGCTATCTGCGTGCCACCGTGCACCGCGTGGTGTCGCCACAAGCGCAGCGCGAGCGCCTTTCCATTGCATTCTTTTTAGGTGCACAGCTTGATGCGGTGGTGCCGCTTTACCCGCTTCCAGAATCGCTTTCGCAATTAGCGCAGGGACCGAGCAGCGATCCTCAAAATCCTTTACTGCGTGATGTGGGCTGGAATTACCTCAAAGGACGCCTGCGCTCGCATCCCGAAGTTGCACAACGTTTTTATCCCGAATACGCCCAACAATAATGACACTGAGAAAAATCATGAAGAAAACGCTATTAGGCCTGGCTGGACTGTCGTTGCTGATTGCACAAAACCTCTACGCTGCACCGTTGCGCGTGGCCGCTGATGCGGTACCGCATGCCGAAATACTGGAGTACGTTAAAACGCTCGATCCCAAACTCGATTTAAAAATCGTCGAGTTAAGTGGTGGGATCAATGCCAACGAACTGCTGGCATCGGGTGATGTGGACGCAAACTATTTCCAGCATCTGCCGTATTTAAAAGATCAGGAAAAAGCGTTGGGTAAAACGTTCGACGTGGTGGCCAGTGTGCATATCGAGCCGCTCGGCATCTATTCCCGCAAAGTAAAAAGCCTGGATGCGCTGCCAGAAGGGGCGACGATTGCCGTGCCAAACAACACCACTAACCTGAGCCGCGCATTGTGGTTATTGCAGGATAAAGGCGTGCTGCGTCTTAACGCTAGCGGTGAAGCCGGTACCACCTTGGTAACACCGAAAGATATCTCAGAAAACCCCAAGAAAATTAAAATTGTAGAGATTGAATCGCCGCAGCTGCCGCGTTCACTTGATGATGTCGATGCGGCCATTATCAACGGCAACTACGCCTTAGAAGCGGGATTGTCACCGGCGAAAGATGCGCTGGGACTGGAATCAGCGAAGCACAATCCTTACGCCAATCTGTTGGTCACTACGCCGCAGCTGGCAAAAGATCCGCGCGTGATTGAGTTGGCAAAAGATCTGACCTCGCCGCAGGTGGCAGACTTTATCCGCAAGAACTACAACGGGTCGGTGATTCCGGTTGCGGATGCCGCGCATGATTAAAATCGAACAGGTCAGCAAATACTATACCGGCGCCGCTGCGCCGGCTTTAGCTGAAATCTCGCTGGACATTCAGGACGGTTCAATTTTTGGCATTATCGGACGAAGCGGGGCGGGTAAAAGTACCTTGTTACGTTGTTTGAATTTGCTGGAGCGTCCGTCAACCGGTTCGATAGCGATTGATGGCCAAGAGATTTCAACGCTCTCGCTTGCTCAGCTCAGACGTCAGCGCCAGCAAATGGGCATGATTTTCCAACACTTCAATTTGCTGCACTCGCGTAATGTTCACGACAACATCGATTTGCCGCTGGAGATTGCCGGACTTCCGGTAAAACAACGGCGCGCGCGCGTGGCTGCATTGTTAGAACTGGTGGGGCTGGAAAGTTTTGCTAACGCCTGGCCTTCGCAGTTGTCGGGCGGCCAGAAACAGCGTGTCGGCATCGCGCGTGCGCTGGCCGTTCAACCGCGCTATTTGCTGTGTGACGAAGCCACCAGCGCGCTGGATCCAGAAACGACCGTGACGATTCTGGATTTGCTGGCCTCTATTCAACATCAGCTCAACATCACGATTGTGCTGATCACCCATGAAATGTCGGTAGTAAAGCGGATATGTGATAGCGCAGCCTTGCTCGAAAAAGGAAGGCTGATAGAAAGCGGCACGCTGGCGCAAATCATGCAGCGTGAAGAGAGCCGTTTACGAGATTTATTACTGAAGGAAGGTGAAGCCGATCGCGCCTTCCTCGCCAAATATCTGCCTGCGGAGTTAACCCGATGCGTAGCGTAAACTGGGATCGCTTTCAGGATTTACTGCTGACAGCCAGCTATGAAACGCTCTACATGGTTTTTTTTGCCGCGCTATTTACCGTTGCCATTGGCTTGCCGGTGGGCGTACTGCTTTTCCTAACGCGACAAAATGGGATATTGCCGCATCGCGCCGTTGCCCTGACGCTGAACACGCTGGTTAACATCGGACGCGCCTTGCCATTTGTGGTGTTGTTGATTGCGCTGATCCCGGTTACCCGATTGCTGGTAGGCACCACTTTAGGCAGCACCGCCGCCATCGTGCCGATCACTTTGGGTGCGTTTCCCTTTTTTGCGCGCATTGTTGAAAATGCCTTGGATGAGGTTGATCGCGGGCGCATAGAAGCGGTGATCTCAATGGGCGGCAATCTCTGGCACATCGTGAGCCGCGTCTTGTTACCTGAAGCGCTGCCTGCCTTGGTGGCGGGAATGACGCTGACCATCGTAATGCTGATTGGCTTCTCAGCCATGGCGGGTGTGGTAGGCGGCGGGGGATTAGGCGACTTAGCCATTCGCTACGGCTATCAACGCTTCGATAACCGGATCATGGCGGCGACCCTCATCGTGCTGCTGATTATGGTGCAGATCATTCAAAAACTTGGCGATCGACTAGTACGTTCATTAGCCTATCGCCGTTAAATCAGGCATTAAAAAACCCCACCGTGGTGGGGTTTCACCGCTTAATGATGATCGCGATCGGCGGGCGCAATCGGCAGCGCTAACTTATACATTTTGACCGGATACTCAACGGTCGACGCTTTGCCGCCGGTGGTGGCTGGCGTGCGGTTAATCTGTGCGGCAGGCATCCACAATGCGCCTTTGGTAATCCACATGGCATCAACCCAAACCAATCGGGGATCGCTGATAACCGTGCTGATTTTCCCTTCCGGCGTAATGCGCTTGATGCTACGCGTATTCAATTCAGAAGCGTAGATATTGCCTTCCGCGTCAATCGCTGTGCCGCCGGTCGTCCAGGTATCCACGACTTTATGCGCCTGTTTCGCCACCGTTGCTGCGGGCAGTGTGGCATCGTCAAGATAACGGGTTTCGATACGCGCCAGCGGCCCAGGAATGGCCTGGAACCACAACCATTTACCGTCAGGTGAAACCTCTAACTGATCGATACCCACGCGTTTCTCTTTGCCGCTGGGGAGATAAAGCTTTTTACCGTCGGCGTAAAGCGGCAAGTGATCAATCGCCAGAGGATGATCGTCCAGCACCCGGTGCGCCTGGCCGGTTTTTAGGTTCAACACCACTAATCCCGGCGCGCCTGGATCGGTGATATAGGCGAAATCGCCATTAAAACGAACGTCATCAAGATAGCTGGTGGCTTTCAATACGGGCGGTTTAATCACCCAGCTCGCCACGACCTGCTTCGTTTTAATGTCGATTTTGACCAACTTGGCACCGCCAGTAACGGCTTGTGCACCGGTGCCAATGCCTTTATTCCCCGCATCCATCGCCCAGAGATAACCCTCCGGGCCAAAGCGTGCGGCATTCACGTGCAGGAAATGATGCTCAGGATCTTTCTCATCCCAGCGATTCCACGCTTCATCAGGAAACGGCGTAAGTTTACCGTTTTGACCGACTTCCACCAGTTGCGGGCCGGCGCCTTCGGATTGGGTTAACGAAGCGAATATCCGACCATCCTGACTGACAGTAACGCCATTCCAGACGTGATTAGAGGTTGCGACCTGCTGGAGTCGCGCATCTTCCTGGGTCGGTAATGTCGTGGGCAGCACATCCTGAGCAAGTACCGGCTGGCTGAGCCATAATCCGACGGTTAACACGGGCAACGCGTTGCATAGTAATCTCCGCATGGGTAAATCTCCTGTAGTTGCAGTGGGGCGTTGAGGGTTAAGAAGCCTTGTCGCAGTAAAAAACGGGTTTTTAGGCGATTACACTGGGCAGCCTTTGGCACGCAGGATGGCATTAAAGCGTTCAGGATCGGATGTGCCAGATTGATTGCTGGCACGAATTTTAGCTTCACGCAGGGCATGTGCTTCTACACGCGGCAGCAAGGTGGTGAGCTGATCGTACGGAATGGCAATCACACCGTCGGCATCACCCACAATTAAATCGCCTGGCGAAACCACTAAACCGGCGCAGCTCACCCGTGAATTGACTTCTCCTGGCCCCTCTTTCGACGGACCACGCAACGTATTACCCCGCGCCCAAACCGCAATACCGCCTTCAGCCCACTCATTCAGATCGCGTATTGCACCATCAATAACAAAACCGGCGATTTTGCGCGTTTGCGCCGAGGTGCGCATCAGGCCACCTATCAAGGCCTGCGTCAGATCGCCTGCGCCTTCGACGACAATAACGTCGCCCGGCTGCGCCATCTCAATGGCTTTGTGAATCATCAGGTTGTCGCCCGGACGCACCTTTACCGTTAATGCCGGACCGCATAGCACTAAATTCGCATCGTTATGATAGGCGGTTAGCCCCATTGCACCGGTGCTGCGACCCATACAATCACCAATGTTCGGCACCGGCAGTTTACGGAAGGCATCAACCAGGGCGGCGTCCGCTTGTGGGCCGCGTTCGCCAATGAAATAGCCAGCAGGCCAGTCGCTACGATTTGTCATGATTTACTCCTTGTTAAGAACCTGCGGATTTACACAAGCAGCTGCATTAATCTGCTGTGCATCCAGCCAAGCCAGACATTGATGCGCCGCGCTGTAGGCCACTGCATCCAGCGCCTGCGGAGTGGAACCGCCAATGTGTGGTGTGATAATCAGTTGGGGAAGTTCGCGGAAAGGGTGATCAGCCGCCAGCGGTTCACTGGCCACGGTGTCCAGCGCGGCGGCCCGCAGTTGACCCTTTTTCAGTGCCTCACACAGCGCCACTTCGTCCACCAGCTCGCCACGGGCGGTATTGATCAAAATGGCACCGTGCGGCAGACGCGCCAGCGTTTGTGCATTGATCATGTTGCGCGTTTTATCATTCACCGGACAATGCAGGCTCAGCACATCAGAACAGGCCAGCAGCTGATCCAGCGTGGCGCACTGCGTTACATTGGTTGCTCCATTTTCAGCCTTAACGCCCGGATCAAAAAAAGCCACCTGCATGCCGAGAGCTTGCGCAGCGCGGGCAACGCGGCGACCAATCTCACCAAATCCGGCTAAACCCAGGGTTTTGCCGTGCAGCTCTTCACCGTCGCCGCTGCGTGTCCAGCGTCCGGCATTCACTTCGTGTTGAAAATAGGGCAAGCGACGCGCGGCATTGAGCATCAGCGCAAGGGTTAATTCAGCGACGGATTGCGCGTTGGTTGCGGGCGTGGTTAATACCGGAATGCCACGCTCGCTGGCGGCAGCAACATCAATATTGGTTACGCCAACTCCGTGTTTGCAAATTACTTTCAGCGAAGCACAGGCGTTGATTGCTTTAGCCGTTAAATTAACGGTGCGCGAAATCACGGCATCGTAAGGCACGTTGGCCATGCGCTGTTCCACTTCCTGTGCATCGTTGGGATTGTCGAGGTAATCCACCTGACAACCCGCTTCAGCCAGCAGCGTAACGCCACCTTGGCCGAGCGCGCTGGTGGTGACTAAAAACCGATAAGCCATGTTGTCTCTCCCGAATAGATTTACCTCATCCTGGCAGCTTCAAACGATAAAAAGTATTCCCATTTACTTATCAATATATTCCCCACGGGAATAGGTTGGGTCAACGAAGGGCTTATGCGCCGTTTCATCGCGCTTGATGTATCTGCTAAACAGCAGCGAAAGGCACTGACGACGCGAGGTCGATCGATTTGTTAAAAATTTAGCAGCGGATTCAAGCGGCTTTGATCCTGATTTAACATCCAAATTTTTTGTGACTTTCTTCAAATAAAACCGAAGCCATAAAATCTGAGGAAAATATTTTACTCTTTTTCTCAGCTAGTTATGCGTTAGGTTAAGCATCGCCGCCAGCGAAAAACGGTTATATGACCGTTAACGCACAAGGTGGATTAAACGAAATGCACAGATTCATTCGTGCATAAATTTAACAACTTTGCATCAAATTGGTCACGTCATGAAATGTTCAAACGATCTTTTAAATGCAGTGTGTCGGGTCATGGCCGTGGGGCTGTTTTTTACGTCTGGCCTCGACAAAATTTCGCACTACAGCGACAACCTGCAACAGATGGCAGACAACCAGGTGCCGGGTTTCTTCTTGCCGCTGGTGATTCTGCTTGAAGTCGGCGGAGGCGCCGCCATTGCACTGGGATTTCTTACCCGCTTTACCTCAGTCTTCATGGCGATCTTCTCCGTCGTGGCGGGGTTTCTGTTTTATCAGGGATTCAGCCATGCCCATTTGATGGTGTGGCTGAAAAACATCTCCTGCGCCGCCGCATTCCTGCTGCTTTATCTCAACGGCAGCGGCAAATGGAGCCTCGATTACCTTATCCAACGCCGCTTCGCCAGATCCTGACCAGGCGCGCTTAATTTCCCTTTCTACTTCGCAGGTGAATATATGAAATCGCTAGCATTGCTGTGCGGCGGGCTGCTTTGTGCTGTCGCTCACGCCGCACAACCCATTACGCAAATATCAACCCTGAATCACCAACAGGCGCAACAGCTGATCGGCAAAGCCGAACAGATTATTCGCAGCCATAACCTGGGCGGTGTTGTCACCGTGGTTGATGCGGCGGGGCAAACGCTGAGTTACGACCGATTGGATGGCGCAACGCTGGCTAACAGTGAACTGGCACCGAAGAAAGCGCATGCCGCAGTTGCGTTTGGTGTGCCGACTGAAAGCTTCCAGCAAAAAGTGGTGGCCGGTAATGTCGCGCTGCTGGGCAATCCGGCGGTGGTTCCGCTGCCAGGCGGCGAGCCGGTGATCATTCAGGGCGTGCTGGTGGGTGCGATTGGTGTCAGTACGCCAGACGGCAACGTGGATGCAGAAGCAGCGAAAGGTGCCCTCAGCGTCCTGAACGCCGGATAGCGGAGATCGAAATGGACAGACGGCATTTTTTACAGCTAATGGTGGCGGCTCCGGTGATCTTGTCGATGCCGCTGAACGCCGAATTGATCGCCTCCGAGCCAGATAGCCACGTCGCGCAACTGCAACGTGTCAGTGAATTACTCACCGGACGGCGTGGCCTTGATGCCAATATTACGGCGCGGCTGGGGGCGTTACTGTGTCAGCAGGATAAAAACTTTCCGGCTCATCTTACCCGGCTGTTCTCTAACCTAACGACACTGAAAAGTGACGATCGCGAGCGGCTGGTGGCGAGCCTGGACGATCAGGATGTTAAAACGGCGCTCAGCATCGTTTCACCCTGGTATCTCGGCTACACCGGTCAACCCTCCACCGTGAAAGCGGTGGATGATGCGCATTTCGTGACTTTTCTTTCCGCACTGATGTATGAGCCAACCCGCGATCACACCCTTCGGCCCAGCTATGCGCGTTCGGGCCAGGATTACTGGGCCGAGGTGCCGGCTGGCGTAACGGCCCCTGCGATGCCCGCCGCGATTCGTGACTGGGGCGATCGCTCGCCCGCCGCAGCGAATCACATTCGAGAGCCGGAAGCGCCGTGGTTATTAATGGTACAGGGAAAAGCCAGCACGCTGGCAGAAGCCGAAGCGATGATTGCCAAACAATAAGAACAGACAAAACCAGGAATAAAGATGCGTGAATTTGATGCTGATGTCGTGATTATCGGCTCGGGAGCCTTGGGCGCAAATGCGGCCTACCAACTGGTTAAAGCCGGGAAATCAGTGATTATGTTAGAAGCGGGGCCGTACATTCCTCGCTGGAAAGTGGTAGAGAATTACCGCAACGGCGCCAGTAAACGCAACTGGTGTGCGCCGTATCCCAATTTGCCTTGGGCACCAAACAGCTATACCGAGGGTTACGTTGAGGCACAAGGTGACGACGATTTTCAGTATGTCACCAGCACCCTGCGGGTGGCAGGCGGCAGTACGCGGCATTGGGCCTCGGCCTGCTGGCGATTACTGCCCAATGATTTCAAGCTGAAAAGTGTCTATGGCGTCGGGCGTGACTGGCCTTTTGAATACAGCGAACTGGAACCCTGGTATGTGAAAGCCGAGCGCGAAGTCGGCGTGGTGGGCACCGCTGATGAAGATCAAAGCGGGCAAGGGCGCGGTCACTATCCGCCTCGATCCGCAGCCTATCCGCTGCCGCCTGAAGCCAAGCCTTATATGGTGCAGCGCATGCAGGCCAAACTTGGCCCGATGGGTTATCAGGTGATCCACGAGCCGCATGGTCGCGTTTCACGCCCTTATGATGGACGTCCCGCCTGCGCAGGGAATAACAATTGCGAACCGATCTGCCCGATTGGCGCGATGTATTCCGGCGATATGCACGTTGATAAAGCGGTGGCGCTGGGCGCGCAACTGCGTACTGAATGCGTAGCCTGGAAATTTGAGCAGGGCGCAAAAAACAGTATTGATGCGCTGCATTATCGCAAGCCAGATGGCAGCAATACCCGATTAACCGCGAAAGTGTTTATCGTTGCGGCGCATGGCCTCGAAACGCCGAAGCTGCTGCTGATGAACGAGTTAGCCAACAGCTCCGATCAGGTTGGCCGTAATCTGATGGATCACACCGGTTTAAGCCTGACGTTTCTCGCTGATGAGCCGCTGTGGACTGGGCGCGGTTCGGTGCAACACGGCACTATCGCTAATCGTCGCGATGAACCGAGCCGCGCACAGCACTCTGCTATTCGCTATTCACTGCGTAATTTAGTCCCCAACGTGGATGTCACCGCTCCGCTGCTGAAGCAAGGCTTGATGGGCAAAGCGCTGGATGACGCCATTTTTGACCGCGCCTCACGCATCATGAATATCAGCACCATGAGTGAAACCTTACCGGTTCCCACTAACCGCGTCGTGCCCAATTACGACCGCAGGGATGCCATCGGCTTGCCGATGTTAAAAGTCAATTACCAGCTCGACAGCTACGTGCGCGGCATGCGCCCTCAGGCTTACCACGATTTCGCTAACTTCCTTCAGGCATTCAACGGCGAGGTTATTGAAGCGCCAACCGGCTGGCGTAATCAGTATCACATCATGGGTACCACCATCATGGGCGACGATGCCAAAAACTCGGTGGTCAACAGCGAGTGCCGCAGCTGGGATCATCCCAATCTGTTTCTGGCCACCACCGGCGTAATGCCGACGTCGGCAACGGTCAACCCAACGCTAACAGGTATCGCGCTGGCGCTTCGCCTTGCCGATACCATTATTCGGGAGATCTGACGCGATGAAACAGGTCATCTACGCGCTTTTCCCGGTCTGTTCACTGCTTTTCAGCGCTGCCAGCCTGGCCGACGCCACGCAAACGTTGATCCAGCGCGGTGAGTATTTGGCGATTGCAGGTGATTGCTCGGCTTGCCATCACAACCCGGAAAACGGCAAACCCTTCTCCGGCGGCTTCGGCATTCAATCGCCGATGGGCATGATTTATGGTTCCAACATTACGCCATCGAAAACCGCTGGCATTGGTCAATACAGTCTGGCGGATTTCACCCGCGTAATGCGCGAAGGCAAAGCGCCCGGCAATCATTATCTTTACCCTGCCATGCCTTATACCGCCTTTGCCGGGATGTCAGATGATGATATTCGGGCGCTCTACACCTATCTCATGAATGGTGTAGCCGCTGACGATCATCCCGCGACAAAAACCGACTTGCCCTTTCCCTTCTCATTTCGCCCGGTGATGGCGATGTGGAATCTGATGTTCCTCGATCAATCTGCGGTGAAAGGCAGCGATGCCGCCGCGGGCAGCGTTGATCGGGGTGAATATCTGGTGCGAACGCTGGCGCACTGTTCAACCTGCCACACGCCACGCAACGGAATGATGGCCGAACAGGGCGAACATTTTTTGGCTGGCGGCAAGGTGGGCCGCTGGACCGCGCCGAACATCACACCCGATGCTGAAGCTGGCATCGGCAGCTGGAGCGAAGCGGAGATCGTGACCTATCTGCGCACCGGCGTGTTGCACGGTAAAGCCGTAGCGGGAGGCGAAATGGGCACCGCGATTGAAAAATCCTTCTCACGCTTACAGAGCAGCGATCTGTACGCGATGGCCCGTTACCTGAAGCAGCTTCCTGCAACAGGCGGTATTAATCGGCAGCCCTTAAAACCCCCTGCCGCTACGCCTGTTTCGGCCATTGAAACAGGCATGCGTGACAGCATCGAGGATTACGTGTCGAGTCAGCAGATGAGTGGCGCACAGCTTTATAATGGCGCTTGTGCCAGCTGTCATGCCAGTGATGGACGTGGCACGCGCGATGATCAACACGCTTATCCGTCGCTGGTGGGGTTGTCCTCGGTGGCCTCTGACGATCCCGCCAATTTGATCATGATTATCGCTGAAGGCATCAACCGTGACATGCCTGCGGGTCATGCCTTTATGCCCGCTTTTGAACATCAGTTCACTCAGCAGGAGCTGGCGAAAGTGGCGAATTATGTTTCCGTCACGTTTGGCAATCCTCAACACGTCATTACCCTGCAACAGGTTGAAGAAACGCTTCATGGCGAGAGCGGCAGCTGGATTGTACGCCACGCCGCCGGGCTTGCCTGGATCGGGGTGGCAGGGATAGTGCTGGTGTTGTTATGGGCATTCTTTCCGCTACGCCGTCGGCGAGCATAATCTGACGGGCCGCCGCCGGGCCCCTCGTTAAGACAGGAGTTTTGTTATGACCAGAAATTTAAAACGTATCGTGAACAAAAAGTTCGCCCTTGCGCTGCTGCTCGGCGCGGGTGTGATGAGTGGCTTTGCGGCGCAGGCGACCACGACGCAAACCATTTTGACGCAAAGCGATGTGCAAAAGCTGATCGCATCCGCTCAGGAAAAAGCGCACGCATTGAATGCCAATGTCTGCATTGCAGTGCTGGATCAATCCGGTCAACTTTTGGCCTTTCAGCGCATGGACAACGCGCCCGCAGGCTGTATTGATTCTTCAATCTTAAAAGGTCGCGCCGCCGCGCTGTATCGCACCCCAACAGACAAATATATGGATCGCGCCAATGGCAAAGAACCGGCTATCGCGACATTACCGGGCGTAATCCCGCTGGGCGGCGGCTCGCCGGTGGTGTGGCAGGAAAAGACTATCGGCGCGGTGGGCGTCAGCGGATCCGCTAATCCGAATGAAATTGCCATCGCTAAAGCGGCGAGCGAGGGAATGAAGTAAAGGTTCGAAAGGGCGCAGCGAGCGGTTTTCGCCTCCGTCGCTCGCTGCGGCCTACGCTACAACCGTTTACCGCTTTCTTTATCGAACAGATGCAAATGTGATAGATCAATCGCCAACGACAGTTTTTCACCCGGCTGTGCGGTTATGCGGCCAGCGAGCTGGACATGCAGCGGCAAGCCTTGCCAGTCAAGATGCAGCAAACTGGATTCTCCTGTGACTTCCACCAGCTTCACGGTGGCGGGTAAGGCGGGCGAATCTGCCAGATGAAAGTGATGAGGGCGAACCCCCATCAGCACCGGTTTATCTCCCTGGTGCATGGCGGCGTCACGCCAGTCGGCGGGTAAAGGCAACCAATACTCGCCACAGGCAACGCCCGGAATCCCCTCACGAGAAACCAGCTGTGCCTCAAGCAAGTTCATGGGCGGTGAGCCGATAAAGCGTGCCACGAAGGTGTCCACTGGGCGATCGTAAATTTCCAGCGGGCTGCCCTGTTGCACAATCACACCTTCACGCATGACCACAATTTGGTCTGCCAGCGTCATCGCCTCAACCTGATCGTGCGTAACATACACCATGGTGGTCTTGAATCGCTGATGAAGGGATTTAATCTCTGCTCGCAGCTCCATGCGCAGTTGCGCATCCAGGTTAGAGAGCGGCTCATCGAACAGGAAAACCTGCGGATTACGCACCATGGCGCGACCCATCGCCACGCGTTGACGTTGACCGCCAGATAACGCGCGCGGATAACGACCCAGCAGCTTATCTATCCCGAGAATAGCGGCAATACGGGTAATTTTATCCTGTTGCTCACTGCGTTTGATCTTCTTGACCTGCATATGAAACGCTAGGTTTTCCGCCACGGTCAGATGGGGATAAAGCGCATAGCTCTGAAATACCATGGCGATATCACGATCGGCTGGATCGCGATCGTTTATCTGCTGATCATCCATCAAGATTGCGCCATCAGAGACGCTGTCCAGTCCAGCCAGCAACCGCAGTAACGTTGATTTTCCGCAGCCAGACGGGCCAACCAACACCGTAAAACTGCCGTCGGGAATGGTCAGATCCAGCGGCTGTAATACTGTCTGTTTGCCGTAACGGCGGGAAACTTGTACCAGTTCAACTCTTGCCATAATCGTAGATTCCAAAAAATGTTTCGCTAACCTTTACTGCCGCCGCTCGCTAGCCCACTGACCAGCGATTTTTGTAGCACGATGGCGATCAACAACGGAGGTAATGAGGCGAGGATGCCCACCGCGGCAATCAGGCCGTCATCGGTGGCGCGCCCGGCGGTGAAACCGGCAATAGTCACCGGTAGCGTTTGTGCATCAATGCTGCTGGTGTAGAGCAGGGCATAGAAAAATTCGTCCCACGCCAGCAGCCAGCCAAACAGAGCCGACGCGCCCAGCACCGGTTTTGCTAACGGTAACGTGATACGCAGCAAAACCTGCCAGAAGCGCAGACCATCTAACCGTGCCGCTTGCTCAATATCCTGGGGCAAGGTGTCGAACTGATTTTTCAACATCCAGGTCAGAAACGGCAGTATCAATGAGCAATAGACCAGAATCAGGCCGATATGCGTGTTCAACAGGTTGAGATGTTGCAATACAAAGTAGAGCGGCAGCACAAATGCCACCGGCGGCACCATGTAGATCGCCAAACTTGCGAACAACCAGCCGTCACGGCCAGGATAGCGTGAGAAGCTGAATGCTGCCGGGATCGCCAGTAACAGCGATACCGCCGTTGCGCCACACGCCACCAGCAGGCTGTTGAGTAGCGCGTGTAAAAAAAGCGCACCGGGCTGGTCGGGTGCCAGTGACACTAGCCGGGCGTAACGCGAGAAGTCCCAGTGACGTGGCAACCACTCCAGCGGAAGGCGCGTTAAATCGGCGGTTGAGCTGACGCTCATTAAAAACAGCCAGACCATCGGTGCGAGGATAGAGAGCGCCACCAGCAAGGCGGCTGCATAGCGCAAAACAGCGCGGATTTTACGTTTCACTGACTTTACTCCGGCGGCGCTGACGCAGCAGCATCAACATATAAATGGCGATCAGCAGGCTACACATCAACGTCATTAAAATGGCGTAAGCCGCACCACTGCCAGCACGCAGATAGCTAAAAGACTCTTGATAGACAAAGAAACTCAAGGTCTTGGTGCTGTCCACCGGGCCGCCACGCGTCATCACATAAATAATGTCGAAGATTTTGAAGGCGTCGATAGTGCGCAATACCAGCGCAACACTCAGCGGCCCAGCGATAGCGGGCAGCGTAATGGCCCGAAACCGCCGCAGCGCCGATGCGCCATCCAGACGTGCAGCTTCATAAAGATCTTCAGGAATCGACTGCATTGCTGCCAACACCAGCAGCGTAACCAGTGGATAGTTTTTCCAGATATCCGCCAGCATCACGGCATTGAGCGCCGAGGTAGGCGTACCGAGCCAACTGCGGTAATGATCCATTACGCCAAGCTGTGTAAGCAGGGCATTGATACTGCCGTAATCGGGATTGAAATTAAGTCGCCACATCATTGCATTGACGATGGTCGGCAGCGCCCACGGTAGAATCACCAGCACTCGCAAGACATTACGGCCATAAAAGCGCTGGTTGAGCAGCAGCGCGACCAGCACGCCGATCACGCCTTCAATCACCACTGAGACCACAGTGAAATAAAGCGTGCGGCCAATAGAGGCGACAAAATCGGGGTCGGTCAGTGCATATAAATAGTTATCGAAGCCAATCAGGTTAGCTGCGCCATCACTCCCGATCAGTGCCGCATCGGTGAAGCTAAGCCAGATGGTGCGGAACAGCGGCCAACCGGTGAGCAGAAACATCACCAGTAACATGGGTGCCAACAGCACCCATGCCTGACGCTGCTCACGTTGTTGCAAACTGAGCATGAAAAGTCCTTACCGAAGGCGCGACGCGCTTTGTGTCAATGCCTGCATTCCCGCTTCTGGCGTCTCCTGACCTTGCAAAACCTGCTGAAGATGCTGCTGCAGCATGTTCGAAAGGCGCGAGTAATCAGGAATAATCGGGCGCATTAACATCACGTTTAGCGCTTTGTCAGCCGCATCAATTAACGCTTCCTGGCCCTGACGCACCGCCGGATCCTGATAGGATGATTTCCAGATAGGCAGACTCAGACGGGCATAATGGTTCTGCACCGGCTGCGAGGTCAGATAGGTTATGTAATCCCACGCCTGATCGGGATGCCCGCTGGTTTGGGTTACGCCCAAACCCATGGAACCGTTCATGGACGCCACTTCACCTGGCGCATCACCCGGTGCAGGCATGATGCCAATATCGCCAGCGACTTTACTCTGCTTCGGATCGTTGGCCAGGTTGTACATGTAAGTCCAGTTAAGCGCGAAGGCGGCATCGCCGTTGGAAAAGACCTTGCGCACATCCTCTTCCAGATACTCGTTGGAGTTTGGGTTGGTCACGCCTTTATCCAGCGAATCTTTCATAAAGGTCACGGCTTTTAAGGCGCCCGGCGCGTTAAAGGTCAGCTTGCCATCTTGATAGAAATCGCCTTTGAAGGCAGAAACCATGGTGGTGTAATCACAGACCAAGGCTTCCGCCTGTGACCAACTCCAGACCAGCGGATAGTTAACAATGCCTTTCTGCTTGAGCAGCTGCGATTGTTCCATCACCTGCTGCCAACTGTTTGGCGGCGTGGTAATCCCCGCTTTTGCCAGCATCGCTTTGTTGTAATAAAGGTATTTGGTGTCGAGGATCCACGGCATACCGTACTGCTTATCTTTCCAGGTAACGGTATTCAGGGCACCGGTAAAAATCTTGTTTTTGACATCTGGTGTGAAGTGGCTGGAGACATCTTTCAACAGGTTAAAACGGTTAAATTCCGCTGGCCACATATCGTCGAATAACACCACGTCATAGCCGTTGCTGCCCGCGCCACGCGCGGCAACGATCTTGTCATGTAGCGCTTCGTACGGGACAAATTCAAGATTGATCGTTACATCAGGATGCGCCTTTTCATAATCGGCGGTCATGGCGCGAATATCGCTTTCGCTGTAAGCAGACTGTGACATAAACAGTGCGCTTAATTCCGTTTTGGCGTTGGCATAGCCGGAAATCAGCAGCGCGGCCAGACATCCGCTGAGCTGCAGGGTGACGCGTCTTTTCATTCTGACACTCCAAAAACAGGTGAAATAATGGCTGATGCAGGTGAACGCCATCAGCCCAGGCCGCGCTATGGTGCGCGATTATGGTTTTACGAGCGTTTAACGGGTTCCCTGATCGTTGGCAGTAATGCCGCTCCCAGCGCGCCCGCCGCATCGCCGAGAGAAGATGAAATAATCTGTGGAGAGAGGTGGTAGCCGCTGGCGCGTTGCAGAGCCGTATCTAAACTCGGGCGAAACAGCGGCAGCAAACGCGCAGCGCTGCCGCTAAGCACGGTAAGATCGGGGCCATAAAGTGCCAGCAGGGTGGATAGCCCTCGACCCACGCGGCCACCGTACTCGCTTAAAATTGCGGCTACGCGAGGATCGTCCGCGCTAAGTGCATCAAGTCGCTTAACCGTGAGTTGTGGCCAGTGAAGATTTGGCAGCAGTTGCAGCAAAGCCTGTTGTAGCCAACCGCGTGACGCCTCCGTTTCCCAACACCCCGTGACGCCGCAGTAACAGCGATGCGTGCTGCCTGAGACAGTAATATGACCCGCTTCAGGATGGCGGCCATCGATTGTGCGAAACGGCTGGCCCTTATCCAGTAACGCCACGCCAATACCGGTGCCGAGTGTGACCATCAACATGCGCTGACTTCCCACACCCGCCCCGGCGTGAAACTCGCCCAGTGCCGCAACCACCGCGTCGTTATCGATGACGGCAGGCACGTTTAAACGCTGCTGCAGCTCGTCGAGCAGCGGAAAAAATGAGAAACAGGCCAGCGTGTCACTGTTTTCAATCACACCGCTGCGGTTATTAACCGGTCCACTGGCACCGATGCCCAGCGAAATAATCTGCCCGTCCGCCGGACAGAGCTGCCGCAACCGACTGACCAGTTCATCGCTGCGTCTGGATTGCGGGATCGCATCAAACTCTGCGGTAGGCACCGTTAACGCCGCCACCTCGCGCAGACCCTCCAGCAGGATGAATCGTGTGCCGGTGCCGCCCATATCAATGCCTGCGCGCAGCAGGCGAGCAGAATTGGTCATAACGTTACCGTTATTTTTTTACCGTAGAGGAATTCGCCGGGCACCATGCCGTTGCCGCGTGCCAGCGCGACGGTCAGGTGCTGCACAAAGAGCATGGCGCACACTAAACGCAGCAGCTCATCGTCAGGCGTTTCCAGCAGTTCACTGCCTGCGTAAGCGCGTGGACCGACAGTGACCACGTGCGTGCCGTTGCGCTGCAAATCTTCAGCTAACTGAATCAGCGTTGGTTCGCTGCCATTACCAAACAGCAGGGCAGTCATCTGCTTGCCGGAGGTTTCCATCGGACCATGCCGGAACTCGCCGCCGATAAAGCCTTCTGCACTGACTTTTGACGATTCTTTGGTGATCAGCGCACCGGTCATGGCGGTTGCCGCATCGGCACCGATACCAATCATGGCCAAACGTGGCTGAGTACGCAGAAAGAAAGGGGTCACGATCGGCTGGATTTGCGCCTGTTGACTCACCCGCTCAGCAATATTGTTTAGATGCGCAGCCACTTTGTCTGTTAGCGGCTGCTCCGCTTCGCCCGTCAGAGCGGCGAGGATGCGATAGCTGGCGACCAGCGTGTTGAGGTAACTTTTCGCGCTGACGGTGGCTTCATCGCCACTGCGCAACTCCACCAAAATGTCAGCGCGCTGAGCCAGCGTGCTGGTGATGTCGTTGGTTACTGAAATCAGCGTCAGCGGTTTCGTGATGATATCCAGCAGCTTCACCACTTCACCACTCATACCCGATTGCGATGTCATCCACAGCAGCGTGTTGGCGGTTATCAGATCGGGCATATCCAGCAGGCGGCCGGCATCAATGCGCCATACCGGTAAACCGCGCGCAATTAATGCGCGTTCAATGGGGATCAAGGCGTAATCAGATGAGCCCATGCCAGCCAATACAATTCGGTCATAGCGATGCAGGTCAAGTTGGTGAAGCTCAGCGGGTAGCGGGTAATTGAGCTGATCGCGCAGCGCGTCCGGTTGCTGAAGAATATCTTTTTCGTATTCACTCAGAGTGGTCATACGTCATTCCTGGTTAATGAGACAGGAGACAACATACATTGCACGAATTCGTGCAGTCAATGCCTGTTTTCAAGCGAAAAACTTATGGCTATGAAAAAATAGCCGTTGGCAGGCGTCAGGAGTGCGGAGCGTAGTGACGTGAAAGTTAAAAACAGGCATGATATGCACGAATGTGTGTATTTAATGGAGTGAACAGGTGACAGCGGCTGAGCGACGTAACCAGATTCTTGCAATGATCAACGAGAAGGGATATCTCAACGCCGGTGAACTGTCGGCGCAATTTGGGGTTGATAGCTCTACTATTCGCCGCGATCTTTCACGGTTGGAACAGAGTGGACAAGTGATGCGCACGCACGGTGGTTTGCTGCCTGTGGCTTCATCCAGCCATGCGGACACGCCCTACAGTGTGCGGCGGCAGATGAATGGCGAGGCAAAAAGCGCTATTGGTCATTACGCTGCCAGCCTGGTTCAGGATGGTCAGTCGTTGATTTTGGATAACGGTTCCAGCGTGTACGAACTTGCGCTGGCGTTAAAAGAGAAGAAGAACCTGACGGTATTGACCAACGATATTTATACCGCGTTTACGCTTAGCCAATATCCAGACATTACGTTACACGTTGCCGGCGGATTGATGCTGGACAACGTCTATACGCTGGTTGGACAGGATACGATCAGTAAAATCGACAGCATGCATGTTGATTGGGCGTTTTTGGGTGCCGAAGGCGTGCACTATGAACGTGGCTTAACCAATATCAACACCGTGGAAATTCCAGTGAAGCAGGCGATGATCCGCGCGGCAGAGCAGACCGTGGTGTTGGCTGACAGCAGCAAGATTGGCTACCGCGCGCTTTCGCATGTTTGTGACTTACAAGGCATAGATCACATCATTACCGATAACAGCCAGCCGATTAAACAGCGCGCGCAATACGGTGAAAAACTGCACATCGTTGACATCTCATCACGCTAAAATCACACCGAGCCGCGCCGCCTCATGAAGAATGGCGGGTGATTGTCTACGCTTAAATATCAAGCGTCAGAAAAGAGCGGAGGTAAGATGTCACGTGTACGCGCAGTCGATCATATTGTGTTATCGGTCAGCGATTTTGCTTCGTCACAACACTTTTATCACGGATTAATGACCTTCCTGGGTTTTGAGGTGCTGGATAAAAAGCCACAGGCGATGGGATGGAGCGACGGAACGACCCGATTGTGGATCTATCAGGCTGATGAACCGGGCTTGAAAAATCCCTATCGCCGGGGTAATCCCGGTTTTCATCACTATGCCTGGTCTCTTAATAGCCGTCAGGATGTTGATCAGTTACAGACCTGGCTGGAGCAGAATAATGTCACCATTGTTGATGCCGCCGGTGAATATTATCCCGATTATTACGCGGTGTTTTTTCTCGATCCAGACGGCATGAAACTGGAAGGCATGCATTACGGGGAATGATGATGACAGGCCATGGGCGTCGTGATATCCCATGCAACGTCACAACAGCGCCGGGAAAGCGACTCTGCTTCCCGGCGACGAAACGGTTACAAATATCAAACGCTAAACTGATTCAGCGGCTTTTCCAGCCCCAGCGTATCGCGCAACGTGCCGTCGGGATACGCTTTGCGGAACACGCCAGCCTGTTGCAAGCGTGGTACCACTTCCTCCAAAAACAGATCGCCTGAACTATTCAGATAGGTCGGTAATATGACAAAGCCATCGCAGGCTTTGGATTGATACCAGTCGATCATCATCGCGGCGATATCATCGGGTGTGCCTACCGGCGAAGGGAAAGAAAGGCTTTCTGCGTAGCGTCGCGCCATTTCTCCCAGTGTTAATCCTTCTTCAATCGCCTGAGCGATAACATACTGAAAACGGCCTTTGCTGCCGGTGATATGGTCGCGCAAATCTGGCATCGGTCCGTCGGCAGGATACTGCGAGAGATCAATGTTCATGCTGGCAGAGACGAAGCTCAGTCCCGACTCGGTGGTGATCAGCGATTTTAAATGTCGATCCAACTCTTCCGCTTCACGGCGCGTTTCGCCAACCACTGGAACCATGCCCGGCAAGATGCGCAATTGATCGGGCTGACGTCCCGCTGTCTGCGCTTTCTCTTTCAGTGTGGCGTAAAACTGTTGGGCGCGCTCGCGGGTTGGCTGCACCACAAACAACACTTCAGCCTGTTTTGCTGCCAGCTCAGTGAAAGCTTCTGATACCCCCGCCTGAATCAACACCGGATGTCCCTGTGGTGGGCGGGGAACATTCAGCGGGCCGCGCACATCAAACGCGTCGCTGTGGTGATTGATATAGTGAAAGCTTTCGGGTGAAGCGAACTGTGCATTCTCTTTATCAATGATGATCGCATCTTCTTCAAAGCTGTCCCACAGCGCTTTCATCAGCGCAATATACTCTTCTGCGCGCGCGTAACGCTCCGCGTGAGAATAGTGTTTTTCCCTGCCGAAATTACGCGCTTCGGTATCACTTAACGAAGTAACGACGTTCCAGGCGGCGCGGCCTCCGCTGATATGATCAATATTCGCCAGCATTCTGGCGGTGCTGTAAGGCACGGAATAGGAGGATGAAACTGTGCCGCCTAAGCCGATGCGGTCAGTAACAGCCGCCAGCGCTGCCAGCAGCGTCAAGGGCTCGGCCCAGCCTACCTGACGACTGTGAACGGTTTTGCTCAGATCGCCGCCGTAGATATCATCGATCGCCAGCTTGTCGGCGACAAAAATCATATCTAACTTCGCCGCTTCAGCGCGCTGTGCCACGGTGCGATAGAGTGGCCAGTTGGTGCCGCCGCTCGCGACGGCATCCGGGTGACGCCAGCCGCCTTGGTGAATACCGGCATCCAGATAAAGCGCCAAATTCATCATGCTGATTTTCCTTATTGCTGGGCAAAAAAGCTGGCATCAATTAACTGATCGGCCTTAAGGCCGGGCTTAATCAACCCTGTGCGCGTAAACGTGTCAATGGCGTTTTGCTGCTGGCTGCGCACAGTGGCGATATCACTGATGGGCGCATTATTTTCTCGTTGCACTTTACTCAATGCTACGTTTTCAGGCAGTCGCAGCACCTTAGCGATTCCCGCCGCATACTGTTCAGGATGAGCAACACCCCATTCACGGGCGAGAACCAGTCGCTGACGAAAATCCTGCAGTAAGTCTCGTTTGTCGGCAATCGCGGTATCAGTCGCGACTAAATAGTTAGATACAGGGAAGGCGCGTCCATCCACCGCGATCTGGTCGCCAGATTGCGCGACGGCGAAGGAAACATAGGGTTCCCAACTGGCGACGGCATCAACTGCGCCGCTATCTAGCGCCAGCGTGGCTTCTGCCGGCGTAGTGAAAATAAATGAAACCGAGTCAGCAGGAATGTTTGCCTGCTTCAAGGCATTAAGCACCAGGTTCTGCCCGGAAGATCCTTTGATGGTAGCAATTTTTTTACCTTTTAAATCAGCAGCATTTTTTATCCCGCTCCTTTTTTTCACAATGATGGCATTGCCCAGATACTGTGATGCCTGAATAGCTTTGATCTCTGCGCCAGCCGCCGCCGCAAAGGAAAGCGGGCCATCTCCCACCAAGCCTGCATCCAGGTGGTTGGAATTAAGCGACTCCAGCAAGGGCGCAGCATTCGGGAATTCATACCAGCTCAGTTTATACGGGAGGTTTTCCAACTGGCCTGCGGCTTCCATGACGGCGCGAGCATTCCCTTTTTGGTCGCCAACAATCAATTCGGCAGACAGCGCAGAAGTTGAGAGTAGCGCTAACATCAGTGACAGCGATAAACAACGGATCTTCATGACTCTTTCCCTGTAAAAAGAACTCAGGTTAATTTTTCCGCTATCCCCAGGCTAATAAATGATCCCGCTAAGGTTATGCGCAGGGTGAAATAGCCGCTATAGCGTGGCCTGATAGGCGCGGTAAGTTCGCCTGGGAAAAAACATCTTTCGTTGTTGCGACCTTTCATCGCATTTCTCTTTTTTATCTCCGGCGCTCCCGACGCGCTAACGCTATGCTGCTGTCAGTACGTCGATTTTTTCATTGGCGTTACGCATGTGGGAAAACGCCTCCCCATCTTCAGCTGAACATCACGAGGACACGATTCATGAAAGATCGAAATTTTGGACGGACCGGACAACGCGTTTCTGAAATTGGATTTGGCGCATGGGCTATTGGGGGAACGTGGGGCGAAGTCTCTCATGAAGATGCAAAAAGCGCGCTGCATGCAGCTTTAGATGCGGGCATGACCTTTATCGATACCGCGGATGTGTATGGCGATGGCCGCTCCGAAAAAATCATTGCTGAAGTCCTGAACGAACGTGGTGGCAAGCGTCCGTTTGTGGCGACCAAACTCGGGCGACGTCTTTCTCCGCATGTTGCCGAAGGTTATACAGAGAGCAACCTGCAATCGTTCGTCGAGCGCTCTTTGAATAATCTGCAAGTCGATTCGTTAGACCTTGTTCAACTGCATTGTCCTCCGACTGAAATCTATTACACGCCGGAGGTCTTTGACGTCATGGATAAGCTGGTGGCAGCGGGAAAAATTCGCAGCTACGGTGTTTCCGTTGAGAAAGTTGAAGAAGGATTGAAGGCTATCGACTATCCCAACGTTTCGTCAGTTCAGATTATTTATAATATTTTCAGGCAGCGTCCGGCTGAACTTTTCTTCCGTGAAACGCGTAAGCGTAATGTTGCGGTGATTGCTCGCGTGCCGCTGGCATCAGGTTTATTAACGGGAAAAATGAACGCGAAAACGGCTTTTTCCGCAGACGATCACCGGGCGTTTAACCGCAATGGTGAAGCGTTTGACAAGGGAGAAACCTTTTCTGGGGTGCCTTATGACGTAGCGTTGGATGCTGTAGAGGATATTCGCAAGTTAGTGAAAGGCGATGTCACCATGGCGATGTTTGCGCTTCGCTGGATATTGATGGATGACGCGGTCAGTGTTGTGATCCCCGGCGCAAAAAATCCGACTCAGGCTGAGGCCAACGCGCAGGCCAGCAATCTTGCCCCGCTGGATCAGGAAACAATGACAGCCCTTAAAACGCTGTATCAGCAAAAGATCGCCCCTTGGGTACATCAGCGCTGGTAATCACTGAATTAATGTGAAAAATGGCTCGGAACAACACCACCGAGCCATTTTCTACGCACTGCTGTTGCTGAACAGTGTTAATCCGACCCGCTGTCGATGGCAGAGATTCCGTCGCTTTAACCCCTAATTAAATGCGCCAGAAGCCTGTTTAAAATTGAATATTTGTAGGCTGGCAGGTGCGTTAGTTTTAATTTTCGCGTGGTTTGTCGGGGTATTAATGTGTTGCCTGACAAGTCTCAAGCAGACAATGCGCTGCAACTGGCGTTAGCCCATAGCTCAATACCTTGACGAACCCTGTATTCAACTTTTTGTTTAATCTCTTTCTGTTTTGCCTGGAACGCTCGCGGCTGTAGGAACTGCGGGTCAAAGATAAAACAGTGACCTTCCCAGCAGAGAATAGACCGGTCTGAAACAGTGTGAGGCAACAGAAGGCTTTGACGTTTTGTTGTTTGCCCAACGCCGTTATCAGGATCAACGAAGCGGGATTGCGGGTAAATTCGCCAGGCTTCGTAAGGCTCATCTGGCACCGGTAACAGGAATGTCAGCGGAAAAAAAGTTGAGGAGAGTTCAAGACCGATAATCTTCAAAGAGATATTGAAGCTCACGCTTTTGCGCGATGGGTTAAGGCTCGGCAAGACATCACACAGAATATGGAAGCGACCTTGCTGGGTCAGCCAGGTATTTACATAGCGTTCCATTAAATGCCACTGAAGATCTCGCTGCGAGACGCCTTCGATTCGGGCGATAAGTTTGAAATGCCGAATCAGTGCATCACTGGCAGTCTCGATTTCTGTCGCGCAGGACTTATTCATATCGCTCACTCCTAAAGCCACACGAAGGTGAAGTAATGTGAGGAGTTATAAAATTGCCTCCTTAAACAACAGGAGGCAGGTTTATACGGGCAACGTTTACAAAATCATCCAGCGCTTTTCTCTGGATGAGGCTACAGCGGCATCAATCACTTTCTGAATTTCCCACGCCTCACGGAAATCGGGCCCGGCAACGGGCTGACCTGCAACGGCACGCAGAAACTCAGCGATCTCGATGGTTTTAAGATCGTTAAAGCCGAGTTGATGTCCGGGAGCAGGGCAGAATGCCGCGTAAGGGGCATGTTTTGGCCCAGCTTCGATTCGTTGAAAACCATGATGACCGCTATTGCCTTCTGAACGGTAAAAATGCAACTCGTTAAAGCGCTCCTGAGTGAAATGCATTGCACCCCGCGTGCCGTAAATTTCAAAACCCAGCTGCATATTGCGGCCGGTTGCCACCCAACTCGCTTCAATACTGCCTTTACAACCCCGTGCAAATTCAACCGTCAGGCGAGCAATGTCATCCACTTCGACCGCACGCTTTTCCGCTGCACCGGATGACGTTGGGCGGCTTTTAATGACGGTTTCCAGGTCAGCATTGACGGCGACGATCGGCCCCAGCAGGAAGCGTGCCATTGAGACAATATGGCTACCGAGATCCGCCACCGCGCCTGCTCCACCAGAAGGATCAAGGCGCCACGACCAAGGCGTAAGCGGTGATGCCATAAAATCTTCTGCATGAATGCCGCGAAAGCTAACAATATCGCCCAGCTCACCCTGCTCAATCATCTCTTTCGCCAATTTGAGCATGGGGTTTTTCAGATAATTGAAACCGACCTGAGTAACGACACCTTTTGCTTCCGCCGCTTCCGTCATGATTGCCGCATCCTGACTGCCCGGCGCTATCGGCTTCTCGCAATGCACGTGTTTTCCGGCTTTGATAGCGGCCAGCGCCTGTTCAAGATGAAAACGATTGGGTGTTGTGATGGAGACAACATCAATATCAGGATCGTTAATCAATGTGTGCCAGTCATCGGTATGGCGACGAAAGCCAAAACGCTGAGCCGCTTTCTCTGCCGCAGCACCCTCAATATCCGCCACGCAAATCAACTCCGGTGAGACTTCACCGGGGAAGATGCCCGCAGCTGCCCGGTAGGCAAGCGCGTGCGAAAGCCCCATAAACCCGGTTCCGATAATTCCTACGCCTATCTTTTTCATCATGTTTCTCGCAGTTCACTCTTTTTACACTTCGACTTTTACAGGCTTACCGCTTTCCACTGAGCGCTGAGCGCATTCAGCCAGTTTAAGTGCCATATAACCGTCGAAAGGCGTAATCGGAACGGCTTTTGGCTGACCGATCATATTGACGAATGCATCCATCTCTTTTCGGTAAGCATCGGCGTAACGCTCCAGGAAAAAATGCACCAAAGGTGAACGAGAATCGGTGGCATTTTGGTTGTAACGACGAACAGTAGAAGGGCGCAGGTTATCGTTCATCAACATGCCTGCTGATCCATATGCCTCGATACGCTGGTCATGGCCGTAAACGGCCTGGCGACTACAGTTGATATGACACTGTTTGCCAGAGCGGGTCGTCATCTGCACCATCACCGTGTCGTAATCATTGAGCGCTTCCAGCGCAGGTTCCAACATGCGGCTGGCGGAGGCATACACTTCAATCGGCTCTTCGCCCAATAACCAGCGCGCCATATCGAAATCGTGAATGGTCATGTCGCGAAAAATACCGCCAGAGTGACGCAAATAATCCATTGAGGCGAAGCCGGGATCGCGGCTTGAAATCATAATTTGATGCAGTTCACCAATTTCACCGTTGGCGATGGCTTGATGAATTTCGCTGGCGCTGGGATCAAAACGGCGATTAAAAGCAATCATCACTGGCGCATCGAGATTTTTGAGTTCCTCACACGCAATCTTGGCCCGTTCTAAATTCAGATCGACCGGCTTTTCGCACAGCACGGCTTTTCCTTTTCGGGCAGCACTCAGCATTAAATCAACGTGAGTATCGGTCGGCGTCGCGATAACAATGCCATCAATGGAATCATCTTCGATTAACTCCATCGGATCTTTAACCGCTTTTCCGCCATATATTTCGGTTAATTTAATGGCGTTCTCAATAAAAGGATCGGCAATGGCAACTAACTCGACTTTTGAATGTGCAGCGACATTCGACGCATGGACATTCCCGATGCGACCTGCACCTAATACGGCAATTTTCATAATATTATTTCCTGTAAGGTCAGTGATGTTCAGACTAATTAAAAGAACTTAAACAATGCCGGCTTTATTTATTTCTCGATGATTGACAATTAAATTTTCTTCGAGCGTTCCGTTGAAGTAATTAATTATATTATTTACCGCAGAGACGGACATCCGCATTGCCGCTTCCTGTGTCAACCCAGCAGAGTGCGGACTCAGCAATAAGCGATAAGAAGCATGTAATAAAGGTGAGGAGGATGGAGGCGGTTCCTCACTAAATACATCCAGTCCGGCTCCCCCCAAACGTTCATTGTTCAACGCTTCAATCAGAGCGGCTTCATCGACAATTCCGCCGCGTGCGGTATTAATGACAATGGCGCTCGGCTTCAACAATGCCAGTTCTTTTCGGCCTATCAGCGGCTTGGTGTCGCTCAGCGGTAAATGCACCGTAACGGCATCGGCGATTTTAAGACCTTCTTCAATTTGTTCTATTTGCTGTACACCCGAATCAGTAAATAGATCAGCAGGAATAAAGGGATCGTAAGCCACTACCTTCATATTGAAGCAGCGTGCCATTCGAGCAACTTCACGTCCGATACGGCCAAAACCAAGAATAAAAAGCGTGCGACCCGCTAATTCAATGGCTGAAAAACTGTTTCTGCAATTCCACTGCCCTGACCGCATATTCTCATCGTATACGCGCAGCTGTTTCGCCAGTGTCATCAGCATTGAAAGGGTGTGCTCTGCCACGGAAAGTGAATTGACGTCACCGACAATCGTCAGCGGAATCGACCTTTCATTCAGCGCGGGCAGATCAACCGCGTCATATCCGACGCCGTGCCGTGAAACGATTTTCAGTTTTGCAGCCTGCGCGATCTCTTTGCTGGTCAAAGGTTGCGTACGCAGCAGCAAGGCATCAGCGTTCTGAATAAAAGGGGCATAGCTGGAGACGCTGACTTCATGAACCAAGTCAAAGGTAAAACCTGGCGCATTTTTCAGAATAGCGAGTCCGGCATCGTGAATTTTTCCGGCTACAAGGACATGGGGCATTTTAATATCCTCCCTTTTGGGCGGGAATCTCTTTCTCAGACTGCTGGCCGGTCAACTGGCGAAAGCGACTGACGCTGGCCGCTGCGGCACCGCGTAACAGCTGAACGTCATTGGATACCGTTACCAGATCAAATCCCCATTCCACCGCTTTGGCTGCATATTCCGGCGTGCCGTTATGCAGGCCTGCACGAATACCCGCAGCATGGGCGCGTTCAATGATGTGCCTGATGCAGTCAACGATCTCCGGCTCATCGCGATCAAAACCGGTACGGTATTTCCTGCCGGTCATCCCCAGCGTGAGATCTGCCGGGCCGATGTAGATACCATCAAGGCCGGGAGTCGCGACAATCTCATCGATATTCTTGACGGCTTCTGCCGTTTCAATCATGGCGAAGCAGAGAATTTCGTTATCAGCATGCTGACCATAATCCTGACCCGCAGAGAAGGTGACGCGGGTAGGGCCGAAACTGCGGCTGCCAAGTGGCGGGTAACGAACACAGGAAACCAGTTGCCGTGCTTCTTCGGCATTATTCACCATCGGACAAATGATGCCGTACGCACCGGCATCCAGCGCTTTCATGATGTCACCTGGCGAAAGCCACGGCACCCGCACCATCGGTGTCACACCGCTTGCACGCATGGCCTGTAACATGGTGGCGGCGGTTTCATAACCAACAAAGCCATGCTGAATATCGATGGTGACAGCGTCATAACCTTGCGCCGACATGATTTCAGCCGTGAAAGGGCTGGCGATAGAAAGCCAGCCATTAAGCGCTGGCGACCCGCGTTCCCATAATCGTTTAACGTTATTGTTGATCATCGCGTATTCCTTACAGCACAACTTGAGTCAGTTTGACGTTCATGTATTCGAGGATCCCCTCGCTCCCACCTTCACTTCCCATACCGCTGGCTTTGATTCCGCCAAAAGGCACTTCTGCCGCCGCGAGCGCGAAACTGTTGATGCCGACCATACCAGCCTGAAGGGCGGCAGAAACGCGGCGGATCCGTGCTGCATCGCGGGTGAATGCGTAAGCAGATAAAGCGAACTCGGAGCGATTAACACGCTCAATGACCTCGCTTTCATCACTGAAGGTTGTAATAGCGGCGATGGGACCAAAATTCTCTTCGCACAACGCCAGCGCATCATCTGGAACATCAGCAATAACCGTGGGTGCGAAATAAAAACCGGGTTTATCTTGAATACGCTGACCGCCAGTAACGATACGGCCACCTTTTTGGCGCGCGTCCTCAACGATTTTTTCAATCGCTTCCAGTCTGCGTGTGTTGATTAACGGCCCCATTTCAGTGCCTTCGTCTTGTCCATAACCCACTTTTATGTTGGCTGCGCGACGGGCAAACCCTTCAATAAAGGCAGCTGAAACTGATTCCTGAACATAAAAACGGTCTGGCGTCACACAAACCTGCCCGCAGTTGGCAAACTTGGTCGGCACGGCCAGATCCAGTGCTTTTTCGATATCAGCATCGTCAAAAACAATCATGGGTGCGTTGCCGCCAAGCTCCATGCTCAGACGTTTGATGGTGGCTGCTGAATCCCGAATCATTTGCTGTCCAATCGCAGTGGAGCCGGTCAGCGTGACTTTCTTCACCGCTGCCGAATTAATCAGGGGTTTATAAGTCTGTTCAGTACCGCCAACCACCATATTCACTACGCCAGCGGGAAGGCCCGCTTTCTGCAGACATTCCATAATGATCATCGCAGAACCGGGAACCTCGCTTGAGGGGCGCAACACGACGCTGCAACCCGCAGCTAACGCGGGTGCCACTTTGCGGGCAATCAGGACAACGGGAAAATTCCACGCAGTAAAAGCGGCAACCACGCCAACCGGTTCATGGGAAACTTCGCAACGACCCCCTGCCACACGGCTTTCAACGATGCGACCATAAATGCGGCGGGACTCTTCGGCATACCAGGTAAACTGGTCGATGGATAAGGTCCACTCACGACTGGCCTGGCCCAGCGGCTTGCCGCTTTCCCGTGAGATCATTGTTGCGGCGCGCTCGCGGGCTTTTTCCATCTCCTGAGCCACGCGATGTAACGTTTCAGCGCGCTCCCATGCTGGCGTCTGTTTCCAGAGCGAAAAAGCCTGTTCAGCGCTGGCAATGGCATCAAGCGTATCCTGTTCTGATGCTGAGGTGATTTCGCCTAGCTTCTCATCGCGGCCTGGGTCGGTCACCACGATTGGGTAGCCGCCGCGGCCTTCACGCCAGCGACCATTAATGAATTGTCCAAACTCTTTGTACATACCCGCTTCCTGTCTTTTCTGAGGTCCGTTTTCTCCAGACCGATGAAATGTACACCTCGAAATCGAAGCCCCGTTCAGCGTTACAGCTAACAATCTAGTTGCAATGATTAGATCGCTGCAATAAAAATTGCAATTCGCTTTTTTTGAGTTTTTGAGTCAGGTTTTTAAGGGAGAATAATTTTTATCTTATTGAAAATAATGATTAAATTTGTTTGCAATTTTTGTTGCGAAGGATGTTTTGATGCACTGGAGAGGCGAATATTAATGCTAAATATAAGAATCAGATCACGTAATTTGAAATTTCAATTGCAAGGTAAATTGAAATGCAATTTTAGTTGCTATAACTTGATGTGGTGAGCGGGCAGAAGTGTCAACTGAGCAGGACATACATTTACTGAGAAAGCACCCTGATTCTCAGTTTAAAATGACTTTTTGATTGAGTATTGAGGGCACGTTGTCATGGCTAGTCGTAAAGATGCAGAAAAAAAACTGCAGCGGCCACCGCACAAAAATTATGAACAAGTGGTAAACGATATCACTGAGCGATATCCCCATTTGTCAGAGCGTTTTCAACAGGTGGCGCGTTTTATTATGCAGAATCCAAATGCCGTTGCGCTGGAATCGATTAATGCGATAGCCCAAAAATGCGGCCTGCACCCCTCTACGCTCGTGCGATTTGCTCAAAATCTGGGGTACAGCGGATTCAAGCAGATGCAGTCAGTATTTCAAACGCGCCTGGCAACATCTGCACCTGGCTACAACGAGCGTATTGTTGCACTTGAAAATGATTTAGAAAAAAACCAGCAGCAGGGAAGTTTAGGATTTCTGCACAGTCTGGTCGTTAGAGATATCGCGACGCTTCAGGGCATGCTGGAAAGCATCAAGGCAGCTGACTTAGATCAAAGCGCGGTCTATCTGAAAAACGCCGAAACCATCTTTATTGCGGGTCAGCTCCGTTCCGAACCCGTTGCGATGTTGATGCGTTATCTGCTGACCATGCTTAACCGCAAAGTGGTATTACTGGATATGCCGGGCGGGCTTGCTCCTCATATGGCCATGAACATGACAGCAAACGATGCGTTAATTGCCGTTTCGTTTCGCCACTATGCGCAAGAAGTGATGAATATTGCTGACATTGCTGAGAAAAAAGGCATACCCGTGATCGCTATTACCGACAGCGTGCTATCACCGTTAGCCAAAAATGCCTCGGTACTTTTCACCATTCCAGAGGAAGAGTACAGCTTCTCCCGTTCGCTGGCCGCGCCGGTGTGTTTAGTTCAGTGCATCGCACTCGCAGTGGCTTCGGCGATGCACCCGGAAGAAGAGCAGCCAAGGATTGAAACGGTCACTGAGCGTACTTTACGGGTAGAAGAATTTAAAAAGACGCCAGCAAAATAGTTCCCTGATTACCGGCCCGAACCCGCTTCCCAACAGGGAAGCTACGCCCCGGAATGCAACATTTGTTGCGCGTAAAGTTTTATAGCAACATAAATTCCTACAATCCGCCTGTTCTTACCGACGGGCCTTACAGCAGGTAGATATTATGTCGACGTATCGTTGCACCACTGCACAGGCCATTGTGCGCTATCTCAGTAACCAGTTTACCGAGATTGATGATCAGGAAGTCCCGCTGTTTCCTGGTGTGTTTGGCATTTTTGGTCATGGCAACGTGACCTGCATGGGGGAAGCCCTTGAAAGTGTTCAGGATGTGCTGCCAACGTGGCGCGGCCAAAATGAACAGTCAATGGGATTCGCCGCGGCGGGGTTCGCCAAAGCGCGCCTGCGCCAGCAGATTATGGTGGTTACAGCGTCAATCGGGCCGGGAACGACGAATCTATTGACAGCTGCAGGCGTGGCACATGTAAGCCGGTTGCCTTTTTTAATGCTCTGCGGTGATACCTTTGCTCAACGCCATCCCGATCCGGTTATGCAGCAGGTTGAACATTTTAACGATCCAACGCATACCGTTAACGATGCGTTTAAAGCTGTAACGCGTTATTGGGACCGTATAACCTGGCCGGAGCAGATCGTCTCTTCGCTGCCGCAGGCAGTTGCAACCATGCTGGATCCTGGCGAGTGCGGGCCTGCTTTTATCGGTCTTTGTCAGGATGTTCAGGAGATGGCGTGGGATTTTCCCGAAGCCTTCTTCCAGCGCCGTGTTCACCACATTCCACGTCCACGCCCGGACAATCAGTTGCTGAATAAAGCGGTTGCACTGCTGCAACAAGCCAAAAATCCGCTGATTATTTCTGGCGGCGGCGTCCGTTACTCGCGAGCGGAAGCGGCATTAGAAAAACTCGCTAAAGAACGCGGCATTCCCGTGGTTGAAACCATCGCGGGTAAAGGCGCTTTCACTCACGATCATCCGGTACATGCCGGCCCGATTGGCATCCTGGGTTCAACATCCGCTAATGCGCTGGCAGCAAAAGCAGATGTGATTATCGCTGTCGGCACCCGCTTGATGGATTTTGTAACCGGCTCATGGTCAGTCTTTTCACATGAAGCAAAATTTATTGCTATCAACGCAGCACGCTTTGATGCCAACAAACATTTTGCCATTCCGTTGGTATGCGATGCGCGAGAAGGTTTGTCTGAACTCGATCAAGCATTAGGCAGCTATCAGGCCGATCCCGCGTGGCTTCCACAAGGAAAGGCATGGTTCAGCGAATGGAATCATCTGATTGCAGAAAAACAAGAGCGGGCCATCACCCCTGACGGCGTTCCAACTTATGCGCAGGTGGTTGGCGTGGTAAATGCCAGTGCAGCGAAAGAGGATTATGTCATCAGCGCAGCGGGGGGGCTGCCAGGTGAGTTAGTCAAAGGGTGGAAAGTAAAAACACCCGGTACCTTTGATTGCGAGTTTGGCTTCTCCTGCATGGGATACGAGATTTCCGCCGGCTGGGGTGCCGCGATGATTGAAGAAGAGCGAGATGTTTTCGTCATGATCGGGGATGGCACCTACATGATGATGAACTCCGATGTCTATTCAACGGTGCTCTCCGGTCACAAGATGATTTTGCTGGTGTGCGATAACGGCGGCTATGCGGTCATTAACCGACTGCAAAATGCCAAAGGCGGCGCGTCATTCAACAATCTGCTTAAAGATTGCAAAGTAAAAGAACCCTTTCACGTCGATTTCGTCGCGCATGCGCAGTCGATGGGCGCGCTGGCACGTAAAGTCAGCAACCTTGATGAGCTGGAAACCGCCATTGGATGGGCTAAATCCAACGATCGCACCACAGTTATCTGCATTGACACTCATCCGCATGAATGGACACCAGGCGATGCCTGGTGGGATGTTGGCGTACCCGAAGTCAGCGCCCGGGAGAGTGTGATGGAAGCAAGACGGGAGCAAGAAGAAGCCCGCAAAAAACAGCGGATTGGTATTTAACCTAATCAGGAAAGAGAACCATGATTTTAAAAGCCAAACTGGGCATTGCTCCCATCGCCTGGTCAAATGACGATTTACCTCAGTTGGGGGGTGATACACCGTTATCGACTTGCCTGGCAGAGAGTCGCAAAGCAGGATTTTCAGGGGTTGAAACAGGCGGGAAATTTCCGTTGAGCAGCGCAGAGCTTCGCCCACAGCTGGCTGAATATGACCTGCAATTAGTGTCAGGCTGGTATTCCGGCACTTTGCTGGATAACGACCTGGAGAGTGAAATCGCGAAAGTAACGCCACAGTTGCAACTGTTTAAAGATTGCGGTGCGGCATGCCTTGTGTATGGCGAAACGGCCGGAACGATTCAAAACCGTCAGGATGTTCCTCTCAGTCAACGTCGTCGCTTAACCGAGAGCGAAATCCAACGCTACGGTGAAAAGCTGACAGCTTTTTCTGACTACTGCGCTGAGTTTGGTGTCCCGCTGGCTTTCCATCATCACATGGGAACGGCTATTGAAGATGAGCGCGACATCGACTTGTTAATGGCGCATACCGGCCCGTCAGTGGGACTGCTGTTTGATACTGGTCATCTGGTTTTCGCCGGAGCCGATCCGTTTAGCATCCTGAAAAAGCATGCTAATCGCATTAACCATGTACATACCAAGGATGTTCGTGCCGAGGTTCTTGCCGCGCTGGACTGGCAGCGCGATTCATTTCTGGATGCAGTGCTTAAAGGGGTTTACACCGTGCCCGGTGATGGCTGCATCAACTTTGATAGGGTCGTCAGCGAGCTGGCAGAAACCGGTTATCAAGGCTGGTTTGTGGTGGAGGCTGAGCAGGATCCTGCACTGGCGCCTCCGCTGGAATACGCAAGAATCGGCTATGCCAGTCTGATAAAGGCATTGGCTCAGGCAAATTATGTTCTCACTGAAGGAGAAGACGAATGACTCATTTTCTTGATGGAAAAATTGCCGTAATCACCGGCGGGACGCAGGGTTTAGGTGCGGCAATTGCAAAAGAGTTTAAACAGTCTGGTGCAGCGGGCCTGATTTTGTGTGGTCGTAATGCCGAGAAGGGAGCCGCAGTGGCTGAACAGTTATCCAGCCCAGAGTGTGCCGTACATTTTGTTAAAACGGATCTGACAAACGTTGAGGACTGCCGCAAAGCGATCAAAACCGCCGAAACGCATTTTGGCCGACTTGATGTGCTGGTCAATGCGGGCGCAATGACCGACCGCGGGACAATTATCGACACTTCTCCAGAGCTGTTTGACCAAATGTTTGCGACGAATGTACGCGGGCCGTTTTTCCTGATGCAAGAAACCGTGAAGCTGATGAAACGCACAGAAGTGAAAGGCAGCATTGTGAATATCTGCTCTATGTCTGGGCTGGCCGGGCAGCCTTTCATTTCAGCCTATTGCGCATCAAAAGGTGCACTGGCGACACTGACGCGCAACACCGCGTTTGCCACGCTGCGCAACAATATTCGGGTTAACGCACTGAATATTGGCTGGATGGCTTCCGAAGGCGAAGATCGGATTATGAAGCAATATCATGGCGCGGAGGATAACTGGCTAGAAAAAGCGGCAGCCGATCTGCCCTTTGGGCGCTTGATTGATCCGCATGAAGTTGCTCGCGCCGTCGTCTTTTTGGCAAGTGAACAGTCAGGACTCATGACGGGCTCAGTGGTCAATTATGACCAGTCCGTCTGGGGAGGCTATGAAAACTCGCCGGCTCCGGCACAGCCTCTGTGATTTAAATCAGGCAGCCGATTTCGATTGGCTGCCCGCAAAGTCTGGTCTTTTTAGTATGCAAAATGTAGAGAAGATGGAAGAGATAACAGGTTTCTATCGCCATTTCTTACTGGCCATTTGGCAAGAAAGAAACGATCCGCTTCGTAAAAATGAAGCTGAGATAAAAGCAGCGCTACTCTCCTGGCTGGAAGAGCAAAAACGAAGTAAGCGTTACCGGGTACATTGTAAACATGAGATTTTGAGCATGTATGAAGAAATTGAAAATTACGGCGTTAAAGAACTTGAACGCAGGATTAATAATCTTCATAAAAATTGCGTTTATCTACTTGAGACGTCTTAGTTAAATAACGCTTTAATCATGAGCGCTTTTTACTGATTAACGTGGGCCACTTTCAACGTAAAAATCGGCACCTAATGCTATGACAGATTGATTAATTAATCGCACCTTAGGCTGTGATGCGACTCTTTATTTATCAGGAAACGATTACCGTTATCCTTTATCGGATAATTTAATGAACTTCTTTTGCCGGGGAAAGAGCCAGGGATTGTCTTTTTGCAGGAAGCATCACTATAACCGGAAAATAAATACAGAAATCACATCCTCAACCTACAGGTGACATAATGAATCTCATTAAACGCATTGCCATTACCGGTATTGCTGCCGGCATGATTTTTTCTGCCCAAGCTAAAGAGATGAAAGTCGGCGTTGCATTGTCCAACTTTGATCTTAACTTTATTTCAATCTTGCGTACGCAGATGGATAAAGAGCTAAAACAGCAAAAACTGGACGGCCAGTTTGTTGATGCAAAAGGAGACGTTGCCCTGCAGGCACAGCAGGTTGATGACTTCATCAATCAGGGGGTTGATGCCATCATTCTCAATCCTGTTGACACGCAAGGCGTGGCACCCATGATCAAGGCAGCCGAAAGTGCCAATATTCCGCTGGTGTTTGTTAATCGCAAACCCGAAGTCAAACTCCCCGAAAATATGGCCTACGTTGGCTCAGATTCAGCGCTGGGTGGGAAAATGGAGATGGAAGCGTTGGCTAAGATGATGAATTATAAAGGCAACGTCGCGATTATCATGGGGGCGTTATCTACTGAAGAGGCGCGCGAAAGAACGCGTGCCGTTGAAGCGGTGATTAAAGAGCATAAGGATATGAAAGTCATTGAAAAACAAACGGCTAAGTGGCAACGCAATGAAGCAGTAGATGTGGTTTCCAACTGGCTTTTGAACGCAACGCCCATTGATGCTATTGCCGCAAATAATGATGAAATGGCGATAGGCGCTATTCTTGCTTTAGGGCAGTCAAAAAAGAAAAATATTCTTATTGCAGGAATTGACGGTACGCCAGATGGTCTGAAATTCGTTCAGAATGGAAAAATGGCGCTCTCCATATTTCAGGATGCAAAAGGGCAAGCAACGGGTGCGGTTAAAGTAACCCGAGCGCTGCTGGATAAAAAGAAAGTCGAAACCTACACCTGGATTCCTTATCAGGTTATCACGTCAGAAAATTATAAAAATTTTCTGACGTCCAATAATTAATATCAATGAATTATTCTGTGCTGATTTTTGACTAGCGATGTAATTATATTTTCAACCTGGAGTTGAATTTTCATTTCATCGTTTTTTAAATGAGTTTATCTCGTAATAAGTGAAAGAGATTGAATGCTTTTCCCTGTGTCTTTGCACCTGTTAATGGAGCAGGTGCATCTTTTTTAATTGGGAGTGGTTATGAAAACAATTAAAGGTCCTGGCGTTTTTCTGGCGCAATTTGCCGGAGAAAGTGCACCCTTTAATACGCTTGCTGGCATGGCATCGTGGGCGGCAGAAAAAGGATTTAAAGGCGTGGAGATCCCCAGTTGGAATACAAACCTAATCGATCTTAAGCGGGCTGCTGAAAGCCAGACTTACGCCGATGAGATACTGGGTGTCCTGAATGAATATGGTCTGACGTTGACCGACCTCGCCAGCCATTTGCAAGGACAGCTGGTGGCCTTGCATCCTGCTTTTGATTTGCCGGCTGATAGTTTTGCGCCAGCTGCGCTCAGAAACAATCCTGAGGAGCGCCAACGTTGGGCAACGGAGCAGCTAAAGCTGGCTGCAAAAGCGTCACGCCGGTTAGGGCTGGATAAGCATGTGACCTTTTCAGGCACCTTGCTCTGGCCGTTTCTTTATCCTTATCCGCAATGGCCCGAGGGTCTGATTGAAGAGGGATTTGATGAGCTGGTCCGACGCTGGATGCCAATCCTCAATGCATTTGACGAACAGGGTGTCGATGTTTGTTACGAGATCCATCCTACTGAGGATCTGCATGATGGCCTGACATTTGAGCGCTTTTTGGAAAAAACGGGCAATCATTCACGCTGCAATATGATGTATGACCCCAGCCATCTTGTTCTGCAAAGTATTGATTATCTCGCCTTCATCGATCACTACCACCAACGCATTAAAGCTTTTCACGTCAAGGATGCAGAGTTCCGTCCCAATGGGAAAACCGGCGCCTATGGTGGGTATCAGCCCTGGACGAGCCGCGCGGGGCGGTTCCGTTCTCCAGGAGATGGGCAAATTGATTTCACTGCCATTTTTTCAAGCCTGACAGGCTATAACTTTGACGGCTGGGCGGTACTTGAGTGGGAGTGTTGCTTCAAGAATCCAGAAGATGGTGCACGCGAAGGCGCGCTTTTCATCAACGATAAGATCATTCATGTGACAGAACGATCATTTGATGATTTCTGCAAATCCTATGCAGATCAGTCACTAAACAGAAAAATCATTGGAATTTAGGGAGAGTGTCATGAATAAACAGCCATTGAAAGGTCGCCGCATCCGGCTCGGCATGGTGGGCGGCGGTGAAGGCGCTTATATCGGCGGTATTCATCGATTCGCTGCCCGAATGGATAATCAATATGAATTAGTGGCTGGCGCATTTGATGTGGATCCTGAGCGTGGGCATGCTTTTGCTGCACAGAATTTTGTCGCAGCAGAGCGCTCTTACAAGGATTATCAGACGATGATTGCCGCTGAAAGCACGCGCGAAGATGGCGTGGATATCATTGCCATCTGCACGCCTAATTTTACCCACTATCCCATCGCCCGCGCCTGTCTTGACGCTGGCATTGATGTGATCTGTGAAAAACCGCTGACCACCACGCTTGATGATGCAGAGGCTCTGGCTGAAGTCGTGCAGCGTACCGGAAGATTTTTAGGGGTAACGTATACGTATTCCGGTTATCCCATGGTGATGGAAGCCCGGATCAAAATCGAAGCAGGACTGATTGGCAAAGTCCGCACGGTACAGGTTGAATATCCATTGGAATGGATGGCGACAGGCATTGAGCTTAAAAACAATCAACAAGCGGCATGGCGTGTTGACCCTAAGAAGAATGGGCGGGGCGGTTCAATCGGAGACATTGGCACGCATGCTTATCACTTGGCCAGCTATGTCACTGGCCTGCAGGCCGAAAGCGTACTGGCCGATCTCGCTACCTTCGTTGAAGGCCGGGCATTGGATGATAACGCACACGTCCTGATCCGTTATGAAGGCGGCGCAAGGGGCATGCTTTGGTCATCACAAGTCGCTATCGGCTGCTCTAACGCTTTACGCTTGCGCGTTTTTGGTGAAACAGGCAGTTTGATGTGGTTTCAGGAGCAGCCTAACGAGTTGCTCTATACCTCGCTGGAGGGCGATAGCCAGATTATCAAACGTGGCCGGGATACGCTCCACGACTTGACGAAAGCACGCACTCGTACGCCGCCCGGTCATCCCGAAGGCTACATTGAGGCCTTTTCAAATCTCTACCAAGGCTTCGCGACAATTCTTCGGCTGCGCGATGAAAAGCGCAATCTCACAGAGAATACCCACGTAATACCGCAAATTTATGATGGATTAAAAGGCGTGGCTTTCGTCGATGCCGTTGTGGACAGCCATGAACAGGGTTCGGTCTGGATGAAACCTAAATACGTGTAGCACCACAAGAGAGCACATTTGCGTGGCGATCCGTTTTGACATGAAGCAGGGCAGCGATCACATGAGGGTTTTGTGAGGTTTTTTTGAGGTTCTGTTAACGCAATGTAACTGCTAACCTGGAAAGGAATTCTTCTGCTTTAGAATGGCATGAGGCAGAAAACGTACCCTACAACAGTCAAAAATGAGGTTGCTATGACATCTCAATATTTCGTGAATGAAGATCAGGTTTCAGTTGAAGATTTCAGTTCTTTTTGTGCCCAACATGTCGACCGCGCCGACTATCCGCTGGCCAGCGAAGTCACCTCTGATGTATTGATTTACGATCGGCATGTGCTTGACGAGATTGCAGCAACAGACAAAAAGCGGGTGCTGAGTGAGTTACACAAGGCGCTTTCCTATGGGCCTGGCGTTTTTGTGGTGCGGGGGCTTTATAGCGATACTGAAATCATTGACAGCGCCTCTCAGGTTTTTGAAGAGATTATGCACGAGGAGGCTAAGTCCAAGGTGCAGGCTGACCACTTTTCAAAAGCTGGCAACAATGGTCGCATCTGGAATGCTCTGCAAAAACTGGCTGAAGCTAATCCACACGTGTTCACGAATTACTATGCCAATACCACGCTGGGTTTGATCTGCCAGGCGTGGTTAGGGCCAGCCTGGCGCATGACTTCGCAGGTTAATCAGGTTCGTCCTGGTGGCGAAGCGCAACAGGCGCACCGTGATTATCATTTGGGTTTTCAACAAAGCGCCTTTGCCGCTGAATTTCCTGTTCCCGCGCAAATTCTTTCGCAATATTTGACGTTACAGGGCGCCGTCGCCCATACGGACATGCCACTCGAATCAGGCCCAACGCGATTATTGCCGTGGTCGCATCAGTATGAACTGGGCTATATCGCTTACCGTCGCCCAGAGTTTGTCGATTTCTTTAATGAAAATTATGTCCAGCTGCCGCTGCGCAAAGGGGATGGATTATTCTTTAACCCGGCGCTGTTCCATGCCGCAGGCAATAATTCGACGCACGATGTCGTACGAACGGCGAACTTGCTGCAAATCTCATCGGCGTTTGGCGTTCCCATGGAGGAAGTCAATCATGAGCAGATCCTTAAAGTGATTTATCCCTCACTCAAAGGCCGCACGTTTTCGGAAGAAACGCGCAACGCCGTGATTGCCGTTGCGGCGCGCGGCTATTCTTTCCCAACTAATCTGGATACCGATCCGCCGGTAGGTGGATTGGTGCCAAAAACGCAACAGCAGCTCTTGCTGCAAGCGCTGCAGGATAACCTGAGCGCGGAGCAATTTAACCGCGAATTAGACCAGCACACCGCCAGACGAAAGGCGTAACGCACACCCGGCACCTGCAAAACAAACCAGCCGCAAGCGAGATTGCGGCTGGCTGCGCCACTTATTTTAACGTTGGTACCGTGAGTTTCTCTTTTGCCGCCGTTTGTTTACGCATTGCCGCCACGTCTGCTGCCGTCACTTCCGTTCCCTGATTACCCCATGACGTACGGACATAGGTGAGAATGTCGGCCATCTGTTGATCATTCATCTTCCAGTCGAAAGAGGGCATTCCGGCTGCGGTAGGTCGGTCTGCGGTGTTGGCAGCTCGTGCACCGTTTAACAGGGAATTTATCATGTTAGTTGGATTATTGAGCATTGATCTATTACCCGCAAACGCCGGTACCATGCCGCTGATCCCTTCGCCCTGCACACCATGGCAAGCGGTACAGTTCACTTCAAAGCTCAGCTCTGCGTTCTTCTTACGTGTTTCATCCATCACAAAAGCCTTCGGGGCTGGCGTGTCGGATGCAGGAAGGCTTCTGAGATAAGCGGTGACGGCCTGTAAATCGCTGTCGCGGAAATATTGCATGGAGTGTTCAACCGCTTCGGCCATTGGTCCGGCTGCGACGCTCTTGCCATCTGAGCCCGTCTTCAGGTATTCAGCGATCTCTTTATTGCTCCAGCTACCGATACCGCTATGTGCATTAGGGGTAATGTCGGGTGCGTACCAATCTCCGAGCGCCCCACCTTGTAAATATTTACTGCTGATTTCTCCGCCCAGCGCATTGCGCGCCGTGTGACAAACGCTACAGTGCGCTGGCCCATCAACCAAATATTTTCCACGATTAATCAGGTTCAATTGATCGCTGCTTGGCGCTGTTTTAAGGCTTTCAGGCTTGAAACCGCTGTTATCAAAAAACAGCAGGTTCCAGCCCGCCATCGCCAGACGAATGTTGTACGGGAAATTCATCCCAGCATTTTCATCAATCTTATGGTTTACCGGTTTGAGTGTTGAGACATAGGCCCAGAGATCATGCATGTCCTGATCGTTTAATTTGGCGTATGCGGTATAGGGCATGGCAGGATAGAGGAAACCCTTATCGCCACGGCCGAGACGTACAGCATTGAAAAAGTCGCGCTCGGTCATGTTGCCGATACCGGTCTCGCGGTCTGGCGTGATATTCGAGGTTTTAAGCTCCCCGAACGGCGTATTAATTTTGTATCCGCCCGCAAAACTTTGCTCATGACAGGCTGCGCAATCGCTAAGACGCATGACGTATTCGCCGCGCTTAATGGCTTCTGCATCTGAACTGCGATAGTCAGCCAACACGGTTTTATTATCAGCAACATCAGAGCGTGAGCTGTCCATGACCAGCCATAATTTGCCGAACACCCCGATCCCCGCCAGAACGGCCAGCGCCGCCAGACTGTATCCAATTTTCTTTTTTGTACTCATGATTATGCTTTCACCAAGGGAGCAGGATTTTTGATGTACATCTGATGGATGGCCTGAGCAGCACGAACAGCCAGCGCGCCCACGGTAATGGTCGGGTTATAGCCGCCGTTATTAGGAAAAGCTGATGCACCAACGACAAACACGTTATGGACATCCCAGCTTTGCAAGTAAGTATTCACTGCTGAGGTATGGGGATCCGCGCCCATTACCGCGCCGCCAATGGTGTGTGAACTCTCTTGTAAGTAGGGATTCCAGCTGCTGTCTGTCTGGCGTTCAAAGATGGTGGTGGTGGGGCCCGCTTCCTTCATGATGCTTTTGGCTTTTTCAGTAACGTAGTTCACCATTTTGATATCATTACTGTTCCAGTCGAAGGTCACGCGCAGCAGCGGTCGACCATGACGGTCTTTATAGACAGGATCGAGATCGAGGTAAGCGCCGCGCACCGGCATTGATGTGCCCTGACAAAACACGGTTGCAGCGGTCTGATAGTCACGTGCATAGCCTGCTTTCCACTCACTTCCCCAGCGTTTTGTTCCTTCACGCAGGCTGTTCATATGCTGGATAGGGCGGCCATCAGTGTTATAGGCCATGATCCCGGCACCACCGATGAAGTCGAGGTGACTATGATCAAAATTGTCGCCATTGAAGTCATCAATCTGTACCGCTAACGCACCACCCCCGATAAAGGGATTCATAAACTCACCATCAAAGAAACCGGTGACTGAGGAACAGCTTTGATAGTTGTAGTTGCGTCCGATCGTACCGCGACCGGTTTCTGGGCTATAGGGCTCACCAATTTGCGACAGCAGCAACATGCGCACATTGTCCATTTGGTAGGCAGTGATACAGACCACATCGGCAGGCTGAAAACCTTCAACACCCTCTTTGGTGATAAAGCGAACGCCTTTGGCTGTTTTTCCATCCTCATGTTTGATGACCTGCAACACTTCGGTTTCAGTCAACACGCTAAAGTTTGGACGACGCATTAATACCGGAAGAATACAGGCTTGAGGAGAAGATTTACTGAAGTTGCCACAACCGTGGAAATCACAAAAACCGCAGTACGTGCAGGGGCCCATGGTGACACCCAGTGGATTAACATAGGATTGGGACAGGTTGCCAGCCGGAATGGTGAAAGGGTGATAGCCCATACCTGCTGTGGTGGTGCGGTACTTTCTCAACCAGTGCGTATCTTTGAGGGGGGGCGTTGGATAGTCGCGGCTGCGTGATCCCTCAAAGATATTGCCATTTGGCTGCGGCTGACCATTTAGATTACCTGCAATGCCGGAAGTGCCAGCAATGCGCTCAAAGCGATCGTAATAAGGTTCCATTTCAGCATATGTCACACCCCAGTCTTGCAGCTGCAAATCCTTCATTTTACTGGCGCCATAGCGTTCGCGGGTCTGCGTCGCAACTTCAAAATCCCAAGGCGTAAAGCGCCATGACATTCCGGCCCAGTGTGTACCTGCACCGCCGACGTTCCAGCCAAACTGATAGGCTGACCAGTCACGAACGGGAGCGGCATCCTGCCGGCTATGGTTACGAAAAGTGGTGGTTTCAACGCTCATCGGCTGTAACAACTGACGGCGTGTATGCCAGCGAAGTTCATCAGGATCCACGGCAACCGGGAAATCGGTTGACGTATCACGCCAGGCACCGCGCTCAATCGCGACGACGTTCAGTCCGGCACGCGTTAACTCTTCTGCCATGACGGAACCCGCCCAGCCTAATCCGACAATCACGACGTCGGCTTTATTTCTTATTTGTGACATTTACTCTGCTCCGACAATCAATCTTTTGGAATAAGGCTTACAGGAATTAACTTCAAATTTTCGCCGCGACGGTCAACATATTGGCGGTAGTCGTAACGTGCACCGGGGAAGCCAATCATCTTCCAGCCAGCCATGGTTTTGTTGCCACCGTAAAGCGGGTCAGCTAAATAACTCTCACGTACGTTTTGCAGCATTAATTCAAAGAACGCCTGGCTGTTCACCTCCTTGCCAAGATAAATTTTCCCTGCTTCCATCATGGTGAGAAAGGTATCGATTTGTTCTGCATTGAGGGTATGAAATGAAGCGTGATGATTGACCTGAGACCAGGCTTCCAACGCTTGCAGACCTGTCAAATAACGCTCTCTCGGCGTTGACAAAAACTGTGGCGAACCCATTAATTTTTCTTCGTTTTCCGGGCGCAAAGGCCCTTGAAGATACAGCGCCGCGCCGGAACCGTAATCGCCAGCCAGCTGATCGTCTATAAACTCGATGGCCCCTTCTTCACAGGCCGAAGGGCCATGATCGTCAGCAGGAATAAGACGATCAAAAATGGCCGTCAGGTTTTTTCTGTCTGTTTCATTGGTCAGAACCCGATAGCCGCCCGTCATTGCCGGTAACGGTACAGCATCTGAAGTTAATTGAGTTTCAAGCGGAACGTTATGCAGTTCTTTGGCACTCAGCTTTGGCGCTAACGTTACCGTCGCCACAAGTGAACTGAGTGAAAAGAGTGCTTCTCTACGATTCATATCCATTTCCTTAATGCTTGCCAGCACGACTTATATTCACCCAATGAATAAGTGAACTTCCCTGAAGATTGGCAATAGAAAACCAACCCTGTTAAAAACACGGTAATCAGGCGCGTCATCATTTATTTGAGACGTCAGCGAGCGCTTTTGGGGGACCAAAAGTTATTTAAACGCTTTCGTCTATTATTTTAAAAAGGGCTTAGGTTAATGCGATGATATTGAGCATGGTGATACCTCTGGTGTGTTAAATGTTAAAAATGAAAAGTAATGTTTAAATACGGGTTCTTTGTTTTTTAATTTAGGTCTGAGATCATTACGTAATAATAGTCAAACCTATTTGTGCGTAATGGGTTGCTTTGTAAACACAGCTTGCGAGTAGCGTTAGAGGCTACTGCAAGCTGGCTTGCTCTTTTATTGCTTAAGATGAGAACGCCGGATAATGAGTTCTCCTCTTTGCCATTCACTCGCGGGTGAAGACTTATTTTCAGTCAGTCGATTGATCGCTTCCATAATCAGCGTTTCTGCGTTTTGGTGATAAGTCGTTAACGCCCAGACAGGTGAATCGGCTTCTTCAATACCATCAAAACCGACAATAGCGATACTATGGAAATTGCCAGTTTCATAAAGCGCTTCCAATGCGCCAATAGCTAAAATGTCGTTTTCACAGAACAGGGCATCAACACGCTTATCAACGGGTGTACTGTTTAAATAATCCACCATCATTTGATAACCGAGCTTACGCTCATACCCGCCAGCAATGAGCAAAACATCGACTTTACAGTTATGTGCTTCAAGTTCTGTTTGATAGCCATCCATACGAAGCAGATGACTGGATTCAGTGTCAGGCCCTTTCATATAGCCAAACCGCGTATAGTCTTGCGCAAGCAGCAATGCGGCTATTTCACGACCCGCCTGATAACCATCAACATTGACGACTTCAATTTTGCGGTGATCTTCACTGTTACGGCATATCTGCACCAACGGAACAGAGTGAAGGCTTTGAGCGATATCGAGAAGCTCATTACTCAGATCGTTTGCAACAAACAGAATGCCATCAACCTGTAGCTGATCGGCCATTTGTATCACCGATTGATAATTTTCACCGGCAGTAATATTCAGCACTAACGCAAGATAACCTTTTGCCTGTAGCGCCTTGGTTGCCGCATTTAGCACCTGCATTGAATGAGGGTTTTTCAACTCATCTATAGCAATACCAATGATATGCGTATTTTTTTTGGTCAAGCTGCGCGCCAGTAAATTAGGGCGATATCCTAACTCAGCCGCAATTTTCATCACTTTCTCTTTGGTCTCCGGCGCAACGTAGGTACCGGGTGTAAATGCTCTCGATACTGTCCATTTTGATACACCTGCGAGTTTTGCCACTGCGCTAGCATTGGCTTTCGTTTTTTTCGGCGTTTTGGTTTCTTTTGTCATAGATTCGCTTGAGTCATGTTTGCATCCGTTACCGACATTGAACGTCAAACGAAAACGAAAAGAAACTTTCTGTAGCGCATACTGCTCACAACGTGACTGACGTTATGTATTCGTATGGACTTTTCGACAACCATTAAGACCGTGTTGAGATTATGTTAACTCGAGCAGGCGTATGCAAATACTTTCTGCACCTAGGTGCAGAAAAAAGTGCAGCATAAGCTTCAGAGAAGGCTGTAATAAGTTTAACAGGTAAAAAGATAGGTCAGTTTGTTACGAAATATGGCGAAGCGAATAATAAATAAGCGTTTGAGTGGCTTATTTATACATCATAAAAGCGTGTTTTGTACTCACCCTTTTAATAAACAACGGGAACTATTCTTCATTGGTATTATTTGCTACCGGGAGGAATGTAGAAAGAAAGACGAAATGTATGACGGGAGGCAAAAATACCTTTTTTTATTGATGTGCAGTTCTGAATATCAAAACTGCACATCATGACAGACAAGGATTTATCCCTTAATGCGCTAACAAATCGCTTAAAAACATTTTCGCGCGGGGATGTTGTGGAGCAGTGAAGAAATTTTTTGGTGTGGCTTTTTCAAGAATTTGCCCCTGATCCATAAACCAAATGGTATCCGCCACGTCGCGAGCAAAATTCATCTCATGCGTGACGCACATCATGGTCATGCCTTCCTGCGCCAGACCGCGCATAACATTGAGCACTTCGCCGACCATTTCGGGATCGAGCGCAGAGGTGGGTTCATCAAACAGCATGACCGGCGGCTTCATGGCTAATGCGCGCGCAATCGCCACGCGCTGCTGCTGACCACCAGAAAGCTGCGCGGGGTAGGCGTTAGCTTTATGGGAAAGTCCCACGCGCTCCAGCAATTCTCCCGCATGCTCTTTAGCTTCAGAACGCTTAACGCCTAACACTTTCATCGGCGACATCATGATGTTTTCTATAACGGAAACGTGAGGGAACAGGTTGAAGTTTTGGAAGACAAAACCGATACGCGTACGTAACTGATTCAACCGCGTGCTGGTGCCGTGAATATCCGTTCCATCAAACAGTATTTCACCTTGCTCTATCGGTTCCAGGCGGTTCACGGTGCGAATCAGGGTTGATTTACCCGAACCTGATGGGCCGCATACCACAACCACTTCACCGGTTTTAATTTCCGCGCTGAGGTTGGTTAACGCCTGGTATTCGCCGTACCACTTGTTCACTTGGTTGAACATAATCATGGGTCTCATGACAGCTCCTTATTGAGATGAGGATGAGTGAGAACCCTCGGTGCAGCGAGGTCGCCACGTTCCGAGCGTTCGTTACGGCGTTTATCGGCAATGTGCGCTTCCAGCCGGTTTGCCAGCCAAGTCAGACTGAAGCAGATGATGTAGTAACTCACCGCCACAATAGCGAAGACTTGAAAAGGCTTGGTCAGCAACTGATTACTCACCTGATTAGCGGCATACGTCAGCTCAGGAACATTGATGACATAACCCAAGGTACTGTCTTTGATGACTGAAACCAGTTGACTTACCAGGCTTGGCAGCGTGTTGAATAAAGCCTGAGGCAGGATCACCATTCGCAAAGCTTTGATGTGGCCCATCCCCAACGCACGAGAGGCTTCATACTGCCCTTGTGGCAGGGCCTGAATACCGCCGCGGACGATTTCAGCAATATAGGCACTCTCATAAATAACTAGCGTGCAAAGCATGGTGGTGAAGCCACTGATGTTGTGACCAATCAATAAAGGAACGCAAAAATAGGTCCAGAAGACCACCATCATCAGCGGGATACCGCGCAGCAGGTAAACCCAACAGGCAGCGGGCCAACGCAGCCAGCGCCACGGCGAAAGCCGGGCTAAGCCGAGAAGGACACCGACCGGAAAGGCAAACAACACCGCTAGCAAGGAGATCAGCAAAGTACAGAGTACGCCGCCTAGCGGGCCGTTAGGATACTGTCCCATCAGTAACAGCATGCCGTTGTCGTGCAGGATAGTGAAAACGTCAAACATCGTGATTACCTCGCATACACACGCTGGAAGCGACGCGCCAGAAGCGCACCTGCGCCCATCAACATCAGTGAGAAGGCCAGATAACCTACCGTGGCGACCAGATAAGCTTCAAAGGTACGGAAGGTCTGATTTTCGATATCTTTTGTCGCGTAGGTCAGCTCTGCCACGCCAATCACCATCGCCAGACTGGTATTTTTAAACAGCAATACGGTGTGGTTGATGATGGCGGGTAACGCATTTCGGATGCCTTGTGGCAGGATCACCGAACGCAGGGCGCGGACGTAACCCATTCCCAGTGCGCGAGCGGCCTCGTTTTGACCGTCTGGAATGGCCCGCAAACCGCTGCGGATATCCTCAGAGAAATAGGCCGCCTGACACAGTCCCAGCGCAAACAGTGAAAAGAGAAACTCAGCGTTGAAGTCGTTGATCCACATCTGCACCGATTCCGGCAGCAGAGTAGGAATAGCGAAATACCACATCATTAATTGAATGAGCGTGGGCACGTTACGGTGATACGAAACATAGGCAGCGACTACCCATTGTGCTAACCGGCTTGGCGACAGGCGCACCGCAACCAGAATCAGCGCAACGAACATGGCTAGCAGCCAGGCACCCAACGCCAGCTCCAGAGTGACTACCGCACCCTTTACGATCATCTGGCCAAATTGGCCCGTCATTACGGCGGAGAAATCGAGTGCCATGGTTGTTCCTCTTAGTCAGTCAATCAGGCGACTGCATCACCCGGGCGCATGGTTGAGAGTCCACCCGGCACCTGAAGTGTTGGCGTAATTTCAATGTTGCCGATATTGACCGCCACCGGTGCTGACAGGGCAAACGCCACGCAATCGGCGATGTCTTTAGCTTGCGGCAGTTCAAACCCTTCAATAAAGCGACGATGTGCTTCTTCATGATCACCAGAAACATTGCCAAAAATATCGGTGGCGACGCGACCTGGACAGATTTCTGTTACGCGAACGCGTTTGCCATAGCAGTCAACGCGCAACTGGCGAGACAATGCATGTACGCCCGCTTTGGTGGCGTGATAGACCGAATTACCGTTGAAGTTATAAATAGCAGCGATGGAGGTGATGTTGATGACATGCCCGCGGTCACGCTTCATCATACCAGGCACTAACAGGCTGCAAAGATGCAGCACGGCACGCAAGTTGACGTCGATTTGGGTATTAATCACGTTTTCATCCGCTTCCAGAATCGATCCTGGATGAGAGACGCCTGCGTTGTTCACCAGAATATCAACCTGCAAGTCACGGCACAGTTCAGTCAGGGCTGCCAAATTGCTAACGTCAACTGCATGAGGAATGCAGCCGGTGCGATCGGCCAGCGCGGCCAGTTGCTCTTTACGACGCGCCACGGCATGAACGGTAATGCCTTCCTGACACAGACGCTCAACGATGGCTTCGCCCATACCGGCGGATGCGCCAGTCACCAGCGCAACTTTATAATCTGAAAATGGCATTGTGCCTCTCCTGTTAAGGCAGCGTGGCTTATCGCGCTGCCGTTTTTGTGGTGTTTTCTGACTCTATTCAGTTATGCGCAGCGGGTATAAGACATTAAAGGTGTGAGGCAATAAGGCTCTCTTATAGACCCGCCATACTTCACGTTGCTGCGTTCGCCCATCCCAGTCACTGTTTTATGTAATCTCCTGGAGAGAACGCACTTGCCGTCTTTCTGCCCGTTGACTTATTTTGAGGGCATCATGCAAAAACCCCGGCTGACGCGCTCAGGCTGACTATCTCGCAGCCATATTCCACTGCTTGTTCCTGATCTACGGAGACGGCCAGCACCGTTCCGTTGATCGGGCTGCGCAGCGGTAAGTAGAAGCCACCAACACTCAGCAGCGCCAATACCTCATCTTGCTTCACCGTTTGTCCCGGTTGGGCATAGGCCACATTCTGAAGCGGATGCTGCAAGATAATTTTTCCCGGCATCGGAGCGCAGACACGGGTTGGTGCAACATCTGTTGCAGACAAAACAGGCTGGGGCGTAGGGGGTAATTGAGCGCAGGTTTCGTCGAATTTAAGTCGTACGGACCATGCTTTGCCGTTCAGTTCAATCAGACGCAAACCAGAGGTGCGCATTTTCTGCGCAATCTGGCGTAATTCTTTGAGGGCAAGTAGGTTTTTTTCCATATCCATTCCATCGCAGGCGATTTTAGTGATACAGCGCCTCACCGGCAGCACGCGCCGGGAAGCGCAATATTGCCACTCTAGCGCGATGTCCATCACCGCGAGTAAGAGGGTTTCGCTTTGCGGCAATAAGCGCGTCTTATTATCCCACCAGCGTCAAGGGTCGGTTGTCGGTGGTGCGTCGCGCCATCAGTGACAGCAGAATGGTTTTCACCGCTTCGGCAGGTTGCGAGAGCGGCAGGTGATCGGACATGCAGAAGGAGAGCGAGGTCTGAACATCGGGCTCGATAATTTTTGCCATCCAGGCGTCAGCGGCTTTCACCATACCGCGTGCCGCGGATTCAGGCATGATGGTACAACCCATACCCGCTGCAAGCGCGGCATTGAGCGTGGTTTGCGACTCTATCTCGCATTTAACGCGGTAGCTCAGGCCTTGCTGAATAAAGGCATCGTCCACCACTTTACGCATGATGTTATAGATGCGCGGTAGGAACAGATCATCACGCGCTGCATCAGCCAGCGTCATTTCCTTTACCGGCTTGCCCATGCTGTTAGGACAAACAAAGTACAAATCCTCTTTCATCAAGGGAATAAAACGCAGGCCATGAATATTGCGGTTGTCATAAATCACTGCCATGTCCATGCGTCCATTCATAATCAGTTCGCTCAGCGTAGTGCCGAAGTTCTCATTGAAATAGAGCACGATGCCGGGATGCTGACGGTTCACTTCGGCCATCAAGGGCAGCGCCAGTTGTTGTGCCGCCGTTCCCGGCGCGAGTCCAACGGAAACATGCCCGGATAGTTCCAGGCCCGCGCCGTCGATAGCGCTCTGCGCCTGATCGCATTGGCGCAATATCGCCTGCGCATGGGCATACAGAATCTTACCGGCCTCGGTGGGCGTCACACCACGTTTGGTGCGAATCAGCAGTTGTTGATTGACCTCGCCTTCCAGTGTCGCCAACTGCTGACTTAAAGCGGGTTGCGCGATATGCAGAATGTCAGCAGCTTGCGTCAGGCTGCCGACATCCACGATTTTAATGAAGTATTTCAAGCGGCGAAGATTCATAAGCACATACTCATTTCATAACGTGTAGCTTGATACACGCAAGATCAGTGCCAACGTGTGCAAATGAGTGCTTATTTATCCATAAGCATCAGTAGCATCATGTGCTTAACGCAGCGGCCCGTTTTGACCACAGCGGCGGCATGCACTCTTTAAGTGCAAAACCCCTGTCTCAGCCACTGATGACATGATTACTTTCTCGTGACCAATGCGCATAAACCTGTTCGCCAGGAGCAAATGCGGAATTGCCCGGTTCGCCTTGTGTCTGCTTCCAGACGATAAGTTTTTCTCCGCTGGGTAATCGCAGATCGTAATGCAACATGAAACCGCGATAAATCACCTGCGCCACTTCAGCTATTACGCCGTTATGGGAAGTGCGGGCGGTCTGCGGTGTCAGCGGTTGTAGGCGAATCGCTTCTGGACGAATAGTGACCGTCAACGCGCTGTCGGCAGCGGGTGCGCCTGCTACGGAAAGTTTCAGGCCATCAGCTGTTTGTAGCTCGCTACCTTCAGCGTCACGGCGCACCAGGCGGGCAGAGAGGAAATTCGAAGCACCGATAAAACCCGCGACAAAAGCGGTGGCCGGTTTTTGATAAATTTCGGTCGCCGAGGCCAGCTGCTCGAGTCGGCCGCCCTGCATCACGGCGATCTGATCGGCCATGGTCAAGGCTTCATCCTGATCGTGCGTTACCATGATTGTGGTAAGCCCGAGACGCTGTTGCAGTTGGCGGATCTCCAGTTGCATGCTTTCACGCAAACTCTTGTCCAGTGCGCCCAAAGGTTCGTCGAGCAGCAGCATATCGGGTTCAATCACCAGTGCTCGCGCCAGTGAAACACGCTGTTGTTGACCGCCTGAAAGCTGCGCCGGGAAACGATCGCAAAAAGAGGTGAGCTGGACCATATCCAACGCTTTCCTTACCCTATCGTCATAATCACTGCGCGACATGCCACGCATTTTCAATCCAAATGCGACGTTTTCCGCCACAGTCATGTGGGGAAACAAGGCATAGTTTTGAAACAGCAGGCCGATATTACGGCGATGGACGGCGGTGTCCAGAATCGAACGACCCCCGACCAGAATGTCGCCGGAGGTCGGTGTAACTAATCCCGCCACCATGCGTAAACAGGTGGTTTTACCGCAGCCGCTGGGTCCCAGCAGGGCAAGAATTTCACCAGCATTGACCGTCAATGAGACGTTCTCAACCGCCATGCTTTTGCCGTAATACTTACTGAGATTGTCGAGTTGAACGTCAAAAGATCGTTGCATTGTCATCCTCACGCATTAAAGGTCTGGTTGTAACGCTCAAGCAGCTCGGCGCGGCGCGGGATGAGAGAGGTCCAGTCAGGCGTAAACAGGTTGAGCTGCTGCATTTTGGCTTCGGGATAAGCCAGATATTTCAGTGTCGTCTCGTCAAACTCAATGCCACGCACGGTTGGCGCGCTGAGTGTCACCTCTGCCAACATTTTCTGTATCGAAGGTTCCAAAAGACGATTGATCCACGCCAGGCCCAACTCCCGCTGCGGAGCGCCTTTCACCAAGGCAAGGCCGTTGATACCGGTAAACGCGCCCTCTTTGGGGAAGGTCATATCCAGCGGAATGCCCTTTTTGGTGTGTGGGTAAATGGCTTTGGAGTATTCGATGCCGCCGATCATGGCTTGCCCTTGCGCCACCATCATGACCTGCGCTTCGCCGTCATACACCGTCATGACGTTGTTTTTCAGCTCTGCCAGTTTGTCCCAGGCTTTATCGATATCGTATTGCGCTTCCTGAAACGGTTTGCCGGTCGCCAGCGACGCCGCCACGATGAGCATCAAAATACTCTGGGTATTTTTTGGCGTGTTGAGGATCATCTGATGTGCATAGTGAGAATTGAAAATATCGTTGTAACTGGCAATCGGCTGGCTCATCTGTGGGTTAATAAACAGACCAGCCATTGAGACCGAAAAGCCGACGCCATAGCGGTCGCTGAGTACGTACCGATCAAAGACGTTGTTAAGATTTGGGATGCCTTCTGCGGGCAATTGCTCAATCAGGTTTTCCGCTTTTGCCTGCGGTATGCCGATATCATCCATCGACATCACGCTGAACACCGGCTTCGCCTTGGTCGCGCGCAAAGCCGCAATGTTCGCCAGCGTCGCGCCCTCGGTGGTCAAGACTTTGCAATGATATTCTTTTTCGAAATCAGGCAGGACTTTTTGCTTGATCAGTGCGCCCTGCGCGGAGTTATAGACGCCAACCTGCAACACACGATCGGCGGCGTTGGCTTTAACCTGGATGTAAGGCAGCAGCGCTGCGCCTGCCACGGCTTTGATAAACGTCCGGCGTTTCATGGATGTCATAGTGATTCCTCTGAGGTGAACAGTTACGCGGCCATCGCGCGACGCAGGCCAACCATTTTTTCCAGCATGACCACCACCACGGTGGCCAGCAGGATGATCAACGTCGACATGGTGGCCACCGACGGATCGAATACCGTGCCAATCTGGCGATAAAGCACCACCGGCACTGGCGTGTTTTCGGAGTCCGCCAACCACATCGAGACGGGATAATTATCGAAGGAGACCATGAAACAAAAAATGGCGCCGGAGACCACGCCAGGCGCAATTTGCGGCAACACCACGCGATAAAATGTCGCCCAGCGCGTCGCGCCGAGCGTGCGGGCAGCTTCTTCCAGACTGGGATTGACTAATTCCAGGCTGGTGATCACGGTGCGTACCACATAGGGCGTTGTCACTACGGTATGCGCCAGCAGCAGGTTGAGTTTGGCGTTGCCCCAGCCGTAACCGGTAAAGAGCTGCAGCAGCGCCAGGCCCGTAATCAATACCGGGAAGATCAGCGGCGAAAGCAGCAACCCCTTGGCTAACGAGGCAAACGGCAGGTTGCCTCTTACCAGCGCGATGGCAGCAGGCACACCGAGCAGCAGCGATAACGCGGTAGTGCCTAAAGAGAGCAGCGTGCTGAACAACAGCGCATCGATAAACTCCTGATTTCCCAAAACCTTGCTATACCAGTCGAGCGTGAAACCGGTCGGCGGAAAGCTGACAAAATAGCCATCAGAGAATGAGATAACCATGATGAGTAAGATAGGCGTCAGGATGAACACCATCATGGCGGCAGCAAAACCATAAAGCAGCCAACCGCTTAATCCTTGCAGGCGAGGGATCATGTATTGGCTCCCGGCAGACGACGCCCACCCAATAGCTTCATCGACAAGGTGTTCACGGCGATGACGATAAACACCAAAATGGTGGCGATGGTGGCGCCGAACGGCCAGTCATACACGGCGACAATCTGCTGCTCGGCGAGGTTGCCCAGCATTTGCGCGCGCGGCCCGCCAATCAGTGCAGGAATGACATAGGAACCCGCCGCCAGTGAGAACACCAACGTCATGCCTGCCACCAATCCGGGCAGACTCAGCGGTAGAGTAATGCGAAAGAAAACTTGCCAGGCAGGTGCGCCAAGCGTGCGGGCAGCAAAGGGCAGATTGGCATCGATTTTGCCCAGTGCCGAGGCCAACGGCAGCACCATCATCGGAAAGAAAATATGCAGTGAACCGATAATCACCGCCCAATCGGTAAACATCAGGGCGTTTGGCCGATCGATAAGTCCTAAATGCAGTAACACGTAATTGAGTAAACCGGTTGGGCCATTATTTAAAATCAGTTGCCAGCCATACGCGCGCACCACAACGCTGACCGCCAGCGGCGCAATGATCACTAACGTCATGATGCGTGCTACCCAGGCTTGTCCTCGCACCAGTACGGTAGCAACCGGATAAGCCAGTATTGAGGCGATCAGCGCGGTAATGACGCTGATACGCAAGGTATTCCACAACACATCGCTATACAGCGCGACGCTAAAAAAGTGCAGGTAATGGCTGAACGTGAGCGGGGCACCTATATTGCCTTCCGGCGTTTGGGTCATCAGGCTAAATAACATTAACCGGATAGCCGGTGCGAAAAAGAAAAACAACTGAAAGGCGAGCAACGGAATAATTAACAACGCGGGTGACTGCCAAACCCGGAATTTTCTAACCTGCACCAACGGCGTCGAGATGTCAGCCATCATACTTCCTCCAGACAAGGGCGCTAAGGCCGTCAGGTGAAGGCAAGACGGCAATAAGGATTTATGTAGGGTAGAGAATTGCGTGGAATTATAATTTATTGAAATTAAAAGGCTTAATTTCTATTTTGGGCGTCACAAAACGTTAATATGATTACGCCATAAACACCCAATACATTTTCGCGATACGCCTATGCATTCCCGCTATGGCTATTTTCATTGCTCGCCTTTCTCGCCGTCGCTTTGACGATAAAAATCACAGTGACGTTGCATCGCAAGTTAACTATTGCTTTGTGTTATGTCGCCACAACAAAGCACTATTAACTGTGCCCGCCCCCTGCAACTTATGCTCAGCGGAAGTCACCTTCTGCCTCTTTGTTGACAACATCACACTGCGCGAATGCCTGCCAGGCGGATATTCCGCGCGGTTTCAAGCCGACTTTGCAACCTGGAATACCGCTACCATGCCTGATATCGCTGATCGCTTAAAAAATGTTTCCGTTTCTGCCTCGGTGGCAATGACCCAAAAGGCGCGCGACCTTGCCGCTCAAGGGGTTGATGTCGTCGGTCTTTCTACCGGAGAACCCGATTTCCCGACGCCAGACCATGCGATCGACGCTGCCTACGCCGCCGCTAAAGCAGGTGACACGCGTTATCCTCCTACCGACGGCACACCCGCACTGCGTGCCGCGATTCAACGTAAATTCTTGCGTGATAACGAATTAAGATACGATATCAGCCAGATTCTGACGGCGGGTGGGGCTAAACAAATCATCTTCAATGCGATGATGGCGACCATCAATCCTGGCGATGAAGTGGTGATCCCCACGCCATCCTGGATCAGCTATGCCGATATTGTGAAATTTGCGGGTGGAACACCTGTGCCGGTGGCATGCCATGAAGAGAACGGCTTCAAGCCGCTGGCTGCCGATCTTGATGCTGCTATCACGCCAAATACCAAATGGCTGCTGATCAATTACCCCAGTAATCCAACCGGTTCAGTGGCCACGCGTGAAGAGATGCAGGCCATCGCCGATGTGATGTTGCGTCATCCACAGGTGTGGATCCTCACTGACGATATTTACGAGCATCTGATCTACGACGGCGTAACATTTTGGACGCTGGCGCAGGTAGAACCGCGTTTGTATGACCGGGTACTTACCGTTAACGGTGTATCAAAAGCTTATTCAATGACGGGTTGGCGCTTAGGCTTTTGCGGCGGCCCGCTGCCCTTGATCAAGGCGATGAGCAACGTCAACACACAGAACAGCGGCGGTGTTACCACGCTTACGCAAGCTGCGGCGGTGGCCGTATTGGATGGCCCGCAGGATCTGCTCAAAGAGCGCGCTGAGATTTACCGTCAACGCCGCGATTATGTGCTGGATCGCCTTAATAGCATTCCCGGTGTGCATTGCCATACGCCGCAGGGCGCCTTTTATCTTTTCGTTAATATTGCTGCCTTCGTGGGCAAAACCACGGCGGGTGGCCGGGCAATCAATAACGATGCCGACTTTGTGATGGCGCTAATTGAAGAACAGCATGTGGTGACGGTGCCAGGCGCGGCGTATGGCATGAGTCCCTATTTCCGCCTCTCTTATGCCACCAGCATGGAGCGTCTGCAAACAGGCTGTGATCGCATTACTGCTTTCTGTACCGGTTGCCACTAAGGAGTTTGCATGTTGACTGCATCATCACGTGTGGTGATGGTTTCTGGGGCCGCGCGCGGCCTCGGTTTAGCCATTACACAGCGCCTGCTTCAGGCCGGTTTTATTGTATCTGCTGGCGTCCGCAATCCCTCTGCGTTAGCGCCACAGCCTAATTTGCATCTCTTTTCTTACGACGCCAGTGTGGCCGGCTCCGGTGAAAAGTGGGTAGCTGACACGCTTGAACAACGGGGACGGCTGGATGCGCTGGTTAACTGTGCCGGGATCAACCCGCGCGTACAGGTGATGGATCAGGACGAAGCGGCGCTGGATGATATGTGGCAGATCAATGTCAAAGGCCCGCTGCGGCTAAGCCGTGCTGCGCTGCCATTTTTGATCGACTGCGGCGAAGGGCGAGTGATTAATGTCGCTTCGCTGGCCGGACGTCGAGTAGGGAGTAATGTCGGTTACGCCATGACCAAATTTGCCGTCGTGGCACTCACTCACGGTATTCGTCAGGCGTGTTGGGATCACGGCGTACGCGCCACCGCACTTTGCCCCGGTTATATCGCGACTGATATGACGTTGGGCGAGACAGAAATCAGTCGTGAAGAGATGACGCAACCGGACGATCTTGCTGAGATGGTGGAGCTGTTGTTGCGGCTGCCAAACAACTTGTCGGTAGCGGAGCTGCTGATTAACTGCCGCAAAGAGGCGATGCTGTAATTCTGTCGGGGCACATAATGTGCCCCATTAATTCAATCCCGCCGTTAACTCCAGCAGCAGCTCACGCACCGCTGCCGCCGGCTCAGAAAGTGCCGTGCGATCGGAGATGCACAGCGACAGCGTTTCGTTAATCGCCGGGCCAGCCAAAGAACGGATGACCACGTCACGTGATTCTGATTGAATTCGCTCTGCAATGGCTTTTGGCATGATGGTACAACCCAGACCGGCGTCGACACCACGGGCAATGCTTTTCACCGCTTCCAGTTCACCGACCACATTAATCGACATATTATTCAGGCTGAAAGCCTCGTCGATAGCGCGTCGGACAAAGTTATACGCAGGCGGAAGCAGCATCGGCAAAGTGCTGAGCTGTTTAACCTGAAGCGGGCCGCCATCATCATCAAAGTCAAAATTAGCGTGTGCCACAAAGAAAAACTCTTCCTGAACCAGCGGCTCGTAATTCAGCCCTTTGATACCGCCTCGACCATGCAGCAGCGCCATTTCCAACCGCCCATTGGCGACGAGTTCGCTATAAGCCTGACCCACGCTTTCCACCAAATGCAACAAAATGCCAGGATGGCGCTGGCGCATCTCTGTCAGCAACGTCATTGCCAGCGTGGCGGCAATGCTGAAAGGAGCAAGCCCCACTGAAACGCGACCCGAAAGGGCTTGTCCAGCATCCAGCACATCCAGCTCGGCCTGAGCAAACTGGCGCAACATGACGTTAGCGTGGCCATAAAGGACGTTGCCCGCCTCAGTCGGAACCACGCCTTGCTGGCTACGAATCAGCAGCTTGCGCTTGAAATGCTCCTCAAGCGCAACCAATTGCTGACTCAGTGCAGGTTGCGCGATGTGTAAGGCATCGGCGGCACGCGTTATGCTGCCCATATCGACAATGGTGATAAAAGACTTCAGCCGCCGAATATTCATAAATTACTCCGCTAAAACGGACGCCGCTGGGGCAACTTCTGCGCCATTGGCTTCAATTTCACTGCGTACCAGCGTGGCCAGTTCGACCGAACCCGGCGTGTCGCTGTGTACCAGAATTGAACGTGCGCGAAGCGGTAGCAGCGTGCCGTCAAAGGTGTTTACCGTGCCTTCTTGCAAAAATTGGCGCACACGAGCGCGCACGGCTGCATCATCTTTGATCACCGAGCCGGGAATGCTACGCGGCACCAATTGGCCGTGCTTATCGTAAGCGCGGTCGGCAAGAAACAGCGTCAGGCTTTTTAAGCCAGCGGCGAGAGCCGCACGTTCGGTATGGGTATCGGGTTGTGAAAAAATGATCAATTCAGTATCAAGGCGTGCAATGGCTTGCATGACCTGCATCGCCAGCGATTCGTCGCGGTTAATGATATTGCCCATCGCTGCGTGGAAACTGACGTGCGAAACTCGCGTACCTTCAGCGCGGGCAATGGCGCTCAGCGCGCCCAGCTGATAGATCACCTGTTGGCAAATTTCATCGGGTGAAAAAGGCAGTTCTTTGCGGCCAAAACCCTGGCGATCTGGCAAACCGGGATGCGCACCAATACCCACCCCGCGCGCTTTTGCCAGCCGCACCATGCGCGTCATGATGGCCGGATCGCCCGCATGGAATCCACAGGCGATATTGGCGGAAGAGACCACCTTCATCAGAGCCTCATCATCGCACAGCTGATAGACGCCAAAACCTTCGCCCATATCGGAATTCACATCGATCTTCATGCTGTTCTCCTGTTAAAAATTAATGTCCCACGACGCGTTTGAGCGGAAGCAGCCAGACGCGTAGGCGCGCCAGCCAGTGATTGATCGCTTCATGGGCAACAATGGCATCCTGATGTGTGGCCTGAATGAGTTGGATAAACTGACCCGGCTGAACCTGCCCCAGCTGCCAGAGATCTTCTTCAATTACACAGGCAATTTTCGGATAACCGCCCGCCGTATTGGCATCACTGAGTTGGATAATCGGTTCGCCAGCGGGAGGAACCTGCACAATGCCAGGAATCAAACCGTAAGAGCGCATCTCAACAGTCGTTGACGGTAAAATCGGTTCGCCCGCCAGGCGATAGCCGGTGCGGTTACTTTGAAGTGAAACTTGCCATGGTTGCTGCCAAAAGCGTTCAGCGTCTGCGGAAAATAGCGCGTACTCACCGGAGGGAATGGCACGAATCAGGCGCTGGCCGCTGCGGTTCAACGGGAAAGCGTGGCGCAAAGCAGAAGAGGGGGGTTCGATGCCAATCCCGCTCTCCGGTAAGCCTGGTGTCTGGCTTTCACCCCATGTCAGTACATCGTCGCGTTCGAGCTGACGGCCAGCAAAACCGCCAAAGCCACCGCGCAGCGCGGTACTGCGTGATCCCATCACCACAGGAACATCAATGCCGCCCGCCACACAGAGATAGCCGCGTGCGCCATGGCGCGGGTAGCGCAATTCCAGTACCTGCCCGCTTCGAACGTTGCAGCCCCACCACGGCGGTAAGTCAACGCCGTCGAGTTGAGCACGGCAATCAGCGCCGGTTAGAGCAATGGCGGTGTCAGCCTGAAAACGTACCCGAAAAGGAAAAACTTGTATTTCAATCGCCGCGGCATTTTCTTCATTACCCAGCAAAAGATTACCGGCACGCAGCGCCAGCGTATCCATTGCGCCGCTTACCGATACCCCAAGGTGGCGATAATCACGTCTGCCCAGATCTTGCACTGTGTTCAGCGCGCCGGTTTTTTCAATGATTATCACAGTTCAATCCTCTCTGGCACAAACCTTATGCTGTCACCCGGTGCCATTAAGGCCGGAACGTCTGACAAGGGATCAAACACGTCGAGTTCTGCATAGCCAATTGCATTCCAGCCATTGGGTCCGGTCAGGACTGAAACACCCGCTTGTGGGCCGCCGATGGTTACAGTGCCTTTTAGCATGTTCAGGGAGGGCACTTTTTTACGCGGCGTCGCCAGGGAAGCATCCAGGCCATGCAGATAACCAAAGCCAGGTGCGCTACCCAAGGCAAAAACGGTGTAGCTGCCTTGGTAATGACGGCGTATAACCTCTTTCGCTGACAACCCCGTATGACGGCAAACCGCATCCAGATCGGTAGCGTGTTCGCCGCCATAGCAGACCGGGATCTCGATTAATTTTCCCTGCGGATGTATCGCCTGCGCCGCTTGCCAACTGACCCGCAAGCGCTGGTGGATGACGTCGGGATCGGCGGGCGTGGCGCGAAACAGCACCAGTAAGTTGGTTACGCCTGGGATCAGCGACTCGACATCTTCACTGCTCGCCAGGATACGCGCCAACGACCAGATACGACGCTGAGCGGGGAGGTCAAACGCACCTGGCGCTTCTATCAGCCAGGCGCGACTGCCCATGGTCGAGAGCCGGATGTTTTCTGACAGGGTTGCCGGACTATCCGTTGCGGAATACGCCACTTCTCTGGACAAGCGATCCATCGGTTATTCCAGGGCTTCGAATTTCAGGCTGGCAAGCGGTTGTACGCGCTCTTCACGCACCATTTTGTATTCAGTGTTTGGTCCAATCCAGGTGGCCCAAATCTTATCGATAGTACCGTCATCGTCCATGGCTTTCAGGCTGTCATTGACTTTAGCCAGCAGCGCCGGTTCATCACGCTTCATACCGATACCAATTGGTTCCAGCGCCATCGGCTCTTTGATCATCGCCAGGTCGATACCCTCTTTTTTCGCCTGATTAATCATCTTGATGCCGGTCATGGTGTTGGTCACAAAGCCCACCGCTTTGTTCTGTTCCAGCGCCAGGAAAGCTGAAGCTGCATCCTGGAAAGTCAGCGGTTTGCCGCCTTTCAGCACAATGGATTGCTCAGAGGTGGTGCCTTTGGTGGCACTGATACGCTTGTTTTTGAAATCTGCCAGCATTTTGTCTGCGTTGGGTTTTTTCACCAGCAACATTTCTTTGGCAACGTAATACGGGTCGCTGAACTGAATCTGCTTACCGCGGGTCTTGGTATAAGCAAGGTTGGCAATCAAGACATCCGCGCGGCCGGTGGCAATGACGGCAATACGCGCTTCAATTGAGGTTGGCATCAGTTGCAATTTCACGCCCATCTGTTTAGCCAGCGCGTTACAGAGATCAACATCCATGCCGACGAGTTGACGTGTCTTAGGATCGGGAGCGGAGAACGGTGGCACATCGGAATAGACGGCACATTTAAGTTCGCCCTGAGATTGAATGTCTGACAACAGATCGGCTTTGGCCGGTAAGACCGATAAGGTTAACGGTAAGGCCATTGCCAAACAGACGTATTTTTTCAAAGTCATTGTGCATTTCCCATGGCTGATGTTGCGCAGCAGGCGATATAGCCTGACGGCGTAAAACGTCACTGTTATTAGTTCGGTTATGACGACATTTCTGGACTATATCGACTTTGTCTGGTGGAGGGTAAGAGGTAAACAGTGTCGGGAGATAGGCTAATTATATGACCATCAAAGCGCGCTTCACGCCGCCGTGATAAGCAAAAACTATCCGGGCAGAACAAAATTATCTTATCGGCTCTTAGCGGCTGCGCCCTATGGTAATCCCGATCTTGGTGTGGGAAATGGCTGCGCCTGAGAATGGACGTTATTGAAGGGGATAAAATGAATGCCAGATTTGGGGTTTTGCTGAAAATCTCTTCAGCCCTGTGTGCGACATTAATGCTGGCGTGCGTAAAAGCATTAGAAGGTAATATCCCCACGGGTGAAGTGATATTTTTCCGATCGTTTGTGGCATTAATTCCCTTATTAATTTGGCTAAAGATTCAAGGTAATGTGCTTGAAAGTATAAAAACCAAAAATATCTTCGGTCATCTTATTCGCGGCTTCTCCGGTACCGGTGGCATGTATTTTAACTATATGGCACTGGTATATATTTCTCTGGCTGATGCCACAGCCATTAGCTACGCTGCGCCGCTATTTACGGTGATTATGGCGGCGTTGCTGTTGAAGGAAAATGTGCGCTTATCCCGCTGGTTGGCTGTTCTCGTCGGTTTCTCCGGCATCATTATTATGCTTTCGGCAAACCTGACCGCTAGCGGCTCTTTTTTTGCAGCGGAAGGCCAGGCAACCGGTGCTGGATTAGGCGCACTGTTTGCTCTGATCGCTGCTCTCTGTTCTGCCACGTCTAACGTACAAATTCGCTTTCTTAACGGCATCGAAAAACCCGGTGCCATTGTGTTCTATTTTTCGTTAATGACCATGATGATTGGTCTGGCTAGCGCGCTGTTTGGCTGGAAAATGCCAACACCGCTTCATCTATTACTGCTGGTTGGCTGCGGCTTCTTTGGTGGCATGGCCCAAATTCTGGTAACGATGAGTTTGCGCTATACCGATGCTTCATTATTAGCGCCATTTGATTACACCACGCTGGTGTGGTCGATGGTGATTGGTTATCTGTTCCTGAATAGCCTGCCTGGGCCTTCAACGTTAATGGGCGCGTCTATTGTTGCCCTGGCGGGAATATTTACCGTCTGGTGTGACCAACGTCAGCGTAAAGCGCAACTATTACGCTCTCTGCAATAAACCGCCGCTAAAGTGATAAAGTGCCGAGGGCAGATGTCATCCTATAGAAGACTTTTTGCCCTTGTCGGGAGCATTAACTCATATCCCTTTATTGGGGATAGTGAAGGAATTACTCCCCACAGCGGGTAAGCGATTAACACGCTCTCTCATCCCTGACAACATGCGCAAAAGAGCGCTTTCAACGAATATCTAACCCCGCCAGCGTCCCTAACAGCGCATCCACTTTCGGTAAGAGCTGCTTACGTCGCGGCCAGACTAATGTCAGCATCAATCCATCCGGCTGAAGGTCGGGTAATATCACATCCAAATCACCGTTATCAAGCGCGCGGCGAATCAACCATGATGGCATTTGCGCCACGCCCAATCCGGCACAGACGGCCTGAACTTGCGCATCAACGTCTCCAAGCGCCATACGATGCGGTAGTGTTCGCCAGGTGGGATAGCCCTCCTCATTAATAAACAGCCAGGGCTTGGGGGAGCCATCCACGCGCTCGTAAAGAATGGCGCGATGTTGTAGCAATTCGCTTTCGTTCTGCGGCCGACCTTGCTGATTGAGGTAATCCGGCGAAGCGCAAAACACCATACGTTCCCGGCCGATGCAGCGAAATCCCAACGATTCCGGCAGGTCCTGTACTTCACCAATGCGAATAGCCACATCAATGCCTTCATCAAACAGGTCAACAAAGCGATCCGAAAAGCTAAGGCTTAATTCCAGTTCGGGGTATTTCTGGCAGAACGGGATCAGCAGCGGCATGACATTTAATCGGCCATAGGTATTGGGCATTGCCAACCGCAAGCGACCGGATGGAATAGTGCGCTGCGCGGCTAATACTGATTCAGCTTCCGCCAGTTCTTCCATAATACGGATACAGGTCTGGTAGTAAGCGGTTCCGGCATCAGTCAGGCGCAGGCTGCGTGTGGTGCGCTCCAACAGACGCGACCCCAGTCGTGCCTCAAGTCGGCTGACGCTTTTACTGATGGCTGAACCTGTGACATGCAAACGCTGGGCTGCGGCAGTAAAGCTGCCGCGCTCTACGCTGGCAACGAACGGGATAATGTCTTTTAAACGCTGATCGTGCATAGATTGATGAACTCAAGTTGGGAATGCTGTGAAAAAATGACACAGATAAGCCTTAAATTCTCTATTAAGCTAGTAAATACGCAAAATGAGGAGAATTGAAATGCAGAAACACGCTTTGATTGTCGGTATCAGTGGGGTTAATGGTCGTGCATTGGCAGAAAAATTATTGCATGAAGGCTGGAAGGTCAGCGGTCTTTCGCGGGGACGTGGCGCCGTTCCAGAAGGTTGCGCCAGCCTGACTGCTGATTTAACTGACGAAACTGCCGTTCGCGAAGCATTGAAAGATGTGAAGCCGGATGCCCTGTTTTTCAGCGTTTGGGCACGTCAGGACACTGAAAAAGAGAATATCCGCGTCAATGGTGCGATGGTGCGTAACGTGATCGAAGCGTTAGGCGATCGCCTAAAAGGCGCGCATGTTGCACTGATCACCGGCCTAAAACACTATCTCGGCCCGTTCGAAGCCTACGGTAAAGGCGCGGTGCCGGTCACGCCATTCCGTGAAGAGCAGGGACGTCAGCCGGTTGATAACTTCTATTACGCGCAGGAAGATGAAGTGTTTGCGGGTGCGGAAAAATATGATTACCGCTGGAGCGTGCATCGTCCGCACACCATTGTAGGTTACGCATTGGGCAATGCGATGAACATGGGTCAGACGCTGGCCGTCTACGCCACGCTGTGCCGTGAGAAAGGTTGGCCATTCATCTTCCCGGGTTCGCCAGAACAGTGGAACGGTGTAGTCGATGTGACGGATGCAGGTTTGCTGGCAGAGCAGCTGCTTTGGGCCGCGACATCGCCTGAAGCGGCTAACGAAGATTTTAACTCGGTGAACGGTGATGTGTTCCGCTGGAACTGGATGTGGCCGCGTCTGGCTGCTTATTTTGGTGTTGAAGCGGCGGATTATCCGGCGCAGATCATGCCGCTGGAGAACCGTATGCAGGAAGCAGAAGCGGCATGGACAGAGATCGCCACTCGTTATCAGCTGCGTGAAACCGATATCAACAAACTGGTTTCGTGGTGGCACACCGATGCAGATCTAGGCCGACCAATGGAAGCGTTCACTGATATGAGCAAAAGCCGGAAAGCGGGCTTTACCGGTTATCGCAGCTCGCTGGATTCATTCACCGAGCTGTTCGATAAGCTGAAGGAAGAGAAAGTGATTCCGCAGTAATGACGTTATTTGCGGGCTGTCTGTTGGCAGCGTGTCTGACAAGCTGTCATGACGTTAATAGTCCTATAAACAGTTGATATATAGCGCAACGGGTGATGCATTATGCGTCACCCGGTTTGCTTTATTTTGCGCTGAACACCGTGCGTTTACTCCTGATTTTCATCCCACGCTTTACGGCTAGCGCCTATTTCACCTCTTATAAAATATTACCTCAGCTAATTATTCCGACATCTTTTCAGCTCAACCTGCTAGCGGCGAATCATAAAAGCTCAAGCGAGCAAAATGGCGTTATATCAATTTCGCAATAAGATATAAGAAATTCATTGGTTGATAAGTGACCGACATTATTGACTCTTTTAATAGCGAAGAGGATTATCCAAAACCTTGCTGTTTACTATCCATTAATTGGATGTTGAGTGTTTGATAATGCAATTTATCAATAATAAAAAATCTCACTATCAGTAGGTTATTCGCTGTTTTACTGAACGCGATCTGGCTTAACCAATGTCAGTTTAGAAAGGGATACCATTCAATGACGCATACAACATCAGCAGGGCAAAGTGGCCTTGCCACGCTGGAAGCCCAGCTCCAGCAAGACCTGACATTCCTTGAACTGCCCGCCAAAGCGTGGGTGCCCGAGCGGACTTACCAAGGCAATACGGTGCGTGATGTTGTGGTTATTGGGGCTGGCATGTGCGGGTTGGCAGCCACAGCAAAGCTGGTGCTGAGCGGCATTAACAATGTGGTTGCCTATGATGCCGCACCTGCGGGTCGCGAAGGCCCGTGGATCACTTTTGCGCGCATGGAAACGCTACGCTCACCCAAAAGCCTGCATGGCCCCGCGCTGGGTTTACCTCAACTCACGTTTCGCGCCTGGTTTACCGCGCAGTGGGGAGCGGAAGCCTGGCAAGCACTGGACAAAATTCCCAAAGATCAGTGGATGGATTATCTGATTTGGTATCGCAACGTGCTGGATCTGCCGGTACAGAACAACGTGCGCATGACCGCGATTGCCTTCGTGGACGATCTGATTGCGATAGATATTGAAGGCGCAGAAACCGGGCGTGTTTATACCCGTCGACTGGTTCTGGCGACAGGCCGCTCGGGTTTAGGCGGCTTTGCTGTGCCTGAATTCCTTCAAGGCATTGACCGTCAGTTCTGGGCGCACTCAGCCGATGAGATCGATTTCGCTGCCTTGAAAGGTAAGCGTCTCGCCGTCATTGGCGCTGGGGCTTCTTCTATGGACAATGCGGCCACTGCACTTGAAGCGGGGGCAGGTTCTGTTGATATGCTGATCCGCCGAAAAGCGATGCCGCGTATCAATAAAATGACCGGCATTGGTAGCCAGGGCGTGGTGCACGGAATGCATCAACTGCCTGATGCGTGGAAATGGAAATTTGTCGACTACACCGCAACAACGCAAACGCCGCCGCCTCGCGCCTCGACGCTACGCGTATCTCGCCATGCCAATGCCCGTTTCCTGCTGGATTGCGGCATTGTTGCGGTTCACCAAGATGAGAAAGGTCTGTTGATCGAAACCACACAAGGGACGATGCATTACGACTTTCTCATTGCAGCAACGGGTTTCTCAAATGATTTCAGCGGACGTGCGGAGTTCGCTGCCCTTGCGCCGCACATTCGTACTTGGGCTGATGGTCGCTACACGCCAGATATGGGCGAGCCCCGTAGCAATATGCTGGAAGCGCCCGATCTCGGCCCGGCATTTGAGTTCCAGCAACGCGTTGCAGATTCCTGCCCGTTGCTGGCGCACGTCTACTGCTTTAACGATGCGGCGATGCTCACACACGGCAAGGTTTCAGGTGATATTCCCGCTGTAAGCGCCGGAGCCGAGCGGTTAGTGCGCGGCATCACCGCCTCATTGTTTGCCGAAGATGTCGAAACCCATTTCTCCAACCTGGTCGCTTACGACATCCCTGAACTTCAGGGCGACGAATGGACTGATTCAACCCCTTTAATAAAACAGGAGAATGCGTTGTGATCGACGCTATTGATAAGGCCGCTGGGCTTTCACTGGAAGACGCGCTGTTTCGTGCACGCCGATTCCGCCCAGAATTTGTAGCGGGCGCAGAGCAATGTCGGCTTTCAGTGCTTGAACCCGCAAATGATCACGGACTCGCGTCCGATCTGCGTATTGCGTTAGCGCATCGCATTGCTGCTCTGAATGAAGATCAGGCGTTGATTGCTGAATATGGCGCACAACTTACCGCGCTGGTACCCACAGAAACATTGCAGGCGCTGGCCGCAGGCACACAAGACTTGCCTGAGCCGTTGGCAACCGTTGCGCGGCATGTTGATTTGGTAACGGTGACGCCAGATCAGGCAGCAGCAGATGATATTAAGCGTCTCGAGCAGGCGGGCCTGAATAATGCCCAGATTGTCGCGCTCTCTGAACTGATTGCATTTGTGAATTTCCAGACACGCGTTGCGGCTGGCTTACGCCTGATGAGGTCAGCATGATCCCCTTAGTTAGCCTGAAACCGTTGACCTGGCATCCCTATATCGCGCCGGTTGAACTTGCCGAGGCCACACCCGAGCAACTTAATGCGATGAAGGTGACGCCTTCTAACAAAAAGGTCTCAGAATATGTGCGCACGCTGGCACATGACCCGGACAGCTATGTGGCTCGCACCGAATTATTTAACGCGATCATGTATGTCGAAGGTGGTTTGGCGCGCGCTGACCGTGAGCTGGGGGCGTTAGGCGCTTCCATCGTCAATGGTTGCAAATATTGCGCGGTTGTTCACGCCCGCCGCCATGCACAACTGACCAAAAGCGATGAAGTGGTCAGCGCGCTCTATTTCAATAAACCCGAAACGCTTAACGCACGCGATGCGGCTATTTACCGTTTTGCCCGTCGCCTTTCGGTGACACCGTCACAGGCAACGCCAGAAGATATTCACGCGCTGCGAGCAGAAGGCCTGGACGACAACGAAATACTCGACCTGATTCATGCTATTTCGATTTTCGGTTGGGCTAATCGTTTGATGCATGTGCTCGGCCATGCAGAGATCGAAAAATGATCTTTCTTCCCGTCACCGTTCGAACCGCGAAGGCGCTGGCTACGCATCTGATCCCATTCCTAAGGGTGAACACGCTGGCCGCCTCTCTGCCATTCGCATTATTTAAGCCAGGTAGGGCAAATTCAGTCGCGTTAAACAGAGTTTCTCACGCAAAAGGGCGTCAATAACCATGCTTGAACTCAATGACATTACACTGTCGTACGGCAGCAACCAGATTCTCAAAGGCGTCAATCTTTCGGTAAAACGCGGTGATGTGGTATCAATCATCGGCCCAAGCGGAACCGGGAAAACCACGCTGCTGCGCTGTATCAATTATCTGGCGAAGCCAACGTCCGGTACCATCGCCTTGGACCAAATCCGCATGGATTATCAGTCCACCAACAAAGCGGCAATCAACGCTATTCGCCTGCGAACGGCGATGGTGTTTCAGCAATTCAACGTCTTCAAGAACATGACGGTGATTCAAAACGTGATGGATCCGCTGGTCGTGGTGCAACGCAAGTCTAAAGAAGAGGCGCGCGACATTGCGATGCAGGAGCTGGAACGCGTTGGGTTGTCTGCTAAACAAGATCACTATCCTTCTCAGCTCTCTGGCGGGCAGTTGCAGCGCACCGGTATTGCGCGTGCGCTGGCGGTTCGCCCCGATGTGATCCTGTTTGATGAGCCGACTTCCTCATTGGATCCTGAACTGGTCAGTGAAGTGCTTAAAGTGATCAAAGAAGTGACGTCTTCAGGCATCACGTCATTGCTGGTCACGCATGAAATGCAGTTCGCAAAAAGTATCTCAAACCGCATTGTCTTTATGGATCAGGGCGTGGTCGCTGCAGAAGGCAGCCCAGCCGAGATTTTCGACAACCCTGCGACACCGCGATTGGCTCAGTTCCTCAGTTCAGAACGCGTACTCTAAAAACTAAAAAGGAAAGACAGACATGCCTGCAATCAAAACCACATTACGTCGCCTTGCTATGCCGGGCATCGTTGCCCTGGCAATGACCACCGCTGGGTTTAGCTACGCAGATAGCGTGCGTACCATTAAAATTGCCACGGCGGCAGAATCTAAGCCGCTGTCATGGGGCGCTATCGGCGTTGAGCCACAAGGCTATGAGCCGGATGTACTTAAAGCGGTCAACGCTAAACTGCCGCAGTACAAATTTGTAATGGAGGGGGCCGCCGATCTGGCACAAGAAACCGGCCTTGTTACCGGCAAATACGACATGGTCTCCGGCGGTTATTACAAAGCGCCTGCGCGTAGCAAACAGTTCCTGATCCCAGATAGCCCAATCGGTGCCAGTCTGATGAAGATCTACAGCCGTAAAGACAGCAACATCAACGGGATGAAAGATCTGGCAGGCAAGAAAATCGTGCCGGTAACTGCAGGTGGCGGCGTCTATAAATTTGTTACTCAGTGGCAGAAAGAGAACCCAAGCGATGAGGTCACTATTAAAGCCTCAAGCGCCGGTATTCCTTATCCAGATCGCCTGAAAGAAGTGCAAAGCGGCAAGTATGATGCCCTGATTCTGCCCTCTAACCTGGGCGAGCAGACGGTGATTGATAATCAGAAACTGGCGATCAAAGCGAGCGAACCGGTATCAATCAATAACACCTACGTGATGATTCATAAATCAGATGAAAACAAAGCGCTGAACGATGACGTTAACAAGGCGCTTAAAGAGCTGAAAGATGATGGCACGCTGGATAAGCTTTCACAGAAATGGTTTGGCGAAGACGTTGTCCGGTACATGAAGTAATCGATCCGCTTAACATTACAGAGTCGATGATGACAGGTAAACGCTGAATTTTTAATCAGGAGTGTTTCAAGTGGATCTCTCTTCCATGATTCCCGAGCTACTTTCGGCTTTGCCGCTGACGCTCGCCATTATGTTTGTCGCCTTACTCGTCGGCTTTGTGCTGGCGCTGGTGGCGACAACATTCCGGGTACGCAGGATTGCGGTGATTAGCCAGCTGGCCGATCTCTATGTCTCCTATGCCCGAAGTGTTCCCGTGGTGCTGCAACTGTTTGTGGCGTTTTACGGTTTACCGCTGGTGACAGGATTGTTTGGGATGGACGATTTCCTCTCGGCGACAACAGCCTCAATGGTGGGATTGAGTCTTTACCACGGCGGCTATTTGTCTGAGGTGATGCGTCCAGCATTTTTGGCGGTTGAGCGCGGTCAGCATGATGCCGCCGACAGCCTCGGCTATACCTTTCGCCAAAAGCTTACCCGTGTTATCGGACCGCAGGCGGTACACATTGCTTTACCGGGTTACGGCAACGCCATTATTTACCTGATCCACAATGTGGCGTTGGTGATGTATATCGGCGCGGCGGATGTGATGGCAACGGCGCATTTGATTATGGAACGCGACTACAACCAATATCAGTTTGGTACTTATCTGGTGTTGGCTGGTATCTACTCATTGCTGTGCTTGATCGCCTGGATCATTGTGCGTTTCTTCGAGCTTCGCCATGCGAAATACACCTCGAAAACCGCGTCAGCGAAGATCAAATTCACCGCAAACGTCTAAAGGGGAAGCCATAATTATGTTCGATATTGACGTTTTGCTGCCGGACTTCCTCAGCATTATGGAGGCGGTGCCTGTCACGTTGGCGATGGCGGTGACGATTTTTCTCTTCTCAACGCTGGTTGGCGGCCTGTTTGCGTTCATTGAACACAAACGCATTATGGTGCTGCGACAGTTGGTCATTACTTACAAGATCGCCTTTAAAGGCGTTCCGATGGTGGTGGTGATTTTCCTTGCGTACTACGGTTTGCCGCCCGCACTGCATTTTGTGGCGTCGATGTTTGGCGTGGACGTGAATGCGCATTCGTTGCCGAACTGGGTGATCATTATTGTCGCGCTGACAGCCTGTGTTGCAGCCTTTCAGGCTGAAGTGGTGAAGGGCGCATTGAACTCTTTTGATGCCGGTCAGGCTGATGCGGCTCACTCTTTAGGTTATACCCAAGCGCAATTGTTTCGACGCGTGCTGTTTCCACAAATTATCGTCGCGGCTATTCCTGACCTGGCAAACGCATTCATGGTGATCATGAAGGCACTTTCGCTGGCATTCGCCATTGAGGTGATTGATATCTTTGCGCAGGCACAGTTGACTGCAGCATTAAATTTCTATTATCTCGAAGCCTTTGCGATTGCGGTGGTGTTCTACATGGTTATCGCTTACATCGTGACAAAAGCCGCCGATAAAATTGAAGCAGCGCTCAGGGTCAGAACCTGATGGGGTTAACCCCTGTTTAACGCAACGTTGTTACAGCCCGGCAGGTGTCGGGCTGTAACGCTTTCAGCGGTAAACTCACATTCTTTCGCCATCAAGCGGTAAGGGTCGTCGCAGGATTTCTACAAAAATGATGGTTTACCCTATGATTGCCGTGAATTCTTTTCGCCAGGACATGTTTTCTGAATGACAACGTTACATGATTTGGATTTGAAACAGCTGGAAGCCTTTGCCGCAGTGATTTCTACCGGCAGCGTCACGGCTGCGGCCAAAGCGTTAAACCGCTCTCAACCTGCTGTTACGCGCTTGATTAAAGAGCTGGAACAGTCGCTGGGATATCTGCTCTTTATCCGTAATGGACCGCGTATTCACCCCAGTGAAGAAGCGTTGCAACTGCATCAATATGTGCAAAAAGCGCTGCAATCACTGCAACAAATTCGTCTACGTGCGGAAGAAATTGGTCATCAACAGCATCGCCCGTTGAGTATTGCTGCGACACCTGCCTTGGCCGCCGGGCTGCTGCCCCAAGCGTTGGCAACATTGGATCTGCAAAACAAAGTGCAGATTATTAGCGAATCTGCCGAGCAAACGGCGCACGCAGTGATTACGGGCGAAGCGGATATCGGCCTTTGCAGCCTGCCGCTGGAACACCATGCGATGGATTTACACTGGATTGGGCAGTCGCGCTGTGTGGTTGCGCTACGCCATGATGATCCTTTAGCGAAAGAGCCGCAGCTTACGCTGACTTGCCTGGCAGGACGTCGTCTTATTGCACCCTTGAATCCGCTACGTTTGCGAGGCCGTTTCGAAAAGGCGCTGAAAAAACTCAAGGTTGCGCCTCATGAAATGATTGAAACCAATTCGTCGGCCAATATTCTTGCCTGCGTTCGCGCCGGGCTGGGCGTGGCGATTCTTGAACCGGTAACGGCGTGGGGGATTCCGCTGGAAGGCGTCACGATTGTTCCGCTGGAAGAGGATATTCCCTATTTCTTTGGCGTTATCACGCAGCAAAATCGACAGCTGCCGGTCGCAGCGCAAGCCTTGATTGGTGCCCTGGAAGATGCCGCTGCAGCGCTGCTGCCCGCTTTTCAGCGTCTGACTGCGGCTGAACACCCTCGGGTCATGAGATGGCTCAATAGCGATGAATGATCAGGAAGAAATAAAAAAGGTCTGAGTTGGACTCAGACCTTTTTAGCAATTCAGGCTGTGCCGTCTGCCGTCAAAGGTGACGTTTAGACGGCATCGGCTTCATTCCTTCACTTAACGCATTTCGCACACAGATTACGCTCAATGTGTTGGAAGAAATCATTGCCTTTATCATCGACCAGAATAAAGGCAGGGAAGTTCTCCACCTCAATTTTCCAGATCGCTTCCATTCCCAGTTCTGCATATTCAACGCATTCAAGGCTTTTAATACTTTGTTGAGCCAACACCGCTGCCGGGCCACCAATACTGCCTAAGTAAAAGCCGCCGTGCTTATGACACGCATCCGTCACTTGTTGGCTGCGATTGCCTTTTGCCAGCATCACTTTGCTACCGCCATGCGCCTGAAGCAGGTCAACGTAGGAGTCCATGCGACCTGCGGTTGTTGGGCCAAGCGAACCTGAAGCATAGCCTTCTGGCGTTTTGGCTGGACCCGCGTAATAGACCGGATGATCCTTGATGTATTGCGGTAAACCTTCACCGTTATCGATACGCTCTTTTAACTTGGCATGAGCAATGTCACGCGCCACGATGATGGTGCCGGTCAGCGAGACGCGGGTAGAAACCGGATATTCAGAAAGCTGGGCCAGAATCTCATTCATCGGACGATTGAGGTCAACGTTAACCACATTGCCTTCGCCTTTCTGACGCAGTTCTGCGGGAATATATTGGCCGGGATTGTCTTCGAGTTTTTCAATCCAGATACCGTCGCGGTTAATCTTCGCTTTGATATTACGGTCGGCAGAGCAGGATACGCCCATGCCAATCGGGCAGGATGCGCCATGACGCGGCAAACGCACCACGCGAATATCGTGAGCAAAATATTTGCCGCCAAACTGCGCGCCTAAACCAAGACCTTGCGCCGCTTCCAGTAATTCCTGCTCAAGCTGCACGTCACGGAATGCCTGGCCGTGCTCATTACCTTCAGTGGGCAGAGAATCGTAGTAATGCGTTGAGGCCAGTTTCACGGTTTTGAGGGTACTTTCAGCGGAAGTGCCGCCAATCACAAACGCGATGTGATAAGGCGGGCAGGCTGCGGTGCCCAGCGAGCGCATTTTTTCGACCAAATAATTTGTCAGCTTGCCCGGAGCAAGCAGCGCTTTGGTTTCTTGATAGAGATACGTTTTGTTGGCCGAACCGCCACCTTTTGCAATACAAAGGAATTTATACTCATCGCCATCCACGCTGTAGAGATCAATCTGCGCGGGCAGGTTGGTGCCGGTATTCACTTCTTTATACATATCCAGCGCAGCATTCTGTGAATAGCGCAGGTTGTCTTCAATAAATGTGTTGTAAACGCCCTGCGACAGCGCGGCTTCATCGCCACCGCCGGTCCAGACGCGTTGACCTTTTTTACCCATGATGATCGCGGTGCCGGTGTCCTGACAGGTGGGCAGAATACCTTTGGCGGCGATCTCAGCATTTTTCAAAAACTGCAGCGCCACATATTTATCGTTTTCGCTGGCTTCCGGGTCGTGCAGGATTGAAGCAACTTGCTGCTGATGCGCAGGACGCAACATAAAGGAGGCATCATGGAACGCGTGTTGGGCCAGCAGGGTCAGCGCCTGAGGATCAACTTTCAATACATCCTGACCATCAAATTCGGCAACTGAAACGTGATCGCTGCTCAGCAGATAGTATTCAGTTTCTTCATGGGTAAGTGGAAAAGGGTTCTGATAATAGAAAGGCTTATTCGACATTTTATGCTCACTTAATGATCTGCTGCTTCGTTCTCTCTTGTCGGAGAAGAAACAACACCATTGGCAGAATGAAATCTTTTATTATCTTGCCAGCCGCCGAGGAGATGACGGGCTGGCAAGTGTTGGAATGGTATAATACAAGCCGTTGATCTACACGCTTTTGTATCGCGCTTTTAGAACATCCACACCATCCACGGATAACCAATCAGCATCATGGCGGCCAGGAAGATGGCACCGAAAATAGTGCCCAGGCGCCAGTAATCTTTGGTTGGCAGGTAGCCGCTACCGTAATAAATCGGGCTTGGGCCGGTGCCGTATGGGGTAATAATGCCCATCACACCCAACGACGTAACCATCATTAGACAGAAGACGGGCATGTTGATACCTGGAATTGAGGCCGCGATGGTCAACATGGCGGGTAACAACGCGGTGGTATGTGCAGTGGTGCTGGCGAACAGGTAGTGCAGTAAGAAGAAGGCGATCATGAGCATTACCGCCGCGACTTGTGGGTCGAAGCCGCTCAGCAAATGCCCACCTTCTTTACCCAGCCAGGCGATAAATCCAACGCGTGCTAAACCATCCGCTAACGCGACCAGCGTGGCAAACCAGGCAAAGGTGTTCCAGGCCGGTTTGTTACTGGTGATATCGTTCCAGTTCAGGACGCCGGTCCACAGCATCAGTACTACCACCAGCAGCGCAGCCATAGCCGGTTCAATCCATGCTGTTGCGAAAATCCACATCAGCAGTGCGCAGACGACGAAGATCAGTAACAGAATTTCGTTGCGTGACAGACGACCCAGTTTTTCCAGTTCACTGCTGGCCCAGCGCGGTACTTCATCGTTGATTTTGACTTCTGGCGGATAGAACAAGTACGCCAGTAAAGGCATGGTTAAAATCAGCAAGATACCCAGCGGCAGGAAGGCCAGGAACCAGGTTCCCCAAGAGATTTCAAATCCAATAATGCTTTTTACCAGCGCCAGCGCCAGCAGGTTAGGGGCTAAGGCGGATAAGAACATAGAGCTGGTGATACATGCGGCAGTGATAGCAACCCACATCAGGTAAGAGCCAATTTTACGGGCGCTTGGGTCGTTGGGTTTAGAGCCGTAAAGCGGAGGAAGGTTAGCGATAATGGGATAAATAGTGCCGCCGCTGCGTGCGGTGTTAGACGGCGTAAACGGTGCGAGCAGCAGGTCAGCGAAGGTAATCGCATAACCCAATGTCAGGCTGCGACGTCCCAGATACTTCACTAAAATCAACGCCAGTCGACGACCAAACTGCGTTTTGTCATAACCCGCTGCGAACATAAAGGCACCGAAGATCAACCAGACGGTTGAGTTGCCGAATCCGCTAACCGCCCACTTAAAGGCTTGCGTTGCCGTTTTGAATGTCGGATCAGCCAGTTCCGCCGGACTAAACAGCAGCCATTGGCTAAACAGGGCGATGACCACCACACCGGTTAACCCAATGACCGCGCCGGGCAGCGGTTCAAAGATCAAACCGATAATGACGCCTACGAAAATAGCAAAGAAATGCCAGGCGTGAGGTTCAAGTCCCGCAGGGACCGGAACGAGGAGTAACAGAACAGCGACTAAGACAGGAAGAAACAACATGATATAGCGTTTTTTTTGCCCGGTTGCAGCAGGTGCCGCTTTTGGGGGTTCACTCATCGTTGATAGTGGTTTCATAGTTTTGGTCTACAAGTTGATAAGGATGCGGTTTACGCCACGATAGTTCGCTAACATTTACTTTAGTTTCTTTTCTGATTATTTAGCGGTTTAATCGCGACAGGTGAAGTATTTCATTTTTTATTTCCCAATTGCTGTGAAGCTGTTTATTGGGTGGATGAGAATATTTTGCGATTTATATAATTAATGATTTTGATCTAGATCAAGAAATAATTAATGACGTTTTCTTTTTTAACAGGCTTCATTCTTTATAACGTGAATTTTAGATGCATTAAATCTATTGCAGGCTGAGATTAGCCAGAAACTTTATTTTTGTATGGGCTTACTTATTTATAACTTGTTGTTTTATAGATATATATTTAAATTGTAAATGAAGGGTTGATTTTTGTCAACCTATGGTTAACAATTAAGTCAAATATTATTTTAGCAAAACAGCAATAATTAACTCCAAATAATTAAAAAGTTAAAAAACTAAATTTATCGATTATATAGCTAAAGAAATTGGTATATTTACAGCATGACATCGGACCACTTTATTCTTTGAGAAATAGCGTCCGCAAAAGAATTCAAGGTTTTTTAATTTTTGGAGTCGATCATAAATGAATACGCTCACCCCGATCCTCAATCCTCTTACGCTGCCAAACGGTGCCGTGCTTAAAAATCGTCTTGTCATGGCACCCATGACGACCTGCACCGGTTTTTATGATGGAACCGTCACCAGCGAATTAGTGGAGTATTATCGTTGCCGCGCAGGCAGCATTGGTACCGTGATCGTTGAATGCTGTTTTATTGACACCAAAGGCCCTGCGTTTCCCGGCGCTATCGGCATTGATAGCGACAACAAAATACCTGGATTAAAGCGCATTGCTGACGCGATCAAATCGGAAGGTTCACTCGCCATTTTGCAGATTTACCACGGCGGCCGCATGGTCGAACCGGAGCTGATCGGTGGCAAAAAGCCGGTAGCGCCAAGTGCCATCGCCGCACCGCGTGAAGGGGCGACGACGCCACAAGCGTTAACAGCAGAAGAAGTCGACGTGATGATCACCAAATTTGGTGATGCCGTTAACCGCGCCATCAAGGCCGGGTTTGATGGCGTAGAAATTCACGGCGCAAATACTTATCTCATCCAGCAGTTCTACTCGCCAAACTCCAACCAGCGTGATGACAAGTGGGGCGGCAGTCGCGATAATCGCGCCCGCTTTCCGCTGGAAGTACTCGACATTACTCACAAAATGGCAGACCGCTTCGCGCACAAAGGCTTCATCATTGGCTATCGATTCTCGCCAGAAGAACTCGAAGTGCCCGGCATTCGTTTTGACGACACGATGTATTTGCTGGAAAAACTGGCGGCGCGCGGGCTGGATTATGTGCATTTCTCCGTCGGACAGCTGCTGCGACCTTCCATTGTTGATACCAGCGACCCTACACCGTTGATCACCAAGTTCCGCGCCATGCGTTCTGAAACGCTGGCGAAAGTGCCGGTGATCGGTGTCGGCGGCGTGTTGAACAAAGCGGATGCGGAATCTGCGCTGGAACACGGTTTTGATTTGGTCGCGGTGGGTAAAGCCTGCATCGCCTATCCCAACTGGGCTGACCGCATTATCAATAATGAGCAGCTTGAACTTTACATCGACAGCACCCAGCGCGAGGCACTGAACATTCCTGAGCCGCTGTGGCGCTTCTCGCTGGTGGACGCGATGATTCGTGATGTCAGCGACAGCGGTCGCAAATACAAAGCGGGCGTTTATCAGGAAAAAGTTGAGGCGGAAGCGCTGAAGCTGAAAATCAACGTCACGCTGGATACCGACCGTATTACCGATATTTCGCTGGTGCCTGATGATTCACTGGATGTTGATTTCACCACCACCTTTGAAAGCTTGCGTACCCGCATGTTGGTGGCAAACAGCCCACATGTGGATGCCATCACTGGGGCAACTACGCAAAGTGAAGCGTTGAAAAAAGCGGTTTCTCGCGCCATGGCCACCTCCAGCAAAGAGCACGTGATTGAGGAGGGCGGTAATCCTGCGGCACCACAAAACTATGATGTGGTGATTGTCGGCAGCGGGGGTGCAGGTCTGGCTGCGGCGATTCAGGCGTGTGATGAAGGCGCGCGCGTCGTCATTATTGAAAAAATGCCTACCATCGGGGGCAACACCATCAAAGCATCCGTTGGCATGAACGCAGCGGAAACCCGTTATCAGAAACTCAGGGGCATTGAAGACAGCAAAGAGCTGTTCTATGAAGAAACCCTTAAAGGCGGCAAATTCAAAAACAATCCGGTGTTGTTAAGAGAATTTGTTGAACTGGCCCCTGAAGCGATTGACTGGTTAGCTGATCACGGCATCGAACTGAACGATATCACCATCACAGGCGGTATGAGTATTGACCGTACGCACCGTCCTGCTGACCGCTCTGCGGTGGGTGGCTTCTTGATCAGCGGATTAGTGAAAAACATTAATAAACGTAACATTGAGGTGTTGTTAGAAACGTCAGTCGCTGAAATCCTGTATGAAAACGGCGCGGTTGCTGGGGTGAAGGTTGTTGATGAGTATAACGACAGCCGTATCCTGTATGCGAAAAGCGTGATTGTGGCGACGGGCGGATTCAGCGCAAACCGCGAAATGGTGGTTCAGTATCGTCCTGAGCTGGATGGCTTTGTTACAACGAACCATAAAGGCGCCACCGGCAGCGGTATCGCTATGTTGCAACGCATCGGTGCAGATACCGTGGACATGGGCGAAATCCAAATACACCCTACCGTTGAGCAGACCACGTCTTATCTGATTTCTGAGTCTATTCGTGGCGGCGGAGCCATCTTAGTCAGTCAGGCGGGGCAACGCTTCTTCAATGAGATGGAAACGCGCGACAAAGTCTCTGCAGAGATCATCGCGTTACCGGAAAAAAGTGCCTGGATTATCTTTGATGAACAGGTTCGTCAAAACAATAAAGCCGCTGACGAATACATTGCCAAAGGATTCGTGAACAGCGCGCCAACTGTGCAAGAGCTGGCGGTGAAGCTGAATATGGATCAAAACGCCTTAAAAGCGACGCTGGATCGCTACAATCAGTTTGTGATTAAGCAGAAAGATGAAGACTTCAACCGTACTACTGCGCTGCGCCATCCGCTGAATGAAGGCCCGTTCTATGCGATTCGCATCGCACCGGGTGTGCATCACACAATGGGCGGCGTGACGATCAATCCTGATACCGCCGTACTCGACAGCCAAAAACAGGTTATCAACGGTGCCTGGGCTGCGGGTGAAGTGGTCGGTGGTATCCACGGTGCTAACCGCATTGGCGGTAACGCGGTGGCAGATATTATCATTTTCGGTATTCTGGCGGGACGTAACGCTGCGGCTTTCGCCCGACGTTAAACGCCAGCTGTGCCCATGACAACATGGGCACAGCGCTTTTCAACGCTTAAGCAGAGGCGATCATGTCAACAAGCGACGCAGTCTATGCTTACTCCGCTGTATTAATGGGCTCGCCCATTCAGCTCAAACTCTTCGATCATAATGAAACCCTGGCCAGAGATGTTTTCCGTTTAATCAAGCATCAGGAAAATCTGCTTACGGTAAACCGCACGCCCTCGGAAGTGATGAATATCAATCTGGCTGCAGGTCAGCATCCGGTTCAGGTTAACCCGCGTGTTTTCGAGCTGATTCGCTGTGCCAAAGCAGTCAGCTTGCTACCCGGCAGCATTTTTAACTTCACCATCGGCCCAGTAGTAAAATGTTGGAGGATTGGTTTTCAGGGCAACAGTGTACCGCCAGAAAGCGAACTGTCGGCTTGTCTGACGCGCTGTGATCCGCATGACGTGATAATGGATGAATCAACGCATTCCGTATTTTTAGCGAAAGAGGGAATGGAGATTGATCTTGGCGCGATTGCAAAAGGCTATATTGCCGATTGCGTGCAGGGCTTTCTGCGCCAGCAAGGCGTTACGCGCGGATTGATTAATCTGGGCGGCAACGTACAAACCTTGGGCGAGCCTGCTGATCAACAAGGTTGGGCGATTGGCCTCAAAAAACCTTTTGCCGCAACCGATGCGTTGATTGGTGTGATCACAGTAGTGAATAAATCAGTGGTGACGTCAGGCGTGTATGAGCGCTATTTCCAGGTTAATGACCAAATTTATCATCACATTCTGGATGCTAAAACGGGCTATCCGCTGAACAATGAATTACTGAGCGTGACCATAATCTCTGATCGTTCAATTGATGGCGATATCTATACCACGCTGTTGTATGGCATGGGTGTCGAAAAGGGCATCGCGTATCTTGCCGAACACGCTGACATAGAAGCCATTTTCGTCACCCGTGATCAGCGCGTTATCTGCTCATCACAACGCCACTTCGATTTTGAGCTGCTGGATCATCATTATCAGCTGAGCTGTTTTACTGACAATAATGCTTGAGTAAAGAGTGATATTCCGCTTGCAGACGATAGCGATAAACCGGCCTGCCGGTGGCACCGTAATGAATAGTGGTAAACAGAATATTTATTTCAGCAAGCCAGATCAGGTATTTACGGCAAGATACGCGCGAGATATTGACTTCCGTTGCCAGCTCATCGGTGGAAAATTCCGTTCCGGGATGCGCATCAATCCACTGACATAACGTGCGAAGCGTTTGCGGCGTAAGCCCTTTGGGCAAGCGCTTTTGTTCATTGGTGGCGGGAGGATTACCATGAATCAGCTGATCCAGCTCCGCTTGCTGATAATAGTGTTGATTGTCCATCTGGACACGTTTTTGCCGCCAGCTGGTTAACGCTTCTTCAAAGCGCGAAAACTGAAACGGTTTTATCAGATAATCCACCACGCCATAGTTCAGCGACGTTTTAATGGTCGCTGCATCGGCCGCTGAAGAGATAATAATGACATCAACCGGGCGCTGAGAGCTGCGCAATTCTGGCAGCAGATCCAGACCGTTTTCCTGCTGCATATAAATATCCAGCAGGATGAGATCCACGGGTGGATCGGTTTGCATTAATCGATCTTTCGCTTGTTGTAAGGTCGACGCGGTTCCACAGCAAGTAAACCCTGCAACCTGGCCGATATAGCAGCGATTCAGCTCTGCGACCATCGCATCATCGTCAACCACTAACACATTGATCATGAAACTTTATTTCCTTTATCCCACGGGAGTTGTACAAAAAATTGGGTATACACGCCCGGTTCTGATTCGACGCTGATATTGCCGCCAAGGCTCTCTGTTTGCTGTTTAACCAGAAACAGGCCCACGCCACGATCATCGCCTTTTGAGGAGAACCCTTTCTCGAAAATAGCGGTTTCAATCTCAGCCGGGATGCCCGGCCCATCGTCACTCACTTCACACGACAACCAACCACGCTGGTAATGCAACAGCAGGTGTATCTCACCTTCCTGTTGTTGATCCAACGCTTCGAGCGCATTCTCGATCAAATTCCCGATAACAGTAATCAATACCGCTACCTGCTGTTCACTGCCGCTGTCAGGCAGGTAACTGGCATCGCTGAGCATCAAACGATGTCCCTGATCCGAGGCCCGATTTATTTTACTTAACAGAAAGCCAGCAATGACTGGTGATTTGATGCGTTGTAGCAGTGAACCAATCTCCGTTTGATAATTATTCGCGGTTTTTAAAATGTACGCTTCCATCTGCGCATAATTTTTCATATGCAGCAGGCCAAGAATAACATGCAGCTTATTCATAAATTCGTGGGAGCGTTCCCGCAGCGCATCGACATAGTTTACCATGCCGTCCAGACGCTGCATCAGCTGGCTGATTTCGGTCTTGTCACGGAAGGTACACACCGCGCCAATAATGCGGTCACGGCTACGAACCGGCACGGTATTGCTGATCATGATCCGACCCCGCACGTTCAACTCTTCATCGTGCCAGGCTTTGCCGCCATGCAGCGCGTCTCGCAAATGATTCAGCATCAGGGAGTTTTCGGGCACGCGATCGCCGCTAAGCGGGGCTTCAATGGCTGTTTCACGTAGCAATTGCTGAGCGGCCTGATTGATCAACGTAACGCGCGCCTGTTCATCAACGGCAATCACGCCTTCTTTGATCGAATCGAGAATCGCCTGACGCTGCTCAAACAAGCTGGAAATCTCATGAGGCTCCAGACCCAGCAAAATACCTTTCAGTCGCCTGACAAGAATGAGCACGCCAAGTAATCCCACCGAGGCGCCAAGCAAAATGGTCCAGAAGATATTCCAACGACTTTTAGAGATCTGCGCCGACACATCGCTAAGCGATATACCGATTGCCACCACGCCAATTTGCTGATGCTGCGCGTTAAAGACGGGCGTAAAAACGCGTAATGCCTCCACCAGCGTGCCGTGATTGACCGAGATATTTTCATGACCGCCCAAGGCGGGTAGCAAATCAGCGCCCTTAAAACGCTGATTAATTAAGGCTGTGTTGGGGTGCGAATGGCGAATGCCGTTCATGTCAGTCACCACCACAAACAATAAATCGTTGCGCTTTTGTACGGCTTTGGCGATAGGTTGAATCATGCTCTGGTCAGCAGATAGTGTTAACCCTCGCTGGATTTGCGGATCGTCAGCTAAGGTGCGCGCAACGGCCAGCGCTTTATCTTTGACGTGGGAGCGGGTGAAATTATCTATCTGAATAAAATAGAGCAGATGAACGCTAAGCAGCACCGTGAAGATCACTGCCACCATCATTAGCGTGGTCAGGGTGCTAAGTTTCATTGGACGTTTACGTCCCGGTTTACGCGGCAAAGAGGGGTTCATGGCAATGCTTCAAAGTAAAAGGGTGAGTTCATTTTAACGTTGTGAAACATACGCGATGAACCTTCATCAGTATAGGCTTGCGTTGCAGCTTAACAGGGATAAGACTCGTCTTAACCAAAGAAAGTGACGCATTACAGCGTACATTATTTTGTAACTAAATAAATGAGTGGTATTGTTTTTTAATTAATTAACTAAAAACAAATCAACTAATAAGTAACAATATTTTAAACTTCGCGGACTTTTTTTAACCACAACCGTTAAATTGCAGACCGTAATGATTAAATCAACAAAAGTACTTCCTTCGCTTTCCCTATTGGCTTTATTAGTGACATCTGCCACGCAAGCTGCAACCACACCAGAAAAAACCGATGTCCTGTTAATTGGCGGCGGCATCATGAGTGCATCATTAGGCACCTGGCTTGAAGAGCTGCAACCGGACTGGAAACAGGTAATGGTTGAGAAACTCGACGGTGTTGCGCTGGAATCGTCTAATGGCTGGAACAATGCAGGTACCGGCCACTCAGCGAACATGGAACTGAACTACACGCCAGAGCGTGCAGACGGTTCAATCGACGTCAGCAAAGCGTTGGAAATCAACGAAGCGTTTATGATTTCTCGTCAGTTCTGGACTGCGCAGGTGAAAAGCGGTGTGTTGAAAAATCCACACTCTTTCATCAACTCAACGCCACACATGAGTTTTGTTTGGGGCGATAACGTTGAATTCCTGAGCAAACGCTATGAAGCACTGCAGAAAACTGTGCTGTTCCAGGGCATGAAATTCTCTACTGACCATAAGCAGATCGCGCAATGGTCTCCGCTGATTATGGAAGGCCGCGATCCGCAACAAAAAGTGGCCGCAACCTGGACGCCGGTAGGTACCGACGTCAACTACGGTGAAATCACCCGTCAGCTGATCGGTAGCCTGAAGAAGAATGAAAACTTCAAGTTGGAAACCTCTTCTGAAGTTACCGACTTCAAACGCAACGGCGACAACTCCTGGCATGTCACCATCAAAGATGGCAAGAGCGGTGAAGAGCGTGCGGTTGATGCGAAATATGTCTTCATCGGCGCTGGTGGCGGTGCACTGAAGCTGCTGCAAAAAACCGGTATTCCTGAAGCGGATAACTACGCGGGCTTCCCGGTCGGTGGTTCATTCCTGGTAACAGAAAACCCAGAATTGGCTAACCGCCACAACCAAAAAGTGTATGGTCAGGCTTCTGTAGGTGCGCCACCGATGTCTGTTCCGCATCTGGACTCACGTTTTCTGGATGGCAAAAAGGTTGTGCTGTTTGGGCCGTTTGCGACCTTCTCAACCAAGTTCCTGAAAAATGGTTCGCTGTTTGATCTGTTAAGCACGACCACTACCAAAAACGTCGTGCCAATGACGCACGTGGGTCTGGATAACTTTGACCTGGTCAAATATCTGGTTGGTCAGGTAATGCTGAGCGAAGAAGATCGTTTCGAGGCGCTGAAAGAGTACTATCCAAACGCTAAGAAAGAAGACTGGAAACTGATCCAGGCGGGTCAACGCGTACAGATCATCAAGAAAGATGCAGACAAAGGCGGCGTGCTGAAATTGGGCACCGAAATTGTGACCGATCAGCAGAAAACCGTTGCGGCACTGTTGGGTGCATCACCGGGTGCATCAACTGCAGCACCGATCGCCCTGAGTGTGGTTCAGAAACTGTTCCCAGAACAGTTTAAAACGCCAGAGTGGCAGGAAAAAGTGCACAAGTTTGTGCCGAGCTACGGCAAAAAGCTGAACGATGATGCGGCATTGGCGCAAAGCGTTTGGGATGACACCGCAGCAACGCTGCAACTGACCAAACCGCCGGTGATTAACATGACGGGCAAAACCGCGGACGCGCCAGCTGCACCAGCCACTGAGCATAAAGCGGCAGACGCGCAACACGACATGGCGCTGTAATCTCGCGTAAACATTAATGATGCGGATACGCGGATGATAAATCATTGCTGATGCCGCGAATTAAAAAGTAAAAGGGCTGGTTTTAAACCAGCCCTTTTTGTCTTTATCCCGCAATTACTCTTGGTTGCCGCGCCAGTTCGACCAAGGATCCTCAGCCGATTCATCCGGCTCATCCTCTTTTACATCATCCACTTCATCCAGCGAAGCGAGATAAAGCGCTTCAACCTCTGCGCGCGCCCAAGGTGTTCGGCGTAAAAACTTCAGGCTGGACTTCACGCTGGGATCGCTTTTGAAGCAGTTGATGTTGATGCGTTTGCTCAACTCAACCCAACCATAATGCGCAACCAGGCTATTCACCTGCATTTCTAGCGTAACGCCGTGCAAGGGATCTTTTGAAGTGTGAGAAGTCATGGTGTATCCAGCGATGTCAGAAAATTTTGCACACCCTAACGGTCAGCGTGCGGATGTGCAAGATTTGCGATTAAAAGCGTGAGGAGAAGTCTTACAAATCGGGTGAAGAACCCTGTTTTGGATAGGTAAAATTAGCGACATATACTTTGATGCTGCGTTGCAGCACCACGGTAAATCCCGCCTGTAGCCTTCCGTAGAGGTAAGCAACGGCTTTGGCATCAGTAACAGTGAAATGCTGCACGCTCGATTTTTCATCGATTAGGGTACAGCGGTAATCAACCTCAAAAGTGGTGTTATCAACCGGCAAAGAGAAGGTGTTGGCACTGTTGGTGCATTTTTCATTCGCGCTATACGAAATCATAATATTTGACTGCGCATGACCGGGAAAAGCGATGCTAATCATCACGGGTTGTTCATCAGGGGTTTGCGTCATGCCAGTACGCACACCGCTGCTTTCATACCAGACATTATATTGCGTGGCAGAGGCGCTGGTGGAAAGCATCAGCAAGCTAAAGAGAAAGCCAGGAAGAGTCGGTTTGTTCATAACAACGGTTCAGCAAAGAGGATGGCGCATTTGATAGCAGGCTTAAATCAATGTCAATTGGCCGAACAGGCACAATATGGCTGGCTAAACGCTGTAAACCGCATGCGTCACGGGTTGCCCCAAAACGTCTTGCAGCCAACTCACGGGGCTATAGTGAAATAACCCCGGTCATTCGCTGGCAGGCATTCATCGTTGGGTTGTGGTATTGGTAAGGCACTGATGAATTGTCGAAAGGGATCGCTTCACCATGAGTTCTCATCTTCAACCTGCTGATATTATCGCATCACAAAAGCGCGCATTAATTGCCGGTTCGGTCGGTAACTTTATTGAATGGTATGAGTTTGCGGTTTATGGCTTCATGGCCACAATTATTGCGCAAAACTTTTTTCGCCTGGCGGGAGAAGCGGAACTAACCGGCATTATTCTTACCTATGCCTCTTTTGCGATTGCCTTTTTCTTCCGACCGCTGGGTGCCATTGTTTTTGGCCGCATCGGCGATCGAATAGGGCGAAAACCAACCTTAATCGTGGTGCTGATCATGATGACGCTGGCCACGGCAGCTATTGGTCTTATTCCCACCTATGCCAGCATCGGTATTGCTGCGCCGTTGATCATTACCGGTTTGCGTATCCTGCAAGGTTTGTTTGCGGGTGGAGAATATGGCGGTGCAGTTTCATTGATGACAGAATTTGCGCCACGCGGTAAACGCGGTTTGTTTGGTGCGTGGCAATCATTTACCGTTGCGTTAGGTTTGCTGGCGGGTGCGGGCATTGTCGCCTTGCTTTCCGTGCTGTTAAGCCCTGAGCAGATGCTAAGTTGGGGCTGGCGCATTCCTTTCTTTATCGCTTTACCTCTGGGTGCGGTGGCGTTATGGCTGCGCGTCAATATGGAAGAGACGCCCACTTTTATTAAGCAAAAAACAGAGCCTGTTTTGACGCAGAAAAAAGCCAATCTCAGCGATACGCTAAAAACGATTATGATCGGAATTTGCCGCGTTATGGTTTGGTCAGCAGCGGGTTACACCTATTTAGTGATCATGCCTACCTATTTGCAATCGTCCTTACATACCGGATTCAATACGGCATTGTTGATCGCGGTAATATCTAATTTGGGTTTTGCTGCCACTATTATTCCCGCTGGCATGCTGAGCGATAAAATAGGCCGGCGATCGGTGATGGTATTCGCTGCGGTGTTATTACTGCTGTTAGCCTTGCCGTTGTTACACGTATTGCAGGATCAATCCTCCACGCTGTTGATTAAAAGCGTGGTGGTTTTTATTGCTGGTGCCATTGTTGGTCTGCTCGCGGGGCCGGGACCGGCTATGTTAGCGGAGATGTTTCCCACGCGTGTACGCTACACCGGCCTTGGGTTGGCTTATTCGCTCTCAAATGCGGTGTTCTCTGGCTGCGCGGGACTGATCATCACCGGGTTGATTAAACAAACCGGTAACCTGGATATTCCTGCTTGGTATGTGATGGCAACTGCGCTGGTCAGCATTACGGCATTGATGACGCTACGTAAAGATGACCATCTGCGTGATCTGGATGATGAGATATAGGACGCGCGTTTAACGCAATTACACAGCAATAAAAAAGCCGATAACAAAACGTTATCGGCTTTTTATTTATCTCTTCGTTAACGCAAATTACGCGGTTTGCAGCTGCTCAGCCGTCTTCTCTACTAATGCCAACAGCAGCTGAATGTCCGCTAAGGTCACTGTCGGGTTCAGCAACGTCATTTTCAGGCAGGTTACGCCATCAAATTCAGTTACGCCGACATTCGCGCGGCCAGAGTCCAGCAGCGCATCACCAATGCGTTGGTTCAGCAAGGCAATGGCAGCGTCGTCAGCCGTTGCCAGTGAAGCGGGACGATAACGGAACAGCACGCTGGCTAACTGCGGCTGCATCACCAGTTCCAGTGAAGCTTGCTCAGCAACGTAATGCGCAACCTGCTTCGCCAGCGTAACGCCGTGATCGATGATCTCGGCGTACTGCTTTTGTCCCAACGCTTCCAGGCCCATCCACAGTTTCAACGCATCAAAACGGCGGGTGGTCTGCAAAGATTTGGATACCAAATTAGGTACGCCTTGTGCTTCATCAAACTCAGAGTTGAGATAAGCCGCCTGATAGCGCATCAACTCATAGTGGCGCGACTCTTTCAGCAAGAAAGCACCGCAGCTGATGGTCTGGAAGAACTGCTTGTGGAAGTCCAGCGTAATGGAATCCACCAGCTCAATGCCGTCCAGATAATCGCGGTATTTTTCAGACAGCAACAACGCGCCGCCCCATGCCGCATCAACATGTACCCAGATATTGTGTTCAGCAGCCAGCGCAGCAATGTCTCGCAGCGGATCAATCGCGCCAGCATCAGTGGTGCCTGCGGTGGCAACGATAGCCAAAATCTGCTCGCCGTTGGCATTCGCCTGCGCCACTTTTTCGCGAAGATCGTTGAGATCCATGCGCGCAAAGCGATCGGTCTTCACCAGCGTGACGGATTGATAACCCAGACCCAGCAGCGCCATGTTTTTCTGCACCGAAAAGTGTGCGTTCTCAGAACAGAACACTTTGATCTTACGCAGATTACCAACCAACCCATCCTGCTGAATGGAGTGACCCTGACGCGCAAAGAACGCATCACGCGCCAGCATCAAACCCATCAGGTTACTTTGCGTACCGCCGCTGGTGAACACGCCTGCATCGCCAGGCTGATAACCAACCTGAGTACGCAGCCATTCAATCAGCTTCATCTCAATGATGGTAGCGGAAGGGCTTTGATCCCAGGAATCCATGCTCTGATTCGTGGCGTTGATCATCACCTCAGCGGCCTGGCTCACCACCAGACTTGGGCAATGTAAATGCGCCACGCACTGCGGATGGTGCACTAACAAGCTGTCTTTCAGGAAGTATTCAATCGCACGCTCAATGGCGGCCTGGTTGCCCAGGCCTTGCGGATTGAAATCCAGCGTAATGCGGTCGCGCAGTTCTGCTACAGATTTTCCCTGATACATTTCAGGCTGTTGCAGCCACTTAACCACGGCCTGGCTGCTCTGCTCAATCGCTTGCTGGTACGCTTCGGTACTCTGTGCTGAGGCAGCCAGAATGGGATTTAACCGGGACATCGAATTCACTCCACTCAAACCGGTTTGACGCCAGCGGAAAGCAGGGCGTTTTCAAACTTATCGATAAAGATTTCCAGCTCTGCATTGGTGATCAGCAGCGATGGCAGCAGACGAAGCACGCTACCGTGACGACCGCCGCGCTCAAGGATCAGGCCATTTTCAAAACATTTTTTCTGCACCAGCGCGGAAAGTTCGCCATCAGCCGGGAAGCAACCCATGTGATCTTTCGCTTCGTTTGGCTTGACCATTTCAATACCGATCATCAAGCCCAAACCGCGCACGTTACCCAGCACTGGATAGCGTTTCTGCAGGTCCGCCAGTTTGCCTTTTAGCCATTCGCCTTGCTCAGCGACTTTGCTGGCAACGTTGTTATCTTTCAGGTAGCGCAGCGTGGTCAGGCCGGTAGCCATGGCCAACTGGTTGCCACGGAAAGTACCGGTATGATGGCCTGGCTCCCACGCATCGAACTGCTTTTTGATGCCCAGAACCGCTAATGGCAAACCGCCACCCACCGCTTTTGACATCACGATGATGTCTGGCTCAATACCTGCGTGTTCAAAGGCGAACAGTTTACCGGTACGCGCAAAGCCCGCTTGTACTTCGTCAATGATCAACAGGATGCCGTGCTCCTGAGTCACTTTACGAATACGTTGCAACCACTCTGCAGGTGCTGGGTTCACACCGCCTTCGCCCTGAACCGCTTCCAGAATGACGGCAGCCGGTTTACGAACGCCGCTTTCCACGTCGTTGATCAGGTTTTCGAAGTAGTAGGTCAAGGCTTTCACGCCTGCTTCACCGCCAATGCCCAACGGACAACGGTAAAGGTGCGGGTAAGGCATAAACTGCACTTCAGGCATCATGCCGTTAATGGCTTCTTTTGGTGACAAGTTACCGGTCACGGAAAGTGCGCCGTGCGTCATACCGTGATAACCGCCGGAGAAGCTGATCACACCCGTACGGCCAGTGTGTTTTTTCGCTAACTTCAGCGCTGCTTCAACCGCATCGGCACCCGATGGACCGGTGAACTGCAGGCAATACTCTTTACCTTGGCCTGGCAACAGCGAGAGCAGATAAGCTGAAAACTCATCTTTTAACGGTGTTGTTAAATCGAGGGTATGTAACGGCAAGCCGCTGGTAATGACATTTTGGATGCTTTGCAATACATCAGGATGATTGTGACCCAGCGCCAGTGTTCCTGCGCCGGCCAGACAGTCGAGGTATTGCTTATTTTCAACGTCAGTAATCCATACGCCTTGTGCTTTGGCGATGGCTAAGGGCAATTTGCGAGGGTAACTTCTGACGTTTGATTCAAATTCAGCCTGTCTGGCCAAATAAGTCTCATTATTACGGTTTAATGAATGCGCATCTACACTGTCAATACGGACTTTATCCGTCATCATATCTCTCCTACAACCAAGACGTCAGGTTAGGTCTCAGTTGAATAATTGAATAAAAAGTGAACCGTTCATTAAAAAAGCGCGGCCAATATAGGACTTTTTGTTGTGGGACTCAATAATTAATTTTGCGGGCGCAGTTTTATGAGTTTTTATTATGAATCAATATGTTGCTGAGTATTTGACCGTAAAAAATGTCAAATTTATGTTATGTACTTATTAATTAAGCACGAAAAGCGCGCCTTGAATTCGAATGCTCCATTTCTTTTTGATTCATAACAACGCGTTAGCGGATTTTGTTAATACCAATATGTTAATGGAATTTTTAGTTATAAGCGGTTTTTTACAGCGGTAGGTTTACTGTGTTGAATAAAGAGAAGGCGAAGAACGGAAAAGAGGGTGCGAAAAAAGAGTAAAACTTCATTACAAAGGCGGTCTGATAAGAGAGTTACAGAGGTTGATTCGGTTTTTTAACCATAAGATCCACGACGAGGCTGGTTAAGAAGTGAGCGCATTGAAAAGTGCAGGCGCTGACGTTTAATCTTGGGGTGTGTTGAATACAGCCCCGTAAAAAACGCGGTTTTGGGGCAGGCATAAAGCCTGTTTGTGCCTGCTGCGTTACCATTCATACGCATCCATACACAGGCTATCCCCATTTTCTGTGGATAACTTTTTTCGGCCCATAGCATAAGTGATCGCTATTTTGGAACCCATTGATTTGAGCCCGCGTATCTCGTTAGCGCTTTTTGCCCAAAATATCACCCATGCGCTCAATGGTTTGCTGGTCGTAACCTTGCCTGCTTAGCGGCTCAACGACATCACGTTGCATGTTCGGCAGATAACCCACCAGAAGTTCACCTGTGCCTTGCAAGCGAATATTGGCTAAAGCAGCGGGCAGGAGCAGCGTCTCCGCGCGTCCTAAGGTGTAACTTTCGCCTGCGGCCTCAATATGAAGAGGATCACCGAGGTTGGAAAAAATGCGCGTCCCGTTAAATGCATATTCATAAGCTGTGGCAATTTTCCACCGCTCAAGTGCGAAGTAGGGGCCAGCACAGCACATCAGACGGGAAATGTTTGCTGTTTCTTCAATGATTAAACCGGGCTGCGGTTCAGTTGTCAGCGTCGGGCGAAGTTCTGCCATGAGCGCATCAATATTTTTTTCTCGCTCTGGCCGAGAAATTTCGCTGCCATCTTCCATTCGCCACGGCATGGCGTGCTGCTGAATATTGGAGGTTTGTTCTATTTCATAGATCAGCGTATCGGGTCCGAATGAATGCAGCATGCCGCCGGGTATGTAAAAGGTATCGCCGGTTTTGACCGGTTTACGCACCATCACCTCATCGTACTTTTCAGCCAGTAAGGCGGAGCGAACCTCTTCAGGCGTGAGGTGGGGTTTAATGCCAGCCAGACATGACGCATTCGGAGCTGCCCATAAAATATGCCAGGCTTCGGTTTTACCATTGGGCTGCTGCTCAAGCTGCTGCGCGGCGGTGTCGTTAGCGTGGAGGTGCACCGGCAACATATGTGACGCATCTATAAATTTGGTTAGCAGGGGGAAATGAGGCCCAACCCAGCCGGGTGCGACCATTTCATCGGGATAGCGCTGCGTGAGCTCGCGTAGGGTCTGGCCGGCGTACTCGCCGTTGGTTACAGTAGCGTTCATGCCATCAACATCGCTGACTTCCCAGGTTTCAGCGATTCGTTTATCAGGCAAGCCTGTTTTACCCAAGCGGGTTTGAATCAGATCACCGCCAAAAACGTGATAAGCCAGCGGTAAAGAGAGTGACAAAGGATAGGCTTTCATGGTTCAGCTCCTTCTGTAAGCGCCTGCTTACTGCCCTAAGCAGGCGCTGAACATATGGCATTAGATCACCGCGACGCCACCGGTTACAGCAATCGTTGCACCTGAAATATAGCTTGCCTCATCGCTTGCTAGCATGACGTAACTGGAAGCCAGTTCTGCGGGCTGACCAGGCCGTTTTAAGGGAACTTCACTGCCAAAATCTTTAACTTTTTCAGTCGGCATTGTGGTTGGGATCAGCGGCGTCCAGATGGGGCCGGGCGCCACAGCATTCGAACGGATCCCTTTTTCAGCCAAGAGCGCGGCCAGGCTGCCGGAAAAATTAACAATGGCGGCTTTGGTGGCTGAATAGGCAATTAACAGTGGTTTGGGCTGATCGGCGTTAATAGAGGCTGTGTTGATGATCGAGCCGCCCGGCGGCATGTGCGGCACCGCAGCTTTGGTAATACGGAACATGGCGTAAATATTGGTTTTCATGGTGCGATCAAATTCTTCATCGCTAATCTCATCCAGTGACTGGCGCGTCATCTGAAAGGCGGCATTGTTCACTAAGATGTTGATCTCACCAAAGGCTTCAACCGCTTTATCGACAATGCTTTTACAGATTTCGGCTTCGGTAATATCACCCGGCACCAATACCGCTTTTTGCCCCGCTTGTTCGACCAAACGGGCGGTTTCCTGCGCGTCTTCATGTTCATCGAGATAGGAAATCAGCACATCTGCGCCTTCTCGTGCATAAGCAAGGGCAACCGCACGGCCAATACCGGAATCACCACCGGTAATAATTGCCTTTTTGCCAGCCAGGCGACCAGAACCTTTGTAACTGTTTTCACCGTGATCGGGCAGCGGCTGCATCTCGGCGGTGTTACCCGGCCAGCTCAGCTGTTGCTCTGGAAAGGGAGGCTGTGGACGATTTTTCGTTGACATAAGGTCTCCTTTTACAGGGGTTAAATTGTTTTTCGTGGCAGCACAAGCAAATCAGCGCTGTTCAAATAAAGCGAATTGTTTATCGCACGCGTATCTTAATTAACAGACAAGCTGTTGCGTAACAGGCGATGAAGTTAAAGCGTAGTGTAAGAAATAAGGCGCTGCTTCGATTCGGTATTTATTTGGTCAGGAAATGAACATGGTTTAAATAAGCGAGGCGAGAGAGTCAAAACAAGAACGGGAATTTTTAAGGGAAGCGTGAAGAGAAAGGAAATATTTTTTCACTATGCACAAAATGGTTGAGTCATAAGCGGAAAACCTTGTCAGCACATCCGATATCCTGACAAGGGCTATGAACATTATTTTAATTCAGGCCAGGCCACCGCTGAAATGCCGGTTAATTTTGGTGGAGCAAAGAGTGAACCCTGGAAATAACAGACGCCTGCCGCTTCCAGCCACATCCACTCTTCGGGCTTTTCAACGCCTGACGCAATCACTGATATTTCCAGTGCAGAACAACATTTTAAAATTGCCTGGACGATAGCCTGTTTAGGTCCACTTTTGTGTACATCACAGATGATGTCACGATCAATTTTGATTTTGTCCGGCTGAATGCGTGCGAGCAATAACAGCCCGGCAGATCCCGCACCAAAATCATCAATAGCCAGGCTGATGCCCGCCGCTTTCAGTTGCTTGATAGCAGAGTCAAATTCTTCGGCGCGTGAAATGACTTCGTTTTCGGTCACTTCAACTACAATTTGCTCTGGGACTAAGCCATTTGCTGCAATTTCATTTAGCAAGAAATCAACGGCGTTGGGCACCATAACCAACGACATCGGCAGCAAATTAATAGAAAGCGTCAATCCTTGAACGTCTAGCCTATTAGCCAGCGCAAAAGCGAGTTTTTTAGATTCGAGATCTAACCGATAAAACGCTTCCTGGGAATGTTGAGCAAAAAATTCACGCGGAGAACCACCAGTGGCGTTTCGCATTAAGGCTTCAAGCGAGACGATACGCTGTGAAAGCGGATCGATAATAGGTTGGAAGGCAAAGCTGTAATTTTCAGCAATGGAAAGCGGTATCTCTCTTTCTATTGCGGGTTGATCATCAACGATAAACTCCCAGGCACTCGCCGGTGGGATCTCGAAGTAGTTTTCTTTTTCTCGAGATTCGACAAAAGTGCGCAAGAATTGCAGCGCACGATCTTCATAAGTGAGTTGATATTTTGAGGTGCCTTTATCTAAAACCGCCTGAAGCACGGTCGCTTTGTCATGCTCTCTCAAGTCAAAGAGTTCCATGCCGACATTACCGAAGCGACGGAAGGGTGCGTAATCACGCAGCAATTCAACCAGATTATGATGGCGAGGATCTTCGCAGATGCGATCGTAAACTTTATTTATTGCTGCATCTGGGCCTTCCAATACTTGAAAGAAGTGGGTGCCGTTAAAGAGCAAAATGCCGGTGACACCAAACGACTCGTTAACTTTATTGGCTTTAACGGCTAACGCTTCGAGAGATTTAATGGCAACGTCATCACTGAGATGACTGCGATAGATGATTGTTGACAGCATGCTCTGTTCCAGAATCTGTGTTCTTTAGTCGCCTACATTAACAGAAGCCTCATCCGTTTTGTCTATAAATGTCCTTAAAAAAGAGCTAACGCCTGCGATTAGACGTGAAAAACATCATGGGAAAGAATAACCAAGCTTATTCGCAGAATAATAGGCTGAGGGTTGTTTAAAAATTGTTCGTTGCATGGCTCGCTTCTGTGTGAATCATTGTCTGGTGCATAAAAAATGGCCGCGAGCATCTCTGCTGCGGCCATTCATCACGGGCTAAGGTTCACCCGTAATACAACATTACCAGCCTTTGATAGCATCGCCTTTGTAGACTTCTTCTGCTTTCTTTAACACTTCTGGAGATTGCAACGCGGCTTTCAATTTCTGAATTTTGTCACTCTCTTTATTGTCTTCACGTGACACCAGCGCATTCACATAAGGTGAATCTGGGCCTTCCATAAATAATCCATCGCGAGTGGCGGACAAGCCTGCCTGCGCCGAAAAGTTGGTATTAATAATCGACAAGGAAACGTTTGGATCGTCGAGCGTGCGGGTCAACTGCGGTGTATCCACTTCAACCAACTTCAGGTTTTTTGGATTTTCAATAATATCCAGTGAAGTTGGCAAATAACCCACACCGTCTTTGAGTTTAATTAAACCCTGCGCCTGTAATAGCAGCAGACTGCGGCCCAGCGTGGTGGCCTCATTGGAAATGGTAATGGTCGCACCGTTTGTCAGTTCACTGATATTTTTGATTTTGTGCGAGTAAGCTGCAATCGGGAACACAAAGGTTTTACCCACGACAGCAAACTTATAACCACGCTCTTTAGATTGATCTTCTAAATAAGGCAGACTCTGGAAGGCGTTCGCATCAACATCTTTGTTATTCAGCGCTTCGTTGGGCAGCACATAGTCGTTAAACGAAGTCACCTCGACATCCAGCTGGTATTTATCTTTGGCAACTTTTTGTACTTCTTCCCAGATTGCCTGATCGGGCCCCGTATTAATCGCCACTTTAACTTTATTATCTTTATCCGGCGAGCAACCAGACAGCAGCACAACGGAACAGGCGAGCAACGCTGATATCAGACCTTTCATGTTTAACAACTTCCTTCAGTTTGGGTAATCGCTGAATAGTAATATAAGTGTTCACACCTGCACACATTGCTTCGGATATAACTTATAACCAACGTGCCACTTGAGATTAAAAAATAGCCGGTAGCGAAACGGGAGACTTAAAAATTAATAAAATGGCTGACTAACGTGCCATCGGTAAAACAATGCAGCATAAAAGAGGAAGAGTCGGTAACGGGAGGAACTTTTTCGGAGCCAAACCATACTGGATTTGCCGGGCAAACCGAGCCACAAATATAAGCAGGTATACCTGAAAAAATGCCGGCGACAGGACGATGAACATGTCCTGATGATAGGGCGACAGGTTTTCGAGGATGAGTGCGTAAACAGGCCTCAAGCTTTGCTGCATCGCGGCACATGATCTGATCCAGCGTTGGAATGCCACTGGGGAAAATATGATGGTGCAAAAACACTATTGATGTCGCAGGACCTTCGGCTGATAAGCTTTTTTCTAACCATGGGAGATGCTCGGTTAAGCTACCTACGGCGGAGTCGGGAAGGGTGGTATCAAGCCCGATGAGGCGTACCGCATCAAAATCCGCGGCAAAATGCAGGGGTTCGACATCATCGTGCCAATAGGGTGATTTAATAACAGCGCGCATGAGCGCAGGGTGATCAGAATTACCGGGCAAGATGAGTATGGCGTAATTTTTATTTTTAAGCAGGGCTGCAATTTGCTCATAACCCTCCGTCCAGTCGTCATCAATTAAATCACCGGTGATAACCAAGACCTTTACATCAATACAATCCAACCACATCAAAATACGCGCCAATCGTGACAAGTTGTCGTTGTTGGGCGCCGCATGAATATCGGAGATCTGGACAATTATCATCGGTGTCCTGGCCTAATTAAGCGCTATGGTTTAGCGGAATGATGATGCTGAGTCGGATGAAAAATAGCTTAGCACGCCAATCGCTTCGACATATTAATGCCTGTTATTGAAAATCCCAGTTTCTCATAAAGATGTTTGGCCGCTGCATTGGTCGGCGCAACACGTAAACCGATCTCCGCGATACCTTCCAGCGCTAATTGGTGGCTCAGATTTTCTAATGCAGCACGGCCATAGCCTTTTCCGCGCCCTTCAGGGTAGATGAAGAAATCACAAATCCAGGCGGATTGACCCTTCATTGTCAGCCATAAGTAACCTACTGGCGGGTCGTCGCTTGCTGATAACGCCAGGCACCAAAGCCGGTTCATGGCGGTCTCTACGCCTTTAGGCAGTGAAAAATCAATGGATTCGGTTGCACGCTGTAAGGCTTCCTCGGGTGAATAGTTCCGGCTGGCGGCGAGGTCATTGGCATATTCATCAATAAACAGTAACTGGTAAACCGCAAACTCATCCGCTGTCATGGGGCGTAATAACATGTGTGACTCACTGTAGTAGGTACTGAAGCAGGGCAAACAGGCATTGTTAATGCCACGCTGAGGTTGGCGCTAAACCCCAGCAAGACGGCATGAATGATTGGCTAATAACGCGTAGAGATACACACCGCTAACCTTCCAACTGCCGTGCACTTTCCTGAAGGCGTTGAAAGGTAGCATAGCGAAGTTGGTGGCGCTCGCGATAATGCGTATCCGGTATGTATTCACTGGCGACGTGTGTAAAACGTGACATGCCTTCACTGACTGATGAAACCATGCCGCCCGCAAAAGCCGCGAGAATAGCAGCACCCAGTAGCACCGGTTCACTGGCTTTAGTGGCAATTACTTTGTGTCCGGTGGCATCTGCGAGCAGTTGTCGAATGAAGGGATGCTGGCCTGCTCCACCGCTGATGACAATATTTTCGATGGTTGCCCCGGCTTGGTCCTGAACATCAATGATCTGTCGCAACCCGTAACCAATGCCGCAAATGCCCGCAATGTAGAGTGACAACAGGTTGCCCAGATCGTTTTCCATCCCTAAACCCGCAATCAATGCACGCGCGTGAGGGTCGGCGAAGGGTGCGCGGTTGCCTAGGAATTCAGGAACAACGTGAATGCCTTGGGTATGTTCTACCGCTGCCGAGGCGTTCTCGTACTTTTCCAGCGCTAAGTCGGCCAGGAAAACCGGTAACGAAACAGCACGCTGATTCGCCCTATTTGCTGCTTCGCGAGCTGCCGGATGAAACGCTAACAATTGATCAATTGCTGCTCCAGCGGCACTCTGCCCGCCTTCGATTAACCACTTTCCTGGCACCATTGCAGAAAAATAAGGTCCCCACACGCCAGGAATAAATACCGGCGCTTCGGTGGTGGTCATGGTGCAGGATGAAGTACCAAATACGTAGGCAAGATTATGGGTGGCGCTGCCTTTGGCGCCTGCCGTACCGATACCGCCGGCATGGGCATCAATCATCCCGGCAGCGACAGGCGTGCCGACCGGTAATCCCATTTCATCCGCCGCTTCTTGTGTCAGCCCTTTACCACAACAAGTGCCCGGTTCGACAATCTGCTGACCAATGCGGGAAAACTGCTCATCGGCCAGCTCTTCAAGCCCGATCTGGCGAAAATAGTCAGCATCCCAGCGCTTTTCGTGGGCGATATAGGTCCATTTACAGGTCACGGTGCAGGTGGAACGCGCCAGATCGCCGCTGCTGCGCCAGGTGAGAAAGTCGGCCAGATCGAAAAATTGCCAGGTTTTGTCATAGGTTTCGCGGCGATGCTCTTTCAACCAAAGAAGCTTTGGCGTCTCCATTTCTGGCGAGATTTTACCCCCGACATAGCGCAATACCGGATGTTGCAGCGTATTGATACGCTCCGCTTGAGCGGTGGCCCGATGATCCATCCAGACAATGACATTACGATCGTCATTGTCGCTGTCGCTGGTTGCCAGCGGTTTAGCGGCGGCATCCAACACCACCAGCGAGCAGGTGGCGTCAAAACCGATACCGGCAACCCGCTGAGGATCAATGGCCGCGCGCTGGATCGCCTCTTTCACTGCGGCACAAACAGCCTGCCAAATCTCGCGACTCGACTGCTCAACGATATGTCCGGGCGCGCGAAAAAGGGTAATCTCGCGTTTTGCGGTTGCCAACATTTCGCCGGAGTGGTCAAACACGCCAGCACGCGCGCTGGTGGTGCCGACATCGACTCCAATCATGACGGGATTATCCGCTGCGCTATCCTGTAATTTGCTGCCCATACGCTCTCCTTTTCCTGAATAACAGGGTTAAAGATCAACGCTGTTTGGCAGGATAACCAAGTCGCGTACTGTGACATTACGTGGTCGAGTCACCATAAAGAGTACCGCATCTGCCACCTCTTTCGGCTGCATCAGGCTGCCGTTCGCCAGTGCATCTTCTAACTTTTCTTTTGGCCAGTTATCGATTAGCGCGGTGACAACCGGGCCCGGCAAAACGGCACCAACGCGGATGCCATGTTTCGCTACCTGCCGACGCGTGGTGTGAACAAAAGCCTGCACGGCAAATTTCGACGCCGTATAAATCGGTTCCCAGATCACGGGTACAACGCCTGCAATCGAGCTGGTAAAGAGAATATCACCCGATTTTTGCGCAATCATGTGCGGCAGTACCGCATGAACGGTACGGAAGGCCGCGTTGATATTCAGGTTCAACATGCGGTCCCATTCATCGGGGTTGCCTTCCTCAATCGGGCCCCCCACATAGGCTCCGGCATTGGCGTAAAAAATATCCAGGCCGCCAGCCGCATCCAAAATGCCCTGTAACATGCCTGATATTTCTTGCGGCTTAAGCAGATCAATTACCAACGGAAACGCGTTTTCACCCAGTTCATTTGTCAGTTGTTCCAGCCGCTCACGCGCCCTGTCAATCAATACCACTTTCGCGCCAGCGGCTAAAAAAGTTCGGGCACATTCCAAACCGATTCCTGAAGCCGCCCCGGTGATGGCGACAACTTTATTTTCAAGTGAATTAAGCATGGTTATTTCTCCTGTAGGAATGCGTTATTTAAGCGCGACCGTGATTAACACGAGAGCGCCGGGCGAGAGAATCGACAATGACAGCAATGGCCAGCACGCCGCCGGTGATCATGTAGCGCAGTGATGAGGGCAGATTAAGCAGTGTCAGGCCGTTGGAGATGGACTGAATAACGATAATGCCCAGCAGCGCGGAATAGGCATTTCCCCGCCCACCAAACAGGCTGGTGCCACCAATGACAGCGGCAGCAATTGCATTAAGGTTGACGTCGCCTGTGCCCGCTTGCTGACTGGCGGAAGCTAATCGGGAGGCTGCAAGGATCCCGCCCAGCGTCGCCAGGGTTGAACAGAGCATAAATGCGCTGATGTAGATGGCACGCACATTGATTCCTGAACGACGAGCGGCCTCACGATTGCCGCCAACGGCAAACATCGAGCGTCCCCATTTGGTTCGTTTCAGCGCATAGTTAAGCAGCACGGTGAAGACCACAAACAGGCCAAAAATCCACGGGACGCCGCGACCGAGGTTAAGGTAGAAAACCGCGAATTCGAAAACCACTGTTAACAGGATGGCGCGAATGAACAGCGCACCCATGGGTTCAGATGAGAGATCAACCTTCTCACGACGGTTACGGGTTCTCAGGCCCTGAATCACCATGGCTACGCCAGGCAGCACTGCCACCAGATAGGCGAACCAGTCAGGCATTACCATCACCTGGCCAAAACGTACCAGCGGGGAGATATAGGGCAGGTTGATACTGCCTGATGGGCCAAGGATGTAGAGTTGCATCCCCAGCAAGGCCAGCAGCCCGGCAAGCGTCGCGACAAAACTCGGCATACCAAGGCGGTTATAAAGTTGCGCATAGATCATCCCAACCACTGCACCCATCACCAGCGCTACGGCAATCGCACCGGCTATCGGCCAGCCAAGATTAACCCACAATACCCCGATGATGGCGGAAGAGAGCCCGCTCATCGATCCAACAGAAAGATCGATTTCTCCCAGCATCAGTACGCAGACAATACCCAGCGAAATAAAACCAATGGTTGCGCAGTCGAACAGCAAGTTGACCAGGTTGTTGGGAGCCAGGTAAACCGGATTAAGAATGCTGAACACGGTAGAGATTAAAATCAGGCCGAGCACCACCGGCAACATTCCCAAATCACCGGTTTTTATTCGATCAACGAAGGAGTTGAAAACACCGGACAGGCTTTCATCGTGATGCACGCGTTCATCGCTACGATCGAGAGCGGCGCGCCTTTTTTTGATAATGGTGTTCATGGATTTACAGATCTCCAGGCTGGCTTTGATGCGATCTTCTCTCGACCCGGCGTGACACGGCATTTTCCGTGGCACCGGTGATGGCCGCGACCAATTCCTGGTTTGACGCATCGGGAGTGAAAATGCCGGTATTACGACCCAGACGAAGCACAACGATTCTGTCTGCAACTGCCCGCACATCTTCCATGTTGTGGCTGATAATAATGACGCCTAGCCCGCGGGCCCGCACGCGTTCTATCAGGTTCAGCACTTCAGCCGTCTGGGCTACGCCAAGTGCCGCGGTGGGTTCATCAAGCATGACGATTTTCGGGTTTAACAGCAGCGATCGGGCAATGGCGACCGTTTGACGTTGACCGCCTGATAATGACGCCACAGGTTGGCGCACTGAAGGGATCCGAGCCGCCAACTCGTTTAACAGTGTCCAGGCGCGTACTTCCATCGAGACTTCGTCTAACTGCCAGGCGGAAATCTCATGGCCTAAAAACAGATTGGCAACCACATCAAGGTTTTCACACAGTGCCAGATCCTGAAACACGGTGGCGATACCGTATTCCAACGCTTTGCCGGGACTGTCGAGATTCACCGGCTTGCCTTCAAATTCCACCGTACCGGAAGTGGGCTGGTGCACACCCGCAAGGATTTTCACCAGCGTCGATTTCCCCGCGCCGTTATCACCCACCAGCGCCACCACTTCGCCTGCGAAGATCGCCAGATCGATATCTGTCAGTGCAGAAACCGCGCCAAAGTTTTTCGAGACTTTACTGAGCTTCAGTATTGGCTGCCCCTTATCGGGCAGAGTGTCATTTTCATTCAACATGGCGTGACCCTGATTCGATGAAAAAGAGGTCCGTAAGCGTCCGCTACGGACGACTTGCTGACTTACTGAATACCCAGCTTTTTGCAGTCTGCGGCATATTCACCGGTACAGACTTGCGCTGGCGTTTGGATCTTCTTGTCGAAGATTTCGGCTTTGATGTTTTTGGCCGTAATCACTGCGGGCACGAAGAGTTGCGAAGGTGTGTTGTACAAGGTGGTGCCCGCTTTGGGTGTTTTGCCTTGAATCAAGGCCACCGCGACGTTAGCCGCTGCGGCCGCTACCACTTCTGAGGGTTTGGAAATGGTGTTGTATTGATCGCCTGCGATGATCAGTTGCAGCGCGGCAATAGTGGCATCATTGCCGGTGACGGGCGGGATCGGCGTGACGCCAGCGGCTTTGAATGCGGCTATCGCACCGCCGCCTGTACCATCATTAGCCGCAACCACGCCTTTGATTTGATCGCTGAAACGGGTGATCTGGCCGGAAGCCCACTCCTGTGCTTTCGGTGGTGCCCATTCAGGCGTATCAAACTCAGCCAGCGTTTTGTAGCCAGACTCTTTCAGCCCGCGATGCACACCGTCACGGATCAATCCTGCGGCGGCATCCGTGGGTGAACCGTTGATCTGCAGAACGCCTGCACCGGCTTTGACCCCCGATGCTTTCAGGTGATCGACCAGTGATTTAGAAATGGCGTAACCAATGCCTTCGTTGTCGAAAGAAATATAGAAATCAGCCGCTTTACCTGGGATGGGACGATCGTAAGCGACAACTTTAACGTCCTGCGAATGGGCGATTTCTAAAAGACCTGCTGCCGCCGAGGAATCCACAGGATCCAGTACAATGACTTTCGCACCTTGCGCAATCACCGAGTTGAATTGCTGTTGCTGCAAAGAGGCACTGGCGTTGGCGTTTTGATAAATCACTTTGCAATCGGCGCAGAGTTTCGCCATTTCCGCTTTGAATCCGGGGTAATCATGCTGTTCATAACGTGTAGATGCCTGATCGGGCATCAGAAAAGCCACTGTCGCCGACTCCGCTGCCTGGGCAGCACCAGCAACACAAACCAACGCGGCAGCCGAAGCCACCAGAATATTGCGATAACGCATTTCTCTTCTCCTCGATTAGACGGGAAAGCATTTCAGTGCGTGTCGGCATGACATTCGCGACTGAAAAACGCGAAGGAGAAAGCGGCTACGGGACATCAGGGGTCTGTTAACTGCGACAGGCTTCTCCCGCTATGACTTTTTCCATAACGTTTATTTGCCATTTAAATCACATTTAATTCACATCGACATTACATTTGCTCAATCGATGGAGCATGATTGTCACTATTGAAAATTAGTGTCAAGCTAACTAAAAAACAGAGATTGGGATTTGTGATTCAACGCAAACAAGTCAAGAAAACGACGATCTACGACCTGGCTGAATTGACCGGCGCATCTGCCAGCGCGGTCAGTTCTGTGCTCAACGGCAGCTGGAAGAAACGCCGTATCAGCGCAAAGCTGGCGGAAAAAATTACCCGAATTGCCGAAGAGCAGGGCTATGCACTAAACAAACCCGCCAGCCTGTTACGCAGTAAAAAGTCGAAAATTATCGGCATGATTGTGCCTAAATACGACAACCGCTATTTCGGATCGATTGTTGAGCGCTTCGAGTCCATGGCGCGCGATCGCGGGCTTTTTCCCATCATCACTTGCACCCAACGAGAACCTGCTCTGGAAGTCGAAGCCGCAAGCGCCATGCTCTCTTATCAGGTGGATTGGATGATCTCGACCGGCGCAACCGATCCCGACAAAATCACCGATATTTGTGCCCAGGCTGGCGTGCCAACGCTTAATCTGGATCTTCCCGGCAAACACGCGCCCTCAGTGATTTCAGATAACTATGGCGGCGCAAAAGAGCTGACGCATCGTATTTTTAAAAGCTGTGAGAGGCGTCTCGGTTCGGCTCAGTCGCTGGTGTTTGTGGGGGGCAGGCGGACCGATCACAACACCCTTGAACGTTTGCGCGGATTTACGGATGCCCACAAAGAATGGGGTTTAGAGGTGGCTGAATCGAGACTTCTGGCCTGCGGCTATGCGCCAGAAAAATCAGAACAGGCACTTAAAGAGTATGTCGGACAGGGCGAACGTCCTATTGCAGGCTTGTTTGTTAACTCCACTATTTCGCTGGAAGGGGTAATGCGATGGATGCTGATGTCAGGCTATACCGGTGAAAAACAGCTGGCGATGGGCTGCTTTGACTGGGATCCTTTCGTCGCGCTATTAGGGTATGACATCGAAATGGTGCGGCAAGATGTACCGGCCATGTTAGACGCGATATTCAAGATTATTGATGCCGGTGCCACGGATAAGCAGCTTATTGAAATTCCGCCCCTCTTTACCCGCTGAAGTCGCCAGAAGCCCGGTTTATGTTTACGCCGGGTTTGCAGCACAATCCTGCATTCATCAAGCCTCCACGCTCATTATCACGATTCGGACAGTTCTACGTGGTCAGAGGTCACACGAGTTGCTAAGTTTAGGTGCTAAACTTTTTACCCTTTTTCATCCTTAACCAGGAAAAGATAATGTCTACAAACGCACTTCTTACTGGCGTTATTGGAGAAGCCGTTTTGGAACTCATTGAAAGAAAAGAGCTGGTTGCTTCTGACAGCATCTTGAAGATGATCGAAAAAAAACGGAGTTTCTCGCAAAACCGCGCTCAACAACAGATTCTTGATTACGCCATCGAGTGGATAAAAAAAGGGGTGTAAAACTCTCCCGTTTTATCGCCTCACGCGCTGCAAGTTTAGCCGCAGCTTTGTGCGCTGACTTGCTGCTTTATTAATGTCAGCACTTTCCCCGATATCCTTGTTTTTGAATGGGCTTATTACTTAGCTCAACACGTTGCGATTTTGCTGAGTCAGCAACGAAACTTCAGTTGATGCGTAAAATGTAATAATATAACATTACATTTCATTTCATGTTGCTCACTGAGGATTACGTTTTGGCACATAGCTTGGGTAAACTTGTATTGGCTCTGGGTACGCTTGTTTTAAGCAGTCAGGTTTTCGCTCATGCGCATCATTCACACGGTAAACCGTTGACTGAAGCTGAGCAAAAAGCGTCTGAAGGGATTTTTAGTAACGAAAGCGTGAAAGAGAGAAGCCTGACAGACTGGGATGGCATTTGGCAGTCTGTTTATCCTTTATTGCAGAGTGGCGAGCTGGATCCTGTCTTCAGAAAAAAAGCGGAAAAAGATACACGTAAAACATTTGAAGAGATAAAACAGTATTACCGTAAAGGATACGCGACAGATATTGATACCATTGGTATTGAAAACGGCGTAATAGAGTTTCATCAAGGCGATAAGGTCAGTTCATGCAAATATGACAGTGCCGGTTACAAAATCCTCACTTATGCATCGGGCAATAAAGGCGTTCGCTATTTATTTGAGTGTAAAGAGCCCAACAGTAAAGCGCCTAAGTATGTGCAGTTCAGCGATCACACCATCGCTCCACGCAAGTCCGCGCACTACCATATTTTCATTGGCAACAGCTCTCAAGAGGCCCTGCTGAAAGAGATGGAAAGTTGGCCTACTTATTATCCTTACCAGTTAATGAATAAACAGGTTGTTGATGAAATGCTTCACCACTGATGTGGTAAAGGTGAATGTTTTATCGCGTTATTAACGTACACAGTCTTTCACGCCGCCTTTCAATCATAAAAGGCGGCGTGATTCATAGCGTTGACGCGTCGCCTGTTATTTGGCTCTTTTTGGCTGCGGATCTTGATCGCGTTCAGCTTCAAACACCAGCGCATTACTTTTGCTGTTGAGCTTTTTCAGTACCGGTTGTAATTCCCGCAGTACCTGATCCAGGCGCTGCATATCGCCGACTAACTTGTCATAGGCAGGGGAACCTTGTTGCAATCCTTTCATGCTACGTCCCAATTCACGCAGCGTTTGCTGCATCTCTTCAGGCAAGGTTTTCATGGCCGGGCTAGCAGTGAACTGATTGACATGCTTCAGTGATGTTTGCAGCTCGCGCAGTGTGCGCTGGCTCTCTTTCAGGGTACCTGTTGCCTCAGCCAGCACCGGGTTGAGTTGCAAGCCGTTAATTTTATCTAACGTGGCAACCAGTTTTTGTTGAATCTGATTCAGCCCGCTATTGGTGGTGGGAATGATCTCATATCCGGCAACTTCAACAGGGCCTTTATAAGGCGTCGTATTTTCATAGAAGTCTAAATCGATATAAAGCGCGCCGGAGATCAAATTACCTGTTTTTAGCGTGGCACGCAGGCCGCGTTTTTTGCCCTCATGAAGTCGTTGTTCAAGATTGAAATTCTTGCCCATACCTTTGATAAAACGATCCGGTTCGATGCTGATCAGCACCGGAACCTGATAATTGGTGTGAAGATCTTGCGTCACGCCCGGCAAAAAGAAGGGTACCTGAGCCACGGTACCAAGGCGAATGCCGCGAAACTCCACCGGTGCGCCCGCTTGCAGACCGCGCACTGAATCGGTAAAGAACATCAGGAAATCGATGTGTTCGGTATATAGGGAGTCCTGAATGCTGCGCTGATCGTCAAACAGATGGAATTCCGCTTTATTCTCTGCCGCTGTACCGGGTTGCCAGCCCTCCGGCACGTCAAAGCTTACGCCACCGCTAAGCAGGGTGGTCAGCGATCCCATTTCTACGCGCATCCCAGAAGCAGACATTTCTACGGCCACACCGCTGTCTTTCCAAAAGCGGGCGTTAGTTGTCACCAGCGCGTCATAAGGTGAATAGATAAATAACTGATAATTCATAAGGCGCTTATCGGTATCAAAGGCACTGGTTTCAACTGCGCCTACGCGATAGCCGCGAAATAACACCGGATCGCCTGGATTGAGCTGTCCCGCTTTTTTGCTGTCGAGGGTGATATGAATGCCTTTGGCGTTAGCGGGTGCCAGCGGAGGGGAATCTAATAAGGTGTATTGCGTTGGCTGTGCGCCGCTGGAACCCGGCTGTAATTCAATATAGGCACCGGATAATAACGTCCCGAGACCTGTCACGCCGCCGCGTCCCACTTGCGGTTTTACCACCCAAAATACGCTATTGCCGTGCAACAATCTTTCCATACCGGTTTGCAGACGCGCTTTGATTTCAACGTGATGAAGATCCTCACTCAATACTGCGCTTTCAACCAAACCGATGTTGATGCTGCGACTCTTGATCGTGGTTTTTCCCTCTTCTATTCCTTCAGCATTCGCTGTGATCAGCGTGACTTCCGGCCCTTGACGGCTGTAGTGATAATATAAAATCCATCCGCCAATCAATAAGGTCACGCCGGGGATAATCCAGACCGGTGACCAGCGTTTTATTTTATCAATTTTGGCAATGCCATCACTATTTGCCTTCAAGACACGCCTCCTTAAGGCTGCTTTTTTAGAGACATGATTACAGCGATAAATAAATATTCCGCAAAGATGACTAAATGAAACGCAATTAAATTAATGAGTTGCAATAATTGAATTTACTTTAGATGAGGCGCGGCTTTCTTCAGCATCTATTTTAACTCTGTCATTATAGTTAATCTCTGCCGGAAGCCAGACGATTGCTGATAACAGGTTTATGATAAATATCAAAATTGGGCTGAAAAATTAAAAGATAAGTCGGACAATAAACGTAAATTTCCCTTATGTCTCTTCATGTCATTTTTAACCATAAAAACGCATTTGCATGAATGAACGTTATGCTTAATTAAGAGGTTTGTCTCGTTTAATCGGTGCAGGGTTTAATTTTATTTACATGAAGTTAAAGAGTCGGGCGTAGCTTCATGGCTTAACTGAAAATAATTTAATTTGTCGGGGCTGTACTGAGCGGGCATTTCTCGATAGGCGTATTTTGTAAATAAATAACGTCTACATTTAAGTAACTAAGTATTTTATTCGAGGCGGGTATGTTTCTTAACTACTTTGCGCTAGGCGTTCTGGTGGTTGTTTTTCTGATCATCTTTTATGGAATTATCATTCTTCATGATATTCCCTACCTGATTGCTAAATCGCGTAATCATCCCCATGCCGATGCTATTCACGTTGCGGGCTGGGTTAGCTTGTTTACCTTGCATGTCATTTGGCCCTTTTTGTGGATTTGGGCCACTCTTTATCGGGCGGATCGTGGCTGGGGAATGCAAAAACAAGAGGCGTCACTGGAACAACTGCAGCAGCGGGTGGCGGAACTGGAGCACAAATTAAGCGGTATCAAGGCGCGTCCGCGGGAGTAACCCTATGGATTTACTCATTATCCTCACCTATGTTGCTTTCGCCTGGGCTGTCTTCAAAATATTCAAAATCCCGGTAAATAAATGGACAATACCCACTGCCGCATTAGGGGGTGTTTTTCTGGTTAGCGCACTGATCTTGTTGATGAATTATAACCATCCTTACACCGCGTTGGCGCAAAAGGCGGTAATTGCTATCCCTGTCACGCCTCAGGTGACAGGGATCGTTACGCAAGTCACTGATAAACAAAACGTGCGAATCAGCAAAGGCGAAATGCTGTTTAGTTTAGATCGAACCCGTTTTCAGGCCAGAGTCGACAGGCTCAAGGCCGATCTGATGACAGCTGTTCATAACATACAGGCGTTAAAAGGCCAGCTAGAAGAAGCCATCGCGAATACTTCACACGTTTCGGCTGAAAGAGACCGCTTATTCAAAGATTACCAGCGCTATGTGGCGGGAAGTAAGGCCAAGGTAAACCCTTTTTCTGAAAGAGATATTGATAATGCGCGTCAGGATTTCTTAGCGCAGGATGCCTTAGTAAAAGGCTCAGTAGCGGAGCAGGGGCAGATTAAAAGTCAGTTGGAGAGCGTGGTCAACGGAGAGCAATCGCAAATTGTCAGCCTGCGGGCCCAGCTGACCGAAGCGCAATATAATTTGGAACAAACAGTGGTTCGCGCCCCAAGTGACGGCTATGTCACACAGGTATTGATTCGGCCCGGAACCTATGCGGCAGCGCTTCCTCTGCGTCCGGTAATGATTTTTATACCGGAGCAAAAACGGCTGATCATTGCGCAGTTCAGGCAAAATTCGCTGCTGCGTTTAAAGACAGGCGATGAAGCTGAAGTTGTTTTTAATGCATTACCGGGTCAGGTTTTTTCCGGCAAGCTTATTAGCGTTTTACCGGTGGTGCCGGGCGGCACTTATCAAGCTCAGGGCGTGCTGCAATCGTTGAATATCGTGCCCGGCTCTGACGGGGTCCTGACGGTGATTGAATTAGATCCAAACCATGATGTAGACGCGCTCCCCGATGGAATATTTGCACAAGTGGCTGTTTATTCAGATCACTTTAGTCATGTTTCCGTGATGCGAAAGGTTTTGCTGCGCATGACCAGCTGGATGCATTATCTCTATCTTGATCATTAATGATAGAGACCCGTCATCCTTAAAGCTTCACTTGTTCACTATTTTCACTGACCACGGTAAGCGCCCGGAATTTAGCCGCTTAGCGCCTCTCTGCAATTCGAATGATTGAGGATATAAGAGGGTAACTCCTCTACTCTTTCGCTGGAGAGAAATCGTCATCACCGTAAAGTGAGGTGAATAAAGAATGAGCCACAGTGAGTGATTTATATTTAGCGACAGTAATTAAGAGCGAGAAAAACTATTTATAAAAAAATAAACGGCCCTAAAGCCGTTTATTGTATTGAATGGACCCGTTTATTTCTTGGTTTTCGCCGCACCGAGGCAGCGGGCAAGGTAATTATCTACCAACCACTCCACCACTTGGCTACGATTCATGCCTTCTTTATTGCCATAAGATTCTATTTTGCGTATCACGGACAAACGCAAAGATAATGAAACGGGCTTCTTGGCCTCTTTGTCCAAAATGACAGAAGAGGTGCTACCAATAGGGGCCGATTTCTCATAAACAGCCAGCGCTTCACGCGTATAACGCACCACTTTTGGGGTAATGTCGCCCGGTGTAGTGAGTTGATACTTGTTGGTGCTCTTCAGGAAGCGTACTTCAGCTTTATATTCATCCCGTAAATTCCGCAAATCGCGGTTAAAAGTGGGTTCGGAACAATCCAGTTCCTTGATAAGCGTCTCCTTACCTACTGGCTTTCCGGTATGCAATAAGACAATCAGCTTAAATTGTCTGTATTGTTTTGCGCTCAGGGACATTTCACACCATTTCTCAAAAGACGCTCACGGTTTACTGGCGTGAGGCGTAAAGGACATTATTAAACTGCTTAGCGATGCCGCAATATTTTGACCGCTCCAGCACATTGACAGCCCAGCTGCGATGGGTGGCAGGTTCGCACATCGCTCCCTGAGACTTAAACACCGCCTGGGTAGAGTTGAGGATACGTAACGCGTCTTCATACTCGTCAGGTTGAACCTCAAGCGCGCGGTGAATAACATCTAAATGGGTAGGGTGGATGGCAGTTTTACCCACCAGCCCATGCGCAATATCAAGTGTGAGCTCACGTTGCAGTAACTCAACATTGTCTATTTGCTCACATACGGGGGCGGTCAAAGCAAATCCACGTGACGCAAAGACGGCTACCAGCATTTTCACTACATATCCCATCGGGCCATCGTAAAGTGTCATATTTCGCGGATGGCGCAATGAGATAACACTCATAAGATCGTTACCGCCAATTCGTAATGCAATGATGCGGGCACGACAAGCGTGTTTTGTGAGTTCGTTTGCCAGCGCTGTCATGGCATTCACATCAAACACATCCTGTGTTTCTAAGGTAGGCATCATATGCAGATCAGTACCGGAGATGATGTCCCACCAGCAGGATAAATTAGCCAAGGTAAACTTCGGTAAAACAAACCCGTCGATGCCTTCAAGCGAGTGATCGCTGATCAGCTTTGCGGCCATTGTTTCATTACGTGGGCGAATAAAAACCAGCGGACGCCTCTGTTCTTGTGGTTCTGACGCGGTGCAGGCTAATTCAGCCAAAAGCTGGTGTAAATTCTGTAACGCATACTCAACTTCTGAATCGCTCACGGCATCTTCAAGACAGACGACCAGCGAGCGCAGCTCAGGAATTTTATCGTTGAGGATGATATCAGCCAGATCTGTGCGAGTCGCTGGCATATAAAGCGTGGCACCCAGCATGTAGGGTGAAAGAGCTGTTTTCATCTCAGGCCACCTTTTTGATAATAGTCACAGCCCTGTATTGATCGAGCGCGTCGCCGACTTCCATGATTTCAATCCCTTTTTTCTCAGCAAGATAGACCAGCAGAGAAACATCAGGATCAGATTTATGTCTCACCAAGACATAATCGGGGACACGTCTGAGAACGGCGCGCGTCGCTTCAGCGATGCCGGGTTTAATGCGATTAATCGAGCTTATTTCAAATTGCGCGGCAAGATTTGCAACCACTTGCTGGCTCCGTTTCCGCTGTTCTGCCTGTTGTGTGACGAGGGGAGAGGCGGGTTTGATTTCGGCAGCGTTGATCCGGCGACGCCATGCGTCCACCGCATCTACCAGCATCACACTGCATTCAAATTCTTTTAAATGATCGCAGTGAACGCAGCCGTGATAACCCTGCTCAGTCCAAATCGAACGGGAAACCAAACCCGATACGGGCGCACCCATAATGCCGAACGGAATTAACCAGTCATCATCTGATGCAGCAAGCCAGGCACAACCGGCCGGATCAGCCAAAACCACCAGCCTTGGGCTTTCTGGGTAACCCGGACGGCCTGCAAGGCTTTGAATCAGCTGACCCGTGATCGCGCCTTTACCGGTCCAGCCATCAACAAACACGATGTTTTCCGCACCATGTCGGCGTTCAATGTAATTGAGTGCTTCAGTGTCGATGCCCCGGTCACGGATGATACTGATGCCATAATGGTGCGATTCAACACCCATATCCTGCAGCGCACGCTGTAACATCACACCAAGTGGCACGCCAGCGCGAACCAGGCTGACCAGCACAATGGCTTTATCGCGCAATTCAGTAGCAAGCCCTTTCGCCAGCATCACAACTTCGCGGGCCAAACGTGGCCCTTCGATATCAAGCGCTTTATGAAAAAGTTCCAGATGCTGCTCTGTCGGCGCAGGTTCCTGGCTCAACATATCGGAGTAGTGTTTCTGTCCAGACTGGATCAGTAGCTCCTTCTCCTCAACCGGTGTCATTTCAATCTCAACTGGCGTCAAAAGAAATTCAATGTCTGAAGAGGAGTATGAGCCGCTAAAGTGGCTTTCTTTTTGAATTGTCATGCCCACTTCTCCTAAAACAGCTTTTGTTGAATGGCTTCGGAAAACTGGCTACGCGATGGCATGCCGAACCAGTGACAATGCTTCATGAAGGTGTAATCACTCAAGCTGTCTCCCAGCCCCATCACTGGGAAAGCGCCACGATCGCTACGCAGTTTTTTCAACAGCCAGTCCACCGCTAATCCTTTTTGGATACAAAGCGGAAGCCAGGCAACATTGTTGCCGTTCTGGTGAATATAGAAATCGGAGGTATCCAGCACTGCCATCATCTGCTGGTTAAATCGGTAAAGCTCTTCAATGCGGGTGCTGTCGCGATGTTTCATCACGAAATAGACCGACGTGCCGTCATATTCATGATTCATGCGACACCAGGCATCAATGCCACTCTGCTCAAGTGCATCGCTGATTTGCTGGCGATAATTGATCAAACGTTTCTGTAAAGGCCCAAGATTGCTCAGCACGTGCGCAGCCCATTCAGGATCAAGGCTGCCATCCGGGCGGGTGATCACCGCACCGTGAGTCATGACTTTCCAGGAGGTAAACGGCACCGCAACGCGGCTTGTCTCCTCTGTTCCGCGAGCAGTAACCGGGATCAATTCAGCGGTGGCCATCATCCAATCCACCAGCATCGCTTGCTCTTGCGACATGAAGCTTCGCGGTTCCATTTGTCGGTCAAATGCCCCTACGCGAACCGGCTCCTGATGCGTTTCATCTTTCATTTTACGCAGCGTTTGAAACAGCGTGTCATCCAGATCGCAAAGTACAACCGGCAGATTCACAGGCTTATTCATACGTCAGCACCTCAACGTGTGGCGCAACGTTTGCGAGCTGCTTAAGCAGCGCAGGGCAAACCGTTTCAGCCGGGGTTTCAACACAGACAATAATGCGATCAAATTTTTGATGAGCCACGTTGTAGACGTAATTAGGAATGCCAAGCCCATAATTATCACTGAAGGCGATCACGGACTCGATAGCCATTCCTGTTGCAATCGGAGAACGCGTTAGCGAACTGAAGCGGACATCTGAACCCTGCTGCTCAAGTCTCTCTGCCAGCAGAAAGGGTTGCCAGACAAACTCACCCGATCCCAACACCAGCACTTTTTCACCTGGTTCAGCCACAATATGGGTACCAATACGGCATTCGGTTTCATCCATACCGAGACGGCCCCAATCCTGATACGGAGAAAGGCGAGAAGTACCTGATGCGGTGACATTGACAGAAGGCATGACCGGAACAGGCGCGTCAGGGCGCGGGGTCCAACTCCAGCGACCTTTAACCAAGGCGACTTCATCGACGGGCAAAGGGCTACGGTTCGCAATGTCACCGTTGCTCCAGTCGGTTATCGTCACCGTCACCACCCGTTCAACTTCATCAAGGCCAGCTTCACGCAAGGCCTGCAAAAGGTTGAGGAAGGTGTTACCGGTTGTCGCTTCATCATCAACAAGCACCAGTGTTCGGGCATTAAGCGCCCGGCTGCGCAGTTCAGCATCTTCTGGTTGATAGATCAGGTGATCCGTTGCGTGGCTGTGATTCTCTTTGAATTCACAAAGCAGTTCACCTGACACTGGGTGGCGCGTGCTGGTAAGAAAGACCGGTTGAGCCAGTTGCTTTTTGGCTTCCTGGAAAACGCCTGCGGCAAGGCCAACCGCGGTTTCAGCCATCCCAATAAAGAGCACTGGCTCGGGTAAATCCTGCGGAATCTGTGCGGCTAACTGGCAATAGGTTTGGCGCATGGTCGCAGGGGCAATGGGGATATGACGACCCAGCACTTTGCTTACAAAGAGAAAGGCCCGCTTAGGGTTTTTACGCTCCGCTACGCCAAAGAGTGACGTGAGCGGAAGTGTGTCATGGGTGACAACAGACAGCGTGCCGCCAGCCATTTCAAAGCCAGCGGTTTGGGGAGGATTATTAGTCATTATTATATGCTCTCAGTTTTCGCCGAAATCTCATGAATGATGTTGACCGTGCAGGCCGGAATCGGCTTAACAGCATGGGTCGGTGTAACCTGAACGCGGGTGAAGCGGGCTGCGTGAACAGCAATGTCGTGCTCATTGATAAGATCGAGCTGACGTAACGCAAAAATACCGGGAAGATTCACCCCAGAATGAAGCGTGAAGCCAATTCCCCCCGAAGGGCGCAGGTTAGCCTCAAGCAAGACAGGTTCACCGCTGTCATTGGTTCGTGTCTGAACATTGATAAGTCCATCTGCTTTCATGGTCTGCGCACATTGGCAAGCAAGGTCAAAAGCCGCGCCGCTGTTTTCCAGCGTCTGAACCGATCCACTTTTACTGCGTGATACGGCCAAAAGTACGTTTCCCTTCTCAACCAGCATGTCCACTGAACATTCGGGTGAAGAGAGGAAAGGCATAACGATTTGCCTCGGCAGGCTTTCACCTGCGGCTTCGGCCATTTTCAACGTATTGATTAAGACCGAAGGATGAATGATGCGTGAATCCGGGTGATTTAAAATCTGCATAATTGGCGCGGTTTTCTTAAGGATCCAGAACCCCATGCCGTATATACCCCTTACGGGTTTAATACAGGGAAGCTTACCCGCGTATTCCAAACGGGAAAGGGCTGCCAAAACTTCTTCAGATGACGCAACAACCTCTGAAGGCACAGCAGCAAGGCCTTGCGCAAGCATCTGCTCACTGAACGCGGCTTTATCATCGGCCAGTAAAAAGGTTGCTGGATGACTGGCACCGGTGATTAAACGCACGCCCAACGCTTCGATTTCCTGTCGCAACCCTTCATACAGCGCGCCACGTTTGCCCGCATGAATGGCAACAACGTTGTGTTTCTCGATCACCGCTTTCATGAACGGGATCAGCGCGTCGGGATTCTCTGGCTCAATGTAAGCATGGTCAGCTTCAGAGAGTATTTCCGGGCGGTGAGATCGATGCGAAGCTACCGTGACAAAGTTATATCCACCTGTCGCACGCATTTCACTCACTGCATTCAAGATATCTTTTTGCGAAGACACGCCTTCCATAAACCATACGGATTTGGTTTTGACCATTTTTTTTGAGCCCTGAAAAGTTTGCCGGAGGACGAGAAAATGCAGTGTAAGCACCCGCTTAAAATAATTCAATCATAACATGATATTATTGGCTATAATTTGAACAGGCCCTGTTTTGGGAAAGTATTTTTTGTAATTCAAAACGGTAGTTTTGATTATTTGTCTTTAAAAACATGTAAATAATAACTTTACAATATCATACGATGATTTTTATGTTGTAGGGAAAAATCTCATGTTATGATTGCCGGGCTTTCAAAATGATCGCCTTTTTTTACTGCAGCAAAACACCAATCAGTAAGGAGATATGATGGTATCTTTAAGTAAGAATCAGACGATTTCGCTGGCTAAATCCAGCAGCGCAATTTCCCAAATTCAGTTCGGCCTCGGCTGGGATCCTGCCAAGAAAAAGGGATTTCTGGGTGGGCTTCTGGGTGGAAACAGCTCAAGCATCGATCTTGACGCAAGCTGCATTCTTCTCGACAGCGCCGGTAACGTTCTGGACACCGTCTGGTTTCGCCAACTGAGTTCAAAAGAGGGTTCCATCCGCCACAGTGGTGACAACCGCACCGGTGAAGGCGATGGCGATGACGAAGTCATCAGCGCGGATCTCTCTCGCTTGCCGTCTAACGTTGAACATCTGGTATTGACCGTTAACAGCTTTACCGGTCAGACCTTCAAAGATGTTGATAATGCATTCTGTCGCGTGGTCGATCAGCAAGGTAAAGAACTTGCCCGCTACAAACTGGCTGAGCAAGGCTCACATACAGCCGTAGTGATCGCGTCTCTACGCCGCAGCGGCGGAGAGTGGAATTTCACTGCACACGGAAACATCTCCCGTGGCAGCACCATTAACGACATGATCCCCGACATCAAAGCCGCGGTAGGTTGCTAATGAACCTGACGCCAGGGGGCAATGCCCCCGTTCCTAATCAATCGCTGGTGGTTCGTGTCTCTTCCGGCATACCGGTCGATGTTTCATCATTCCGACTTCACGAAAACGGAAAAGTACGCGGTGATGCGGATATGGTTTTTTATGGCCAGCGTGAGAATGACGATAAAACCATTCGTCTCTCCTCTTCTGGTAACGAAACCATGTTCACGGTGAACGTGCCCCAGCTGCGTCAGGACGTGCAAAAAGTCGCTTTTACGGTGACGTGTGAGGCAGGTAAAACTGTCGCACAACTTCAGCGTCTCACGATTCAGGTCGAATCAGTCGGCAATGTCTTGCTGACCTGCGACGTCGATGTTGCGGGACGTAGCGAAGCCGCATTGATTTTGGGTGAGCTTTATCGCCGTAACAATGAATGGAAATTCCGCTTCGTTTCGCAAGGCTTCAACGGAGGTCTGCAACCGCTTGCTGAGCACTTTGGTATTGATGTGGCTGATGAGGCATCACCGGCTCAGGCTCCTACGCCAGCACCAGCGCCAGCACCAGCACCAGCACCAGCACCAGCACCAGCGGTGAATCTGAGCAAAGTCAGCCTGACTAAAGAAAAGCCCGCCATCAGCCTGAAAAAGAAAGATGATTACGGTCTGATCCGCATCAACCTGAACTGGAATAAACGCTCCAGCGAGCCCAGCAAAAAAGGCTTTTTCAGCGGCGTGTTCAATAACAATAAAGGTATCGATCTCGATCTTGCCGCCTATGTTGAACTTGCCGATGGGCAGCGCACCATTATTCAGGCGCTGGGTAATAACTTTGGCAATTTAGACGGTTCGCCCTATGTAAAATTGCAGGGTGACGATCGCACCGGTGCGGTCAGCGACGGTGAATGGATCCACATCAACGGCGCTGAGTGGAAAAACGTGCGTGAGGTGTTGGTGTTCGCCTTTATTTTTGAAGGTGTACCAAGCTGGGAAAACACAGATGGCATCGTCACGATGCATGTGCCTGGCCAGCCACCTATCGAGACGTTGCTGACCGAAGGCAATAATCGCCAAACCATGTGCGCCATTGCGCGCCTGGTCAACGAATCTGGTGCAATCCGTGTTGAACGCATCAATCGCTATTTTGGTGGTCATCAGGATATGGATCAGGCTTTCGGCTGGGGATTCCGCTGGAAGTCAGGCTCTAAGTAACTAAGAGGGTATTTTAATGAGCTTTTTCAACAAGCTGAAAGAGAGTTTTAACTCTGGCCGCGCCGAACTGACCAAGCAGGTTGGCCGCTATAAGAACCGCGCTTTCCTTGAAGGTACGGTAGCCGTATGTGCCCGAATTGCGATAGCAAGCGACGGCGTCAGCCCGGAAGAAAAACAGAAAATGATCGGTTTCCTGCGTGAGTCGCCAGAGCTGAGCATCTTCGATACCACGGAAGTCATCGACTTTTTCAACAAGCTGGTTACCTCTTTCAGTTTCGATATCGAAATTGGCAAAGGCGAAACCATGAAGTACATCCTTGCGTTAAAAAACAAGCCCGAGCAGGCGCAACTTGCTGTCCGCGTGGGCATTGCTGTGGCTAAAAGCGATGGCGACTTTGATGAAACCGAAAAAACCAACGCGCGCGAAATCATTGAAGCCCTGGGCTTCAAGACCAGCGAATTTGGTCTGTAACGGTTACTGATTTTCAATCCCTGGAGTTAAATGCATGCAATCCACCCACATTGGCTTTCCGATTGAGACGGTAGCAGTATTCCTGCTGTTGTCTGTCGGTGCCATTTTTATTGACCTGTTCATGCACCGTCATGACAAGCCAATCTCATTGAAAAGCGCGGCCGCATGGTCTGTTTTCTGGATATTTATGGCGCTGGCCTTTGCGGGCTTCCTGTACATTCATCACGGCCCCGAAGTCGCTAGCCTGTTTGTTACCGGTTACGCCCTTGAGAAGGTGCTGTCCGTTGATAACCTGTTCGTGATGATGGCTATCTTCTCCTGGTTTGCTATTCCCGATCGCTACCGCCATCGCGTGCTTTATTGGGGCATCATCGGTGCAATCGTCTTCCGTGGCGTGTTCGTTGCCATCGGTACCGGTCTGCTGGCGTTAGGCCCGTGGGTGGAAGTTGTGTTTGCCATCATTGTAGGCTGGACAGCAGTAATGATGCTTAAAGGTGGCGGTAACGATGATGAGATCGAAGATTACTCTCAGCACCTCGCCTACCGTATGGTGAAACGTTTTTATCCTATCTGGCCGAAACTCAAAGGCAATGCGTTTGTCATAAGCCAGAAGGAAGTGGATGAAGAGCTGGCAAAACCTGAGAACGCAGATGTTCAAATAGGTCGTGTGGCCAAAGCAGCCCGCTATGCAACACCAATGCTGTTGTGTCTGGCTGTCGTTGAACTTTCAGATGTTATGTTTGCTTTCGACTCGGTACCGGCGGTGATCGCGGTAAGCCGTGAGCCACTGATTGTTTACAGTGCGATGATGTTCGCCATTCTGGGGCTTCGTACCCTGTACTTCGTGCTTGAAGGCCTGAAGCAGTATCTGGTGCATTTGGAAAAAGCCGTTATTGTTCTGCTGTTCTTTATCGCAGTGAAACTGGGCTTGAATGCAACGGAACACTTCTTCCATCACGGCTATTCGATCGGCGCAACCGCCAGTCTGTATGTCGTCATGGGCGTACTGGCGTTGGGTATCATTGCAAGTCTGCTTTTCCCAGGAAAAGAAGAAGAGAAAGAAGAAGGGCGCGAGTAAGTCGCGCCTCTAACAGAAGCATACGCAGTATGCACAATGAATTGATGAGGAAAACAACATGGCAGTGACTCTCTCTAAAGGCGGAAACGTCTCTCTGGCAAAAGTCGATCCTTCACTGAAAAACGTGAAAATCGGCCTCGGCTGGGATACCCGTTCCACTGATGGTCAGGATTTCGACCTTGATGCTTCCGCATTCCTGTTAACTGATGCGGGCAAAGTCCGCGGCGATCAGGACTTCATTTTCTATAACAACTTACGTTCTTCTGACGGCTCAGTGACCCACACCGGCGACAACCGTACCGGTGAAGGTGACGGCGATGACGAATCACTGATCATCGAATTGAATAAAGTCCCGGCTGAAGTGACCAAAGTCGTGTTTGTTGTGACCATCCATGACGCCACCACGCGCCGTCAATCTTTTGGTCAGGTTGCTAACGCCTTCATACGTTTGGTCAATAACGACACCAACGTTGAAGCCGCACGCTATGACCTGTCTGAAGATGCGAGCACCGAAACCGCAATGCTGTTTGGTGAGCTTTACCGCCACAACGGTGACTGGAAGTTCCGCGCGGTAGGCCAAGGTTATGCCGGTGGTCTGGCTTCTGTCTGTGCTCAATATGGTATTAACGCATCCTAACATTAGGGTGTTTTAAGCAGTTAAATCCTGCCCGGAGAGTGACTCCGGGCCTAAGTGAAAAGCAAAGAGGAATAACACAATGGCAGTGAATCTCTCGAAAGGCGGTAACGTTAACCTGTCCAAAGAAGCCCCAACCATGACCAAAGCGATCGCGGGTCTTGGCTGGGATGCTCGTGTGACTGACGGACAGGCATTCGACCTCGATGCATCAGTATTTCTGGTCGGTGATGACGGTAAAGTACTGTCCGATCAACACTTCGTGTTCTTCAACAACGCGACCAGCCCAGATGGCTCAGTTGCGCACCAAGGCGACAACCGCACCGGTGAAGGCGAAGGCGATGATGAGCAGGTTAAAATTGCACTGAACAACGTCCCTGCAGAAGTGAAGAAAGCGGTTTTTGCCGTCACTATTTATGATGCAGAAACGCGTAAGCAGAACTTCGGTATGGTTTCCAATGCCTATATCCGCATTGTTAACGAAGACAACAACGCCGAAATCGCGCGTTATGACCTCTCTGAAGACGCCAGCACTGAAACGGCAATGGTGTTTGGCGAACTCTATCGCCACAACGGTGAGTGGAAATTCAAAGCGGTTGGTCAAGGTTTTGCGGGTGGCTTGTCAGCACTGGCATCACAGCACGGTGTCTCTGTTTAAGTCATCTTTTGTATCAGGCCCTGTCCAATAGGACAGGGCTTTTTTATATCTAAATCCTGCAAAAGTGGATTCTGCGTTAAACAGACAACCGGCCTCAGGGCCGGTTTTTTATGTTTATAAGGGAAGCTATTTTTTAGCATCCTTTGAGAAACCGCATAGCATAGCGTTCCAAAACACCTGCATGCTATTGTTTTAAAAGATACTAACAGTGAAGAGTAAGGCTTTAACTCACACTTTCAATTAGCCACGCTTCCAGCTGATCAAGTTCATTGTGTTGTTCAGGAAACTCAGCTTTTAATTGCAGCATCTGTTCGGATAAAGCGTCTCGACGATACATCACGCCTTGTAGCCGCACCGCCAGCGTTTCAAGCGGCGTAGGATTGAGGCTATCGGAAAATATCTGGCACCGACTGACAATCCCACGTTCCACATCAAAGTGAATTTCCACGCCGCCCCAGCTAAAACGCGTATCTAACAAATGAGAAAAGTTCGGGGCGTTGCCAAAATTCCATTCCCAGCTGCTTTGTTTGGCGAACTGCTGTTCAAAACCAGGCAAGTCAGGCAATGCATCGGGTGAAATATATTCGGGTGCGCATTGCTCACCAAAATGTTCAAAATAGGCATCAATGATGGAGGAACAGATCTGTTCATAACTGATGCCGGGCGCCAACTCCTCAAGGTTCGCTACGCGAGAGCGCACAGAAGTGATGCCTTTGGCCTGCAATTTTTTGATATCAGGATTAAGGTAATCCGCCAGGCGCGAAAGATCGGCATTCATCAAAATTGTGCCGTGGTGAAAACCGCGATCGGAGGTTTCACGATAGGCAGAACCTGAAATTTTACGCATCCCATCCAGTGTGTTAACCACTAAATCGTTACGACCAGAGGCTTCCGCAGGAACACCCAGCGTTGTCAAAGCACGCAAAATGATGGCGGTAGAAACGCTTTTATCGTACTCCGGCTTGCCCGCCATAAAAGTAAAACAGCAGTTACCCAAATCGTGAAACACCGCGCCCCCGCCGCTGCTGCGACGCGCTAGCTTGATATTGTCCTCCGCCATTCGTCGGGTGTTGCACTCTTTCCACGGATTTTGCGCGCGACCAATCACCACGGTATCTGCATTTCGCCATAAAAACAGAACCCGTTGCGTCGCGGGCATCTGGCGGAATATGCACTCTTCAACGGCCAGGTTGAACCAGGGATCATTCGATTCCGATAACAGTAAACGCAATGTGGACATATATCACTCCAGTTCCTTGAGAGAGTAAGTGTTGCAGAACGCACGGATGAGTCCGGCGTGCCGCAAGCGTCCGCCATTATCATGCTTCACCCCTTTTGGCCGCGAATAATTTTTCAAAAGAGATCGCTGCTCAACAACTTGGTGCAAGTTTGTGAAGTAAATCGACTGAAAACCCTCCATAAAATAATCGCGCAGCTAACTGCATTGGATTAAAAAACGGTCGGCCATGTACCGCTACGCTTTTCGTTTGCCAGAAATAACGGGGCTTCTGCTGCTCTTGCACGCTTTGTGAAGCACATCCCAAAAAACAACACCTGCACATAATTACGCTTGCTTATTATTTGGGTAAAGGTAGATTTTATATAACTTCACGGGATGTCGTGAACTTGGAAAGTACATCACAATCTAATTTTGAAGGGTTAATCCTTATGTCGGAACTGAAATTTGCTACACGCCTTAACTCGTTTGCCTCTGGAGCAAACCTTTACTGGCCAGACCTACAGGGAAAGCCATCAGTCCTGCAGATGATTGCTCGCGCCGGTAAGGTCAAAGGATTAACACATCTCGACCTGAATTATCCGCAACATATGACCACCGATATCAAAACCATGCGACAGGCAATTGAAGATGCAGGCCTGGCAGTGAATGGCATGCAGATGCGTTGGGATGCGCCGCAGTTCAAAATTGGTGCATTCACTAACCCGAACCCGGCAATTCGTCGTGAAGCGATTGAACTGACCAAGCGTGGCATTGATGCGGGACGTGAATTTGGCTCAACGCTAATGACCTTGTGGATGGGGCAAGATGGTTTCGACTACTGCTTCCAGGCGGATTACAAAAAAATCTGGGAAGACGCGGTCAGCGCGGTACGTGAAATCGCTGAATATGCGCCAGATGTTGATGTCAGTATCGAATACAAACCCAACGAGCCGCGCGCCTACAGTATCTTCCCGAATGCCACCACCTGTTTGCTGGCGGTGGAAGAAGCGGGCTGCCCGAACCTCGGTATTACCCTGGATTTCGCCCACGTGCTGTTCGCTAATGAAATCCCTGCTTATGCCGCTGCGATGGTTGCCCGTCGTTCACGACTGTTAGGCCTGGATCTCAACGATGGCTGGGGCAAACGCGATGATGGCCTGATGGCGGGTTCTGTAAATCCACGCGCCACGCTGGAATTCCTCTGGCAGATGCAGCGCGATGGTTATAAAGGTGCTTACTACTTTGACACCTTCCCGGATGCCAGCGGTCTGGATCCAATCCGTGAAGCGGAAACCAATATCACCACGGTGCTTCATTTGCTGAAGCTGTGTGAAAAACTGCACGATAACCCGGCGCTGCTAGACGCTATCAGCCGTCAGGATGCCGTCGCCTCGCAACAGATCGTTAATGACATTATGTTCGCCAAATAAACATGCTCTGCTCGTCATAAAGAGAAAAGTTGTACCCCACATGCTGAGACTAAAAGGCTGAAAAATGAAGAAATTATTACTCTCTGTACTTGCCTCATCACTGCTCTGCTCAACAGTTTATGCTGCTGAGTTGGCACCCTTAAAATCAGACACCGAACCGGATCGCACAGACTGGTCGCAACTTGAAAGCAAATATGGCGCGCTGCCGAAAGCAGATAAAGCATTGAAAATTGGTGGCGTATCAAAAACGCTGACCAATGAATATTGGCGCTCGCTGGGTCAGGGTTATCAGAACGAAGCCAAAAAACAGGGATTTACCGTGGCGTATCAGGCGGCCGCGAATGAAGACGATCAAATGGGACAGTTATCCATCGCGGAAACGCTGATTTCTCAGGGCTTCAATGGATTGCTGGTTTCGCCGCAAACAGACATCAACCTCGAACCCGCACTGGAAACGGCCAAAAGTAAAAATATTCCGGTGATAAACGTCAACGATGCCGTGATGCCAAATGCACAGCACTACGTCGGTAACGTGCAAAAAGACAACGGCGTTCGCGTGGCCAAGTGGTTTATTCAACACCATCCGCAAGGCGGCAAAGTGGCGGTGATTGAAGGGCAGCCGGGCGTGTATGCGGCTGGCCAGCGCACCGGAGGTTTCAAAGAAACGCTACAAGCTAATGGCAAATTCAACATTGTTGCCAGCGTCCCCGCCAACTGGAGTCGTGAGCAGGCTTACAACGCCGCGTCCACCATTTTGCAGCAGCATCCTGATCTGATTGGTTTTTACGCAAACAACGACACCATGGCGCTTGGCGTAGTAGAAGCCGTGCGTTCGTTGAGCAAATCTGAGCAGGTTGCGGTATTTGGTACCGATGGTATCTCAGACGCCTATGCATCCATCAAACGCGGTGAGCTAACCGGCACCGTCGACAGCTTCCCGGTATTAACGGGTGAAGTGGCAATGGACGTCATGATTCGTCTGATCAACGGTCAGAAAATCTCTCGCGTTGTCTCTACGCCTCAGGCGCTGATCACCAAAGAGAATGTTGAGGCGTTTTCGACCAAAGATAACAACACGTTGCGCCAGCTTCTGGCCCAGCAATAAGTCAGGCGGAGAGGGTATGGAACAGTATCGCTTAATGATGCGCGGCATTACCAAAACCTATGGCAGTGCTGCTGCTTTACAAAATGTGGATTTTTCTGTGAAGCCCGGTGAAGTGCATGCACTGATTGGTGAAAACGGCGCGGGGAAATCAACAGTGCTGAATATCCTTTCTGGCGTTCGTGCGGCTGACGGTGGCGAGATCAGCGTTAACGGCCAAACGGTACAAATGAAGAATCCGCTCAGCGCCCGTCATGCTGGCATCGCCATGATTCATCAGGAGTTACAGCATGTTCCAGAACTCTCTGTTGCCCAGAATATGTTTCTTGGCCGCCCGTTGACCAAAGCGAAGGGTTTATGGGTTGATAAAAAAGCGCAGTTGGCGCGCGCCAAACTGATTTTGAAGCAGTTGGATCCGACCATCGATCCCAACGAGCCAATCAAAAATCTCAAGGTATCGCAGCAGCAGATCGTAGAAATTGCCCGCGCTATGCTGGAAGACGCCAAAATCATTGCGATGGATGAGCCGACATCGAGCCTGACACCCCGTGAGTTTGATCGCCTGGCGGAGCTGATTGCCGATTTAAAAGCGATGGGCGTGTCGCTGATTTACGTCTCGCATAAGATGAACGAGATTTTCAAAGTCTGCGATCGCGCTACCATCATGCGTGATGGCAAGCAGGTTGGCGTGGTGAATATTTGCGATGAAGATGAAGAGAGCATTGTCGCCAAAATGGTGGGCCGCAAGATTGAAAGGCTCGATCACAATTCTTACGTGACCGATCAGGAAGTATTGCGCGTTGAGAACCTGGCACGCGGCCATGATGTTTTGCCGGCCAACTTCAGCGTTAAAGCCGGTGAAGTGCTTGGCATTGCCGGTTTAGTGGGCGCAGGCCGTACAGAACTGTTGAAGCTGATCGCCGGCATTGATAAGCGCAGCAGCGGCAGCGTGCTGGTGAATGGCAATGCGGTGCGCAATCACAATGTCAGTGCCGCCATCAAAGCGGGTATTGGATTAGTACCGGAAGATCGTAAGAAAGAGGGCATCATCAAAGAGCGCGCCGTAAAAATGAATATGGCGTTACCGTCAATGGGTAATTTCACGCTGGCGGGCCTGATTAATAAAAGCAAACTGAACCGTGTGGCGCATGAGGTCATGAGTGATCTGAAACTGCGTCCTATGGATATTGAAAAAACCATCGGTACGCTCAGTGGCGGCAACCAGCAAAAAGTGATTATTGGACGTTGGGTCGCCGCCGATGCAAAAGTCTTTTTATTTGATGAACCCACCCGGGGAATTGATATTGGTGCCAAGTCCGAAATCTATAACCTGATTGAGAAGCTGGCGAAAGCGGGTAAGGCGATAGTTGTTGTTTCCTCGGAAATGACCGAAATCATCCGTATTTCTGACCGCGTTCTGGTGATGAGAGAAGGGAAAATCACGAAAGAATTACAGGGTGATGCAATAACGGAAGATAATATTGCCCGTTTTGCGATTAAAGATGTAGACCAAACTGCCTGAGTTTTTCACCTGCATTTATTTAAAGGCCATGAACATGATGACACAAACAAATAATCGGGCTGTTCCGCACTCATCGTCGCTGTTTAAGTTTAATGTGCGCGATGCCGGTACCTTGATTGGATTATTAATTATTATTGTTACGTTCTCATTTTTGTCACCGGTATTTTTTACGGTGCCAAACTTGCTTAATATTTTACAACAATCCTCGATCAACGCCTTAATTGCATTGGGCATGACGCTGGTGATTATTTCGGGCGGAATCGACTTATCCGTCGGGCCAACGGCGGCACTTTCTGCCGTATTAGGCGCAACCTTGATGGTAGCAGGCGTGCCGGTGCCGCTGGCCGTTATGGCCACCTTGGGAATTGGTGCAATCTGCGGGATCTTTAGCGGCACACTGATCGCTTACGCCGGTTTGCAGCCTTTTATCGTAACATTAGGCGGCTTGTCGCTGTTCCGTGCTATCGCCTTGATTTATACCGGCGGCAGCCCGATTTTTGGCATTCCGATGGAATTTCGTAGTATTATCAACAGTACGCTGTTGGGTGTGCCGACGCCGATTGTGATTGTTGCGGTGATTGCGCTGGTGCTGTGGACCGTGATGAACAAAACCCCGCTGGGTGAATATATTCTGGCAATTGGTGGCAATGAAGAAGCGGCGCGTGTTGCGGGTGTGCCGGTTAAACGCACCAAAGTCACGGTGTATATTATCTCTGGCGTGCTGGCTTCGTTGGCCTCGCTGATTCTAATTGGACGTTTAGGTGCAGCCGAACCGACGATTGGTAATTTATGGGAATTGGATGCGATTGCCGCTGCGGCCATTGGTGGCGCATCTTTGATGGGCGGCAAAGGCAGTGTGTTTGGCACCATCATCGGCGTCATTATTTTGGGTGCGTTACGTAATGGATTGACTCTGCTAAATATTCAGGCCTTTTACCAATTGCTCGCGACTGGCCTTATTATTATCATAGCGATGTTGATTGACCGAGCGACCCGAGGCAAATAATGAAGCAAGATCCGCGAGCCATTGGTGCTCAAATCCGTATGCGTTTGCCCCAACTCACGCCCTTAGAACGACGAGTGGTTGAGGCAATTACTGCCCGAACTGACATTACTGAGCAAACATCTTTAAAAGAGATCGCGCAGGAAAATAATGTCTCGGAAGCGATGATTGTTAAGATTACTAAAAAACTTAACTTCACCGGTTTTAGAAACTTCAGAAGCAGTTTGGTTTATTACAACGAATCTGAAGTGGCGGGATTGCATGCTGAAATTGAGCCTGATGATTCTTCGGAGCAATTGCTGGCAAAAGTATTCAGAACGTCTATTCAGGCAATCGAAGAAACCATGTCGATTCTTGATATTTCTGAATTCAACCGTGCGGCGGATATTATATTTAAAGCGCGTCACATCGATTTATATGCCGTGGGCGGTTCTGCCACGGTAGCCCGAGATTTATCGCATAAGATGCTTAAGATTGGCATTAAATCGACGGCCTACGATGACGCCCATATTATGTTGATGTCCGCTGCCGTGTTATCTGACGATGATGTTGTCATCGCCATTAGTCACTCGGGTGCCACGCGCGCGGTAAATGATCCCGTGAAACTGGCCATGCGTAATGGTGCCAAAGTGATTGCCTTAACCAATTACGCCGAGTCGCCCATTGCGCGCCACGCGCATGTCGTGCTCAATTCAACCTCTCAGGGATCGCATCTGTTAGGTGAAAATGCCGCGTCACGCATTGCCCAGCTTAATATTCTGGATGCACTGTTTGTGGCCATCGCTAAAAAAGATCTCAAGCGAGCGGAGAGAAACCTGATGAAAACACAGCATGCGGTTCAGGACCTTCGGGAATTCTAACCATGAGTAAAATTGTTGTCACCGGCAGCCTGCATTACGACATTATGCTGGATGCCCATCATCGCCCGGAAAAAGGCGAAACCGTAATGGGCAGCGCTTGCCGCTATAAGTTTGGCGGTAAAGGTGGGAATCAGGCGGTATCTGCCGCCAGAGCAGGAGCAGACGTCGCTTTTGCGGGTGCGGTCGGTGCAGATGAGCAGGGAAAATTTTTGCTCAATGTATTACGGCAGGCGGGCGTTAACACCGATGCTGTCGCCGTGATTAACGATATTCCTTCAGGCATGAGCGTGGCGATCACCGACGCCGAAGGTGATTACGGCGCGGTCGTCGTGTCGAATGCCAATCAGCACATCGCAGCAGAAACCTTCGACAACGAGGCGTTTTGGCAAGATGTAACGATGTTAGTGCTGCAAAATGAGGTGCCCGAAGCGGTCAACTTACACGCTGCACGTGCAGCAAAGCAGCGGAATATCCCGGTTTGCATTAACGCGGCACCTGCACGCTTACTCACACCTGAGCTTGAGGGCTGCATTGATCTGCTGGTGGTGAATGCCATTGAAGCGCGAGATATGAGCAATGTGACCGTGCATGATTTAGCTTCAGCAGTGCTCGCAGCGGAAACGCTCGCTACGCGTTTTTCCAGCGTGGTGGTTACTGCGGGTGAACATGGCGTGGCCTTTATTGAGGCGGGGCAAGCCAGCCACAGTTTGCCAGCCAAAAAGATTACTTTAGTGAGCACGCACGGTGCGGGAGACTGCTTTATGGGCGTGTTGTGTCAGGCGTTGAGCCTCGACAGCAATCTGGCCCATGCCGTCGCTAAAGCCAATGATGCTGCGGCGCTGCACGTTTCACAGAAAATGGCCTGAACCCTTAACCGATGACAGAACAGACAACAAAGCCGCCGCTCGCGAATGTGAACAGCGGCTTCTTTTTTTAACACAGAACCTTAGCGCTGACCCTGCGCTGCGAGCGGCTGAGGATTCCTGATCAGCAACATCACGCTACATCCGCCCGCAATCAGGCAAAGCGCCGCAAGTACAATCGCCTCGTTTAAAGAACCAAAGAGCGCAACGCTTGCTGATGAAACCAACGGCCCGACCAGCTGCCCGGTGGCGTAGCCCGAGGTTAAAATTCCGACGGTTTTTGCCACGGATCCTGATGATATTTCACGCGCAAAGCGCATCGTCAGCTGCATAATCGACAGAAATCCCAATCCGGTCAAAATCGTTGAAATCAGCAAGCCTGCCGCGTTATGCACGACAACCGCTGCGGCCACGCCCAGTCCCTGCAAAATCATCGCTGTCGCTAAACTGACTTGCGTATTAAATCGCGCTGAAAAAAGAATAATCAGCGCAACGCCTGCAACCGCAGACAAGCCAAACAGCGGCCAGAAAAAGGCCGCCTGATTGCCGTCAGGAAAGGCGCTATGCGCCATCTGAGACAAAAACGTTGCTGGCAAAATGTAACCAAAGCCGGCCAGAGCGTAGATCACCACCAACTTTTTCAAATTGGCGCTGATGGGTTCATGACGCGTGACCTGCGATTTAGCGGGGCCAAATTCAGCGGGAAGATTCCGGCTAATAAGTAAGCTCACGATCAGCGCGACCGCACCATAGACATACCAAGAGGCGGAGGAGTGAAAATGATATGTTGCCATCAACCAGGCCAATATCCCGGATAACATGATACCCACGCCGGGGCCGGTGAATACCGCGGCAGAGAGGCGAGGTGCATTATTGCCAGCCAGCGTCATTTGCGTCCATGCGGTCACGATGATCAGCGCCCATGCGCCACCGACACCGGCAATCAGGCGGAACAAGCACTGAATCGCAAACGAACCGGTGGTGCCAGAAAGTAGCGTAACCAGCACCGTCGCCATGATACCCGCCTTTAGATATTGCGCATGGCTGTGCTTAATACGACTGACATGAATCGCTCCCACCAAATAACCGATGTAATTCATGGCAGCCAGGATCCCCGCACTCGAAAGTGTCAGATAACCATCATTCATCATCACCGGGATTTGCGGTGTTAGAGAAAATCGCCCAATTCCCATCACAGTGACCAGTGTCAGGAGGCCAGTAAGCATGGTTTTAATACTGCTGGTGCTGCTCGTACTCATTTTATTTTCCAGTAGATTGTCTAACGGCATTGATAAAAAACGAATTTAGCGTGTTGAAAACGGGACTTATCAGCAAAGTTTGCGGCATCATAAAAGCTGTATGCCTGGCGAAAAAGAGGGCGGGTTATCCTATGACTTCAGGTCATACCCAGGAGTGAGCATGTCAAGAAACGCAGATATCAAAAATTTTCTCGTCAGACACCGGGCGAAATTGAATCCGGCTGATTTCGGGTTCAGCGCGCAGAATCGACGTGTTGACGGGTTGCGAAGAGAGGAAGTCGCACAGCTGGCGGCAGTGAGCGTCAGTTGGTATACCTGGCTTGAACAGGGAAGAGATATCAGCATTTCGCCTGCGGCTCTCAAGCGTATTGGTAAAGTGCTTCAACTGACGATGATTGAACAGCAATACCTCAATGCCATTGTCTTCGGTGGCGGGGCATCTAATGAGGATAACGCTGAACTTTCACCTGAAGTGATCGCTATGGTGGATGCCCTTCATCCGCATCCTGCCTTTGTCCGGCGTGCGAACATGGATATCCTTTACTGGAACCGCGCAGCGGCAACCCAGATTTTTGACTGGTCTTTAATTGCGCCTGCCGAGAGAAATTCACTGAAACTGATGTTCCTTAGCGATGCGTACCGTAAAAAGATTTTTGAATGGGAAAAGGCCGCCAGACACACCATTGCGGCTTTCAGAGCCTATCAAGTCGCAGAGCGCTTTACGGAAAACTTCGAGTCGATAATCACAGAGCTGATTGAGAAAAGTGATAAATTTCGTGAAATGTGGGATTTCCACGATGTAAGCCGCATTGGTGCCGGTAATAAAGCCATCATTGATGATAAAGGCAGTATTTCTCGTTACACCTATACCTCGTTAGAAGTCGAAAACTCGCCGGGAATCTATCTTATTTTCTATCTTGAAGATCATAAACCAGCGGGTAAAAACGCCTGACGACGACCTGTATTGCGCTCAGAATGCCGGATTACTGTTCAGCGCGCCCAGGCGCACCGAAGACGCCGGCAGAGAGTTAACGTTGTTGGCGTCCTGTCAGACCGGGCCGTTGTGCTTCGTATAGCCCGATGCTCAGTGATAATCGGCCCGACGCCTCGGCTGACTGCCAATGCCTTTGACATAAGCAGTAGGGCAGAAAAGTGAGAAAAAACTATTAAGCACGTTAAGCCGTGTTAATCATGCCTTAAAACCGCTTAAGGCGAACCCCATGCTGCGTTATGCAGCACAACGCGATAACCATCAACGTCCACAAAGGTCACGCCGTTATTGTTCCAGTAAGGATTGAACGATCCCAATCGGGAAAAGCCCGCATCGTCCATTCTGGCGCAAGCGTTGTGCCAGTCGATTTTATCGGGGATATAAAGTACCAGTAGATCCTCCTGTGAAGGTGAAGGAAGAATAGGGTGGCTATGGCATACCGTAAATTCCAGATGCCAGGACAAATCATCGCGGCCCAACATGCATCCGCTGAAACCGTCATGATCGCTGAATTCGCCCACTTTTTTTAGGCCAAGCCCTCTGCAATACATGCCAGAACTTCTCTCTAATTCGCTGACCGGCCTGGCAATACGTAAGTGATCAAACTTCATATTTATCTCCGCCTTTGTGTCGTTTACCCCGAAATGACAAGGTAATGAATATGTTCAGCATAGAATCAAAAATCAAAACAGGACATTTAGCATCAACCGCAGCTTCATCCCACCGTTAAATTTACTTAACTCCTTCTCTTTCATAATAATTTACTCTGACCTTAAGCCTCATATTCTCTGGTGGAGCGCACAGCACCATGCTATTAACTCGTTGTGCTTTTTCCAACTTCACCTGCCCGGAGTTAATGATGAACAAGAGCCTGTCCGCCCTGTTAATGCTTTCACTTGCTGCGTTCAGCTGTGCGGCATCTGCACAGCAAACCTTACGCTTTGGTGTAGATCCCACGTTTCCGCCGTTTGAATCAAAAGCATCCGATGGCTCATTGCAAGGTTTCGATATCGATCTGGGTAATGCCCGGTGTAAGCAGGCCAAGGTGAAATGCGAATGGGTTCAAATGGGCTTTGACGGCACCATCCCGGCACTGCAGGCGAAAAAGTTTGATGCCATTCTCTCGGCGATGTCGATGACGGACAAACGCCGCCAGCAGGTCCTGTTCACCGACATGCTCTACAACACGCCAAGCGCATTACTTGCACCTTCAGCCAGCAAACTCACTGTCGATATCAGCACCTTACGCGGCAAAAGCATTGGTGTCGCTCAAGGTACGATCCAGGAAACCTACGCGTTAACCAAGTGGGCACCTGAAGGCGTAAAAGTGGTCTCTTATGCTAATCAGATGGAGGTCTATCCCGACCTGATTGCAGGACGTCTTGATGGAAGCCTGACCAATGCGGTATCGGCTGAGCAGGGTTTTTTGAGCAAAGCGGAAGGTAAAGATTACGCGATTAAAGCCACCATCATTGATAACAAGATCTTTGGTGATGGTGTCGGCATTGCATTACGCAAAGGTGACACCGCAAATCAGCAATTGATCAATCAGGCGTTGGCGGAGCTGCATAAAAACGGAACCTACGATCAGTTAGCAAAAAAATACTTCAATTTTGATGTCTACCCACTGGATTAACGACGATGGCACAACGTGAATTACCTCAATACAGTGTGCAGCGGGCGCGTTTTATCGCTGCGGTAGAACGTAAAAGTGGCACGCTTACTTCGTATCCACATCCACTTTCTGGCCCCAACAATGAAACGCTCTATACCGATGTTGCGCTAATTGGCAGTGCACAGGCCAGCCGCGTGATGTTGATCATTTCTGGTACACACGGTGTTGAAAGTTATTACGGTTCAGACAGCCAAATCGGCTGGCTTGATGCACTGGATGTTGCGACCCTGCAAGCTGATACCGCGCTGGTATTTATTCATCTGCTGAATCCGTGGGGTGCAGCGCATTTGCGGCGGGTAAATGAAGACAATATTGATTTGAACCGAAACTTTATCGACTTCAGTCAACCCGCACCTGTAAATGCCCAATATGGGCAATGGCACAGCATTTATCACGGCGAGCGAGCCAGTGCTGACCGGCAATTGGCAGCCGCGCTGGAAACCGTTGGCTGGTCTGCCGTGAAACCGGTGGTAGAAGCGGGACAATACAGCGAACCGACCGGGTTCTTTTATGGCGGCGAACGGCCAAGTTGGTCCTGTTTGACGATGCAAAAGATTATTGCAACGCACCTTAGCGAAGCCAAAACCCTCCTCAGCTTTGATCTTCACACCGGGGCGGGCGCTTGGGGACACCCGATGCTGCTTTCGATTGCCGAACAGCAAGTCGCTGCGCACAGCTGGGGTGCAGAGATCTATGGAGAATGGCTGACGCTGCTGCTCACCGGCAAGGATAGTGACAGTGTCACTGGCGTTACGGCTACCGCGACAGGCTACCTGTCACAATATTTGCTGACATCGCTGCCGCAAACGCGAATGCTTCCACTGGTTATTGAGTGCGGTACGTATTCAGGCGAGGATATGCATCGGCGGGTACGTGAGGATCACTGGCTGCATCTGTATGGAAACCCAGACAGCCCGCAAGGCCGTGACATTAAGCGCGATCTGGTTGAAGGATTTTGGCCTGCCGATGATGACTGGCAGGCATTAGTGGCGTTTCGTACGCAGCAAATTTTCCGTCGAGGTTGGCGTGCCTTAACCGGCACACCCACCGCTTAAAGTCGCCCGTAAAAGGTCATACGAGCGGTTTCTGACAGGGCAATGTCAGGTTGCGTGTTATAAGCCAGAACGGCAAGCATGCGGGTGATGTCGCCTTCAGTTGGTGTTACGCGATGCAGTGAATTACGGCCACGAAACAGCACCAAATCACCCGCTTCAATCGCCAGGTCATCAACGGCCTGGCGTTCATCCAGAACCGCCGCAACGCCGTTAAAATTCATCTCACCCGCGTCGGCATTTCGAAGATCCTTCACGTATTGAAAAATGCCGCCTCCACGGGGTTTTTGTACCAGCAGCGTGATGGCAAACGATGAATTATCAAAGTGCCATCCCAACTCCTGTCCGTGCGGGGCGTAATGAAGATTGATGGATGATAAAGGATCGGCGTAAGGATAAAGCGCAGCTTCACCCAGCACATCGCAGAGGAAAGCCTTAAACGTGTCATTGTTATAGAGCTGACGTAACGGTGAATCGGCCGCGATGACATCATCAGTGATACACCCTTTGGTGCTGATCACGTCACGATTTCGAGGATGGTCGGCGCTAAAATCGGCATCGGGTTTCATCAGAAAAACGTTATGTTTGCTGGCAGTATGGTAAGCCAGATGGCGCTGTGCATCGCCTTCCGCCTTGATTGCCGCCAGCACCTCAGGCTGCAAAAAGTTGCGCAGTACCAGCGCACCTTGCGTGTTGAGCTGCTCGCGGCAGGAACGACGCCATTCGATGTCATCCAAAGGATGCAGATCCAAACGTACAAGTGATCCAGGCATGGGTGCAATTCTCTTGGTTGGCAGGTTTCAACTTACTGTAGCCCGCTAAGCCAATGCCGAATAACGATAAAAATTTAACGCTTTGATAAGGATAACTTAATGCCTATGCACACATCGCGTTTACCCAAAATTAGTGTTATTCACGCCTTTAAAGTGGCCGCCGAGCTAGGAAGTTTGGCAAAAGCAGCGGCACAACTGGCGCTGACGCCCGCAGCCGTTAGCCAGCAAATTCGACAGCTTGAGGAGCAACTCGGCAGCACGCTGTTTGTACGGACGCAAAGCGGCGTCATGCTCACTGAAACCGGTAAAGAATATCTGCGCTACGTTACCGAAGCCTTTGATATTTTGCACCTTGGACAGCAGAACATTCGACATGCAGCCGCCACGCCGAAACTTACGCTCTATGCGCTGCCTGCCTTGGCGTCAAAGTGGATCATGCCGCAGTTATCTCAGTGGCGTGAACATTGCCCAACGGTTGACCTTTGTCTGCATGGCACCCATGCACCAGTGGATTTCACCGCCACGCCTGCTGATTTTGTTATCTGCTTTGGCGAGGATCGCTATCCGCAACTGGACAGGCAATGGCTGTTTACTGATGAGGTCATTCCTGTTGCCAGCCCGCTGTTATTAACGCGCTATCCGCAGGCGGTTTTACTCAAGCAAGCCCCTTTAATTCACCTCGATTGGGGAAACGAAGGACGATTCTTGCCTGACTGGCGCAGCTGGTTTCAGGCCAGAGGCGTGCCTGAACCTTCGCCGCAGCCCGCCTTCAGCTTTAACCTGACGTCGCTGGCCATTGATGCGGCAGTCGCGGGTGCGGGCGTTTTATTAGGACAGCGGCGATTAATTTCAGCTGAGCTGTCGCGAGGGGATCTGGTGATCATTGACGAGATGAGCCTGCCGCTCAGCAAACCTTATATGCTCGCCTGGCCGCAACGAACACTGAATCAACCTGGCAGCGAAGCGATGATATCCTGGCTGACACAGCTGGCAGCAGAGCGCGCGACGTGATGTCTGTGGAAGTAAAAGCCGAATGGCTGAAAAGAAAAGAGGCGGCCCGAAGGCCGCCGAAAACCTCAATCACAGAGAGCATTGAGGAAGCAGTGGCAATAACACAATGATGATCGTTAGCCTTTCACACCGCCTGCAGTGAGGCCGCTTACTAGCCAGCGTTGAGCCAGCAAGAAAACCAGTGTGATCGGAATGGCGGAGAGCACCGCAGCTGCGGCAAAGTCGCCCCATAAATAGTTTTGCGGGTTGAGATATTGTTGCATCCCCACCGCCAGGGTGTAGCTGTTGACGTCGCGCAGCAATAGCGAGGCAACCGGCACTTCAGTCACGGCGGCAATAAACGCCAGAATAAACACCACCGCTAAAATCGGCACGGAAAGCGGCAGCAATACCAAACGGAACGCCTGCCACGGCGTGGCACCGTCTAAGGCGGCCGCTTCTTCAAGCGATCCATCAATGGTTTCAAAATAGCCTTTGATGGTCCAGACATGCAGAGCGATGCCGCCAAGGTAGGCGAAGATCACCCCGCCATGGGTGTTTAAACCGATAAAGGGTAGATACTGTCCTAAGCGATCAAACAGCGCATAAATAGCCACCAGTGACAATACGGCGGGGAACATCTGAAAAATCAGCATCCCTTTTAACAAGCTGGCGCGGCCGGTAAAACGCATTCGAGCAAAGGCGTAAGCGCAGGTGGTCGAAAGAGCCACAATGCCAATTGCGCTAATAGCAGCAATTTTTATTGAATTCCAAAGCCAGAGCAGCACCGGAAAGGGCGGCGGTGTGACGCGTCCATCAGCGTGCTCCACGCTAAAGCCCAATGCCAGCTTCCAGTGTTCCCACGAGATTTGATCCGGGATCAGGCTGCCTGTCGCAAAATTACCGGCACGCAACGAGATCGCAATCACCATCATCAGCGGAAACAGAATCGCGGCGATGAAGGTCAGCAGCAGCAGATGCGTTAGCAGCAGACGCAGCAGCTGCGATTTAGGTTGAACCATTGCCATAACTGCTCCTTAATCAAATTTTAAGCGTGCTGCTTTCAGGTTTATCACCGCAAGCGCACCCACCAGCAGGAAGATCAGCGTCGCGATAGCGGCAGCCAAACCAAAGTCCTGCCCGCCGCCGCCTTCAAAGGCGATACGCCAGGTGTAGTTCACCAGCAAATCGGTATAGCCCGCTGGTGTGGTGGTACCGAGGCGATCGGGGCTACCGTTGGTCAACAACTGCACCAGCACGAAGTTATTAAAATTAAACGCGAAGCTGGCGATGATCAGCGGCGTCAGCGGTTTAATCAGCAACGGTAAGGTAATGAGAAAGAAGTTTTGCATCGGTCCAGCCCCGTCCATCGCGGAAGCTTCATACAGATCGTCCGGGATCGCTTTTAACAGTCCCATACACAAAATCATCATGTAGGGATAGCCGAGCCAGGTATTCACCAAAATCAGCATGGCGCGTGCCAGCGTAGGATCGCTGAACCAGGCCGGTTTGAAGCCAAACAGGGCGTCGAGCATCACGTTGATTTCACCGAAGCTTTGGTTGAATAAGCCTTTAAAAATCAAGATGGAGATAAACGCCGGCACGGCGTAAGGCAAAATCAGCATGACGCGATAGATAGCTTTGCCTTTCAACGCCTCCCATTGCACCACGCAAGCCAGAACCATGCCAACCGCGACGGTGAGAACCACTGTCAGCAACGAGAAGATCAGCGTCCAGGCGAATATGGCGAGGAAGGGTTTTTGAATGCCTTCGTCAGTGAAGACGCGCAGAAAATTTTGCCAGCCGGTGTTGATGGTATAACCGGGACTCAATTTCTCACTGCCCCAGCTGCCATCGGCATTCAACACCTGATAAAAGCCGCTCTCAGCGTTAGGGCGATAAACAGTGCCGCTCTGCTGGTTTTTTAAATCGCCGTTACTGCTTTCTACATACAGCGGTCGCGTGCCTGAGAATTGGCGCAGCGAACTCATGACGAGCTGCCGACCATCGGGCAGTTCAGCGCTGATCTGGCTCAACGCTTGTCGATTACCGGTAATGGTACGCAGCGTTGCGCGTTCACCTGTAGGCGGCGTCGCGATGGTCATTTTTAACTGCTGTTTTTCACCAAAAGTGAAAGGTGGAGAAACAAACGTTTGACCATTTTCGCCGTCTGTCAGCACCAGTAGCCAGCGATCCCCGGAAGGGAACAGTGAAAAATTTACCGCGTTACCGGCCTGATACTGACGACTCAACAGCACCTGCTGCGCGCGCTCAAAAGTAAGCTGGTTGGTGCTGCTGTAGTTGGTAAATGCGATAGCGACGGTACACGCCAAGGGAAAAAGCACAAACAGCGCCATCCCGGCAATGCCCGGATAAACATAGCGCCATGCATAGGCGCGGCGATTGGAAAAAATCCAGATGCCGAGTCCACTGACAATCAGCGTAAGCAGCGCAAACAGATATTCGCCTTGGGCATACATTAAAATCAGCAGATAGCCGACCAGCAGACAGCAGATCCCGACGAGTAAGCCCTTCAGCACTGCGCTGTGCCGCCTCGCTTTCGGTTTTCCTGACATGATTCGGTTTTCCTTAACAGCGGTAATGAGCCGGACAATTCCGGCTCCAGGAGAGGATTACTTGTTCAGACGCGCTTGGGCATCTTTTAGCGCTGCATCAACGGTTTGCCTGCCGCTGAACGCATTAAGTGTGGCGGTGCGCATGGCGTACCAGAAGGCGGCCATTTGGGGAATGTTTGGCATGATGTCACCGCTGCGCGCGTTGTTCATGGTGGCGGCGATGCGGGGATCTTTCTCCAGTTTTTCCTGATAGGACTTCAGCGCGACTGCGCCCAGCGGCTTATCTTTATTGACGGTTTCGAGACCCGTATCGGTCAGCAAATAGTTTTCAAGAAACTCTTTCGCCAACTCTTTGTTAGGACTCGCAGCATTGATACCGGCACTCAGCACGCCGACGAATGTTTTTGATGGTTTGCCTTTTAACGATGGCAGCAGCGTCACGCCATAATTGATGCCGCTTTTATCAATGTTGCTCCACGCCCACGGACCGTTAATGGTCATCGCGGTTTCGCCCTTGTTAAAGGCTGCTTCAGCAATGGAGTAATCGGTATCCGCATTCAACGTTTTTGCCTTCACCTGATCAACCAGGAACTGCATACCCGCTTTGGCACCGGCATTATCAACACCGATATCTTTCACGTTATAACCGCCATCGGTGGGCTTGTAGGCGTAAGCGCCGCCTGCTGCCAGCAGCGGCCAGGTAAAGTAGGGCTCTTGCAGGTTAAACATGATGGCGCTTTTGCCTTTTTCACGCATTTTCTTGTCGATGCCCGCAATCTCTTCCCAGGTTTTTGGCGGCGTTGGCAACAGGTCTTTGTTGTAGATAAGCGACAGCGCTTCTACGGAGATCGGATAGCCAATTAGTTTGCCGTTAAAGCGAACGGCATCCCAGGTGAAGGGGAAAATCTTCTCCTGAAAAGCGCTATCGGGAGAAACGTCTGCCAGCAGGCCAGATTGTGCATAGCCACCAAAGCGGTCGTGCGCCCAAAAAATGATGTCTGGGCCATCACCCGTGGCGGCAACCTGCGAATACTTCTCTTCCATCTTGTCAGGATGTTCAACCGTCACCTGAATACCGGTCTCTTTTTCAAACTTTTTGCCGACCTCGGCGAGTCCGTTATAACCTTTGTCGCCATTGATCCAGATAACCAATTTTCCCTCTTCTATTTTTGCCGCGGCGGAAGCCGAGAAGAGTGCGGCCGTAAGGGCTGAAAGTGCCAGGATTCGGGTGCCGGTTTTCATCATCATAACTCTATCCTTTTAGCGGAAGCGGTAAATGCTCTACCCGCTACATTGTGTTTATCTGCTTCGACTTCTCATCCTCCTACGCTCTACGCCTTCGCCAACCAAGCTGTGATCGGCTTAGCAAAACGAACCCGTTATACCGGTCAGGCGCACAAAAAACTCACCTTCGGTCTGCGGCTGCGATCACAAAAATGGCTTCATTCACTTGAACAACGGTGACGTGCCCGCTTTCTCCTCCTCCCGACTCCTCCCCCAGTCTTCACACCTGTTATGGAGGATGTTGCCGGTTGTTTCCTTGCCCATAGTGGTCGCCGGGGTCTGTCTGCCAAGTGGGTGGGCAAGGATAAGCAAGCTGAGAGGAAAAGCATCATGGCGAGCGTCGCGTTACGCAATGTCACCAAAGCCTGGGGCGAGACGGTGGTATCGAAGAATATTGATCTCGATATCCGCGAAGGAGAGTTCGTGGTTTTTGTCGGTCCTTCTGGCTGTGGAAAATCAACGCTGCTGCGCATGATTGCAGGGCTGGAAACCATCACTAGCGGTGAGCTGCTGATCGGTAATAAACGAATGAATGAGGTGCCGCCAGCAGAGCGCGGCATTGGCATGGTGTTTCAATCTTATGCGCTTTATCCCCACCTTTCGGTGGAGGAGAACATGTCATTCGGCTTGAAGCTGGCGGGTATGAAGAAAGCTGAGATTCACCAGCGCGTTAATCAGGTGGCGGAAGTGCTGCAATTGGCACATCTGCTGGATCGCCGCCCTAAAGCGCTTTCCGGCGGGCAACGTCAGCGCGTCGCCATTGGCCGAACGCTGGTGGCTGAACCGCGCGTGTTTCTGCTAGATGAGCCTCTTTCCAACCTCGATGCAGCGCTGCGTGTGCAAATGCGCATTGAGATATCGCGTCTGCATAAGCGCCTGAAGCGCACCATGATTTACGTCACCCACGATCAGACCGAAGCGATGACGCTGGCTGACAAGATCGTGGTACTGGACGCCGGCGTAGTGGCGCAAATCGGCAAGCCCCTTGAGCTGTATCACTATCCCGCCAACCGCTTTGTGGCCGGTTTTATCGGCTCGCCAAAAATGAATTTCTTGCCCGTCAAAGTCACCGCCACCGCGATTGATCAGGTGCAGGTCAGGTTGCCCAATCAGCAGTTGGTCTGGCTGCCGGTTGACAGCGCAGGCGTGCAGGTTGGCAGCAACATGTCGTTAGGCATACGTCCAGAACATCTGCTTCCCAGCGATATCGCTGACGTCACCCTTGAAGGTGAAGTTCAGGTGGTCGAGCAACTGGGGCATGAAACGCAAATCCACATCCAAATTCCCGCCATTCGTCAAAACCTGGTTTACCGCCAGGAGGACGTCGTGCTGGTAGAAGAGGGCGCCACATTAGGTATCGGCCTGCCGCCGGAGCGCTGCCACTTGTTCCGTGAAGATGGAAGCGCCTGTCGCAGGCTGCATCAAGAGCTTGGTGTGTAACCCCCAAAACAAGAAAAGCAATGACCTCAGGAGATAGAAAATGTTAACTCTGCGCAAACTTCCCATCGCTGTTGCCGTCGCGGTGGGTACGCTCTCTGCACCAACGATGGCGGTAGATTTTACCGGCTACGCGCGTTCCGGCATCGGCTGGACGGGCAGCGGTGGTGAACAACAATGTTTTCAGGCGACCGGTGCACAAAGTAAATATCGTCTGGGCAACGAGTGTGAAACCTATGCTGAACTGAAACTGGGGCAAGAAGTATGGAAAGAGGGCGATAAAAGCTTCTACTTCGATACCAACGTTGCCTATTCAGTTTCTCAGCAAAACGACTGGGAAGCGACGTCTCCCGCCTTCCGTGAAGCCAATGTGAAGGGTAAAAACCTGATCGAAGCGTTGCCGGGTTCAACCATCTGGGCCGGTAAGCGTTTCTATCAGCGTCATGACGTTCACATGATCGACTTCTACTACTGGGATATTTCAGGTCCCGGTGCCGGCCTGGAAGATGTTGATTTAGGCTTCGGTAAGCTCTCGTTTGCTGCTACGCGTTCATCCGAAGCGGGCGGTTCCTATACATTCTCTAACGATCAGATTCGTGATTATGCCACCAGCACCGCGAATGACGTGTTTGATATGCGTCTGGCCGGACTGGAAACCAACCCAGATGGCGTGCTTGAGTTAGGTGTTGATTACGGTCGCGCAAACGCCCGTGACGGTTATCGACTGGAAGACGGCGCGTCGAAAGATGGTTGGATGTTCACGGCTGAACATACCCAAAGCATGATGAAGGGCTACAACAAATTCGTGCTGCAGTACGCTACGGATGCGCTGACCTCTCAAGGCAAAGGCTTGCCGCAGGGCAGCAACATCAACAATAACGGCAACATGTATCGCATCCTCGATCACGGGGCGATCACCCTGGCTGACCGCTGGGATCTGATGTACGTCGCCATGTATCAGAACACCGATCTCGACAACAATCGCGGAACCGAGTGGTACACCGTGGGTGTGCGCCCAATGTACAAATGGACGCCAATCATGAGCACCTTGCTGGAACTGGGCTACGACAATGTGAAGTCGCAGGAAGTCAGCGAACGCAACGGCCAATACAAAGTCACGCTGGCTCAACAGTGGCAGGCGGGTGACAGCATTTGGTCACGTCCTGCACTGCGCCTGTTTGCAACCTACGCAAAATGGGATGAGAAGTGGGGCTACAGCAAAGACTCTGCAGGCGATCTGACCTCATTTGCCTCGGCTGACAGCACCGGTAACGGTTTGCTGACCAGTAGCCGTGGCGACAACGATGAGTGGTCATTCGGCGCGCAGATGGAAATTTGGTGGTAAGAGATTTCACGCTAAAAAGAGGCGAAAGGCAGCGATAAGCGCCGCTTTTCGCCTCTGCTATGTCAATTTGGTCGCGGCACGCTATTGCCTGGCTAACGCCGCTGCCTGACAGTCTTTTTGAGGTAACCATAATGAAAATGACAAAAACGCTGGTCGCGTTCTGCCTGAGCGCTGCGCTCCTGGCGGGACAAAGCTTCACGGCTCACGCTGATATCAATCTGGTGCCGCAGGATCTCTCTGCTGCACCCACGCTCTCTGCTCAAAGTATCCAGTCACTGACCTGGCAACCTGTCGATCCTTCACGCACGCAAATCACAACGCTTGCGAACAGCGGCCAGCGCTTGAATGACGCGGAGTTGGCCGGCCCGGTTGCGGCATACAGCCTGCCCGCCAATATCGGCGAACTGACCCTGACGTTGACAAGTGAAGTAGAGAAGAATCAGGTCTTTGCGCCTAACGTGTTGGTACTGGATGAGAACATGCGGCCCGCTGCGTGGTTTCCCAGCCGCTTCTTTACCTATCAGCAGCCGGGCGTCATGTCCGCCGATCGACTGGAAGGCGTGATGAAGCTGACGCCTGCGCTGGGTCAGCAAAAAATCTATTTGCTGGTTTTCACTACCGAAAAAGATCTAACCCAAACCACTACGATGATCGATCCCGCTAAAGCCTACGCGAAAGGAACGGGAAATGCGGTGCCTGATATTCCCGATCCGATTGCTCACCATAGCCGCGAAGGGACGCTCAAGCTCAAAGTGAAAACCAGTGCAGGTTCATCCATTTTGGTCGGGCCGCTGTTTGGCTCATCGGGGCCGGGACCGGTAACGGTCGGCAACTCGCCAGCGGTCGCGCCTGCGGCGTATACCGCTGCGCCCGCGCCAACACCTGCGGCTAAGCGTGAACAGATCATGAATGATACTGAAGGTTATTTTAATCAGAGAATTAAACAGGCCGTCGACAGCGGCAACATTGATAAAGCGCTGAAGCTGCTGGATGAGGCGGAACGTTTAGGTTCAACCTCTGCGCGCAAAGTTTTTATCAGCAGTGTAAAAGGCAAGGGGTGAAGTTACCCCGACAAGGCTGAATTTGCTCCATCTGGTGCGCTTCGGCGCACCCTTTTTAAAACCTATTTCACTGCATTGAAAAAACCTCACCGCTAAGCAGTGAGGTTTTTTTGTGTTTTATTTTTGACGTCGGCGACCATCGAGATCGCGCAGCAACGTGGTGATCTCTGGATCACTGAATATCTGTTCCAGCGATGCGCTTAGCTTGCGCCGCCAGTTAGGATATTCGTTACACGTGCCGGGAACGTTGACCGGTGCGGCCATATCCAGCCAGTCTTCGGGCTGCAATCCCAGCAAGGCGCTGTTGCTGTCAGCCAGATAACGCTGCATAGCACGATTCAGGGATTTACCCATTAAGGTGCGCTGCGCCTGACGCCCGGCGCGTTTTGGCAGGCTGCCGGTGCGATGCAGGCTGTGTAATAACGCCTGCTTAGCGGTCAGCCGTTGCTGATAAAGCCCCGCCAGGATCAGTTTATCGGGATAAAGCCCCAGTTGATTACCTAAGGTTAAATCGTCGCTTTGCCACCAACCGCGCAGTGTGGGCAGATCGTGTGTGGTGGCGACAGCCATTGCCTGGCGTGGCCAGTTTGCTGGCGCACGAAAACTTTGTGCGTTCGCCTGCTCAAAATAGAGCACCTTGTAGGAGTACACGCCACCCTCACGCAGCTTTTCGACGATGACTTCGGGCACCGTGCCGAGATCTTCACCAATCACCATGCATTGATGGCGTTGGCTTTCCAGCGCAAGGATAGCCAGCAAATCGTCGATAGGGTAATTGACGTAAGCGCCATGCGCAGCGCTTTGTCCTACGGGGATCCACCACAATCGCAGCAGCGCCATCACATGATCGATACGCAACGCTCCGCAGTCGCGCATATTAGCGCGCAGCAGCGCAATCCAGGGGTCAAAGGCGCGTGCCCGCATGATCTGCGGATCCATCGGTGGTAAACCCCAATTCTGACCCAGCGGCCCAAGAATGTCAGGTGGTGCGCCAACGCTCGCCTGAAGGCAGTAGAGATCACGTTCGCTCCATGTTTCTGCTCCACCTTGCGCGACGCCAACCGCTAAATCACGGTAAAGCCCGATCGGCATCGCCTGCTGCTGACAAACCTGCCAGCACGCCGCGAATTGCTGAGCCGCCAGCCACTGTAGCCAGAGATAAAAGCGCACCTCGTCGGCGTGCTGTTGCGCGTAAGCGCGTACCGCGGGGTTGTCGGGATGCTGTAACGCCTCAGGCCAGGTTGGCCAGTCTCCGCTTGCAGGATTTTCTGCACGTTGTTTGGCGTGCAACGCATCAAACAAGGCTTGATGCCGCAGGCTTTCACCGCCTTCGTCGATGAATGCCGCAAAGGCTTTCACGTTATCGTCGTTAAGCGCGCGCAGTTTGAATTGCTGCCACGCCAAACGCAACGCAGCCAGTTTCAACTGTGTCACAGCGGTATAGTCGACGTCCTGACATTCACGCGCTGCGGTGAGTGCCTGCTGCGTAGCCGCTGACAACCACCACGCTTGCGCTTGCGGTGAGTGTTGGAAATCGGGCAATGCTGCCACGTCGATATAGAGCATGTTGAGCCAGCGTCGCGACGAAGGGCTATAAGGGCTGGCGCTTTCAGGATCTGCCGGAAAAAGAGCGTGAATTGGGTTGAGGCCGATAAAGGCCCCACCGCGCGGGGCCAATTCTTGCAACATCCGTTGCAGATCACCAAAGTCGCCAATGCCCCAGTTATCATCTGAGCGCAGCGTGTAGAGCTGAACGCAAGCGCCCCACAATGACTTGCCAGCCACCAGCGCGGGCGGCTCATAACAGCGTGACGGTGTCACAATAATACGGCAGCGGCGGGTCTCATCTTTTTGTATCAAGGTGAATTCGTGATATCCCATGGACAGCGTGGGCAAACGGAGCGGCTGATTCCCATGACAACGACCAGACCAACACACGCCTGCTTCGCTCACTAATTGCCACTGCGCCTCTAAATCGATGATCGGGTGCAGAATCAGCGGCTCACCGTCGCGGAAAATCGTGACCGGAGGAAGCGAGGTCGCTGGCGCTGTTGGCGGTTGCATCATCGCCAGCAAACGCTGGCGGGTCACTAGTGGGATCGCCTGCGGCTGGCCATGTGCATTAATGAACTCGCTCGCAATAACGGCCTCAGCAAAGCCATCAAGATGGTTTTTCGGTTTCATAGCGATCCTCAGCGTGATGCCTGCCAAATACGATGCTGATAATCGCGGATGGCGCGATCGGAACTGAACATGCCACAGCGTGCGGTGTTAAGAATCGCCGCACGCGTCCAGGCATCTTGATCGCTCCAGAGCGCTTCTGCCTGGGCTTGTGCCTCCAGATACGCACGGAAATCAGCCAGTACCAGATAAGGATCGCCGCCTTTGGGGCCGATGCTGTGCAACAGCGACTCAAACGCTTCGGTATCGCCGTTGCTGAAGGTGCCGTTCTCTAGCGCCTTTAGCACCTGATCAAGCTGTTTGTCTTTTTTGCGCCACGTCTGCGGTGCATAGCCCGCTGCCTTCAGCGCACTGACTTGTTCTACGGTGTGACCAAAGATAAAGATATTGTCGCTGCCGACCTGTTCGGCAATCTCAACGTTTGCGCCGTCCAGCGTACCGATAGTCAAGGCGCCGTTTAAGGCCAGCTTCATATTGCCGGTGCCTGACGCTTCTTTACCGGCCGTTGAAATTTGCTCGGAAAGATCGGCGGCAGGGATCAGTCGCTCAGCCACCGAAACGTTGTAATCGGGGATAAATACCACTTTCAGGCGGTCGCCAACGCGTGGATCGTTGTTAACCGTCTCCGCCACTTTATTGATGGCATAGATGATATTTTTAGCCAGATAGTAGCCCGGTGCCGCTTTCGCACCAAACAACACCACGCGAGGAACCCGGTTAGCCTGCGGATCGCTGACGATGGTTTGCCACAGCGCAATAATATGCAGCAGTGTCAGATGCTGGCGCTTGTATTCATGCAGGCGTTTGATCTGGACATCGAACATGGCATTGGGATCGACATGAATGCTGGTACGTGCGGCTATCCAACGCGCCAGTTCTTCTTTATTTTGCTGCTTAATCGCGCGGTATTCAGCGCGGAACGCCGCATCGTCGGCGTAATTCTCCAGCGCTTTCAGCGCATCAAGATCGTTGATCCACGGTTTCTGCAGCGTTTTGTCGATAAGCGCCGAGAGCGCAGGGTTGCACTGATTGATCCAACGACGCGGCGTAATGCCATTGGTGACGTTGTGAAACTTCTGTGGCCAAAGCTGGTGGTATTCCGGGAAGAGATCCTGCACCACCAGTTTAGAGTGCAACGCAGCTACGCCATTCACCGCAAAACCGCCGGTGACGCAAAGATTCGCCATACGCAACTGGTTGTTATGTACCAGCGCCAGCTTGGCCCATTTTGCTTCATCGCCTGGCCATTGAGCGTCAACTTGCTGTTTTAACTGCGCATTGAGCGTATTGATGATCATCATGTGGCGCGGCAACAGGCTGCGCACCATGCGTACATCCCAGCACTCTAGCGCTTCTGGCATTAAGGTATGGTTGGTATAGGCGAAGGTGCGCTGGGTGATTTTCAAGGCTTGATCCCAGCTCAGTTGATGTTCATCAAGCAGCAGGCGCAGCAGTTCAGGAATCGCTAAAGTTGGATGTGTGTCATTGAGTTGAATCACTTCATAGTCGGGTAGCGTTTCAATGGTGCGTCCTGCCTGATGGTGGCGGCGCAAAATGTCTACCAACGTACAGGCGCACTGAAAATATTGCTGCATCAGACGCAATTTCTTGCCGGCCTGATGATTGTCATTAGGGTAAAGCACCTTGGTCAGTTTCTCTGCATCAATGCCTTGCTGCTCGGCCCGCAGAAAATCGCCGTCGTTGAAACGGCTGAGGTCAAAAGGTTGAGCATGTTTTGCCTGCCAAAGACGCAGCGGCTGGGTGACACCGTTTTGATAGCCAACAACCGGCAGATCCCAGGCTTCACCTAACAGTTGATACGCAGGTTGCCAGCGTGATTCGCCATTTTCTTTGATGATCTTGCCACCCAAACCGACCTGAACATTCAGCGCAGCGTTGTGGTTGAACCAAGGGTAGCGATCGCGCTGCCAGTCATCGGGTGATTCATGCTGTGCGCCGTCAACAAAGCGTTGGCGAAACAGGCCGTATTGATAGTTAAGCCCATAGCCGATAGCGGGTTGGCCTACGGTTGCCATTGAGTCGAGGAAACAGGCGGCAAGTCGGCCCAGGCCGCCGTTACCCAAGGCGGGATCGGTTTCACGTTCCAGAATATCGCTGAGCGTGACATCAAAAGTGGAAAGGACGTCATTCACCCCGTTATACCAGCCGAGGTTCAGCAGATTATTGCCGGTCAAACGCCCAATCAGAAACTCCATCGAAAGGTAATTTACGTGGCGCTGCGGGGCAGACGTTGGCGCTGTTACGGCAGGTTGTTCCGCCACACTCTCTGCGAGCGCGCCGCTAAGGGCTTGCCACCATTGCGTGCGCGTCATTTCGCGGGCATCGCGTAAACCAAAGCGTTGCCACTGACGTGTCAGGGCATTCGTGAAGCTGGAGGGATCAAATTGATGCTGTGTCATGGCTAGGTTGTCCTGTCAGAGCGGTAGGTCAGAATGCGTACCAGTTTGCCCGTCCAGCTTGTACCCATCCTCCTCCTCCTCAGAATTACGCAGGGAGGATGAGCAGGGTGGAGAAAGCTAAGGCTTATCTGAAACCGGCGCAGGAGTGTGATTAACCCCACTTTTGTAAAGATCAGTTAATCGGTCTGCTTGCATTCAGTACCCGAATGTTTGAACGTGTGAGGATTAATTACGAAGCGTAAAAAAATGATGCGTTAATCCTTCCTGGAGTTGTATACGCCAATGTTAATACCCTCAAAACTGAGTCGGCCCGTGCGCCTCGAAAGCACCGTGATACGTGAACGCCTACTACAAAAACTCACGGCAGCCGGTAATTATCGTCTGGTGTTAGTCACCAGCCCGGCAGGCTATGGTAAAACGACACTTGTATCACAATGGGCAGCCGGCAAAACGCATCTCGGCTGGTATTCACTGGACGAGGGCGATAATCAGGCAGAACGCTTTGCCGATTACTTGATTGCCGCCTTACAGCAGGCAAGCAATGGCGGCTGTCCACGCAGCGAGGCCCTTGCTCAGAAGCGGCAGTATGTCAATCTCAATGCGTTGTTTTCGCAGCTGTTTATTGAGCTGGCGGAGTGGCAACAGCCGCTGTGGCTGATCGTCGATGATTACCATCTCATCACGAACAGTGCGATCCATGACGCGATGCGTTTCTTCTTGCGTCATCAGCCAGAAAATCTCACGTTAATTTTGCTGTCACGTAATCTGCCACAGCTTGGCATTGCCAATCTGCGCGTGCGCGAGCAGTTAATTGAATTGGGCAGCCAGCAGTTGGCGTTTACCCATCAGGAAGCGAAACAGTTTTTTGATTGTCGGTTGCCCTCACCGCTGGAAACCGAAGAGAGCGGTCGCTTGTGCGATGACGTCGCGGGCTGGGCCACAGCTTTACAGCTTATTGCGTTATCTGCACGCCAGGGCGCGAGTTCAGCGCAGCACTCGGCGCGCCGTCTTTCAGGAATTAATGCCAGCCATCTCGCCGATTATCTGGTTGAAGAGGTGCTGGATAATGTCGATCTGCCTACACGTAACTTCTTGTTAAAAAGCGCCTTGCTGCGTTCAATGAATGATGTGCTTATCGCGTGTGTGACACGCGAAGAGAATGGCCAGATGCGGCTGGAAGAGATTGAGCGTCAGGGGCTGTTTTTGCAACGGATGGACGATTCCGGCAGTTGGTTTAGCTATCATCCGCTGTTCGGCAGTTTTCTGCGTCAGCGATGTGAATGGGAACTGGCTGCCGAACTGCCTGCGATTCATCGTGCGGCGGCGGAAAGCTGGATGGCGCAAGGCTTTCCCGGTGAAGCGATTCATCATGCGCTGGCTTCTGGCGATGCCAGCATGCTGCGCGACGTGTTATTGGAACACGCCTGGACGTTGTTCAATCAGAGCGAACTGGCGCTACTTGAAACCTCACTCAAGGCGCTGCCGTGGGAGATGACGCTAGAGAACCCGAAGCTGCTGCTGCTGCAAGCCTGGTTGATGCAGAGCCAGCACCGTTTTTCTGAAGTAAACAGTTTGCTGGCACGCTTCGAACACGCCTCCAGCTGCGAAATTGATGAAGCGCTGCGCGGCGAATTTAACGCGCTGCGCGCGCAGGTTGCAATCAATGATGGCGATACGGATGAAGCCGAGCGCCTGGCGAGAGTGGCGCTTGAAACCCTGCCGGCTACGCGCCACTACAGTCGCATTGTGGCGACATCTGTGCACGGTGAAGTGATGCACTGCAAAGGCGATCTGGTGAATTCACTTAAGCTGATGCGCCAAACGGAACAGATGGCGCGCCGCGATGAAGCCTGGCATTACGCGCTGTGGAGCCTAATCCAGCAAAGCGAGATCCTCTTTGCTCAAGGATTTTTGCAAGCGGCTTATGAAACCCAAGAAAGGGCCTTTGTACTGGTGAGCGAACAGCATCTTGCTCAGTTCCCGTTACATGAATTTTTGCTGCGCATTCGTGCACAATTGCTCTGGGCGTGGGGACGGCTTGATGAGGCGGAGCACGCCGCGCGCGAAGGCATCAAGGTGTTAACCGGTTATCAGCCGCAGCAGCAAATCCAATGCCTTGGCCTGTTGGTTCAATGCTCTTTAGCGCGCGGTAATCTGGATAATGCACGCAGCTACCTTAACCGACTTGAGAATTTGCTTAACAACGGCAGCTGGCACAGCGACTGGATCGCTAACGCTGACAAAGTACGCGTGATCTACTGGCAGATGACAGGCGATGAACAAAGCGCCGCTAGCTGGATGCGGCAAACGCCAAAGCCCGCCTTTGCCAACAACCATTTCTTGCAAGGACAGTGGCGCAATATTGCGCGTGCGCAGATTCTGCTGGGGGATATGAACCAGGCCGAAGTGGTGCTTGAAGAGCTGAATGACAATGCACGTGCGCTGCGGCTGATGAGTGACATGAACCGCAACCTGCTGTTGATGAACCAGATCTATTGGCAAACCGATCGCAAAGTTGAAGCGCAGCGCACGCTGATTGAGGCGCTCCAGCTCGCGCGCAGCACCGGTTTTATCAGCCATTTTGTCATTGAAGGGGAAATGATGGCGCAGCAGCTGCGTCAGCTGATTCAGCTAAACACCCTCAATGAGCTTGATAGTCATCGTGCCCGTCGGATCCTGCTGGAAATTAATAAATATCATCGTCACAAATTCGCCCATTTTGATGAAAGCTTTATCAGCCGTTTGCTCAATCATCCTGACGTGCCTGAATTGATTCGCACCAGCCCCTTAACCCAGCGTGAATGGCAGGTATTGGGGCTGATTTATTCAGGTTATAGCAACGATCAGATTGCCGGAGAACTGGCGGTAGCGGCGACAACGATCAAAACCCATATTCGTAATTTGTATCAGAAACTGGGGGTCACGCATCGCGCTGAGGCGATGAACCGTGCGCAGTCGCTGTTGAGGATGATGGGCTACGTTTAGCCTGACTGAGACGATTTTGTGCCGGCGATATAAGGCGAATCTCCTTCTTGCCAATCGGTGTAATAATGCGGTCAGTTATTCACCGATTAAACAATCCTGCTTCTAAGGATTATTTCTATATAAAGCTGATTTTACGTCTGTTATTAAGCGCAAGCGGCAGAAAAGTAAAAGCCGTAATAGTGCTTTTTTTAAGCGGAAATATCACAAGGCTTTGCAGGATAAAAAAGACAAATAATTCTGTCAGAATAACTGCGCGTTTTTTTTGAGTGCGTTTTTTGTTATTTTACGCGCTAATTTATTTTTATAGTTCGAGGATACGGTGAATACTCAATCACTCCAAAATAATCTTATTGAGGATAAATCAGTAGATTATGTACCTGAATCGGAACGTCATGGTAAACCCCGTAGCCTGTTTACGCTTTGGTTTTGTACTAACATCGCGCCCCTGGCGATTGTCAGTGGTGCTATTGCAACAGAAACGTTTCATCTTAATGTTATTGCAGCATTAACGGCGATTATCGCGGGTCATATGTTCGGCGGTTTGTTTCTGGCGCTGACATCCGCTCAGGGCCCGAAAGTCGGCATTCCCCAGATGGTACAAAGCCGGGCGCAGTTCGGACGTTACGGCTCGCTGTTAATGATATGTTTCACGACAGTGATATATTTGGGTTTTTTCATCTCAAATATATCGCTCTCTGGCAAGGTGATTAATAACGTCATTCCGACGATTCCGGTTACTCTCGCGACAATTATTGGTGCCATTTTGGCAACCTTTATCGGCATGGTGGGATACCATTTTATTCATAAGATAAACAAAATTGGTGCCTGGGTAATGGGCGCGGCGCTGATTGTCGGTCTGATATTGATGATGTTGCAACCCTTGCCAGCTGATTTCTGGGAACGCGGCAGTATCAGTGCGGCGGGCTGGTTCGGCACCTTCTGTATCGGTGCGGTTTGGCAGATTAGCTTTTCACCCTATACCTCAGATTACTCACGTTACCTGCCAGCCAATGTTGGCATTGCGAAGCCCTTCATCGCCACCTACTTAGGCGCGTGCGGCGGGACTATTCTGGCGTTTGTGTTTGGCATGATGGCGGTGAATATTGCGCCAACCAGCGATGCCATGATGTCTGTACGCCATGCTACTGGCTGGTTAGGGCCAGTTTTAATGGTGCTGTTTCTGATTAATATCATCTGCCACAACTCCATGAATTTATATGGCGCGGTACTTTCGCTGATAACTGCAGTGCAAACCTTTCGCCCCAAATGGTCCCCCGGCGCATCCGTGCGCATGATATTTTCTGCCTCGCTGTTAATTGGCGGTGTGCTGGTGGCGTTGGGTGCTTCAGATAACTTCGTGGCACTCTTTATTAACGTTATTCTGGCGTTGATTTCAGTATTAATCCCGTGGAGCGTGATTAACCTGATCGACTTCTATTATGTTAATAAGCAGCATTATCATATTCCGTCTATTTTTCGTGCTGATGGTGGACGCTACGGCTTAGTGAATACGCAAGCATTGGTGGTTTATTTCTGCGGGATTATTGTGCAGGTGCCTTTTGTAGAGAATGCCTTTTTCTCCGGTCCTTATGCGAAGTTGGTTCCCGGCGCCAATATTTCGTGGATTATCGGTTTAGTGATTACCAGCATGCTTTATCCATTGGCGCATCGTAAGCCCAATGCCGTGCAGAAAGAGGCACGAAGCAGTTAATCAATAAGGCATTTACTCTTTGATTAACCGTGATTAAAAAGGCGAGACAGAAAGCGTGTCTCGCCTTTTTTATTGTATAAGCAGAGGCTTTTTCTTGGTATATCTGCTGCCCATTATCTAAGCTGTTGTTTGAATAACAGTGCGCACATCATCCTTTACAGGAGTAAAGTGTCAACGGTGTAAAACGCTATTATTGTGTTAGCGTTCGAAATGTCAGTCAGTAAATAATCGACAATGAGAGAGATATTTTCACTCAATGCCATCAGGTATTTTAGCGAAAATGAATGATCTCTTTTTCCGAGAAGCCAGTAATAGCCGCAATAGCCTGAAGTGAAAGCCCCATTTTTTTGAGGTTCATTACCTGGATATGTGCCTGACTGTTTGAGCACAGCACTCTGGTTGTTGTATCACGCTTTTGGCACGTTTTATTTTTATTCTGTGTGGTTGCGTTAACGTGATTTTGTAGGTTAATCAGCATAAGTCATTCCCTTTAACAGGATGATTTTTAGAATATAGCGCAGTGGTAAAGCGGCCTTATCACGTTGCTATTAAAGAAACAGCCCGGGAAAGAGAGATTTCCTTTCCCGGGCTTGATTCTTAAAGCAGGTCGAAGCGATCCAGATTCATCACTTTCGTCCAGGCGGCGACGAAGTCTTTAACGAACTTCTCTTTAGCATCGCTGCTGGCATAGACTTCTGCCACTGAGCGCAGGATGGCATTGGAACCGAATACCAGGTCAGCGCGCGTTGCGGTGAATTTCTCTTCGCCGCTAACACGATCGCGTCCCGTAAACAGTTCCGAAGTGACGTCGGTCGCTTTCCACTCGGTGCGCATATCCAGCAGATTGACAAAGAAGTCATTGCTGAGCACGCCGGAACGGCCAGTAAACACGCCATGCTGGCTGCCATCGAAATTGGTGCCGATAGCACGCAGACCGCCCACCAGCGCCGTCAATTCCGTGGTTGTCAGCGTCAACTGCTGCGCCTTATCAATCAACAGCGCCTCAGTTGAGGTGCCATTCAATACACCACGATAGTTACGGAAACCATCAGCAGCCGGCTTCATCAGATTAAATGAATCTACATCTGTTTGATCCTGACGAGCATCAACACGACCGGCCGTGAAAGGCACGCTGATATTAACATCAGCGGCTGCCGCAGCCTGCTCAATACCCACAACACCGGCCAGCACAATGACGTCAGCCAGTGATGCTTTGCCTGAAGCTTGCTGGATTGATTCCAACACCGAAAGGGCATGTGCAACGTGCGCATTCACTTCCCATTCTCTTTGTGGAGCCAGCGCCAGGCGGGCACCATTCGCACCGCCGCGCTTGTCGCCGCCACGGAAGGTTGAAGCAGAGGCCCAGGCAACAGAAACCAGTTCACCGACAGAAAGGCCAGCATTGGCAATGTCTGTTTTCAAACGCGCAATATCTTCAGCGTTTGGCGTATGAACTGCCTGCGGCAGCGGATCCTGCCAAATCAGATCTTCTTTTGGCACTTCCGGCCCGATGTAACGCGCTTTTGGCCCCATATCTCTGTGGGTCAGCTTGTACCAGGCACGCGCAAACGACTCATTAAACGCCTGCGGATCGTTCAGGAAACGACGCGAAATCTTTTCAAACTCAGGATCGAAGCGCAGCGTCAGGTCTGTTACCAGCATGGTTGGCTTGCGTTTCTTCTCTGAATTGAAAGGATCAGGAATGATTTCATCGGCATCCACGGCTTCAAACTGAATAGCGCCAGCTGGGCTGCGTGTCTGTACCCACTCATACTTGAACAGGTTCTCAAAGAAGTAGTTGCTCCATTGCGTTGGCGTTTGCGTCCACGCAACTTCCAGACCCGATGTAATGGCATCTGCACCTACACCGCTGCCATGGCTATTGACCCAACCCAAGCCTTGAGCTTCAATCGGCGCGGCTTCAGGATCGTCACCAACATGGCTGGCTGCGGCTGCACCATGGGTTTTACCCAGCGTGTGGCCACCCGCGATCAGCGCAACGATCTCTTCGTCGTTCATACCCATGTTACCGAAAGTGGCGCGAATCGCTGGCGCTGCCGAAGCGGGATTGCCGCTGTTATTTGGGCCTTCCGGGTTAACGTAAATCAAGCCCATCTCGGTCGCACCTAACGGAGCCTGCGCCAGAGATTCAGGGTGACGATGTTCGAGCCAGGTTTTTTCATCACCCCAGTTCACATCCTGATCCGGTTCCCAGACATCTTCACGTCCGGCACCAAAGCCAAAGGTGCGGAAACCGGCGTTTTCCAAAGCCACGTTGCCCGCCAGAATATAGAGGTCAGCCCAGGAAATTTTCTGACCATATTTCTGCTTAACTGGCCACAACAGGCGACGCGCTTTATCCAGGCTGACGTTATCTGGCCAGGAGTTTAAGGGTGCAAAGCGCTGCTGACCGCGACCGGAACCGCCACGACCATCAACGGCACGATAAGTACCTGCACTGTGCCATGCCATGCGGATGAAAAGGCCAATATAGCTGCCCCAATCCGCAGGCCACCAGGGCTGTGAGTCGGTCAATAATGCCTTGATATCGCCTTTCAGGGCGAAATAGTCGAGTTGGCTGAACGCTTCACGATAATTGAATGTTTCGCCCAATGGATTAGAGCGATTAGAGTGTTGATTTAACAGGTCTACCCGCAGCTGCTTTGGCCACCAGTCACGGCTCGCCGTGCCCGCGCCCGCGCTTTGATCTGGCGTACTTTGATGGAAGGGGCATTTACCTGCAGCTAACGTGTTGTGTGTATCTTCTGTCGAACTCATTGTTATTCTCCGTTTCGGTTTCGTAACAAGATATAGCGGCAGATTGATAACTCCTACCTGTATTAATCTACGGATTTGATAGCCTTAACCTTTTGTTTGCGCAAAGGGGTCAAAAGGGTGAGCAAACTCACAGTGTGCTTCGTCATGACATAACCGCGCAGCAGTTAAGCACCTGCGATCAACTGTTAATTACTGCTTGTGACATCCTCAGATTCCAGCGATTTCAAGGAGCAGGGATATGTCAGCGAACGATATCGGATTTAGCCATGTGGCATTACAGGTGAGAGATCTGCAAAAAAGTATCGATTTTTACCAGCGCTATGCCGGTATGCAGGTGATTCATCAGCGCGAGCCAGGCATAGCTGAGGCACAGAAAGTCGCCTGGCTTTCAGACTTAACGCGTCCGTTTGCGTTGGTCTTGGTTCAGTCTCAGGTCAGCGTGGATACGCCGCTCGGGCCATTTGGTCATATTGGTGTGGCGTGTCGCAGCCAGGAAGAGATTGATGCCAAAGTCAAACTGGCTGAACAGGAAGGGATTTTGCGGCGGGCAGCTCAGCAATCATTGCCGCCAGTAGGCTACTGGGCATTTTTTAATGACCCGGATGGAAATACGCTTGAACTCTCTTACGGCCAGCAAATTGGTATGGAGATTATTATGGCGCGTCAGTGTTCATAAAAAGGCGTATTTAAAGGCTGTCGTGTTTGGCCTTTTATGGCAGTGGCCCTCCATGGCACCGAGTGAAATAACCTCTGAATAATCAAGCGTGGTTGCGCTAAAGCGGAGATGAAAACCGGGGACGTTGAACCTAAAGCCGTTATTGATCGCGCAACAGATCAAGAACGAGTTCGGACGTTTTGTTCGCTATTTTCGAGACAGCATTTTGTCCCTGCTGCAATATTTGCGTTCGCGCTAAAAGACTCGCTTCTTGGGCATAGTCTGCGTCCTGAATTCGGCTCCGTGCTGATTCTGTGTCGATCCCTTGTTGTGTCAGCACGGATTTATTCGATTCGTAGCGATTGATCTTAGCGCCATAGCTTGAACGGTATTGGCTGACTTTTTCTAGCGCTGCATCTAATGCTGTCATGGTAATGGAAATGTCACCTTCGCTCAGCAACGTGGTGTTGTTCAGTCCCAAGGTTTTCGTATCCGATGGCGTAGCCGCAATCCTGTCTGACTGCACCGGCTGACCAAAGTTTGCGCTGGTCACGACGTCTAAAGGCCGGCTCTGCTTTGGCGCAACGGCGGGCGTCGATGTGGGTTCTGGCAGTAATCCCCAGGTAAGATTGCTGTTAAAAGAACCATTGCCGACTACCACCACAATCAGATCTTCCGTGACGGTATTAATGCTGATGCGTTCCTGACGGTTACTGCCATTGACGCCATCGTTGAAATTGCCGGTGGTTGCATCTTCATAACGATCGCCATCACCGCTGTAGCTAATGGTCATTCCGTTATAGCTAAGCGAATTGCTGCCCGCCAATGCCCACGTTGCACCACCTTCAGTCAGCTGCGAATCGTCATAGGTTGCCCCGCTGGCGAAGCCGTTGCTGCTGGTAAGCAGACGTGATGTCGCGGTTGCGTCATCCGTTATTCCCTTACTTACCCAGGTAAAATCGGGATCGCTGCCGTTGATCGGCGTACCGGCCAGATGTTTGCCGTCTCGCGTAAATAACTGGAGATCATCGTCCTGACCCAGCGAATCGATGCTGATTTTTATATTTGTCGATCCCGCAGGGATATACGCCAGCGAGATAATACCGGAAGTAAACGAATAGCTTTTACCCGATACGGGAAATTGGGTTTTGATAGGTGCGACATCACCCAGCAGAGCCGGCGGCAATTCCGGATTATTAGTGGCTAAGGGATACTGACCAAAAATTTCCGTCTGATCGGCGATGTCATTTATACCGGCAAGAATTTGCTGATATTCAGTATTTACACTTATGCGGTCAGCATCAGACAACGTGCCGTTGGCAGCCTGAATCGACAGCGTTTTAGCCCGGATCAGCAAGTCACCGATGGTACTCAGGCTGCCTTCAGCGGTTTGTGAGTAGCTAATCGCGTCATTCAGACCTCGCGCTACGGCGCTATCAGCGTTGATGTTTGCCGTCATGCGGTTGGAAATGGCTTGTCCTGCAGCATCATCTTTTGCGCTGTTTATTCGCAACCCTGATGACAATCTTTCAATTGTTCTTTCCAGCACAGAGCCGGTGCTCAAACGTCCTTTGTTCGACAATGCAGCGGTTTGGTTATGATTTATCGTTAACATAGTCGCTTGATACAGTGGTTGGATGAGTACGATTTATCGGCATTTCCACTGGCAGCTTTAGTCGCGAAGCCAGAAAGGGGAGCGTCTTGACACCGGTTTGAAGGCAACTTGCTGATGGCAAAACGGTTTCTGACATAACGTTTTTAACATGGTTTTGGTTAAGGCTGAGCAACGTCTCATTCCGCTCTTGTATAACAGCCTTTTCGGTGGTCTCGAAACATATTCAATATTTTTGATTTATTTGAGCAAATAGCTCAGCTTTTAATCCGCTCTCCTCAGCTCTATGATTGTTCACATCGAGGCAGAACGCCTCAAACAAACAAACTTCACTGAGGAAATGACCATGAAATCCATCAAAAATACTGTTGCAGTTACCGCTCTGATACTGGTTTCTTTCGGCAGCTTCGCACAAAGTGTTACCGCTTCAGCTTCCACTCTGGACAGTGCTGAAGCCAAAATTGCGGCTCAGGCGCATAAAGCAGGCGCGTCTTACAAAATCACCGGCGCGCGCGTTGATAACGGTGCCTATGTTTCGGCTGAGCTCATCAAATAAACATGGTCGCACAAGGATGTGCCAAAACGGGCTGCCCAATGGGCGGCCTTTTTTGTCTTCGCATTCTAAGGCCTGCCGTTATCAGGCTCAGGCGCGATCGTTCCACGTGTTGCGGTAGATAATAATTCCTTCCACTCAACACTTCACGGGTAAGATACGTTACGGCAGCTCAACCTTATTCGTGACGGCGTGCGAACGCATTTGATTGTGTCAATGCAGGGGGATTCTCGGGTGGTTTATGGGGTAAAGATCGCACAAGACAAATAAAGGATAAAACGCCAAAAAGGGGTGACGTTTTATCCTATCGATCAACTCAAGAGTCAATAAACCACTCCCTTAAACCTGAGCCATTCCCCCATCAACAAACAACTCAATGCCATTCACAAAGCTTGCCGCATCGGATGCCAGGAACGCGACCACTTTAGCGATCTCCTCAGGTTCACCCAGCCGGCCCAATGGAACCTGTGCTGCCAGGCTGTCAAAAAGCCCCTGACGGTGTTCTTCGGGAACCAATCCACCCAAGCCGTTCGTGCGTACTGGCCCAGGGCTGACCACGTTGACGCGTATCCCACGATTTTTCAAATCCAGCGACCATGATCGCGCAAAGTTCCTTACGGCGGCTTTGCTGGCGCTGTAGACACTGAAGTTTTCTGTCCCCTTAATGGAGACGGTGGAGCCGGTCAGAATCACAGAGGCACCATCAACCAGCAGCGGCAGGGCTTTCTGCACGGTAAATAAAACGCCTCGCACATTGGTGGCAAAAATACGGTCAAAATGTTCTTCGGTAATCGCGCCCAGCGGCATCATGTCGCCACCGCCTGCGTTAGCAAACAAGATATCCAGTCGTCCAGATTGTTTAGCGATCAACGCGTAAACCGCATCCAGCTCCGTCAATGATGACGCATCGGCACGAACGCCCACAGCAGTGGAGCCGAGTGTGGCAACCGCCGCATCCAGTTCTTGTTGACGGCGTCCAGTGATATAAACCTGCGCACCCTGTGCAGCCAGCTCTTGGGCGGCTGCCAGTCCAATCCCAGACGTACCGCCGGTAATCAGCGCGATTTTTCCAGACAATGGCTTGCTCATTACATACTCCTTCCGATAAGTTGATTTACCTGCCTGTTTTTGAAGCCATTTACTTATTAAATGGTTTGCTAAACAGGCCCTGTAAGTAATGTAGCGTCGAAGACATTGCGGAAAAATTAGCAAAAATGAAAATGACTATTCACAGCGGTGGATAATCATCCCGGCGACTTGAGGAGGGCGGCAGTTGGATCAGTTGATGGCCATTCGGGCTTTTACGCGGGTAGTGGAAACCGGAAACTTCACGCGCGCGGCAGATTCGCTCAACATGCCGAATGCCACCTTAAGCAAATTAGTGAAGTCTCTGGAGGCGCATCTGGGTGTTCGTCTGTTGCAGCGCACCACCCGACGCGTCATGACCACGCCGGAAGGGCGTGAATATTACGAGAAAGCCTCGCGTATTCTTATCGATCTGGAAGATATCGATACGTCATTTATCGTGTCTCGCAACAAACCGCACGGGCACTTGCATATTCATGTGGGGGGATCAACGGCTCGCGACGTGTTGATTCCGGCGCTGCCGGACTTCCTTTCACGCTATCCCGATATTCGCCTTGATTTGGGTGTTGCCGATCGCCCCGTGGATTTGATCAGTGGCAATGTCGATTGTGTAATTCGTGGCGGCCCACTCGACGATTCATCACTGATTGCCCGGCATATTGGTAATGCAAGCCTGATTACCTGCACCACGCCGGAATACTTAAAAATGTTCGGAATTCCCGCCTATCCCGAAGAACTCAGCAATGGCCATAAGCTGATCAGCTACCTTTCTCCGTTAACGGGCAGAGCCTTTCCTTTTAGATTTCAACGGGACGGCGAGAAAAAAGAAATTAAACCCGATCATCGCATTGGCGTGAATGAAAGCAATGCGCATTTGGCGGCGGCGATTGCCGGAATGGGCATTATTCAAACCTTCACTTATTCAATAAAGCAGGAGCTGAAACAGGGATCGCTGGTGGAAATACTGCATGAATGGCGGCCTCCGGTTTATCCTTTCCACGTTGTTTATCCGCAAAACCGCCATGTGACACATCGTCTACGGGTGTTTATCGCCTGGCTGGTGGAGGTTTTTCCCGAGGCGGTAAAAGGGTGACGGGGCTTACTGAAATCTTTCCAGCACCCCATCTATTTTTTTCTGGCTTGTTATCAACGCCACACCAGCGTTGTTATCAGCGGTTAGTCCGCTTTTGATATAAATGCTGATCCAGCCGAATCAGTGCAATAACATAATGTGGTAACGCTGCCAGCAGCGAGGGCAGATGCGTAGCCTCATCAGCACCGTGCGGCAGGCCGTGTCCTTGTGGTAAAAAGTCTGGGGTATTTTCTGCGGTGCGAATGTAGCCGGGCCCAAAGGTAATCGCATTGGGCAACACCTTGGAATGTGTGACGCCGCCCATGGAATAGGGCCGATCCTCACGTCTGGTGATGTCGTTCCAGCTCTGTTGCAGCAGCTGAATAATCTCGTTCTCTTCGGGTAAAAAGAAAGGCGGCACATCACGCCATTGAGGATTAAGTTGCACATCCGAAGCGCTAAGATGCTGTTTAAATCTTTCCAGAACCTGCTCGCCGCGAAAGGAAACGGGATAACGTATATCGCAGGTTATGCTCAGCACATTGGGCGCCGCATTTGTCCAGATACCCGCGTTGAGCGTGAGTTTGCCGGAATGATTATCCTCCAACCCAATACCTGCGGATTCACCATAAGGTGAACCAAACAGTCGGTCTAGCTGGTTTGCCAACACCGTCTCAGTGTCACTCAGCAGATCCAGCTGTAGCAACGCGGCCAGCAAGACACGTACGGCATTAAGCGTGCCATCAGGAAACGCGGCGTGCCCACCATTTCCGCGCGCCTGCAGTACAAGCCCCTTCTCTGTCTCGACCCCTGTCACATTGCCAGCCGCTAAGCCAGTAAGCTGATCGGTATTCACTACTTTTGCCGAAGGAAGTAGGATCTGGGCGAATTCCGGCACGCTGTTGCTGGCCGTTCCAGCCTGTATAGCGGCAAGTAAACCGGCATCGGGAACATGGAGACTCAGCGTTAGCTGACCCTTTTGTGCATTGTTCACCGGAAACTTACCATCGGTCACAATCGAGACGTCAGGAACCGGACCGTTCTGCGCGAACCAGGCCAGATCCGCCATAGTGGTCTCTTCTGCTAAGCCGTAAACGATGCGTAGGTTGTGATGCAGCGGAATCGCCAAATCACGTATCAGCTTAAGCAGATAAAGGTCCAGAATTGCAGGGCCTTTGTTATCTGCGACGCCACGTCCAATTAAAAAGTCGTGATGGCGGGACAGCGTGAAGGGAGGATAAGTCCAGTTATCACCGGGCGGCACGACATCCAAGTGGCTGATTACGCCAATGTCCTGCGGGTGCTCGCCATAAACCACTGATCCCGCATAGCCTTGATGATTTTCAGTGTGGAACCCCGCAGCAGTGGCCTGCGATAACACTTTTTCCAGTATTTCGGCACATGCCGGACCAAACGGCGCGCCCGGTACAGCCAGGTCAGCTCGGCTAATGCTGGGCACGGCAATCCATTCTGCCAACTCAGCGATCAGCTGTTCACGATGGGACGAGATCCACGCCTCAATAGCAGGCAGTAGGGCATTTTCCTCTGGGCTTAGCGATGTCGACATCTCATTTCTCCTTTGCGTTAAAGCCAAAATAAAGCATCACGATGCGAAGAGTTAGACCGATTTTTCCCATCTATAGCCATTTAGCGCCAATAGCGCGCAAGGCTTAATGCGAATTGCGGCAAAGGATAGTGATTTTTGTTACTCGTCTTATGGCTGAAAGCAAAGGAAATTAGCAGCACTTTTCGTCTGCGATTTTAGTAAGTTGCCAGTGATTCAGGAGTCATAAGGTGAATAACAGGCCCGATGCCGGGGTAACCGTGGGAATAGATGTAGGCGGTACATTTACCGATTTTGTCTTATTTGATCCTCAGCGTCAGAACACGCTCTTCCACAAGCAGCCCAGTACACCTTCAGATCCTGCTTTGGCGGTCAGTGAGGGGTTAATGGCTTTACTGGCAAAAAGTGGATTGCCAGCCAGCGCGCTCACTTTAGTGCTGCATGGCACTACGCTGGGTCTGAACGCCATCATTCAGCGTCGCGGTGCCCGCGTCGCGCTGGTGATCAGCCAAGGCTTTCGCGATGTGCTGGAAATAGCTCGCGCCCGCATGCCTTCTTCTTTTGATTTTCATGCCGATCGAGAACCGCCATTTTTGCCTCGTCAGCGCATACTGGAAATCTCGGCGCGTTTCAGTCCACAGGGCAAGGTATTGCAGTGGCCTGAAGAAAGTGAATTGAACGCGCTGGCGCAGCGCATTCATGCTTTAAACGTCAGTGCCGTCTCGCTGGTCACTATCAATGGTTATACCAATCCGCGAGCTGAAGGCGAACTTGCCGAACAACTGAGTCGCTACTTCACTGCTATTCCGGTGCTTTCATCTGCACAATTGTGGCCTGAGATTCGCGAGTACGAACGCACCCTGGTGGCTGGGCTGAACGCCTATATCCAACCCTTGATGCAGCGCTACTTTAGCCGTTTAAGCAATTTGCTTGAACGGCAAACGATAGATGCTCCGCTATTGATCACCGCATCAAATGGCGGCGTTTTGCCACTGGATGCGGCCCGTGAACGTCCGGTTGATACCTTATTATCCGGTCCCGCGTCAGGCGTTATCGCCGCAGCGTATTTAGCAAAAAGCACCGAAAGTGGCGGCTTTGTCACTTTTGACATGGGCGGCACCAGCAGCGATATCTCCGTTTCGGCCGACGGCGAAGTAGAGCGCGTCAATCGTACTGATATTGGCGGCCTGCCACTGATATTGCCGGTGGTGGGTGTCTCCGCGCTGGGCGCAGGGGGCGGATCGATTATTCACGTGGACGATTATGGCATTTTGAAAGTCGGCCCAGAGAGCGCAGGCGCTGATCCCGGGCCGGTTGCCTATAATCGCGGTGGCAACGTTCCCACCCTTACCGATTGCTATCTGGTGTGCGGCATTTTAGCGCCAGACGCCCTGCTGGCTGGCACTCTTCCGCTGGATTTTGCGGCGGCGCATCAGGCGCTGGCAAGCCTTGCCGGGCAGTTGGGGCTTGAAGGTGACCATGCTGCAGAGCGCGTTGCCAGCGGCGCGTTGGCGGTAGCGACCACGCAAATGGCGACGTCGTTGAATAAAGCGTTGGCGCAGCGTGGCGTTTCAGCGGATGCGTTAACACTTATTCCGTTTGGTGGTGCGGGCCCCACACACGCTAATTTCTTCGCCAGTGAAGCCGGTATTGATCGCATTGTCGTTCCGCTGCGTCCAGGGACATTTTGCGCACAAGGCGCTATTACGGCGGATATTCGCAGAGATTTTGTTCGCAGCCTGCGGGTGTTTGTTAATCAAGAAACCTTTAGCACCTTAAGCAGCACGATTGCCGAACTCAATCAGCTGGCCCAGCAATGGTTCCAGGAGCAAGCCGCAACACTGAGTCATACATCGCGCTGCATGGTAGAAGCAGATATGCGCTACAGCGGTCAGGCTTATGAACTCAGCGTTAGCCTGGCGGAGCCAGAAAATATCCAGCTGGAAGGTTTGATACAGGCTTTCCAACAGCTTCATCAACAACGTTACGGCTTTAATAATGCGGCCGTCGGGATTGAATTAACCACGCTGCGTCTTTCATTAACGGCTTCATTGCCGCGCCCGTCAGAGAATGCGTTTGTTCCTGCACCCGCGAGTGAATCACGCCTTCAGCGCCCACTGTTTCTCCATCAAAACTGGCTCTCCGCTGAGGTGTGGTCACGGTCACAGATTCAGTTCGACCACGTTCTTGCAGGGCCGGCAATTGTTGAACAAGACGATACCACTACGTTGATTTTACCCGGCTGGTCAGGGCAACTGGATAAGGCGGGTAATTTGATCATCAGCCGTCAGCCGCAAGGGGAAACACGATGAAGTTGGATGCGATTACGCTTGAGATTTTGAATCAGAAACTCACGGCGCTGACCGAAGAGATGTGTCACATCCTGCAGCGAACGGGCCGCACACTGTACGTTAAAGAGACCGCTGATTTCTGCTGTGCGGTCGCTGATCCACAGGGTAAATTTTTCGCCTATCCGCGAGGCATCGGCGTTTCTGGCTTTGTCGGGTTAAATGCGCTCACCACTCTTCAGGCAATAACTGAGCCAGAGCCGGGCGATGTGATCCTCACCAACGATCCGTGGCGATCACGCGGTTTAGCAACGCATTTGCCCGATCTGCAAGTGCTGGAACCCTGGTTTGTTGAGGGTGAAATCGTCGCTTGGGGCTGGGCTTTTTTACACGCCTCAGACGTCGGCGGCAGAGTACCCAGCAGTATATCACCCACTAACAGCGATATTTTTCAGGAAGGACTGCAAATCCCGCCGGTGAAACTGGTGCGTGCAGGCAAGCTGAATCAGGATGTGGTGAATATTCTGGCTGCCAACAGCCGCACACCGGAAGCCAACGCTGGCGATATTCAGGCCATGCTTGCGGCGCTGAGCGCGGGACGCCAGCGGCTGGAAAAAATTGTTGCTCAACATGGCACGCCAACGGTGGTTCAGGCACAGCGAGATTTGCAGACGTATGCGGCAGCAAGGGCGCGTCAGGTGCTGCGCCGCATCCCGGATGGTTGCTACCAGTTTGAAGATTTTCTGGATGATGCGGCGGGCATTGGCTTGCCGGTGCGGCTGGCGCTGAGCGCAACCTTTGATGATGGTCGCGTGCATCTGGACTTCTCTGGCAGTGATGCGCAGGTGGCTGTCGCCCTGAACATTCCCAGCCACGGTGAACCGCACGCCTGGCTCACGCTGCGTATTCTGGCCTTGATCTGCACCCTGGACAAAACCATTCCGCTTAATGCCGGGCTGCTCGAACCGATTTCGCTCTACGCACCCGTTGGTTCGCTGGTGAATCCACTTTATCCCGCTGCGGTGGGTGTCAGGCACGCCACGGCAGTGCGCGTCAACGATCTGCTGAATGGCCTGTTAGGACAGGCTTTACCGCAAGTCATGCCAGCCGCCAGCGGCGGCACTATTATTCCGTTTGTGGTGGCTGAAAGTGGAGGCAACGGCAAAGAGTTGAACGTGCAGGTGATGGAGCCGATGGTTGGCGGCGGTGGCGGACGCTATGGCCGGGATGGCATTGATGGCCGCGACAACAGTATTTCTAACCTGGCAAACAATCCGGTCGAAATGGTAGAGGCCGAAACGCAGATCCAGATTCTGCAATATGCCTTACGCGAAGATTCCGCAGGCGCAGGTCAATGGCGCGGCGGCATGGGGCAGCAGATTCACGTGCGTATTTTGCAGGATGACACCACGCTGCTGGCGCGCGGCATGGAGCGAATGCTTTTTCAGCCTTGGGGCGTGAACGGTGGAATGCCAGGCAAACCCACGCGGCTAACGCTCAATCCGCACCTTAACGGCGGTGAGATACTGGGAAAAATAGACCTGTTAAGCGTCAAGAAAGGCGACGAAGTGTTGCTGCAAACGCCGGGCGGAGGCGGTTGGGGTGATCCTTTTCAACGCGATCCTGTGGCTGTGAAACAAGATGTGGAGAATGCGTTGCTGACGGTGGCTGCAGCAGCTGAGCAATATGGCGTGGCGATTACCCCCGAAGGCCTTGACGAGGCGGCGACAGCGGCATTACGTCAGGCTGAACGCGCTACGCCATCCTCGCGTGGTGTGGCGCGTGATAACTGGCTAACGGTGTTCGAACCGGCGGTGCTCAGTCGATTAAATCACTTGCTCTATTCCCGCTCACCTGCCGAGCGGCAGCGTTATCGACACACTGCTTTTGCTGAGGCACTGGCTCATTTACCCCCTTGTTTTCCGCTTGAAACCAATAACAACATCGCGATTGCGCGGCACTGTTTTGTCCACGCCGTCGCCGCGCTGGAACAGCAACTTTCACCCCTTAACCCTTAACCGCCAGGAGATGGCTCATGTCTGCCATAAAAATTAAAAAGTTCGTGCTTTCCGCTTTAATCGGCCTCGCCATCAGTTCCACTGCGCAGGCAGCAGCTACGCCAGAAGCCACTGATTCGGTGGTAGTAGGCGTGTATGGCGGCGACTGGGAAAAGAACATTCGTGCGTCTGGGCTGGAGCAGTTTGCAAAAGATAACCATATCAAACTCACCGTGGTGCCCGGTGCCGATGCCGAGTGGTTCGCTAAATTACGGGCTGCGAAAGGTCGCCGCTCACCTTATGATATTGTGGTTTTTCAGCCTGATACGGTGCAGCGGGCGCAAGCAGCAGGTTTATTGCAGCCTCTTGAGGCAGCAGATATTCCTAACCTGGGTAAGCTTTATCAAACCGTACAGTCACGTTTTGTCACCGACAATAAAACCTACGCGGCAGCGTTCAGTCTGGGTCAGTTAGGACTGGCGTATCGGACTGATCTGGTGAAAACCCCGCCGAAAAGCTGGCTGGATTTGTGGAACCCAGAATACAAAGGGCACGTTGCGATCTCATCACCCACTTACGCAGCGGGCCTGCAATTTTTTGCCGGGCTGGTGCATGCGTTAGGCGGAGAACTGGCTAAACCAGCAGATGTAGACAACGCGTTTGCTAAGTTAGCAACGTTACGCGGTAACGCTGTCGCTTTCCCGGATAGCCCAGGCGCAATTCAAACGCTATTGGAGCGAGGTGACGCGTGGATTGTTCCCTATTGGGATGGCCGCGTATTCGCGCTGAAACAGCAGGGCATGAAAGTTGACTTCGTTTATCCTTCCGATGGTCCAGTGGTTGGCGCGGCAAACTGGGTGATCCCAAAAGGCGCACCGAATCTGGCTAATGCTTATAAAGTGGTGAACGCGTTGTCCAGCGCTGAGGTGCAAAAAGCGTTCTCAGACAAATCGCTTTACGGTATGACCAATAAAGAGGTGCAGTACAGTGATGTACTGAAAAGTCAGGTGAAAGTGGGCGAAGAGGCTTACAGCAAGCTGATCTGGATCGACTATCGCAGCGCTACACCGCAGTTGGCTGACTGGACGCGCCGCTGGAGCCAGTCGCTGGGAGCGGCAAAATGAGTTCAGTGATCATCGAAGCGGTCGAGCGTCAGTTTGAGCAACACCGCGCGCTGGACGGGGTGAGTATCAATATTGAACAGGGTGAATTCTTTTCTCTGCTGGGTCCTAGCGGCTGTGGCAAAACAACGCTGTTGAATATCATCGCTGGATTCTTAGCACCCAATAAAGGCAGAGTATTCATTGGCGGTCAGGACGTGACCGCTTTACCGCCTTATCAACGCAACATTGGCATGGTGTTTCAGAACTACGCGCTGTTTCCTCATCTTAGCGTTGAGGAGAATGTCGCGTTCGGACTCAAGGTGCGTAAAGTGCCACGCGCCGAGCAGCGCCAACGGGTGGATGACGCATTGAAGCAGGTTCGGCTTGAAGGGTTAGGAACACGCAGGCCGCATCAGTTATCGGGTGGTCAACAGCAGCGCGTCGCTATTGCCCGTGCGCTGGCGATAAAACCGCAGGTGTTACTGCTCGATGAACCTTTATCAAACCTCGATGCCCGCTTGCGCAAGGCGATGCAGGACGAATTGCGCGCCCTGCAAAAACGCGTCGGCATCACCACGGTTTTAGTCACCCATGATCAGGAAGAGGCGCTAACCTTGTCCGATCGCATCGGCATTTTGGGGCAAGGGCAGCTACAGCAGGTTGGCACGCCGCCGGAGCTTTATCGCTTGCCGAAGAACCGGTTTGTCGCTGAGTTTGTGGGTCAGGCTAACCTGTTTCACGTTACGCCCGACCCTGTTACAGGTCGCTATATTGCCCTGGCGCATTTCCGCGCAAACGCTGAGCCGCTGCAACTGTCGGCTGCGCTTTTTCATCCACATACGTCGTTATTGATCGTCAGGCCGGAACGTATACGCCTTTCCTCGTCGCCGGGTGAATCGGCCGTTAACAGCTCGCGTGCGATCATCAAAGAAGCCCGCTTCGCCGGTTCAACATTACGTCTGCTGTGCGAGCTTCCTGGCGGCGGTGTACTCAGCGTGCAGCCTGCTGAAGCGGGTTTTAAAAACCTGCCTGCGGTGGGGGATACACTGCATCTTCACTGGTGTGAGGAAGATGTAATTGTGCTGCCTGACCAAGCGATACAGCCATGAGCAACCTAAAAGAAACCCTGAAGCTTAATGCTTTCCCGTGGCTCATGCTGACGCCGTGCCTGGTGTTTCTACTGCTGTTTTTGCTGGTGCCGCTGCTGCTGCTGTTCGATCAAAGCCTGACCAATGTCGACAGCCTGCTTAATCCGTTGCCAGGATACAGCTTTGCGCAGTACCTGATCGTATTTAGCGAACCGCAATATCGCTACGCGCTTTGGACAACGTTATGGGTGTCGTTACTCACGGCCGTGATTACCGTGCTGCTGGCATGGCCTGCGGCCTGGCTGTTGGTTTCACTCAAGCAGCGCGGATTGCGAACAGTGTTGTATGTGATTTTGATTTCCCCCCTATTAACCAGCGTGGTGATCCGCACGTTCGCCTGGATTGTGTTGCTCGCGCAAAATGGGTTGATTAACGGCTTTTTACTGTTTACTGGCTTAATACCCCAACCGCTGAGTTTGTTGTGGAATATGAATGCAGTGGTGATCGCCTACGTGCAAGTGATGCTGCCTTTTGCCGTATTGCCTTTAATTACGTCGTTAAACGACATAGCGCCGTCACTGCGGTTGGCCGCCATGAGCCTGGGCGCTACACCGGCTCAAACATTTCGGCGGGTAATTTTGCCTTTAACGCTGCCCGGAATGTTAACCGGTTTTATCATTGTGTTTTCGCTCGCTGCCGGTAGTTATATCACGCCGTTGTTAATCGGCGGACGTCTGCAACCGCTGTTGCCAATCGCCATCTATCAGCAGGCAATGCAGATTGCCAACTTACCCTTGGCGGCCGCTTTGTCGCTGACGTTGCTGGTTATGACGCTGGCGGTGGCAGGTGTTACGGGCCTGTTTTTAAAGCGCTGGGAGAAGAAAAATTATGGGCAGTGATCGCAACCTGATGTTACGGCTGAGCCAAATTCTGGCTTCGTTTGCGGGCATTCTGGTGTATCTCTTTTTAGCGTTGCCGGTGCTGGTGATTGTGCTTTCAGCCTTTAGCCCTGAAGCCTATCCGCAGTTTCCGCCGCAGGGCATCTCGCTGCGCTGGTTTTATGCCTTGCTGGACGATGAGAGCTGGCGCGACTCGCTGATCATTAGCGTGATCTTATTGGTGGTGGTCACACCGATAACGGTCATGCTTGGAACTTTTGCCGCGTGGGCACTGGCGCGTCTTGAATTTCGCTATCGCGAAGCGTTACAGGCTTTCATTTTGTCACCCTTGATGATCCCGCAAGTGGTGTTGGGTATCGCCTTACTGTATGTCCTTACAGCTGCCGGTATCGCGGGTATGATCAGTGGCTTAGTGATCGGGCATATCGTGGTTGCGCTGCCTTATGTGGTGCGTACCGTTAGCGTCAGTCTGGCCGCAATGGATAGGCGGCTGGAAGCGGTCTCGATGAGTCTCGGCGCAGGACGCTGGTATACCTTTCAGCACGTCACCTTGCCGCTGATTAAGCCTGGTATGGTTGCCGGCGCGGTATTTGCGGGCGTGACATCATTTGGCGAAGTGTCGGTAAGTCTGTTTCTGAGCGCGCCGGATACCATCACAATACCGGTGCGGGTGTTTAACTATGTCGATCAAACCTTTGATCCTACGGTCAACGCTATTTCAGTGATTTTCATTGTGGTCGCCGTGGCTATTTTGATGGTGATTGAGAAGACCATTGGGCTTGTGAAAATACTCTGACTAAAACGCAACACAGGTTCATCGCTTGAAGTGGATTAGGGCGATGAACAACTTTCCATCAATCGGCTTTAATGGATGTTATCTCTATCAGGTAAACATTAACCGTAAAAGGCAACAATTAATAAAAAGAGGGGTATTTTTATAAGTTGGAATTGCGATAGTTCCTATTAAGGACAATATAAATGCGCTCAGCGGATATAAAATTTTCCTCAGTAGAAAAATTGTCCTTAGACTTATTCTTCTTTACAAAAAACGCTTTTATAACCTTAATAATCCTTGCGTGAATTTTCATGCGGTATTTTTAATTATCACAGGCCGTTAATTCAAAATCATCCGTTTGAATTACCTTGGCTAAATCGGTTAAATTAGGTCCAATAAACCCTATTTATTTTTTTAACTATTTTTTCTAAATCATTTTTCTACAGCCTGCCGATTGTTAAGTCCTGCTGGACGTTAGTGCAACAAAGTGCTGTGATTCATTTCACCCTATTTCAAACGTTATCATTTCGAAAACAATTTATTCATAAAACTCCGCCTGAAATATAACGCCTAACGTTAAGCAGGCTTTGTCTTTTCTCTGATGAGGAAAACATTGTGTTTAAATTAAATCCTCTGTTTTTGAGCCTTGTTGCTGCGCAAGGTCTGTTATTTCCGATACTCAATGCTTCTGCTGCATTACTCAAACCTTATACCCCTGAATTTAACGATAATAAGGCTGGTGTCTATTGCCTGTGTAACGGCACGACACAAACCCTAAGCGGTTTACCGCAGTTTGCGCCGGGCGTAAGTGGTGCAACTCGCATCACGCTGGGTGAGTTGCAAAACACGGGCCGCATTATTAACGACAATCTGATCGGTGAAAAACGGCTCGATTTGGGACTGCAAAATTTCACTGTCCGCATCCCCGATTTCGAAGCGCACACCTCAACATATTATGATGTGTACGACACGTTTGCGTTTAACGATCTGCTTAGCGTGAGTGGCGCTGCGCAGGTCCCTGATTATTACGATGTGAAAGATGGCCAATATATTAATGCGCGGGTCGCCGCCGTAAGCAATGGCACGCTTAATATTGCTATTGGCAAGCAAGGCGCCGCGAGCAGCGCCAGCACCAATCGTTGGTCGATGGCGGCTAAGCAGAGCGAACTCTTTACCGCTAAGAAGCAGGGACACCTGAACTGGGACGCAAATAACCGCATCACGTTTACCGCGGCAACCCCGCCTTACAGTGGCGATCGGCTCGCTTATAACGTGGGTAACGTGGTGGATTATGGCGGTGCTTTTACCGTAACCACCAAAGATGGCGCGGTGAACGCCTTCAATGTCACTAACAGCACCGAACTAAGAAATTATAATGACTGGCTGGTTTTGCAACTCAGAAGCGCCAATCTCAGGGCGGAAGATTACAATCCCGAATTCAGTAAAGCCTATGCACTGCGCGAAGGCAGCGTGGTTTACCGCATGAGCACCAATAACCTTGATGATGAAGTCGCACAGCCTTTAGGTGATCAGGTGGTGCTGAGCGCCGATGGCCCGAATGCCAGTGTGAAAATCAATCGCGGTAAAACCCTTGAAGTCAAAAACAACAGCACCGCAGTGATGCGCGCCAGCAACGGGGCGCGCGCGATAATTAATGGAAAACTTGCCAGCAGCGGACCGGTGCAGTCAGAAAGCAAGGCGCTGGAGCTGATCAACGGCAGCACAGGGGTTAATAATGGGGTGATCAACGGTGGCTTCTTCAATAATGCCAACGGCGAAGGGGTGGATAACCGCACGCTGGGCTATATCGGAAAAGTTGTCGCGTCCTCTTATGGCAGCCAGTTTACCAATAATGGCGTAATCAACTTTGCCCTTAGTGATGCGCCCGTATCGGGAGGCAGTTCGGCGATTTGGCTCGGCAACGGCCATGCCATTAACCACGGTAATATCAATGTTGGCGTGGCTAATGTTGGTAACGGCAGCAGTGCGGCAGGGGTGAGTTTCAGCGGTGAAGGGAGTTTTATCAATGCAGAGGATGGCACCCTGTATATTGGCCGCACCCCGCAGAACCGTAAAACAGACGCAACACAAGATGTCGAGGTGTATCTGAACGACGGCGTGTTCGGTATTGATCAAATTCTGAATGCCAGCGCAATCAATAATGGTCGTATCGTGGTGGGTTCAAAGGTACAGAATGCCGTCGGCATGCGCGTTAGATTCGGGACTGACGCGCTGGCGCTCAATAATGGTGTGATTGACCTCAACGGGCGCGCAGAGTCTCAGCCAGCCGAGAACGTCGGCATGCTGGTGGTCGATTCCGGCAGCAGCGGGCGGGTGGGTAATACCGGCACCATCAACGTCAACGGTGACAGCACCACAGCAATTAAAGTCATAGCCAACGAGGGCAACCGCGCCAGCGCGTTCTCTACCGGCACGATAAACGTCAACGCCCACGTTAATGTCTATGACGGTACTTTCGATACCGCCGTTTGGGTAAAAGGGGAACCGGGCGGCCAGGCTAAAGCGGATCTCAGCGGGCCGATCAACCTTAATGGCGACTCGGTCATTGGCATCCGCGCCGAAGGCGATGCCACAGTCAACGTAACGTCAAACGCTTTGCCTCAACAGAGCAGCGGTCAATATCAGATCACCTTCTATGCCCTCGGCCCAGACGCCAAAATCAATTTGCCCGCCAACAGCAGCTTTACAACGCCAGGCTGGTCTTCCGTACTTTTCCGCTACCAGGATGGCGCAGATTTTGATGGTCACAGCCTGACACTCACGCCCGACGACTTTTCGGCAATTGGCGTAATGGGCAGCGGCAAAGGCACGACAATTAACACTAACGGTGCGACATTCAATGTTGGTCAGATCGCAACCGGCGTGCTGGTCGAAGGCGGCGCTCAAGGCACTATTGACGCGAACACCACATTTAATATGGTGGGGGAAACAGCAAGAGCGGCAGCAGTAGACGGCAAAACACGTAATCTGCTCGGCGAATACAGCGATCCCGATGCGCCGCCGGTTGCTAATACCTTGCTGGTTAACCATGCCGATATACGCGGTAGCGCTGACTGGCAAACCGGCCTACAGGCATGGAACCAGGCACAACTGGTCAATACCGGTAACATCACTTTTGCTGGTCAGGGAACCTACGGTATTGAAGCGTACTCTGGCGCAACCGTGACGAACAGCGGCGACATCAACGTCACGCGCGGTGGTACCGGGCTTTATGCCTATAACTATCCGTTAGACGGTGACGGGATTACGCCTTCTGTGATCAATAACAGCGGAACGCTAAACGTGAGTGCGGGAGAGAGCATCCTGGTGTCGCCAACCTACGGCGCAGTAGCGTATTACCCACTATCACGCATTAATCAGAACGGGATCATCAATCTGTACGGTGACGATGTGATAGGGGCTCAAGCTGTGCTAGGGGCAACGCTCAACCTTGGCCCCGACAGTCGTGTGGTATTCCACAGTCCCAACCAAACTGCGTATCAAGCCATGGATATCGGTTCCAGGTTGTTCAGCGGCGGCGGCACAACGGACGTCAGTACTGAAGGATCCACGCTTTATCGCATCAGCGCGGGGGCCTTCTTCTCAACCTTCAGTGCCGCGAATGTCACGTTAAGCGGAGCCAATAGCACGGGGATCGTCGCTTCCGGCTTAGGCACAAACATCTTTGGTACCGACGTGTTTACTGTTACCGGCAATGGTGCAACGGCCGTGCGCGTTAGCGATAACGCGGAAGGCGTTGTCACTAATCCCATCACGCTTAATGGCCGCAACAGCACTGCTGTGGTCAGCGTCGGCAATGAATCAACCGTTTATGCGGCCTCTGACATTGTGGGCGGCGGCGAAAATATCACCGCTTTTGACGTCAGCAACGCTGCAAGGTTATTCAACCAGTATCAAGGACGGGTAGATTTGACCGGGCCTGACAGCACCGGCGCTCGGGTTCACGATGGCGGTAACTTTATCAACCGCGGCAGCGTGCATGTGGCTTCAGGTATCGGCGTTGATGTCAGCAGCGGTTATGGTCAATACGTGCCCATGGACAGCGAATTACGGGTTGATGACGGCATCGCTGCGCTGCGGGTCGGCAGTGGCGCAGAGTTAAAAATCTACGGCGATGGGCAAGGCAGCAGCACGCTGAGCGCCAACGGCAGCGCTGACGGTTTGTTGCTTGACAGCGGCGCGCAGCGATTTGAAGCCAATGACATTATTCTTGGGGCCTACGGCAGCGGAAGTGCGATTAACAACCGTGCGGAAACCGCCTCGATTTTTCTGCAAAACGTTCGGCTGGAAAGTGGACGCGGTGCCGCTATTCGCTCGGCAACCTCCTTCGATCCTGACGGCAGCGCGTTAATTAACGTAGGCAGCGGCGGCACCGGTTATCTGTTTGCTAATGAGGACGGTTCCACCACCAGCAATGATTTGCTGATTGGGCAAGGCTATTCCATCGTTGTTCCCGGCGAGGGAACCGGCGTGCAGGCTAACACCAGCGGCAGGGTGGTGACACAAGGCTCGATTGACATTCAGGCCGCTAATGGCGGCTCGGCGATTGTCACCCGTACTGCCAGCGAAGTGATCAATCAGGGCTCAATCTCCTCTTTGAGTTTGCGTTCTCCGATCATCGACCTGCGTGGAGGTGAAACGGTATTCATCAATGAAGGCACCATCACTGCACCCAATCCCGAAACTGTGGTCATCGCCGGAGGCGCGACGGATGATCTCATTGCACTTCTGGACGGCAAGGTACTGGGCGATGTGGATACGGGTAATGGGCGTGATTCCCTGATCCTGACCGGCGGCACGATCAACGGCAGCGTGACGATGGGCAACGGCACGAATAATTCCGCCACTATAGAAAAGGTCAGCCTGGCAGACACACGCCATATCACGACTCAGGGCGGCGCGGGCAGCACGCTTAATTTAAGTGAGATTACTGCGCGCGGTGGTTCGTTCTCCAATGACGACCTGAGCAAAGGCACCAATCTTGGTGCAGGTTGGAGCACCTTAAATTTCTACAACACGCAATGGACGTTAACAGACAACATTAAGCTGGCACACAGCACCATCAATATCGACAGCGGCTCAACGCTGTTTGTAGGTGATGGGGTTAATCCACTGTTGCAGGGCGCAACCGATGATTCTTTGGTGGTGAATAACGCCGGTACGCTGGATTTAACCAACGGCGCTAACGTCGCCAATAACACTTTGACCCTTGATGGCGAATTAGTCTCAAACGGCGGTAGCCTGCGGCTCAACTCGTTTAACACGCAAAGTGATGCGTTGCGTGTTAATGGTAACGTCAGCGGCACCACGTTTATCGACGATACGCTTATTGGCGGCACGGTGGCGGATACCAACGGCGACAGCATAATCACTGCAACGGAGGGTATTTCACTGGCGCAGGTTTCAGGTAGCGCCAGTCGCACGAGTTTTGCCTTAAAGCAGGGCTATGTCGCATCGGGACCGTGGCAATACAGTGTGTATAGTTTCGCGCCGGGCAGCAGCGACGCCAGCCAGCGAGAAGTCAGCGGTAGCGGTAACGCGTTCTGGGATTATCGCCTCGCCAATACTTTTGTCTGTGAAGATGGCTCGCTCTGCCAGCCACAAGCGGGTAGTGGTAAGGTGGCAGCGCGTCCGGCTGTCACGCCGCAGGTGCCTTCTTACATTTCAGCCCCGGTTGGTTTGGCGTATTACACACTCGCTATAACCGACGATCTGCATAAACGCCTTGGGGAGCTGCGCTATCAGCAAAACAATCCGGATGCACTGGGCGGTGAAATGTTTATCCGCTATATCGGCTCAAACCTGGAATACCAAAGCAACCGTGGATTCAGTGATTACGGCTATGATTTTGACCTCGATTACAGTGCCGTGCAGCTCGGCGGCAACCTGTTGAGGTTAGATGGCGCACAAGATAGCCTGCGCGGCGGCATCGCCTATACGCGCGGTAACACACGTATTCGTCCACATGCTGCTGATGGCTATAGCTCAACCTCTTTCGACAGCGACAGCCTGGCTTTATATGGAACCTGGCAACGTGACAGCGGTTTCTATGTTGATGGTTCACTGGCATGGAGCTGGTATCGCGGCGAAACGGATATCGCGCGGCAGAAAGAGGTGGCGTCGCCAAAAGGCAAGGGGTGGGCCGCGTCGCTGGAATCGGGCTATCCTTTTGAGTTTGCTCACGGCATACGATTCGAACCGCAGGCACAGCTAACCTGGCTGCGTTTAAACATGGAAAACTTTACCGACAGCGATCGCACCCGCGTTTCTTATGATGATTATGATCAAACCATTGGCCGACTAGGCGCACGCCTCGCTCGCACCTGGCAGGACGACAGCCAGCGTCTCTATACACCGTACCTGCGTGCGAACTATTTTCGCGGCTGGGGTGGAACGGCGAAAGTGAACATCGGTTCAACCGGCAGCGACATCAATCAAAACTTTGACAGCGGAAAGTTCGGGCAGATGTGGGATGTAGGCATTGGCGGATCGGCATCGTTGAAGCGTGATGTTTCGTTCTATGCCGAGGCAGATTACCGTAAAGAGATTGACGGAAATGGCGCTAAAGGCTGGCGTTATAACGCCGGTGTTCGCTGGTCATTTTGAGCCGTTAAAATATCAAAGGCACCGTTTGGTGCCTTTTTTATTGCGTTTAGAGAGGGTTATCAATGGCGCGGCGCGAATGGCCATCGGTTTGAAACAAAACTATCTGCTGATTAACCCTTCAACTTCAGCGCAGGGTGACTGACAGATTCTGATAGGCTTTTGATGACAAAAGGCAGCATAAATCTGCTTTAAACCCGCATTGGATCGCATGCTGAATGAGTGTTGCAACCGGTATATCAATGAAAATTATGGCTGCGCTCAGTTCAACGCTGATGCTTGCCTGTGTAAAAGCGCTGGATGGAACGATCCCGGTAGGCGAGGTGATATTTTTTCGCTCCTGCTTTGCGATGCTGCCATTAATACTCTGGCTGAAGGTGCAGGGCAGCGTGCGAGAAGGGATTAAAACCGCCAATGTGCGGGGACACTTTATCCGCGGACTTGCCGGAACCTGCAGCATGTATTTAAGCTATTTAGCGCTGCTCTACATTTCGCTTACCGATGCCACCGCAATCAATTACGCGGCCTCGCTGTTTACGGTTCTGCTTGCAGCAATAATATTACGAGAAAAGGTGCGCGCTCACCGCTGGCTGGCAGTGGTGGCGGGATTTAGCGGTATCGTTATCATGCTTTCCGGGCACCTTTCACTGACAGATAACGCCTTGAATGTCGGTTCTTCTACCGGCGTGTTTCTGGCACTGCTGGCGGCCCTCTTTACCGCCGGGGCTTTGATTCAAATCCGCTCGTTAAATCGGTCAGAAAAGGCCGGCGCGATCGCCTTTTGGTTTACCGTCATGACGGGATTAACTTCACTTGTCACGGTGATTGCAGGCTGGAAAATACCAGAAGGTCGTGAAATTTTATTACTGGTCGGCTGCGGGCTGTTTGGCGGTATCACCCAAATATTACTGACATTAAGCCTCCGCTATGCAGATGCTTCTTTGCTGGCGCCTTTCGATTACACCACGTTGCTTTGGTCAGTGATTATTGGGTTCTTGTTTCTGGGTAATTTGCCAGAGGAAGCGACGATTGCAGGCGCTTTTCTGGTCGCAGTCGGCGGTATTTATTCACTGCTTTGCGAGCGTCGTTTGCGCCGTCTGGAAATGGTTCAGGATAGGCGATGATCCCTCTCGTGACCTCATTTAAGCACGCCTTCTTTTAGCTCATCTCCTCATGCTGGATAAACAATAATCGCACAACGGGCAATGACATCGCTTGCCCGTTTCCATATTATCCATGTTTCAGCATTACCCGCTGTAAAACACGAAGGATGTGATGATGATTTTCTCTGAAGTTGAAACACACTATATAAACAGCAACACAGATAGCCGCTTGGTTCGTTATGATGTGATCAGAATCGATGATGACACCTTTGTGGTTAACGTGTTCGATGTGCAACAGCGGAGTGCCTCTCCTTCGGGATCCTTTACAAACAGTGCCACACTCAAAATCACCCGTGATGATTACGAGTCTGAGAACAATATTGGGTCCTCTTCGGTGGTGCGAAATCGTATGCCAACCACTTTTCAAAATCATATTCTGGTTAAGTGCCAGCAGCATCGTGATTCACTGGATCACGCATAAACTTTGACAGGCTCTTTTTAACGTCAAAAAAGAGCCTGATTAACGCTACGCTTGCCTCTGATTTTTCATACTGAATACTTTCATCTATAAAGGCAGTGACAGTGTTGCCCTAAACCTCTACGAATACTCTTTAATCAACGCAAGTGCAGTTGACGCTTTCTTTTGGGCTGAAATGATTTTTCGCGTCATCCTTTCTAATTTCACTCATGCGCAAAGTGAAATTCGTTCCACAGTAAATTGATGATGGCATGCTGAAATACCGTTTAGCCTGCTCATACGGGTTTATTGAGGTTTTGCCGTTTAAAAAATAACTTCAACGCTGAATGAAAAACTGTCTCTTTAGCATATGCAGGCTTAACCGCTTCATTTACATGAAGTAAGATTGAAAATTTCAGCAGGGCCTCAGCAGCATCGCGGGCTTCAATATCATTAAAAGGTTGATCACAACAATCACGCTCAGCTTTTTCATGACTGCATTTATTTGCTTCAAGAGCAATAAGCTTGCCTTGTTTTTTAAAACAACAATAATTAGCCATGGACTCTCCCTGTAAAAGTAATCTCATAACATTGTTGAAAGAAAGTGATTTTGAATGAGGCATTACGCTGCCAACTGGATTTAACATACCTGGTTTTAATAGCGGATGTTATCGTTATAGATAAATTGAGATGTCTCCGGTTTACTGTGATACCAGTGAAATATTGAGTGAAACTGCGTGGTGATTTATTGGCTGGTCCTCTTGTCACAACCCCCGTTAATAGGCTAGGTAGCTCCTTATTCAAACGAAAAGTCAACCTTATTAATAGTTTGCGAAATATTTTTAGAATTAGCGACTATAATTAGCTTCTTAATTTCATTATGAATAGCTGGTTTATCAGCGGGTTAATTTTAAGGGGGTATAGTGATATGAGCAGTGATTCAGGAAAAACGGTGACAAGCGAAACGTTATTAAATAGCGGTAAAGCGTGGAACGGACAGGGGATTGAAAACTACCCGACGGGAAAACCTGAGATTACACTAATGAAAATGACCATTCCGGCTCATTCTGAGTTGCCGTGGCATACGCACCCTATCCCTAATACCGCCTTCGTTGTTTCGGGTTCGCTTACCGTTGAGGATAAATTCACCGGTGAGACAAAAACCTTCAATGCAGGAGAAGCCTTTAATGAGTCCATCGATATTGCTCATCGCGGCTATACAACCAATGAAAGCACTGATCTTATTATATTTTATGCAGGTGCCGAAGGTATGGAACTCTCGATTCCTCTGCCAGGCGAGGAATCTGAGTACTAATATTTGATTCCGCACTCTCTATCTGTCTGCCTGCCGGTCATGAATGAGCGGCGGGTGTTCAAAAGTAAATAGTGAACATTCTGTTGATGTTAGCGAGTTTAATTGGAAAGGAAGTAAATATAAAAGTTAACTAAATTCGATTGTGTTAGGCTAAATAAACCTCAAAGAGGAATTTATCATGACATGGCTAAATCGAATATTTGATAACTTACAACAGCATGAAGTTAATTCTCAGTGCCCGGTGTGTAAGAAATTTTCTAAGCAGTCTTCAACTAAACGAGATCGTGGGCAAGCCGTATTATGTCCTCATTGTAAATCTCTGTTTATCATGACGGAATAAATATTCCCTTCACTCAATGGGTTAAGGCGTTTTTTTGAGTAAAAGGATCCGTAATAGCCTTAAGTTTTTTCGCCTGACTCATCCGGCATTTTTTCGCAGTGGAGTGTGCTTTACAGGGTTTTGCTCACCACGCTTAAGTGAATATCACTCTGCGCCTTGCTGTTACATCCTCCTTTAATCCCTATTCGGGAATAATATGTTGCTTCAAGTGACACCGGATAATTCTCTCTGTGATCAATAGGCGTTTCTGCACGCTGAGAAATTCAATTAATATAATAGCCTTGCCTGTGCATCCATAAATAATGCAGCGCTTACTGTCTTTTAGTGGAATTAAATTCTAAAGCAATGGCCGTGCGTAACGTAAAAAGAAAAACTATTCATTCTATTAAATTAAGAATTAACGCGCGCTGCAATTTATCTTATAAATCATTGATGATGCCTTGTCAGGGTTTACATTGATTCAGTGGGCTCATGCTATAGCTAAAAAGTGAATTACGTTTCCCATATTTGTAACAACCCGCGCTATTTACTTGCCTTAAATGAACTGACTATTATCCCTGTCACATAATTATTTCAACTAACACGCTGAATTATGAGCGGTCCGCTCCTGACTTTCCGTTTATTAACTGGAAAAACCATGACAAACCCTTTCGATTTCCCCGAAGTAATCCAGGCGGCTGTGCTGACCGAGGATGATAAGGCGATTCAGGCAGCACGTTCTTTGGCCGAAAAGGCGAAAGTCGGTGCAGTAGCGCGCGATCAGCAACGGATTTATCCACGTGAACTGCTCGATCAGTTCACCCAGATTGGTTTAGGTAGCATCAGCGTACCGCGCGCTTTTGGCGGCGGCGGGCTGAGTTATCAAACCCTGGCTGAAGTGTTTCGCCTGATTTCTGCCAGCGATCCGTCGCTTGGACAGATTCCGCAAAACCACTTTGGGTTAATTCAGTTCATTCTGGGTGAAGGCAGCGCAGCGCAGCAGCAGAAACTGTTGCAAGCGGTGGTGAGTGGCAAACGGCTCGGCAACGGCGGCCCGGAAAAGAACACCCGACATACCCGCGATGTTCAGGCTCGACTGCTGAGCACCGAACAAGGTTTGCGGTTAACCGGCGAGAAATTCTATTCAACCGGCGCACTGTTCGCCGACATTCTGGTCACCACCGCGCTCCAGGATAACGGCCTGCCGACAATGGCTTTTATTCCATTGCCCGCCGAAGGGGTACAGATCATCGATGACTGGTCTGGCATCGGTCAGCGCACCACCGCCAGCGGTACGGTGCGGCTGGAGCAGGTTGCGGTCGATCCCGCGTTGATCATCCCTTTGCCATCAGCGGAAAAACCGACGCTGCGCGGTGCGGTATCTCAGCTAATTCAGGCAGCCATCGATGCAGGCATCGCGCAAGGCGCACTGGATGATGCGCTGGAATTTGTGCGCAGTAGTTCACGTCCTTGGGTGGATGCCAATGTCGAACGCAATGCGGATGATCCTTACCTTCTTGCCGATATCGGACGCATTAGCACCGAGCTGAGTGCCGCCAATGCGTTACTTAAGCGTGCGGCTAAGGTACTCGATAACATCGATCCGCTGGCGCTCAGTGTTGAAAACAGTGCGCGTGCCTCCATTGCGGTCGCCGAGGCCAAAGTCTTGACCACCGACGTCGCCCTACGCGCCAGTGAAAAATTGCTGGAGTGGGGTGGCAGCCGCGCCACGTTGCTACGTCATGGATTGGATCGCCATTGGCGCAATGCGCGCACCCACACCTTGCACGATCCGGTACGTTGGAAAACACATGCTATTGGTCACTATTACCTCAACGCGGTCTACCCAACGCGCCACGCCTGGATTTAAGGAGCAGCAATGACACAGGTTCAGCCAAAACAGCCCGCGACCCACATCGAAAATGCGCAACAGGCGTTGGATGTGGCGCACCAGCTGGCACAGCAGTTTCGCAGCGGAGCCTCAGAGCGTGACCGCGAACGTCTGTTACCTCATAAAGAATTACAGCAGCTTTTCGCATCAGGATTAGGCGCGATCACCGTGCCGAAGCAATACGGCGGCATTGCTGTTTCCACCGCTACGCTGGCTGCGGTTATTGCAATAATCAGCGAAGCCGATGCGGCGATAGGTCAGGTACCGCAAAACCATTTTTACGCGTTGGAAGTGTTACGCATTAACGGCAGCCAGGCGCAGCAACAACGACTTTACGCCGAAGTGCTGGCGGGTGTGCATCTGGGCAATGCGTTGGCAGAGTTCAGTTCACCCGCAGCGCATCAGCGTAGCACGCAGATTCTCGATCTTCGCCTTAACGGCAGCAAGTTCTACGCCACCGGCGCGCTGTTTGCCGATCGCATTCCTACAGCGGCAAAAGACGCAGAGGGAAAAGAGCAATTGGTCTTTGTGCCACGGCATCAGCCTGGCATCACGGTGATTGATGACTGGAGCGGCTTTGGCCAACGCACGACCGGCAGCGGCAGCGTTCTATTTGAGGATGTCTCCGTTGCCGCTGAGGATGTGGTGCCGTTTCAGAGCGCATTCGAACGGCCCACCACCGTTGGGCCACTTGCACAAATCCTGCATGCGGCTATCGATCAGGGCATTGCACGTGCGGCGTTCAGGGACATGCTCGATTTCCTGCGTCATCGCGCCCGACCCTGGCCTGACAGCGGGGTTGATCACGCGAGCGAAGACCCGCTTACCCTTGACCGCACCGGCCGGCTGGCGGCACGACTCGCTGCAGGCGACGCGTTAATCGAAGAGGCAGGCGTCGCCATAGATATCGCACAACAACAGCCTAATGCGGAAACGGTCGCCTGGGCATCTGTCGAGGTGGCGAAAGCCCGTGCCTGGACCACGGAGGTTTCACTGGAGGCGAGCAATTTATTGTTTGAGCTTTCCGGTTCTCGCTCCAGCCTGCGTGAATACAACTTCGACCGCCACTGGCGCAACGCCCGCACCCATACGTTGCACGATCCGGTGCGCTGGAAATATCCGGCGATTGGCAATCATCTGCTTAATGGCGTATTGCCGCCGCGCCGAGGCACGATATGAGTCAAAAGCAGATTTTACTTAATGCTTTCACGATGAACTGTGTCGGTCATATTCATCACGGTATGTGGACGCATCCCCAGGATCGTTCAGTGGAATTTAATTCTCTGAATTACTGGATCGATTTGGCGCGTCTGCTGGAACGCGGGCTGTTTGACGGGGTTTTTATCGCTGACATTCTTGGCGTGTATGACGTTTATCAGCAGGGCATCGATCTCACCGCGCGCGAGTCGATTCAGTTACCGGTTAACGATCCGCTGATGCTGGTGTCGGCAATGGCTGGCGTGACGCAGCATCTCGGTTTTGGCGTTACCGCCAATCTCAGTTACGAAGCACCGTATCCGTTCGCGCGTCGCCTGTCGACGCTGGATCATCTGACCCAAGGGCGTATTGGCTGGAATATCGTCACGGGTTATCTGGACAGCGCCGCCCGTGCAATGGGCAACAAACAACAGTTGGCCCATGATCGACGCTACGATCAGGCTGACGAGTTTCTGGATGTCACTTATCAGTTATGGGAAGGCAGCTGGCACGATGATGCGTTGGTGGTCGATCGCCAGCGCCGACTGTATGCCGATGCCGACAAAATTCATCTAATTAACCATCAGGGTGAATTCTATCAGGTTGAGGGTTATCACCTCAGCAGCCCGTCACCGCAGCGCACGCCATTGCTGTTTCAGGCCGGAACCTCTGCACGCGGCATCCAGTTTGCTGCTCGTCATGCTGAATGTACTTTCGTTAATGCCCGTTCACCTGACGCCATGCGTCAGCAGACGCAACGGCTGCGTCAGGCTGCGGTGGACGCGGGGCGTCGCGCTGATGATTTACGTATTTTTATGGGCGTCGGCGTGATTGTGGCACCGACGGAACGCGAAGCGCAGGAGAAATATCGCAGTTATCTCGAATATGCCAGCCCGGAAGCGGGTATTGCCCATTTCTCTAGCTCGATCGGCGTCGATCTAGCCGCGTTCGATTTAGATGCACCGATTGAAACCGGTGATACCCGCGCGATTGAGTCGGTGAGCAAAGCTTACAGCGGCTGGACGCGACGTCGGTTGTTGGAGCAGCATGCGATGGGCAGCCGCTATCCCTTAATCATTGGCGATCCGGCTCAGGTGGCCGACGCGCTGTTGCAATGGATAGATGAAGGCGATATTGACGGCTTCAACCTGACTCACATTCTCAATCCGCAGAGTTACTGCGATTTTATCGATCTGGTGGTGCCGGAACTTCAGCAGCGCGGTCGCTACAAAACTGCCTATCAACCCGGTTCATTACGCAAAAAAATCTTTCAGCAACAGGACCGTTTGCCTGACCGTCATCCGGCGGCACGCTGGCGACAAGCAGCCCATTTTAATTGATTCAATTAACCTCAAGGAAAGGCAATGAAATATTCTCAAAAATTGGCGGCAGCGCTTGGCGTAACGCTGTTAACACTCTGCGCCGCGGCATCAGCGGCTGACTATTCCGGGCCGCTGAAAGTGGGCACCACGGCTGCGTTCGCACCGCCATTGGAAACCACCGTTGAGGAAGCGAAAAAACAGGGACTGAATGTGGAGTTGGTGGAGTTTACCGACTGGACTGCGCCTAACGTCAGCGTGGAAAACGGGGATATTGACGTTAACCTGTTTCAGCACAAGCCATTCCTGGAAAATGCCAACCAGGAGGGGGGATTCCATCTGGTGCCTTACGCACCCGCCATCATCAACAACGTTGGGCTTTATTCCAAAAAGCACACAGCTATTGATCAGATCCCACAAGGTGGAACCGTCGCTATCGCCAATGACCCGATCAACGGCGCGCGTGGGCTGTTGTTGTTACAAAAAGCGGGTCTGATAACCTTGAAACCGGGCGCTGGACTGAAGTCGACCGTGGAGGATATCGCCAGCAATCCCAAAGATCTGAAGATCATCGAAGTTGAAGCGGTACAGCTTTCACGTTCGCTGGATGAAGTGGATTTAGCCCAAGGCTATCCGCACTATTTACGCCTGGCGAAAACCATCGACCCGGAAAAAGCGCTGCTGTTTGATGGCCTTGAACACCCCGAATATGTCATTCAATTCGTTGTTCGTGACGGTCATCAGGACGATCCGCGTCTGAAAAAATTTGTCGATATCTATCAGCACTCTCCAGTAGTGCGGGCCAAACTCGATAGCTTCTATGGCAAACTCTACCAGCCGGGTTGGAGTCAGTAATTATGGTTAGCCTGACATTGCCCGGTGAGCGCGATGCGCTGCATGTGCCAAGGGGGGAAGCCAACGGCAAGGTTCACGTCCATATTGAGGCTTTAAGCAAACGATATGCGGGCCAGCAAAGTGATGCACTGCATAACATCAGCTTGAAGGTCCAGCGTGGTGAGATTTTTGGCATCATTGGCCGCAGCGGTGCGGGCAAATCGACCCTGATCCGCTGTCTGAACCGGCTAGAAAATCCGACTGCAGGCCAGGTGGTGATTGATGGTATCGACATCAGCGCGCTCAGCGAGCGACAGCTAGTGGAGTGGCGACGTCGCACCGGCATGATTTTTCAGCATTTCAATTTGCTCTCAGCAAAAACGGTGCGTCAGAACATTTCACTGCCGATGAAAGTGGCGGGTATCCCCGCAGCAGAACGCGAGCGCAAAGTAGATGAACTGCTGGCGCTGGTCGGGCTGGAAGAACGGCAGCATGCGTGGCCATCCCAGCTTTCAGGCGGACAAAAACAGCGCGTTGGCATTGCGCGGGCACTGGTACACGACCCCGAACTTTTGCTGTGTGACGAAGCGACGTCAGCCCTTGATCCAGAAACCACGCGCGCCATTTTGGCACTGCTAAAAAAGATCAATCAGCAGCGTCATATCACCATCGTGTTGATCACCCATGAAATGGATGTCGTACACGATCTCTGCCACAAAGTGGCGGTCATCGATAAAGGTGAAATTATTGAACGCGGGCCGGTTTGGCAGGTTTACAGCGATCCGCAACAAGAAACCACTCGGCAATTACTCAACCCTAATCATCAGGCGCTACCAGAAAATATTGTGCCGCTGCTGAATGCGCAGCGGCAAGGTGCCGACTCCCGTTTGCTACTGCGTTTGCGCTATACCGGAGAAGGTGCGCAGCCTAATCTGGGGGCTTTAGGTGCGCAGGCAACGGGTGAAATCACGCTGATTTACAGCGCCATTGAATGGGTAGAAAACAAACCAACTGGGCAAATGCTGCTGCTGTTGGATGCACAACATGAGGCGAAGTCGGCAGCGTTGCAACTGGCAAACCTTGCCGATCGGCTGGAGGTATTAGGTTATGTCACTGGCTATTGATCGTCTGTGGAATGGTTTGCTGGACACGTTATTAATGGTCGGTGTTTCCTCGTTGATGGCGCTGTTGTTGGGCTTGCCAATGGCGGTGATTCTGGTGGTCAGCGGACGCGGCGATTTGTTTCCCAGCCCGATGGTGAACAGGATCTTGGGTTGGGTCGTTAATCTATTCCGCTCCATTCCGTTTCTGATTTTAATGGTGGCGCTGATTCCCTTTACCCGCTGGGTCGTGGGCACGACCTACGGCGTATGGGCGGCGGTGGTGCCGTTAACCCTGGCTTCGACGCCATTTTTTGCGCGAATCGCTGAGGTCAGCCTGCGTGAAGTGGACAAAGGATTGACCGAAGCGGCCCAGGCGATGGGTTTCCATCGCTGGCATATCATCTGGCATGTCTTGCTACCGGAAGCGCGGCCTGGCATTGTAAGTGGCTTCACCATTACTTTGGTTACGATGATCAATGCGTCGGCCATGGCGGGGGCAATCGGTGCGGGAGGATTGGGGGATTTGGCTTATCGTTATGGTTATCAACGCTTCGATATGCAGGTGATGGTCACGGTGATTGTGGTGCTGGTGGCGTTAGTGACGCTGCTGCAATTTTGTGGCGATAGGCTATCGCGCCGCCTTAATCATCGTTAAAAGATCAGGGCTGTTCACTCTACCCGTTCAGCCGTGATCCCTTTCCAGCAATTTCTAGTCAATGTGCTCGTGTGAGCCCGCTTGCGTAGAAGAGGAGGGTGCGATGCTCAGTAACTGTCTCGCCACCGACTCAGCATGTTCAGCAACTTGCGGCAAGCCCATCAATTCACCAAAACGGCCGCGCGCGGCTGGCCCGACGACATAAAGATGAGGATTAGCCAGACCTTGTGCATTCAGGGTTTGTGACAGCGCATTGACATTAATACCCAGCGCCAGCGGATCGGCCTGGATTACGCCTTCTGTAGCAAGCTGGTGTAATAACGCGTCGCTGTTAAGCAGGGCGCCATGTGCGGGCCCGGTGGTCACAATGACTCTATCGACCCGGTAATGCTCAGGTGATGAACCTCGCGGTTGAAGCGTCAGCTGGAGGCTGTCTTCGGCTGTATCTGCCGCAAGCAGGCGAGCAGCCATAACCGTTAGCTGACCGCTGGCCTGCAGTTGTGACAACACGGCACTCACTTGTGGCGCAATTCGGTAACGATGAACATCCCACCACGGGCGCAGATGCCGCAAAAAGCGACGCTGCTCCGTTAACGACAGTGTTTGCCAGATTTGCTGACCATGACGGCGAATGTCATCAAGCACCAGTTGCCAGGGCAGATTTTCAGCGGCTGCGTCTGTGACTTCTTGACGAATGCGTCGCAGCCAGCCCCGTGCAGTAGGCTGTTGTGGTTGAAGGTAATTTAACTCGCGGTTCTCATAGTTGCCGCTTAGGTTAGGGCGAGGTAATTGACCACGACGGGAAAACACGGTGATTTTTCCGCGATGTCCCTTGCGATGCAGCGAAGCGACCATATCTGACATGGTTAAGCCTGAACCGATGATCGCGACCTGATCATCAGCGCCCACTTTTGCCAAGGCATTAGGCTGCCATGGATCGGCAATCAGCCCGACGTGACCGCGTAACGACATAAGTATTGCAGGTAAGGCAGGCGGTGGATGACTGATTGCCAGCACTACTACATCGGCTTGAACCTTAGCGCCAGAAGCTGTGTTCACTACGCCAGCATGGAATGAAACCGCACGGTCATGAATATGGGTCAGTTTTACCGCGGAATAGTGCTTCTGCTGCCGGAACTGTTCATTTACCCAGCGGGCAAACTGCCCGCGCTGCGGATAGACAGTGCCATCATGCCACAAGGCATCGGTATCGGCCTGAAAGTCAGGTGATGAGCGGAACCAGCGATCAAAAGCGCCTTCTTCATCGCCGGCAAGTTGCATCCGCGAGGCGGGCACATTAATACGGTGTGCAGGATCTTCTGTGCTGTAAGCCACACCCTGTGCCAGCTGAGGTCGCGGCTCAATTACCGAGACCTTTAAACCTGCCTGACCGTAACGCGCCAGGTGAATAGCCAGCGCCGTGCCGCTAAATCCGCCACCAATGATGACAATGTGCTTTTCAGACATACGCGGGCTCTCTTGTTGATTAGCTGACTTACTTACTCGGACGGCGATCGCCACCAATCGTTTCGCCGAAAGGTCCGGTATTAACAGTACGCTGCTTTTTCTCGGCGTTAGCGGCCAGCGGCAATAATGGCATCACCAGTTCGGCAAAACGGTGTGCTTCTTCCAAATGCGGATAACCGGAGAATATAAAGTTTTCGATACCCAGCGCCTGATATTCACGAATGCGGTCGGCGACCTGCTGCGGGCTGCCCACCAGCGCCGTTCCAGCGCCACCGCGCACCAGGCCCACACCAGCCCACAAGTTCGGACCAATCACTAATCCCTCACGTGAGCCGCTGTGAAGTGCGCTCATTCGTGCTTGCCCGGTGGAATCCATGCGCGCAAAAATTTTCTGGGCAGCTGCAATGGTTTCTTCATCCAGATGTGCAATCAGACGATTGGCTGCTGCCCAGGCTTCCTCTTCTGTTTCACGCACAATAACGTGAAGGCGAATGCCATAAGAGAGCGTGCGGCCTTTTTCCTCTGCCCGTTTGCGAACCACTGCCAGTTTTTCTGCCACCTGTGCAACCGGCTCGCCCCAGGTAAGGTAGGTATCGATCTGATTAGCCGCGACGTCAATGGCCTCTTCAGAGGAGCCGCCAAAATAGAGCGGTGGGCCATTTTCCTGTACCGGCGGGAATAAGATTTCAGCGCCTTCAACGCGGATGTGCTCACCGTTGAAATCGACTTTCTCACCTTGCAATAAGCGGGAATAGACCTCCAGAAACTCTTTGGTAACGTGATAACGCTGCTCGTGATTGAGGAAAATACCGTCTCCTTTGTTTTCTACCGGATCGCCGCCGGTGACAACGTTGATCAGCAGGCGACCTTCTGAAAGGCGGTCCAGCGTGGCAGCCATACGGGCGGCAAGGCTGGGCGGTTGTAAACCGGGACGTACCGCCACCAGATAGCGCAGTTTTTTGGTGATGGGGGCCAGCGCAGATGCCACCAGCCAGGAATCCTCGCAGCTTTTACCGGTAGGGATCAGCACACCATAATAACCCAGGTTATCGGCGGCTAACGCAACTTGTTGTAAATAAGGGAGATCAACGGCTCTGCCTCCTTGTGTGGTACCCAGATAGCGACCATCGCCATGAGTGGGTAAAAACCAAAAGAGTTTAATGTTTTCCTGATTCGCTTCGCTCATTAGCTGATTCCTTTATAACGTTATCTAAATTTAATACATAGAGACTGCTCATTTGGTTATAAAAGCGATTGCAGGAAACATGCCAAGGTGGGTGCGCTATTTTTTCTTTAAAATTCAGTAAGTAAAGTTTTCGATTCAAAATCTTACGTGTTGCAAATGCAACAGCAGTGGTGTGTACGCTGTTGCATTTGCAACTTTCGCGGCTATTCGGCCTCTCGTTTCAGCGCTCGACTCACGATATCTTCAAGTTCTTCATCTTTTTCGGGAACATTCCATGCAGCTCCCCAGCCCTGATTTGATCGATCCTGCCTCATTGGCTGTCAAAAGCGTGCTCGACCAGTTGGCTCCCACTGACGCAACCGTATTGATCATTGGGGAAACCGGAACGGGTAAAGAAGTCATGGCGCGCTACCTCCATCATCATAGTCAGCGATGTCAGCATCCGTTTTTAGCGGTTAACTGCGGAGCGCTGACTGAGAGCCTGGCGGAATCAGAACTCTTTGGCCATGAAAAAGGGGCGTTTACCGGCGCAATGGATCGACATCAAGGGTGGTTTGAAGCGGCTGACGGTGGCACGCTTTTGCTTGATGAGATCGGTGAATTAAGCTTGCCGTTACAGGTTAAGCTGCTCCGTGTTTTACAGGAGCGAGAGATTACGCGCGTAGGTTCTTCCCGCGCAGTAAAGGTGAATGTCAGAGTGATTGCGGCAACCAATAGAGATTTAGCCGTGGCGATACGCGAACGCCGGTTTCGTGAGGATCTCTATTACCGGCTCAATGTCGCCAGCGTGACGTTGCCGCCGCTACGTCAGCGCTGTGAAGATATTCCTCTGCTGGCCGGGCATTTTTTGCAGCTTTATGCCCGCCGTCTGGGCCGTCCTCAATGTCGGCTAAGCGATGAAGCCATGGCAACCCTCAAGGCTTATCCGTGGCCCGGCAATATTCGTGAGCTGGAAAATACGCTGCACAATGCGGTGTTACTCAGTAAAGAAGCGTTAATTACCTCGCAGCAACTGCGGCTGGGCGCTATCACGGCTCACGATCAACCCCAGGATGACGGCGATCTTGACCGTTTCCTGCGTACGCAACTGCTGGAAAGCCGTAGCCCGCTTTATCCTCGTGTTATTGAATCTCTGGTGAGAAATGCTGTTGAGCTGAGCCAGGGAAATCAACTACAGGCGGCCACGCTGCTGGGGATCTCACGTAATACTTTGCGTACCCATCTTGGGCATCTTGGGCTGATTAAACCGCGTCGCAGCCTGGGCCGGCACGCCACCCCAGCCCAGTCTTCACGGCCACAACGAGAAAGAGAATTGCGTATCGGTTATCAGAAATTCGGTAATCTCGGTTTTCTCAAAGCGCGTCAGTCACTGGAAGCGCAACTCGTCGATCAGGGCGTGAGCGTGTTATGGAGCGAATTTCCTGCTGGACCCCAGCTGTTACACGCACTAGGTAACAAGGAAATTGATTTTTGTACCACCGGCGAGGTGCCGCCTCTGTTTGCTCAGGCGAATAACGATGCAATGGTTTACGTTGCCTGGGAACCTGCTGCGCCGCAAAGCGTAGCGTTGCTGGTAGCAAAGCAGAGTCCGATCCAGCAGATCGCGGATCTTAAAGGCAAACGTATTGCCGTGACTAAAGGCTCAAACGTCCATTTTCTGTTACTGCAACTGCTTGATGAAGCCGGTTTAGCGCAGGACGATGTGCGTATTGTTTATGCGCCGCCAAAGTATCCTCTGACACCCAGCGACAGTCATGCCATTGATGCTTGGATGATGTGGGATCCCTTGCTTAGCGATGCGGAGAAAGAGGGGCACTTGCGCGTGATCGCTGACGGCGTAGGGCGGGTTAATAACTATCAGTTTTATCTTGCGGGTCGTGAATTTGCAGCGCATTCCAGCGATCTGCTTCAGACACTCATGTCTGCCCTGGAGCAGACCGGGCGCTATATCGACGCGCACAGACCGGAGGCCGCTGCGTTGCTCTCTACTGAGTTAGGTATTTGCACTGATTCGCTGACGCATGCCCTGGCACGCCGCAGTCATCAGACGCAGCACATGAATCTGGCCATGATTCGCGAGCAACAGCGGATTGCGGATCGCTTTTATGCGTTAGGACTGCTTAATCATGCCATTAAGGTGCGCGATGCCGTCTGGCAGCAATGACGTTTTTTAACTAAGCATAGAATTTTTAGTCGCTAAGCCGTTCACCTTGCGTTTGTTATGTTGCGCTGATTACAACACCACTCAGGAAAGAGACATGAAAAAACTATTACTTAGCGCGCTGATTATTGCCGCACAAGCGGGAATGGCTTGTAGCGCACAGGCAGAAGAGAAACCAAAAACCGTTAATATTGGCTTTCAAAAAGCGAATATTTTTGCCCTGCTGAAATACCGTGGCACGCTGGAAAGTGAATTTAAGAAACAGGGGATAGGTGTGCGCTGGGTTGAATTTCCAGCCGGGCCGCAAATGCTGGAAGGATTAAATATTGGCAGCATTGATCTGGCCGCAACTGGCGATGCGCCACCAACCTTTGCACAGGCAGCAAAAGCCGATCTTGTTTATCTTGCGCATTCACCGGCTAACCCTAAAACCGAGGCGATTGTGGTTCCGGCTGATTCCGCCATCAAAACGGTTGCTGATCTGAAAGGCAAACGCGTGGCGCTGAATAAAGGTTCTGACGTTAACTACCTTCTGGTCACTGCGCTAGAAAATGCTGGGCTGAGCTATAAGGATATTACGCCGGTCTATTTGCCACCTGCAGATGCACGCGCCGCCTTTCAACGTGGTGCTGTGGATGCCTGGGTGATTTGGGATCCTTACTATGCGGAAGTCGAAAGCAACGCTAAAGCCCGTTTGGTGAAAAATGCCGAAGGATTGGTTCCGCACTACACATTCTATCTTGCTAGCCGCAAATTTGCGGATACCTACCCAGAGACGGCAAAGCAAGTAATTGATGAGTTAGGCACCTTAAGTCGCTGGGCAAACAGTCATCAGGAAGAAGCGGCGAAAATTCTTTCAACATCAACCGGACTTCCTCAGCCTATTTGGCAGAAAGCGTTAGCCAGAATGCCGTATGGCGCGCAACGTATGACGCCGGAAGTGTTCAAAGAACAGCAGGCGCTGGCAGATAAATTTACCCAAATCGGTTTGTTGCCGGTAAAAGTCGATGTCAGTAGCGCGACGTGGTCGCTGGACAAAAAGTAAGGCACCTATCTGAACGCGTGGGTAATCGATTTGGGCCTTCAGAGCACTACATCTTTCTTTGCTCTCTTTGCGCCTTGGCTCAATCTTTAACGCATAAAAAAGGGCAATCCCGTTGCCCTTTGATTCACTGAATAAAGCTTATCGGCGATGAAAATCTTCACGCTGGCTATCTTCCTCTGAACGCGTGCGAATAACTTTGCATGGATTTCCCACGGCGATAACATCTGATGGAATATCACGGTTAACCATGCTTCCCGCACCAATCACGGTGTTATCTCCGATTGTCACGCCTGGCGTAATCGTCACACCGCCACCAATCCAAACGTTATTGCCAATCTTTATCGGTAGTACAAATTCCAGACCTTCAGCTCGCCTCTTTGGATCGAGGGGATGTCCCGCAGTATAAATACCGACATTTGGAGCGATAAAAACATTGTCCCCAATGATCACCTCTGCGCCATCAAGAATCACCAAATTATGATTAGCATAAAAGTTTTCCCCCAGATAAATATTACTCCCGTAATCGCAATGGAAAGGGGATTCTATCGTGAGGCTTTTGCCATGACTGCCCAATAATTCCGTCAGAATTTGACGTTTTTCAGTTTCTTTTGCAGGATGTAAGCTATTGAAATTGAAACAGGCTTCCTTGGCTTTTTTTCTTTTCAAGATGATCTCAGCGTCATGGTTTGCGTCATAAAGCAGACCATCTTCAACCTGCGTAACAGGGTTAATCACTTTTGCTTTCATCGTTCCTCGCTTACCTGTTTCCCGCCTTACACGATGATGCTGATCGGCAAGAATTGAATTTCTTGGTTGTCGTACATCTGTACGAGAGTAGGTAATATACACGACACTGTTCCCTGAATGTCGAGGGTTTCTTTTGAAGAAATCAGTCAGAGGTTAACTTTTGTAGGATACTTCGCAATTCTTCGCGACTTAGCATCTCTTCGCCCAAGTGCCGATGGGCGGTAAAACCTTCAATAAGCGCGTCGATCGTCATGGCGATTTGAATATCGAAATGCAGAGATAATGCGTCTCTGCTTCTGCGTAGCCAGTTACGGCATATCTGACGAACTTTATGATTACGTGATGCATAGGCATAGAGTTCGAAACTCAGCAGCATATTGCGTGGCGCTGCCACGATTTCACCACAGATGAGGTCCAAAACGGCCTCTATTGCTTCGCTTACATTCGCTGCCGATTCAAGTCGCTGTCGGAAATTTACGGAGACTTGCTCAGCCAGGCGCGAGAAAGCGGCCTCAAGAATTTCATCTACTGTTTGAAAATGGTAGGTCAGCGTGCCAGGTGATATCCCGGCATGTGATGAAATTTTACGGGCGGTCGCTCCCACAACACCATGATCAATGATGACATCCTGAGCAGCCTGAATAATTCGGCTACGCATGTCTTGTTCTGTTGAGGGTGCTGCCATAATTTTCTTATAGTTGAGTCGCTAAAAAGTCAGCTTATTACAGATTGTTTTCTGTGACGATAGCGAATCTGCCTGGCAGCCCGCTAAGTCATTTACTCTACAGTTTCGCCTGGAAAGTTAAGCAGCAGCGCTCTTAACTGCGTTTCCAGCGCTTCTCGTTGAGCTGCAGATAACGTTGCCAATATCGCCGCTTGCGTGGCGGTGTGAACGACCAGCGCTTGCTCAATCCGCTGTTGGCCTTGCGTGGTCAGTCCTACCAATGTGCTGCGTTTATCCTGCGGATCCTCAATGCGCTCAATCAATCCCTCCTGCTCCAGCCGGCTCAGGCGATGCGTCATTGCACCTGAAGTGACCAGCAGCGATTTATACAGCTGCGTTGGCGAGAGGCAATAAGGCGCACCGGCCCGGCGCAAAGTGGCAAGCACATCAAATTCACCCTCACGAAACCCAAACGGCTCCAGCGCTTGAGCCCGCGCTTTTCCTACATGTTTCATAAGCCGCAGCATTCTGCCAAAAACTTTCATCGAAGAGACATCCAGTTCCGGCATGGCGTTATCCCATTGGCCGATAACGAAGTCGATATGGTCGTGCATTATTCGCCCCTAAACAGTGTGGCTATTTTGTCGCGTTGTGCGGTGCATCTTACACAGAATAATTATTTATCTTAACGTTAAGATAAATGCTGGTGGCGCTTATTTGTTAAAGCAAAAACCGTTCTAAAGGAGTCCATTGTGAAACATGTCGTACCATTGCCCATAATATTCGCATTTATCGCTTTTCTTGTCGGGTTGAATCTTCGTCCTCTTCTCGCCTCCATCGGTCCGTTGTTTCCGGTGTTGCAGCGCGAAACAGGCTTATCAGCCACTGAATTTAGTCTGCTTACTACCTTGCCGGTTGCGATGATGGGGCTGGCAGCGCTGAGTGGACCCTGGCTATTAATTAAAGTGGGCGCTGTGCGGGGTATCGCTGCTGGATTGACGGTTTTGACTATCGCCTGTTCGCTACGGGGATGGGATTCATCTGTGACAGCATTGATGTGTACTGCGTTAGCGGGTGGAGCCGGCGTGGGTGTGATACAGGCTTTAATGCCCGCACTAATTAAAAAAGAGTATGCGCAATCAGCGGGCACCTTAATGTCGCTGTTTACCACCGGTATTATGGCGGGTGCCGCGTTGTCTGCTGCCAGCGCCGAGCCGGTTTTTTCACGATTGGGGCTACAGCCTACGCTTGCCATGGCCGGTTTGCTGGCGCTTCTCGCTTTGGTTATTTGGCTGACCCAAATTAAACATCGCCCATTGGAAAAAACATCGCATGCAGATGTTGCCTTATCGTCATCCCGAACTGCATTGTTAATGCTGTTCTTCGGCATTGGAACGGGCGCGTATACGCTGGTCTTGGCTTGGTTGCCGCCATTCTATATTCAGGCAGGGTGGAGCGCACGCAGCAGCGGATACATGCTGGCCTGGCTAACGTTAACCGAAGTCGCGGCGGGTTTTGCCGTCTCTGCGCTGATTCATCGTTTTCCCGATCGCCGTGCTCCGCTGATCGTCGTCCTGCTCCTGTTGCTGGTGGGGTTGCTGTGTCTGGTCTTTTCCCCTGGTACCATGCCGATTGCATCAACGCTGCTGCTGGGTGTGGGCATTGGCGCACTGTTTCCACTGTCGCTGATTGTGACGCTTGATCATGCTCGAACGCCGACTGAGGCGGGGAAATTATTGTCACGGGTGCAAGGGGGTGGCTATTTGATTGCCGCCCTGATGCCCTTAATCGCCGGACTCATACGTGACAGTGTCGCTTCACTCTCTAGCGCTTGGTTAATCATGAGTGTGGGCGTCATGGTGTTGATTGTGATAGCGCTAAGATTTAAACCCGCTACATAAGGGGCGTCGCCAACCTTAATCCCTTCTGGCGTCTATAATTCGGGCTTGACCCAGCCTGTATGACTAACAGAAGTATGATAATGCCAATAATCCTCAACGAGATTGATGCTGCTGCCTGGGCAGAGCTTGAGAAAGCCGTGAGCGAGCCGGCGTCCGCTTTTCGCTACCTCAATTTTTGTTCAGTCGATGAACAAGGCAAACCGCAGGCACGAACGATAGTTTTGCGACGTGCTGACAAACTGATGCGGGTTATGGAATTTCATACCGATACGCGGAGTCTGAAATGGCAGGAGATTGCAGCCAATCCGCACGTCACGGTATTGGGATATTGCGCTCAAACGCGACTGCAACTGCGCCTTCAGGGAAGGGTTGAGCCCTATGATGCTGAAAGCGATGTGGCTCAAGCGATATGGAGCAGATTGCCCGTCCATACACAGAAAACCTACGCGGGTGGGCCTCCCGGAGGCGCGCGAGCATGTGATGACATTAAAGCGATCAGCGCTGCTGAGGAAGCCGAAGGAAAGGCGAATTTTGGCGTGTTAATCGTGCACGCCAGCTCGTTGGATTGGTATCAGCTACACAAAGAACAGAATCAGAGAGCGTTTTTTACTTATGACAACAGTGGCGCACTTGTGGACTCTCAGTGGGTTAATCCCTGACAAATCCAAATCTTACTGAGCAAAGGTGAGTTTACTTTGCTGCACAGATCAATGTAATCACATCCGCATTCCTTGTTATTCATCCCTTCTTCTAAACTGTTTTTAAGTCAAATTCCCTTGCCAAACTGGTAAAGCGGATTTTTCCTGACTACGTTTTTATCGTCCTTGTTATTTCTTTGATTTGGCGCACATCTCTGATGTGGCGTTTACCTCTGACTTGCGTTGCTGCTTTTATACGCGCAAGACGAACACTCTTGCCGCCAGGCGGGTTTTGTCTGGCACTTCATCCGGAGCTGATGATGAAAAACAATAGATTCGCGCTTTCTTTTGCTGCCCTCGCCACGTTAAGCGCCTCGCTAGCGTCATTTCCCGCCATGGCGTGGGATAATCTCACCGTTTTTGGCGACAGTCTCAGTGACGGCGGTAACATTGGCCGCTTCACTTACGATGGGGGGCAATATCCTATTTATGACGAAGTTTTAGCCGAGCGACTGGGACAAAATTTGCAGCGTTCGACACTGGGCGGCAGTAACTATGCGCAGGGCGGCGCGGTGGCAATCCCAGCCCTTGATCCCGCGTTAAATACCCAGGATCAGTTGGCCGCGTATTTGCGATCAACCGGCGGCAGGGCTGACAGTAACGGGCTTTATATTCATTGGGTGGGTGCCAACGACATAGCGGCTGCGGTGACTAATCCGTTAACAGCGATCGAAACCATTGATACCAGTGCAGCCGCAGCCGCTTCGCAGGTGAAGACTTTGCTGGATGCCGGTGCGGGTGCGGTGATTGTGCCCACCACGCCGCAGCTGGGTGAAACGCCCTTTATGATTCAGACGGTGCTCAGAGTGCTCGGCCCGGTCTCTGATGCGGCAATGGTTGCTGCATTCCAGTCGCTGGACAGCGTCTCTACTACCGACACCGCATCACGTAATCAGGCGGTGCAAAATGCTTTTACTCAGGCGGCGGCGCAAGTTTCTGACGTGCCAGCGGTGCGTGATGCATTAGCGGAGCAACTTTACAATGCCTGGCAGGAGCTGAGTGAGTTGGCTACCACATTATCAACGCAATTTAATCAGCAGGAAGAGAGTGGCCTTGCTGCAATCAAGGGCAATATCGTACGGGTTGATATTGCCGGCTTGCTCAATGAAGTTATCGCCAGTCCCGGTCAATATGGATTGACTAACACCATCGGCATGGCGTGTCCGGTAGGCACGTCGGCAGATGAATGTGCATCTTCTACACCAGGCTTCTCATCTGCTCAGGATTACCTGTTCGCTGATCGTCTTCATCCCAGCCCCGCAGTGCATGCCATGATCGCCGACTACATTCAGTCGATTCTTGATGCGCCAGCCCAAGTCGCTGCGCTGTCCCAGTCACCGCTGATGATGGCGCGTGACATGCACAACACGCTTGATGGGCATTTACAGCAGCAGCGCCATAAACCTGCAGATGCCGGGGAATTTACCGTATTCGGCGGTTACGCCGGGCAACATGTCGATTATCAAGGTGATGCCTGGTCGGATGGTGATGCCAATACCGCTAACCTGACGCTGGGTATTGGTTATCAGCTCACCGACAACTGGCAAACGGGTGTGCTGTTCTCCAATACCAACCAGCGTCAGGAACCTTCGTCCAACTTTGATTATCGCTTACGCGGCAATTTGGTGGCGCTATACAGTCAATTGACCTTGCTTGAACAAGGCTGGATCAACGCGGATCTTCATTATGCCGATCTCGATTTTGATGACATAGAGCGTGATATCAAAATCGGTCCTGCTAGCCGAACCGAGCAAGGTAACGCAGGCGGAAAATTGTTGGGTATGCGTGTGCAAACCGGTTGGGATCTGCCGCTGGGTACACACATCACCACCGGTCCTGTCGCCAGTTACGCGTTGGATTACGGTCGCGTGGGCGGTTATCGTGAGCAGAGCAATAACAGCACGTCTATGCGTTATTCCGATCAAACTACCCATTCACAGATTGGATCACTCGGCTGGCGCATCGACAGTAAAGAGTGGCTGATAAATCCATGGGCGCAGGTCAGTTACAACCATCAATTTGGTGACACCGATTCTACGGTAACAGCAGGATTGCAATCGACCAGCACCTCATTTGCACGGACGGTGGAGGCACGTGACAAGAACTGGCTGGATGTCGCGGTGGGCGCGAACGTGCCGCTCGGTGAAAAGGTGAATGCATTTGCTGGCGTTTCAACGGTGGGCGGCAACAGCGATTATCACCAGGTGACATGGAATGTGGGCGTAAACGCCACTTTCTAAAAAAGCCGGTGAGGCTTTATTGCTTGACGGTTTTCCCCTTCAGAAGGCCGCAACGTTATCTGTTGCGGCCTTTTGACTGATCGGAACGGTTATGGCGGTTCAGCTCAGCTTCCCCAACGATTTTTAAGGTAATGCACCGCATCCTGGGTCTGAGGCTGGTTGAGATAATTTTCTCTGAACAGAATGGTGCCATTGATTTGCGGCACAGACTCATTCAAATCGATCTGATTTTTAAGCTCCGGCACGCCGCCCTTTATCGTCCAGTCAGGTTCATTTTTTGAGGGTTCCCCCACTTTATAGAGTGCGATACCAATATAGAGGCGGGTGTTGGTGGGTTTCACCACTTCTGCCCACCATTTGGCCAGCACATCATAACGGGCCGCCTGACGTGAAAAGGGCCAATACAACTGCGGAGCAATGTAGTCCAGCAAACCTTGCTGTACCCAGCGGCGGGTATCGGCGTAGGCTTCATCATAAGCTGCTGCACCACGCGTGTCGGAACCGGCAGGATCGTGTGAAAGATTACGCCATACGCCAGCGGGGCTGACGCCAAATTCTACATTGGGATTGAGTTGCTTAATGGTATGAGAAACCTGCTCAATCAGAGTCTGTGTATTGTGCCGCCGCCAGTCTGCTTTGGACGCGAATCCCTGACCATACCGTTTATAGGTCTGGCTGTCATTGAGAGTGGAACCCGGGGTTTCGGCATAGAAGTAATCATCGAACTGCACACCGTCGACCGGATAACGCGCGACCACTTCCGCCACAATGCTGGTGATCCAGTCTCGCGCCTCTGGAATGCCGGGATCAAGCACAAAGCGATCGCTGGCTGTACGGATCCAGTCGCGATGAAGTACGAAGACGCTGGCAGGATGCAGCGTCAATGTCCGGTTTAATTCGGTAACAGTAGAAGGCTTGGTGTTCACGGAGACGCGGTAGGGATTAAACCAGGCATGTACTTTCATCCCGCGCTTGTGCGCTTCATCCAGCATAAACTGCAGCGGATCGTAGCCCGGATCTTCACCAATTTTGCCTGTCAGCATATCTGACCAAGGCAAAATCCTTGATGACCACAGGGCCGTGCCATCGGGTTTTACCTGAAAAAATACCGTATTGATGCCCAGACTTTTTAGTTTATCCAGCTTTTGCGTCAGCGCATTCTGCTGCTGTTTAACGCGATTTTCTGCATTGCTGAGATTAACGGATGAAACTGGCGGCCAGTCAAGACGGGAAACGGTGGCGAGCCAGACACCGCGTACCGGTTGGTGTTGCTGCTCAGGTTGGATCGGCAGTGGCTGTTTTGTCACTGGAGTCAGCGGAGTGACCAATGATTTAGGCGGCTCCGAGGAGCAACTGACAACTAAAAGGGCAAAGGCGATCAACGCACTTCGCTTTTTGATGTGAGTTACAAGGGAATAACGGCGAGAACAGACGATAATAAACTCCAGTTTTTTCTGGTAGTCGTTCTAAAAGAAACATTCTCTTATCATCTGAATTTAAGTCAATAGGTTAGGCATTTAGCGTCGCGCTTTTAAACGATCCTCAATGAGGCCACCGGTAGAATGAAAACAGAACCGCTATTCCCTCCGTCGTTACGTCGCGGTCATCCTGTTTTTAATCACATAGCTGAACTGCTTACTCGCATTAACATAACAGCCACAGGCATGAACTTATGCGCTTAATTCTGTGCTGTGTTATACAAAATCTCTGGCGCGACTTTCTACTTATAACCATGAGTGAATATGAACCTAACTATTGAGTCAGCAAGATTACGTTTAGAACCCTATGAGTTAAAACATATTGATGGGCTGCGAGCCATGGACAGCGATGTCGAGATCATGCGCTACATCGGCGATGGCACCATCAAAACACATGAGCAAACCGTTGCCTCTATCGAGCGCGTACAATTGCGCTGGCGGCAACGTGGATATTCATGGTGGGCAATCATTGAAAAGGAAACCGCACAGGTTATCGGGGCTGCTTGCCTGCAACACCTTGCCAATTTGGATGGCGCACCTCTGGAACTTGGCTGGCGTTTAAGAAAAGAGCAACAGGGTAAAGGCTATGCAACAGAAGCAGCCAAAGCGATTATCCACTTTGCTGTGGAACGTTTTAATGCAGCGCATCTGGTCGCCGTCGCCCATCCAGAAAATCTGGCTTCACACAAGGTGATGCAACGGTTGGGAATGACATATGTGGGTATTGAAGAACACTACGATCAGCCGTGTGTCGTGTATGAGCTTAAAATAAAGTAAGTCACCCCAAGCGTTAAACAGCTTGGGGTTCTGGTGCTTTTTTCTCTGCTTTAGTCAGCAGAGAGCCTGAAAGCTGACACAGAATGTGTCAGATACTGCACTTGCTCTTCGAGAGAAGAAGAAGCGGCTGCGGATTCATGCACCAAGGCTGAGTTCTGCTGGGTCACACTTTCCATTTCAATAACGGCCTGTTCGATCTGATTAATGCCCCGACTCTGTTCATCAGAGGCAGTGGAAATATGATCCATCAAAACATCAACCTGATTGACTGAGGTGATAATGGCGCTGATCGCTTCACCGGTACGTGAAACTTGATTCGAGCCTGCTTTGATATTTTCCACGGATTCCGCAATGAGCGTTTCGATTTCTTTCGCGGCCACCGCACTGCGTTGGGCAAGATTACGCACTTCACCCGCAACGACAGCAAAGCCTCGACCTTGTTCTCCGGCTCGCGCCGCTTCTACTGCTGCGTTGAGCGCGAGAATATTAGTCTGGAAAGCGATGCTGTTTATCACGCCAATAATGTCTTCGATCTTTTTCGAGCTGCTGTTGATCATTCCCATGGTGACGATCACTTCTTGCGACACTTTCTCGCCGGTTCTCGCATTTTTCACTGCTTCACTGGTCAGACGGCTCGCTTCCTGAACGTTTTCAGTATTCTGTTTTACCGTTGCGCCCAGTTCTTCCATACTCGCGGCTGTTTGCGTCAGCGCTGCGGCCTGTTGTTCGGTACGCGAGGCCAGATCGATATTCCCAGCGGCAATCTCTTGTGACGCATGAGAAACAGTCTGAGTCGAGTGACGAACCCGGCTGATAATGTCTGTTAATGAAAGACGCATCTGTTCCATGGTCGTCATCAAATCCTGAATCTCACTGCGTGAGCCCAGTTTTACCGGTACTGGCGTGTTTAAAATCCCTTCGGCTATCTGTCCACAATGTGCTTTTGCGTTGTTCAAAGGGTTCAAAACATAGTGCTTTATAAAAAACAGTACAGCGATAATCACCACCAGGAACAGCAAGCCAAAGGCGATAATTAAGCCAATGCCAAAGCTGAAATGGCTTTGCGCATCTTGGTTGAGCGCTTTCGCATAGGCTTCATGCTGCGCCAGCACCTGATCGAGTTCAATTTCATATTGCCGATCCAGACGGGCAACAGTGGCAATTTGCTCATTAAAGCGTTGTTGATTATTCGCTTCAGCGGCGTCAAGCAGGGGTTGGATACCTTGTTCACGGTAAGCCAAATAGGTTTTACGGTAAGCATCAGCCACCGCATTTTCGCCGGGAAGTTTAGGCGCATTTAAATAAGCTTGAAAAGCCATATCCGCTTTGGCTATGACACTTTTCGCAGCATCCAGCGTATCTTTTGATTGCAGATTTTGGCTGGTTTCCAGTGTTTTCATATATTCCATCAGTCGTACGCGCAAAGTACGGCTGTGGTTTATTGGATCAATAATTGAAAGTACGACGCGAATCTCTTTATTAACGGCATCAAGCGATTGGTTACTTCGGTTGAGCAGCCAGAAATTGGCGCTCATGCTGGTAAAAAACACTATAAAAAGAGTGAGTAAAACAAGTAATGAGGACTTTTTAAGCGACATCTCGATATCCTGAGGAAGGGTACATGATGCAGCTGTTATCGGTTTAATTTCGCAAAGATTTAGTGCTAAAAGTTACTCATGGAGCAGATGGCAGTTTTTATCACTTATCCTTTTAAATTCAGTGAAATGCGATTTCAACGGCAGTTCGTTTTTAATGCGGCGACCCACATCGGGACAAGGTGCCTGAGTAATCCACCTCATCAATATGCCTTTTATTAGAAATCTCCATGATTATTGTGATTTGCTTCAAAACTTCCAGCTACTAAGAGAAGATGAAAAGGTTCCTTCTAAAACGGGGATTACTGAGGTTATGGATAGCTACGCTATGTTTCTCGCGCGATAACGAATCGCTTGCTATCAATAGCCAGAATAAAATTGCTTAATGCATTAATTTTATAAGGAATTTATCTTTATGAGTCACAGTCATCCGCACAGCAACTCGCTCTCAAAAAGCACGCTCTGGCTGGCGCTTTTAGTGGCTGTTACTTTTTTTATGGAGAACCTGGATGCGACGGTTATCGCGACAGCAATTCCACAGATGGCGAGAGAGTTTGTTGTTAGTCCCGTAGAACTGAATATCGGTATTAGCGCGTATCTGCTTGCGGTAGCGATCTTTATTCCGATAAGTGGGTGGTTGGCCGGTCGAATCGGCGCGCGAAGTGTCTTCGTGGGTGCCATTTTGATTTTCACTCTCGCCTCAGTGATGTGCGGCATGAGTAAGAGCCTGCCGATGTTTGCTTTCAGCCGCATATTACAGGGGATTGGCGGCGCATTGATGGTGCCTGTAGGGCGCATGGTGGTGTTAGGGATGACGGCAAAAAAAGATATGGTTAAAACGATCGCCTTTATCTCCTGGCCTGGCTTGATCGCGCCGGTGTTAGGGCCACCGTTGGGCGGCGTAATCGTCACCTACAGCCATTGGTCGTGGATTTTTTGGCTCAATATCCCGCTGGGTGTTCTGGCGCTGATCGCCTCATTTTTCTTGGTTCCGCAAACCCGAGAAAAGGTGATCAGAGCCTTCGATATTAAAGGTTTCATTTTTACCGCGTCCGCATTTGTAATGATGATTACCGGTCTGGAGCTGATGGGGCATGGTGAAATCGACAGTGGATGTATGCTTATTGCGGGCGGTCTCATTTTCAGTATTTTAACGTTTCGCCATAGCTTCGTTCATCCCCGTCCGCTGCTGCCTTTTTCAACACTGACGATTCAGACCTTCAGAAGTGCAGTAGTAGGAGGCTCACTCTTTCGCGCCTCCATTAATGCCATTCCATTTTTGTTACCGCTGCTGTACCAACTGAGTTTTGGCTGGAGCGCGGTTCAGGCTGGCTCTATGGTGTTATGGGTATTCGCTGGCAATTTAGCAATGAAGCCCGCTACGACCTGGTTAATGAAACGATGGGGTTTCAGACGCATTCTGATGTGGAATGGGGTGATCAGCCTGCTGGCTATTTTAAGTTGCCTGTTATTAAGCCCATCACTGAGCTATTACGCTATTGCCGTTATTCTATTTATCGGCGGACTGACGCGTTCATTGCAGTTCAGTTGCTATAACAGTCTGGGATTTGCCGATGTGCCACAGGACAAAATGAGTGATGCATCCGTTATTTTCAGTATTTTTTTCCAGTTTAGTATGAGTGCGGGCATTGCACTTTCAGCGCTGTTTCTGCGGTTATCGATGGTGTGGAATAACCATCACACACCTGCTCACGTTGATATTAATCTGGCATTCATAGGTATTTCTGTCTTGGTTCTTTTTTCCATGATTGATGTGTACCGGCTGGAAAAAAGTGCAGGGCAGCAGGTCTTGGGTTAATACGATGCGTTTATTTTTCAATAAGGATGCCAGCATGACTGATGTTATTGCCAATCTACATTCGAGCGCATTTGTGCTTGCAGTGCCTGATCTGACTAAAAGCGCAGCGTATTTCCGCGACGTTCTGGGATTTCATTTAACGTGGCCAGAAGGATTGGGATGGCAACAGGCGAGCAGGGGAAGTGTCCGTATCATGTTGGGCCATTCACCCAATGCTCTTTCACCCGCTGATACCGGCGATCATAACTATTTTGCCTATCTCTATGTGGATGATGCCGATGCGCTTTATGAAGAATTTCTACGTCATGGCGCGATTCTGGTAGCGGCCCCAGAAAACAAAGCACATGGGATGCGGGAATTTACCGTAGCGACACCGGATGGTCACAGGATGATGATTGGTCAAGACTTAACCTGAGGCAGCCATTAAACCAGGCATAATGCAATCTGTTACTTTGATTAGTTACATCATTCAATATGACTTTATATAAAATAGGGTGCCTTATTCAATAACCTCACTCGTTGAAGAATATTCCTGTCCACGCTAATCAGAACAATCATCGCAACGCTAAAACAGTACTCTCGCTGCTCGAAAACCCGCTCTCTAATACATCTCTCTATCTAGACGAGAATAATTTCGTGATGCCGAATATCAGGAGTAGTGCTTCAACCTTGACAGGATAACGTGGGTCACCGTGAATGATTTGTGAGTCATTCATTATCATCGAGGCTAATTATGTGCGAGGTACTCATTATCGGAGCCGGGCCTACTGGCTTGGTGCTGGCCATCTGGTTGACTAAACAGAAGGTTAAAGTACGTATTATTGATAAAAGCGCGGGCCCCGGAGATTCATCACGTGCCATGGCCGTTCAGGCCCGGACGCTCGAGCTTTATGAGCAAGTAGATTTAAGCGAAAAGGTCGTTAACGCCGGTCATCGGAATCCTTCCATCAATTTGTGGGCAACAGGAGTGAGACGGGCAAGCCTCTCATTTGGAGATGCAGGCAGAGATGTTACACCTTACCCGTTCATTCTTGTTTATCCGCAGGATGAGCATGAAAGATTGCTCATTGATCAACTTACCACGCTCGGAATAGACGTTGAACGAGAAACTGAACTCATAAAAATGGATGACGATGGGCAAAAAATTACCGCTTGGTTAAGGTTGCCAGATGGCAGAGAGGAAATGTGTGAAACACAATTTTTGGCAGGTTGTGACGGTGCGGGATCAACAGTTCGTCATCAGTTAGGTATTGGGTTTCCGGGCGGAACCTATAATAAAATATTCTATGTTGCAGATGTTGAGTTAACCGGGCTAGAACCCGCAGACGAAGTACATGTTGCACTGGACAGCGATGATTTTGTTGCCGTGCTGGCTTACGGCAAGTCGGGTAAGCGTCGATTAATTGGGACAGTGCGCGCGGACAAAATCATGGATAACAAACCGCTCACGTTTGAGGATGTTAGTCATCATGCATTGCACAATCTTAAAGCCACTGTAAAAAGCGTAAATTGGTTTTCAACGTACCGGGTTCACCACCGGGTGGCAGAACAATTCAGTAAAGGCCATGTTTTTTTATTGGGCGATGCAGCCCATGTGCACAGTCCAGCGGGCGGGCAGGGAATGAATACCGGCATCCTGGATGCGATAAATCTTGCCTGGAAGCTGGCTGCGGTTATACGAACTCACGCGCCTGCAAGCCTGCTAGAGAGTTATGAACTGGAACGTCTCTCGTTTGCTCGCAAACTCGTCTCTACCACTGATCGCATGTTTTCGCTGATGACCAAAGAAGGGAGCGTTGCCACACAATTTAAAATGCATGTTCTTCCTCTGTTTGCCAGCCTGATTTACAGCTTTGGTAGCACCCGCAGCGCGCTGTTCCGAATCATTTCACAAACCATGCTGGAGTATCACCACAGCCCACTGAGTAAGGGAGATGCAGGCAAAATCAGGGGAGGTGATCGACTGCCGTGGCTCGCGCCTGAAGGATATGACAATTATGTGCCGCTCAGAGAAATGACCTGGCAGATACATATTTTAGGCACAGCGACAAAAGAACTTGTCGATTGGTGTGAGGCTCATGCGATTCCGCTGCATAACATGGCCTGGAAACAGGAATATGCGGACAAAGGTTTCGCTGAAAATGCCGTTTATCTGATTCGTCCAGACACTTGGATAGCAATGGTTGATCAGCAAGGAAGACTTTCCGCCATAACTGATTATTTCACTGCGCTGGGTTTTGAGCGCGTAGCGCTGAGTAGTAAGCTGGATAAGTAATGTGAAGACGATGCGCGCCTGCGCGAGATTTGAATCCTTAACAAAGCCTCTTTGATATGGATTAAACGAATTTACAGCGAAGAACGGATTGATATCAACGCTAAACCTGATGAGCATGCGCGCTAGATTCTCAGGGGTAATACGCCATCGCTTAATTGAAAATCCCTGCTCACAAAAGTTTCTGTTAAATACTCGATGTTTTGTGCGCAAAAATAGTAATTGCCGACTGAAAACCCCATCAAGCTGTTTTACCTCATCCTTAAAATAAAGCAACACGCTGAAAACTGGCCAATTTTTAGCAAAAGTCACATTAATAAAGCCTGCGTTTAAGGAAGCAAAAAAATGAAAGTGCAAAAGATCGATCAGCCCGCGTCCATAGAAAAGTTAGAGCCCTGGGGAAGCGTTGAGGGCTTACCTGATACACCGACTATTCAGCTATCCGGGCTGCAAAAAATCATTCCCGGCAAAGAGAATGTTGATACCGGTATTTTTGAATGTACAGCCGGAAGCTATCGACGCTCAGTCAAGCAAGCAGAAATCATGCATTTCCTGAGCGGCGAGGGCTCATTTACGCCAGACGGCGAAGCTACCTTGACGTTCAAACCAGGAGATTCTTTTTTCTTTGAAGAAAATACCCAAGGCACGTGGGTTATCGAAACACAGATGCGTAAGCTGTATGTCATTTTTGATGCGGCCTGAAACTGCCGTTCAGTGTCATGAAGTGATATAGAAAATACTGACATAGCGCTGGCTTACCGTTATGGCGTGTAAGTCAGCCAGAAGAATTAATTATTAGTAGACTGAAGGAAATAGTGTGCGCTTAAACCCAAGATTGGCGAGGTTCCTTGTTATCCAATTTAACATAATGTTGATTATGCGCACCTTTGTTGCTACAGGGTAACGGAGTGGGCTTTTTGGGCCTGGTAGCCTTGGGCATCGCATAAAAATTGCTATGTTGTGTTGGATTACATCAAGGATGATGTGACATGCGTCGCCGAGAATGTGGGCAGGTGTGAAGCGGAGATGTGATGCTGAAAATCTACTGTGGTTGAGAAAAAAAATGATTGGCAAATGGGTTAAGCAAGCATCTAAATCACATGTGACAAAATTTAGATGCCGCTGGTTAAATCTTTATGCACCAAAGCCCCCGTCAATGGTCAGTGCCGCTCCTGTCACCATGCTCGCTTCCGGTCCGGCAACCCAATACACCATGCCAGCAACTTCGCTGGCATGAGCATGTCTTTTGATCGCCATAAAGCTGTGCATCGTTTCATTCATTGGCCCTTCGGCCGGATTCATATCAGTATCAGTTGGACCGGGTTGGATCACATTGACCGTTATTTCGCGATCGCCAAAATCTCTTGCCAGCCCTTTGGCTACACCTTGTAATGCAGCCTTGCTGGTGCCGTAAGCTGTGAGCCCTTTCATCGGTATCCGATCGGCATTAACAGAACCGATAATGATAATTCGGCCACCTTTATTCATCTCTCTCGCCGCTTCGACGGCGGCAAAATAGGGAGCGTGAATATTAACGATGAATAATTTTTCAATCTCATCAGCAGCTGTCTCAAGCGGATCGCCAGCACTTAATAAGCCTGCATTAAACACAAGAACATCCAGCGCGCCTGCTTCGGCTACAGCATCTATCAGCGCATCACGATCAGATACATCAAGCTTGATTGCCTGACTTTGCGTTTGCTGAGCTATCGTCTGTGCCTTCTCTTCGGAACTGGCATAGGTAAAAGTAACGCGATCGCCCTGTTCAGCGAAGCGGCGAACTATCGCTTCACCGATACCCCGGCTTCCACCGATGACGAGCACTTTTCTTGCCTGACTGTTTTCATTTTCGCTATGCATGTTAATTCCTCAAATCTGCGGCGAAAATTTTTACGCCGTCAGATTTACGATTCTCTCAATGTGTATGGCGCATAAAATTTGCAGCAAAACGAGTTTATTGCCCGCTTTTGCTGAAGCCCCGCTGGCTTTCGAGGGATGATGTGAGAAGGTCAGCACTAAAGAGTAGACTCATGGAGGTCATCTCACCAAATAGTGCGAAATAGCGTCAATCGTTGCATCAGATTGGCGCGCCAGATTGAAATAGTGTTGAGAAATAACCACATCAGCTTAGAAAATCACGCTGCAGGACTGTTTAAATTAAAAGCTTAGGGTGTTAAAGAATAGCGATTAACCTCTAAGTTTGATGATTTGTAGTAATAAGTTACGCGTAACAGCAGGATATAATAATGATTATTACATTTCATAAAGAATATTGTCTTTTAAGTTAACGCATTCTGTTATGCCCTTATCTGTTCAATAGTAAATTTGGCATTGTAAAAAGAGGGGCGAAAAAAATTAAGCATTTTATATTTCGAGAAACACTCACCCTTATTCAATGAAAAAGAGCATAAACGCACATGTTATGTAATTAATGGCTATTTATGATGCTTATTTCAACACTTGCTCATGTTCTCACCACATGCGCTGTATGTAATTAATACAGTCAACTCAATAGGTTAGATATTTATCGTTAAGGCATGCATTAAAGGATGATAATGATTACTATTATGATAATATCGTGGAAATGCTGGCGACTTGTAGACACCACGTGTGGAAAAAGATCCTTTTAACGGTATATTAAATCTACGCACTACTTTAAACATCAGTGAATTTCAGGTTTTAAATGAGACCAATTATGAATCACATAGTGTATGTAGTTGATGATGACCAATCCGTAATCTCTGCGCTCAATAATCTGCTTAGCTCAGTGAATTATGACGTTATTCCTTTTTCCTCACCGCAGGAATTCTTGGCCTATAACATTAATCCCACGCCCTGTTGCCTGGTTTTGGATATTAATATGCCTGGCGCTGACGGTTTTGATGTGGTCAAAACCTTAAGTGCGCGGGGCTATTCCATTCCTACCATATTCCTGACGGGTTTTGGTACCATTCCTGTGACGGTAAAAGCGATGAAAACGGGCGCGTATGAATTTTTGACTAAACCTGTTGATCCCGATCGCATCCTTGAAGCCGTGGCGGAAGCGCTGCGTATTTCTGAGGAAAATATGACCTCATCTCAGGAGAAGTTAGAGATGACATCACGGCATCAGACGCTGACGCCACGTGAAAGCGAGGTCATGATGCTCGCGATAAGCGGGCTTCTTAACAAACAGATCGCCGCAGAGATGGGCATTAGTGAGATCACGGCAAAGGTTCATAAACGTCGAGTGATGGATAAAATGAATGCGCGTTCCCTCTCTGATTTAGTCAGAACAGCAGAACGACTCAATATCCTGAATAACCGGCGTCGATAAAGGAGCCGACGCCTTCGTAATTTTAGGTGGCGTAGGGCTCGTAACGCAAAACTGTGCCCTGGCGGGCACACGATCTTCACTGCTCGGTGGGTAACGTAAACCAGAAAACGCTGCCGAAGAGAGGACGATTTTCAGCTTCCAGCTCGCCACAATGCTTTTTGATAATGCTTTTGCTAATGGTCAACCCCATTCCCATCCCCTCTTTTTTAGTCGTATAAAACGAATCAAAAATGCGCTCATGAACCTCTTGTGTCAGGCCGGTTCCATTATCAAGCACCTCGAAGCGAATCGTCTCAGGTGTAGGATTAAAGGTTGAAAGTGTCAGTGTTCGGGTCCGATCTTCTATTGACGACATGGCCTCGATAGCGTTGATGACTAAATTCAGTAATACCTGCTGAATTTGAATCCGATCGCAAAATATCTCCGCCTGGTTTGCCCTTAGCTGCAACTCCAGCGAAACCCTTTTGCTTTCAAGTTCCATGCGTGACAGCGACAAAATATCTTTCGCGATAAGATGCAAATTAGCCGGTGCATAGGCGGAATCGTGGTTCCGCGTCAACGACTGCAAACCACGAATAATTTCACCCGCACGTTTACCTTCATCGATAATCTCATCCAGACTCAGGCAGGCATTTTCCAGATTCAGCGGTTCACGCTTCAACCAACGGAGACTTGCGCCTGCATTTGCCACAATTGACATCAGCGGCTGATTAATTTCGTGGGCAATTGAGGATGTTAGCTGGCCTACCGTTGTGGCACGAGAAACGCGGGCCAAATCAGCCTGTGCGATGCGCACCGCATCTTCCGCTCTGCGCTGAAGCGTAATGTCTGCAATGGTGCCAAAGTACTCTTTAACCTCCGGCCAGTTATCCACCGGTTGCCCTATCCCCTTGATATAGCGACATTCACCATCAGGTCTTATTACGCGAAACTCCGCCTGCATAGTGATCCCTTTTCGAACGCTGACATTGACGAGTTCATTGATACATTCAAAATCATCAGCGTGAACACGAGTCAGGAAATCGGCCATAGACAATCGATCCTGATTTTCAGGTAGGCCAAGAATTCGGCCATATTCATTCGATACGATCATCATGTCCTGTTCAATTTCCCAGCTCCATGTGCCGGTATGGCTGATTTTTTCTCCCAACATCAATGAAGTCTGACTATCACGCAGCTGTTTCTCAACGCGACGTCTGTGAATGTTTTCTTCCAGCAGTTCGGCATACAACCGTGCAGTTTCCAATGAAACAGCAGCCTGCGCGCTGAGGGTTTTTACAATGTGTGAATGCTCTGCGGTAAAGACATCGGGCATCAGGCGATTTTCCAGATAGAGCACCCCAACCATATTGGCCTGTTTAAACATGGGCACACACAAAACAGCCGCGCCGGAGGCAACAAGATACGGATCCTGACTAAACGGGCTAAATTCTTCAGGTTTGCCCGTGCGAATCTCCTGCCCTGTTCGAATCACAGCAGAGAGCACTGAAAGCGGTAAATCTGTCGCTGCGGGTCTTTCTCTCGCTATTTTTACTCGAACGCCATCCGCTGTCGCTTCTGCCCACGCTTCTGTTTGCGGAATATTGCCATCCAGCACGCGAATCAAATGGCAGCGTTGCGCACATGAACGTTCAAGCAACATCCTCAGTAGAATATGAATCAACCGATCCAGATTAATCTCTTCGGTTAAAGCCCGAACCGCCGTCACCACACTTTCAAGATCCTGGATCGATTCATCCTGAGCAAAAGGAATGGTCGCAAATGCACTACTTTGCCCCTGCGTGGTCAGATGCGGATGGCTCTGCTCAAGCAGACGAACTTTGGCAATCGCTCCCCAGTTTTCCCAACCGCTCATCGCACCTTTAAAATAGGCATCTGCGGCGATATCTAATTTAAAACTTCGGGCGCAGTGACCTGCCAACTCATTGGCCAACGCATTGATGTGGGTAAAACCAGCCTGGCGAGAAAGCGCAATCGCCGATTCATACTGCGCCAGAGCAGGCCCTAATTCGCCGGCAAGCCTTGCCAGTTCCGCTTTGATTAACGCTTCTTTATCTGCAAACAGCGCCGGGTTGAGCGCTACCCATTCAGAAATGACGTTAAGATGGCTTTTCGCTGCACGGTAACTTGAAGGATTGTTTGATTCGTGACGCATTGACAAGGTATGAGAAAGCGCACTGTAGAAATGCAGATCCATCAGATAAATATATCCCGGCACCGCACTGATGAGCTGTGTTGCGAGATCGAAATAGCGCAAAGCGTCTGAATATTCACTGGCATAAAAATGGGTCATCCCGCGATAGATCCAGGACCAAAATTGCACCATCGCTTTCGGCCCGGACATGAGCCCCGGCTCACTGCCAATTAACGTTTCAGGATACCAATCAAAACCGGTGAATGTGTGCCCCGTTCCGTTGCGTAAATGCATCACAAAGTACTTCTGCATTAACAGAACGTTTTCAACATCTGGGTAATATGATTTTTGGGTAAAGGCCAGACCACGTTCAATTGAGGTCAGGACGGATTCCAGATGATCGCCGCGCGTCAGATAATTCATGATCTGATGGCGCAATGCGAGGCAGGCAAAGGAGCTATCGCCATGCGCAACAGCCACATTAAAACTTTGCTTTGCGCAATCAATAGCGAACGTCAAAGGTTGCGTCCAAATCCCCACTTGATCGAGGGGTAACAGCGTCCGGGCTTTAAAGCGGGTAAAATCATGCTGTTCCGCCAGTTGTGTAGCCAGCAGACCGCATTGATAACCAAAATGATACGCTTTGTAGCGATCCGTAATCAGCACGCTAAACCACGCCAATCCAAATGCTGATGCGCCCGTTAACCCATGGTCCAGCGTCATTTCCAGCATCTTACACACCAACAACAGGTGCAGCTGCGGACAATCATAGGAAGAGGCAAAGATGGTGCTGGCCATTAAATTCAATACCGACTCTTTCTCACGATCCGTGATCAAAGGCAGCGAACCTAATATCGCTTCGGGGTCGTCTCCTAACCGGGTTTTAATCGAATGCCAGGCCGCGTGGCATTCAGCATCATCAGGATAACGATTGAAATGCAAACCAAATACCGCGAGCCAGGCGAGCGCCGTTTCTAAGGCTAAATAGTTGTCTGACTGGCGCATATGAATCTCAGCTGACAAGCAGGCAGCGGCAGATTTTTCGGTCAGATTGCCCGGCATACTTAACAACTGCGTGCAAAGCTGCTGAGCCTCGCTGAGATTCCCTTGCAGGAATTTGCAATCTGCCTGCTCCAGGCTTATGGCAAAATCATTGCGTTGAGTAAGTTGGCCATTCAGTGAATGTGCCGTCTGCAAATAACGTAATGCCGAGGTGTAATCCCCTGCTCGCTTTGCTTGTTGAGCCGCCATAAAGCTAAGTTGATAATAATTTTTACTCTGAATTGACGTCAGCGGAACGTCACACATCAACGTAATGTGATGCACGGCACGGAACAAGGTCTCGTTGCCTTCAGCCCGCCTGGCAGACTCCGCTAACAGGCAGGCAGCTTGTTGATGTAGGCGAAGCTTTTGTTTAAAGCTAATCAGTGAAAATGCGGCATCGTGAACGCGATTGTGGCTAAAAGCATATTCATCGCAGGTGAGCGTGATAAATTTTGCGCTAATGGCAGGCGCAAGCCGTTCCTGAACCTTTAGCACACTCATGCCAAGAATTTGACTGATTAAAGCGAGATCGCCGTTGCTGCCTAAACAGGCAAGGCATCCTAAAAGCTGGCGCGCCGACTCCGGCATCCTTTCGAGCTGCTTTACCACAATACTCGCGACATTATCTGTGTACTGGCGAGCTTTCAGGGCTGTGTGATCATAGTGCCATTTCAGTGGGTCTTTACTGTAAAAAACCAGCCCATCCTCTACCGCCTGCCTGAAAAATTCCCGAATAAACAGTGGATTGCCGTGCGTTTTTTCATGGATAAGTTGAGCCAGCTCAAAGGTGCTACTCGCTCGGGTATGCAGTGCGCCAGCGAGCCAGCGCGACACCGCTTTCACCGAAAGGGGTTCAGGCGTAATGTCCATGACGCGCGCGGCTGATGCTCGTATGCGGGTAAGAAAGCCTGCAATCAACGGGCAAGGCATCGATTCTGCATCTCTGTGTGTAACAACCAGCATGAAAGGAAGATTTTCGTTGCGCACAATCAACGTTTCCAGCAACTGCAAGCTGGCATGATCTGCCCAGTGAATATCATCGATCAACATCACTAGCGGCCTGCCGGGCGTGGCAAATACGTTGAGTAGGCGACAAGCCATTTGATTAAAGCGTTCACGCGCATCCAGCGCGTTCATCTCTAAAACAACCGGCGCACTGATATTGAGCAGTTGTTTCAATTCAGGCACCAGTTCTACCGCCAAAGCAACGTAATCATCGAGGTAATGTAAAAGCCGCGCTTGCCACGCTTTAACATCCGCTGCAGATAAACCAAGCAGGTATAACGTCACCCTACGAAATGCCGACGCTAACACGGAGTAAGGCACAACCGGTGAATGCTGATCGGCTTTGCTTACCGTCAACAGGATGTGTTTGTCCTGCAATTTTTTCAGTGCGGTCGCGATAAGCGAAGACTTTCCTGTGCCCGGTGCACCGCTGATCATCACCAGCGTTTGCGTCGAACTGCGATGCACATCCTCCAACGCATGAATCAACAGTCGCGCTTGCGGATGGCTGGTAAAGAGCGTTTCAGCACGAAAATTCGTCGTGAAACGCTCCTGTAAGCCAGGCGTAAACAGCGCAATCTCATTTTCGGCCGTTAACGTCGCCTGGCAGCGGCGAAGATCCGCGATAAGACCGTCAATAGTTTGATAACCGTTCGCCGGTGATTTCGTCATCAGCCGCAGCAAAATAGCGGACAACATCGGCGGCACATCGGCTCTGACACACTCCGGTGGGCGCGGTGCCGTCGCAATATGATGGTGAATCCATTCCGCCTGCCCTGCATCGGGAGAGCCGAAGGGCAACTTGCCGGTCAGCATTTCATACAACACAATGCCAAGGCTGTAGAGATCGCTGAGGCTATTTACCGGATTGGGCGTGCGTCCGGTATGTTCCGGCGACATGTAGGCTAACGTGCCGCCAGAGGCACGAAAGGTATTCTTCAACAGTGAGTGAGCCGCCGTGGAGGCCAGGCCAAATCCACCAATTCGGTAAGAGCCTTGATCATTGAGGAACAGATTGCCGGGTTTAATATCGCCATGCACGATGCCCTGATGGTGCAATTCACTCAAAGGAAGACAAAGCTGGATGGCTTTTCGCAGGTAATCACTGATTTTTTCGGTGGGCGTACCTATGATTTGTGCCAACGTTCTGAAGGGAAAAACCGGATAAATCAGCGAATAGCGGCCATGATAGCGTGAGTGGCCAGAGGGTTTTACCGCCCATAGTGAGGAAAGTTGAGTAGAAAGAGCGAACTCATTTTTTAACAACTGCGTGCTCTGAAATGCCACCTCATCGCTGGCAGCTGTCGCCAGGATAAACATCTCTCCGACAGAAGGCGTGCCAATATACCAGGCAATACAACCATCTTGCGTCAGCAAAGTGAGTTTGGCATCGTCTGAGAGCGTAATGCCCTCATCGTCGTTCTCGGATGGAATGACAGAAATGATACTCATCAGCGTGCTTCCCGTTGAGATAACTCGCTACGAATCAGTGTCAGGAGCGTATCAACATCAATCGGTTTGCGCAAAAAGGTTAATGCGCCGAGCGCGATGGCATACCACTGCATGTTTTCTTCTTGATCGGCCGAGATGAAGATCACCGGGGGCAAAGCCGATTTTTTCTTCAACTCTGCAAAAAGTTCAAAACCACTCATTCCTTTTAAGCGGATATCGAGGATCAGCATGTCGACGTCATCAAGCGCAGTGTCATCGCAGAGCAGCTCTTCGCCAGACGCATACGCCCGGGTGGTATACCCATCAGAATGCAGTAAATTGCTCAGTCCGCTACGCACTGAGCGTTCATCATCAACGATGACAATACGATGAGACAGCATCATGCTGTTATCCTCTGATAATCCTCACGCGTGCACGAGGATGTTCCTTAAGGTGTTTTCCCTCCACCCGGAGGCGGGGTTCCGCTGATTGTCGGTACGCATTCAGGGTGAAATCAAGCCAGCATAACGGACTAACAAGTGATTAACCGCTTGTCTGGCGGAATACAGACCAACATGCCCAGCAACCCCACTAATGCTGCAATGGCTGGCCAGTCGCGAAACGGACCAGCCAGCTTAGCAAATTAGCGAACCGGTGCAATTAGCGAACCGGTGCAGGTACCGGAGCCAGAGTCTGGTGTTCGCTCTTCTGACGGGAAGGCGCTTTGTGCACCATGGTGTAGGCATAATCAACGCCGATACCGTAAGCGCCTGAATGCTCTTTCGCGATATCCATTACCGCGTTGTACGTCTCTTTGTGTGCCCAGTCACGCTGCCACTCCAGCATCACCTGCTGCCAGGTCACCGGGATCACGCCGGCCTGGATCATGCGCTGCATC